>Ga0209758_1000039_pt1 | contig 428951 bp, 403 predicted proteins | sample AraplaMF_Col_mMF_FD_184258 | JGI IMG/M metagenome (GOLD analysis project Ga0209758, IMG submission 184258) | Arabidopsis root microbial communities from the University of North Carolina, USA - plate scrape MF_Col_mMF (SPAdes) (version 2) | ecosystem: Host-associated > Plants > Roots >... | reverse complement strand
GAGCAGCACGACCACGATGATCGCGTACTTCCAGACCGGGTAACGGTTCATGAGAAAGCGCTTTTTCTGAAACGGAACACGGCGTGAATTGGGGCCCCGCGCCCGAAGGCGCAAGGTCAGCTCACGCTTTTATTTGACGGCGCCCTTGGGCAGGACCTGCACCACGGCGCTGCGCTGGATCTTGATTTCGACGCCGTTGGCGATCTCGAGGCCGAGGTACTGGTCGCCCAGCGAGGTGATCTTGCCGAGCACGCCACCGGCGGTGGCGACTTCGTCGCCCTTGGCCAGGGCTTCGATCATCGCGCGGGCTTCCTTCTGGCGCTTCATCTGGGGCCGGATCATGACGAAATACAGCACCACAAACATCAGCACCAGGGGCAGCATGCTGCCGAGCGAGGACATCATGTCGCCGCCGCCTGCAGCGGGCGCGGTCTGGGCGAAAGCAGAGGAAATGAACAAGAGAGTCTCCAGCAGAGGGAAGAGAAAAGAAAACGTGTGGGAGCGCGGGTCACGCCCGCGGTTCCTTGGGCTTCGCCGCCACGCGGGATGCGGGCTGCAACTCAAAGCGCGGCGGGGCCTGGCCGCGCACAGCACCGGGCATTGTATTCGGCGCGGATGCCGGCTCCGAGCGCTTATCCGGCGCGATGGGGAGGGCTTTCGAGCTATCTCGGCAGCCGGCTTTTTGCTACGTTTTCAATAGCAAAGGGCGCCATCGGGCGCCCTTTGCGTGGTCTGCCGGCCCCGCCGGTCGGGAAATCAAGCCGCAGCGCGCGGCGCCTGCTGCGGGTTGCGCCACTTGGCCATCAGCTCGCTCCAGCGGGTGCGGGCGGCGGCCAGGTTGCGGTCCTTCACGTGGCCGTAGCCGCGGATCTGCTCGGGCAGGCTCGCGATCTCCAGCGCCAGCGCGTGGTTGTCGGCACGCAGGGCGCCGATCACCTCCTCGATGGCGGCCCGGTACTCGCCGATCAGCGCGCGCTCGGTCTTGCGCTCTTCGGTGCGGCCGAAGATGTCGAGCCCCGTGCCGCGCAGGCCCTTGAGCTTGGCGAGGAACCTGAAGCCAGTGAGCATCCAGGGGCCGAACTTCTGCTTCTGCAGCTGGCCCTTGGCGTTCTTCTTCGCGACGATCGGCGGCGCCAGGTGGTAGTTGAGCTTGAAGTCCTTGCCCATCTGGCCTTCGAACATGCCCTCGATGCGGCCGAGGAAGGCCGGGTCGCTGTGCAGGCGGGCGACTTCGTACTCGTCCTTGTATGCCATCAGCTTGAAGAGGTAGCGCGCCACCGCCTCGGTCAGCGCGGTGCTCTTGCCCACGGCCGACTCGGCCTGGCGCACCTTGCCCACGAAGCGCTTGTATTCCTCGGCATAGGCGGCGTTCTGGTAGCCGGTGAGGAACTCCGCGCGGCGCTCGACGATGCTCTCCACCGATTCGCGCTTCTTGAACTCGATGACCTGGCCCGGGCGAATGCGCTTGTTCAGCTCTTCCGGCCGCACCGCCGCCTGGCGGCCCCACTCGAAGGCCGCCTTGTTGTTATCGACCGCCACGGCGTTCAGCTCGATGGCGCGCATCAGCGACTCGTGCGCCAGCGGGATCCAGCCCTTCTGCCAGGCGTAGCCCAGGATCATCGGGTTGACGTAGATGGTGTCGCCCATCAGCGCGGTCGCGGTGGCATCGGCGTCGAAGCTGCCTACGCCGTCCACGCCCACGGCACGCGCGATCTCGGCGGCGCAGGCTTCCTCGGGGTTCTTCCAGTTGGCATTGCGCACGAAGGCGGCCGTCGGCGAGCTGTGGCTGTTGAGCGCGACGTGCGTGCGCCCTTCGCGCATGCGCGCCATGGTCTCGGCGTTCACCGTGACCAGCGGGTCGCAGGCCAGGATCAGGTCGGCCGCCGCCGTACCCACGCGGGTGGTGCGGATGTCGTCCTGCGTGTCGCCGATGAGCACGTGGCTCCAGGTGGCGCCGCCCTTCTGCGCGAGGCCGGCCGCGTCCTGCGTGACGATGCCCTTGGCCTCGATGTGCGCCGCCATGCCCAGCAGCTGGCCGATGGTGATGACGCCGGTGCCGCCGACGCCGGCCACCACCACGCCCCAGACCCGGCCGCCTTCCAGCGACGGGATCGAAGGCTCGGGCAGCAGGCCGAACTCGGCCGGCGTGGCCGCCTTGTTCTTGCCCTTCTTCTTGAGCTGGCCGCCCTCGACGGTCACGAAGCTCGGGCAGAAGCCCTTCAGGCAGCTCATGTCCTTGTTGCAGCTGCTCTGGTTGATGGTGCGCTTGCGGCCGAACTCGGTCTCCAGCGGCTCCACGCTCAGGCAGTTGCTCTGCACGTTGCAGTCGCCGCAGCCTTCGCAGACCAGCTCGTTGATGACCACGCGCTTGGCCGGATCGACCGCCGTGCCGCGCTTGCGGCGGCGGCGCTTCTCGGTGGCGCAGGTCTGGTCGTAGATGATGGCCGTGGTGCCGGGGATCTTGCGGAATTCGCGCTGCACGTCGTCGAGCAGGTCGCGGTGCTTCACCTGCACGTGGTCGCCGGGGATGCTCACGCCCTCGTACTTCTCGGGCTCGTCGGTCACGATGACGACCTTGGCCGCGCCTTCGGCATGCAGGCTCTCGGCGATCTGCAGCACCGAGTGGCCCTCGGGGCGCTCGCCCACCGTCTGGCCGCCGGTCATGGCGACCGCGTCGTTGTAGAGGATCTTGTAGGTGATGTTCACGCCCGCCGCGATGCTCTGGCGGATGGCGAGCAGGCCGCTGTGGAAGTAGGTGCCGTCGCCCAGGTTCGCGAAGATGTGCTGGTCAGTGGTGAAGGGCTGCTGGCCCACCCACGGCACGCCCTCGCCGCCCATCTGCGTGAAGCCGATGGTGGAGCGGTCCATCCAGGTCGCCATGAAGTGGCAGCCGATACCGCCCATCGCACGCGAGCCTTCGGGCACCACGGTGCTGGTGTTGTGCGGGCAGCCCGAGCAGAACCACGGCTGGCGCGTGGCGTCGGCCACGCCAGTGGAAGCCTGCTGCAACACCATCGAGCGCTCCTTGGCCTCGAGGATGGCGAGCTGGGCGTCGATGCGCGCGGTCATGTCGGCGCCGGCGGCGGCCAGCAGGCCGGTCTTCTTCAGGCGCGTGGCGATGGCCTTGGCGATGAGCGCCGGGTTCAGGTCGGCGTTGGCGCGCAGCAGCGTGTGCGATGTCGGATTGGGCATCGACCATTCGCCGCCCGAATAGCCCTCGGCCGCGTGCACCTCGCCCTCGTCGAACTTGCCGACCACGTTGGGCCGCACGTCGGGGCGCCAGTTGTAGAGCTCTTCCTTGAGCTGGTATTCGATGACCTGGCGCTTCTCCTCGACCACCAGAATTTCTTGCAGGCCGGTCGCGAACTGGCGCGTGAGCTGCGCCTCCAGCGGCCACACCACGCCCACCTTGTGCAGGCGGATGCCGAGCTGGCGGCAGGCCGCGTCGTCCAGGCCCAGGTCGATGAGCGCCTGGCGGGTGTCGTTGTAGGCCTTGCCGCTGGCCATGATGCCGAAGCGGTCGTTCGGGCCCTCGATCACGTTGTGGTTGAGCCGGTTGGCGCGGATGTAGGCGAGCGCGGCGTACCATTTGTAATGCATGAGCCGGGCTTCCTGCTCCAGCGCATGGTCGGGCCAGCGGATGTGCAGGCCGCCGGGCGGCATCTCGAAGTCGGTGGGAATGACGATCTCGACGCGCTCGGGGTCGATCATGGCCGTGGCGCTCGACTCGACGATCTCCTGGATCGTCTTCATGCCCGACCACACGCCCGAGAAGCGGCTCATGGCGAAAGCGTGGATGCCCAGGTCGAGGATTTCCTGCACGTTCGCCGGAAAGAAAACCGGCGTGCCGCAGGCCTTGAAGATGTGGTCGCTCTGGTGCGCGGCGGTGGAGCTCTTGGAGATGTGGTCGTCGCCCGCCACCGCGATCACGCCGCCGTACTCGGTGGTGCCGGCCATGTTGGCGTGCTTGAAGACGTCGGAGCAGCGGTCCACGCCCGGGCCCTTGCCGTACCAGATGCCGAACACGCCGTCGAACTTGTTGGTGCCCTGCGGGGAGAAGCCCAGCTGCTGGGTGCCCCACAGCGCGGTGGCGGCGAGTTCCTCGTTCACGCCGGGCTGGAAGACGATGTTCTGTTCCTTGAGGAACTTGCTGGCCTTCCACAGCGCCTGGTCGTAGCCGCCGAGCGGGGAGCCGCGGTAGCCGCTGATGAAGCCGGCGGTGTTCTTGCCGGCCTGCTTGTCGCGCAGCCGCTGCAGCATGGGCAGCTTCACCAGGGCCTGGACGCCGCTCATGAATGCGCGGCCGTAGTCGAGGGAGTATTTGTCGTCGAGCGTGACGGTTTCTAGGGCCTTGCGAATGTGCGCGGGTAGCGGTGCATTCATGTCGTCTGTCTCCGTTTGGCAGGGCCTCATGGGCCTGGCTGTTTCTGGGTCTGTGCCCGGGTAGGGCACGAGCCCATGATCACGCAAAGTGTATGCCGGGGTCCGCGACAGGTGTTTGCGTTCTTTGCCGGGAAAAACGCGCTTCCAGAAAGAATCTTGCTTAACATTAGCCTTTATGGAAAGCATCGACAAGTTCGACCTCGCAATCCTGCAAGAACTGCAGGCCGATGGACGCCTCACCAACGCCGAGCTTGCGCAGCGCGTGGGCCTGTCGGCCGCGCCCTGCTGGCGCCGGGTGCGCGCGCTGGAGGAGGCCGGCTTCATCAAGGGCTATCACGCCGAGATCGACCGCCACAAGATCGGCCTGGGCGTGCTCGCCTTCGTGCGGGTCGACACGGAGCGAGTCACCCACGAGGCCACGCGAAAGCTGGAGGACGCGATCCGCAAGCTGCCCGACGTGATCGCCTGCCACTACATCAGCGGCACCGGCACCTTCGAGCTGCAGGTGGTGGCGCAGGACCTCGACAGCTTCTCGGCCTTCGCGCGCCAGCACCTGATGAACCTGCCCAACGTGAAGGACCTGCACACCAGCTTCTCGCTGGGCGAGGTGAAGGCCAGCAGCGCGCTGCCGCTGGCGCACCTGGTCCAAGGAACCACCCGGTCGCGCGGCACCTAAGGCGGATCAGCGCCGCTCGGCGCGGCTGGCCTCGCGGATCGCGCGGAATTCCGAGCCCTGCCCCCACTCCGGCCAGCGCCGGCTGTTGGCCAGCGTCTCGCCCACGCGGTAGAGCAGCGGCAGGTCGTGCGCCATGCCGGCGAAGGACCAGTCGGCGCGCCACTCGTCGGCCGGCTGGTGGTAGCGCTCGGCGTTGTAGGCCTTGCTGGCCGCCTCGCCGCCCGCGAGGCCGCCGTCCACCAGGTCGTTGCCGGAGGCGAACGAGAGCGCCGGCACGCCGCGCTTGGCGAAGGAGAAATGGTCGGAGCGGAAGAAGTAGCCGGCCTCGGGATGCGGATCGGGCGCGTAGGCCAGGCCGAAGCCTCGCGCCTGCTCCACCAGCAGGTCCTGCAGCTGCGAGACCGCGCTGCCCGAGGTGCTGAAGTTGCGCGCCGGGCCTTCGGGGCTGAGCGCATCCATGTTGATCACGGCCACCGTCTTCGCCAGCGGATAGAGCGGCTTCGCGCCGTAGAACTCCGAGCCGAGCAGGCCGCGCTCCTCCGCCGTCACCGCAAGGAACACGACCGAGCGCTCGGGCTTGTGGCGCGCGCCCGCGAAGGCGCGGCCCATCTCGATGAGCGCTGCCAGGCCGGTGCCGTTGTCGACGGCGCCGTTGTAGATGCGGTCGCCCTTGGCGTCGGGCGCGCCCACGCCCAGGTGGTCCCAGTGGGCGCTGTAGATCACCGTCTCGTCCGGGCGCTTGCGGCCTTCGACGCGGCCGACCACGTTCTTCGAGACGATCACCTGCCGGTCGATCGCGTACTCGGCCGACAGGCTCGCGTCCTTCAGCAGCTGCGGCTGGAACTCGCGCGTCTGCGCGAGCTTCTTCTGCGCCTCGAAATCCAGCCCCGCGCGGCGCAGCAGGTCGACCGCCACGTCGCGCTGGATCCAGCCCTCCAGCTTCGGATGCACCGCCGCGGGCTGCTCGCGCTCGATGTCGAGCATGGTCGCGGTGTTGGAGTTCTTCACCGTGGCCCAGCCGTAGGCGGCCGGCGCGGTCTCGTGGACGATCAGCACGCCCAGCGCACCGCGGCGCGCGGCCTCCTCGAACTTGTAGGTCCAGCGGCCGTAGTAGGTCATGGCCTTGCCGCCGAAGTCGCCGCTTCCGGTCTCGAAGTCGGGGTCGTTCACCAACACCACGGCGATCTTGCCCTTCAGGTCGACGCCCTTGTAGTCGTCCCAGCGCCGCTCGGGTGCGCTCACGCCATAGCCCACGAAGACCAGCGGCGCCTGCTGGATCGACACCGCGGTGGAGCCGTCGAGCGCCGCGCGCACCGCGATCTGCTCGCCCTGCGCCAGCGCGTCGCGCTGCGTGCCCACCTGCAGCGTGATCTGCGGCGTGCCGCGGAACTCGGTCTTCACCAGCGGCACCGATTGCGTCCAGCCGCGCCGGCCGCCTTCGAGATCGCCGCCGGGCGCGAGGCCGGCGGCCTTGAACTGCGCGACGAGGTAGTCGACCGTCTTCGCTTCCGCCGGCGTGGCGGGGGCGCGGCCCTCGAAGTCGTCGCCGGACACCGTCTTCACGATCTGCGAGAGGCGCTGCGGATCGAAAGGCGGCGCCGATGCGTCGGCCGCAGCTAGTGAGATGGTGGCGGCCGATGCAAGGCCGATACCGCAAAGAAGATGGAAAGCAAGCCGCTGTGTCGTCATGGAAGGCGCTCCTGGGCCGGAAAAGCCCCGGATGCTAGCCAGCGGGCAGCGATCGCCGGCGGATGCCCTTCGCCCCGGCCGGAGAACCTTGGTTGGACTCGTGCGGCGATCCTTGCAACAGGTCCAACGGAAGGCCACCGATAGCGACAGCCTAAAATCCCCGCCCACCACCTTCCTCCCGCCGGACGGCGAACAACAAGGACCCCGCATGAACTCCCTCCGCCGCGCCCTGGCTTTCGGCCTCGCCGCCGCCACGCTCGCCTTTGGCGCCCAGGCCCAGAACCGCGAGCTGATCGTGGCCTCCAGCGCCACCTACGCGCCCTTCGCCTTCGAGAACAAGGACAAGCAGATCGTCGGCTTCGACATCGACATCATCAACGCCATCGCCAAGCAGCAGGGCCTGAAGATCAAGATCGTCAACACGCCCTTCACCGGCATCTTCGGCGCGCTGAACAACGGCGACGTCGACCTCGTGATCTCGGGCGTCACCATCAACGAGAAGCGCAAGCAGAGCTACGACTTCACGCCGCCGTACTTTGCGGCCCGCCAGCTGATCGCGGTGCCGAAGAACAGCAAGGTCGCCTCGCTGAAGGACCTGGCCGGCAAGAAGATCGCCGTGGTCAGCGCCTCCACGGCCGACGACATCGCCTCGCGCGAGTTCGGCAAGACCAGCCCCGACATCCGCCGCTTCGAGAGCACGCCGCTCATCATTTCCGAGCTGGCCGGCGGCGGCGTCGATGCCGCCATGGGCGACAACGGCGTGATCGCCTACCGCGTGGCGCAGAACCCCGAGCTGAAGACCATCGACGACAAGTCCTTCCCCGAAGAGGGCTTCGGCATCGTCGTGAAGAAGGGCGACAAGGCCCTGCTGGACAAGCTCACGGCCGGCCTCGCGGCCATCCGCGCCGACGGCAGCTACGTGACGATCTACAAGAAGTGGTTCAACAAGGACCCGAACGTGCGCTGAGCCGCACGGCATTTCACCGAACACGGCCGCCCCAAAGCGGCCGTTTCGTTTTCAGTCGATTGATGAGAGTTTGAGGACGCAAGCATGGAACAGCCAGTGCTGCTTTTCGGATGGTTCCGCTGGGACATCCTCGTGGAATACAAGGACCTGTTCTGGCAGGGCGCATGGATGACGCTGCGCATGACGGTGGTCTGCGTGCTGCTGGGCGCGAGCTGGGGGCTGTGCCTCGCGCTCGCGCGGCTGGCGCAGGCTCGCCACGCACCATGGACCTGGGCCACGCGCTTCCTGCTGCGCTGGCCGGCCACGGTGTACGTGAGCTTCTTTCGGGGCACGCCGCTTTTCGTGCAGATCCTCTTGATCCACTTCGCGGTGATGCCGGTGTTCATCCACCCGACCTCGGGCCTGCTGATCGACGGCGAGTTCGCGCGCACGCTCAAGCAGGAGCACGGCGCGCTCATCTCGGGCGTGGTGGCGCTCACGCTGAACTCGGCGGCCTACATCTCCGAAGTGTTCCGCGCGGGCATCCAGTCGATCTCGCGCGGCCAGTTCGACGCGGGCCGCTCGATCGGCTTCACGCCCGCGCAGGTGATGCGCTACGTGGTGCTGCCGCAGGCCTTCCGCCGCATGCTGCCGCCGCTGGGCAACAACGCGATCGCGCTGCTGAAGGACACGTCGCTGGTCTCCGCCATCGGCCTGGCCGAGCTGGCCTATGCCGCTCGCACCGTGGCCGGCGCCTATGCGCGCTACTGGGAGCCGTACCTGGCGATCTCCGTCATCTACTGGGTGATGACGCTGATCCTGACGACGCTGCTGCGCCGCCTCGAGCACCGCCTCGCCCGCAGCGAAAGGACCTAGGCACACCCCCAGGCTTCGCGCACTTCGTGTCGCTTCGCCAACCCCCTTGCAGGGGGCAACACCTGAGGCCCGGCAAAGCCGGTTCCTCGGTGTTCGCGCGATGGCGATGACGGGATCGCGGGCGCTGCTGGCGCGGGGCCAAAATAGCGCCACATGCCACCCATATCCCCCGAAGAGACACCCATCCCGCCCGCGAGGCCGCAGCCGACGAAGTTCGCGGCGCTCGTGCCCCTTCAGCTTCCCGTGTTCCGCATGCTGTGGAGCACCTGGCTCGTCGCCAACATCTGCATGTGGATGAACGACGTGGCCGCCGCGTGGATGATGACCACGCTGACCTCCTCGCCGATCTGGGTGGCGCTGGTGCAGTCGGCTTCCACGCTGCCGGTGTTCCTGCTGGGCCTGCCCAGCGGCGCGCTGGCCGACATCCTCGACCGCAGGCGCTGGCTGGTGGCCACGCAGTTCTGGCTGGCCGGCACCGCCATCGTGCTGTGCGCAGCGCTGGCGCTCGACCTCATGACCGCGCCGCTGCTGCTGGCGCTGACCTTCGCCAACGGCATCGGGCTGGCGCTGCGCTGGCCGGTGTTCGCGGCCATCGTGCCCGAGCTGGTGCCGCGCACGCAGCTGCCGGCCGCGCTGGGGCTGAACGGCATCGCGATGAATGCGTCGCGCATCGTGGGTCCGCTCACCGCCGGCATGCTGATCGCGAGCGCGGGCAGCATCTGGGTGTTCGCGCTGAACGCGGTGCTGTCGGTGGCCTCAGGCTTCGTGGTGCTGCGCTGGCGGCGCGAGCACACGCCCAACCCGCTGGGCCGCGAGAAGCTGGTGAGCGCGATGCGCGTGGGCGTGCAGTTCGTGCGGCAGTCGCAGCGCATGCGCGCGGTGCTCACGCGCATCTCGATCTTCTTCTTCCACTCGACCGCGCTGCTGGCGCTGCTGCCGCTGCTGGCGCGCAACCTCCAGGGCGGCGGCGCGGGCACCTTCACGCTGCTGCTGGCGGCCATGGGCGCGGGCGCGATCGTCGCGGTGCTGTTCCTGCCGCGGCTGCGCCAGGCGATGGGGCGCGACCAGCTGGTGCTGCGCGGCACGCTGCTGCAGTCGGGCGCCACGGCGGTGATGGCCTTCGCGCCCAACGCATGGGTCGCGGTGCCGGCGATGTTCTTCGGCGGCATGGCGTGGATCACGGTGGCCAATTCGCTGTCGGTGTCGGCCCAGCTCGCGCTGCCCGACTGGGTGCGCGCGCGCGGCATGTCGATGTACCAGATGGCGATCATGGGCGCGAGCGCGATCGGCGCGGCCATCTGGGGGCAGGTGGCCACGCTCAGCTCGCTGGTCGCCAGCCTGAGCGTGGCGGCCGCGAGCGGCACGCTGCTGATGCTCGCGGCGCTGCGCTGGGTGACCGACCTGAGCGGCGAGGACGACACCAGGCCCGCGCAGGCCGGCTGGGCCGTCGGCCCGCCCGCGGAAGCTCCCGAGGAAACCGGCCGCGTGGTGGTCACGGTCGAATACCTGATCGACCCCGCGCGTGCCGCCGCCTTCCACCTGGTCATGCAGCAGACGCGCCGCGCGCGCCTGAGCCAGGGCGCCATCGGCTGGGAGCTGCTGCACGACATCGCGCAGCCCGAGCGCTACGTGGAGCAGATCGTCGACGAGTCGTGGACCGACCACCTGCGCCGCTTCACCCGCGCCACCGCCAGCGACATGGCGCTGCGCGAACGCAGGCTCGCCTTCCACATCGGCGAGTCGGGGCCGGTCGTCACGCGGTACATCGTGCGGCGCTGAGCCGGCATCCGCGCGGTCGGTGCTTGCCATTCATTTTTTACCAACCGGTTAACTTTGATGGCACAGCGCTTGCATGAAGAAATTTGCCGGGTATCCACGGATAGCCAGCCTTTTTTGACCGTATGGATAATTTAAGCCGCCGCCACACTAGGCCACGAGGTACACACGCGATGAATCCGCCTCCCCTGCGCAGCCGCTTCTGGTCCGACCTGACCAGCGAAGAGTTCTCCCGCCTCGACCGCGAACGGCTCATCGCCGTGCTGCCGGTGGGCGCCACCGAGCAGCACGGTCCGCATCTGCCGATGTCGACCGACACCGCCACCATCGACGGCATGGTGCGCGCCACGCTGCCGCACCTGCCCGCCGACCTTCCGGTTCTGTTCCTGCCCACCGTGCCCTACGGCAAGAGCAACGAGCACTCGCGCTACCCCGGCACGCTCACCGTGTCGGCGAACACGCTCATTTCGATGTGGAAGGACATCGGCGCCTGCGTCGCGAAGGCCGGCGTGCGCAAGCTGGTGCTCTACAACAGCCACGGCGGCCAGATGAGCGTGATGGACATCGTCGCGCGCGACCTGCGCGAGGAGCACGACATGATGGTCGTGGCCGCCAACTGGTACACGCTGGGCTTGCCCGAAGGCCTGTTCACCGCGCACGAGGGCAAGCACGGCATCCATGCCGGCGACCTCGAAAGCTCGGTCATGCTGCACCTCACGCCCGACTACGTGCGGAAGGACCAGTTCCAGAACTTCAGCTCCATGACCGAGCAACTGGCCGCGGAGAACAAGTTCCTCTCGATCACGCCCAGCGGCAAGCTCGGCTGGCAGATGCACGACATCAACCCCGCGGGCGCCGCCGGCGACGCCACGCGCGCCACCGCCGAGAGGGGCGCGGCCGTGCTCGACCACGTGGGCCGCCGCTTCGTCGAGCTGCTGCAGGAGGTCGACCGCTTCCCGCTCTCCCGACTCGCCAACGAACCGGCCTGGAAATGAGCGCCGACGCCACCTCTACCGCCGCCGGCGCGCCGCTGGTCGGCTTGCGCAACGTCAGCAAGCGCTTCGCCAACGGCACGCTCGCGCTGCAGGGCATGTCGCTGGACATCGGCGAGCATGACTTCATCAGCTTCCTCGGTCCCTCGGGCTGCGGCAAGAGCACGGCGCTGCGCCTCATTGCGGGGCTCACGCGCATCAGTTCGGGCGACATGCACTGGTCCGGTGCCGCTGCCGGCAACAGCAAGAACGGCAAGACCGACCGCGACCTGGGCTTCGTGTTCCAGGAACCCACGCTCATGCCCTGGGCCAAGGTGTTCGACAACGTCTGGCTGCCGCTGAAGCTGGCCGGCACCGGCCGCGACGCGGCGGCGCCCGTGGTGAAGCAGGCGCTGGAGATGGTCGGCCTCTCGCGCTTCGCCGACGTGTATCCGCGTGAACTTTCGGGCGGCATGAAGATGCGCGTGTCGATCGCCCGCGCGCTCGTTACGCACCCGCGCCTGCTGCTGATGGACGAGCCCTTCGCCGCGCTCGACGAGATGACGCGCATCAAGCTCAACAACGACCTGCTGGCCATCTGGCGCGAGCACCGCTTCTCGGTCGTGTTCGTCACGCACAGCGTGTACGAGTCGGTGTATCTGTCGAACCGCATCGTGGTGATGGCCGCGCGGCCCGGCCGCGTGATCGACGAGATCCGCATCGACGAGCCCTATCCGCGCGGCGAAGACTTCCGCACCTCGACCCGCTACAACGCGCACTGCACCGCCGTATCGCAATCCCTGCATGGAGCCCTGCATGGCGTCGACATCGATCACTGAGACCCACGCGGCCGCCCCTCTCGCGGATGCCGACGCGGCGCCCTCCGAGGCCTCGCTGCGCGCGCACGAGGACCGGCTGCGCCGGCGCGAGTCGCTGCTGCGCATCGCGGTGCCCGCGGCCATCGTCGCGCTGCTGCTGCTGGCGTGGGAATGGACCGTGCGCGCCAACAACATCCCGCACTACATCCTGCCAGCGCCCTCGCTCATCATCCGCACGCTGTTCGACAACTGGGAGTCGCTATCGAACGCGCTGTGGTTCACGGTGAAGCTCACGCTGCTGGCGCTGGCCGCGGCCATCGTGGGCGGCGTGCTGCTGGCCATTGCCTTCGCGCTCTTCAAGTGGGTGGAGATCGGCCTCTTCCCCATCGCGGTGATCCTGCAGGTCACGCCCATCATCGCGATCGCGCCGCTGATCCTGATCTACGTGTCGAGCACCACGGCCGCGCTGCTGCTGTGCGCGTGGATCGTGGCCTTCTTCCCGATTTTGTCGAACACGGTCATTGGCCTGAAGAGCGCCGACAGCAACCTGCGCGACCTGTTCCAGCTCTACAAGGCCTCGCCCTGGCAGACCTTCCGCTACCTGCTCGCGCCGAGCGCGCTGCCCTACTTCATGGCGGGCCTGAAGATCGCGGGCGGGCTGAGCCTGATCGGTGCGGTGGTGGCCGAGTTCACCGCCGGCACGGCGGGCAAGGAAACGGGGCTGGCCTCGCGCATCCTCGAATCGAGCTTCCGCACCGAGATCCCGATGATGTTCGCGGCGCTGCTGCTGGTGTCGTTGCTGGGCATCGTGATCTTCATCGTGTTCGCGGCACTGTCGCGTGTGGTACTGGGCCACTGGCACGAAAGCGAGATGCGCCGTGAACGCTAGAACGCCCACTCCCGCGTCGGCGGACGCTGTCGACTGGAACGCCGTGCGCGAGGACCTGCGCGGCCTCAACGTGATCACCGCGCCTGCGCAGCGCAAGCAGCTGTCGAAAGACTTCTACTGGTACAGCCCCATCCTCACCGAGCAGCTCGCGGGCTGCGTGGCCGACCTGGTGGTGAAGGTCGGCACCGAGGACGACGTGCGCCAGGCCGCGGCCGTGGCCGCGAAGTGGAAGCTGCCGCTCACGGTGCGCGCGGGCGGCACCGGCAACTACGGCCAGTGCGTGCCGCTGGAAGGCGGCATCGTGCTCGACGTGACGCAGATGTGCCGCGTGCTCGACATCCGCGAGGGCAGCATCCGCGTGGAGGCCGGCGCGCGCATGCACGACATCGACCTCGCCGCGCGCGAGACCGGGCAGGCGCTGCGCATGTGGCCCTCGACCTGGCACGTGGCCTCCATCGGCGGCTTCATCGCGGGCGGCTTCGGCGGCATCGGCTCGTTCCGCCACGGCATCCTGCGCGACCCCGGCAACCTGCTGCGCGCGCGCGTGATGACGGTGGAGCGCGAGCCGCGCGTCATCGAGCTGCAAGGCGACGAGATCCAGCAGGTGCACCACGCCTACGGCACCAACGGCGTGATCCTCGACGTGGAAGTGGCGCTGAGCCCTGCCGTCGACTGGGTGCACTGCACGGTGCTCTTCGCCACCTACCGCGGCGCGCTCGACTTCGGCATCGCCGCGCAGGCGCCTTCGCTCGACATCTTCCTGCTGTCGACGGTGGAGGCGCGCTTCTCGCCCTACTACACGGCCATGCGCGACCGCTTCCCGGCCGACCGGCAAGCTGTGTTCGCGATGGTCTCGCCCGAGTCGATGGACGACTTCAGCGCGCTCGCCGCGTCGCACGGCGGAACGATCTCGGTGGCGGGCACCGAGGCCGAGCTGCTCGCCGACGGCCTGCCGCCCGCCTACGAGTGCGCGTTCAACCACACCACGCTGCAGGCGCTGAAGGCCGACCGCGGCTGGACCTATCTTCAGGTGGCCTACGCCCAGCCTTTCGACCCGGCCGTGGTCGAGCGGCACCTCGAGATCTTCGGCGACGACGTGCTGCAGCACCAGGACTTCGCGCGCGCCAACGGCGAGTGCGGCACCTTCGGCATCCTGCTGGTGCGCTGGAAGGGCGAGGCCCATCAGTACGAGCTGATCCGCGAGATCGAGTCGCAAGGCGGCTGCAAGATCTTCAACCCGCACGTCGTGACCATCGAGGACGGCGGCATGAAGACCATCGACACGCAGCAGATCGAGTTCAAGAAGCGCAGCGACCCGATGGGGTTGATGAACCCGGGCAAGACCCGCGGCTGGACTGCCGACATGGCTGTCGAGCGCTGAAATGACGGCTTGGCGTTTTGTTCATCTTCGGTGGTCTTATCAGGACCGCTGTTCAGGACTCGCACACGCCGACGGGGTACCTTGCTCCGCGAATGTCCCCCGCCCTTCGGGCTCCTCCTTTATTTCGCTGCGCAAGGCACCCCATCGACGTGTGCGTTGGGCAGTGCGGTCGTTGATCGGTCGTACACCAGCAGCGGGCCCCGTGCACAGGGCGTCGGGTGCTCCCGCAGCGAAATAAAGGAGGAGGCCGCAGGCCGGGGGACATTCGCGGAGGGGAGTACCCGGCGGCCTGTGCACACGCCCCGAACAGAAGCAAAAGCGCCTCTCGACTGATATGAAAATCCCGTTTCGCATTCAACCCCAGGAGTCCACTGCCATGCGCGTTCCCGCTCTGACAATCCGTCCGCTTGCCCTCGGCATAGCCCTCGCTGCAGCCGCCTTCGCCGTGCAGGCGCAGGAAAAAGTGGTGTTCGCCACCAACTGGAAGGCGCAGGCCGGCCACGGCGGCTTCTACCAGGCGCTGGTGGACGGCACCTACAAGAAGTACGGCCTCGACGTCGACATCCAGCAGGGCGGCCCGATGGTCAACAACCGGCCGATGCTGCCGGCCGGCAAGGTCGACTTCCTGATGACCGGCAACCTGCTGCAGTCCTTCGACAACGTGAAGAACGGCGTGCCCACCGTGGTAGTGGCGGCCTTCTTCCAGAAGGACCCGCAGGCCATGTTCGCCCACCCGGGCCAGGGCTTCGACACCTTCAAGGACATGACCAAGGCGCCGGTGGCCTTCATCGGCAAGGACGGCCAGTTCAGCTTCTGGCAGTGGATGAAGTCGGAGCACGGCTTCAAGGACTCGCAGCTCAAGCCCTACACCTTCAACGTGGGCCCCTTCCTGGCCGACAAGAAGTCCATTCAACAGGGCTACGCCATCTCCGAGCCGCTGTCGATCAAGGCGCAGGCCGGCTTCGACCCCGTGGTGCAGCTGCTGGCCGACAACGGCTTCTCGACCTACTCGACCACCATCGAGACGCGCGCCGACCTGGTGAAGACCAAGCCCGAGACGGTGCGCAAGTTCATCGAGGCGTCGATCATCGGCTGGAACAACTACCTCTACGGCGACAACAAGGCCGCCAACGAGATGATCGCCAAGATCAACCCCGACTCGCCGGTGGCCTCCTCGCTGGGCTCCATCGAGCTGATGAAGAAGATGGGCATCGTCGACAGCGGCGAGTCGCTCACCAAGGGCATCGGCGCGATGGACGAGGCCCGCGTGAAGGACTTCTACGACAAGATGGTCAAGGCCGGCCTGTACAAGCCCGGCGAGGTCGACCTGTCGAAGGTGGTCACCACGCAGTTCGTGAACAAGGGCGTCGGCATCGACGTGCGCAAGAAGCTCACGGGCAAGTAGGCCGCAACAGGCAAGCACACCGATTTTTTCCCGCGGCCGCGCGGGGCTTGCGCCGGGGTCAGATGCCGGCGCCTGGGTTGCCATAAGGCACCGCGCGGCCTTTCACCCCCTGGGCTCTGACCCCGTCTCGCCAGCGACGCAAGTCCTGGGCGAACCGGCCCTCAACCATGAAAACGCTCGTCGTCCACTGCCATCCGAATCCTGACAGCTTCAACCACGCGCTCTACCGCACCGCCCTCGAGGCGCTCGAGCCCAGACATCACGTCAAGGCCATCGACCTGTACGCCGAGGGCTTCGACCCCACGCTGACACGCGAGGAGCGCGTCGCCTACCTCGACAACCCCGACCTGATCCGCGAACGTGTGAAACCCCACGTCGAAGCGCTGCTGTGGGCCGAGCACCTGGTGTTCGTGTTTCCCACCTGGTTCTACGGGCCGCCCTCGATGCTCAAGGGCTGGCTGGAGCGGGTATGGCTGCCGGGCGTGGCCTTCCTGCCGGCGGAACGCAAGGGGCAGCTCGCGAGGTCGGGCATGCGGCACATCCGGCGGCTCACGGTGGTCACCACTGGCGGCGCGCCGCGCTGGTTCGTGATGGTCATCGGCGACCCGGGCAGGCGGCTTTTCACGCGGGCGCTGCGCGCGCTCTTCGCGTGGCGCTGCAAGGTGACGTGGCTGCAGCTGCACGACATGAACGCCGTCACTGCGAGTGACCGCACGCATTTCATCGAACGCGTCTCGCGCAAGCTGGGCAGCATCTAGCAGAAGAGCCTTCGATTCCAGAAGGAGACATACAACACCATGAGCCTCGAACGCACGCTCACCGTCCGCGTCGAACGCATCTCGCGCCAGACACCGGAGATCCTGGCCTTCGAGCTGGCCCACCCGTGGGGCCGGCCGCTGCCTTCCTACGAGGCCGGCGCGCACATCGATGTGCACATGCCCGGCGGCTTCTCGCGCCAGTACTCGCTGGCGCGGGCGCCCTCGGCGGCCAACGCGGGGCGCTACGTGATCGGCGTGAAGCGCGAGCTTTCGAGCCGTGGCGGCTCGGCCTCGATGCACGAGCGCGTGCGCGAGGGCGACCTGCTGCCGATCAGCGCGCCGCGCAACACCTTCCCGCTGCGCGACGAGGCCACGCACCACCTGCTGCTGGCCGGCGGCATCGGCATGACGCCGCTGCTGGCGATGGCGCAGGCGCTGGCCGCGCGCGGCGCCGCCTTCACGCTGTGCGTGTTCGCGCGCAGCGAGGAACACCTGGCTTTCGCCGATGCGCTGCGCGCGCCGTCGCTGGCGCCGCACCTGCGGTTGCACCTGGACCAGGGCGATGCATCGCAGCGCATCGACCTGCATTCGCTGCTGGCCGAGCGTGTACCCGGCACGCACCTGTACGTGTGCGGCCCCGGCGGCTTCATGCAGGCGGTGCGCGAAGCCGCCGCAAAGACGGATTGGCCCGAAGACGCGCTGCACGCCGAATACTTCGCCGCACCCACCGACGCCGGCGCGGCCGCCGGCCTGCCCTTCACGCTGAAGCTCGCGAAGCGCGGCATCACGGTGCCGGTGGCGGCCGACCAGACCGCGGTCGACGCGCTGCACGAGGTCGGCATCGACATTCCGGTGTCGTGCCAGCAGGGCCTGTGCGGCACCTGCGTGGTCGAGGGCGACGGCGAGGGCGCCGAGCACCGCGACTTCTGCCTCACCGGCAGCGAGCGCCGCCACAAGGTGGCCCTGTGCTGTTCGCGCGCCAAGGGGCTGGAACTGGAACTGCAGCTGTGAACGCACGCGCCGCCATCACGGAAGAGAGCGACGGCGAGGCCCCCGCCACGCGCGGACGCTCGCGCAAGTACACGCAGGTGCTGGCCCTCATCAACCAGGCCGCCATCGAGGTGTTCGCGAGCGAGGGGCTCGCCGGTGCGTCCACGCAGGCCATCGCCGACAAGGCCGGGCTGTCGAAGGCGCAGCTGCACTACTACATCGACAGCAAGGAGGCGCTGTACCGGCAGGTGCTGCAGGACATCCTCAACGACTGGATCGTGGTGTTCGGCTTCAGCGACGAGGCCTTCGGCCCGCGCAAGGTGCTGGGCGACCTGATCCGCCGCAAGATGATGTTCTCGTTCGAGCATCCGCTGCGCTCGCGCATCTTCACGGCTGAAATGCTGCGCGGCGCGCCGGTCATCAACGACATGATGGAGACGAGCAAGCAGCGCACCGAACAGGCCGCCGCGGTGATCCAGAACTGGATGAACCAGGACCTGATGGACAAGGCCGACCCGATGCTGGTGCTGTTCCACATCTGGGCCGTGACGCAGTTCTACGCCGACCACGCCACGCAGGCCGCCTACTACCGCGATTCGATCCAGCAGGGTCAGGACAAGGACGGCAAGGACCGGCGCTACCTGATCGAGCAGGTGACCGAATTCCTGCTCAAGGGCGCGGGCGTCAGGTAGACGAGGAAGACGACGAGAAGGCGGTCCGGGGCAAGTACATGGTGGCTTCGACTTCCACCAGCACTTCGTCGCCCGGCAGGAAGCGCGACACCTCCACCACCGTGCTCACCGGCGGCTCGCCCGGATAGAACAAGCCGCGCACGCGGTTGTAGAAGGCGTAGTGCGGCAGGTGGCGGAAGTACTGCACCAGCTTCACCACGTCTTCCATCGTGCCGCCGTGCTCGGCCGCGATCTGCTGGATGCGCTCCAGCACGAACCAGCTCTGCGCGACGATGGGCGCCTCGAACACGTCCACCGACATCTGGCCGGTGGCGTAGCCCACGCTCTGCAGCGCGGTGCGTGCTTCTTCAGGTATGGCGTCGTAGCCGGCCACCGCGCGGCGCGTGGCCGGGTCGACGGCGACCACGCCGCTCATGAAGACGAAATCTCCCACGCGCTTGGCGGCCGCGTAGTTGGCCATCGGCTTGCCTATGCTCATCGTTCGTTGCTCTCCAGTGCCTGGCCGGCGCGGATGACGGTGCGTTGCCGTCCGCGCGGGCCGATCAGTTCATGTTCCCCGGTGGCCGACAGCACCAGCAGGTCGGCCGGGCAGCCCGGCGCGATGCGTCCGTCCCACGCGAGCCCCAGCGCCTTCGCGGGGCTCACGGTGATGGTGTCGAGCCAGTCGTCGGCCGGCGCGAGATGCGCCGCCTGCACGCCGAGGCCGAAGGTCTCCAGCAGGTCGTAGCTGCCGTAGGGATAGAAGGCGTCCTGCACGTTGTCGGTTGCCAGGCTCGCACGCAAGCCCCGTGCCGCCGCCTCGCGGATGCGCGTGATGCCGCGCTGCACCGGCGTGCGGTCCCATGCGCCCTGCAGGTAGAGATTGGTGGTCGGTAGCGCGACGAGGTGGATGCCCGCGCCCGCGCACAGCGCGAGCGTCTCGGCGGCCACTGCGTCTTCCTGCACCGAGAGCGAGCAGGCGTGACCGCAGACCACGCCCTGCCTGAAGTCGCGCGCACGCACCAGCTGGGCGATGCTGCGCAGGCCGGTGGCCTCGACGTCCAGGCCTTCGTCGACGTGGAAGTCCAGCGCCAGGCCGTGCTGCTGCGCGAGATCGAACATGCGGCCCAGCTTGTGGACGATGCCCTCGTTTCGATAGACGAATGCGCCGAGCACGCCGCCCGCGCGCTTCACCTCGCGCGCGATGCGCTCGCCGGCCGCGATGTCGGCGAACAGGTCCAGCGGCGTGAGCGAGACGAACTGCAGCTCGATGCGCCCGCGCCATTCCTCGCGCAGCGCCTCGAACACTGTCAGCGCGGCCGGCGGCTCGGGCTGCACCCAGTCGAGGTGCGTGCGCAGCGCACGCGTGCCCGACAGCCATGCGTCTTGCAGCGCGCGCTCCATGCGCAGGCGCAGCGATTCGCCGGTCCAGCTCTCGCGATGGCGGTTCATGCGCTCGATGGCGACGAACAGGTTGCCCTGCGCGGCGCCCACGTCCTGCACGGTGTAGTTCTTGTCGATGTGCGCATGCGCCTCGACCAGCGCGCTCAGCAGCGTGCCTTTCGCATGCTGCTGTTGCGCGCTGGACGTGATGGAAGCGACCTTGTCGTCCTCGATGGCGACGTCGAACAGCTGCGCATCGCCCGCCGCGAAGCCACGCAGCGGCGCCGGTATACGCAGCGCTTCGAGCTTCATGCGTGCCGCTGCCGCCAGTCGCGCAGCCAGCCCAGGCCGGCCGAGGTGCCGCCAGGCTCCGAACCGCGGCGCGGCCGGTACTCGCAGCCGACCCAGCCCTGCCAGCCGCACTGCGCCGACACTTCGTCGAGCACGTCGAAGAGGTAGGGGTAGTTCTGCTCGCCGATGTCGGGCTCGTTGCGGTCGGGCACGCCGGCGATCTGGATGTGGCCGACGCGGCCGGTCGGCAGGTACTTGCGGATCTTCATCGCTACGTCGCCCTCGACGATCTGGCAGTGGTAGAGGTCCATCTGCACCTTGAGGTTGGGCGCGCCCACGGTCTCGACGATCTCGTGCGCGTGGTCCTGCCGGTTGAGGAAGAAGCCCGGGATGTCGCGCGTGTTGATCGGCTCGATCAGCACGTCGCGGCCCGCGTTGGCGGCCTCGGCTGCGGCCCAGCGCAGGTTGTCGATGTACACCGGCTGCAGCGCGTCGCGCTGCTGTCCGGCGGGCACGAGGCCGGCCATGACGTGGATGCGTGGGCAGTCGAGCGCCACCGCGTAGTCGATGGCCTTGGCGATGCCTTCGCGGAACTCGGCCTCGCGACCCGGCAGGCAGGCCAGGCCGCGCTCGCCACCGTTCCAGTCGCCCGGCGGTCCGTTGAACAGCACCTGCTGCAGGCCGTTGTGCTTGAGCCGGGCGACGATTTCTTCCTTGGTGAAGTCGTAGGGGAAGAGGTATTCCACGGCCCTGAAGCCGTCCTTCGCGGCGGCGTCGAAGCGGTCGAGGAAGGCGAGCTCCGGATAGAGCATCGAGAGGTTGGCTGCGAATTGGGGCATGGGGTGTCGTTTGTACTACCAGCGCGCACCGAAGGTGCGGCGCAGTTCATCGATCTGATCGGCATCGAGCGGCTGGGGCCTTGCGGCCTGTGCGAGCTGCTGGAGCCTTGCGGTTTCCTCGAGTTCCTCGAGCACGGCCATGGCGGCGGCCGGCGTGTCGTGCCACACGTTGGGGCCCAGGCGCGTGAGCATCACGGCGCGGATAGGCGTGCCGGCGGCGCCGAAGCGCCCGATGGCCTGCGCCACCTGCTCGGCCGCCTCGGGCGCGCCCGGGCGGTGGTACGGAATGACAGGCACATGGCCCACCTTCATCACGAAGTAGGGGGTGAGCGCGGGCAGCAGTTCGTCGCCGGGTCGCTGCAGCGTGAGCGCTACACAGTGCGTGCTGTGGGTGTGGATCACGCAGGCGGTGTCCGCATCGAACTCGCGCGCGGCGGCGTAGATGCGCATGTGCAGCGCGATGGTCTTGCTGGCGCGGTCGCCGCCAATCTGCCGGCCCTGCGCGTCGAGCCGCGCGAGCCGTGCGGGGTCGAGGAAGCCGAGACAGGCGTCGGTCGGCGTGATGAGAAAGCCGCCGTCGTCCAGGCGCACGCTGATGTTGCCGGCCGTGGCGTGCACGTAGCCGCGCTCGAACAGGCTGCGGCCGAGGCGGCAGATCTCCTCGCGGGCCTGGTTCTCTGCTGTCATGCTCTCGGTCATGCGAGCACTGTAAATGCCTTGGTGAAGAAATCGTCGCTGCCGAAGTTGCCGGACTTCAGCGCGATGTGCAGGCCGGCCTCGGGTGCGGCTTCGGAGCGCGCATGGCACCACGGCACGCCGGGGTCGATCTGCGGGCCGATCTGCATCTGCGCGATGCCCAGCGCCTGCACGCAGGCGCCCGAGGTCTCGCCGCCGGCGACCACCAGCCGATGAACGCCGCGCTCGACCAGGCCGCGCGCGATGGCGGCAATCGTGCGCTCGACCATCGCGCCGGCCTCTTCCACGCCCAGGCGGCCCTGCACCGATTTCACGGCGCCGGCCTCGGCGGTGGAGTAGACGAGCACCGGGCCCTTGTCGAGGAGCGGCGCGGCCCACGCCAGTGCCTCGGCCGCGACATCCACGCCCGCCGCGATGCGCAGCGGATCGACGGCGAGCGCCGCGCCGCCGCGCTGGATGAAGTCGAGCACCTGCCGGTTGGTGGCGAGCGAGCAGCTGCCCGAGACCACCGCCGACCTGCCGCCGGCCCGGGGCAACTCGCTCGCCTGCGACGAGGGCGCGAGGCCGAAGTTGGCCGGCAGGCCGATGGCCACGCCCGAGCCTGCGGTGACCAGCGGCATCTTCGCGAGCGCCGGGCCCATGCGCAGCAGGTCGTCGTTCGACACCGCATCGACGACGGCGATGGAAACGCCCTCGGCCTTGAGCTGCGCAATGCGCTCCTCGATGGCGGCGGCGCCGCGTGCCACCACCGCGTAGTCGACGAGCCCCACCTTGCGCGTGCACTGCGCCTGCAGCACGCGCACGAGGTTCGGGTCGGTCATCGGCGTGAGCGGGTGGTTCTGCATGCCGCTCTCGTTGAGCAGCACGTCGCCCGCGAACAGGTAGCCCTTGAACACGGTGCGCTTGTTGTCGGGGAAGGCGGGCGTGGCGATGGTGAAGTCGCATCCCATCGCGTCCATCAGCGCCTCGGTCACGGGGCCGATGTTGCCTTGCGGCGTGCTGTCGAAGGTGGAGCAGTACTTGAAGTAGATCTGCTTCGCACCCTGCGACTGCAGCCAGCGCAATGCATCGAGCGACTGCGCGATGGCCTCGGCCGGCGCGATGGTGCGCGACTTGAGGGCAACGACCACCGCGTCGACATCCGCATCCAGCGGGCCTTCCGGCACGCCGATGGCCTGCACCACGCGCATGCCGGCGCGCACGAGGTTGTTGGCGAGGTCGGTGGCGCCGGTGAAATCGTCGGCGATGCAGCCGAGCACGAGCTTGGACATGGCGTTCAGTCCTTCAGCGCAAGCTTCACGGCCTTCGCGTTCTCGCGCACGTAGTCGCGCAGGATCGCATCGAAGCTGGCGTCGGCCTTCAGCCCCAGCGCCTCGGCACGCGCGGCATGGATGCGGCTGGGCCAGCTGGTGACGATCTTCGCGATGGCGGCGTCGGGCTCCCAGTCGATCAGGCCGGTGGCCTCCTTGCCTGCGATGCGTTCGAGCGCCTGCGCCATCTCGCGCACGGTGGTAGTCAGCGCGGGCAGGTTGACCGCAGTGCGCGCGCCCCACTCGGCGGCGCTGGCGGTGGCCGCGCGCACGATGCCCGCGACGGTGTTGCCGGGCGAGGCCAGCGCGACGGGCGTGTCGGGCGACACGGGGCAGCGTGCGCGTTCGCCAGCCAGCGGCTCGCGCAGCATGCCGCTCAGGAAGCTGGAGGCCGCGCCGTTGGGCCGGCCGGGGCGCACCGACACCGTCATCAGCCGCACGTTGCGGCCCTGCACGAAGCCCTTGCGCGTGAAGTCGGCCACCAGCTGCTCGCCGATGAACTTCTGGATGCCGTAGCTGTTCTGCGGGGTCGGCAGCGTGGTGTCCTCGATGACGGCGGGCAGCCGCTGCTCTGGCGAATCGCCGAACACCGCGACCGAGCTGGAGAACACGAACACCGGCGCATGGCCCGCGCGGCGCGCGGCTTCGAGCAGGCCGCGCGTGGCGTCGAGGTTGCTGCGCATGCCGAGGTCGAAGTCGGCCTCGCACTCGCCGCTCACGGCCGCGGCGAGGTGGAACACGAGCTGCGTGTCGGCGATGGGCAGCGCGCCGTTCGCGAGCTGCTCCAGCAGGTCGCCCTGCACGAACTGCACGCGCGCATCGGCCGCCAGGTCGGCGGGCGGCGGCACGCGGTCGGCCAGGGTGATGCGCGAGACGGGCTGCGCGGCAGCGCCGGCCAGCGCGAGGTTGCCGCCCGCGAGCAGCGTGCGTGCGAGGCGGGCGCCCAGGAAGCCGCAGCCGCCGGTGATGAGGATGTTCATGGTCGTCTTGTCTTTCGTGTTCGTTCTAGAGCGCGGGCAGGAAGCGCAGCAGCGCATCGGCGACCGCCTCGGGCGCCTCGCGCTGCGGGAAGTGGCCCACGCCGTCGAGCAGCTCGCGGCGGTAGGGGCCACAGAAGAAGCGTTCCTTGCCGGCGGAGGTGTCGGGATGATTGCAGGAATCGGCCGCGCCGTGCAGCACCAGCGTGGGCACCGGCAGCACGGGCGCGGGATTCAGCGCGGCATCGTCGGCGGCGTAGTGCGGATCGCCCGGCGCATGGCCCCAGCGATGTCGGTACGAATGCACCACCACGCGCGCCCAGTCGTCGCCCTCGAAGGCGGCGGCGGTGGCCTCGAACTCGGCGGGCTCGTACCAGCCGGCCGGCGCCCAGGTGTCCCACATCATCCGCGTGAAGGCGATGCGGTCGTCATGCACGGTGCGTTCGCCGCGCGGCGTGGCCATGTACCAGTGGTACCAGTAATTGCGCGCCTGAGTCAGTGGCATCGGCTGGTCGGGTGCGTTGGTGCCGTAGCCGACCGACATCAGCGTGAGCGAACTCGCGACGCCGGGCCGCAGCCCGCAGGCATTGCCCACAGCACGCGCACCCCAGTCGTGGCCGACGAGCGCGGGCTGCTGCAAGCCGAGCGCGTCGATGAAGTCGAGCAGGTCGCGCCCCAGCGCCGAGAGCTGCCCGCTGCGCGGCGTATCCGCATGCAGGAAGGTCGTCGGCGCGAAGCCGCGCAGGGCGGGCAGCAACACGCGCCAGCCGGCCTCGGCCAGCCGCGCGGCCACGCCGTGCCAGCAGCGTGGGCTGTCGGGCCAGCCGTGCACCAGCACCGCGGTGGCCTTGCCCGCGGGGTTCCACTCCTCGTAGCCGATGCGCAGCAGCGGCGTGTCGACGGACTTGAGCGTTGCGTCGCTCACGGCGCTTTCCCCTTCGGGGCCGGCACCTCGATGCCGGGGAAGATCTTGATGACGGCGCTGTCGTCCTCGCGCGCGAACCCTGCCGTCGAAGCCTGCATGAACATCTGGTGCGCCGTGGACGACAGCGGCAGCGGAAACTTGCTCGCGCGCGCCACGTCGAGCACCAGGCCCAGGTCCTTCACGAAGATGTCCACGGCCGACAGCGGCGTGTAGTCGCCGGCGAGCACGTGCGCCATGCGGTTCTCGAACATCCAGCTGTTGCCCGCGCTGTGGGTGATGACCTCGTACAGCGCCGCCGGGTCCACGCCCTCGCGCAGGCCCAGCGCCATGGCCTCGGCCGCCACCGCGATGTGCACGCCGGCCAGCAGCTGGTTGATGATCTTCACCTTGCTGCCGGCGCCCGCCTTGTCGCCCAGGCGGTAGACCTTGGCGGCCATGGCGTCGAGCACGGCGCCGGCCTTCTCGTAGGCGGCGGGCCTGGCGGCGGTCATCATCGTCATCTGTCCGCTCGCGGCCTTGGCGGCACCGCCGGAGATGGGCGCGTCGATGTAGAGGATGCCCAGCTTCTCCAGGCGCGCTTCCAGCGCCACCGACCAGTTCGGATCGACGGTGGAGCACATCACGAAGACGCTGCCGGGCTTCATCGACGCGGCGCAGCCGGGCGAGGTGCCGTCGCCGAACAGCACCGACTCGGTCTGCGCGGCGTTCACCACCACGCTGACCACGATGTCGCACTGCGCGCCGAGCTCGGCCAGCGTGGCGCAGGCCGTGCCGCCCTCGCGCGCGAAGGCTTCGGCGGCCTCGCGGCGCACGTCGAACACATGCGGCGCATGGCCCGCGCGGCGCAACGACTGCGCCATGCCGGCGCCCATGGCGCCCAGGCCCACGAGGCCGACGACGGGGGAGTTGGTGCTGGAAGTCATGCAGGTTTCTTTCGATGGTGGTCGGTCAGCGGTTGACGAGTTGCTTGGGCGTGAACCACACGCCGATGGCGCCGAGCACCAGCGCGCCGGCCAGCACGTACATGCCGATCTGCGTGCTGCCCGTGAGGTCCTTCAGGTAGCCGATGAGGTACGGGCTCACGAAGCCTGCGAGGTTGCCCACCGAGTTGATGGCGGCAATGCCCGCGGCGGCGGCGGTGCCCGTGAGGAAGGCGGTGGGCAGCGACCAGAAGAGCGGCGCGCAGGTCAGCACGCCGGCGGCGGCGAGCGAGAGAAACGCCAGCGACACGGCCGTGTTCTGCGTGTACGAGGCGGCCACGGTGAAGCCCACCGCGCCCATCATGGCCGGCACGATCAGGTGCCAGCGGCGCTCCTGCCGGCGGTCGGCGCTGCGGCCGAAGAAGTTCATCGCGACGATGGCGCAGAGGAACGGAATGGCGCTGAGCAGCCCGATGTTCAGGTTGCCCTGCACGCCCGTGGCCTTGACCAGCGTGGGCAGCCAGAAGGTGAGTGCGTATTGGCCCATGACGAAGGCGAAGTAGATGAACGCCATCCACCATATGCGCGCATCGCGGAACACGCCAGCCACCGAGTGGGGGCCCTTGGCGCCATGGGCGGCGTCGCGCGCCACCTCGCGCTGCAGCAGCGCCTTTTCCTCGGCGCTCAGCCAGCGCGCCTGGGCGATGCCGTTGTCGAGGTAGAGGAGCACCGCCACGCCGATGAGCACGGCGGGGATGGCCTCGATCAGGAACATCCACTGCCAGCCGCTCATGGCCGACACGCCGTGGAAGCTGTCCATGATCCAGCCCGACAGCGGGTTGCCGAAGATGCCCGCCACCGGAATCGCCGACATGAACACCGCGATGATCCGCGCGCGCCGGTGCGCCGGGTACCAGTGCGTGAGGTACAGGATCACGCCCGGATAGAAACCCGCCTCGGCCAGCCCGAGCAGGAAGCGCAGGATGTAGAAGCTGGTGGGCGTCTTCACGAACATGAAGCAGGCCGAGAGCAGCCCCCAGGTGATCATGATCCGCGCGATCCAGACGCGGGCGCCCACGCGGTTGAGCAGCAGGTTGCTCGGCACTTCGAACAGGAAGTAGCCCAGGAAGAAGATGCCCGCGCCCAGGCCGAACACGGTTTCGCTGAAGCCCAGGTCCTGGCCCATCTGCAGCTTGGCGAAGCCGACGTTCACGCGGTCGAGGTACGCGATCACGTAGCAGAGCATCAGGAAGGGCACGAGGCGCCAGAACACCTTGGAATAGGCGCGCTTTTCGAGCGCGGCATCGGCGGCGGCGGGCGACGCTGCGCCAGCCTGGAGGGTCGAGGAAGTCATTGGAAGGCTGTGTCTCGGATGATTTGTCAGGTCATCATACAAATTTGAGTTTTGCTGGCCGACCCGGGTAAACCCTCGAAAAACGCGCCTCACGGCGACTTTGTGGTGTCTTTGTGTGTCGGCTCAGCCGCCGACGGGCCAGCCTTCGACCAGCGGGCGGGCGAGCTGCTCGCCCTCCTGCTGCCAGAACACCGGATCGGCCTGTTCGATACGGCGGATCGCGTTGTCCATGTGGCTCTTGGCCGCCTCGCGCGCGCGCAACGCATCGCCGGCCTCGATCGCCTCGACGATGCGCGCATGCTCCTGCGCCACCTCGCGCGCGAAATCCGCGCGGCGCGCCTCGTTGGCGCGCGTGACGCGGGTGGCGCCGTGCAGGAACTGCCGCAGGTACTGCAGCGTGCCGATCAGGAACGGGTTGCGCGCCGCCTCGGCGATGGCACGGTGGAAGAGCACGTCCTCGTCCGCCCCATTGCCGCCCGCCTCGACCGCAGCGTGCAATGCGGCGATGGCGTCGCGGATACGCTGCACGTCTTCTTCCGTACGCCGCTCGGCGGCCAGCGCGGCGACCTCGGCTTCGAGCGCACGGCGCAGCTCGACCATCTGGATCACGGCCTCGCGCGAGGCCACGTGCGGCATCTCGAAGCGCAGCGGCTCGACGCCCGCGGCGCGCACATAAACGCCGCTGCCCTGCCGCGAATCGAGCAGCCCCAGCGACTTCAGCCGCGACACCGCCTCGCGCACCACCGTGCGGCTCACGCCGAACTGCTCGGCCAGCGCGGTCTCGGTGGGCAGCCGGTCGCCTTCGGACAGGCGCCCGCTGCGCACCTCGGCCGCAAGCGCATCGGCCACCTGGTCGGCCAGGCGGACGGCGGGGGCGATGGACTGGAAGCGGGCGGTCATGGGTGCGAAAGGGGCGGGGCCTGCGACTCTAACGCAGGGCCCGCCACTTTCGCGGCGGCTGCAGTTCAGCCCAGCGCGTGGCGCGCAGCGTTCGCGATGCTCTTCGCATCGACGCCGAAGAAGCCGCGCAGCGCCGCGCGCGTGTCGCTGCGGCCGAAGCCGTCGGTGCCCAGCGTGATGTAGCGACGGCCTTCGGGCAGGAAGGCGCGGACGCTCTCGGGCACGGCGCGCACATAGTCGGTGGCGGCGACGATCGGCGCCTTGCTGCCCTTGCCGAGCTGCTGCGCGACGAAGGGCGTGCCGGCTTCGGCCTCGCCCGCCAGCGCGCGCTGCTCGCAGGCCAACCCGTCGCGCGCGAGCTCGCTCCAGCTCGTCACGCTGAACACCTCGGCCTCGATGCCTTCGTCGGCCAGCAGCTGCGCCGCCTTGACGACTTCGGTGAGGATCGCGCCGGAGCCCATCAGCGTCACTTTCTTCTTCGCCTTGCCCGAAGCCGGCGCATAGGTGCCGAAGCGGTAGCACCCGCGCAGGATGTCGCCTTCCGCGCCAGCCGGCACGTCAGGCTGCGCGTAGTTCTCGTTCATGAGCGTGACGTAATAGAACACGTCCTGCTGCTCGACCATCATCTCGCGGATGCCCGCGTCGACGATCACCGCCATCTCGCCCGCGAAGGCCGGGTCGTAGGCCTTGCAGTTGGGAATGGTCGCGGCCACGAGGTGGCTGCTGCCGTCCTGGTGCTGCAGGCCCTCGCCGCCGAGCGTGGTGCGCCCCGACGTGGCGCCCAGCAGGAAGCCTCGCGCACGCTGGTCGGCCGCGGCCCAGATGGCGTCGCCCACGCGCTGGAAGCCGAACATCGAGTAGTAGATGTAGAAGGGCAGCATCGCCAGCCCGTGCACGCTGTAGCTGGTGGCGGCGGCCGTCCAGCTCGCGATGGCGCCGGCCTCGCTGATGCCCTCTTCGAGGATCTGCCCGTCGGTGGCCTCGCGGTAGCTCAGCACCGAGCCGATGTCTTCCGGCGCGTAGCGCTGGCCCACGCTCGAATAGATGCCGACCTGCTTGAACAGATTGGCCATGCCGAAGGTGCGCGCCTCGTCGGCCACGATGGGCACGATGCGCGGGCCCAGGGCCTTGTCCTTCATCAGGTTGCCCAGCATGCGCACGAAGGCCATGGTGGTGCTCATCTCCTTGCCGGCCGCGACGGTCGCGAACTGCGCGTAGCTCGCGATGTCGGGCTTGGCGACCACCTCGCAGGCAGTCTCGCGGCGCGGCATGGCGCCGCCGAGGGCCTCGCGGTGCTGGCGCAGGTAGCGCATCTCGGCGCTGTCCTCGGCGGGGCGGTAGAAGTCCATCGCGGTGGCCTGCGCGTCGGTCAGCGGCAGGTTGAAGCGGTCGCGGAACTCGATGAGGTCCACGTCGCCCATCTTCTTGTGCGAGTGCGTGGTCATCTTGCCCTGCGCGGCGCTGCCCATGCCGTAGCCCTTCTTGGTGTGGGCGAGGATCACGGTGGGCTGGCCGCGATGCGCCGCGGCTGCGGCATAGGCGGCGTGGATCTTCACGAGGTCGTGGCCGCCGCGCTTGAGGCGGTCGATCTGCTCGTCGGTCATGCCTTCGGCCAGGCGCGCGAGCTCGGGGTTCTGGCCGAAGAAGTTGTCGCGGTTGAAGCGGCCGTCCTTGGCCGCGAAGGTCTGCATCTGGCCGTCGACGGTGTTGGAGAACACGCGTGCCAGTGCGCCGCTGACGTCCTGTGCGAAGAGGCCGTCCCAGTCGCTGCCCCAGATGAGCTTGACGACGTTCCAGCCCGCTCCGGCGAAGAGCTTCTCGAGCTCGTCGATGATGCGGCCGTTGCCGCGCACCGGGCCGTCCAGGCGCTGCAAGTTGCAGTTGACCACCCACACGAGGTTGTCGAGCTTCTCGCGCGCGGCGAGCGTCAGCGCGCTCATCGACTCGGGCTCGTCCATCTCGCCGTCGCCGAAGACGCCCCACACCTTGCGGCCTTCGCAGTTCAGCAGGTTGCGGTGCGTGAGGTAGCGCATGAAGCGCGCGTGGTAGATCGAGCTGATGGGGCCGATGCCCATCGAGCCGGTCGGGAACTGCCAGAAGTCCGGCATCAGGTACGGATGCGGGTAGCTGCATAGGCCGCGCGCGCCGCTGCCTTCGGCAAAGGCCGGGGCGGTGAGTTCCTGGCGATAGTGCTTCAGGTCTTCCTCGCTCAGGCGGCCCTCGAGGTATGCGCGCGCATAGACGCCCGGCGCGCTGTGCGGCTGGAAGAACACGAGGTCGCCGCGGTGGTGCTCGCTGCGCGCATGGAAGAAATGGTTGAAGCCGGTCTCGAACAGGTCGGCCGCGCTCGCATAGCTGGCGATGTGGCCGCCGAGTTCGCCGTACGCCTGGTTGGCCTTGGCGACCATCGCGAGCGCGTTCCAGCGCATCAGCGAGGCCAGCTTCTCCTCGATGGCGAGATCGCCCGGGAATGGCGGCTGGTCTTCCACCGCGATGGTGTTGACGTACGGCGTGGCGAGTTCGGGCTGCCAGCCGATGCGCTGCTGCCGCGCGAGACGCGCCAGCTCGACCAGCATCTGCCTGGCGCGCTGCGGCCCCTGCGTCTGCGCCAGCGCGACGAAGGCATCTCGCCATTCGGCGGTCTCGGCGGGGTCGGGGTCGTGCGAGAGCTGCGTTTCATCCAGCAGCAGGGCGCGCATCTGGTCGGGCGAAATCGGGGCGTTCATGTCGGCACTTTAGGCCGCAATGGGGAGAATTAGCTACCGGCGAAGCCAAACCCGCGTTCCCGTCGCAGCATAAAATTCCGCTGAATTCAAATTGAGCGGCATTTCATGCAACTGGACGCCATCGATCTGCGCATTCTGGACGAGCTGCAACGCGACGGCGCGCTGTCGAACGTGGAACTCGCGCGGCGCGTGCACCTGTCTCCCTCGCCCTGCCTCTCGCGCGTGAAGGTGCTCGAGGCCAACGGCGTGATCGACCGCTATGTCGCGCTCGCGAGCGCCAAGGCGCTGGGCCTCGGGCTCAACGTGTTCATCTCGATCAGCCTCACCACGCAGAGCAAGCAGTCGCTGGCCGACTTCGAGCAGCGCATCGCCGAGCACGACGAGGTGATGGAGTGCTACCTGATGACGGGCGACAGCGACTACCTGATCCGCATCGCGGTGGCGGACATGGCGGCGCTGGAGAAATTCATCCTGGAACAGCTCACGCCGATCCCGGGGATCGAGAAGATCCGCTCCAGCTTCGCGCTCAAGCAGGTCAGATACAAGACGGCGCTGCCGTTGCCGAAATAGGCACACCCCCGGGCTTCGCGCACTACGTGTCGCTGCGCCACCCCCCTCGCCCGGGGGCGACACCTGCGGCCCGGCGAAGCCGGTTCCGCGGTGTCTCCCGGAAGAGGCAGGTTGTTGCGCCGATCAGAGGCCGATCAGGCCGCCGTCGTTCTTCGTGATGACGACGGTCGCCGAGCGCGGGCGGGCGTTGCCGCCTTCCGGCCAGTGGCTGAGGTACTTCGACGGGTCGCCGATGTCCGCCTTGGCCGTGTTCTCGCCCGGATGCTGGATGTTCACGAACAGCGCGCGGCCGTCGCCCGATTCGGCGATGCCCGTGATCTCGCAGTCGATCGGCCCGACCAGGAAGCGGCGCAGGCCGTCGGTGCCCGGGGCCTTGCCGACGAAGGTGGCCTGCGTGGCGGTGGTGGAGCCATCGACGTTGGTGATGGTCTTCGCGCCGCCGTCGCCGACCTTGCCCGGCAGGGCGCCGAGCAGCATGCAGTTGGTCACGTCGGTGTAGGCGCCGTCGTCGGTCTCGAGCCACAGCAGGCCGGGAGCCGCCTGGCTGAACCACATGCCGTCGGGGCTGGAGAAGTCGTTGTCGGCGCCCAGCTGCGAGAGGTTGATATCGGCCGAGGCGGTGGAACGAGCGCCGAAGAGGTACACGTCCCACTTGAAGGTGACGGAGGTCGGATCGCCGTTGGTGTCGGCAAAGCGCACGATGTGGCCGTTCGGGTTGCCCTTCTGGTCCTTTCCGGCGGTCGTCTTGTCGTTGTAGAAGCGCGGGTTGGCGGCGTCGGTCTTGCCGATCGGACGCGAGCTCGAGTTGGTGTTGGTCAGCGTGACGTAGACCTCGCCGGTCTTCGGATTGACGGCCGTCCATTCCGGGCGGTCCATCCTGGTGGCGCCGGCCGCGTCGGCTGCATGGCGGGCGTTGACCACCACGTCGGCCGCATCGGCGAATGCGTAGGCGGCGTAGCTGGCGGTGATGTTGTTGACGCCCAGCTTCAGCTCGAGCCAGTCGCCCGTGCCGTCGGCCTTGAACTTCGCGACGTAGAGCTTGCCGTCGTCCATGTACTTGTCGCCGGCGGCCGTGCCGCCGCCGATGTCGGCCGCGTCCCAGTTCTTCGTCGACACGAACTTGTAGATGTACTCGTTGCGCGAGTCGTCGCCCATGTACCAGACCAGCGGCTTGCCGACCACGACCGGGCCCAGGCAGGCGCCTTCGTGGCCGAAGCGGCCGAGCGCGGTGCGCTTCTTCGGCGTGCTCGACGGGTTGAAGGGGTCGATCTCGACCACCCAGCCGTAGGTGTTGGCGCCGTTGCGGTAGTCGTCGACGGCGGTGCCGCTCGTGGCGACGACTTCGGTGTTCCAGCGGCCGTACAGGTTGTCGGCGGTGTCGGGCGTGACGGTGGCCCAGAGTTCGCGGCCGGTGCTGGCCACGCCGTAGCGGCTGAAGGAAGCCAGCTCCTTGGCGGTGCGGTTGGCATCGTCATTGGCGGCGGTGCGGCGGAAGTAGCCGGCCCAGTTCTCCTCGCAGGTGAGGTACGTGCCCCACGGCGTGGTGCCGTTGGCGCAGTTGTTGAGCGTGCCGCGGGTCTTGCTGCCGTCGGCCGAGTACTTGGTCTTCAGGTAGTCGGTCTTGGCGGCGGGGCCCGAGAAGCTCATCTCGGTGAGCGTGTGGACGCGGCGGTTGAAGCTCGAGTCCTGCTTGTAGCTCCAGGTGCCGCCGCTCTTGTTGACCTCGATCACGCTCACGCCGTGCAGGTAGAACTCGCGCAGCACTTCGTCGGCGACGGTGCGCGCGGCCGCATTGCCGCTGCCGGTGATGGTCTGGCCGGTGGGGTGCAGGAACAGCGGCGTGATGGCCTCGTGGTTCATCACCAGCAGGCCGCGCGACGCGCCGGTGGCCTCCCACTTGTTCGACGCGTTCATGCCGAAGTAGGTCATGCCGTCGTGGTGGTCGCCGGCGCGGCGGTCGTAGGTGGTCGCGTCGTCGGAGCCGTCGTTCTTGTAGGCGGCAACGCCCGAGGCAATAGGGTCGCCCAGGCGGTAGAGCACGCTGGCGGTGTAGCCGGCGGGCACGGTCACGACGTCGGCGAGGCTCTTGGCGACGGCATTGAAGCCGAGCTTCATCGGAGCGGGGCTGGGTGCCGGAGTCGGCGCTGGTGCCGGGGCAGGCGCCGGTGCGGGAGCCGGGGGCAGGACGGGGAAGGCGGTGCCGCCACCACCACCGCCACCGCATGCCTGGAGCAGTGCGGTGCCGGCGGTGCCGACGCCCAGGCCGAACAGGTGGCGGCGGCTCAGGCGCGAGGCGATCAGGTCGGTGAAAGAGGGGTTCGACGTGGGGTTGGTGCCGATGTCTTCGATTTCGACCGGACGATCGTCGGTGCGGGTGTTTGCGGTCATGCGCAATGTCTTTCTTCGTGGGTTGGAAAGGAAACCAGCCCGCGAAGTTAGGCACTTCGTATGACGACTCCGTGAATTGCTCAGGCTCGGGTCAGGTTGAATCGGGTCTTTTCAGCATCCCTTCATCGACCCGTTCGCCAATCCCCGGGCCCGCGCGGCCCGCCGTTGCGTTCAGGGCGCGGGGAGCTGCCGCGGCCACAGCGCCCACAGCCGCAGCGGCTGGTTCATGCTCGCCGCGAAGCGGCCCGCATCGGCACCGGTGCCCGCGAAGTAGTCGGCCCGCACCGCGCCGAGGATGGCGCTGCCGGTGTCCTGCGCCACCACGAGCTTCTGCAATTGCGCCGCCGGCCCGTTGGATGCAAGCCACACCGGCGTACCGTAGGGGATGCTCTCGCGATCGACCGCAATGGAGCGGCCGGCCGTGAGCGGCACGCCCTGCGCGCCGCGCGGACCGAAGGCGGCATCGACCTCGCTCATGGTCTCCTCGCGGAAGAACACGTAGCGCGGGTTGCTCCACATCATCTGCGTCACGCGCTGCGGGTTCTGCGCGGCCCAGGCCTTGGTGTCGTCGGGCCACTTGCCGACCTTGGTCACGCCCTGGCTGACGAGCCACTGCTGCACGCTGCGGTAGGGCTGCTCGTTGGTGGCCGAGAAGGCCATGCGCACGGTGTGCTGGTAACCGTTGGCCTCGGTGATGCGCAGCCGGCCGGAGCCCTGGATGTGCAGCATCAGCGCGTCTATCGGGTCGGCCATCCACGCGATCTCGCGCCCGCGCAGCGCGGCCTGGGCCTCGGGCAGGGTCTCGATCTCCTGGCGCGTGTACCAGGGGCGGCGCGGCACGAGGCCGTCGGGCGCCTGGTAGATCGGCACGTTGAAGGTGGCGGTGGGCACGCGCGAGGCTTCGTACACCGGTTCGTAGTAGCTGGTGAGCTTGCCTTCGGTCTGGCCGTTGAGCGCTTCCACGCGGTAGGGCTGCAGCCGCTCGGTCATCCACTGGCGCTGCTCTTCGGGGGTGGCGATGGCGAGCTGGCGCACGTCGCGGCACAGCGGCGCGAAGGCGCCGTTGGGGCGCGAGCAGTTCGCCAGCAGCGCGATCCAGGCCTCGTGCAGCGGGTCTTCGCCGAAGCCGGGAAGCTCGCCCCAGCCGACCGGCACCCAGCGGCTCTTGGGATGCGCGAGCGAGCCGGTGAGCGGACCGAGGTCGCGCGGCTGGGTGGCCGGTGGGCGGATGGGGGGCTCGGGCGTGCGCGGGCCGGTCGAACAGGCGGCGAGCGTTGCTACGATCGCAAGCCCGACCAGCCACTGGAGTCCATTTCTCATGGGTTTGATTCTGCTTGAAGCCCTCGCCGCGGGACTCGTGTTCATCCTGATCATCTGGTGGACCATGTTTTCCGGCCGCAAAAAGGGTGAATTGCACGATGACGACGACGGCCCCGAAGACGGCCCCAAAGCCGGCCGCGACAGCACCGGCTCGAACAAGCCGCCCGGAACGTGAACTGCTCGTGCAGTCCCCCGGCGCGCGGCACTGTCGGACAAGCACCCGATTGCTATTGCTTTAGTAGCAATCATTGCAGCATTCATGCGCGAAGGCGAAACTTTTCTTATTTTCCGTAGGGCTTTGAGCCCGTACCATCACGCACTCCCCGAAGGCTAAGCTGTGCCCCGCCTGATTCAACCTTGAAAGGGATCGCCATGAAAAAGTTCGTACTCGCCACCACCGCCGCCGCACTCGTCCTGTCCGGGTGCGCGGGCGGCATGACCGACACGCAGCGCAACACCGGCATCGGCGCCGGCATCGGCGCACTGGGCGGCGCCGCCATCGGCTCGGCCACCGGCGGCAACCGCGGCGCCATCGGCACCGGTGCGGTGGTCGGCGCGGCAGCCGGCGCGCTCGGCGGCTACCTGTGGTCGCAGCGCATGGAAAACCAGAAGCGCCAGATGGAAGCCGCCACGCAGGGCACCGGCGTGGCCGTCACGCAGACGACCAACAACGAGCTGAAGCTGCAGATCCCGAGCGACGTGTCCTTCGACGTGGGCCGCGCCAACATCAAGCCCAACTTCGCGCCGGTGCTCGACCAGTTCGCCAGCGGCCTGCGCAACAACCCGAACGCCGAGGTGCGCATCATCGGCCACACCGACAGCACCGGCTCGGACGCCATCAACAACCCGCTGTCGGTCGAACGCGCCACCAGCACCCGCGACTACCTCGTGGCGCGCGGCGTGAACGCGGCGGCCTTCCGCATCGAGGGCCGCGGTTCGCACGAACCGATCGCCGACAACAACAGCGACGCAGGCCGGGCACAGAACCGCCGCGTCGAAATCTACGTGGGCGAGCGCGCGCCGCGAGGCTGACGATCTCCAGCACACGAAGGGAAACCGGCCGCGCTGAAAGGCCGGTTCCCGCCATCACCGTTCCATTGGTCCATTAAGAGGGAATCTCATGAGGAAGTTTGTTGTTTCGGGTGCGGCTGCCGCCGCGTTGCTGTTCATCGCGGGCTGCGCATCGCAGTCGGCGCCGCCGCCGGCCCCCGCGCCCGCAGCCGCTGCGGCCGCACCGGCCAACAGCTGGACAGCCCGCCTGGCCGCCCTGAAGACGGACCTCGAGACCTCCACCAAGGGCACGGGCGTCGTGATCGAGCAGACCGCCGACAACCAGCTTCACCTGGTGATCCCGAACGAGCTGTCGTTCGACACCGGCCGCTCCAACGTCAAGCGCAACCTCGCGCAGGTGCTCGACAAGGTCGCCGAAGGCCTGAAGAGCGCCACCGCCGCCAGCGTGCGCGTGGTCGGCCACACCGACAGCACCGGTAGCGAGGAAGGCAACGAGCGCCTCTCGGTGAGCCGCGCCGACAGCGTGCGCAACCACCTCGTGAGCCGCGGCATCTCGACCACGGTCATCACCACCGACGGCCGCGGCTCGCGCGAGCCGCTGGCGGACAACAACACGGCCGCTGGCCGCGCACAGAACCGCCGCGTCGAAATCTTCGTGGCGGAAAAGGGCTGACCCCCAGGCTTCGCGCACTCCGTGTCGCTGCACCAACCCCCTTGCAGGGGGCGGCGCCAGCGGCCCGGCAAAGCCGGGTCCGCAGTGTTTCCCCGAAGAATCCGGGGCTAGAGTTCTCGCAGACGGTTGGCCAACTCGACGGCCGACTTCACTTCCATCTTCTCGAACACGCGCGCGCGGTGGACCTCCACCGTGCGCACGCTGATCGCGAGCTGGTCGGCGATGAGCTTGTTCGGCAGGCCCTCGACCACCAGCCGCATCACGTCGCGCTCGCGCTCGGTCAGCTCGCCGATGCGCTCGGCCAGGCCCCGGCGCGCGCGCTGCACTTCCAGTGCCTGCAGCGACGCGCTCAGCGCATGCTCGATGCGGTCGACCAGCGCGTTGTCGGAGAAGGGCTTCTCGCAGAAGTCGAAGGCGCCGCGCTTGACCGCGTCGACGGCCGTGGGCACGTCGGCATGGCCCGTGAGGAAGATCACCGGCATCGCCGGCAGCAGGCCGCGCTCCACGATACGGTCGAACAGCACCAGCCCGCTGGTGCCGGGCATGCGCACGTCCAGCAGCAGGCACAGCGGCTGCTGCGGCAGCGGGCCCTGGTCGAGAAACTGCTCGAACGCCTCGGCGCTCGCGAAGTGCTCGCTGGCCAGGCGGCGCGAGCGCAGCAGCCAGGCCAGCGCCTCGCGCACGCTGGCGTCGTCGTCCACGATGAAGATCAAGCCGTCGATCAGCGGTTGCATATCAATTCAATTCCAAAAACAGGCACGAGCCCTTCGGGGGCGCCGGGACACGAAGTGCGCGAAGCCTGGGGGTGAATCATGTACTGGGCAGCGTGAACCTGAAGACCGTGCCGCGCGGCTTGTTGGGCTCGAACATGAGCGCCCCGCCGTGCTGCTCCACCACCGTGCGGCACAGGCTCAGGCCGAGCCCCATGCCGTCGGCGCGCGTGGTGAAGAAGGGCGTGAAGAGCCGCTCGGCGACCTCCTCGCTGATGCCGCTGCCCAGGTCGGCCACGGAGAACTCGATCCAGCGCCGGCCGTCCTCCTGCACCGCACCGCCCACCGCCGTGGCGCGCGCCACGCGCAGCCGCAGCACGCGGCTGCCGACGTTGTCGGGGCTGTCCATGGCCTGCATCGCGTTGCGCGCGAGGTTCAGCAGCACCTGCTCGACCAGCGTGCGGTCGCACATGACCGCGGGCAGGCTGTCTTCCAGCACCACCTCGATGATCACGCCCAGCTTGCGCGCCTGCAGCCGCACCAGCGGCAGCACCGCGTCGATCAGCGCCTGCGGCGCGACGGCCTCGCGCGTACGGTCGCGGCGGCGCACGAAGTCGTGCACGCTGCGGATCACCTGCCCCGCGCGGTCGGCCTGCTCGGCGATGCGCTTCACCGCCATCGCCACCTCGCCCTGGTCGCCCTTGGCATCCGGGCCCAGCAGGTTGAGCGAGCCGCTCGCGTAGCTGGCGATCGCGGCCAGCGGCTGGGTGAGTTCGTGGCTCAGCAGCGAGGCCATCTCGCCGACCGTGGCCAGCCGCGCGCTGGCCTGCAGGCGCTCCTGGCTCGCGCGCGAGAGCTCCTCGATGCGGCGCTGCTCGCTCACGTCGATGAACGCGCTCATCCAGCCGGTCTGCACCTTGTGCGCGTTGATCAGCGGCGCCTCGAAGATCAGCACCGGAAAGCGCGTGCCGTCCTTGCGCATGAAGACCGACTCGAAGCCCTCGCGCGGCGGCATGCCGCCGGCCAGCCGGCGCGCCTGCCGCTGCTGGTACTCGTGCGCGAGTTCGGTGGGCCAGTACGGAGCATCGGGCGCCTCGGCGTTGCCGGCCATGAGCTCCTCGGGGCTGAAGCCCACCATCTCGCAGAAGGCCGGGTTCACGTAGGTGATGCGGCCGCGCAGGTCGCGCGCGCGCAGGCCGGTGATGACGGAGTCTTCCATCGCCTTGCGGAAGGCCAGCGCGTCGGCCAGGTCGCGCTCGGCGCGCAGGCGGCGGCGCGTGTCGCGCGCCAGCAGCACCAGCACCGACACCAGCGCGATGGAGATCGCCGTGACCAGCGCCGTGAGCATGTTCGGGAACAGGTCGGGCGCGGCGCGCCAGCCGTCCACGCGCAGCATCAGCGCGGCGCCCGGCAGGTCGATGAGCTGCTGCGAGGTGAACACCCGCGTGCCGGTGCGCCGCGAGCTGCCCAGCGCCACCAGCCGCGTGCCGTCGGCCTCGGTGAAGGCCACTTCCTGGCCGCGCGTGAGCGTGGGGCCGACCAGTTCGATCAGCGCGTCGCGCAGCGAATAGCTCGCCACCAGGTAGCCGCCCGCGTCGATGGGCACGCACAGCTCCATCACCTCGATGCCGCCGCCGCCCGCTATCGGCACGTAGTGGCTCGGCGAATAGGCCGACGCGCCCAGCTTGCGTGCAGCGGCGCAGGCCAGCGACACGTCGGACTGCTCGGGGCCGCGCGTGTCCTCGTCGAGCACGCGCATGCGGTAGGGCGTGTTGACGGCCTGCAGCGGGCGCAGCGCGGAGTCGCGCCATTCGAGCCGCAGCCATTCGCGGTGCTCGCGCAGCAGCGCGGCGGCCACCTCCGGCCACTTGGCGGGATCGGCGCCTGGCGCCTGCGTGGCGCGCAGGCTCTGCGCATTGCGCTGGAAGCCGCTGCGCAGGTCGGCGACCGCGTCGGCGGTGTCGCGGTCGAGCGCGGCCTGCACCTGCTCGACCTCGTGCCGGCCCGCGAGCCACACCACCGTGACCAGCAGCACCGACACCAGCACCGCCAGCAGCAGCCATAAAAACCAGCGCTGCCACAGCGAGCGCAGCCGCGCATAGGCCAGCAGCGCCCATCGCTGCGGTGCGACGGTCAGCAGCGCATCGGACATCGCTTTCGGACTGGCTAGAGCACGACGTGCGAGAGCACGGGCAACTGGGTGCGCGTGCTCTGCACCTTCGCGGCGTCGATGTCGAACAGCACCACGCCTTCCTCGGTGGCCTGCTGCGCCACCACCGTGCCCCACGGGTCGACGACCAGCGACTGGCCCCAGGTCTGGCGGCCGTTCTCGTGCGTGCCGCCCTGCGCGGGCGCGACCACCCAGGCCAGGTTCTCGATGGCCCGGGCGCGCAGCAGCACCTCCCAGTGCGCGGCGCCGGTGGTGCGCGTGAAGGCGCTGGGCACCAGAAGCAGGTCGGCGCCCTGCTTCGCGAGCGCGCGGTACAGCTCGGGAAAGCGCAGGTCGTAGCAGACGCTCATGCCCACGCGCCAGCGGTGGCCGTCGCGCGAGGGCAGCTCGAACACCACCGGCTTCGCGCCGGGCGCGATGACGCGGCGCTCGTCGTAGCGCTCGGTGCCGTTGTCGAAGAAGAAGAGATGGATCTTGTCGTAGCGCGCCACGCAGCGCCCGTCGGGAGAGAAAGCCAGCGAACTGTTGAACACGTGCTCGGCGTCGGTGCTCTCGATGGGCAGCGTGCCGCCGACGATCCACAGCCCGAACTCGCGCGCCGCGTCGGCCAGGAAGCCCTGCACCGTGCCCGCGCCTGCCGTCTCGCGCAGGCCCAGCTTGTCGGTGTCGCGCGCGCCCATCATGCAGAAATACTCGGGCAGCACCGCGAGCTCGGCGCCGGCCGCGGCGGCCTGCGCGAGCAGGTCGTGGGCGCGCGCGAGGTTGGCTTCGCGGGCGATGGCCGACACCATCTGGATGGCTGCGACTTTCATTGCTTGGTCTCCGTTTTCTTGCCGTCGTCCGCGGTCCGCGAGGCCGGCGGCAAGCCGGGCGCGCCGGGAATGGTCTGCGGCAGCAGCTGCAGCGTGCGCGGCACCTTCGCTATTTTGGGGTCTGCCCAGGTGCCTTCGATATGGAACTCCTGCGTGGCCGCCGCCGCGAGCGGCTTGCTCAGCACCCACTGCGCAAGGAACGTGCCCAGGCCCACGGCGGGGTTGATGGCGGTGGCCACCAGCGCCGCGGTGCCCGCGTTGATCTCGGGCACGACCACCACGCGCAGGTCCTGCGTCTCGCGCACGATGTCGGCCGAGCCGTCCATCAGCGCGGCGGCGTTGACGCCCTTCATCTGCAGGTTGTTGGTGCTGGCGATGCCCTTGCTGATCTTCGCGTCGCCGCGGATGAAGTCGAAGGCGAAGCCCTCGCTGAACACGTCGCGGAAGTCGAGCGTGAGCCGGCGCGGCAGCGCCTGCAGGCTCAGCACGCCCAGCAGCTTGGCAAGCCCCGGGTCGGCCTTGAGGAACTGGCCCTGCTCCACGTCGACCTGCAGCTGCCCGCCCAGGCTCGGATAGTCGAGCGAGAACGGCGAACCGCGCCAGTTGACGTCGCCCTCCATCCTTCCGCGCCCGCGCCGCAGCACGCCCGGCATGCCGAAGCGCGTGAGCAGCTCGCCGGCATCGGCGATGTCGAGCCTGAAGGTCATGGCGGTGCGGCGCTGGCCGGCCGCCGCGCCGGGCACCGCGGCCCAGGTGCCCTTGGCCGCGAAGCTGGCCTCGGGCATGGTGAAGGCCAGCTTGTTGAGCGCCCATTCGCGCCCCGCGCCGCCGCGGTTGACCGCGTCGATCTCGGCGCGGCCCAGGCGCTTGCCGAGCAGTTCGAAGTCGTCGATCACGATGTCCAGCGCCGGCAGGGTGCCCGGCTGCTCGTCGAGCAGGGCCTCGACCTGCGTGGCCTCGGAGGGCGCGATCTTCAGCCGCGCGAGCCGCGCATAGAGGCGCCCGGCCTGCGCGTGGCGGTACTCGGCATAGCCGCTGAGCTCGGTGGCGTCGATGTTGGCGCGCCAGACGCCGCCGTCGCGCGTGCCGCCGAGCACCACGTTGTGCAGCGTGCGGCCCGCGATGCCCAGCTGCTGCGCGCGCACGGCGATGCGCGTGGGCAGGTAGGCCATCGACGGGTCGTCGGGGCGCTCGGCCGATTCGGCGCCCGCGCCGCCGGCCTCGCCGAGCAGCGACTGCCAGGCGGACATGTCGAGCTTGGCGACGTTGACGTTCGCGAACACGCCCTTGTCGGGCAGGCTGGCCGTCTCGCCCTGCGCCAGGCCCACGCCGATGCCGCCGCGCACCACGCGCGCCTCGCCGTTGGCCAGCAGGTCGCGCACGTACTGCACGGCGCCGACGCGGCCCAGGTCGAGCGAGAGCTGGTCCTGCGTGGCCACCGTCGCGCCCTGCTTCGTGGTTTCGCGCGCGAGCACCTTCTTCTCGATGCGCAGCGGCATCTGCTCCTCGGCCGCCTTCACGAGCGGCGGCGGCAGCTGCAGCGCGAGGCCCTGCAGGCTGCTGTTGAGCGAGAACTCGGTCGTGCCTTCGCGCACCGAGAATGTGGCCGCGTAGGGCGTGCTGCCGGTCGCCTTCTTCGCGAGGCGGGCGAGCCAGTCGACCTCGCGCGCGCCGCGCAGGCCGTCCGCGGTGGCGGTGCCCTGCGCCTTCAGGGCCACCTCGCGATTGGGGCCGGTGAAGCGGCCGCGGCCTTCCAGGCGGACGTCGCCGCCCAGGAGCCTGGCCTGCACGCCGGCCAGCGAGAAGCCGGTCTCGGTGAAGTTGACGGTGCCCTTCGCCTGCGAGAACGAAGGCGCCTCGGGCACCACCTGCAGCTCGTTGTCGGCCAGCACCACGCTGGCCTGCACCTTGGCGTTGTCCATGGCCTCCAGGGGCAGTTCGAGGTGCAGCTTGTAGTCGGCCGAGCCGGTGGCGCGAGCGTCCTGCATGACTTCGCCCACACCGCCCGGCTCGATGCCCGCCAGCGGCGCGCCCGCGCGCAGCACCTCGGCCAGCGGCCCCTTGGCCTGCACGTCGACGCGCAGCACCTGCGCATGGTGCGACAGCTCCGGGATCTGCGCCTCGCCCTTGGTCACCTCCACGCCGTTGGTGCCCGCCAGGCGGCCGCGCGCGTTGCGCACCAGCATGCTGTCGCGCTCGAACACCAGCTCGCCCGAAAGGCCGGTGAGCGCAGGCCAGACGCGTGCGGGCGTGCCGTTGCGCGAAGGCGTGGCGGCCGTGGCGGCGGGCGGGGCGTAGGCGTAGTTGACGTCGGACACCTTGGCTGCAATGCGGAAGTCGCCCTGCTTCGGGTCCTTGAAGGGCATGTCGTGCAGGTCGCCGCGCACGCGGAAGTCGACGCTGCTCGCGACGCCCTTGGTGACGGCCTCGCGCACGTAGTCGCGCGTGTGCTGGGGAATGTCCAGCGGCAGGTAGCGGAACACGCGGGTGCCGTCGGCGCGCGTGAGCTTGCCCTGCAGGTCGAGCACGCCCGGGAAGCGGGACTTGCCGCTCGACGTGGCCGGATCGCTGGTGCGCCAGCTGGCCTGGGCCTCGCCCTCGGCGTCGGCGTTGGCGAAGCTGAGCTTCGACATCTGCAGCTGGGCGCTGCCGTTGCCGCTGTCGAGCTTCCATTGCAGCTGCGTGGAGAGCCGGTCGACGGGGATGACCGGCTCCTCGAACACGCCGGGGAATTCGAGCGTGCCCTGCGCGATGGCGAGCGTGGCGGTGCCGCCGGCGTGGGTGGCGTCGAAGTCCACGGTGGCGCCGCTCAGGCCCGGGGTGCCGGTGTGGATCTTCGGCGGTGGCGTGGCCGTGCCGGTGGCACTGGAGGTGGTGGTAGCGGTGATGGCGGCCGGTGCCGCCGCGTCCGCCTTGGACGGCTGGGACGCGATGCGCAGCCCGCTCACGCGGCCCTTGGCCTGGTAGCGGCTCGGCGCGCCCAGCGAGCCCTGCCAGTTCAGGTCGACGTGCTCGACCAGGCCGCGCGGCGCGTAGGCATCGAGCAGGCGGTGCGTGGCATCGCCCAGCGGCAGCCGGTCGGCGATGAGGGCGAGCGCGGCCAGGTCGAGGCGGTCGGCGCGCATCGCGCCGTGCTCGGGCGTGCGGCCCCTGCCGGGCGTGTGCTGCAGCCACAGGTTGCCGCCGGGCCAGCGCATGCCGTCGGTGGTGTCGAACTGCAGCGCGGTGGTGGAGAACTCCAGCGTCTCCTCGGTGAGCTGCCCCGAGAGGCGGCCGGTGACGGCGCGCAGCACCAGCGGCTGCAGGCCCTTGTCGAGCGAGACGTCGACCTTGTCGAGCCCCAGGTCGACCGCGCCGCCGACGACCTGGCCGTCGTCCACGTCGGCCCACAGGCGCAGCGCGCCGTTGCCCTCGCGGATGCGGGCGTCGAGCGAGACGTACCGGCCGAGCCGGGTGACGTCGATGTAGGGCAGGTCGGCATAGAGCTGGCCGTCCCAGGTCTGCCAGTGGCCGCTGCGGATGGACAGCAGCGGCTGGCGGAACTGGCCGCGCAGCGTGAAGCGCTCGCCCCAGCCGGCGGGCGGCGTGGCATCGAGCCGCAGGCTGTGGCGCCTGGCGCTGTTGCGCGCGACGAAGCGGACGTCGGTCAGCAGCAGGGGCTCGGCCTGGCGCTGCTCGTCGGTCCAGCGCACCGTGCCGCCTTCGATGACCAGTTCGCGCTGCGCGAAAAACCAGTCGGCGCCGCGGGTTTCTCCGGTCGTATCGGTCGCCATGTGCAAACCAGCCACATGGAGTTTTCCCTGAGTGTCGCGGCGCACGTCGAGCTGCGGCCCCTCGATGTAGAGCTGCTCGAAGTTGAGCCGCCACAGCGAGCGCGGGGACACGCTGGCCACCACGCGTGCGAGGCGAAGGGCCTCCCGCTTGTCCGCGTCCTGCAGCACCACGTCGCGCAGTTCGAAGGCCGGGAAAAGCCCTTCGGAGCGGGCGGTGATCGATCCGATGCGAACCGGCACGCCGATGGCCTTGCTAGCCTGCGCCTCGAGCGCGTCACGAAAATCGCCGATTCGCGGCACAATCCACGCGTGTAGGACAACGACTGACAGCGCCAGCAGAAGCCATGCAGCGATCAACAGACCCAGCAGCCAGCGCGCCGTCACAGCGGTTATTTTGAGCAGACGTGAAGGGGAAGACGCCGTGTCGTTCATTGAGGATCGCGCTGTGTCCGGAATTATGACCGCCAGCATTCAGACGGGTTCCACGGAAACCAGCATCGGTGTGAACCAGTTGCCAGACACCATTTCTCCCATTTCTTCGGCGCCGGAAGACGCCTTCTCTTCGTATTCGAGGTTCGTGCAGCGCCTGCGCCGCAGGTATGCGGCGGAGCTTTCATTCCTTCCCCCTGGCGCGCCGCGGCGCGAATCGATGACGGTGGCCTACGAGGCCCTGCGCCAGCGAGGGGACGGTATCGGCGATGCACTCCGGATTGTGCGGCAGCTCGTGATGGAGCGGCTTGTAACTCTTGATTGCGACGAGCAGGCCCCGCTGGCCGTGGTGACCACCGCCGTCACCGAGCTGGCCGAGCTGGCGCTCGACATCGCGTGCCAGGAGGCCTGCCGCGAACTCGACGCCACGCACGGCGCCCCGCTCGGCCCGGAGGGCCAGCGCGCGCAGCTTTGGATCGTGGGCATGGGCAAGCTCGGCGCGCGCGAGCTCAACGTGTCGAGCGACATCGACCTGATCTACCTCTACGACGTCGACGGCGAGACCCAGGGCGACGCCGACGGGCGCGGCCGGCTGGCCAACCAGGAGTACTTCGCGCGCGCCGTGAAGCGCATCTACGCGCTGGTGGGCGACACCACCGAGCACGGCTTCGTGTTCCGCGTCGACCTGGCGCTGCGGCCCAACGGCAACTCGGGCCCGAGCGTGGTCTCGCTCGATGCGCTGGAAGAATATTTCCAGGTGCAGGGCCGCGAGTGGGAGCGCTTCGCCTGGATGAAGAGCCGCGTGGTCGCGCCGCGCGACATCGTGCTCGCGGGCCAGGCCCAGGGCCTGCGCGGCGCGGTGCTGCCCTTCGTGTTCCGACGCTATCTCGACTACAGCGTGTTCGATTCGCTGCGCGTGCTGCACCGGCAGATCCGCGAGCAGTCGGCGCGCCGCAGCGCCGGCCGGCCGGAGCGGGCCAACGACGTGAAGCTCTCGCGCGGCGGCATCCGCGAGATCGAGTTCACCGTGCAGCTGCTGCAGGTGGTGCGCGGCGGCCAGTTCCCCGAGCTGCGCACGCGGCCCACGCTCGATGCGCTGCAGCGCCTGGCGCGCGCCAACCTCATGCCGCAGGAAACCGCCGACGCGCTGGCCGCGGCCTACGAGTTCCTGCGACGCGTCGAGCACCGCATCCAGTACCTCGACGACCAGCAGACCCACGTGCTGCCGGTGTCCGACGACGACCTGCGCTGGATCGCCCAGAGCATGGGCTATCCCAGTTGCTGCCCCTTCCTCGAGCAGCTCGACACGCACCGCGAGTTCGTCGCGCAGGAGTTCGACAAGCTGCTGGGCGGCGAGAAGCCCTGCAACGGCAAGTGCAGCGGCAAGAAGGCCGCCGCCCCCGCCGACCTGGCCGACCTGCTCGGCGACCTGCCCCCGGTGTTCGCCGAGCGCATCCGCGACTGGTGCGAGCAGCCCCGCGTGCTGGCCCTGCGCGAGGAAACCCGCGCGCGCCTGCGCCAGCTGGTGCAGCGCACCGGCCAGTGGCTCAAGGAGCCCGACGGCGACGGCGCGGGCCAGACCCCGCGCCACGTCGATGCCGCCATGCGCTGGGCCGACTGGATCGAACCGCTGATGCGCCGCGAGAGCTACCTGGCGCTGCTGGTCGAACGCCCGGCCGTGCAGGAGCGCCTGCTGCGCCTGCTGGGCGCGGCCAGGTGGCCGGCACGCTACCTGATGCAGCACCCCGGCGTGATCGACGAGCTGGCGAGCGACGAGATGCTCTCGGGCCGCTTCGTCGCCGCCGAGTTCGAGCGCGAGCTCGACGCGCGCCACGCATCGCTCACCCGCACCGGCGAGGCCGACGAGGAGCGGCTGCTGAACCTGCTGCGCCACGCGCACCACGCCGAGGTGTTCCGCACGCTGGCGCGCGACGTGGACGGCCGGCTCACCGTCGAGCAGGTGGCCGACGACCTCAGCGCGCTGGCCGACGCCACGCTGCGCGTGACCGCCCGCTGGTGCTGGCCGCACGTGCGCAACCGGCATCGCGAGGTGCCGCAGTTCGCGATCATCGGCTACGGCAAGCTGGGCGGAAAGGAGCTGGGCTACGGCAGCGACCTCGACATCGTGTTCGTCTACGACGACGACGACGAGCGCGCCGGCGAGGTCTATGCGGCCTACGTGCGCAAGCTCATCAACTGGCTCACGGTGAAGACGCGCGAGGGCGACCTCTTCGAGATCGACACCGCCCTGCGGCCCAACGGCAACTCCGGCCTGCTGACCACCAGCTTCGAGGCCTACGAGAAATACCAGCTCGGCCGCGGCAGCAACACCGCGTGGACCTGGGAGCACCAGGCCATGACGCGCGCGCGCTTCGTGCTGGGCAGCGAGGACCACGGCGCCGAGCTGGGCGCGCGCTTCGACCAGGTGCGCGAGGCCGTGCTCGTGGCGCCGCGCGACCGCGAGGCGCTGAAGGCCGAGATCATCGCGATGCGCAACAAGCTGCGCGGCGCGCGGCCGGTGAAGCCCGACCGCTTCGACGTGAAGCACAGCCCCGGCGGCATGGTCGATGCCGAGTTCGCGGTGCAGTTCCTGGTGCTGTCGTCCTCGGCCGAGCATCCCGAGCTGATTCCGAACGTAGGCAACATCGCCCTGCTGCTGCGCGCCGAACTGGCCGGCCTGCTGCCCGAGGGCGTGGGCCGCAGCGCGGCGCGGGCCTACCGCGAGCTGCGCCGCGTGCAGCACCGCGCGCGCCTCAACGAGGAGCCCACGCAGGTCACGCCGCCCGCGCTGGCGGCCGAACGAGACGCCATGCTGGCGCTGTGGAAGGCCGTATTTGGCTGAGGGAACCCGTTCCCCAGCCACCACCGCGCTGGCGGCCTGCGCGGTAGCCGTCGCCGTTCTTCTTGCGGGCTGCGCCAGCGGTCCGCGCAGCGGGGGCGGCGTGGCCAGCGGCCGCGACGGCCCGGGCACCAACATCCCGCCCGACCTCGCCAACGTACCCGACGCCGAGCCGCGCATCGAGCCGATCCGCACCAGCGGCGGCACCAGCAAGCCCTACACGGTGCTGGGCCGCGGCTATGCGCCGATCACCGACGACCGGCCGTTCCGCGAATCGGGGCTGGCCTCGTGGTACGGACGCAAGTTCCACGCGGCGTCCACGTCCAGCGGCGAGCCCTACGACATGTACGCCATGACGGCCGCGCACAAGACGCTGCCGCTGCCGAGCTACGTGCGCGTGCGCAACCCGGCCAACGGGCGCAAGGTGATCGTGCGCGTGAACGACCGCGGGCCTTTCGTGGACGGCCGCGTCATCGACCTGAGCTACACGGCCGCGCTCAAGCTCGACCTGCTGCGCGGCGTGGCACCGGTGGAAATCGAGCGGATCACGAACGAAGACATCCGCACGGGCGCATGGCGGCGCGATTCGGGAACGGCGTATGCCGCCGCCGAAGCGCCCGCGCCGGTGCGTACGGCGCCGGTACGCGTGGCGAGCGCGCCGCTGCCGCCGCAACAGCAGCAGGTGCGGGTGCCGGCCGAATGGGTGGCGCCGGTCGCGGCGGCCGGCGGCGACGCGCCGCAGCCGGCATCGACGATGCCTGTCGCTCCGCAGACGCCGATGGCCGCGGCCCTGCCGCCGGGGACGGGGGCGGAGCCGGAATCGGCGCAGTCGCCGCCTTCCATTCCGCCGGGCCGGCAAGCCATCGTGGTCAACGAGCTGCCGCCGCTGCAGGCGGCAGTGCCGTCGGCGCCCTTGTCCGCGAACATCGCTCAGCGGCCCGTCGCGGCGCTCCCCGGCTTCTGGGTGCAGCTGGGCGCGTTCCGCGAGCGGGACGGTGCCGAGACCCTGCTGAACCAGGCCGCGCGCGGCGTGCCGTCGCTGGCGCCGCAGCTGCGCGTGTTCAGCGAGGCCGGGACGCATCGGCTGCAGGCCGGGCCTTTCGCCTCGCGCAACGCAGCCGGCGAGGTGGTCGGCCAGCTGCGCGAGAACCTGCACATCTCGCCGATGGTGGTGGAGCGCAGGTAGGCGCCTGCGCGCCTTCGGATCAGAGCAGCGGCTTGACCGCCACCGGCACGCCGCTGGCGACGTTGAGGCGGTTCCAGGTGTTGATCTGCGCGATCGCCACCGACAGTTCGGCAATCTCCAGGTCGCTGAAGTTGGCCTTGAGCGCCGCGAACTCGGCGTCGCGCGCGTCGTAGCGGTCGGCCAGGCGCGTGAGCGATTCGGCCCAGGCCAGAGCGGCGCGCTCGCGCTCGTTGAAGAAGCTCACCTCGCGCCAGGTGGCGAGGCTGTTGATGCGCTGCCATTCCTCGCCCTGCTTGCGCAGGTCGCGCACGTGCATGTCGAGACAGTAGGCGCAGCCGTTGATCTGCGAGACGCGGGCGTAGACGTAGTCGACCAGCACCTTGCCGAGCGTGCTCGACTCGATGGTGGCGTTGACGCCGAGGATGGCCTCGAAGGACTTGGGAACGAGCTTGAACCAGTTCAGGCGTGCGGTGGTGTTCATGGTTTGGTTTCTCCAGTGGGTTGCGATGGAATCGATCTGCTTACCTACTGAAGACGGGCGAGTCGGCCGCCCTGTGACACGCCGCGCGAACTATTTCGAGGAAAAGAGCTGCGCGATGCGCGTGAGCTTGTCGGGATTGCGCTGCGCGCGGATGCGCACGATGCGGTCGTTCTCGATCTCGAAGGTCTGGGCCGATTCGAGCTCGCCATCGAGAAAGCGCAGCATGCCGGGCTCGCCGTTGATTTCGACGATTTCCATGCGCACCGCCGGCCCCACGCGGCGCCACAGCGAGTAGTAGAGCTGCGCGAGGCGCTGGCTGCCGCGCAGGATCTTGCTGAAGCTCTGCACCTTGCCGCCGCCGTCGCCGATGAGCTCGACGTCCTCGGACATCAGCGCCTTCAGCTCGTGCAGGCTGCCGCGCGCGGCGGCGTCGGCGAAGGCGCGCAGCAGGCGCTCGTGGGTCTCGCGCGGCACGGAAAAGCGCGGGCGCCCTTCCTGCACCTGGAGCTTCGCGCGGTGCACGAGCTGGCGGCAGGCGGCCTCGGTCTTGCCGAGGGTGAGGGCGATTTCGTCGTAGTCGGCGTCGAACACCTCGCGCAGCAGGAAGGCGGCGCGGGCCTCGGGCGCAAGGCGCTCCAGCACGGCGAGGAAGGCGACGGAGATGTTGTCGGCGCGCTCGAGCAGCTGTTCGGGCGTGGCGGGCGAATCGTGCGCGCCGGTCAGCGTGGGCTCGGGCATCCAGGCGCCGACGTAGTGCTCGCGCTGGACCTTGGCAGCGCGCAGCCGGTCGATCGACAGGCGCGTGACCACGGTCACCAGCCAGGCTTCGGCGCTGTCGAGGCTGTCCTTGGGCGCTTCATGCCAGCGCAGCCAGGCGTCCTGCACGACCTCTTCCGCCTCGGCCACGGATCCGAGCATGCGGTAGGCGATGCCCTGCAGGCGGGGGCGGTGGCGGTCGAAGGTGAGGGTTGCGTCGTCCATGCGGGCTAGACGGCTGGCGTCTCCGGTTTGTGACATGGATTCTGCAAAAAAAACGCCCCGGCATGCGGGGCGTTTTCCAGTGTTCCGGGGCTCAGGCGCCCTGGTATTCGGGCTTGGGGCCTAGAGTGGCTGCCAGTTCCTTGCGGTAGCGGTTCAGCTCCTGGACCGTCTTGAAGCTGCGGTTCATCAGCAGGCTCAGGTTGTGCAGGATGCGCTCGCCGACCTTGGTTTCCCAGACGGCGTCGAACTTGATCTGCTTGTCGAGCCAGTGTTCGAGCCAGTCGGGGTCGGGCATGCGGCTCTGGATGGTGTCGCGCGGGAAGAGCGCCTTGCTGACGTGCAGGTTGGTCGGGTGCAGGGCCTGCGCCGTGCGGCGGGCGCTGGCCATCAGGACGCCGACCTTGGTGAAGGCGGCACGGGCCTCGTCGCCGAACTTTTCCATGGCGCGCTTCATGTAGCGCAGGTAGGCGCCGCCGTGGCGGGCTTCGTCCTGGCTCAGCGTGGTGTAGATGTGCTTGATGACCGGCTCGGTGTGCCACTGGGCGGCCCGGCGGTACCAGTGGTTGAGGCGGATCTCGCCGCAGAAATGCAGCATGAGGGTTTCCAGCGGCGGGGCCGGGTCGAAGTCGAAGCGCACTTCGTGCAGCTCTTCCTCGGTGGGAGCGTGCTTGGGGCTGAAGCGCTTCAGGTACTCCATGAGCACCAGCGAGTGCTTCTGCTCCTCGAAGAACCAGATCGACATGAAAGCGGAAAAGTCGCTATCGTGCCGGTTGTCGCGCAGGAACATCTCGGTGGCCGGCAGTGCCGCCCACTCGGTGATGGCATTCATCTTGATGGTCTGCGCCTGCTCTTCCGACAGCAAGGAAGCGTCGAACGACTGCCAGGGAATGTCCTTGTCCATGTCCCAGCGGACGGATTCGAGTTGTCTGAAGAGTTCCGGATAGAGCATCTATATCTTTCTAAGGCCGTCGATTTTAATCGGCCCGTTTGGCGCGCCCGTGACAGACGCGCGATGATGCGGATACGCGCGCCCTTGCGGCATGGATGCGCAACCCCTTTTTGAATCAGGAGCCCGCGATGCGAACCCCCTTCCGATTGTCGACGCTGTGGCGCTGCGCCCCCGCGGTTTCCCTCGTGGCGAGCCTGGTTTCGGCCCTTCCGGCGCACGCCCAGACGGCCGCCGCCGCGCCCGCCCCGGCGGAGGCCGCGGGATGCCCGGCGATCCTTCAGCACACCTTCCCGCGGCTGCAGGACGAAAAACCCCAATCCCTGTGCCAGTACTCCGGCAAGGTGGTCCTGGTGGTCAACACGGCCAGCTTCTGCGGCTTCACGCCGCAATACAAGGGCCTGGAGTCGCTGGACATGAAGTACCGCTCGCGCGGGCTCGTGGTGCTGGGCTTCCCCTCGAACGATTTCGCCCAGGAATCGGGCTCCAACAAGGAGATCGCCGACTTCTGCGAAAGCACCTTCGGCGTGAAATTCCCGATGTTCGCCAAGTCCTCGGTGCGCGGCACGGACGCGAATCCGCTCTTCAAGCAACTCGCGCAGGCCTCGGGCACCACGCCGAAGTGGAACTTCTACAAGTACCTGATCGGGCGCGACGGCAAGGTCGTGCAGGCCTGGTCGAGCATGACGGCACCCGATGAAAACGGCTTCGTGAGCGTGATCGAGAAACAGCTCGGGCCCAATTGAGACCGACTGGTTCACGGGAAGACGCATCGGTAATTCACCGACGCATCCATCCCATTGTGAACTCGAGGACACAAACGTTTACCAAACGGACGGGAACCGTGCCGCGGATGCCGCGCTCCTAATTCGCGTGGGCAGTGACTGCCCTACGGTTTTCATGTTGCGAGGTCTTCCGGGCGCTTGCCGTCTGGTCGAAATCCCGAGGCGATTCTTCTCCTCCTCCCTCCCTCCCTCCTTCGCGTCGGGGCGCCTCGCAGCATTTTTGTATTCCAGCCGGGACGGAGGTCGCGATGACGCGGCCTTCCCGCACTGGCATCCCGGGACTGTCCGCGGCGCACTCGCCGCGCGACACAGCTTCTGTCACCCTTCCCTAAGCCAGTGACCACTTCGGTGGCCGAGCCCATATGGCAACGATCGGGCAACACACGCCGCGCAGGCGCCACGCCCGAGGGACGAAAAAGCGGATGAAAAGAAAAAAGCGCCCGGAGGCGCCTTTTCGTCAGGGCTTGGTGTCGATGAAGCTGGGCCGTAGCATCAGCTTGTCGTACAGCTTCGCGAGGTTGGCGTGGTCGCCGCGCCAGTCGATCTCGGGAAAGCGCAGGTCCAGCCAGCCCAGCGTGCAGCCCACCGCGATGTCCGACAGGCTCAGGTGGATGCCGCTGCAGAAGGGCTTGTCGCCCAGGCCCTTGGCCATGGCGGCCACGCCGTCCTCGACCTTGGCGCGCTGGCGCTCGATCCAGGCGGCGCTGCGCTCGCCGTCGGCGCGGCCGGACCAGGTGGCTTCCAGGCGCCAGAGCACGCCGGCGTCCATGACGCCGTCGGCCAGCGCCTCCCAGGTCTTGACCTCGGCGCGCTCACGGCCCTGCTGCGGAATCAGCTTGCCGACGGGCGACAGGGTGTCCAGGTACTCGACGATCACGCGGGAGTCGAACATCGCCTCGCCGCCTTCCATGATCAGGCAGGGGACCTTGCCCAGCGGATTGGAGTTGGAGATGGTGGTGTCGGCAGACCAGACGTCTTCGATCACGAACTGGTAATCGAGCCGCTTCTCGGCCAGCACCACGCGCACCTTGCGCACGTAGGGGCTGGCGGCGGATCCGATCAGTTTCATGAAGGCTCTCTCCCTATGCATTGATGACGTTTGTTAATAGTCATTTTAGGTGAACGGGAAAACCAGGACCCGAATCGCCCCCAAAGCGCGATGCCGGCCCCACGGGCCGGCGGCCGCCTAAAATTCGGGCATGAGCTTTTCCACCGTTTCCGCCCTTTCCCCCCTTGATGGCCGCTACGCGGCCAAACTCGCGGCGCTGCGTCCGCTGATGAGCGAACAGGGCTATATGCACCGTCGCGTGCAAGTCGAGGTGGCGTGGTTCATTGCGCTGTCCGACTGCGGCTTCGCCGAATTCAAGCCCCTCACCGGCGGCGCCCGCAAGTACCTGCTGGGCCTGGTGTCGCACTTCTCCGAGGCCGACGCGCTGGCCATCAAGGAGATCGAGAAGACCACCAACCACGACGTGAAGGCGGTCGAATACTGGATCAAGTCGAAGTTCGAGGCCCGCCCCGAGCTGCTCGCGGCCGCCGAGTTCGTGCACTTCGCCTGCACCAGCGAGGACATCAACAACACCAGCCACGCCCTGCAGATCCAGGCCGCGCGCGACAAGGTGGTGCTGCCGGCCATCGACGGTCTGATCGCCAAGCTGCGCGAGATGGCGCACCAGTTCGCCAACGTGTCGATGCTCTCGCGCACGCACGGCCAGACCGCCAGCCCGACCACAGTGGGCAAGGAAATCGCCAACGTGACGGTGCGCCTGTCGAAGGCCCGCGAGCAGATCGCCGCGGTGCTGCTGCTGGGCAAGATGAACGGCGCGGTCGGCAACTACAACGCCCATCTGGCCGCCTGGCCCGACTTCGACTGGGAGGCCTTCAGCCGCAAGGTCGTCGAGACGCCCGCGCCCCTGGGCCTGGGCCTGAGCTTCCAGCCCTACAGCATCCAGATCGAGCCGCACGACTACATGGCGGAGCTGTTCGACGCGGTGGCCCGCGCCAACACCATCCTGATCGACTTCTCGCGCGACATCTGGGGCTACGTGAGCCTGGGCTACTTCAAGCAGCGCCTGAAGAAGGGCGAGATCGGCTCCTCGACGATGCCGCACAAGGTCAACCCGATCGACTTCGAGAATGCCGAGGGCAACCTGGGCCTGGCCAACGCGGTGCTGCGCCACCTGAGCGAGAAGCTGCCCATCAGCCGCTGGCAGCGCGACCTGACCGACAGCACGGTGCTGCGCAACATCGGCGTGGCCTTCGGCTATGCCACGCTGGCCTATGCCAGCCTGGCGACCGGCCTGGGCAAGCTCGAGCTCAACGACGAAGCGCTGGCCGCCGACCTCGACGCCTCGTGGGAAGTGCTGGCCGAGCCGATCCAGACGGTGATGCGCCGCTACGGCGTGCAGGGCGCCTACGAGCAGCTCAAGGAAGTGACGCGCGGCAAGACCGTGACGGCCGAGGCGCTGCACGGGCTGATCCGCTCGCTGGCCATTCCCGAAGAGGAAAAGACCCGCCTGCTGGCCATGACACCGGCCAGCTACGTGGGCAAGGCGGCGGAGCTCGCCGGTAGAATTTAGGCTTCCCGTACCGATGCGACAGCCGCCTTCAGGCGGCTGTTTTGCGTCGGCGGTCAGCTCTTTTCCAGCCAACGCCCCCCGCCGGGCGCCAGCCAACAACATTCTCCGAGGGGCCCGCCGCCCCTCTGTTGGTCATGCGCGCCCCTCTGAGACGCCTCTGGCTCAAGGTCCATCGCTGGACCGGCCTCACGCTCGGTCCGATCCTCGCCCTCACCGCGCTGCTCGGCGCCATGCTGGTGGTGGGGCTGCCGCTCGACCGCTGGGCACATCCCGATTTCTTCATCGCCCATTCGGCGCGTTCGGCCCCGGCCGGTGACGCCACCAAGGCCGTGCTGCCGCTGGAGCCCCTGCGCCAGCGCCTCGCGGCCGAGTTCGGAGCCAACGCCGACTTCACGCTGCGCCCGCCGCGCAAGCCCGCCGACACGCTGCAGGTGCGGGTGCGCGGCAAATGGGAAGGCACGCTCTATCTCGACCCCGCCACCGGCGCCGAGCAGGGACGCCGCGGCACGCACGAGGGCGCCTACAACCTCCTCTTCGAGCTGCACAGCAGCCTGCTGCTGGACGACACCGGCAAGGGCGTGCTGGCCTTCGCCGCGCTGGCCTACCTGTTCCTGCTGGTCACGGGCATCGTGCTGTGGTGGCCGGTGCGCTGGCCGCCGTCGCTGCGCATCGTGCTCGACCGCGGCCTGCTGCGCGGGTTGTTCGACCTGCATCGCACCGGCGGCGCGGTGCTCGGGCTGCTGATCGCGGTGTCGGTGGCCACGGGCGCGTACATGGCGTGGCGGCCACTGGGCAACTTCATCTCCAGCGCCATGGGCCAGCAGCCCGTCAAGGCGCCGGTGATCGCCAAGGGTGCCGCGACCGGCCCGCTCCTGCCGCTGGACGAACTCGTGGCGCGCGCGCAGCAGGTCTACCCCGGCCAGCCCATCGGCTTCATCCAGGTGCCAGCCAAGGCCGGCCGGCCGATGCGGGTGCGCTTCCGCCTGCCGGACGATCCGCATCCGAACGGCATCGGCTCGGTGTGGCTGAACCCGGTGACCGGCGAGGTGCTGGCCGCGCGCAAGTGGCAGGACCTCGACGCCGGCAACGGCGCGGTGGCCGTGATCTATCCGCTGCACACCGGCGAACTCGGCGGCCCGCTGCATGAAGCGGTCACGGCGCTGCTGGGGCTTGCGCTCGCCGGGCTGGGCCTGAGCGGCGTCTGGCTCTGGTGGCGCCGCCGCGCCGCAGCGGCCGCGGCCCGCGACAACGACAGCCGGCTGTCCGGCGGCACGACGGCGCCTTGATCGGTTCCGAGCCCCGCCTGCACCCAGTTTCATCACCATCAGAAAACCCTTGGAGGGATCTCTCTTGTTCACGCACAAACGCACAGCCATCGCGATGGCGCTGCTTCCCCTGAGCCTGCAGGGCTTCGCCGCGGAAGCCGAGCCCGCTGCCGCCGACGCGGCGAAGTCGCTCGAAACCATCACCGTCACTGGCGACTGGCTGGGCAGCCCCAGCGAAACCAAGGTGCTCGAGCACCCGGGCGCCCGGAGCATCATCGAGCGCAAGCAGATCCAGGAAAGCGGCTCGTCCAGCGTGCGCGACGTGCTGCGCCAGGTGCCCGGCGTGCAGGTGCAGGAGAGCAACGGCACCGGCGGCAGCGACATCTCGCTGAACGTGGGCGTGCGCGGCCTGACCTCGCGCCTGTCGCCGCGCTCCACCGTGCTGCTGGACGGCGTGCCGCTGGCCTACGCGCCCTATGGCCAGCCGCAGCTGTCGCTGGCGCCGCTGTCGCTCGGCAGCCTGGAGGCGGTCGACGTGGTGCGCGGCGCGGGCTCGGTGCGCTACGGCCCGCAGAACGTGGGCGGCATCATCAACTTCGTGACGCGCTCGATCCCCAAGCAGTTCTCGGGCGAGGTGAGCGTGGGCGTCGAGAGCGCCGGCCACGGCGGCGGCACCAAGACCACGCCCAGCCTCTTCATCGGCGGCACCAACGAGAACGGCCTGGGCCTCGCACTGCTGTACTCCGGCACGCACGGCGACGGCTTCCGCCAGAGCAACGACCACACGAGCATCGACGACCTGATGCTCAAGGGCGCCTACCGCATCTCGAAGACCGACGACGTCGCCGTCACGCTGCACCACTTCGAGGGCAAGGGCCGCATGCCCGGCGGCCTGACGACGGCGCAGTTCGCGGCCAACCCGTTCCAGTCGGACCGCCCCTTCGACGAGTTCACCGGCCGCCGCACCGACGGCTCGGTGAAGTACACGCACAACGACGGCGTGAACAAGTTCGAGATGCTGACCTACTACACGGACTCGTACCGCAGCAGCTTCCTCGAGCAGGAAGGCACCGGCGCGAACAATGGCCGCCGGCGCCTCACCTCCGCGCCGCGCAACTACAAGACCTTCGCGGTCGAGCCCCGCTACTCGCGCCTGATCGATTCGGGCAGCGTGGTGCAGGAGGTCAGCTTCGGCTATCGCTACCTGAAGGAAGAGGCATCCGAAGTCGCGACGCGCAGCGCCTACTACCAGCCGCGCCCGGGCTTCAACGCCTTCGGCCTGGCCAACCCCGCCTACCAGACCAGCAAGGGCGGCACGACCGCGCACGCGTTCTACATCGACGACCGCATCGACTTCGGCAACTGGACCATCACGCCCGGCGTGCGGCACGAATCGATCCGCTCGTTCAACGACGTCTACACCATCACGAACGGCCGGGCCACCAGCGCGATCTTTCCGAAGATCGATTCCGACGAGTGGCTGCCCACGCTGTCGGTGCTCTACCGCGCGAGCGATCGCTGGTCGGTGTTCGCCAATGCCGGCGTGTCGTTCGGGCCGCAGCAGTACGCACAGCTCGCGCAGTCGACCACCGGGCTGCATCCCGAGAAGGCCAAGACCTACGAGATCGGCACGCACTACAAGGGCGAGGCCTGGAGCGGCGAGCTCACGCTGTTCAACATCAACTTCGACAAGGAGCTGCTGCTGGCGCGCTCCATCACCGGCGACGTCGGCCAGTGGACCGACCTGGGCGCGACGCGCCACCGCGGGCTGGAATCGGCGCTGCGCTACGACCTCGGCACGCTGAGCGATTCGCTCAAGGGGCTGTCGGTGTCGGGCACCTACACGTACACGCAGGCGATCTCGAAGGCCGGCGCCTTTGCCGGTCGCGACCTGCCCTTCTACTCGCGCCAGGTGGCGACGCTGGGCGCACGCTACGAGCGCGGGCCGTGGACCTTCAACGCCGACATCTACGCGCAGTCGAAGCAGCGCTCGCCGGGTTCGCCGGACGACGGCGCAAGGTACGTCACGCTGGAAGACACCAGCGGCCGGCTCGGCGACATCCCCGGCTACGCCACGATGAACCTGCGCGCGGCCTACGACTTCGGCCCGTCCATGAGCAACCTGAAGGTCGCGGTGGGCGTCAAGAACCTGTTCGACCGCCGCTACTTCAACCGCTCGGTGGACAACAACGGCGGCAAGTACGTGGGGCAGCCGCGCACGGTCTACCTGCAGGCGTCGGTAGCGTTCTGACGCGCGGGCCTAAACTCGCGCACCCATGGCCCTCAAATCCACCATCTTCAAGGCCACCCTCGCGGTGGCCGACATCGACCACGGCTACTACGCCGACCACGCGCTGACCCTGGCGCGCCACCCCAGCGAGACCGACGAGCGGATGATGATCCGCCTCGTGGCGCTCGCGCTCAACGCGCACCAGCTGCAGGACGTGTGCAACGGCGACGGCACGCTGGCCTTCGGCGCCGGCCTGTCGAACGTCGAGGAGCCCGACGTGTGGCTGCGCGACTTCACGGGCGAGGTCAAGCTCTGGATCGAGGTCGGCCAGCCGGAGGACAAGCCCATCATCAAGGCCTGCAACAAGGCCGACGAGGTGATCGTCTACGCCTTCAACCACGCCGCCGAGATCTGGTGGCGCGGCATCGAGAACAAGCTCACGCGGCCGCAGAACCTGAAGGTGTATCGCGTGCCGACGGCCGCCTCGCAGGCCCTGGCCGCGCTCGCGCAGCGCAGCATGCAGCTGCAGGCGACGATCCAGGAGAACACGCTGACGCTGGGCGACGGCACGAACAGCGTCGACATCGAACCCTTGCGCTGGAGATAGGGCTCGCCCCCAGGCTGCGCGCACTTCGTGCGCTTCGCCAACCCCCTACCGGGGGCAACACCTGCGGCCCGGCAAAGCCGGTTCCGCGGTGTTTCGCGAAGGAGCCATGTTCGTTGTTTCTAGACGGCCGGCATCATCTGGCCGCATTGCCAGCACTGCTCGAAACCGCCCTCGACCTGCTCGCCGCACGCGCAGCGCCAGCTGCGCTGCGGACGATGCTGCAGCTCGTGCAAGAGGCGCTTCGCAAGCTCGAACTGGGTCTCGTCGTCGATCCAGATCTCGGGCAGGCACTGGTCGGGCGGCAGCTGACCCATCACCGCGCCGAGGAACTCGCGCTGCACGGAAGCCGCCACGCCCTCCTCGCGCAGGGCGTGCGCCCACACGGTCGCGATCGCGAGATTGGGCGCTTGCGCGAGGCGGCGCATGGTCAGGGGGCCCAGTTCTTCTCGTCGTCGGGATCGAACTCGGGCTCGTCGGCCGACGGCGTTGACGGTGCGTCGCGCTCCGCCTCGCGTGCGCGCTCGGCATAGCGGTTGAAGCGCCAGGCGGAATCCTCCATCGTGATGCGGCGCCACGTGGCGCGCTTCTCTACGGGCGACATGCCGGGCCAGAACTGCACTTCGTCGAAGCTGCGGCCGCAGCCCTTGCATTCGTCGTCGCCCTGGCTGGTGGAGCAGATCGCGATGCAGGGGGTGTCGGGCGTGCTGTCGTACCAGACCATCCAGGCGGCCCAGGCCTTGGGCGGGAAGCCGACCTCGTCGACTTCGTCCTCGTGGTGGAAGACCATGAGCGCGTAGACCTCGGCCAGCGCCCGCAATTCGGGGCCCAGGGTGACGCCGTCGGGCGACGGCGTCTTCTCGCGCCAGTAGTTGATGGCGGCCTCTATGTCGGTGATGTGTATGGCGGCCATGGAGCGTGAAAAAACAGCGGACGGCGATCATAGTCCGGCAATGTCCCGAAGCGACGAAGGGACATCGCCGCTATGAAAACGAGAGCATCGCGCCTTTTATCCATGCGCATTCCGAAGCGGTTCTCTTTAAATTTCTGAAAACTTTCGATTGCGCCGCCGAGCGCATCGATGCTCTAATCCGCGCACGAAGGGGAGTAGCTCCCGAGCGCTGTCGTCCACGGCGGCGCGAATCGTCAGGTCGTCAATACGAAGCAAAACACTTCCGGCCTGTCGGGCAACGTGCGTGCGTTTTCTTGCGCGCGCGCTGTCGAGCAAGACCTTCGATTTGAACCTGTGCAGGTTTGGTCGAAGCGTTCGCAAGCTCCCGGTGTCACCCGGACTTCATTCCTCGCTTTCGGCTCACCCGCACAGGATGAATCGAAACGCATAGCCATGCGCCTTCCGTCGTCGTCCCCACAGGGAGAGGCAGGGGCGCGAAGACAAAGAGGAAATTTATGGAAATGTTCATGACCCCGGAGTTCTGGGTCGCGGTCGGTCAGATCATCATGATCGACATCCTGCTCGGCGGCGACAACGCCGTGGTGATCGCGCTGGCCTGCCGCAAGCTCCCGCCTGCCCAGCGCACCCAGGGCATCCTTTGGGGTACCGCCGGCGCCATCGCGCTGCGCGTGATCCTGATCTTCTTCGCGCTGACCCTGCTGGCCATTCCGTTCCTGAAGCTGGTGGGCGCGATCCTGCTGCTGTGGATCGGCGTGAAGCTGCTGGCACCCGAGCATGACGACGGCCACGGCAACATCACCGGCAGCGACAAGCTGTGGGGCGCGGTCAAGACCGTGATCGTGGCCGACCTCGTGATGAGCGTCGACAACGTGATCGCCATCGCGGGCGCCGCACAAGGCGCCGGCGACAGCCACCAGATGCCGCTCGTGATCTTCGGCCTGCTCGTGAGCATCCCGATCATCGTCTGGGGCAGCCAGCTGGTCATCAAGCTGATGGACCGTTTCCCGATGATCATCACCGCCGGCGGCATGCTGCTGGGCTGGATCGCCGGCACGATGGCCGTGTCCGACCCCGCTCTGGCCAACACCGCCGCCTGGACCTGGGTGCCGAAGGTGCCGCAGACCGACGTGGTCAAGTACGCAGCCGGCGTCATCGGTGCGCTGCTGGTGCTGGCGGTCGGCAAGTGGGTGGCCGCGCGCCATGCCCGCAGCAAGCACGAGGAACCGGCGGTGACGACCGGCTGAGCGCCGCGAGTCATTGCCCAGCCACGAACTTCCCGACCAACACTGTCTCTGTCACTCTAACTACCTGAAGGAGCACGCCATGGAAAAGATCATTCTTTACGTCGACGACGCCACCTACGCCTGCGAGCAGTTCGCCGAACTGGCGCCGGACGCGAACAGCGTCGTGGCGCGCCATTGGGTGCTCGTGGCCTGCGCTCCGCGCATGACGCATCGCATCAGCAAGTGGGTGAGCCACAGCGCGCGCGAGAACTGGCGCGCCAAGTGGTTCAGCAAGGTGCAGGCGCAGATGACGCCGCTGCTGGAGCGCAACGGCGGGCAGGTGACGCCTGTTCTGGCCAAGGGTCCGCTGGCAGAGCTCACCGCGCAGCTCAAGCGCGAGCATTCGGCCACTCACGTGGTCGATGCGCGCCGCCCGAAGGTCGGCGTCGACCTGGAGCCGGTGGCGCCGGACCAGACGCCGCCCCAACAGTCGGGCTGGGCCTTTCCCGGTGCCGTGATGGGCATGGGCGCACTGCTCGTTCTGGCGAACGAACTGGCCGAATAAGGCCGCAGGAAGAAAGCCCGACTCCATGCGAGCCCCGGCGCCGAAAGGTGCCGGGGCTCGTTGTCTTTTGCGGGCCCTCGGGTATCCTGCCGCCATGCGCATCATCCTCAAATGGCTGCTCAGCGCCGTGGCGCTGCTGGCGGTCGCCTATCTCTACAGCGGCGTCCAGGTCAACAGCTTCGGCTCCGCGCTCATCGCGGCCGCGGTGATCGGCCTGCTCAACATGGTCGTGCGGCCGGTGCTGGTGATACTGACTTTGCCCGTCACCATCGTCACGCTCGGGCTCTTCCTGTTCATCATCAACGCGCTGCTGTTCTGGGCCGCCTCGGGGCTTCTGGGCGGCTTCCACGTGAACGGCTTCCTGGCTGCGCTGATCGGCTCGCTGCTGTATTCGCTGCTGGGGCTGCTGATCGAGTCCGCGCTGGGCGGGCTGCTCTCCAGGCGCTGAGCGCGCCCGCCAGCGGCTACTTGAGCGGCGGCTCCGCCGCCTGCTCCTTCACCAGCACCTCCACCGCCCGCGCCCGGGTGTCGATGATCGACGCCTCGTAGTGGTCGACCACCTTCGACTGGCGGATGAGCTCCTGCGCCGCCTTGAAGCGGTCGCGCGCCGCCGGGTAGTCGAGGATCGCAACGTTCGCCTCGGCGTCGGCGCGAACCGCGCGCAGCGTGTCGTTCTGCGCGCCGTAGAGATTGCCGAGCGCGCGCCACACGGTCGCATCGCGCGGGTTGGCGGCCACCCAGTCGCGCAGCACGGGAATCATCGGCGCGGGCTGGCGCATCGCGGTGGCGGCCTCGGCGGCGAGCAGCATCTCGGGCCGCTCCTTCGAGCTGGCATCGAGCAGCGCGGCCGCCTTGGGCGCCCCGCCGGCGGCGAGTTCGATCTCCGCGTTCAGCCAGCGCGCCTGCTTCGCCGCGGCAGGGTCGTCCGCCGTGCGCGCGACCAGCCGCTCGACCAGGGCGCGCGCGGCCTTGTAGTTGCGCATCTCCTTCGCCGACAGCGCCGCCGCGTACAGCGTGCCGGCCTGCTGCGCCGGCGAGCTCTTCGCGAATTCGCCGCTGGAGGCGGAGTCGACCCACAGCCGCAGCACGTCGACGCCGGGGCGCGTCAGCACGCGGGCGCGCGCGGCGATCATGGCGTGGTCCATGGCCAGCGGCTGCGGCGGCACCGTGTCCATGTTGAACTGGAAGCGGCCCTGCATGTCGGAGATGCGCTCGGTGGTCAGCGGGTGGCTGCGCAGGTAGGGGTAGGAGCCGTTGTCGTTGAGGCGCGAGGCGTATTGCAGCTTCTCGAACATCGTCGCCGCGCCCTGCGGCGCGAAGCCGGCCTGCGTCATCACGCCGAAGCCGATGCGGTCGGCCTCGCGCTCCATGTCGCGCGAGAAGTTCAGCTGGTTCTGCGCGAACATCGCCTGGCTGCCCATGATCATGGCCTGGCCGGCGTCGCCGTTGCGGCTCTTGCCGGCGGCGATCATCCCGAGGATCAGGCCGGCGATCATCAGCGGCATCTGCCTGCCCTGCTTGGTCATGATGCGCGAGATGTGGCGCTGCGTGACGTGCGAGAGCTCGTGCCCGAGCACCGTGGCCAGCTCGTCGCGGCTGCCGACCACGGCCACCAGCCCGAGGTTGAGCCCGAGATAGCCGCCCGGCAGCGCGAAGGCGTTGATGTTGCGGTCGCGGCCCAGCAGGATCGTCCAGGCGAAGCGCTCGTCGAGCTCGGGCGTGAGCTCGCCGCGCGCGCGGGCGGCGACCAGCAGGCGCTGCCAGATGTCCTGCACGTAGGCGGCGATCACCGGGTCGTCGATGTAGTCGGTGTCGCGGTACAGCTCGCGGGCGATCTGGTCGCCCAGGTGGCGCTCGGCGCTGGCGGTCATCTCGCCGCCGTCGCCCATGCCGGGCAGCACCTGCTGGATCTGCGCCAGCGCGGGCACCGGCAACAGCACCTGGGAAGCTATCAAAACGCTAGCACACAAGGCTCGCAGGGCGGGCTTCGGCTGGCTTCTGGAGTGGGGATGGGGAGTCAAGCGCGGCATTCCTCGTCTGTGGCTCGGGCTCGTATGATGCACCTCCAACCCGATCGTTCACCCATGAGCACCCTCACCCATTTCGACGCCCAGGGCCAGGCCCACATGGTCGACGTCGCCGCCAAGCCCGCAACCCACCGCGTGGCCGTCGCCACGGGCCGCATCGAGATGCAGGCGGCCACGCTCGCGCTGATCGAGTCCGGCACCGCGAAGAAGGGCGACGTGCTGGGCATCGCACGCATCGCGGGCATCCAGGCGGCCAAGAAAACCAGCGACCTGATTCCGCTATGCCACCCGCTGGCCCTGACCCGCGTGGCGGTGGCCTTCGCGCTGGCCGATGCGGGAAGCGCGCCGCAGGTGGCCTGTACGGCGACCGTCGAGACCGTGGGGCCGACGGGCGTGGAGATGGAGGCGCTGACCGCCGTGCAGGTGGCGCTCTTGACGATCTACGACATGTGCAAGGCGGTGGACCGCGGCATGCGGATCACCGACGTGCATGTGCTGGAGAAGCACGGCGGGAAGTCCGGCAGCTGGGTGGCCGGGTAGCCCGCCTTTCGACGTCGACGTGACCTCGGCTCAGTTCCAGCAGGCGCTTGCAGCCGCCAGCGCCGCGTCGAAGCCCGTGTAGTTCTCGACCGATTTCCGTCCCGCATGGTTGACGACGTAGTCGCCGCAACGGTCGCCGCTCATCGAGCCCGTGCGGGTTGCTTTCATGCTGTAGCCGGTGCCCGCCTCGTTGGGCGTCAGCGCGATGGTGTAGTTGGCGGCCCCTTCGCCCGGCAACGGTGAAGTGCCGAACTGCGTCTTGAAGATGCCGTCGTCCGCGTTGATGTCCGTTCCGCCCGCCGTCTTCGCGTAGCTGTAGTTCTCGCTGTAGTGCCGCTCCAGCCACTGCTGGGCCTGGGCCAGCGAAGCCTTCACCTGGGCGCGCTTGCCCTTGGCGATGTGCTCCTTGTAGCTCGGGTAGGCGATGGCGCTGAGGATCGCGATGATGGCCACCGTGATCATCACTTCGACCAGCGTGAAGCCTCCCGCATGTTTGCGCGCCGCGCTCATCGGTGCTTCTCCACGGTGGTTTTCAGGCCGGGGATCTCGCGCCAGAAGATTCGCGACTGGGTGGTGTTCTTCTTCATCGTGACGTCCGAGTTCGGCCCGACGATCCGGGCGCAGGAGAGGCCTGCGGTGCAGCGGGCGGTCGAGTCCTCGGGAATGGCGAAGCGCTGGTCGAGGCCGACGATGCCGATCACCTCTCCCGCGGCGCCGGCAATGCCGAAGAGATTCGGCGTCGTGGAGACGCCAGCGACACCATTCACCTGCACGTCCGCTCCCGCTGCGGTGTCGGTGCACACGACGCCCGTCGTCGCTTTCTTGTAGACGATGGGAATGTTGACGTCCTTGCCCATGGCCTTCGGGTTGCTCAGCACCATGCCCGAAGCCAGCGACTCTGGAATATTCACATACCAGCCCTTCTTTCTGTTCCAGTCGACGGCACCGGTGGCGCTCTGGACGATCGCCTCGGCCTTCTCCGTGTCGAGGCTCCATGTGCGCTGCTGGAGATCGGTGACCCCCGAGGGAATGGTGCCGGGGGCATCGGCATAGCCCGGCTTGTCCCAGATTCCGAAGACGCGGTGCTTCCGTACCGCGTCGGGAAAATCGCCGGAAAAGATCGACTGCCCGGTCCCGAACACCACGACCTGGCCACCGTGGGGATGAAAGCGCAGCACCGGCGCGGTCGTGATCGGGAGCTTGTTGTTCGAGCCGTCGAACGCCGAGTACAGCGGCTTGCCGTAGGCCTCCGCCCAGGCCGTCACGTCGGTGCTGGAGACGTCGAACTTCCACATGTTGCCCTTGAGGTCGCCCGCATAGATCGCGTCGGCGATGCCGTCGTCGTTGGTATCGAGCCAGGTGGGCTGCATCAGCCCGCCACCGCCCGCCGTGCCGACTTCGATGCGCTTGTAGTGGGTGTTGTCGGTCCACCTGCCGGTGGAGCTCGGCCCGTCGACGAAAAGGATGTAGAGCACGGTCTTGCCCGAAGTGCTCGACACGCCGTTGCCGAAGAGCACGGCGAACTTGCCGTTGGCCATTTTGGCGACCTGCGCGGCCTGGTTGCTTGCCGGATGCACCCCGCCGTCGGAGATCACGTAGCCGAGATCGGCGTCGTCCGCGGCGGTGAACTGCCACCGGTAGATGCTGGCGGCATTGACCTCGGTCAGCGCCGCGGGCGATGTCACGTCGAGCGCGAAGATCGCCCTCGCGCCGCGTCCGAGGCTGGAGAAAAGGTAGGTCCTCCACGGATTAGTTTCCGCGGAAGTCTTCACATCCGCGGTGAAGGGCGACCCGTCCGCATAGGCGCGCAGCTCGGTGATGGCGGCGTCCGGCAACTCCTTGAGGCGCGAGGAGAGCGCCTGCGGCACATAGGACATCACCGGCATCAGCGTATCGGCGGTGAAGGCGTGGAGCATGCCGTCCGCGGCGCCCACCCAGACCAGCTTGTTGCGCGACTTCTGTGCGGTCTTGAAGGTGCCGTAGCCCGCGAAGGCGGAGCCGAAGAAGTTGGCCGCGGGCCGGTCCTGCAACCAGGGGTTGGAGTTGACCACGCCGCCCATGATCGAATCCGAATTCCGGTCGCGAAAGGTGCCGCCGTACAGTTTCTCCCTGGTGCGGGTGCCGCGCAGGTAGCCGATGACGTCCTGCTGCACGCTCGTCGATGCACCGAGGCCGGCCAGGTACGCTGCGCCCGCGGTGACGTTCAGGTCTTCATGGGTGAACGGCACCCCGGTGGTTCCGAGGTTCGTAATGATCTGGCGCGTCGTCGCGTTCGTGAGGTTGACCTGCCCCCTCGCGGAGGGCGTGCTTGCGAAATTGCCTGCCGAGTCCAGCCGGTACGCCAGCAGCTCGCCGTGCAGGTCGGAGGCCGAGAAGTTCGCGACGTACTTGTAGTCGCCGGCGCGCAGGTCGGGCCGCGACACGGCCGGGGCGGAGTTCGAGTTGCCGGTGATGTCCGCGAAGACCTGCCGCAGCGATTCCTCGAGCAGGTCCGGGCGCCGCGCCAGGAAGTAGTTGTCCGGAATGCCGTCGCTGCAGCTGGGCTGGCCCGCGGCCCCACAGGCCGCGCCGTCGGCACGCTTGACGTCCCATTTGGAAGCGGCGTCGGGGAACCTGGTCGGATTCTTCTCGGAGTCCTTGAAGCCGCCGTACTTGGCGACGTACCAGAGCGGGTCCTGGATCACTACGTTGTTCGAGCCGAGCATCTTGTAGTCGAGCCGGGTCTCGCCCTTCACGAAGACGTTGCCGATCTTCACGCACAGGCGTGGGGCCTCTCTGTAGTCCCAGCCGGGCGGTGTTTTCCCGTCGTCCTTCATATAGCACTTGTCTTTCGCCTCCACGGGTGCGGTCTGCACGCTCGATTCGGCATAGAGCGCGGGCTCGGCGGAGAAGTAGCTGTTGATGCCGCTGTGGAAGTGGCTCCCGTCCTTGTCGCTGCCCACCACCGTGTAGCCGAAGGCGAACGGCCCGGCGTTGCCGGTGTTCGACTCAAGGGTCTGCGTATAGATGCGCAGCGTGGGCGGGGTGGTGCTCGCATCGGTCTCGTAGCGGATGGAGCCGAGCATGTCCTGGTCCTGGTCTTCACCCAGCGCCTGGTGCTGCCAGAGCACGAGGAAGGTTCCCGATTCGCCGTTCGCCGCGCGCCTCAGGACCTTGAAGTCCACCATGTTGCCAGGCAGAGGCCTGTTGCCATTCCAATCGATGCTGGCAGGTGTGATGAAGACGTAGCTGCGTGGATTGGACCCCGGAACCGGAACACGGATGGAGGCCGATCCGCCCGACATCGTCACCGCGTACTGCCGGACCTTCAGCACGTTCGCATTGGCGTCCGAAGGCACGGTGAGTTCGGGGCGGATGCGGTTCACATGCGCGTAGTAGGCGGCGCCCGCGCCAAGATAGGTGCCCCGCATATTCGGCGCCTCGGGGCACAGGCCCGCCACGAGGCTCAGGCTGCCGATGAGCTTGCCGGTGCAGATGCCGTTGACGTCCGTGCCGTTGGAGCCCGCCAGGCGGGTCGTGCCCGAAATGCCCTCATGCTCGGAGTTGCCGATGAGGTCCGTGTAATAGGCGGCGCTTTGCGGTGCGCCGATGCCTGAATCACTGTCGTTGAGCGCGCCCATCTTGTCTCCATCGAAGGTTCCCACGCCGCTGGAGACGGTGACCATGTTGAGCGGGCGGCAGATGTTCTTGCCATAGAGCGACTCACGCGACTTTCCGGAAGCCGCGTAGACCGGATTCGACGTGAGTGGGTCCATCCAGGCGGGAGACGGCAGGCCGAGCGTCCTGTCTTTCTCTCCGCCGCTGTAGAGAGCCTTTGTTTTGGGGTGGGCGTAGTAACGCAGCCCCTCCAGAAGAATCTCTCCGATGGGATTGCCCCAGGACGGGCAATCTCCATTCTCGATGTTGTCGGAATTGCAGTCTGTCGGGGGGTTCGTCGAGGCTCTTTTCGAGTAGTTTCCAGTTGTCGGGTTATATCCAAAAGGTCTGAGCTTATTCAACGAATAGATGATGCCCCGGTCATTTGGGCTGGCGAAAGTCTTGAAAACTCCGGTCTGCCCATCGATCTCGTCATTGATCTCGGACATGTTCTTTCGAAGCACGCCGCCATCGAGATTGGTGTCGAAGGAGCCGAGGAACATCGCGAATTCGGCCTTGGCCGGGCTCTGGCCGTAGTTGCTGCTTTCACCGAATTCATTGAGCAGGCCGATGGGCTTCAGGTTCGAGTTCGGATACTGCTTGCAGCGCTCTTCCCCGATGAGGTCCTTCTTGCAGACCTCGACGCGGGCCAGGTATTCGTTGGCCCTTGAAGGAACGCTGCCGCTGTGGGCCGATGCGCCGCCGGCTCCTACGTAGTTGCTTGTCATGAACGGGACGGTCAACGGCTGCCACCCATATCCTTGCTCGTTGCTCCAGTTGCAACTCCGGACTTCCGTCATGTTCCAGAGGATGTAGTTGCCCTCGGCCGCACGAATCACGGGGCGCAGGCCGGATACCTGCGACTCCTGCGTATCGCCGCTTCCAGGGTGTTCGTGGCGCCGGCACAAGGTCAGTCCGCTCGCATAGGAGAACGGCGTCAGGCGGATCAGGTCGCTGCCGTTGTAGTACTTCGCATAGGCCTGGCTGTTGCGGGGAACGAAGGCCATTTCGAGCACGGTCTTGCCGGGACTGCTGGAGGAGCCTGCCTCGTCGGTGGAACGCAGGCCGCCGTAGAGGATCTTGCGCAGCACATCCATGCGGGACATGGTGGCCCAGTTCAGGAAATTGCCGCTCCAGAGACTGGAGGTGCTCGCGGATGCGCCGGCGCAGTAGTACCTTTGCGAGCCCGCCGGATCTCCGTTGACCGTTTCCTTGTCGGCCAATTTGTTCGGAACGAAGCTGCCGCTTTGCGTGTTGTAGCTGTAGCACTTCGTGGGATCGAAGTAGCCGTAGTACTTGAAGTAGGGCAGGAAGAAATAGTCGATGCTGCCGTCGAAGTTCAGGTCTTCGTAGTCGGTATAGGCGCGGCTGAACATGCTGTAGTCCTTCGACACGTTCAGCACCACCATCGGCAGGTTCGGGTCCGGATTCACGTTGGGTGGAATCGCCTGGATCTGGGCATTGGAAGCGGCAGCGCCTGCCAGCGCCAAGATCGCCGCAAGCTTGGGGATCGGTGATTTCATTTTTCAGCTTCGCTTGAAGTAGCTCTGCAGCACGACTTCGGTGTTCGGGTCGAGGCCCCAGCCGCGCGCGGTGTTCCTGAAATAGATGTCGTCGCCGCGCTGCATGTACTCGATGAGGTACTCGGGCTGGCGCGACACGCCCTGGACGCCCGGCGTGCCGGTGAAGGTGCCGAGCGGCACTCCGCCGGTGAAAGTGCAGCTCGAGGGCGGGGACGCCTTCCAGCCGACGCCACCCCTGTCCGCCGGCCACCATGGCTCGGGATTGGTCTTGGCCTTGGAGTTGCTGGCTGCGTAATAGCTCGCGGGGCTCTGGTCGCCGAAGCGGCACTGGCCGCGCGGGCAGTCGGTGCCGAAGTTCGGCTCGCCGTAGGCCGACTTGATCGGGCGGTCGTCGCCACGCGCGCAGGTCGCGCCTGCCACGTCGGCCGTCAGGGCGATGTCCCGCTCCGCATCGCGCAGGGCAGCCTCGGCCGCCTGCCTGGCGACTTCCATGTCGAGCACGTTGCGCGCGACGTGCTCGCCGAACATCACGCGCCGCACGGCGAAGGCGGCGACGCCCGACAGGATCAGGATGAAGGCCAGCACGACGACCATGGCGAGTCCGCGCTCGGCGGCAGGGTGGCGCGGGGTCTTCAAAATGTCCTCGTGAGGTTGTTGCGCACGCCGAAGATGCGCGTCTGCTGCTTGTAGACGGCGCGATCGGAATTCGTGAACGAGACGGAGGTGCCGTCGCAGTCCACATAGCTTCCGCCGGACGTCTGTCTCACGGAGGCGTCCAGCGTCTTGGTCACGACACACACCTGGACGGCGACGACGCGCTGCCACCCCGTCTTGCTCTCCCCGTTGATGGTGGCGACTGAAAGACCGTTGACTTCCGTTGCCGTGAAGAAACGCGCGGGCGCTTCGAGCGTATTGGCCTCGGAGACGCCGTAGCGGAACCTCAGCTGGGTGACGCCGGCAACGATGGGCTGGTGGGGCTTGGTGTTCGGCCCGTTGCCGGCGCAACGGAAGCTTCGCGTCGTGACGGACCGGCCGTCCTGCTTGTAGGTGTAGCTGGCGCCGAGGCCGTAGACGTTGCTGATGAACAGCGGCAGCGCGACGGTTCCCGTGCCTTTGGTTCCGCTGCCGGCGCGATCCTTGTTGTACTGGTTTCCATCGAACTCGGCGAGCTCCACGTCCTGGCGCAGGCAGTCCTTTCTGGTGCCGACGCCTTCGGTCTCGAAGTTGTCGGCAGAGAAGTAGTTGACGACGAGCGAGTCGGGCTCTCCGTCCTCGGACTTGGGACAGTCGCCCTTCTTCACGTCGAACAGCCCCGAGCTGCATCCGAAGATTCCCTGGTCGAAGGCCTTGGCCGAACTCGACACCACGTTCGAATAGCCGCCATGGAGCCTGGAGGATTCGAGCGAGCCAGGGAAGCTGGCCGGATAGAAGCCCGCGTTCTTCAGGTCGCGGCCGATGATGTCCAGCACGATGCTGGCGGCTTCCTGCTGCTGGGCGCTGGCATCCACCGCCCTCGAAACCCGCGTCGTCGAGATGAGCAGGTAGCTCGCCGCGGCGACGAGCAGCAGCCCGATCACGATCGCCACCAGCAGTTCCACCAGCGTGAGGCCTCGCGACCTGCAGGCACGCGTCTTCGCCTTCATGGAAGAACCCTCGCGGTGTAGCAGCGCACGCCGGCCGGTGCCTTTGCCTTGTCGGGACAGCAGAAACGCGCAGACGCCTTCTGCAGGTCTTCAGGCTTGCCGCTGCAACTGGCCTGCGTCACGGCGTCGCCGTTTTCGTCGACCGCGCTCTTGTCGAACCACATGACGCTGACATCGAACCCGGTGCTGACGTTTCCGGTGATGTAGCCCGCGCCACCCGGCAATGCAGCGCGCAGGATGTTCTTCCAGCGCGCAAGGTCGAAGGCGGCCAACTGCGCCGGCGTGCAGGCGGCGCTCCCGCAATCCCTTGCCGCTTCGGTGAGCACCTCGGCGACCTGCTCCGAATAGGTGTCGGTCAGCTGGTAGCCCTTGCCCTCCACGCCGACGCCTGCGACGACGCCCGAATATCCGTTCGCTCCGGGCGCGTTGACGCGGATCCTCTCGGACAGGTCGTTGATGAGGGCCGGAACATTCAGCCTGGCTTCATTGCCGGTCTGGTACCTCACCGCGGCAGCGACGAGGCCTGCGACGGCGATCAGTCCGAGAGAAAAGATCAGCAGAGCCACCAGCGCCTCGATCAGCGCCACACCCGATTGCCGAGCGCGATACGTCATTCGCCCTCCGCCTCAGTTCTGGTTGCTGTCGTCGCAGCTGATGCCGCCGACGTTGCCGACGCGGGCCCGGCCCATCATGTCCAGGCACACGACCTTGGTGGCGGAATCCCCTGCAGACGCGAGGCTCAGCGCCTGCTGCCCGGCAAGACTCGAGCGGCCGCGCGCATCGAAGCGCAGCGTCGCGACCTTGCCGGTGGGCGCGGTCAGCGTGGGGCCGCCGCTCTTGCCGATGTAGAACTTCAGCAGCTGCGCCGTGTCGTCGGTGGCGACGCTGTCGCACTTGGGGTTGGAGAACACGATCCACCCGCCGCTCCACTCGGTGCCGGTGCTGGCGCAGACCGGGTCGGCGGCGGTGATGTCCCTGGGTACGCAGACAGTGACGCACTTGTTCTTCGCGATGGCCTCGGAGCGCGCGAAGCCGACTGCCATTGTGAATTCGTTGCCGAGCGTCGCGGCAGCCGAGTTCTTCTGCATCGCCACGAAGCTCGGCGCGGCCAACGCCAGAAGGATCCCCATGATCGCAATGACGACGACGATCTCGACGAGCGTGAAGCCACTGCAACGAAACGCCTTGCGCTTCCCCGGCATGGTTGAAATCCTCCCTTGCAAGCTTTGTGTCTATATGTGTCCTTCGATGCTAAATGAGTTTGAAAGTACTAATTTGCCGTTTGTCACCCGCACGCGACCGCTCGACGCCTGCGCTGCGTCTATTGCGGCACCGCCAACTGTGGATCCCGGTCGGCCTCTTTCAGCCAGCGCGCGAACTCCTGCGGAAAGGCGTCGCTGAAGCGCTCCGCCTGCGCCTGGGCTTCACTTTCGCGGCCCAGCAACTCGGCGCTTTCGATCAGCTTGACGATGACCCGCGGCTCCGGCGAGAAATGAATCACGCGCTGCGCGAGCGAATGCATCTCGGCGGCATTCGCGGGCGTCACGGTGGTCAGCGTCAGCTGCGCGAACTCGGCCTGGCGCGCGAACAGCCACGTCCCCCGCACCTTGGCGAGCGTGTCTTCCCTGTACGCCGGGAGCCGTTCGCCGGGTGGCAGGTAGATCTGGCTGACGCGGACGTAGTCCCAGCCGGCGAGCCCCACGACCACCAGCATGACGCCCGCCGCCAGCGATGACAGCGCAGGCCGGATCGCAACGCGCCCCCCGCCCGGCCAAAGAATGCCGAGGCACAGCCCGAACACCAGTTGGAACGGGCCATACCAGAGCGGGTACTCGAGCAGGCTGTGCAGCACGATCGCACCCAGCATGCCCCAGGCCATCAGGCGAGCCGGATCCCGCTCCCGCCAGGGCCGCGCGGCAAGCACCATCCAGAGGAAGCCGCCGCAGATCAGCACGGCGGCGGGAATGCCCAACTCCACCGCCAGGTGCAACGGAAGGTTGTGGGCGTTGTCGAGGATCTCGACGAACCGGGGGCCGTCGTACCGGGTGCTGTAGTGCGCGAAGCTGAGCTCGCCCCATCCCCAGCCAGTCCAGGGGTGCTGGGCGATGAGCGTGAGCACGTTGCGCCACAGGATCAGGCGGCTGTGGTCCTGGGGGGCGCCGGTGTGGAGGCGTTGGAGCATGCTTTCGACGGTGCCTTCGCCGCCGGTGGCCAGTTGGGGGAGCACCCAGGCGATTGCAAAGTACAGCGGGATGGTTGCGAGCAGCCACTTCGGGTCCGGCAGGCGATGGAAGGCAACGCTGCCTTTATGTGCGTTTCGCCTTTCCCGCACTGCGATGAAGGCAGCCACACCGGTGATCGACAGCAGTTGCAAAAGGCCCGTGCGCGAAGTCGACGCGGCTGCGGCAATCAGCAAGAGCACGGCCGCAGCCATCAGACCGCGCCGAACGCGCAATGCCTCGTTGGTCGCGTAGAGCCAAAGGGCGGCGCACCAGGCCATGCTGATCAGGGTCGCGAACTGATTTCGCTGGCGGAGATTGCCGTAGGCCTGTCCCAACGCGGGGGAAGTGGTCCAGGGGACGAGGGGTTCGGCAAGTCCGTAGTACTGCAGCAGGCCTAGAACCGCGCTGACGAGCCCGGCGGCAAGCACGCCCTTGGCCAAGAACCGCGACGCGCCTCCCAAGTCGCGCGCCGGTGCGCTGCCCACGCTCGCGGCCGCGGCGATTCCGGCAATTGCGATAAATGCCGGCCCCCATGCCGACAGGCCGCTCCAGCCGGAGAGCGCTACAAGCAAGCCTCCCAGGCCCAGCCACAGCCAAACCCGTGGCGCGGGCGAGCCGACGGGCCCGGTCAGCAACAGCCCTGCCAGACAACCCCAGGACACAAGCAACTGCCAGACGCTGACAGATGGGCCGCCCACCAAAGGGCAAACAAAAGTCAACGCGACGAGCGCCACCCGAATGAAGCCAAGCATCTTTGTAAACGGGCCGGCCAAAGCGAGAGGGTGCCGCGCAGACGTCATTCGCCCCATTGTGCCGAGCCGACTTGCCGACGAATGGTCATTGGCGGGAGATGAGAGGCTTTGCAACTGTAAACATTTAAAGACAACATTTAACAAATATGTTCAATTGTTTCTTGCCCGTTTCCGGTTCCGCCGAGCGGGGGTGAAAGGCGTTTTCTGATGAAACAGCAACCTGCTCGCGGCCGGATCGGCAGTTCACGGGCTTATGGCTTCACGCTGATCGAAATCATGATCACGGTGGTGATCATCGGCGTGCTGGCGGCCATCGCCATTCCGAGCTACCAGGACTACGTGCGGCGTGGGTACGTGGTGGATGCCACAAATGGGCTGGCGACCATGCAGGCGAACATGGAGAGGTACTTTCAGGACAACCGCACATATAAGAAGGTCAGCGCCACCATCATGCCGCCTTGCGACGCTGGAGTAACCGCCAGCCAGCGCACGTTTGGAAACTTCGTGATCAGCTGCGCAACCATCGTGCCGACCGATACGACATTCACGCTCGTTGCGACAGGAAGCGGGCCAGCCAACGGCGCCGTCTACACCATCACTGAACAAAACGTTCGAGCTACGACGGGCATGCCTACCGCCTGGTCGGGTTGGACTACAAGCTGCACCAGCGCCTGGATCGTCAAGAAGGGGCAAGCATGCCCCTCGTCATGATCGGCCGCCGTTCTCCGGCCCGGCCGGAGGGCTTCACACTGGTCGAGATGATCGTGGTGGTGGCGATCATGGCGCTGCTCGCCGCGCTCGCCACCCCGTCCATGCTCGGCTGGGTGCGCAACAACAAGATCCGGACAGTCAGCGATTCGCTGCAGAACGCCCTGCGGCAGGCGCAGACTGAAGCCACCCGGCGCAATCGGCAAGTGGTTTTCTCCTTGACCGACAACAGCCCCACCACAAAAACCTACACAACCAAAGCCAACGGCAGCAACTGGGCCATCAGCACAGTGGTGCCGGCAGACTCGGATGCGACCGCAACATTTGTCGAAGCGGGAATCCTGCTGGAGGTCGGCTCGAACGTGGCGATCACGGGCCCCAAGACGTCATCGAACACCCCAACGGCGCTCTGCTTCAGCTCGATCGGCCGCCTCGTGCTTAACGATACGCCAGGACCCACCGGCGCAAAGTGCAGGGCCGAGGCCGCCCAGTACGACATCGCGATGAGCGACACCAAGACAGGCGACCGGCCACTTCGCGTCACCGTTGCAGTGGGCGGACAGGTCCGCATGTGCGACCCGGCCAGAACCCTTTCAGCCACCCAGCCCGACGGCTGTGCCTCGCCATGAAAAAGCCTCGGGAAACAACTCATCCGCACCGCGTTCAGGCGGGCGTCGCACTGCTCGAAGTTCTTGTGGCCGTGCTGCTCTTTTCGCTTGGCCTGCTGGGCCTGATCGGCCTGCAGGCACGCGCAGTCAGCTTCTCGGTGGATGCCGAGGACCGCAATCGCGCGGCGCTGCTCGCGAACGAAGTGGTTGCGCTGATGTGGCTCAACCAGTCGACCACCGTGCCTGCCGCCACCTTGGCTGCCTGGAAGACGCGTGTCAGTACCCCCACGACAGGTGGCCTGCCGAGTGGAGTGGGAACGGTCACACCCGTCGGCACTGGTAAAGCCGCCGACGTAACCATCACCTGGCAAGCCCCGTCGAGCAGCACGAGCAGCAAGCTCACGACCCATGTGGAGCTGCCCCAATGAGCATTCGGAAAGTCCGAGGTGTCGCGCGCGAGCGCGGCCTCACCCTTATCGAGCTTCTGGTCGCCATGGTCATTGCGCTGGTGGTGACACTGGCGATCACGAGCGCCGTGATCTTCGGCGAATCGACCAAGCGCACGACGACCTCGGTCAACGACATCAACCAGTCGGGTTCGTACGCCGCCTATCTGCTTGATCGAGCCGGTCGCAGCGCCGGTTCCGGCTTCACCCAGTCCTGGGATCTGGGCGTCTTCGGGTGCAAGCTGCAGGCCAAGCAGAACAACACGGCAATCCTGCCGCGCACCACCGTCTTTCCGGTGCCATTCGAGAAGTTCCTGACCGACGCGGCGGGGGTCGCAGACCTGCGCATCGCGCCGTTGCTGATAGGCAAGGGCCAATCCTCGGACGGCAAGTCCGATGTGCTGCTGATGATGGGCGGCAATGCCGCGGCCGGTGACGTGCCGCGCCCGATCATCTCCGCGGGCACCGACCCGAAGATCATTCGCCTGGACAACACGGTTCAGCTGAAGGCGAACGACATCGCGCTGGTCAGCCAGGTCGGCAGCACGGACTGCCTGCTCGAGCAGGTCGACTCGACCTTTGCGGACAGCGCGAACAATGAACTCGTCACGCTCAACGGCAAGTACTACACGGCAGGAGTGGGCACGACTCTGGCGTCGCTTGCTGCCAGCGGCACGGCGTACTTCACGCCGCTGGGCAGCAATACCGCCAACAACGTGCAGTTCCAGCTCTTCGGCATTGGCGCGAACAACACGCTGGTCAGCTACGACCTGTTGCGCAGCGACGGCACCGACACCATCCAGACCCTGGCCGACGGTGTCATGGAGCTGCACGCGCTCTACGGGCTGGACACCAACAAGGACGGCATCATCGATACGTGGAAAGCGCCCGATGCCACGGGCTTCGACGTCAAGACCATGATGAAGGACGGCAACCTCAGCAGGCAGGTGGTGGCCGTGCGCGTGGGCCTCATCCTGCGCAGCGCCACGCTCGAACGCGATGTTGTCTCGCAGACCATCCCCGCGATGTTCGGCGATACAGGCCTGCAGCGCGATGCCGTCACGCTGACCGGCGACGACCGCCGCTACCGCTACCGCGTCGTCGAATTCACCATCCCCCTGCGCAACATCCTGCTGCTGCCCAAATCATGATTACTACCTTGCGCAGCCAGCGCCGCGAGCGCGGCGTGGTGCTGCTGATCTGCCTGATCGTTCTCGTCATCCTGCTTGCGGGCGGCGTTGCCGTGATGCGCTCGATGAACACGACCCTCTCCAGTGCCGGCAACCTGGCTTTCAAGCGCGACCTCGTCAACCAGGGGGAGCAGGCTGGAGTCAAGGCCCTGGCATTGTTCAACACCGGTGCCTTGTCTGCCGTTGGCGCCGACTACAACGACGCAAAGGCGTCGAACTACAGCGCAGTCAGGCTCGACTCCAACGACCGCGGGATACCGCTCGCGCTTCTGAAGGACGATCTCTACAACGCGAAGGCGTCCGACATCATCGAGCGGACATCGGACGCAGTGAAGATCCGCTACCTCATCGACCGCCTGTGCAACACCTCTGGCGCAGCGAGCAAGAGCACCTGCGTCTACGCGCCGGCCACCACCGACGTGCGCGGCGGCAGTGTCCAGGAGTCGGGGCGCCCGCCTCCGCCCAAGGCGCTGGTGTATCGATTGAGCGTGCGCATCGACGGTCCCCGCGACACGCAGGTCTTTCTGCAGTCCTCCTTCACGAAGCCCGAATAACGCATCGCGAAAGAACCATGAACAACATCTCGACATTCGCCACGCGCGTGGCCGGCGCGATTGCGCTCGCCGGCGCACTCCTGGGCATTCACACGCCGGCAGACGCGGCCAGCCTCGCCGACCAGCCGGTCTTCGCCACCTCGAACGTTCCAGGCAACCTGGCGCTCACGCTGTCCGTGGAATGGCCGACGGCCTCGCGCACCGCGCACACCGCCGCCTACTCCAGCGCCAGCACCTTCCTGGGTTACTTCGATCCCAACAAGTGCTATTCGTACGTGGTGGACACCACATCCAACGAAACCAACACGGGCGACAAGAGCTTCTTCGACCCGACGGCCGTGGGGAGCAACCGCAAGTGCGACGGCACGAAGTGGAGCGGCAACTTCCTGAACTGGGCCGCCACTGCAACCATCGACCCGTTCCGCTGGGCAATGACCGGCGGCAGGCGCGTGGTGGATACGACCACTGACACCATCCTGGAAAAGGGTTACCACTCTGGTCAGGGCCTGTTCGACGACCGCAACCTTCCAGCGAGCGAGATCGCAGGCGCCACGCCGTTCAGCACCGCGACCAGCCTCGGCATCTCGGTCAACGGCCGCAAGTATGCGATGCGCATCACCGCATCCGGCGCGTCGCTGAAAGGCGAGTACTTCAACAATGCCAACAAGACGCTGACCGGCACGCCGACCACCACAGTGGCACAAGACACGGTCGACCATGACTGGGGTAGCGGTGCACCCGTGTCAGGCGTCGGCGCAGACAATTTCGCGGCCCGATTCACGGGTACGTTCGTTGCCCCTTCGACAGGCACCTATACGTTCCGGGTACGGGCAGACGACGGCGTACGCCTGTGGATTTCAGGTCTGCTGGTCATCGACAAGTGGATCGATCAGGGCCCGACCAACTACGACGTCACGGTTGCCCTTGTTGCCGGCCAGAGCTTCGACGTGAAGATCGAGTACTACGAGAACGGTGGCGGCGCGGTGATGCAGTTCCTGTGGAAGAAGCCCAAGGACAAGGACTTCAGCACCTTCACCAGCGACATTGGCGGCGCGGTCACCAATGACTACACGATGCGCAACAGGGTTTGCAACCCCAACGCACCCGGCGGCGTCGAGAGCAACTGCGTGCAATACGGGAACAACTGGAAGCCCGAGGGCCTGATCCAGCAGTACGCGCGGCGTATGCGCTTCAGCGCCTTCGGCTATCTGAACGAGGATGGCAACGGCCGCGATGGCGGCGTGATGCGCGCCCGCCAGAAATTCGTGGGTCCGATGCAGCCAGTGCCGGGGCTTCCCGATACTGCGAACGCCAACAAGGAATGGGACGAGACCACCGGCGTTTTCATTCGCAACCCTGATGCGACCGATGCGAGTGCGACCTCGGCCAATGGCGTGACCATTGCAGACAGCGGAGTGATCAACTACCTCAACAAGTTCGGCCAGATCATTCCGGGTACCTACAAGTCGAACGACCCGGTGAGCGAGCTCTACTACGCCGCGCTGCGCTACTACCGCAACCTGGGCAACGTGCCGGAGTGGAGCAACCTGAACACCACCGACACCAACACCACTGCGAAGCGCCTCGACGGCTTCCCGGTCATCACGAACTGGGACGACCCGATCCAGTATTCGTGCCAACGCAACTTCGTCCTCGGCATTGGTGACATCTACACCCACGCCGATAAGAACGTTCCCGGCAACACGAACACCGCCAACGAGCCGGCGATGCCGGCGAAGGTCACGGCCGACACTACCGTCAATGCCGTGACGGCCACCAACAAGGTCGGCCAGTTGCAAGGGATGGGAAACGACCTCGGCACGCGCACCAACATCTCGAACGGCTGCTGCAGCAACAACTCGGCGCTCATGGCTGGCCTGGCCTACGACGCGAACACCAAGGACATTCGCCCCGACGATACGACCAAGTCGAACACCATCGGCAAGCAGACGGTCCAGACCTATTGGGTCGACGTGCTCGAACAGGCCTTCCAGGCGAACAACCAGTTCTACCTGGCCGCAAAGTTCGGTGGCCTCAAGATACCCACCAACATGCAGAGCACGTTCGATCCATATACGTTCAACGATGCCATTCCGCAAACCTGGTGGGCGACAAGCGGCGACATGCTTACCGATACCCGCAACGGCGGCACCACCCAGCCGAGGCCGGACAACTACTTCACGGCCGGCCGGCCCGACTCGATGGTGGACGGCTTGACCAAGGCCTTCGCGAGCATTGCCAACGCGATCAAGTCGTTCACCACGTCGTTCTCGCTGTCGAGCCCGCAAGTGTCGGCCGCAGGTGCAGCTTCCTACTCTTCGCAGTACGACTCGAACGGGTGGACCGGCGTGCTGTCCGGCAGCCAACTCACGTTTCCAAATAATGTGCCGACACTCACCGAGAAGTGGAACACGTCGAGCACGCTGGAAAGCCAGCTGTCTGGTACCGGCTGGGATACCGCGCGCCGGGTGCTCACCTGGAACGGCACCGCGGGCGTGCCCTTCCGCAAGGCCAACCTGACAGCAGCGCAATCCACTGCTCTCGATACCCCCTGGGCGACAGGCGACGACAGCGGCGACTTCCTCAATTACCTTCGCGGCGACCGCAGCAAGGAAAAGACGACCACCGACGACACCAAGCCCTACCGCCGCCGCGCCCTGCTGCTCGGCGACATCGTGAACGCGAAAGTCACGCCTGTCGGTCCGCCTTCGAGCCAATTCTCGAACACGGTCAACCCGGGCTATGCAAAGTTCAAGACGGACTACGCCTCGCGCCCGACCATCGTCTACGCAGGCGCCAACGACGGCATGCTGCACGCTTTCAACGGCGCACTGACCGGAACAGGAGCAGGCAACGAGTTGTTCGCCTATGTGCCGAGCATGCTGTTCTCTGGCCCTAGCAGCCCGGCGACGCCCACGCTCGACGGCCTGCAGCAACTCGGCAACCCGGACTACCAGCACCACTACTACGTAGACGCGTCGCCCAAGTCGTTCGATATCGACTTCAATACCGCTGGCGGCGTCTTCACCACGACGGCAACGGGCAACAACTCGGATTGGCGCACCGTGCTGATCGGCGGCCTCGGCAAGGGTGGCAAAGGCTTCTATGCCATCGACATCACCGATCCCGCGAGCATGACGAGCGAGGACAACATCAAGACCAAGGTTCTCTGGGAGTTCTCCAGTGCAACCAGCGGCGTGGGCAACACGCTGGGCTACAGCTTCGGCACGCCGGTGGTGTTGAAGACCAAGAAGTACGGTTGGGTCGTGGTCTTCACCTCGGGCTACAACAATAGCGATGGGTTCGGCTATGTGTACTTCGTGAACCCGAAGACCGGCGCGCTGCTGGAGAAGGTGCAGACCGGCAGCTCGGCGGCAGGCTTGGCACAACTGACCGCCTACATCACCGACTTCACGGACGGCACCGCCGACGCTCTGTATGCGGGCGACCTGAACGGGCAACTCTGGCGCTTCGACGTGACCGCGGCGAAGGGCAGCACTGCGGCCTACCCCGCCCCCTTGAAGCTGGCCACCCTGGCCGATGCCAGCGGCGCGCAGCCGATCACGACGCAGCCGCTGGTGGAGATCGACCCAAAGAGCAAGAAGCGCTACGTGCTCTTCGGCACCGGCCAATTACTCGACACCGTGGACATCAATTCGAAGGCGGGCCAGTCGTTCTACGCCATCATCGACGGCACAGCGACAGGCTTCGACAGCGGCAGAACCACCCCGATCACGCGCAGCGACCTGGCAGCCCTGACCGAAGCCAACCTCACGGGCACCACGGCGTTCAGCCTGGGATCGAGTCTGGGCTGGTACCTCGACCTGGGCAAGGATGCGACGTCGGGAACCACCTGGCGCGTGACGCTCGGCGCCACGTCGTTCAACGGCGTCGTCGTGTTCTCCAGCCTGATGACGACTGGCGACGCCTGCAGCCCTTCAGGCCAGAGCCGGATCTATGCGGTGAACTATGGGTCCGGTACGACAGCGCTGACGACAGGTGCCGCCTATGTCGGCTACACCAGCGCGATCACGGACATGCAGATCATCAACAACAACGGCCGGATGCAAGGCATCGCGGGCAATGTGAGAGGTGAAGTGAACCAACCGCCAATCGACTTCGGCAAGGGGACGGGGCTGCGGTTGTTGAATTGGCGGGAAGTGCCGACGATTGATTGATGCTTGGCCTGACCGATCCTCTCTCGCCTCTCTGAGGGGACGATAGCCGGAGTGCTCAAGCCGGTCAGAAACGCCCGATGGACCTCATCGGGCGTTTTCAATTTCAGGGACAAGAGCGGTCGCTCCTGGCCGCAGATGTCCGCCGGCCGACCAACCATGCGACCGCTTGGCAATCGTCAGATGCACCAGTGCCTCTTCCGTTTGCTGGCCCTTGAGCGCCACCGCCAGCGCGGGCGACCTGCCCCGGCATGCATGCAAGCTGTAGTGGTCAACTGGACCACGATCTTGCGCGACTATGCGTCCGTCACCGATCGGTCGGCAGGCACGTGATGCTGGCTACCCACACCGCGCTGCCAGTGAGGCGAACCTGATCGGGCCCTCTGTGAGCAGGTTCGGATGGCGTCGGAGGCGGTGATGGCTGTCGGCGATCTTATGGCCCCTGCCTGAACGCCGCTGGCGCAGGCGCACTTGCCGCACGTGCTCGATCACGGTTTCGCAGCGGGTTCGGCGTTGCTGTTGTACTCTAACTGCTGGTAGCAGGCTTGGCGGTCGGCACGGCATCTGCGTGGCTATACTGCGGCAATCATGCCGAAAGACGGTGTGATCGGGATTGGTCTCCCATGCAATCACTGCGATGCAAGCCGCAGTTGCCCCGCAGGGTCTGCGGCTTCGTCGTTCGTGCCTCCAGTTTTGGCGGCTCGGCGGGCGGGCGCGAGCCCGGCCGGTTTCACGCAAGTGGTTGCCCGGTAGACCAACCCGTCGAGCTGCCGCCCCGATTGGTCTCGGGCCGGCAGTTTTTGAAAACTGCAATCACTTGGAGGCCGTTCATGGCTACATCCGCACGCGCGTCTGCGTACGTTCCTTCACCTTCTGAAACTGCTTGTGCTGAATCGCTCGCGCTACAGGCAAGCGATGACATCGACAACCTGCAGGTTGTACGACGCGCCTATGCGTGTCTCGAAAAACTCATCGCTCCGCACCTCGTGAACGACACGGAAGAGGTTTATCCGACGCGTACCGAATTCAGCGCTCTGGTGTGGTTGCTCAACGAGGAGTTGGGGCGGCGCATCGAAGCGGCCGACATCACGCTTCAATCTTTGCGTGTCGCGCTGAGCGAAGGCGGGCGCAAAGGAAGCTTTCAACGTAAGCCGACGCGAAGGCCAAACCAGATTTGACGTGGGCATCGAGCGATCGCGATCGCTGCGGGTCAAGCCGTAGAGGTTCCCTTTCTGACTTGATTTGAACCTGACTCACGCTGTGTTCAATTGGAAACTGACCCCAGATTTCCGGGCATGGGAAGGCGAGATGATGCCGAACCCCAGTTCTGGCAACCATGCTTGCGCAGCCACACCAGAACGGTCGAGCGCCCCTGAATGCCATAGCGCTCCTGCACATGCTCGTAGGTCAGCTCGCCCTTTTCTACCGATCGACCACCGACAGCTTAAAAGCCAGCGTGTAGTCCCGCTGCGTGCGTTTGATGCCTGATTCCATTGACTCGCCTTTTCTGAGGGAAAAGGTGTCAACCCAGGCTAGAACGGGTCATCGCCAACGACAAAGCCGCCCGAAGGCGGCTTTGCCTAAGCTCCGGAAGATCAAGCGCCAACGCAGCCAGCGGGCGTGTATTTCTTCAGTGCGGTCGTTGCGCAGGTCCAGCCACCGTTTGCATCACGCGTCCAGGTGAGAGTCAGGTCCTTCAGAGCAGCGGAGGCCGAGCTACCAAAGGTTGCTTGCAGAGTTGACGTGGGACCAACGCCAGCAGCGCCAGCAGTAATCGTCAGTTGCGGGACACCGCCCAAGCCAGCTGCCGGAGCAACGCCATTAAGCGTGTTGCCAGTGGCATCTTTGAGCAGATTCGAGGCAGTTGCCGTGCCACCACAGTGTGTTGCATCACTCACGCCAGGAGTCATTTGACCATTGTTCAGGCAGTCTTCGACGGGAGTCTTTTGCGAGGCAGTTTCGCCCATCACACGGGAGACCTGCGACTTGGCAACATAGGTCTGATATTGCGGAATCGCAATGGCAGCCAGAATACCAATGATCGCCACAACGATCATCAGTTCGATAAGGGTAAAGCCGGCCTGAGCGCGGCGGGCGGCGGTACGAACGTTCATTTAAGGAACTCCAGGTAGGTTGGTTATTACGCCCGGGAACCTGCCCGGAGCGAGGTACCTTCCGCAGCATCTGTGCCACCCGTCTTCAGGCCCTTCCACCGACCGAACACGTCACTTGAAGCCACTTTGTCGTTACACCATGTGACACAACTTGCCTCAAGATGCGACACCTGGTGACAAATTTGTCATGTCACGCATCATTGACTGGCAGTCAGAAAGTCAGAACGCCATCCACCTTCAGCCAGCGGATGTCCCGCTGCGCCATGCCTGCAACCTGCTCGACCACCAGGGCTTCGATCTGGCTCATGATCTCGTCGGTTTCGGCGGGCTTGGTGTGGGTGATGTAGATCGGATACTGCTTGCCCGGCGCAATGTGGGCCAGTTCGCCAGCCAGGAGCGCGGGCGACAGGTGCAGGCTGCGCTCGGCCAGCGCCTGCTCGCGGCTGCTGAATGCCGTTTCGATCACCAGCATTGCCACGTCGAGCTCGTTCACGCGCTCCCAGAAGGGCGCGTTGCGCTCGGTGTCCCCGCTGAACACCCAGTGGGCGCCGCCCTCGGCCCTTCGCACGGCGAAGCCGCAGGCCGGCACGGTGTGGAACGCGGGCAGCACTTCGACCACCTTGGGCTCGCGGCTGCCCAGCGGCAGTTGCTGGCCCACTGCGATGTCGTGAAAGCTCACGAACGGCGCCTCGAGGCTGGGAATGCTCTCGAAGTCCGGCCAGATGACGTTGTTGAACACGTGCGTGCGCAGCGCGTCGATGGTGGCGCTCAGCGCGTGCACGCGCAGCGGCTGCGTGCGGCGGCTGCCGATCGCGTCGAGCATCAGGGGGAGCGCGGCGATGTGGTCGAGGTGGCTGTGCGTAAGCACGACGTCGTCGATGCAGGCCATTTCATCGAGCGTGAGGTCTCCGACACCGGTGCCCGCATCGACGAGCAGGTCCGTGTCGACCAGAAACGAGGTGGTGCGGCAGTCTTTGGCGATGGCGCCCGAGCAACCCAGCACACGAACCTGCATTGTGAAAGACCCCTCTTATGTGTCCGTCGTCATTTGGTCTCGAACCGGGTTGCGCCGTCCCAGTTCGGGTCTTGCGGTCGCAACGCCATCGAGGCTAAACGCTGGGCGTAGAGCTGGTAAAGGACTTTTTTCGCATCCGCGGCGAGCAGGGGCGCGAGCAAGTTTCGGCCCATGGCCCAGTCCTGGCGACGGTACGCGGCGAGCACTTCGCTCCAGCGTTCGAGCAGCTGCTGCGTCTGCTCCACGGCTTCGGGCGTGCGCGCGGCGAGGGGCGTAAAAACGGCAACGGCCTGTGCTTTTCCCTTGACGCGCACGCTGTCGAGTTCCTGCCAGATGAAGTCGGGCGCGAGTTCGCGCGTCGCGCCGCTGGCGACCACTTCGATGCCGTAGTGGCCGCTCAGGCCCTCGAGGCGTGACGCGAGATTGACCGCGTCGCCGACCACGGTGTAGCTGCGGCGCGCCGCCGATCCCATGTCGCCCACGCTCATCACGCCGCTGTTGATGCCGATGCCCACGCTGATCTCGGGCCGGCCGCTGGCGCGGTGGGCGCGGTTGATGTCGTGCACGGCCTCGGCCATGTCGAGCGCGGCGCGCACGGCGAGCATGGCGTGGTCGGGCGTGTCGATGGGCGCGCCCCAGAAGGCCATGACGCAGTCGCCCATGTACTTGTCGACGGTGCCGCGGTGCGCGCTGATGACGTTGGTGAGCCGGCTGAAGACGGTATTGAGAAAGGCCTGCAGCTCGGCCGGCGCCATCTGCTCCGACAGGCGCGTGAAGTCGCGCATGTCGCAGAACATCACGGTCATGGGCTTGCTCTCGGCGCGCATGCTGTAGCGGTCGGGGTGCGCCATCATCTCGTTGACGAGCTGGGGCGGCACGTAGGTGCCGAAGAGCCGCACCAGCCCGCGCCGCGCGCGCGATTCGACGAAGTAGCCCCAGCTCATGTTGAGCGCGAAGGCGAGCGCCGTCACGGCCAGCGCGGAGGCCAGCGGCAGCACGAGGCCGGCGCCCACGTACAGCCAGGCGTTCAGGCCGATCAGCGCGACGGTCACGCCCGCGGCCAGCAGCACGGCGCGCGGCGCCGACAGCAGCGAGAGCCCGAAGGCCAGCAGGAGCCCCGTGGCGACGACCAACAGGACTTCGTAGCCGGGCGTGTAGTCGGGCACGCTGAGCAGGCGCTGGTCGAGCAGCGCGGAGACGATGTTGGCGTGCACTTCCACGCCGGGGAATGCCGCCTCGACCGGCGTGGCGCGCAGGTCCTGCAGGCCCGGCGCCGTGGCGCCCACGAGCACGATCCGGCCCTCGAGTTCGCCCGCACCGAGCCGGCCCTCGAGCACGTCGGCGGCGGGCACGTAGCGGAACGATCCGCCGTCCGCGCCGCCGGGCCCGCGAAACGGCACCTGCATGCTGCCCGTGCCATCGACCGGGATGCGCAGCCGCCCCACCCGCAGCGACTCGAGCCGTGGCATGGCGCCCGCGCCCGACGCGAAGGCCGGCTGCACGGGCGGCGAGCCGTTCGCGAGCCTGTAGACCGCGAGCCCCAGCGACTCGTAGTACCCCGGCTGCGCCTTGTCGCCGTCGTAGCGGGCGATGAGCGGCACGCTGCGGATGACGCCATCGGCATTCGCGCCGACGAGCGTGTTCAGGAAGCCCGCCACCGGCGCCGCCTTCGCCAGCGCCGGCAGGCTGGCGCCGAAGCCGTTCCACCCCGTGGCATAGGTACCGCCCGGCGGAAAAGCGCCTTCCGTGAGCAGGGGAGCCGCAGGCAGCTGCCCCTTGGCGCTGGGCGTTCCGGTGCGCGTGAAGTAGTAGCCCAGCGCCACGCGCTGGCCTTCCAGCGCCGCGGCGAGCGTGGCGTCGTGATCGAGGGAAGGCGCGAGCCGCTCGACCTCGGCGGCCAGGCCCTGCAAGCCGTTCAGCGGGCCGCTGGCGATCTGCCTGAGTCTTTCGAGGCCCGAACTGCGGTCCGGCTCGAGGAACATGACGTCGAAGCCGAGCACGGCCGCCTGCTGGCGCGTCAGCAGCTCGGTGGTGAGGCGGGCGATCTTGTCGCGCGGCCATGGCCACTGGCCCTGGCGCGCCAGGCTGGCGTCGTCGACGTCGACGATCACCACGCGCGCGTCGGGCGTGCCTGGCATGGTGGCGCGCAGGCGGACGTCGTAGATCAGCTGGTCAAGGCGCTCGAGGGCGGTCAGCCGCCATGCGCCGGTGGCGTGCGCCAGCGCCAGCAGCACCGGCAGCAGGGTGATCGCGATGCGCGGCCAGTGCCGCCGCAGCTCGTCTCTCACGGTGCCGGGTCCGTGCGGGCGTGACCGCGGCAAGCCAAGGGAAAGGGCGGCTCAGATGCGCACGAACTGCATGCGCGTGGCGCCGCCCAGCTCGAGCACGTCGCGCTCCTGCAGCGCGACGGCCTCGGCGCCCAGCTGCAGCCCGTTGAGCGTGACGCTGCCTTCGACACCCGCGGCCACGTAGCCCTGGCGCCGGCGCGTGACCACCGCCACGGCCACCCCCGGCTTGCCGATGGTGGTGACGACTTTCTGCAGCCCCACGTCCTGCCCCTCGTTGGCGCCCGACAGCACGCGCAGCACGGGAACGCCGAGCTCGACCAGCGCGCCGGATTCCGTGGGTGCCGACGACAGCGGCATGGCGCCCGACGGGTATTCGCCCGAGGTGGCGCGGACCGAGCCGGCGCCGATGGCCGGGTCCAGGTTGCTGCGCGCGCGGAAGTGGATCCGGCAGCCCCCGACCTCGATGACATCGTTGTCCTTGAGCGCCTGCCGCTGGACGGCGAGCGCGTTGACGTAGGTGCCGTTGGTGCTGTTGAGATCTTCAATTTCGACTTCGCCACCGCTCATGTGCAGCACGGCGTGCTCGCCGCTGACCGCCAGATTGTCGATCACGATGTCGTTGTAGGCACGGCGTCCCAGCGTCGTGCGTTCCTTGGCGAGCGCCACTTGCCCGATGACAACGCCATCGACCGAGATGATCATCTTCGGCATTGCCGACTCTCCGAATCCAAAGCTTGAAACACGGCAGGCAGGCCGGAAAACCGGCGCCGGAGCCCGCTACCTGCCCGTGCGGGGCGTTTCCGCAACGCTCGCGCTGGCCAGGACAACGGAAATGTTGTCCCGTCCGCCATTCTCATTTGCAATTGCAACCAAAAGTGATGCTTTTTTCTGAAGCCCGACATCGTGTTCTAGAAGCGTGAAAAGCTGCTCATCCGAAACCATCTCGCTGAGCCCGTCGGAGCAAAGCATATAGAGATCGCCCGGTCTTGCGCTGTGCTCGTGCATTTCCAGCAAGACCTGGGCCTCCACGCCGACGGCGCGCGTCACGAGGTTGCGGGTGGGCGAATTCAGGGCTTCCTCGGCGGTGATGGCACCGGCGTCGAGCTGCTGCTGGCGCAGCGAGTGGTCGCGGGTGAGGAGCTCCAGCTTGTTGTTGCGCACGCGGTAGCAGCGCGAATCGCCGATGTGGCCGACCACCACGCGCTGCGGCCGGAAAGCCGCCAGCACCAGGGTCGTTCCCATGCCCTGGAGTTCGGGATTGGTCATGCCGGCGTGCAGGATCGAGCTGTTGGCTTCGTCCGTGGCCGCTTGAAGCGCCCGCCGGACCACGCGGGACGGCGCCTGCATGCCGGCCTGGGCGAACCAGCGGCCGAAGCTGGCGTGCATCAGCGAGACGGCCATGGCGCTCGCCACCTCGCCGCCCTTGTAGCCACCCATGCCGTCGGCCAGCAGGGCCAGGCCAAGGGCCGGATCGACGTGGACGGCGTCCTCGTTATGGGCGCGCGTCCGGCCGACATCGGTAAGGGAGGCGAATTCCCAGGTCAGCGGAGGGCGGGTGGAGAAAAGGGAGACGCCGACACTCGCCATGGTCTGTCAGCGCCGATCTCTCTCGAAGTGCTCAGTGCGCAGCGGCGTGCGAACGCCGCTGCATCAGGCGGCCGACGGCCACGACGAACACCGCACCGGCGGCGGCAGCCGCGTAGTGCAGCCAGGGGTTGGCCGCCAGCGTGTCGCGCAGGATGGCGTCCTGCACGATGGTTTCGCCGCCGACCCAGCCGATCAGCGCGGCACCCAGCATGACGATGATCGGGAAACGTTCCATGAGCTTGATCATGAGCGTGCTGCCGAAAATCACCAAGGGAATACTTATCGCCAGGCCGAGAATCAGCAGGACCATGCTGCCCTGTGCCGCGGCAGCGACAGCGATCACGTTGTCCAGGCTCATCACCAGGTCGGCCAGCAGGATGGTGCGCACGGCCGCCATCATGCTGCCGTACTCCTTGGACTCGCCGTCGCCGTCGTCTTCCTCGCTCAGCAGCTGCAGGCCGATCCACAGCAGCAGCAGGCCGCCGATGATCTGCAGGTAAGGCAGGGCGAGCAGCTTGGCCGCCACCACCGTGAGCACGATCCGCAGCACCACGGCCGCGCCCGAGCCGAAGAGCACGGCCTTTTTCTGCTGGGCGGGCGGCAGCGAGCGCGCCGCCATGGCGATCACCACCGCGTTGTCGCCCGACAGGATGATGTTGATCCAGATGATCTTGAGCAGACCTATCCAGAAGTCTGTGCTTTGAAGTAATTCCATGTCTCTGATCCCACTGTGTTTTATTGAAAAAAGCGCCCGCAAGCCAGTGCGGGCGCTTTCTTGTTTCTGCGTGGTCCTCTCATGACCCGGCTCTGCGGCCGGTGTCGCGGAGCCGTCTCTTTACAGCTTGGCCTTGAGCAGCTTGGCCAGTTCCGAGAAGTTGCGCGTCACGGTGAAGCCGCATTCTTCCATGATGGACAGCTTGGCTTCGGCCGTGTCGGCACCGCCCGAGATCAGCGCGCCGGCGTGGCCCATGCGCTTGCCGGGAGGGGCGGTGACGCCGGCGATGAAGCCGACGACCGGCTTCTTCATGTTGTCCTTGCACCAGCGGGCAGCGTCGGCTTCGTCGGGGCCGCCGATCTCGCCGATCATGATCACGGCGTCGGTGTCCGGATCGTCGTTGAAGGCCTTCATCACGTCGATGTGCTTCAGGCCGTTGATCGGGTCGCCGCCGATGCCGACTGCCGACGACTGGCCCAGGCCGATCTCGGTCAGTTGAGCCACGGCTTCATAGGTCAGCGTGCCCGAGCGCGAGACCACGCCGATGCGGCCCTTGCGGTGGATGTGGCCGGGCATGATGCCGATCTTGATCTCGTCGGGCGTGATCAGGCCGGGGCAGTTCGGGCCCAGCAGCAGCGTCTTCTTGCCGCCGGCCGCTTCCTTGGCCTTCATCTTGTTGCGCACTTCGAGCATGTCGCGAACCGGAATGCCTTCGGTGATGCAGATCGCCAGGTCCAGGTCGGCTTCGACGGCTTCCCAGATGGCGGCCGCGGCGCCTGCCGGCGGCACGTAGATCACCGAGACGGTGGCGCCCGTCTGCTGGGCGGCTTCCTTGACCGAGCCGAAGATCGGGATGTTGAAGATCGACTCGCCGGCCTTCTTCGGGTTCACGCCTGCCACGAAGGCGTTCTTGCCGTTCGCGTATTCCTGGCACTTCTCGGTGTGGAACTGGCCGGTCTTGCCGGTGATGCCCTGCGTGATGACTTTGGTGTCTTTGTTGATGTAGATCGACATGACTTGTTCCTTAGGCCTTCTTGACTGCTGCCACGACCTTCTGGGCCGCTTCCGCCATGGTGTCGGCGCTGATGATCGGCAGGCCCGATTCGGCCAGCAGCTTCTTGCCTTCGACTTCGTTGGTGCCCTTCATGCGCACGACCAGCGGCACTTGCAGGTTCACGGCCTTGCAGGCTGCGATCACGCCGGTGGCGATGGTGTCGCACTTCATGATGCCGCCGAAGATGTTCACGAGGATGGCTTCCACGTTCTTGTTCTTCAGCATGATCTTGAAGGCTTCGGTGACCTTCTCGGGGGTGGCGCCGCCGCCCACGTCCAGGAAGTTGGCCGGCTCGCCGCCGAACAGCTTGATGGTGTCCATGGTGGCCATGGCCAGGCCGGCACCGTTCACCAGGCAGCCGATGTTGCCGTCCAGCGAGATGTAGGCGAGGTCGAACTTCGAGGCTTCCACTTCGGCCGCGTCTTCCTCGTCGAGGTCGCGCAAGGCGACGATCTCGGGGTGGCGGAACAGCGCGTTGCTGTCGAAGTTGAACTTGGCGTCCAGGGCGATGATGTTGCCCTTGCTGTCACGGTTGAGCGGGTTGATCTCGACCAGCGAGGCGTCCGTCTCCATGTAGCAGGTGTAGAGCTTCTTGAAGATGTCCACTGCCTGGGCGGTGGAGTCGGCCGGGATGCCGATGCCGTCGGCGATCTGCTTGGCCTGTTCGTCGGTCAGGCCCTGGGCCGGGTCGGCGAACACGGTGATGATCTTCTCGGGCGAGGAGTGGGCCACTTCCTCGATGTCCATGCCGCCTTCGCTCGAAGCGATGAAGGCCACCTTCTGGGTGGCGCGGTCGGTCACGGCCGAAACGTAGTATTCCTTCTGGATGTCGGCGCCGTCCTCGATGTACAGGCGGCGGACCTTCTGGCCTTCGGGGCCGGTCTGGTGGGTCTTGAGCTGCATGCCCAGGATCTCGCCGGCGAGCTTCTTGACGTCCTCGATCGACTTGGCGACCTTGACGCCGCCGCCCTTGCCGCGGCCGCCCGCGTGGATCTGGGCCTTGACGACCCAGACCGGGCCCCCAAGCTTCTGGGCGGCTTCAACCGCCTCCTGGACCGTGTAGGCCGGGATGCCGCGCGGCACCGGCACGCCGAACTTGGCAAGGATTTCCTTGCCTTGGTACTCGTGAATCTTCATGAGGGATGTCTCTCGGAAGGAGGAAGTTGAGAAATCGGGAGATCTGGGCTGGAGAGGGTCTATGCTCTGTTGTCCGCGGGCGACGGCAGCCTGACGGCTGGGGGCGGCGAACAACCGCGGACTGTATCATGGTGCGCCGCACCAATACTGTGAGTGTGGTTGCGGGCAATACGTACCTGCCGTACGTCCTCTCCTCTATCAGCTACCCAGGGGCACTTCCATCATGGCCAAGGTTTTCATCGACGGCGAAGCCGGCACCACCGGCCTCCAGATCCGCGAACGTCTGCAGGCGATGCCGCAGATCGAACTCGTGAGCATCGCCCCCGAGCTGCGAAAGGACGCCGACGCCAAGCGCGAACTGATGGCCGGCGTCGACCTGGTGGTGCTCTGCCTGCACGACGACGCGGCACGCGAATCTGTCGCGCTGATCGACCAGCTGCCCGGCGCCAAGCCCAAGATCATCGACGCCTCCACGGCGCACCGCATCGCCCCGGGCTGGGTGTTCGGCTTTCCCGAACTCACCGAGGGCCACTGGCAGGCCGTGGCCAAGGCAGAGCGCGTCGGCAACCCCGGCTGCTACGCCACCGGCGCGATCGCCATGGTCCGCCCGCTGATCGACGCGGGCATCCTGCCGGCCGACTTCCCCATCTCGCTGCCCTCCGTGAGCGGCTACTCGGGCGGCGGCCGGACCATGATCGAGGCCTACGAGAAGGACGAGGCCCCGGCCTTCGAGATCTACGCGCTGGGCCTGAAGCACAAGCACATCCCCGAAATCATGGCCTACACCGGCCTCACCCGCCGGCCGGTGTTCATCCCGTCGGTGGGCAACTTCAAGCAGGGCATGCTGGTGCAGCTGCCCCTGCACCTCGACCTGCTGCCGGGCAAGCCCAAGGCCGGCGACCTGCAGGACGCGCTGGCCGCGCACTACGCGCGCAGCAACACGCCCGAGAAGTTCGTGAAGGTGCTGCCGCCGACCGAAGACGGCAAGCTCGAGGCGCTCGCGCTCAACGACACCAACAACCTCGAGATCCGCGTGTTCCCCAACGAGGACCATCGCCACGCCGTGGTGATCGCCCGCCTCGACAACCTCGGCAAGGGCGCCAGCGGCGCCGCGGTGCAGAACCTGAAGCTGATGCTGGGGCTCTGAGCGCCCCGCTCCGACGGCGGCACGCCGCCGCCGGTCACTTCACCAGCCAGAGCCCCACGCCCAGCAGGGCTGCGTGCGCGCCCAGCGCGATGTACAGCGGCTTGCGCGAGGGCGCAGCCATGTCCTGAAGCGTCTCGTGGATGCGGCGCGTGAGCAGCGCGCGCAGCGCCGGATCCTGCGGCGCGGCACCGCCCTCGCCCACCGCCGGCGCGTCGCCGTTTTCCGCACGGCTTTGCTGCCATTCGGCCAGCATCTCGCTCAGCGGCAGCCTGCCGATCACGAAGGCCACGACCGCGCGCACCGCCTTGCCTTCGCCCAGCACCGGCGCGAGCTGTTTGCTCAGCGCATCGACCGAGAGCCAATCGGCCACCCGATGCAAGGCGCCGTGCGCCCGCGGCATGGCCTCGATGCGGCTCGCGATCGCGCCGCCGAGCCGCTGCGACACCGCCTCGCCGCGCGCCTCCACCAGGTGCCGCATCGCGCGCGCACGCCCTTGCTGCACGCCCAGCGCCACGTAGACGACCACGAAGAACAGCAGCAGGAGCGCCACCAGCAACGGCGGCGATGTGATGAGCGCGAGCACCGCGCCCACTCCGCCGGCGCGTGCCGCCACGTTGCCCGGCCCCTGCAGCTGGCCCAGGTAGAAGAAGAAAACGCCGCCGCCCAGGAACACGCCGAGCAGGCCGCCCTTGATGACGGAACCGGCAAAGGACAGCCCGGCCTTGGCACCGGTGCGCACGAGCGACGGCTGCTGGGCCGCGGGGTCGGTCGACGACATATGGAAACTCCTCCGTTGTTGTTGGCGGCCGCCTTGTGCGATTGCCGTGCGATCGGGCGGCCGCCGCGGATCATGCCATCGGCGCCGCTCCACCATAATCGCGCGCAAACCATACGAGGAGAATCCCATGGCCGTCCGATTCCAGAAACCGACCGCGGCGTTCGTCGCCGCTTCCTGGGCAGCGCTTTTCATCGGCGCCGTCGTCTACCTGATCGGGCTGTGGAACGCGGCCATGCAGCTCAACGAGAAGGGCTACTACTTCACCGTGCTGATGTACGGCCTCTTCTCCGCCGTGTCGCTGCAGAAGACGGTGCGCGACCGCCTCGAGGGCATCCAGGTCACCGGCATCTACTACGGCCTGTGCTGGGTTTCGCTGCTGCTGTCGGTGGCGCTGCTGGCCGTCGGCCTCTTCAACGCCACGCTGGCCTCCAGCGAGAAGGGCTTCTACGCCATGGCCTTCCTGCTGAGCCTGTTCGGCGCGGTGGCGGTGCAGAAGAACGTGCGCGACATCGCCGCGCACAAGAGCGAGACGGCCGCGCCGCTGGACGAAGCGCCCGACGCCGGCTGAGCCCCTACTCGTTGTCGTTGTAGCCGCTGGCGCCCATCAGCGCCGACAGGCGCCCGGCGATGTTGTCCACGATGCCGCGCACCTGCACGACGTCGGGCGCCGACTTCTGGTCGATGCGCTCGATGTACGGCACGTTGATCGACGCGATCACGTGGTCGGCCGCCCCCATCACCGGGAACGCGATGTTGGTGATGCCGCGTGTCTGCCTGCTGGGCATGGCCGAGTAGCCGCGCTCGCGCACCTCCTGCAGGATGGCGAAGAGCTCGCCCGGATCCATCTCGGGCTCGCCCTCCACGCCGATGTGGGCGCGCAGCATGCGGGCGCGGTCGATCTCGTCGCGGAAGGCCAGCAGCACGTGGCCCGAGGAGGTGTCGGTCAGCCCCATCACCACGCCCACCTTGAGCCCGAAGGACCAGCGTTCCGGGCTCTCGACCTGCGCGATGACCACCACGCGCCCGCCCTGGTACATGGCCAGGTGGCACGACTGGCGCGACCGGTTGGCCAGCTCCCGCAGCAGCGGCAGCGCCACGCTCACCAGGCTCTTGAGCGGCTGCTGGCGATGCGCCAGCTCGAACATGCGCAGCGTGAGCGTGTAGCGGTCGTTCTCATCGACCTGCACGAAGCCGCGCCGCTGCAGCGTCACCGCCATGCGGAAGATCTCGCTGACCTTGCGCCCGACCTTCTGCGCCAGCTCGTTGAGCGTGTAGCCCGAGACGCTGTCGGCCAGCGCCTCCAGGATGTCCAGCCCCTTCTCCAGGGCCGGCGCGGCATAGCGCAGCGCGCCCTCGCCTTCCGGCGCAGCGCCTTCGCCGGCTTCCTGGTCCTGTTGTTCTTCCGGCGCTGGCGCTGCTTGCTTCATCGTTCCCCGTTGTTCAGTTCGACCATCCACCGTCGATCATATGGATCGCGCCGGTGGTGAAGGCCGACTCGTCGGAAGCCAGGTACACCACCAGCGCGGCGATCTCCTCGGGCCTGCCCACGCGCCCCAGCGGCTGGCGCGCCACGAAGGCGGCGCGCACCGCAGCCTCGTCGGTGCCGGCCTGCTCGGCCTGGGCCGCGATGCGGTCGCGCAGCGAGGGCGACTCGACCGTGCCGGGGCAGATCGCGTTGCAGCGCACGCCCTGCTGGATGAAGTCGGCCGCCACCGCCTTGGTCAGGCCGATGACCGCGGCCTTGGAGGCGCCGTAGACGAAGCGGTTCGGCACGCCCTTCACGCTGGAGGCGGCCGAGGCCATGTTGATGATCGAGCCGCCGCGCTCCAGCATCGTCGGCAGGAAGGCGCGGATGGTGCGGTACATGGACTTGGCGTTGAGGTCCATGCTGAAGTCCCAGTCCGCCTCCTCGCAGGCCAGGATGTTGCCGGCATGCACGTAGCCGGCGCAGTTGAAGAGCACGTCCAGCCGCCCCGTGGCCTGGGCGAAGGCCTGCACCGCGGCGGTGTCGCGCACGTCGAGCGTGGCGGTCTTCAGGCTCGCCAGGCCCTCTTCGCGGGCCAGCGCGGCCAGCTCGGCCAGCGCCGCCGTGTCCACGTCGGTGGCCCACACGGTGCCGCCTTCGCGGGCCAGCGCCAGCGCGCTGGCGCGTCCGATGCCCTTGCCGGCTGCGGTAACGAGGATGTTCTTTCCTTGAACGCGTGAAGTCACGGGGATGTCCTTTGGTTGGGAGTTGCTGCGCACATGTGAAATATAAATTTCATTGATGAAATCAAATATACGCGAGCCGGGCGCATCGCCGCCCCCGTCCGAACCCCTATTCGCCGGCTCTTGACTCGGTAGTTACCCGAAAATTCGCGCAAACCCCAGCCCTTGCCAGCGGCTCGACCGCTAATCTCATTCGTGAAAAGTGTTTTTACCCAAGAAAACAGGATTCACCCATGGCCCAGACTCCCGACGCCCCGGCAAACTCCCTGCTCACCCGCCTGCAGGCCTGCTACACCGGCATCCTTCATGACGTGATGCGCGCCGCGGGACTGCGTGACTTCACGCTGCCGCCCACGCTGCGTCCGCTGATCCCCGGCCAGAAGCTCTGCGGGCCGGCCTTCACGGTGAACGGCCGCGTCGACCCCGCGGCCGATCCGCACGAGACGCTGATGGCATGGACCGGCTTTCTCTCGCGCGCCAGGCCGGGCCACATCGCGGTGATCCAGCCCAACGACTCGACCGTCTCGCACATGGGCGAGCTCTCGGCCGAGACGCTGGGCCGCAAGGGCGTGCTGGGCGTGCTGGGCGTGATCGCCGACGGCGGCGTGCGCGACGCGGAATTCATCATCCGGCAGGGCTTCCAGGTGTGGCACCGCTATTTCACGCCGCGCGACATCGTGGGCTACTGGCTGCCCGAGGCGATGGACGTGCCGGTGCGCATCGGCGAGGTCACGGTGAACCCCGGCGACCTGCTGCTGGCCGACACCGACGGCGTGATCCGCCTGCCGCTCGCGCAGGCCGAGGCCATCATTGCGGAGGCCGAGCACATGATGGGCCGCGAGAACCTCGTGCGCACCGCCATCCTCGCGGGCACCGATCCGCAGGAGGCCTACCTGAAGTACCGCAAGTTCTGAGCGCCGCCGGCTGCCCGGCCCGCGATCGGCCGGTCACTCGCGATCACTCGGCGATCACTCTGCCTCGAGCAGGTCGCGCAGCGCCCGCAGATCGCGGGCGATCCACTGCGCGTCGCGCTCGAAGGCCGCGTCGTCCATGTGCGGCTGGCGCAGCAGCGTGAACTGCAGCTCGCAGGCGTCGGGCGCGACGCCGATCACGCGGAACGGCAGGTAGACCTCGGGCACGCCTTCCGGCGCGACCCAGTGGTCGAGCACGCCGAAGTCGTTGCGCGGCGCGAAGCGCATGCGGGCTTCGCCGCTCTCGGGCGTGCGCACGATCCAGTGGTCGCCGTGCGGCACCAGCGCGCTCTTCGCGAGGCCGCTGGCCCAGTCGGGCAGGCGCCTCGGGTCGGCCGCCAGCACGTAGGCGCGGCGCCATTCGCACTGCACGCGCTGCGTGATCACGCGGGACTGCGCGGCGGAGTGTTCATTCGTCGGCTTCGTCATCGAAATCGCTCCTCAGCACCTTGGACACGACGGCGCCCGAGAAACCGCGCGCCATCAGGAATCGCATCTGCTTCGCCCGCTCCTTCGCGTCGGCGGGCGGGCCGGCGAAGCGCTGGCGCCACAGGGCGGTGGCGCGCTCGACTTCGGTTTCCTGCAGGCCGGCCACGGCTTCGGCGATGGCCTCGGGCGCGATGCCCCTGGCCTGCAGCTCCTGCTTCACCCGCAGCGCGCCCGAGCGGGCCGCGCGCTGGTTCAGCACCGAGGCCACCACGCGCGGCTCGCTGATGAAGTCCTTGGCCGCCAACTCGTCGAGCGCCTTCGCCAGCGTGCCGGGTTCTTCTTCGTGCTTCGCCAGCTTGCGCTCCAGTTCCGCGCGCGAATGCTCGCGCTGGCTCAGCAGGCGCAGCGCGCGGCCTTTGAGGGAGGGGGCGTCGAATGCCATGCGGGGGTCGCTCGCGCGGCCCCCGTGGAGCCGCGCCCGTGCTTACTCGCCCTTGTCGGCCTTGTCGGCCTTGTCGGCCTTGGTTGCCTTCTGCGGCTTCTCGGGCGTTTCGTCGGCATCGGCCGCCAGCAGCGGCACGCCCAGCGACTCGCGCACCTTGTTCTCGATCTCGCGCGACAGCGCAGGGTTCTCGCGCAGGAACTCGCGGGCGTTGTCGCGGCCCTGGCCGATCTTCTCGCCGTTGTAGGCGTACCAGGCGCCCGACTTGTCGATGATCTTGGCGTTCACGCCCATGTCGATGATCTCGCCCTCGCGGCTGATGCCCTCGCCGAACAGGATGTCGAACTCGGCCGTCTTGAACGGAGGCGAGACCTTGTTCTTCACCACCTTCACCTTGGTCTCGTTGCCGATGGCCTCGTCGCCCTTCTTGATGGTGCCGATGCGGCGGATGTCCAGGCGCACCGAGGCGTAGAACTTCAGCGCGTTGCCGCCGGTGGTGGTTTCGGGCGAGCCGAACATCACGCCGATCTTCATGCGGATCTGGTTGATGAAGATGACCATGCAGTTGGTCTTCTTGATCGTGGCGGTGAGCTTGCGCAGCGCCTGGCTCATCAGGCGGGCCTGCAGGCCGGGCAGCGAGTCGCCCATTTCGCCTTCGATTTCGGCCTTGGGCGTGAGGGCGGCGACCGAGTCGACCACGATCAGGTCCACGGCGCCCGAGCGCACCAGCGAGTCGACGATCTCGAGGGCCTGCTCGCCGGTGTCGGGCTGGCTGATCAGCAGGTCGGACAGGTTCACGCCGAGCTTCTGGGCGTATTGCACGTCGAGGGCGTGCTCGGCGTCGACGAAGGCACAGGTGCCGGCCTGCTTCTGCATGGCGGCGATGACCTGCAGCGTGAGCGTGGTCTTGCCCGACGATTCCGGGCCGTAGATCTCGACCACGCGGCCGCGCGGCAGGCCGCCGACGCCCAGCGCGATGTCCAGGCCCAGCGAGCCAGTGGAGACCACCTGGATGTCTTCCAGCACCTCGCCCTCGCCCAGCCGCATGATGGTGCCCTTGCCGAACTGCTTTTCGATCTGGGCCAGCGCAGCCTGAAGGGCCTTGGCCTTCTCGCTGTTGGCGCCGATGTTCGAACCCTTGACTACTGCGTCCATGTGAAAAACTCCTTGAAGATCAATGGCTTGTGTGTGACACCATCCATCTGCGTTTAACTACAGGCTGGATGCTTAAACAGTAGTGTAGAGGCTGATTCTTCAGCGTAAACCTGTTTTTTGGTCAGTTTGCTTTACCATTCTGGCCATGGCCGAAGCCCCCTTCCCCGCCGACCAGGACGCCTGGCGCCAGACCCACCTGGGCCGCCTGCTGGGCCACGCCATGCGCCGCTTCGACGAGCGCGTGCTGGAGCTGATGGCTCACGATGTCGACGTGCCGCTGGCCCTGTCGAACCTCGCGGCGCGCGCGCAGGTGAGCGCGGCGCACATCCACATCACCCGGCACCTGTCGCGCGAGGGCTCGCGCCTCACCGAGCTGGCCGAGCGCGCCGGCATGACCAAGCAGGCGATGGGCGCGCTGGTCGACCAGTGCGAGGCCTGGGGGCTGGTCACGCGCGGGCCCGATCCGCTGGACGCGCGGGCGCGGCGCGTGCTCTTCACCGCCGACGGGCTGGCCTGGCTCGACGCCTTCCGCGGCGCCGTCACGCAGGCCGAGAAGGAGTTCCGAATCAGCGTGGGCGACGAGATCGCCACCGTGGTAACCATCGGACTCGAAGCCTATACGGCGGGCTAGACTCCGGCGAAGAGACAACTGTGAACGGCGCCGGGGGCGCCCGACACCCGAAACAGGCCGGAGGTGCGCATGCGGATTCTGATTGCCGAAGACGACCAGGTGCTGGCCGATGCCCTGCTACGCAGCCTGCGCACCTCGGGCGCGGCGGTCGACCACGTGGCCAACGGCTCGCAGGCCGACACCGCGCTCATGACGCATGACGAATTCGACCTGCTGATCCTCGACCTCGGGCTGCCCAGCCTGCACGGCATCGAGATCCTCAAGCGGCTGCGCGCGCGCGGCTCGCAGCTGCCGGTGCTGGTGCTCACCGCCGCCGACAGCGTGGAGGAGCGCGTCAAGGGCCTGGACCACGGCGCCGACGACTACATGGCCAAGCCCTTCAGCCTGCAGGAGCTCGAGGCGCGCGTGCGCGCCCTCACCCGGCGCGGCATGGGCGCCACCAGCAACACCATCCGCCACGGCCCACTGGTGTACGACCAGGCCGGCCGCGTGGCCACCATCGACGGCAAGATGATCGAACTCTCGGCGCGCGAGCTCGGCCTGCTCGAAGTGCTGCTGCAGCGCGCCGGCCGGCTGGTGAGCAAGGACCAGCTCGTCGACCGCCTGTGCGAATGGGGCGAGGAAGTGAGCCTCAACGCCATCGAGGTCTACATCCACCGCCTGCGCAAGAAGATCGAGAAAGGCCCGGTGCGCATCGCGACGGTGCGCGGGCTGGGCTACTGCCTCGAGAAGATCCAGCCCTGATGCGCCCTGACATGCGGGAAATGCCGCGGAACCGGCGCCGCCGGGCCGCAGGCGTCGCCCTCGGCAAGACGGTGATGCAGCGACACGAGGTGCGCGCGGCTCGGGGACGAACCAAGTGAAGCTCTTTCAGCGCGCGCAGCGCTCCCTCTTCGGCGAGATCCTCGACTGGATGCTCACGCCGCTGCTGCTGCTGGTGCCGGTGAGCATCGGCGTCACATGGCTGGTGGCGCAGGGCATCGCCAACGCGCCCTTCGACCGCGCCCTGGAGCACAACGTGAAGGCGCTGGCCGAGCTGGTGACGATGAAGGAGGGGCACGCGCAGTTCGTGCTCTCGCAGTCGGCGCGCGAGATCCTGCGCGCCGACGAGACCGGCCACGTCTACTACCAGCTGCTCGACGGCTACGACAACCTGCTCAGCGGCGAGCGCGACATCCCGCACCCGGGCCTCGACGAGCCGCTGCCGCCCGGCCAGGTGTTCCTGCACAACAGCGACGTGCACGGCCAGCCGGTGCGCGTGGCCTCGATGTGGATTTCCAGCGGCACCGACGACGTGCCGCCCACGCTGCTGCAGCTGGCCGAGACGCGCGAGAAGCAGTCGGTGCTGGCGGCCGAGATCATCAAGGGCGTGCTGCTGCCGCAGTTCGCGATCCTGCCGCTGGCGGTGTTGCTGATCTGGCTGGCGCTGGTGCGCGGCATCAAGCCGCTGTCGGTGGTGGAGGCGCGCATCCGCGAGCGGCGCCCTGGCGACCTGAGCCCGCTGGACGAATCCTCGGTGCCGCTGGAGGTGGTGCCGCTGGTGTCGTCGGTGAACGAGCTGCTGGACAAGCTCAACGATTCCATCGGCACGCAGAAGCGCTTCCTGGCCGACGCGGCGCACCAGCTGAAGACGCCGCTGGCGGGCCTGCGCATGCAGGCCGACCTGGCGCAGCGCGAGGGCGCGAACGCCGACGAGCTGAAGCAGTCGCTCAAGCAGATCGGCCGCGCGAGCAAGCGCGCGACGCACACGGTGAACCAGCTGCTGTCGCTGGCGCGCGCCGAGGGCAACAGCGCCCACGCGCACCACCAGCCCTGCGACCTGGCAAAGCTGACCATCGAGGTGGTGCGCGAGGCGGTGCCGCGCGCGATCGAGAAGCGCATCGACCTGGGCTACGACGGCGCCGAGCCCGGCGCGCCGGGCGTGGTGTTCGACGGCAACCCCACGCTGCTGAAGGAGCTGGTGCGCAACCTCGTCGACAACGCGATCAACTACACGCCTTCGACGTCCGAGCGCCCCGGCCTCATCACCGTGCGCGTGCTGGCCGACCCCTTCGGCCACGTGCTGCTGCTGCAGGTGGAGGACAACGGCCCCGGCATCGCCGAGGCCGACCGCGAGCTGGTGTTCGAGCCCTTCTACCGCGTGCTCGGCAACGAGGCCGATGGCTCGGGGCTGGGCCTGCCGATCGTGCTGGAGATCGCGAACCAGCACCGCGCGCAGGTGAAGCTGGAGGACGCGCATCCGGGCAGGCATCCGCCGGGGGCGCTGTTCACGGTGCGCTTCGAGAGCGAGCAGCCCTCCTGAGGCGGGCGCGGAAACTGACTACGGCGCCGGCGCGGCGGGCTTCGCCGCTTCCTTGCGGATCTGCAGCCACTCGGGGTGGATCTGCCGCGCCATGCGCTGCGGCTCGCGCTCGCTGAGGCCGGCCGGCGCCAGGCCGAATCCGGCAAGGTCGCCGCGCGCCCAGAGAAAGTAGCCGGCATTGGCCAGCAGCAGGACGACGAGGAGCAGGCGCAGCTTCATGGTGGCGAAGATCAGAAAGCCATGCCGCGGGGGCGCACGCTCACTTCGTCGCTGGAGATCAGCTGCAGGCCTGCGTCGGTGCGCACCTGCAGCTCGCCGCCCCAGGCCACGCCTTCGCACAGGCCGGCGGTGCCGTCGCTGAGCGTCACCTCGCGCCCGCGCAGCACGTCGCGTGCGGCAAAGCGTTCGGCAAAGGGCGCGAAGCCGCGGGATTCGAAGTCGAGCACCGTGCGCACCAGCGGCCCGGCCAGCTCGGCCAGCACCTCGGGCGCGGTGACGCCGGGGCGCCACTGGTGCAGCCATGCCGGCGGCGTGCGCATGCCGTCGCCCTCGCGCGCGCCGATGTTGATGCCGATGCCGACCACGACGTAGCGCGACGCGTCCGCGCCGCCATCGGAGGGCAGGGCGGTCTCGATGAGGATGCCGACGAGCTTGCGGTCGCCGACCCAGATGTCGTTGGGCCACTTGAGGCCGACCTTGTGCGCGCCCGAGGGATCGAGCCCCTCGGCCACCGCCACGCCAACGGCCAGTGACAGGCCCGACCAGTCAGCAGGCGCCAGCGGCATGCCGAGCGAGAAGGTGAGCGAGGCGGCGGCATCCTGCTGTGCGCCGCTCTGCCAGGGGCGCCCGAGGCGGCCGCGCCCGGCCGTCTGGCGCTCGGCCACGAGCAGCACGGGCTCGATGCGGCCCGCGCGCGCACGGCGCATCAGCTCGGTGTTGGTGGAGTCGATTTCCGCCACGGCCTCGACCGCGAAGCCGGGCAGCAGCGGCGCGACCGCCGCGGCGATCCGGTCCTGGAACCAGTCGGCGGTGCTGCTGTTGCTCATGGTCAGTCCTTGGCGGACTTGTCTTTCTTCGCGGATTTCTTTTCCGCTTTCTTTTCGGCCTTCTTCTCGACTTTCTTCTCGGCCTTCTTTTCCGCCTTTTTGGCGTCCTTCTTGGCTTCCTTCTTCTCAGCCTTTTTCTTTTCGGCTTTTTTCTTTGCCTTCTTCTTGTTCTTTTTTTCCTCGTCCTCATCCTTCGGTGTCAGCAGCGTGCCGCGGCACTGCTCCGAGCCGCACCAGCAGGGAAATTCGGAAAGAAGCTTCGGCGTGTACGGCTCGTCGATGATCAGGCCGTAGTCGTAGTTGAGCTCTTCGCCGGCTGCAATGTTGCGCAGCGCCTTGATATAAACGCGCCCATCGACTTCGTCGGCTTCGCAGTTCGGCTCGCACGAGTGGTTGATCCAGCGTGCATCGTTGCCCTTGACGTTGCCGTCGATCACGCGGCCGTCGTCGATGTGGAAGTAGAAGGTGTGGTTCGGCTGGGTGGGGTCGTGCGGATGGCGGCGCAGCGCCTCCTTCCAGCTGATGACTTCGCCCTTGTATTCGATCAGCGTCTCGCCTTCGGCCAGGTCCTGCACGGCGAACACGCCGTTGCCGTGGACGTCGGAGCGCCGCATCTGGATGCGGCGGCCGCCGGAACGCTCCTTGGCTTCCGCCTCGGGGAGCGCGGTGGCCTGCGAATCACGACCGGCCGGAAGTGGGGATTTGGAAGGCATCGCCGAAGTCTGTTAGTTTGAATATGCACACACATGCGCGTGTGCGCGTGCGCACGCGGAAGCCGCAGATTGTATGTGGCCCCCACGCTCCTGCACTGCGTGTCGTCGCTGCCCCCCGAGGGGGCCGCAGGCCGCCTCGGGGCGGCCCGGCGCCGGCCCGAATTTTTTTAGGAACTGTTGATGAAGACGTTGGTAATCGCAGAAAAGCCGTCGGTGGCGCAGGACATCGTTCGCGCTCTCACGCCGGTGGCAGGGAAATTCGACAAACATGACGAGCATTTCGAGAACGACAGCTATGTCGTGACCAGCGCTGTCGGTCACCTGGTCGAGATCCAGGCGCCCGAGGAATTCGACGTCAAGCGCGGCAAGTGGAGCTTCGCCAACCTGCCGGTGATCCCGCCGCACTTCGACCTGAAGCCCGTGGACAAGACCAAGACGCGCCTGAACGCGGTGGTCAAGCAGGCCAAGCGCAAGGACGTGACGCAGCTCATCAACGCATGCGACGCGGGGCGCGAGGGCGAGCTGATCTTCCGGCTCATCGAGCAGTACGCGGGCGGCAAGTCGGGGCTGAACAAGCCGGTCAAGCGCCTCTGGCTGCAGTCGATGACGCCGCAGGCCATCCGCGACGGCTTCGACGCGTTGCGCACCGAGAAGCAGATGCAGGGCCTGGCCGACGCCGCGCGTTCGCGCTCCGAGGCCGACTGGCTGGTGGGCATCAACGGCACGCGCGCGATGACGGCCTTCAATTCGCGCGACGGGGGCTTCTTCCTCACGACCGTGGGCCGCGTGCAGACGCCCACGCTGTCGGTGGTGGTGGAGCGCGAGGAGCAGATCCGCAAGTTCGTCTCGCGCGACTACTGGGAAATCCACGGCACCTTCGGCGCCGAGGCCGGCGAGTACCCGGGCAAGTGGTTCAACCCCGACTGGAAGAAGGCGAACGCGCCGCTGCTGCCCAGCGGCGAGCCCGACCCCGAGCAGCGCGCCGACCGCGTGTGGAACGAGCAGGAAGCCCGCGCCATCGCCGATGCCGCGCGCGGCAAGCCCGCCACCGTCACGGAAGAGAGCAAGCCCACCACGCAGGCCTCGCCGCTGCTGTTCGACCTGACCTCGCTGCAGCGCGAGGCCAACAGCCGCTTCGGCTTCAGCGCCAAGACCACGCTGGCGCTGGCGCAGAGCCTGTACGAGCGCCACAAGGCGCTGACCTATCCGCGTACCGACTCGCGCGCGCTGCCGGAAGACTATCTTCCTGTCGTCAAGCAGACCATGGGCATGCTCGCCAACAGCGGCATGAAGCACCTCGCGCCCTTCGCCCAGCAGGCGATCGACGGCAACTACGTGAAGCCCAACAAGCGCATCTTCGACAACGCGAAGGTGTCGGACCACTTCGCCATCATCCCGACGCTGCAGGCGCCCAGCGGCCTGAGCGAGGCCGAGCAGAAGCTCTACGACTTCGTGGTGCGGCGTTTCCTCTCGGTGTTCTTCCCGAGTGCCGAATACCAGGTCACCACGCGCATCAGCACGGTGGAGCAGGGCGGCAAGAAATACCCGTTCCGCACCGACGGCAAGGTGCTGGTGAAGCCGGGCTGGCTCGCCATCTACGGCAAGGAAGCCCAAGATGATGAAAAGGAAGACGACAAGGACGGCAAGCGCCTCGTGCCGGTGAAGCCGGGCGAGATCGTGAAGGCCGAGTCGGTCGACACCAAGGGCCTGAAGACGCGCCCGCCGGCACGCTATTCCGAAGCGACGCTGCTCGGCGCCATGGAAGGCGCGGGCAAGACCATCGACGACGACGAGCTGCGCGAGGCCATGCAGGAGAAGGGCCTGGGCACGCCTGCCACGCGGGCGGCCACCATCGAAGGGTTGATCGCCGAGAAATACATCCTGCGCGAAGGCCGCGAGCTCATCCCCACGGCCAAGGCCTTCCAGCTCATGACGCTGCTGCGCGGCCTGGGCGTGGAGGAACTCTCCAAGGCCGAGCTCACCGGCGAGTGGGAATACAAGCTCGCGCAGATGGAGAAGGGCGCGCTCAGCCGCGACGCCTTCATGCGCGAGATCGCCGAGATGACGGAGCACATCGTCAAGAAGGCCAAGGAATACGACCGCGACACCGTGCCGGGCGACTACGCCACGCTGCGCACGCCGTGCCCCAACTGCGGCGGCATCGTGCGCGAGAACTACCGCCGCTATGCCTGCACCGGCAAGAGCGGCACGGGCGAGGACGCCTGCGGCTTCTCGTTCGGCAAGTCGCCGGCCGGGCGCACCTTCGAGGTGGAAGAGGCCGAGGCGCTGCTGCGCGACAAGCACATCGGCCCGCTGGAAGGCTTCCGCTCCAAGGCCGGCTGGCCCTTCACCTCCGAGATCGTCATCAAGTACGACGAGGAGGCGAAGAACTGGAAGCTGGAGTTCGACTTCGGCGACGACAAGAACGAGGAAAGTGGCGAGATCGTCGACTTCAGCGAGCAGGACACCGTGGGCCCCTGCCCGGTGTGCGGCGCGCCGGTGTTCGAGCACGGCAGCAACTACGTCTGCGAGAAGTCGGTGCCCACCAATTCGCAGCCCACGCCGAGCTGTACCTTCAAGACCGGCAAGATCATCCTGCAGCAGCCGGTGGAGCGCGCGCAGATGGAGAAGCTGCTGGCCACCGGCAAGACCGACCTGCTCGACAAGTTCGTGAGCATGCGCACGCGCCGTCCCTTCAAGGCCTTCCTGACCTGGAACGCGGAAGAGGGCAAGGTGACCTTCGAGTTCGCGCCGCGCGAGGGAGGCAGCAAGTTCCCGCCGCGCAAGACCTTCGCTGGCAAGACCGCCGCCGCCAAGAAGACGGCAGCGGCGAAGAAGGCGCCCGCGGCCAAGAAGGCACCGGCCGCGAAGAAGGCCGCAGCCCCGCGCAAGCCCAGCGCGGGCCTGAAGCCCAGCGACGCGCTGGCGGCGGTGATCGGCAACGAGCCGGTCGCGCGCACCGAGGTGGTCAAGAAGCTGTGGGACTACATCAAGGCCAACGGCCTGCAGGACGCCAAGGACAAGCGCTCGATCAACGCCGACGCCAAGCTCAAGCCGGTGTTCGGCAAGGACCAGGTGACGATGTTCGAGCTCGCGGGCATCGTGGGCAAGCACCTCTCGGCGCCCTGAACCATGCTGCGCAGGCACTTCGCCACGAGCGTGGCACTGTCGATCGCGGTGCTCGGCGGCTTGGGTACGGCGCACGCCGCCGCGTGGCCCGACAAGCCGGTCAAGCTGGTGGTGCCGTTCCCGCCCGGGCAGGCCACCGACATCTTCGCCCGCGCCCTGGCCGAACAGCTCGGCAAGCGGCTGGGCCAGCCGGTGGTGGTCGACAACAAGGCCGGCGCCGGCAGCAACATCGGCACCGAGTTCGTGGTGCGCTCGCAGCCCGACGGCTACACGCTGGTGGTGGCGGGCAGCGCGATGGCGGTGAACCAGACGCTCTACGCCAAGCCGGGCTTCGACCCGCGCAAGGACCTGGTCGGCATCTCGCTCATCGCCAAGGTGCCGCTGGTGTTCCTGGCCACGCCCGAGAGCGGCATCCGCACGCTGGCCGAGCTCACCGCGCGCGCCAAGGCCGAACCCGGCCGGCTGAGCTACGCGAGCGCCGGCATCGGCGGCACGCAGCATCTGTCGGGGGAGATGTACAAGGCGGCGGCGCATGTGTTCATCACGCACATTCCGTACCGCGGCAGCGGCCCGGCACAGTCGGATTTCCTGGGCAACCAGGTGCCGCTGATGATCGACTCGGTGACGGCCGCGCTGCCGCACATCAAGTCGGGCCGCGCGGTGCCGCTGGCCGTGACCTCGGCCACGCGCTCCTCGCAGCTGCCCGACGTGCCCACCGTGCGCGAGAGCGGCGTGGCGGGCACGAAGAACTTCGAGGCGGTCGGCTGGCTCGGCCTGATGGCGCCGCGCGGCACGCCGGGCGACATCGTCGAGCGCCTGAACCGCGAGGTGACCGACATCCTCAGGAGCGAACAGATGGCCCGCTTCATCCGCGAGCGCGGCGCAGAGCCCGCCCCGACGACGCCGGCCGAGTTCGACCGCTTCGTGGCGAGCGAGATCGGCGTGTGGGGCGCAGCGGTGAAGGCCTCGGGCGCCAAGCCCGAATAGGACAAGGCTTCCCGGCCCGGCGCCAACAACCCTGTCGGCGCCGGGTGTGCTGTTACAGGCCGCTTTACGCGGTCGGCCTATAGTGGCCCCGGTCCAACCATCCAGGAGATTCCGTTGAAGTCGTCTTTCATCGCCGCCGCATTCGCGATCGCAATGGGCGTGCTGGCAACGGGTTGCGCCGGCACGGGTTCGACCGGCAACGGCAATGCAGGCTCTTCTGCCGCCACACCGGCCAGCGGCAGCGGCGTCACGGTGTTCGGCACCATCGACGCCAGCGTCAGCGGCTACAAGAACAGCAGCAGCGCGCGCTGATCGCCGCCTGAATCAGGCCACGCCCTTCAGGTAGCCGTGCAATGCGGCACGCAGCTGCCGTGACAGCGCCTGCAGGTCGGGCCGCCCGCCCGTGCCGATGTGCAGGTGCGCGAACAGGCCGTAGATGATGGTCTGGCACACGCGGGCGACTTCCTTCTTCTGGCAGTCCGGCGACAGGTCGATGGCCGCGTCGAGCACGCCGACCCACTCGGCCACGAAGCGGTCGTACATCTTGCGGTAGGCCTCGGGGCCCGAGAGGTGCCGCTCCAGCAGGTAGTGCGCGCCCCAGGCCAGGGGCTGCGCGCGGTGCGCCTCCAGCTGCGCGTCGATCACCGCATCCACGATTTCCGCGAGCGGCCGGCCGGCATGCGCGGCGACGGCCGCGCGCATGTCCAGCAGCAGCGCCTTGGAGCGCAGGTGCAGGCACACGCGCGCCAGGTCTTCCTTGCTCGCGAAGTATTCGTAGAAGCTGCCGAGCCCCGTGCCGGCCACCGACACGATCTCGCGGATGGTGATGGCGGCGTAGCCCTTCTCGACCAAAAGCCGAACAAAGGCTTCCTGCAGCGCCTGCGAGGTGTGGCGCGCGCGGGACTGGCGCGGCTTGCGCCTCGGGGCGGCGGCCGGGGCGCGGGCGGTCGCCATCAGCTCGGCCGAACCCGAACACCTCGCGGGCGGGTTGTTCCTAGAATTTTTGGACCCATCGAACGGCATTCTGCAATGGCACACGACGAGAGCAACCAGCACGAATCCCATCCAGCCCATCGAGCCGTCTACACCGCGCAGGGCGAGGACGCATGGCTGCCCGGCCCGTCGTCGCGCGGCCCCTGGGACCCGCGCGCGCAGCACGGCGGCGCGCCCGCCGCGCTGCTGGTGCACGTGGCCGAGCGCGCCGCGCCGGGGCCCGGCTGGCAACTGTCACGGCTCACGCTCGAGCTGGTGAAGCCGGTGCCGCTGGCGCCGCTCGTCACGCGCACGCAGGTGCAGGCCTCGCGCTCCACGGTGCGCGTGGGCATCGACCTGCTGGCGGGCGAGGTGCTGGTGGCGCGGGCGCACGCGCTGCTGCTGGCGAGCCAGTCGCTGGCGCTTCCGCCCGGCCTGTCAGGCTGGCCGCAGGAGCCGCTGCGGCCGCTGCCGCGCGACTGCACCGAGCGCGTGCGAATCCCGGGCCTGCCCGAGGGCGTGTCGTTCTACGCCACGGCCATGGAAACGCGCGTGGCCGAGGGCGACTCGACCCGGCCGGGCCCCTGTTCCGCATGGTTCCGCCTCGCGGTGCCGCTGCTGCACGGCGCGGCCACCTCGCCCGCCATGCGCGCCGCAGCGGCGGCCGACTTCGGCAATGGCCTGAGCTGGGTGCTGCCGGTCGATCGCTACCTGTTCACCAACGCCGACCTGAGCATGAACCTGTTCCGCGTGCCGCAGGGCGAGTGGATCGGCCTGCGCTCGGCCTCCGAGGTGCACGGCGGCGGCGCGGGCCTGGTCGTGTCCCATCTCTTCGACGAGCAGGGCGCGATCGGCATCGCCACCCAGACGCTGGTGCTGCGCGAGCGGCCCGCCGGCGCCTGAATCGCCCACGCGGACAGAACCGAGGAGACACACGCATGACCACCACCGGCATCCACCCCGACAACCAGGTCCCCGAACTCAAGGACTACAACGTCTACACCAGCGACCCCGCGCTGCGCGCTGCGGTGGCGCGCGGCGGCGCGGCCTGGCGCGACGAGGAGCTGGTGCGCCAGGGCGCGGAGTACGGCGCCGAAGCCACGCTGCGCGCCGCGGAGGACGCCAACCGCCACGAGCCCGAGCTGCACACCCATTCGCGCACCGGCGAGCGCGTCGACCAGGTGCGCTTCCACCCCGCCTGGCACACGATGATGGCCATCGCCCGGCGCAACGGCATCGCCAACCTGCCGTTCTTCGACGAGCGGCCCTCGGCCTGGGTGGGCTACGGCGCGTCGCTGTACATGCACAGCCAGATCGAGTCGGGCTCGACCTGCCCGACCACCATGACCAAGGCCTGCATCCCGGTCGTGCGGCGCAACGCGGCGCTGTATGCCGCGCTGCGCGACAAGCTGGCGTCAAACGAACACGATGCGCGCGACATCCCGCTGGAGGGCAAGACCTCGATCACCGTCGGCATGGGCATGACGGAGAAACAGGGCGGCAGCGACGTGCGCACCAACACCACGCGCGCTATGCCAGCTGGAAGTGGCCCGTGGGGCGAGGAGTTCCTCATCACCGGACACAAGTGGTTCTTCTCCGCGCCGATGTGCGACGGCCACCTGGTGCTGGCCAAGACCGACGAGCACGGCTCCTCGTGCTTCTTCGTGCCGCGCTGGCGGCCCGACGGAAGCAGGAACGCGGTGCACATCCAGCGGCTGAAGGACAAGGTGGGCAACCGCTCCAACTCGAGCAGCGAGGTCGAGTTCAAGGACGCCTGGGGCGTGCTCGTGGGCGAGGAGGGCCGGGGCATCCCGACCATCATCGAGATGGCGACCGTGACGCGGCTGGACTGCGCGCTGGCGAGCGCCGGCTTCATGCGCCAGGGCTTCGCGCAGGCGCTGCACTACGCACGCAACCGCCACGCCTTCGGCAAGGCGCTGGCCGACCAGCCGGTGATGACCGCGCTGCTGGCCGACATGGCGCTCGAATCGCAGGCCGCCACGCTGCTGGCGATGGGGCTGGCCTCGCGCTTCGGCTCGGCAGCGCCGCTGGACACGGCCTGGCGCCGCCTGCTCACGCCCGCGGCCAAGTTCTGGAACTGCAAGCGCGCGGTGGCCTTCACCGGCGAGGCGATGGAGGTGTTCGGCGGCAACGGCTACGTCGAGGAGAGCCCGATGGGCCGGCTGTTCCGCGAGGCGCCGGTCAACTCGATCTGGGAAGGCTCGGGCAACGTGATGTGCCTCGACGTGCTGCGCGCCGTCTCGCGCAACCCCGACGACGCGCACCTCGTGTTCGACCAGCTGCAGGAGGTCGCCACCGGCGAGCCCCGCGTGCTCGACGCGCTGCAGGCCGTGCGCCAGATGACGCAGTTGCCGCCGCAGGAGCTGGAGCCGCAGGCCCGCCGCTTCACGCAGCGGCTGGTGCTGGCGGCGCAGGCCTGCCTCATGCTGGAGCATGCGAGCGCGGAAGAGTCGGCCGCGTTCCTGTCGAGCCGCTTCGATCCCGACTGGGGGCCGGTGACGGGCATCAGTGCCGGCACTTCCGATCCGGCAGCGCTGCTGCGCGCCGCGTGGCGTTGAGACGCCGGCTCCAGCCGCCGAGAATCGCGCCCATGACCATTGCGGCAAGACCTGGACTTCTGGAGCGGGCGTATTTCAACCTCGTCGTCGTTCGCGCACCCTTGAGCGAGGTGGCACGCGCCTTCGACGACCATCCGCCCATGAAGGTGAAGGTGGCAGCCACGCCCTTCGTCTTTCCATCCCAGTCGTACAGCGGCGAAGGCTCGACCATGCTGCTCTGGGTGCCGGAAGCGGCGCCCCATCTCACGGCGTTCATGCCGCACGCCGCGTCGAGCGACTACTTCTTCCGCTCGTACTGCACCAGCTTCCTGTTCGACGTCGCCGAGGTGCGGAGCACCTCGCCGCAGGCGCAGGCGCAGGAGCCGATCAACTCGTTCGAGGTCGATGCGGACGGCAAGCCGAGGCGCACGGTGCGCACGATGAAGGACGATCGCTGGGACTTCTTCCAGAAAGGCAGCCCGTTCGGGTTCGAACGGACCGAACGCTATGCGTCGAGACTGGTCAGGGACCGCCTGACGCGAGAGCTGGTGCTCGACTATCTGGAAGCCTGGGGCGCGCCCGTTCGCGACGAGGCTTTCTGGCGGACGAACATGCCGGCGGCCACCTTCGTCAGCCGGACCGAGTAGCCCGCGGATTTCCTCTTCAGCGCCGCAGCAGCGCCTGTCGCAGCACCCGCGCGGCGCGGTCGCGGATCTTGCCTGGGCCGGAGCGCGGCGTGGTCCTGGGCGCGACCTTGGCGGTGGCGCAGGCCCACAGGAAGTCGTGCAGGATGGGCGTGTCGTCCACCGTCTCGGTGCTGCCGTACTTGTGGAACTCGGGGTGCCACTGGGTCGCCGAGATGTAGCTGCGGCCCTTCTCGGGGCGGCGGCGGATGGCCTCGGGCACGCGGTCGGGCAGGCTCCAGGCCTCGACCTCGAAGCCCGGCGCGAGGCCCTTGATGCCCTGGTGGTGGATGCTGTTGACCCGCGCGGTTCGCACCTCGGGGTAGAGCTTCGACAGCCGCGTGCCTTGCACGATCTCGATCTCGTGGAAGTTCTGGTCGTAGGTGACCGGGTCGCGGTGCTTCAGTGTCTGGGGGTGGCCGTGCTGCTCCTCGATGTCCTGGTAGAGCGTGCCGCCGAAGGCCACGTTGATGAGCTGCAGCCCCCGGCACACGCCGAAGATGGGCTTGCCGGCCTGCTCGAAGGCCTCGACCAGCGCCAGGTCGTAGAGGTCGCGGATGCGGTCGCCGATCCAGGCGTCCTTCAGCGGCTCCTCGCCGTAGCTGCCGGGCCAGACGTCGGCCCCGCCGTGCATCACCACGCCGTCGAGCCACTCGGCGTAGTGCGACAGCTTGGTGTCGCCGCGAGCCGTCTCGCCCGTGGGGCAGGGCACCATCACGACCATGGCGCCGGCGGACATGAGCCAGTGCGCGATCGACTGTTCGACGTACTGCAGGGTCTTGTTGGTGAAGAGCGAGCGGGCCGGGTCGGCATGCGAGAAGCAGGCGGACAGGCCGATCTTGAGCCTGGCGGAAACAGGTTGTGTCATCGCTGGACTGTCGTCGGTGGCAACCGGACGGATGATGCGGAAAGGAAAGTCCATTTTGGCTCGTTGGCCTCTCGCACGGGGTCGGACGACACGCCAAGTATGCTTTCAACGCTGCCCCAACGTACAAGGAAGACAAGCCGATGAAAACCATCAAGGGCCCAGCCATATTCCTGGCCCAGTTCGCGGGAGACTCCGCCCCCTTCGACACGCTAGACGGCATCGCCGGCTGGGCCGCCGGCCTGGGCTACAAGGGCGTGCAGATCCCGAGCTGGGACGCCCGCCTCTTCGATCTGAGGAAGGCCGCCGAAAGCAAGACCTACTGCGAGGAGGTGAAGGGCACGCTGGCGGGCCACGGCCTGCAGATCACCGAGCTGTCGACCCACCTGCAGGGCCAGCTGGTGGCGGTGCACCCGGCCTACGACGCGGGCTTCGACGGTTTTGCGGCGCCCGAGGTGCGCGGCGACCCGGTGCGGCGCCAGCAGTGGGCCGTCGAGCAGCTGCACTTCGCTGCCAAGGCCTCGGCCAACCTCGGGCTCACGGCGCACGCAACGTTTTCGGGCGCGCTAGCCTGGCCGTATCTCTACTCATGGCCGCCGCGCCCGCCTGGCCTGATCGAGGAAGCCTTCGACGAACTCGCGCGCCGCTGGCGGCCCATCCTCGACGCCTTCGACGCCGCTGGCGTGGACGTGGGCTACGAGATCCACCCCGGCGAGGACCTGCACGACGGCGTGAGCTACGAGATGTTCCTGGAGCGCGTGAACAACCACCCGCGCGCCTGCCTGCTGTACGACCCGAGCCACTTCATGCTGCAGCAGCTCGACTACCTGGCCTACATCGACCACTACCACGAGCGCATCAAGATCTTCCACGTGAAGGACGCCGAGTTCAACCCGACCGGCAAGCAGGGCGTGTACGGCGGCTTCCAGAGCTGGATCAACCGGGCAGGGCGCTTCCGCTCGCTGGGCGACGGGCAGGTGGACTTCAAGGCCATCTTCTCGAAGATGGCGCAGTACGACTTCCCGGGCTGGGCGGTGCTGGAGTGGGAGTGCTGCATAAAGCACCCCGAAGACGGCGCGCGCGAGGGCGCGAAGTTCATCGCCGACCACATCATCCGCGTGGCCGACCGCGCCTTCGACGACTTCGCGGCGGGCGGGGTGGACGTGGCGGCGAACAAGAGGATGCTGGGGATCGGCTAGGCATCAAGCATGGTCGCCCCGCCTGGATGGGCGACCATCAGCCATCCGCAAACTCTCCCAGCGCCAGCAGGACGTTTTGCACCGCGTTGTCCTGATTTTTGGTTGCCCGATGGGCCAAACCGAGGGGGCGGGTGAGTTGCGGCTGCAGGTGCCGCGTCACGTATTCGCTGCGTTTGTCGTTCCTGGCATGCGGCTCCAGAGGAAGAATGGCGGCCGCGTGCCCTGCTTCGACCAGACTCTTGATGGCCTCGGGGTAGTTCAGGTGCATGCGCGCCCGGGGGTTCAATCCGGCCTGGCCGAACCATGTGGCAATGAGCCGGTACATCTGCGTGGCCGGGTCGAAAGAAATCCATGGGCGCTCGGCGAGCCACTGCGGCGTGATGAGCTTGGGAGATTTCCAGCTGCAAGGAACGATGGCCACCATGGGGTCGTGGCGCCACGGCGTGATCTTCACGCCCGCGCAAGGGGCCTGGGGCATCGCGATGATGCCGACATCCAAAGTGCCCGCCTGCAGCCGCGCGATGGCCTCGACAGAGCTCAGGATCTCCACCGTGATGTCGACGCCCGGACTGCGCATGGCCAGACGCGCCAGTAGCGCAGGCAAAAGATGAGCGCTGACACCGGCCGATGAGCCGATGCGGACGACAGCTTCGCGGCCTTCCGACTTCCGACGAACGAGGTCACTCACTTCGTCTGCGCTGGCGAGCAGCTTGCGGCCCCCCTCCACCAGCGCCATCCCTGCGGGGGTCAGACGTAACTGCCTTCGCCCGCGCTCGATCAGTGAAGCGCCCAGCCTTGACTCCAGCTCCCGGATGTGGAGGCTGATCGTCGGAGGCGCCAGGTGCAACGCCTGTGCCGCCGCGGCCAGCGTCCCGAGATCCGCGATGGCCACGAGGGTCTGGACCTGATCCAGATTGAGATTTCTCATTCAGTTTTTCTGTGACTAGGCGATAGGAAATTCAACTTTACAAAGCAATCGCCCGAAATTGACACTACCGCATGGAGAAGAGGAACGGGGGGCGGCGTGAGCACTGATGTGTTTCTGGCGATTCTGCTGGCCGCGCTGATGAACGCGGCCTGGAACAGCGCGATCAAGATGGGGGGCGACAAGGTCGCGGTGATGGCGATGACGACGCTGTTCGGCAGTGTCATCTCTTTATGCGCGCTGCCTTTCATCGGCCTGCATGCTTCCACGGAATGGTGGCTGCTGGCGCTCTCGATCTGTATTCACACGGTCTACCACTTCGTGCTGCCCCTGGCCTACAAGCACGGTGACCTGGGGCATGTCTATCCGATCGCGCGCGGCGGCGCCCCCGTGCTCGTGACCCTGGCGGCCGCGATGGCGCTCGGAGAGCTTCCACCGCCCATCGGGGTCGTCGGCATCCTCTGCCTCAGCATGGGTGTGCTGGCTTTCGCCTTTCAGCACCGCGCCCAAGGAATCGGCCATCGAGGAACGACCTACGCCTTGGCAACCAGCCTCCTGATCGCGTCCTACACAGTCGTGGATGGCCTGGGCGCGCGCGGATCGGAGTCAGCGCTGGGTTTTGCGGTCCTCCTGACCATCGGCGATGGCCTGGCCACGGCGCTCGTGGTCCTGTGCTGGAAAGGGCAGGCCGCCTTCCGCGTTGACCGGCGCACGCTTTCGTTGAGCGCTGTCGCGGGAACCCTGCAGATAGGGGCGTACTGGATCGCGGTATGGGCGCTTGCGCAAGCGCCGATGGGACTCGTGTCCGCCTTGCGCGAGAGCAGCGTGCTGTTCGTCGCACTGATTTCCACCTATCTGCTCAAGGAACGGCTGGGGCTGCATCGCATTGCGTGCTCAGCGCTGGTCTTCGCGGGCATTTTGCTGGTGAAGCTCGGCCACTAGGCCCCGGGGCGACAAGCCCTCCATCGCAGAAGTGCAGAAGTTCGTTCGGCGTGCATCAGTGCACGCCGCTAGACGGTTATTGGTTGAAAAGGGAGATCTATATGCAAACAAACAGATTGGCCATCGAAGGCGGCATGCCGGTGCGGACCCGCTACTGGCCGAGGTTCGACAAGGGGGATGTCGACATCGACGAACGAGAAATTCAGGCCGTGGAACGCGTGTTGCGCAGTCGGCTGCTGTTCCGCTATGACACGAGACCGATCGAAGAGACCGAGGTCGGGCGCTTCGAACAGGCACTGCGCGACTTCTTTGACGTCAAGCATGCGCTGGCCGTGTCGAGCGGCACAGCCGCCATCGCTCTCAGCCTGATGGCCATCGGCGTTCGTGCGGGCGACGAGGTGCTGTGCTCGTCATTTGCGTTCGCGGCTGATCCAAGTGCGGTGCTGCTGGCGGGAGGGACTCCTGTGCTGGTCGACTCCGCCTTGGGCATCCACATGGACCCGGAGGACCTGGAAGCGCGTATTACGAAGCGGACCAAGGCCATCCTCGTAGTACACCAGCGAGGCCAAGCCGGGGAAATTCAGGACATCCTGGCGGTGTCCCGCAAGCACGGCCTCCATGTGGTCGAGGACGCGGTTCCCGCGCTCGGGGCGACCATTGGCGGGCGATATCTGGGGACGTTCGGGACCTTTGGGGCCTTTAGCTGTCAGGCGGATAAATCGCTGAATACTGGAGAAGGGGGCTTCCTGCTTACGGATGACACGGCGCTGTTCGAGCGAGCCGTGCTGCTTTCCGGTGCTTACGAAACACGGCTGAAAAAACACTGTCCCTGGGATCCCGCGGTGCGCGAGCAAACCCTGCCGCTGTTCAATTTCCGCATGGACGAGATCCGGGGGGCGCTGGGACAGGTTCAGCTCGAGAAGCTGCCCGCGCGCATCCGGGCCCTGCGGTTCAATTACACACGCGCGGTGCATTTCCTGGGGAACTATCCCGAAGTTCTCGTCCGGCAGTCCTGCGTACCCGAGGCGACCTTGGGCCATTACGTCGTCTTCCAGCTTCAGGATTCGGATCCCGAGGAGGCGCAGTGGACGGCCGATGCCCTGGCGGCGGAAGGTGTGGACGCGCGCTGCTTCGGCAGCTTGGGACGCCCCAATGCCCGTTCGTTTTGGAACTGGGAGTTTCTGTTCCCTGGAGAGACACGCGAGCAGATCCGAAAGCGGCTGCCGGCGACGAGCCGGATGCTCGATCTCACGATCGACATTCCGTTGTCACCGTCGCTGTCGGCGAACGACATGGTGGATCTCGAGCGCGCCTTGACCAAGGTCCTGGACGCTCTCCGTCAGCGGCGCGCCCTAGCTGTCGTGGCATGCGAGTGATGCGAGAGGAAGCCACGGTGCTCAGAGACACGGGCGACATGCACGCAGCCAAAAAAGGGAAGGTCGCACTGGTTACGGGGGCATCGAGCGGCATCGGCATGGCAGTGGCCGATGCCTTGGGCCAGGCGGGCTATCGGGTGATGGCCCACGGCCGGAGGGCAGAGCGCCTCCGCGAACTGGCGGAGAAGCTCGACGGCTGTGCCTGGATAGCGGGAGACCTGATCGGCGATGGAGCCTGCGAAGCCCTCTTCGAGGCCGCATTGGAGCAGTTCGGCCACGTGGACTGCGTGGTGAACTGCGCCGGGAAAAACCACGTGGGAATGATCGGAGAAGTGGACGTCGACGCTCTATGCGAGATGGTTCGAATCAATACCGAAGCTGCCTTCAGGCTGACATATCTGGCCCTGAAGTACTTCCAGGAGCGGGGCGTGGGCGACCTCATCCATGTCACCAGCGTCATGGGCTACAAGGTCCGAGAAACGGGCGGCGGATACGCAGGCACCAAGCACGCCGTGGAAGCGCTTTGCGAGGCGCTGCGCATGGAACTGGCGCGAACGGACATCCGTGTCTCCTGCGTGGCACCCGGGCTGGTGCGCACCGAACTGCACCGTGATCTGCCTGTGCATCCGTCGATCACCAGGAACATCGAGCCGCTAAGTCCCGGCGACGTCGCCACCGCGGTCCTGTGGATGCTGCAGACCCCCCGGCAAATCAACATTCCGCAACTGGTCATGCTGCCCAAGGGGCACGTCATCTGACCTGGCACATATCGCGGCCACCACCAAGAAGGTGGCCGCTCCCGAATGAAGGATCGCAATTGTGAACAACCTGAATCTCACCAACTTTGCCCGGATGGGCGGGTGCTCTTGCAAGCTCGGCGCTGAAGACCTCGCGCGCCTGTGTTCGATACCGGAGATGCGCGACGCCATGCTGCCGGGGCTCGCGCCCGACGATGCTGCAATCGTCCCGATTGGGGACGGAAAAGTGCTTGTCACCTCAATCGACTTTCAGAATGCCGTCGTGGACGACGCCGTGATGGCTGGCGAAATTGCCGCCAAAAACGCGCTCAGCGACATATTTGCCTGCGGCGTGCGGCCCATGTATGCGGACGTTGTCCTCGTGGTGCCGTACGGCGACGAGGCAGTCGAGGTCGGCAAGGATCTGATGCGCGGCGTGGCTCAGGCATGCGAACAGGACGGCTGCGCCATCGTGGGAGGGCACACCATTCGAGGAGAAACCCCGATCGTGGGACTGTCGGTGTTTTCGATCGCACCGGTCGAACACGTCAAGCGCAAATCCGGGGCGATGCCGGGTGATCTGCTGATGCTGACCAAGCCTCTGGGCAATGGAATCGCAGTGGCAGCACGGCAACTGGGTCTCCTGGCCGATCGAGACTATTCGGAAGCCTTATCGATACTGCGGCAATCCAACCGTGTGGGCTCCCGCCTGGGGCCTTTGCGGGGAGTGTCGGCCATGACTGACATCACTGGATTCGGTCTGCTGGGACACATGTCCGAAGTCGCAACGAGCAGCGGGGTCACGCTGTGCCTGAACGCCCGCGAAATCCCGCTGCTGCCCGGCGTTTTTGACGCTGTACGCGAAGGCGCTATTCCATTGCTGTGTGAAGACAACCTGCAGACCTATCAGGGGCGCATCGGGTTCCTGGAGTCGCAGGGACGCCATGAACGCCTGCTGCTGTGCGATCCGCAAACGAACGGCGGTTTGCTTTTCGCAGTTCATCCCGAAGCGAGCGCCGATGTGCAAGCCATCTTGACCGAGGAGGGCGTCGATGTCTGGACGATCGGCGAAGTCGCGCAACGCCACGCCAGCGGCCGCCTCGTCGAGATCGTGAATTGAGGCTGCGCATCATGCCCAAACTACTCGACGCGCTTTTTCAAAAGGAGGTGGCCGGGATCTATCTCGACCATCAGGCGACGGACCGCCCGCGGCCTGAAGCCATCGATGCAGTCAGGCGGTGCATGGAGCACCACTATGGCAACGCGAGCGCCCTGGCCCACGCTCGAGGGCAACAGTCAAGACGCAATCTGGAGTACTTCCGGCAAGTATCGGCGGCTGCGGTACAGGCTCGGGGCGAGGCCCTGTGCTTCACGAGTGGCGCAACCGAGAGCAACAACCTCGTTATTGGATCGGAGGCGCGCCGCCCTGGCGCGCACCTGGTGGTCTCGGCCATCGAGCACAAGTGCGTCCTCGAAAGCGCGCTGCGCGCACGTGAATGTGGCGCCAAGGTGTCGATCCTGCCCGTGGATAGCCAAGGGGTGATTGGCGTAGAGACGCTGGAACGCCTCATCGCAGAAGGGGCGACATTCGTTTCCGTCATGGCCGCGAACAATGAGATCGGAACGCGCCAACCGCTGCGCGAGATCGCGCGCCTGTGCCGGCAGGCCGGAGTGCGGCTGCACACGGACGCGGCACAAGCAGTCGGAAAGATGGATCTCGACATGGAAGCCCTCGGTATCGACTACCTGAGTTTCACGGCGCACAAGTTCGGCGGGCCCCAGGGCATCGGAGCTGTCGTGTTCGCCGACAAGACAAGGGATCAGGTACAGCCTTTGCTCGTGGGGGGAGGACAGGAACGAGGAATGCGTTCCGGTACGACACCAATTCCTCTGTGCGCGGGAATGGCAGCCGCATCGCTGCTGGTGGCTCGAAACATGATGTCCGAGATCGACCACATGCGCCGCATGCGAGATCGCCTGCTGGATGGGCTGAGGGGCCTCGGGGAGTTCTTCACGAACAGCAATGTGGAGCACGGCCTGTGCAACAACCTCAACGGCGGCTTCGAAGGCGTCTCGGCCATGCTGCTGATGCGTCGTATGCCAGAGGTGCATTTCTCGGTGGGTTCTGCATGCACTTCAGGAGCCGCGGCCAGTCATGTGCTTACTGCCTTGGGATTGCCCAGGAAGCGCATCGATGCGAGTTTCCGATTGAGCGTGGGCTGGTGCACGACCGAGGATGAGGTGGATCAGGCTGTGGCGGCATTCGCCCGTGCATTGCAGACCATTCCGCGCGTGCGAACCGCCGGCGTTCATACCGAGTCATCGCAAGGCTTGGTGGCTGCCGCCAAGCTTGATGAGTCGATCGAGAGCCCAGCTCTTGATGCAGCGGGCGCGGCGCAGGCGTGATCCGCACAGGCGCTTCCTGCCTTCGCGCAGGAGCAGCTGGGCGACGCGCTGGAGCTGGAGAACTATTCGAGCCACGTGGTGCTGTCGACCACCAAGTTCACCACGCAGCTGCCGCTGAGCCGGGCCTAACTACAGCAGCCCAGCCAGCCGCCGGATCGCCCCGTCGATCTGCGCCTCGCCGATCAGCCCGTAGCCGAAGGCCAGGCCGTTGGGCGTGCCGGCCGCCAGCGGATCGAGCGCGAAGCGCGACAGCGGCGGCAGCGTGATGCCGGCCGCCGCGGCGCGCTCGACCACCGCGTCGGCGCGCGTGCCGCCATGCAGCCACGCTGACAGGTGCAGGCCCGCGCTGGAAGGAATCACTTCCAGCCGGCCCGCGCCGTGGCGCGCCAGCGCATCGAGCAGGGCGGTGCGCCGTGCGCCGTAGAGCTTGCGCATCTTGCGGATGTGGCGCGCGAGGTGGCCCTCGGCGATGAAGGCGGCGAGCGCCTCCTGGCCGAGCACGGGGCCGTGCCAGTCGGCCAGCTCGCGCGATCGCACCAGCGCCGCGCGGGCCCAGGGCGGCGCGACCACGAAGCCCAGGCGCAGCGCGGGAAAGAGGCTCTTCGAGAAGGTGCCGACGTAGAAGACCGACTCGGCGCGGTCCAGCGTCTGCAGCGCGTCGAGCGGGCGGCCGGCGAAGCGGAATTCGCTGTCGTAGTCGTCCTCGACGATCACCGCGTTGCGCTCGCGCGCGAAGGCCAGCAGCGCTGCGCGGCGCTGCGGCGACATCGCGACGCCGGTCGGGAACTGGTGCGAGGGCGTCACGCAGACCACGCGCGCCTCGGGCGGGATTCGATCCACGCACAGGCCCTCGGCGTCGGTGGGCACCGTCACCACCCTCGCGCCCGCCGCCAGCATGGCCTCGCGCAGCGATGGATAGAAAAGCTGCTCCACCGCGACCACCGTGCGCCCCGGCACGACCAGGATGCGCGCGAGCAGCCCGAAGGCCTGCTGGGCACCGGCTGTCACCACGATGTCGTCGGCGGTGCAGCCGACCGCGCGGGTGAACGACACATGCCCAGCGATCGCCTCGCGCAGCGCGGCCTGGCCCTGCGGGTCGGCGTAGTCGGCCGTCTGGCGCGCGATGCGGCGCAGGGCGCGGTCGCTCAGGCGGCGCCAGATGTCGAAGGGAAAGAGGCTCACGTCGGGCAGGCCGACGCGGAAGTCGTCGCGCGCGGGCGGCGGCTGCAGGGTGGGGGCGAGGTCGGCACCGGGGACGCTCGCGGGCACGAGGCGAGGGTCGCGGCCGGCGGCCAGGGCTCTTTTGGGAGCAGCGCGCCGCCGGGACACCGGCAGCGTGTCGGCCACGTAGGTGCCGGCGCCGGGCCGCGCGAGCAGGTAGCCCTCGCCCAGCAGCAGGTCGTAGGCCGCCAGCATGGTGTTGCGCGACACGCCCAGCCGCTGCGCCAGCGCGCGCGTGGCGGGCAGGCGCGCACCGGGCTGCAGCCGGCCGTCGAGGATGGCTGCGCGCAGCTGGCGGTGCAGTTCGCGCAGCAGGTCGCGCGAGCCGGCGGGCGGCAGGCGGATGGCGAGTTCGAAAAGTGGCTCCATGAACTTCGCCGATTGTGGTTCTTTTGAAGAGCCAGATGCAAGCCTATTCTGGAGGCACTGAACACACTCGCCACGGAGTCCATCGTCATGAACAACACGGCTCTTTCCTCATCCCCCTCCGCTCCGCAGCCGGCCGAGCGCCTGCCGCTGAGCCTGGGCTGGCTCGCGCTGGGCGCCTTCGCCATCGGCACCGAGAGCTTCATGGTCGCGGGCCTGCTGCCGGTGCTCGCGGCCGACCTGCAGATCAGCGCCGCGCGCGCCGGGCAGCTGGTGCTGCTGTTCGCGCTGAGCTATGCGATCGGCTCGCCGCTCATGGCGGCGCTGCTGGCGCGCTTCGGGCGCCGGCGTCTGCTGGTGGTGAGCCTCGCGGCTTTCTCGGGGCTGACGCTGGCCGCGTCGATGGCGCACGGCTTCATGCAGCTGGCGCTGGCGCGCGTCGCGCTGGGGCTGGTGGCCGGCGTGTTCCTGCCGACGGCGAGCGCCGTGGCGGCAGTGATGGTGTCGCCCGCGCTGCGGGGCCGGGCGCTGGCGATCGTGACCGGCGGCGGCACGGTGGCGGTAGCGCTCGGCGTGCCGCTGGGCGCGTGGATCGCCGGCTGGGGCGGCTGGCGCACGGCCTACCTGCTGATCGCGACGGTGGCGGCGCTCGCGACGTGGGGCCTCGCGCTGGGGCTGCCGCGCGAACTGTCGCAGGCGCCTGCCGCGGAAAAGCGTGCACCGGCCTTCGCCGTGGCGCGCGAGCCGGGCGTGCTGCCGGGGCTGCTGGTCAGCCTGCTGTGGGCCACGGGCGGCTTCAGCTTCTACACCTACATCGCGCTTTTTCTCTCGCACACGCTGGGCTTCGGCGCGGAAGGCACGGGCGCGGTGTTCTTCGCCATCGGCGTGGCGGCGGCCATCGGCACCGCGGCCGGCGGCTGGGCCGCCGACCGCTTCGGCGCCGACCGCATGGCGCAGGGCTTCGCGTTGATGCTGGTGCTGATCCTGGGCGGGCTGTCGTTCGCCGCGCAGATGCTGCCGCGCGGCCTGGCGCTGCCGGCGATCATGGGGCTGTCGGCACTCTGGGGCTTCGCGGGCTGGGGTTTCGGGCCGGCGCAGGCGGTGCGGCTGATCCGGCTCGCGCCGGAGCGTGCGCCGATGACGCTGTCGCTCAACGCCTCGGCGATCTACCTGGGCATCGCGGCGGGTTCGGGGCTGGGCGGGGTGGCGATCGACCTGTTCGGCGTCGGTACGGTGGGCTGGGTGGGCGCGGCCTGCCAGTTCGCCGGCCTGATGCTCCTGCTGCGCGCCGCACGCCGGGCGCGCGTGTCCGGCGCCGCTTCGTCAAAGCTATGTTTTCGATAGCAAAAAGCGTTTGCGCCACGGCCCTTCGGGGCCTTTTTCTTTTCGGCGTTGTTTTAAGACAAGCAACTGTCATGCCCCACAAGCTATAATGTCGGGTTCGTTTCGATACCACGACGAAGAATTTCGTCAATCCCGCCTGCAAGCTGCGCTGCTTTCCGGATTCTCCGGCCTCCCGCTCGGCAAGCCGGCATTCACAGTGTGTTGGAGTGCCAGACCGGCGCCCATGATGGCCACCACTGCCGTCGTTACTGTTGAAGCGAATCGCGCGTCCGTCTCGCGCTCCCGTACGCGGGCTGAAACAATCACACCAATTCAATCTCCAACACACATCGAACGAACGATTCAGAGGTAAGCACAGATGCCAAAGGAAGAACTGATCGAAATGAACGGCGCGGTGACCGAAGTCCTGCCGGACTCGCGCTACCGCGTCACGCTGGACAACGGCCATCAGCTGATCGCCTACAGCGGCGGCAAGATGCGCAAGCACCACATCCGCATCCTGGCCGGCGACAAGGTGTCGCTCGAGCTCTCGCCCTACGACCTGACCAAGGGCCGCATCACCTTCCGTCACCTGGAGCGCCGCGGCCCGCCGCCGACGAACTCCGGCGGCTCCGGCAACAACAACGCACCCCGCCGCTGATACGCCACCGACACAAGGCCTTGCGACGCTCCCCAGGGGCGCCGCAAGGCCTTTGTCATTCGTGCGTCCTGCCGGCCACCGAACCATGACCACCCCCGACTCCACGGCCGACAACGGCAACAACGGCTTCGCCGCGCTGGCGCTCTCGCCGCAGATGCTGGCCAACCTCACGCAGCTCGGCTACACGCAGATGACGCCGATCCAGGCGGCAGCGCTGCCGCCCGCGCTGCTCGGCAAGGACCTGATCGCGCAGGCCAAGACCGGCAGCGGCAAGACCGCCGCCTTCGCCCTGGCGCTGCTTTCCAACCTGAACCCGCGCCGCTTCGCGGTGCAGGCGCTGGTGCTGTGCCCGACGCGCGAGCTGGCCGACCAGGTCACGACCGAGATCCGCCGCCTCGCGCGCGCCGAGGAGAACATCAAGGTGGTCACGCTCTGCGGCGGCGTCGCGCTGCGCGGGCAGGTCGCGAGCCTGGAGCACGGCGCGCACATCGTGGTGGGCACGCCGGGGCGCATCATGGACCACCTCGAGCGCGGGAACCTGGGCCTCGAAGCGCTCAACACCCTGGTGCTCGACGAGGCCGACCGCATGCTCGACATGGGCTTCTTCGACGACATCGTGAAGGTCGCACGCCAGTGCCCTTCGGCCCGCCAGACGCTGCTGTTCTCGGCCACGTACCCCGAAGGCATCGCCAAGCTCGCGCAGCAGTTCATGAAGAGCCCCGAGCAGATCGCGGTGCAGTCGCAGCACGAGGGCAGCAAGATCCGCCAGCGCTGGTACGAGGTGGCCGACAACGAACGGCTGCACGCCGTGAGCCTGCTACTCGACCATTTCCGCCCCGTCAGCACGCTGGCCTTCTGCAACACCAAGCAGCAGTGCCGCGACCTGGTCGACGTGCTGCGCGCCCAGGGCTTCAGCGCGCTGGCGCTTTTCGGCGAGCTGGAGCAGCGCGAGCGCGACCAGGTGCTGGTGCAGTTCGCCAACCGCAGCTGCTCGGTGCTGGTGGCCACCGACGTGGCGGCGCGCGGGCTCGACATCGCGCAGCTCGAGGCGGTGATCAACGTCGACGTGACGCCCGATGCCGAAGTGCACATCCACCGCGTCGGCCGCACCGGCCGCGTAGGGCAGCAGGGCGCATCGGAAGGCCTGGCGCTGAACCTGGCGAGCATGGACGAGATGGGCAGCGTCGGGAAGATCGAGCAGCTGCAGGGCCGTGAGTCCGAATGGCACCCGCTGGCCGAGCTCACGCCGGGCAAGGGCGCGCCGCTGCAGCCGCCGATGGCCACGCTGCAGATCGTGGGCGGGCGCAAGGAGAAGATCCGCGCGGGCGACGTGCTGGGCGCGCTCACCGGCGACTGCGGCTATGCCAAGGAGCAGGTCGGCAAGATCAACGTCAACGAGTTCTCGACCTACGTGGCGGTGGACCGCGCGATCGCGGCCGAGGCGGTGCGCAAGCTGTCGGCCGGCCGCGTGAAGGGCAAGTCGGTCAAGGTGCGGCTCATCTAGGACTCGCCCCCAGGCTTCGCGCACTTCGTGTCGCTTCTCCAACCCCCTACCGGGGGCGGGCCGGCCGCTTCGGGCGGCCGTGCGCGGCGGCCCTCACGAAGATGCGGCGCCCTTCGGAACCGATTGCGGTGTGGTCAAAGCTGCGGCCTCCGCATGCGCCGAGGTCGGCGCCACCGGCGCGTCGAGCACCGGGGCCGGTGCGGCGTCCGGCGCCGGCAGCTCCTGCCGCGCCAGCTTCGCGGCCAGGCGGAACGCGACGATCACCGCCAGCAGCCCGAAGATCGACGAGCCCACGGCCTGGCCGATCAGCACGCCGGCCGCGCCGTAGTGCGAGCCCCACCAGGCGAACGGAATCGTGCCCAGCGTGGCGCGCCCCCAGTTGAACGCGGTCGACAGCAGCGGATGCCCGAGGTTGTTGAACGATGCGTTCGCCACGAACAGCCCGCCCGCGAAGAAGAAGCTCGCGGCCAGCCAGCTGCAGAAGAGCGAGATCAGCTGCGCCGCCTGCCCGTCGGCCGAGAACGCCCGGATGATCACGCCCTGCCCGAGCCCCAGCACCAGCCACGCCGCGGCCACCGACACCACCATGAAGAGCAGGCTGTCGCGCAGCCCCTCCTGCACGCGGCGGAACTGCCCCGCGCCCAGGTTCTGCGCGAGGATCGGCCCGACCGCGCCGCTGAGCGCATAGACCAGCCCGAAGGCCACCGGCGTGAGCCGGTCGATGGTGGCCGCGCCCGCCACCGCCGAGGGTCCGAACTGCGCGACCGAATGCGTGACGAAGGCCGCGCCCACCGGCGTCGCGAGGTTCGTCAGCACCGCCGGAGCCGCCACCGTGCCGAGCGCGCGCGCATCGTCGGCGAGCCTGCGCGGCTCGAAGCGCCCGAGCATGCGGTGCCGCACGATCACGCCGTGCAGGCCGATGGCCGCGAGCACGATGCGCGAGACCACCGCGCTGATGGCCGCGCCGTCGAGCCCCAGGCCGAAGCCGAAGATCAGGATCGGGTCGAGCACCGCCGTCACGAAGGCGCCGCCGAGCGTCACCGTCATCGCGCGGCGCGCATCGCCGATGGAGCGCAGCAGCGCCGAGGTCGCCATGCCGATGCCCAGCAGCGGCAGCGTGTGCACCGTCACCGAGAGGTAGCGATGCGCGAGCCGCGCCGTCTCGCCCTCGGCGCCGAGCGCATGCAGCGCCGGGTGCAGGAAGAAAGCGGTGCCCGTGCCCGCCACCACGGCCAGCGCCGTCATCAGCACGAGGCTCGACGTGGCGATGCGGCGCGCATCCTCGGCGCGCCCCGCGCCCACGGTGCGCGACACCACCGCCGCGATGCCGATCGTCAGCCCGATGCACAGCGACGCATGGAAGAAGCCCACCACGCCCGCGAAGCCGATGGCCGCGGCGATCTCCTTCTCGCCCAGCAGCGAGATGTAGAACAGATTGATGAGGTCGACCGCGAACACCGCGATCAGCCCGATGGCGCCCGTGCCGGCCATCACGCAGACGTGGCGCATCAGCGAGCCCGAAACGAAGCGCGCGCGCCCGATACCACCCGCCGTTGCGGTTATTGGCATGTGAAATTCCCGATGTGGCCTAATTGCAGGTTCGAACATTCACTTTTACCCGAGCTTTTCATGCCCAAGACATTCCGTACCGAAGCCGAACGCGTTGCCACCCCGAAGCCGACGCCGCTGCCCGGCTACACCGTGCCGCGCTCCGGTGGCGGCCAGAAGGTCAGCCTCGAACGCGGCACCGCCACGCGCAGCAAGAAGAACCCCGGCAAGCGCGCCAAGAAGGGCGGCTGATCCGGCCTTCGGCCAGCCGGCTCCCCGAAGGAGCCACGACGAACGCGCCCCAGGGCGCGTTTTGTCATTGGGGCGCGCCGCCGCCCCGAGCTTTCCCCCGAGACCCGCGATGTCCGACGACAACCAGATCCTCATCCCGCCCTCGTTCTTCGCGGTCTACACCGACGCGCGCCAGCGCCTGAGCGAGCCCATCGGCGTGGTGCGCGAGCGCTACGAGATCTGCGAGGACCTCGCCAGCCATCTCGTGGGCCATGCGCAGATCCAGCACCACACCGAGGTGCCGGTCGAAAGCGAGATCCTGCGCCGCATCCACGCCGGGCTGGCCGCGCCCGAATCGGGCGTGTCGGCGGCCGAAGCCACGTGGGTGGTGCGGCGGCTGGCCGAACTGCTCGGCTGGGAGGATCCGGAACTGCCCGAGCCCGGATCAGAAGCCGGCTGAGTCCGCCCGGCGCTCAGCGCGCCGCGAAGCGCTCCACCAGAAAGTCGACGAAGGCGCGCGTCTTCGCCGCGAGGTGACGCGAGGGGTACACGGCGTACACGGGCGTGCGGTCGGCCTCCCACTCCTGCAGCACCGCCTCGAGCCGACCCGAGGCCAGCTCCTTCTCCACGTAGATGCGCGGGATCAGGCTCAGGCCGAAGCCCGCGAGCAGGGCGTCGCGCACGGCGATGCTGGAGCCGACCTTGTAGCGCCCGTCGATGGGCACCGCCACGCTGCGGCCGGCGCGGGTGAAGGTCCACTTGTTGGCGTGGCCGGAGAGCGTGAACTGCACGCACTCGTGGCTCTTCAGGTCGGCGGGCTGCTGCGGCCGGCCGGCGGCGTCGAGGTAGGCGGGGGCGGCGCACAGCACGTGGTCCATGGTCATGAGCTCGCGCGCGACGAGGCTCGAATCCTCCAGCCGGTCGCTGCCGCGGATGGCCAGGTCGTAACCCTCGCCGATGATGTCGACGCGCGCATCCTGCAGGTTCAGCTCCAGCCGCAGGTTGGGATGCCGGCCCATGAACTCCGGAATGGCCGGCGACAGCAGCGTGAGCGCGAGGGTCAGCGGCGCGCTCACGCGCAGCACGCCGCCGGGGCTGCTGCCCATGGGCGCGAGCGCGGCATCGGCATCGGCGAGCTCGTCGAGGATGCGCGAGAGCCGCTGGTGGTACGCCGCGCCGGCCTCCGTCAGGCTCATCTGCCGCGTGGTGCGATTGATGAGCCGCACCTTCAGGTGCGCTTCCAGCTCCGCGATGTTCTTGCTCACGGCGGCGGGCGAGAGCCCCATCTGCCGCGCGGCGCCTGCGAAGCTGCCCGTGGCGGCGGCGGTGCGGAAGACTTTGAGGGCGGTGAGGTGGTCCATGGTGGTCCATGCCTGATTGACGACTGACGGTAAAGAATCAATTCATTATTTGGACATTCACAACCAACGGTCAACTCACTAGATTCGAGGCATGACCAGCCGCACCACCGACATCCTTTTGACCGCTACGGCGCCCGCCATCTGGGGCAGCACCTACATCGTCACGACCGAGCTGCTGCCGGCGAACTACCCGCTGACGGTGGCGCTGCTGCGCGCGCTGCCCGCGGGCCTGCTGCTGCTGGCGATCGTGCGGCAGCTGCCCGGGCGCGCGTGGTGGGGCCGCATCCTGCTGCTTGGCGCGCTGAACTTCTCGGTGCTGTGGGCGATGCTGTTCCTCGCGGCCTACCGGCTGCCGGGCGGCGTGGCGGCCACCATCACCTCGGTGCAGCCGCTGATGGTGGTGTTCCTGGCCAGCGTCTTCCTGGGTTCGCCGGTGCGTGCGCTGTCGGTGGTGGCGGCGATGGTCGGCATCGGCGGGGTGGCGCTGCTGGTGCTGACGCCGAACGCGGCGCTCGATGCGCTCGGCATCGCGGCCGCCATCGCCGCCGCGGTGTCGATGGCCTTCGGCACGGTGCTGAGCCGGCGCTGGCAGCCGCCGGTGTCGGCGCTGACCTTCACCGCCTGGCAGCTCACCGCAGGCGGCCTGCTGCTGCTTCCCGTGGCGCTGCTGCTGGAGCCGCCGCTGCCCGCGCTCACGCTGCACAACTGGATCGGCTTCGGCTGGCTGGGCCTGGTGGGCGCCGCGCTGACCTACATCGTGTGGTTCCGCGGCGTGGCGCGGCTGGAGCCTTCGACCATCGCGCCGCTGGCCTTCTTGAGCCCGGTGACGGCGGTGATCCTCGGCTGGGCGCTGCTGGGGCAGGCGCTCTCGGCGTGGCAGGTGCTGGGCATCCTCGTCGTGATCGCGAGCATCTGGCTGAGCCAGCATGCGCAGCGCGGCTCGCAGCCGCCGAAGGTGCGCACCGCGCCGGCGGGCGCGCGCTGATGAAGGAAGGCCAGGCAGCGACCGAAGCCCTTCGGCCTAGTTGTCGATGATCTTGCGCGCGAAGACTTCGAGATAGTCCATCAACCGGTTGGCGCCCGCAGTGGCGGCCGCCTCGTCGCCGGTGGCGATGCCCCGCGCCAGCTGCAGGTGAGCGTTCGCGCCTTCGACGATCTCGCCCTCGTGCTGGTAGGCGTACCAGAAGCGCCGGCACTGGACGATGGGCGGGATCACCGCGCGCACCGCCGAGTCGTTGTGGCTCGCCCGGTGGTTGACGAGGTCGAGCGCGCGGTCGGCCTGCATGTAGTCGTTGAGGTCGCCGCGGCTCGCAGCCTCGACCATCATCTCGGCGCAGCGCACGATCTCCTGGCGCTGCTGCGCGGTGGCGCGGCGCGCCGAGCAGGCGGCGATCAGCAGTTCGAGCACGCGCCGCGTCTGGATCACGTCGAGGTGGTCGGCCAGGTCGATGGTCGACACCAGCAGCCCGCGGCGCGGCTGCTGCACGATGAGGCCGATGGACACCATGCGCATCAGCGCCTCGCGCACCGGCGTGCGGCCCAGCCCGGTGCGCTCGGCGAGCTCGGCCTCGACGATCTGGCTGCCGGGCTGCAGCTGCATGGTGGACAGCAGCGTCTCGATGGCGTCGTAGGCCTCGTCGGCGGCACGGCGCTTGGGACGCGGGCGCGCGGCGGCCGCGGGGGCTGTCTCTGCTTCTTTCTTCTTCGGTGCTGTCTTCGGGGAGGCCATGGTCTCGTTCTGCGGATGCGGCGGCGCCGTCATTGTCGGGCGTCCGCGCCGCCGACGACTTCTCCGAGGCCCGCGAGCGTCGCGATGCGCACCGGCGACAGCGGCGGGCGCGGCACGGGCGGCGTCCATCCGAAGAGGAACTGCGCGGCGTCGCCGCACACGCGCCCTTGGCAGGCGCCCATGCCGCAGCGGCGGTGCAGCTTGGCGTCGGTCCAGCCGCTGCAGTCCTGCAGCACGGAGAAGGGCACGTCCTCGCAGCGGCACACGAGCGTGTCGGGCCGAGGGAGCACCCGGATGCCGGCATGCAGCGCGAAGCCGCGGTGCAGCTGCGCGGCGAAGGCATCCCAGCGTGCGCGCTCGCCTTCGTGCGCGGCGGCGGCGCGCTCGTCGCCCACCGCCGCATGGCCGGCGATGCTGCCCTGCGCCAGCGCGCGCTCGCTGCCGCCGAAACCGGTGCACTCGCCCGCCGCGTAGATGCCCGGCACGCTGGTGGCCTGCCGCGCATCGACCTGCAGGCCCCGCGCGCTGAAGCCGTCCGAAGCCAGCGCGCAGCCGAGCATGCGGCCGAGCTGCGTGTTGGGCACCAGGCCGAAGCCGCAGGCGATGCGGTCGCAGGCGATCTCCACTTCCTTGCCGTTGCCCTGGCGCAGCCGCACCGACTCGACCTGCCCCGCGCCACCCGCCGAGACGACGTGCGACGAGGTGCGGTAGCAGGAGTCGGCCAGCGCGACGGCCTGCGCCGCCTTGCCGGGCCAGCGCGCAAGGCCGGCGCCGAAGCGCGCGACCGAGGCGAACGAAGCCTGCTCGGCGATGCGCAGCACCTTGGCACCCGCCGAACGCGCGGTGGCTGCGGCGGCGAGCAGCAGCGGTCCGCTGCCCGCGACGACGATGCGCTCGCCCTCGACCGGCAGGCCGGCCTTGATGAGCGCCTGCAGCCCGCCTGCCCCTGTCACGCCGGGCAGCGTCCAGCCCGGAAAGGGCAGCAGCAGTTCGCGCGCGCCGGTGCACAGGATGAGCTTGCTCCACCGCATGCGCACGGCGCCCTCCGCGTCTTCGAGCAGCAGCTCGCCGGGCGAGGGCGCCGCGACCACGCGCGTGCCGCTGCGCACGCGGATGTTGGCGTGGCGTTCGAGTGCGTCGCGCCACTTGCGCGCGGCAGGCGGAAGCTTCGCGCCGGGGCCGTCGCGCCAGATCTGTCCGCCGGGCGCGGGGTTGTCGTCGATCACGACGACGGATGCGCCGCTGCGCGCAGCCGCCACGGCCGCCGCCATGCCGGCCGGACCGGCGCCTACGACCAGCACGTCGCAACGCTCGGGCACGACGCTGCTCATTCCGATGTCTCCACGCGCATGCCCTCGGTGCACACGGTCTGACACGCGAGCCTGCGCCGGCCGTCGACGAGCACGCGGCATTCCTGGCACACGCCCATGCCGCAGAAGGGCGCGCGCGGCTGGCCGCCGACGGAAATGCGCGCCACGCCCGTGCCGCCGGCCACGCGCAGCGCGGCGGCGACCGAGCTGCCGGTCTTCACGCGGACCAGGCGGCCGTCGATGTTCAGCAGGGTGTGGGCACTCATGCGGCTTCCCGCAGGCCGCGAGGCGCGTAGGGCGCGGCGTCGAAACCGGGTGTCGCCCCGGTCATCAGCGCGGCGAGCAGGTGCGCGCTGCCCGGCGCCGTGGTCACGCCAAGGCCCTCGTGGCCGACGGCGAGCCAGAGCCTTTCGCGCCACGGATGCTTGCCCAGAAGCGGAAGCCCGTCGGGCGAGGCCGCGCGCATGCCGGTCCACGAGCGCAGGGCGTTGAGGTTCGCGAGCCCCGGCAAGTAGTCGAGCGCGCGCTGGAGCATGCGCGCGAGCATCGGCGCTTCCACGGCCGCGTCGGTGGTGTCGAACTGGCGCGAGGAGCCGATCAGCAGCTGCCCAGTGGGACGCGGCTGCACGTTGAAGGCGACCGAGTCGCCCTCGCTATGGTGCGCGCTGGTCACGTAGCCGAGCTCGACGAGCTGGTGGTGCACCGTGCCCGGATAGCGGTCGGTGATGAGCAGGTGGCCCTTCTTCGGGCGTATCGGCAGCTCGGGGCACAGCGCGGTCGCCTGGATGCCGTTGGCGAGCACGACGCACGGTGCGGCGCGGCGGCTGCCATCGGCCAGGCGCAGCGTACCGTCTTCCTCGATGGCGTCGACCTTCGCCTGCTCGACGCGGATCGATGCCGCGTGCTGCGCGAGCAGCCAGCGCGCCGCGTTGGGTGCGTAGAGGATGCCGTCGCCAGGCACTTCGAGCGCGCCCGCGAGGCCCTTGCGCAGCGCGGGCTCGGCGGCCGCGAGCTGTTTTGCGTCGAGCAGGCGGCTGTCGATGCCGTCGGCGCGCAGCCGCTGCAGCTTGCGCTCGGCCTCGGCCATCTCCTCGTCGTTCGCGGCGATCCAGAGCGTGCCGCAGGCGCTGTAGGCGCAGTCTTCGTTCATGCGCGGCGCAAGTTCGCGCCACTGCGCGATGGAATGTCGGCTCAGCGCCAGCTCGGCCGGGTTGTCGTCCATCACCACGAGGTGGCCCATGCCCGCGCCGGTGGCGCCGCCGATGCCCGCGTCGAGCACCAGCACCTTCGCGCCCGCATCCGCGAGCGCATGCGCGCACGCGGCGCCGACGATGCCGGCGCCGATGACGATGACGTCCGCGTCCATTGCGCCCGTCGTGCCCGTGGTCAGAGCCGGATGCCCCAGCCGAAGGGATCGGCGTCGTCGATCAGCAGCGTGGCTTCGGCGCTGATGTGCGCGCGGCCGCGCAGCGTGGGGATGACGCGGCCTTCGCCGTCGAGCGCGTAGCTGGCCTCGAAGACGCTGCCGATCACGCTGGCCTGCTTCCACACCTCGCCCGGCGCGAGCTTGCCGTCGGCCGCGAGGCAGGCGATCTTGGCGCTGGTGCCGGTGCCGCAGGGCGAGCGGTCGTAGGCGTTGCCGGGGCACAGCACGAAGTTGCGGCTGTCGGCGCCTTCGCTGTCGTCGGCGAAGAGTTCGATGTGGTCGATCTCCGCGCCGTCGGCACCGGTGATGCCCTGCGCCGTAAGGGCCTTGCGCAATGCGGCGGTGTAGTCGGTGAGCGCGGCGAGGTTGTCGCTCGCCACACGCTGGCCGTGCTCGCTCACGAGGAAGAACCAGTTGCCGCCCCAGGCGACATCGCCCCGAACCGTGCCGTGGCCCGGCAGCTCGACCGCCGCCTGCCGCAGGTGCCGGTAGGCGGGCACGTTGCGCACGCTCACCGAGCCGTCTTCGTGCAGCGTGGTGGTCACGGTGCCCACGGGCGTCTCGATGCGGTGCTCGCCGATGCCGATGCGCCCCATGTGCGCGAGGCTCGCGACCAGCCCGATGGTGCCGTGGCCACACATGCCGAGGTAGCCGGCGTTGTTGAAGAAGACCACTCCCGCCGCCGCATCGGCCGAGACCGGCTCGCACAGCAGCGCACCCACCACCACGTCGCTGCCGCGCGGCTCCAGCACGGCGGCGGCGCGCCACTTGTCGTGCCGCTCGGCCAGGAGCGCGCGGCGCTCGGCCATGCTGCCCTTGCCCAGATCGGGGAAGCCCCCGATCACCAGGCGCGTGGGCTCGCCGCCCGTGTGTGAGTCGATGACCTGGATGCGGTGCATGTCGTTCTTCGCCTTGCCTCAGTAGCTCGCGATGGGCATGGGTGCCGCGTTCTTGAAGGTGAACACCGTGATCGGCGCCTGCTTCATGTTGCCCTTGTCGTCGTAGGCGTAGGTGGCGGCCACGCCCTTGTAGGTGGCCTTGTAGAGCTCGGCGCCGACCTTGTCGGGATCGATGGAGTTGGCCTTCTTCATCGACTCGCCGATGAAGAGCACCTGGTCGTAGTACGAGGCGGCGTACGCATCGGGGTCGGCGTTGAAGCGCTTCTTGAACTTCTCCTTGAAGGCCGGGCCGCTCTGCGCCTTCTCGAGAATGGAGCCGCCCTGCGCGCAGAACACCAGGTCGTTGACCGCGTCGCCGCCGAGCTTGCCGGTGGCGGGGCTGCAGACGGTGTCGCCGCCCAGCAGCTTGCCGGGCACCGCGAGCTGCTTCATCTGGCGCGCCATGGGCGCGGCCTGCGGCGCGTAGCCGCCGAAGAAGATGGCCTCGGGCGCCTTGGCCTTCATGTTGGTGAGGATGGCGGTGAAGTCCACGGCCTTGTCGGTGGTGAACTCCTGGCCGACCACGGTAAGGCCCTGCTTCTTCGCTTCCTTGGTGAACTCCTCGGCAAGGCCCTGGCCGAAGGCGGTGCGGTCGTCGATCACGCCGACCTTCTTGAGCTTCATCTCCTTGGCCGCATACACGGCCATGGCGCCGCCGATCTGGTTGTCGCTCGCGATGATGCGGTAGAGGTTCTTGTAGCCGCCCTGCGTGACCTTCGGGTTGGTGCCCACGGTCGAGACCATGGTGCCGCCGTCGGCGTAGATGCGCGAGGCCGGGATGGCCACGCCCGAGCAGTACGGGCCCATGACGAACTTCACGCCGTCGTCCACGAACTTCTGCGCCACGCTCACGCCGGTCTTGGCGTCGCACTGGTCGTCTTCGGAAACCAGCTCGAACTTCAGCGTCTTGCCGCCGACCACGAGTTTCTTCGCGTTGAGCTCCTCGACGGCGAGGCGCACGCCGTTTTCATTGTCCTTGCCCGCGAAGGCGTTGGGGCCCGAGAGAGGACCGCTGTGGCCGATCTTGACCACCTGCTCCTGCGCGTGCGCCTGGCCGGCGAGGGCCAGGGCCGCGAGACCGAGAAACGAAACCATGCCTGCTTTTGTCTTCATGCTTCTTCCTGCTGGGTTGGGGACGATGAAAAACACGCGGCCGGCAGCCGACCGGTAAGCCGGTGCCGGCGCGCCGTCGGTTTATTGCATGACCGACTGGTATTGAACAGGCCTCGTCGCGAGCGCCTTCTTCACGATGCCTTCGACATACTCGCGCTCGGCGCCGACGAGCGGCAGGCGCGGGCGGCGCATGTGCTCGGTGCCCACGCCCACGAGCGCGTCGATGAGCTTGAGGTTCTGCACCAGCTTGGTCGACACGTCGAGGTGCAGCATCGGCGTCATCCACTGGTAGAGCTTGAGCGCCTCGGCGAACTTGCCGGCCTTCATCAGGTCGTGGAGCGCCACGGTCTCGCGCGGGAAGGCGCAGCCCACGCCGGCGAGCAGCCCGTCGCAGCCCAGCGCCAGGCCTTCGTAGGCGAGGTCGTCGACGCCGAGGAACAGCTGGTAGCGCTCGCCCACGGTGTTGCGCAGGTCGGTGATGCGGCGGATGTCGTCGGTGCTTTCCTTGATGGCGGCGATCCATTCGCAGTCGGCCAGCTCGACCATGTGCGCAGGCTTCAGGTCGACGCGGTAGGCCACCGGGTTGTTGTAGACCATGATGGGTTTCTGCGCCGCGTTGGCGATGGTGCGCACGTTGAGCATGGCTTCGCGCGCATCGGCCACGTAGATGACCGAGGGCATCACCATGAAGCCGGCCACGCCGATCTTGTTGGCGCCGTCGACGTAGCGCAGCGCCTCGCGCGTGCTGGTCTCCGAGACGTTGGCCAGCACCGGGATGCGGCCGTCGGCGGCCTCCAGCGCGATCTTCGCGACCTGCAGCTTCTCCTCCAGCGTCAGCGTGCTGGCCTCGCCGAGCGAGCCGCAGGTGACGAGGCCATGGATGCCGTTGCGGATCTGGAAATCGATGTGCCGGGCCGTGCCCTCGGCGTCGATGCTCTCGTCGGCGTGGAACTTGGTGGTGACGGCGGGAAAGATGCCCTGCCAGCGGGGATTGCTCACTTGATCGCTCCTTCGGATGTGCGGTGGAAAGCACCGGACTCTAAATATATTAAGGATATACGGTCAAGATACTTTTGGGACAAGCGCTCTTTTGCACCGTGTTCTTCTGTGATACGGAGGCGGCGGCGCAGGGCGTGAAAGCCCTGCGGAAGGCCGGCTCGCCTACTTGTGGCCGTCGGCGGGACGCAGCACGCCGCGCTGGAGCGTGACCGGCTTGCCGATCGGCGGCGCAGTCTTCGTCTCGACGGTGCGCAGCCTGCCGTCGTCCATGCGCACGCCCACCTCGTAGACGGTGACGGTGCGCACGTGCTTCTCGATGGCGTTGCCGGCGAAGCCGCCGCCCACCGCGCCGAGCACAGTGGTGGCGACGCGGCCGTTGCCGTGGCCGAACTGGTTGCCGACGAGGCCACCGACCACGCCGCCTGCGACGGCACCCACGCCGGTGGTCTTCTGCTGGCGCTGCACCGGCCGGACCGACTCGACGCGGCCACAGACCGCGCACGGCGGCGCTGCACGCGTGGCGGGCGCGGGCTCGGCTGCCGCAACGGCCGTCGAATTCACGGGAGCGGGCGCTGACTGCGGCACGGCGGCCATTGCCTGGGGGGCGGGCGAGGCGCCGACGGCAGGCTGCGGCATCGCAGGCGCGGGCGGTATGGCTTCGGGCTTGAAGTCGTCGGGCGCCGGGGTGGTAGCCGCAGCGGCCAGGGGCGTGGAGGCCGGCGCCGCGGTTTCCTGCCCCTGCCTGTGCAGCAGCACCCCGCCGAGCGCCGCGACCGCGATGGCCAGCACGCCGATCACGGCCCAAAGCACCCTGGGCGATCTGCCTGCGTGCATGGCCGCAGGCTGTTCGAGGGGCGACGTCGAATCCATGAGATTTCCTTTCAGCCCCGGCGCACGGCGGGGGCACTGCCAGAGCATGGCTTCGGGGGCCGCGAAGTTCAATCCGCCGGCGTCCTACAAGGCGATTTCGCGCCCGGGGCGCCGCCGCAGGGGATCAGCCCGCCCGGGCCATGGCCGTGATCGGCTCCAGCGCGAGCAGGGTCAGCTGTCCGTAGCCGACGTCCAGCCAGCCTTCGGCCTGCATGTGCTGCAGCGCGAGGTTGCAGCGCTGGCGCGAGACGCCGGCGATGGCCGCAAGCTCGTCCTGCGCGATGGGCAGGTGGATCAGTCCGAGCGGGTTGTTCAGCGGATGGGCCAGCCCGCACAGCGCATTCGCCACGCGCGCGGGGCCGCGCATCAGCCGCACGTCGCCCACGTGGTCCATGAAGTAGTGCAGGCGCTCGTTGATCTGCGCGTAGATGAAGTCCTTGAACGCCGGGTGCTCCTGCAGCAGACGGGCGAAATCGTCCAGCGGCAGCAGCGCGACGCGGCTGTCGCGCAGCGCCACGTAGTCGGCATGCCGTGGCTTGCCGCGCAGCAGCGCGCCCTCGCCGAACCAGCAGCCCGGCAGGATGCCGCCCAGCGTGGAGCTGCGGCCGTCGGCGGCGAGCACCGAGGTCTTGAGCAGCCCCTCCATCAGCCCGAACCAGGCCGACGGAATCTCGCCGCGCCGCCCCAGCAGCTGGCCCTTCGACACCCGGTGCTCGCGCATGCGCTCCATCACCCGCTTGCGCAGCGGCGCAGGCAAGGCAGCGCTCCACGACGACAGGCGCAGCAGCTCGTCCATGCCCAAGCCCGCAGGTCCGTCCGCCTTCGGGCGCCGCGAAGGAAGGGGCCCCGGCGCCCGCCAATGGGGCGCGGCCGGCGGCTCGTGTGGCTTCTTTTCCAAGGGGCAAACCCTTAATTCAAATGTCTCATTTTCAACAGTATCGCTTTCGCATCCCCCGAACAATCCGGCCCGAACCGCCCGCCGGGCGGCTTCCGGATGCCAGCTTCACGATGCACGATTCGCCCCCTTCCGACGCCCACGGCCAGCTGCTGTGGACACCCTCGGCTGAACAGGTCCGCGCCAGCGGGCTCCATGCCTACCAGCAATGGCTGGCCGAACGCCACGGCGTGCCGGCGGGCGGCTACGAGGAACTCTGGCAGTGGTCCGTGGACTCGCTGGAGCCCTTCTGGCAGTCGATCCGCGAGTACTTCGGCGTGGTGGGCGAGGGCGATGCGCAACCGGTGCTCGCGCAGCGCGAGATGCCCGGTGCGCAGTGGTTTCCCGGCATGCGGCTGAACTACGCCGAGAACGTGTTCCGCAGAACGCGCAATGACCCGGCGAGCCCCGCGATCATCTCGCGCCGGGAAGACGCGCCGCTGCGCACCATGTCGTGGGCCGAGCTGGAGCGCGACGCCGCCGCGCTGGCCGGGCAGATGCGCGCATGGGGCATCGGCCCCGGCGACCGGGTGGCGGGCTACCTGCCCAACTGGCCGGAGACCGTCGTCGCCTTCCTGGCCTGCGCCAGCATCGGCGCCATCTGGTCGAGCTGCGCGCCGGACATGGGCCCGGGCGTGGTCCTGGACCGGCTGCGCCAGATCGAGCCCTGCCTGCTGCTGGCGACCGATGGCTACCGCTACAACGGCAAGCGCCACGACCGCAGCGCCCAGGTGAAGGAGCTGCTCGCCGAACTGCCCAGCGTGAAGCGCGTGATCCACGTGCCGGGTTCGGCCGACGAGGCCCCGGCACCCGACTGGCGCGACCGCGTCGACTGGGCCGACGCGCTGCGCGAGGACGCGCCGCCGCGCTACGAACGCCTGCCTTTCGACCACCCGCTGTGGATCGTCTATTCGTCCGGCACCACCGGCCTGCCCAAGGCGATGGTGCACGGCCACGGCGGCATCGTGCTCACGCACCTGAAGACCATGGCGCTGCAGCACGACCTGCGCGCGGGCGACCGGCTGCTGTTCCTCGGCAGCACCGGCTGGATCGTGTGGAACCTGCAGGTGGGCGCGCTCCTGACCGGCGCGAGCATCGTGCTGTTCGACGGCAACCCCGCCTGGCCCGGCGCCGGCGCGCTGTGGCGCTTCATCGGCGAGCAGGGCGTCACGCTGTTCGGCTGCGGCGCGGCCTACCTGGCCAACTGCATGAAGGACGGCCTGCGCCCGCGCGACATCGCGAACCTGGACCGCCTGCGCGCCATCAACGCGACCGGCTCGCCGCTGCCGGTGGAGGCCTATCTCTGGGTCTACGAGGCCGTCAAGCCTGACCTCTGGCTGGCCTCGATCAGCGGCGGCACCGACATCGCATCGGGCTTCGTGGCCTGCGCGCCCAGCCTGCCGGTGCACGCCGGGGAGATCCAGTGCCCCGAGCTCGGCGTGGCGGCGTACGCATTCGACGACGCCGGCCGGCCGGTGGTGGACGAGGTGGGCGAGCTGGTCATCACCAAGCCCATGCCCTCGATGCCGCTGTACTTCTGGAACGATCTCGGGAACCGGCGCTACCGCGAGAGCTACTTCGAGACCTTTCCTGATGTCTGGCGGCACGGCGACTGGATCCGCTTCACGTCGCGTCGCAGCGCAGTGATCTACGGGCGCTCCGACAGCACCATCAACCGCTTCGGCATCCGCATGGGCACCGCCGAGATCTACCGCGTGGTCGAGCAGCTGCCCGAGGTGCGCGACAGCCTCGTGGTCGATCTCGAATACCTGGGCCGTCCCTCGTTCATGCCGCTGTTCGTGGTGCTGCAGCCGGGCATGGCGCTCGACGCGGCCCTCATCGAGCGCATCCGCGCCGCCATCCGCACCAAGGCATCGGCGCGCCACGTGCCCGACGACGTCGTGCAGGTGGACGAGATCCCGCGCACGCTCAGCGGCAAGAAGATGGAAGTGCCCCTGCGCAAGCTGCTGCTGGGCACGCCGGCCGAAAAGGTGGCGAGCCCCGACAGCATGCAGAACCCGCGCAGCCTCGCCTTCTTCGTCGACTACGCACGCCGGCGCGCGGCGGCCTGATTCCCCGGCAGCCTCCCGGGGGCCGCCTTCGTTTTCCCCCAGCCCTTTCGCATACACACAAACTCAAGGAGACACAGCACATGCAACGACGCCACTTCCTCAACGCCATGGCAGGCGCCGCCGCCACCGGCGCACTGACGCCCTTCGCCGCCCACGCGCAGGCGCTGGAGCAGGTGAAGGTCATCTACGGCTTTCCCGCCGGCAGCGCCGGCGACAGCGTGGCGCGCCGCGTGGCCGAGAAGCTCGGCGGCACGCCCTACAGCAAGAACCCGGGCTACGTGGAGAACAAGCCCGGTGCGGGTGGGCGCATCGCGCTGGAGACGCTCAAGGCCGTGCCGGCCGACGGCTCGGTGCTGGCGCTGGCGCCCGTGTCGGCGCTGTCGGTGTATCCGTACATCTATCCGAAGCTCTCGTACAAGCCCGAGGACGTCACGGCCGTGTCCATCGGCGCGGTGATGTTCCACGGCCTGGCCGTGGGCCCCTCGGTCCCGGCGGAGGTCAAGACGCTGAAGGACTTCCTCGCCTGGGCCAAGGCCAACCCCGAAAAGGCCAGCTACGGCTCGCCCGGCGCCGGCTCCATGCCGCACCTGCTGGGCGCGCTGCTGGGCATGCGCGCGGGCGTGGAGATCAAGCACGTGCCCTACCGCGGCACGGTGCCCAGCATCACCGACCTGGTGGGCGGCCAGATCGCGGCGGCCATGAACCCCAGCGGCGACTACCTGCAGTACGTGAAGGCCGGCCGCATCCGCGTGCTGGCCACCTCCGGCAAGAAGCGCTCGCCCTTCCTGCCCGACGTGCCGACCTTCACTGAGCTGGGCTACCCCGACGTGACCTCCGAGGAGTGGTTCGGCTTCTACGCGCCGGCCAGGACGCCCGCCGCCACCATCGCCACCGCCAACGCGGCCATCACCCGGGCGCTGAAGGACAAGACCGTGATCGACGCGCTGGCCCTGGTCGGCCTGGTCGCGAACGGCAGCACGCCACAGGACATGGCCGCCGACCAGAAGGCCGAGTACGAGCGCTGGGGTCCGCTGGTGAAGCAGATCGGGTTCACTTCGGAGTCCTGAGCGCGGAGTCCTGAGCAGCCTCCTGCGAGGCGATGTCGGCACCCGCCAGGAATCGCTTCGCCTCGCCTCGCATGCCCTGCGAGATGGCCTCCCAGGTGCGCGCGGGAAAGTCCGGCGGCAGCAGCGCCTCGACCTCGCCCAACGCGGCGTCCACCGATGCCACCAGCTCGAGCATCGCGTTCCACACGCCGATGCCGCCGTTCTTCATTGCCAGGCCATGCCAGTGGCGGGCCTGGATGGTCTGGAACACGTAGTGCGCATTCCTCGAGCGGATCGCCATGGCCAGGCCCGCCCTGCGCGGCTGGAACTGATTGGCGCCATCGCCGAAGTACGGCCACATCGAGATGACGTCGTACAGCGGCGTCATCTCGTAGGCGTCGCCGCGCTGGAGGTGGATCGAGAAGTTCTTGGCATGCCCGTCGGTGGCCGCGAGCAGGAAGAAAGCCAGCTGCGCGAGCAGGAAGCGCGCGCCGTCCTCGGCGCTCCTGCTGCCTTGCAGCAGCTGCAGGCACTTCGGCATGCCGGGCCCGCCGTGCTGCTCGTACTTCTTTTCTGACGGCAGGCCCAGGGCCTGGCAGAAATCTTCCTGCGGCAGTCGTGCGATCCAGGTCCTGCCGTCCATCCACTCGCGGTCGAAGCGCTCCACGACCAGCACCGTCTGCCCGCCGAAGGTGGCCATGGAAGTCGGTGCCACCGGCAGGCCGAGGGCCAGCACGATCTGCGCGCACAGCCATTCGTTCTGCACCGAGTCGGAGGCGTCCACGCGCCTGGAGCCGCCGATCAGCCCGAGCGGCAGCTTCACGATGTGCGTGGTGGGCGTGGCGCCATGCGGCCGGCACCATGCGCCATTCCAGCGGGTCAGCGCCGTCTTTTCCTGCGCGCCGGCCAGCGAGATGCGAAACAGGTCTTCGTCGCGCATGCCTTGCGGCACGTCCTCGGACGGCACGGCCTGCAACAGGTCGGCGATCTGCGCCTCGTCCAGCGGCTCGCAGTCGATGGCGTTCCAGCCCTGCGGTACGGCGCCTTCGGGCACGAGTTGAACGGCCCCGACACAGTCGCGGCCGATGGCTTCGAGCAGGCCGAAGGCCGTGTCGTCCTTGAGCCGGAAGCGGTTGCGCAGCCGCGCGCGGATCCTGTCGTTGTCGGGCAGCAGGTTGTCGAAGTAGTTGCGGACCACCTCGCCGCGAACCTCGAGCGCGCTGTTGAGCGGGATCGACAGCGACAGCGATCGCCGCCGCGGCGATTCAGACCAGGCCGGGTCATAGCGGAAGGAATGGGCGCCGCGTTCGACGATCCAGGTGCCTACGCGCTCTCCGTTCATCCAGGCGTCGAGGGCCTGCGTCACCACGACTCCCTCTTGGGCCGGACCACGAAGTTCCGGCGCGAGGTGGGCTTGACGTCCTTGCCGGGGTTCAGCGCCTGGAGTGCGCGAAGCGATTCGCCCGGCGCCCCCGGCGATTCGGCTTCCAGGCGCACCAGCACCGACTGGTCGCTCATCGGCGTGGCGGTCCATGGGCCGGGCGGAAGCTTCACGGCGTCGTACAGCGCGGGCTCTTCCGCGGCCACGGGCACGGGACTGGGCGCTGCCTCCTCGCGCAGGCTGAAGGAGGCGCCCAGCGCCGACAGGAGCTTCATCAGCTGCTCGAAGCTGACCGCGCCGGGGTTCGCCTCGATTTCCGCGATGCGGGCCTGGCTGACGCCGATGAGGGCACCCGCCTGAGCCTGCGTCAGGCCGCGCTGCTTGCGCAGGGCCTTGAGATGCGGGCGCAGCTGATCGACGAAGCGCAGGGGATAGTCCATTGCGCCTGCAGAATATCGGCTCTGTCTTGTTTTGTCAAAATATCGGCTTTGCCGTATTTTTCTTCGGTATCAGCTCAAGCTTGTAATTTCACTGCCGTCAGTCAGTCGATCTTGGCTCCCGACGCCTTCACCACCGCCCCCATCGCATCCCAGTCCGCACGCAGCAGCTTCTGGAACTCCTCCGCGCTCTGGCTGCGCGGCTCCACGCCCAGGCGCTTGAAGCGTTCCTGGATCACCGGGTCGGCCAGTACCTTGTTGGTCACGGCGTTCAGGCGTTCGACCTCGGCCTTGGGCGTGCCGGCCGGCGCGAGCAGGCCGATCCACGAATCGAAGGCGTAGCCGGGCAGGCCGCTCTCGGCCACGGTCGGCAGCTTGGGCAGGAAGGGGCTGCGCGACTGGCCGGTGGAGGCCAGCAGCTTCATGCGCGCGTCGTCCTGGAAGCCGATCACGCCGATGCTCGACGAGATCACCGCCTGCACGCGGCCCGCGAGCACCTCGTTGACGGCCTCGCCGGTCGACTTGGTCGGGATGTGCGTCATCTGCAGGCCCGCCTTCGCGAGGAAGGAGGCCATCGCCAGGTGCGTGGCGCTGCCGTTGCCGGCCGAGGCGTAGTTGTACTTGCCGGGGTTGGCCTTGACCTCCTTGATGAAGTCGGCCGTGCTCGACACGCCCATGCCGCTGGACACCGCGAGCACGTAGCCCGCGTTGCCGACGTTGGCGACGCCGACGAAATCCTTCAGCGGGTCGTAGCTGAGCTTGCTGTAGAGAAAGCCCGCGATGTTGTGGCTCGCCGCGGCAAGGACCAGCGTGTTGCCGTCGGCCGGCGCGCGCGCCACGATCGCCGCGCCCACGGTACCGCCCGCGCCCGCGCGGTTCTCGACGATGGCGCTGGCGTTCAGCGCGGCGCCCAGTTCGTTGTTGAAGGCACGCGCCACCGTGTCCTGCACCGCGCCGGTGCCGAAGGGCACGACGATGTGGATCACGCGCTGCTGCGCATGCAGCGGCGCAACAACGCAAAGCGCGGCGGCAGCCGCCAGCGCAGTCAGGGAACGTCGGGTGAACGGGGTCGTGCTCATCTGGGTGGCCGCTTTCATCATCATCGTCACAGGAAAAAAAGGAATGCCGATCAGCCGCGCGCCGGCAGCCAGCGCTGCACCAGCTTCACAAAGTAGCTGGCGCCGATCGGGATGATCTCGTCGTTGAAGTCGAACGAGGTGTTGTGGATGATGCAAGGGCCGGGCCCGTGGCCGTCGAGCCGGTGGTCGCCGTCGCCGTTGCCCAGGAAGGCGTAGCAGCCGGGCCGCGCGAGCAGCATGTGGGCGAAGTCTTCGGCGCCCATCACGGCGGGGAAGTCGTCGGTGACCATGTCGTCGCCCACCACCTCGCGCATCACGCTGGCGGCGAAGCGCGCCTCGGCCGGGTGGTTCACGGTCGGCGGCGACGAGCGCTTGAAGAACACCTCGGCCGTGCAGCCGTGTGCCGCCGCCACGCCCGCTGCCACTTCGCGCAGGCGGGCTTCGAGCTTGTCGATGGCGTCGATGGAGAAGGTGCGGATGGTGCCGCCGACGGTGGCGAAGTCGGGAATCACGTTCGGCGCATCGGAGCCCTGCAGCTGCGTGACCGCGAGCAGCGCGCGCTCGGTGCTCGGGATGGTGCGCGCCACGATGGTCTGCAGCTGCTGCGCGAGCGTGACCACCGCCGCCACCGGGTCGATGCCCGTGTGCGGCATCGAAGCGTGCGTGCCGCGCCCGCGCACGGTGATCATGTAGGTGTTGCTCGAGGCCATCAGCGCGCCTTCGTTGAGCGCGAAGCGGCCCACGTCGCCGACCGGGAAGTTGTGCAGGCCGAAGACGGCGTCGCAGGGAAAGCGCTCGAACAGGCCCTCGTCGATCATCTTCTTGGCGCCGGCCTTGCCCATCTCCTCGGCGGGCTGGAAGATGAAATTCACCGTGCCGTCGAAGTCGTCGGGCCCTTGTTGCGAGAGATGCCAGGCGGCGGCCAGCAGCATGGTGGTGTGGCCGTCGTGGCCGCAGGCGTGCATGCGGCCGGGGTGCGTCGACTTGTGGGCGAACTCGTTGGCCTCGTGCAGCGGCAGCGCATCCATGTCGGCGCGCAGGCCGATGGTGCGGCTGCCCGTGCCCTTGCGCAGCACGCCGACGAGCCCCGTGCCCGCGATGCCGCGGTGCACCTCGATGCCCCACTCGGCGAGCAGCTTCGCGACCTTGTCGGAGGTGCGGTGCTCCTCGAAGCCGAGCTCGGGGTGGGCGTGGATGTCGCGGCGGATTTCGACGAAGCGGGCGGCGTTGGTGATGAAGGAATCGGCGATGTTCATGGCGGGGCTGCTGGCAGCGGAATCGTTCGATGGAAGAAGAAGCGAACGATTCTGGCGCAGCAGCCCGCCGCGCGCACGCCGGATCGACTGCCGGCCAGGCTGCTACGCAATTCGCCCTTCCTGCCTCAGCCGCGCGCCGATGCGCCGGATCTCGGCCTCGCCCTGCTCGAGCGCGGCCTTGCTGGTGTGCACCGAGTAGTAGCCCATCACCAGCTCGTGCGGATGCTTCACCGCCGAGCCCAGCACGAAGGCCGTGTCGCCGTGCGCCACGAAGTCGATGGCCACGCCCGATTCCTCGAACACCGCGAGCTCGCCCGCGGCGACGGGGCCGCCGGTGTCTTGGCCCGCCTCGAGCGCGCCCCCGCTCACGGCGATCCAGCCCACCGTGTGGCCGGCCGGCGGCACGTAGGTCCAGCGTTCGCCGTCCTTGAGCTTCACGGCCAGGTAGTTCATCGGCGAAGGCGCGGCGACGGGGCTGCGCGCCGCGCCGTAGCGCCCGAGCAGCACGCGCGCCGGGCCTTCCTGCGGCACCTGCGAGGGCGCGAGGTACATGCTCTGCGCGGGTGCGTTCTCTTCCGAAGGCGGCAGCGCCACCCACAGCTGGAAGCCGCTCACGCGCTCCACGCCCGGCGCGGGCGCACCGGTGTGCCACACGCCGTTGCCGGCGCGCATCCATTCGACGCCGCCGCCATGCAGCGTGCCCTGCTCGCCGGTGGTGTCCTCGTACTGCGTGTCGCCTTCCATCAGCCAGGTCAGCGTGGCGATGCCCGAGTGCGGGTGCAGGCCGAAGCCCTTGTGGCCGCCGGTCACGTCGAAGCCGAAGAGGTCGAGGAACACGAAGGGCTTGAGGAATTCACCCAGGTCGCCGGGGCTCATCAGCCGCGTGATGCCGCCGTGGCGCGAGCCGCGCGTGCGGTAGACGATGCCGCGGGTGCTCGTTTCGATGGCCGTGGCCGTCATGCGGCCTCCCTCGCGCTCTTCAGCGCCTTGGTCCACCACGCGATGTCGTCGAGCAGCGCGGTGGCCGCCTGCGCGAGGTGCGGGAAGTCGGCGAAGCTCTTGCCCTGCTGCCAGATGCCCAGGAACTCGACCATGCCGATGTGCACCGCGTGGCGCACCGGCGCCATCTGCATCTCGACCGCCACCAGCCGCAGCTGCTCGATGGCGCGCGCCGCGCCCACGCCGCCGTAGCCCACGAAGCCGATCGGCTTGCGGATGAACTCCTTGTAGGCCCAGTCGATGGCGTTCTTCAGCACCGCGGCGGGGCCGTGGTTGTACTCGGGCGTGACGACGATCAGGCCGTCGAAGGTGGCCAGCTTGGCCTGCCAGCGCTGCGCGGCCTCGTTCTTCACCGGGCCCCAGGCCGGCGCGCCGGCTTCGTCGAAAAGGGGCAGCGGGTGGTCGCGCAGGTCGACCAGTTCGAAGGCGAGGTCGGTGCGCTGCTTGGCGATCTCGTGGATCCACTGCGCGGGCTTCTCGCCGAAGCGGCCTTCGCGGGTGGAGCCGAGGATGATGCCGATGCGGGGTTGTTGCTGGGTCATGGGGTACTCCGGAAGAGGTTGGAAGGAAGAAAGGAAATCAGGCCGCCGCGACGGGCCGGGACTGCGGCCGCAGCCGCCAGGCGACGAAGCCCGACAGCAGCGCAAGCACCACGGCCGGCGCGGGGTTGCCGCCGATCAGCAGCAGGTGCGTGGCGACGGCGCAGACCATGGTCGCGAACAGCAGCAGGCCGCCGAGGAAGCCGGTCGCGGGCACGAGCAGCAGCACCGCGCCGCCGACCTCGACGAGGCCGGTCACATAGCGGAACCACTGGCCGAAGCCGATGGCGTCGAACACCTGGACCATCTGCTGCGCGCCGGCCAGCTTGGCCGCGCCCGCGGCGCCGAAAGCCAGCGCCAGCAGGATGCGTACGCCCCAGACGATGCGGCGCTGGGTAGGAGAAGCAAGGGATGAAGTAGTCATGGGCTCAAGGTTAGGCACGCACCCATTGATCGACTAGGCGGTAGAGTCGGATTGCACTCATCCACCAATCGAAGGAATCAGCCGCCATGTTCGACCTCAACGACGCCGCCGTCTTCGTCCAGGTGGTGCGCCACGGCAGCTTCGCCGAGGCAGGCAGGCGCCTGGGCCTGCCGCCCAACACCGTGAGCCGGCGCATCCAGCAGCTCGAGTCGCAACTGGGCACCCGGCTGTTGCAGCGCTCCACGCGCAAGCTCACGCTGACCAGCGCCGGGCAGGATTTCCACGACCAGTGCGCCGGCCACATCGACGGGCTCGCCGCCGCCGGGCAGGCGCTGGCGGCCGGCGGCCAGGAGCCCAGCGGCCTGGTGCGCGTGGCCGCGCCGGCGGATTTCTTCGATTTCTTCCCGATGGAGTGGGTGGCCGACTTCCTGGCCGAGCATCCGCTGGTCAAGCTCGATTTCGCGCTCAGCGACGCAGCCGCCGACCTGATCGCCGAGCGCATCGACGTGGCCTTCCGCGGCGGCGTGCTGCGCGACTCGGGCTACGTGGGCCGGCGGCTGGTCACCCGCAGCGCCGGACTGCTGGCGAGCCCCGCCTACATCGCCCGGCGCGGCGAACCGAAGAGCCTGCAGGACCTGGCCCGGCACGACTGCGTGATCCCCTCGACACCCACCGGCCACACCACCTGGCGCCTCACCGGCCCCGACGGCGTGGAAGAGGAAGTGCTGGTCACCGGCCGCTTCACCGGCAACACCGCCCAGGCGCTGCGCAGGGCCGCGCTGGCCGGACTCGGCATCGCGCAGCTGCCGCCCGCGATGGCCACGCGCGACGAGCAGGCGGGCCAGCTGGTACGCGTGCTGCCGCAGTACGAGTACGCCGGACGCGGGCTCAACGTCGTCTACCCGAGCCGCAAGCACCTGCCGCTGGCGGTGTCGGCTTTCATCGGGCTGGTGATGGGGAAGCTCGACCAGATGGACTTGCTGCCCGAGACGTCAACGTCCGGTCACAGCTGATCGGCCTACAGCTTTATCGGCTTGAACTTGGCACCGGAGCGATGGGCAAACGGCACCGACAACATGCCCCCAGCCTGGAGTCCGGCTTGAGCAATGATCTGGGGCCACCATCCGACCAGACGTTCAGCTTTGATCCAAAAAGGCTGCCCACTCCACTGCTTCTCCAGCACGAAGACCAGATGCCCGCCCTTACGCAAAGCTTCACGCTCGGCATTGTGATGTTTCTTGAAGCGATCGATGGACACGATGCACCATCGGTCCAGTCTTGGTTAATTCACCGATCCAATCGACATCTTGTGCGTCAGGCTTGAACAAGTCGGTCAGGTGCACAACCCGTTCGACCTCATCTTTGACTGAGCCGCATAGGCCAGCGATGCCACGAGCAAAGTGTGGCGACAGGTTCGCATCGAAAAAGAACTTCAGGCCCGTAGCCGCTCCTCGAATCGCACCGCAGCATCCACGTGCCGCAGTTCTATTTCGAATTGGCGCGCGACAGCTTTGCGATCACGCCCCTCTGCGATGAAAGCATCAAAAAGCGTATCTGTCGGGATGCTCGGACCAACAACAATTGGCGTGCCAAACTGACGGGACGGATCCAACGCCACCCCTTTATTCCCAGGGGGAGTCCAAAGACGCGCAACATTTCCCTCGTACTCAATCCCAGCATAGAGAGAGGGCTTGATGACATGCGTAAACACGATTTGGTGTGCACGCACGTCGACCAAGGTTTCGTCACCTGCTTCATTGATGGCCGACTCAAAAATCTTCTTGCCGTCAGTCAAAAAGCGCCGCGTGGTTAGCGGATAGTCGGTATGCAATCTCTCGCGCGCGGCTTCAATGGTTGCCTTGACCACATGAAGGCTTACACCTGCATCGGTAAAGGCTCGCACGAGACGCAATTCCATCAAGTCCCGGAATCCAATAGCTGGTTCGTCGAAATCGGCATCCGCCAATTGAGACGTCCATAACGGCGGCGTGTAACGATGGCCTTCGCCATATTTCCAGCGATGGCCGCGTATCCATCGCCTGACCGCACGTGTTTCCGCACCGATCAAGCGCGCGGCTTGACCCAGTGAATAGATTCCCGTGTCCAGTAGATTTGGCGTGACCATTTCGAGAAAGTGTAGTTGGTAACTCCTGGCGCCCCTGTCGTTTTATACAGCGCCTCGTGAGGCATCGCACGGAATCGGGCTCCAAGCGCTTGAAGGAGCATCCGGACAGAGGTCTGCAGCTCAAGGGACAATGGGCCCATGAAAATCGCAAAAGACACCGTCGTCACCATCAAGTACAAGGTCTCCGACGCCCAGGGCAAGCTCATCGAGGCCAGCCCCGAGCCGATGGCCTACCTGCATGGCGGCTACGAGAACACCCTGCCCAAGATCGAGGAAGCGCTCGACGGCAAGGAAAAGGGCTATCAGACCGTTCTGAACCTCGCCCCCGCAGACGCCTTCGGCGAGCGCGACGAGTCCCTGGTGCGCAGCATCCCCAAGACCGACTTCCCGCCCGGCGTGAAGGTCGGCGGCCAGCTTCAGGGCCGGCTCGACGACGGCCGCGAGCATGTCTTCACCGTGATGAAGATCAAGGGCCCGGTCGTGCTGCTCGACGGCAACCACCCCTGGGCCGGCAAGGCGCTGAAGTTCAGCCTGCAGGTGACGGACGTGCGCGCGGCGCAGCCGGTGGAGATCGAGCACCGGCATGTTCATGGGGCGCATGGGCACCATCACTGAAGGGGCCGTATCGGCCCACGGACTCGACTAGCTCTTCTTCCAGAACCTAGCCGCATCCTCGATCTTCGCGAGCGCCTTGCGGCAGGCCTTCGCCCCGGCCTCGCACCGTGCGGTGAACCATCCCACGGCGAACCAGGCGCGCGCATCGCGCGCTGAGGCCTCGCGATACAGCGCGAGCGCGACGGCCTCGTCGTTGAATTCGCCCAATGCGTCCTGTGCGGGGCGCAGGGCCTTCAGGTAGGTGTTGGTGCCTTCTTCCTTTTCATCGAACAGCGGCGCCACGAACTCGGCGAGGTAGCGCAAACGCTTGAGGCGCTTGCGCACACGGTGCTGGCTTTCGGTGTCCAGCGATTCGAAGCGTTCGCCGTCGCGCAGCACCTGCTTGTGCAGGCGCTGCAGGCGCTTTCGCAGCAGGCGGCGGGCGTCGTTGGCGTTGACCGGTGCTGATGGCGGATCGCCTTCCGTAACCGGTTCGGATTCGGCCGGTTTCGCCGCAGTGAAGCCGATCAGCGAGACGAGCACGTTCTGGAAGGCCGGTGCGCGCACGATGTCGCCGGGCGAGGGCGCATCGGCTGCGGCGGCATCGTCGGCGGCCAGCGGATCGAAGTCGGGCGCGCCGGCTTCGCGCAGGCGCGGCTGCGCCAGCTTCACCACCTGTTCGCGGTCGCGCAGTGCGCCGAGGGCGCGGAAGGCGTCGACGAGCGGGGGCTCCCATTCCGCGGCCTGGGCAGCACCCGAGGCGGGGTCGAGATCGGCGAGCTCGCGCAGGGCCGTGCGCAGGCGGCGGATGCCGATGCGCAGCTGGTGGATCTGCTCCTCGTCGGTGCTGCCCGCGGCGATCTCGCCCGCGTTCGGCAGCATCTGCGCGAGGCACGACGCGACCACGGCCCGCCGGATGGCCAGGCCGTCCGGATGCTGATCGCCGAAGCGCGGCGGCTCGGCCTTCACTGCTTCCACCGTTTCCTGCGCCGCAAGCAGCCGCGCGCCGCGCTCGGCCTTCGACACGGTGCTGAACCACAGCCCGTGCTGCTGCGACCAGCGCCGAGCGAGCGAGACCAGGCCCTGCACGTCGCCGCGCTTGAGTTCGAGCTCCAGCTCGCACACCGGCGATTCGCGCTGCTCGGGCGTGCCGGCGTGGGCGACGACCTTGCCGACGTCCAGCGCCATCTCGATCACCGCGCCGGCGGAGCCGGCGACGCGGACGTCGCGGGTGAGCCGCACGATATCGGTCGATTGCCGCTCGACCAGCGGCGTGCCGTCGGCGAGGAGCTTGGCGAGCCGCTCGCCCACGGGCGTGCCGTGGTGGCGCTGCGGATCCATCTGCGGCGCCGGCCCTGCCGTGCCCAGGTCGACGTTGTGCTCCAGGCGGTGCAGGGCGTTGTCGCCGGTGGCCTTCACGGTCTGCACCCAGCGAGGCCCTTCCTTGCGCAGCCGCAGCACCACGCCGTCGGCGGCCAGGCGCTGGTCGGCGGTGTCGAAATAGCGGGCCTGCAGGCGGGTGCGCTCGATGGTGCCGCGCCTGAGGGCGGTTTCGACGGCCTTCAGGCGGCCGGCGGGGATGCAGAACTTGAACTCGATTTCCATGATGGCACCCATGATGCCCGGTCCGTTTCGCCCCTTGCAATCGCGGTCGCATCGTCTGGATCGGTAGCTTCGAAAAAATATGTGGACGCCGTCCATTTGATTTGTTATCGTTTGTGGACGGCGTACACAAAATGCCGGGCAACACCTCCGCAAACCTCTTTTCATCGACAGGACGACACCATGGCCACCAAGCAGATCTTCGTGAATCTCCCCGTCAAGAACCTCGAAAAGACCAAGGCGTTCTTCGCCGCCCTGGGCTACACCTTCAACGAGCAGTTCACCGACGCCAATGCCGCGTGCATGGTCGTCCAGAAAGACAGCATCCACGTGATGCTGCTGGTCGAGGAGTTCTTCAAGACCTTCACCACCAAGAGCATCGCCGACACCGCCAAGAGCACCGAGGTGCTGCTGTGCCTCTCGTGCGAGAGCCGCGCCGAAGTCGACGAGCTGGTGGCCAAGGCCAAGGCGGCCGGAGGCACCACCCCGACCGAGCCGAAGGACTACGGCTTCATGTACGGCCACGGCTTCCAGGACCTCGACGGCCACCTGTGGGAGCTGGTCTACATGGACCCGAACGCCGCCGTGACGCACCAGAACCCCTGAGGCAGCGCCGCCGCACAGGACCCGGACGATGCCGATCGTTCCATACGCGCTCTTCACTGTTGCACGGAAAGCCCCTGGCGGAAGGCGGCGGCGCCCCGATATTCCATCCACCGGCACGGCATCATCGGCCGCGCCCCCCATGGAAAGGAATATCCGCATGTCCGACAACAACAACGACAACAGGAGCCCCGTCGTCCAGGTCAAGCCGCTCGGTTTCCCGTGGCAGACGATCGACCCGTTCCTCTTCTGCGTCTACCACGACGACGCCTACCCGAAGGCCAACGGCCGCATGGGCCCCGAGGCCTCGCTGGCCGGGCGCCAGATCGGCCAGGACTTCAGCCGCAAGGACGGCTGGAGCATGTACCACGGCGAGACGGTGCCGGGCTTTCCCTCGCACCCGCACCGCGGCTTCGAGACCGTGACCATCGTGCGCAAGGGCCTGGTCGACCACTCCGACTCGCTGGGCGCCACCGCGCGCTTCGGCGGCGGCGACGTGCAGTGGCTCACGGCCGGCAAGGGCATCGTGCATTCCGAGATGTTCCCCCTGCTCGACGCCGATGCGGCCAACCCGCTGGAGCTGTTCCAGATCTGGCTCAACCTGCCGGCGAAGAACAAGATGGCCGAGCCGCACTTCACGATGTTCTGGTCGGAGGCCATTCCGCGCTTCGTCTCCGACGACGCGAAGGGCGGCCGCACCGAGGTCGCCGTGATCGCGGGCCGGCTCGGCGACAACCCATCCAGCGGCCGGTCCCCGATCCAGCCGCTGGCGCCCCCGCCCGATTCCTGGGCCGCGCAGGCCGATGCCGACGTGGCGATCTGGACGCTGAAGATGACGCCCGGCGCCCAATGGACGCTGCCCGCCGCCGCCGGCGAGGGCACGCGGCGCATGCTGTACTTCTTCAAGGGATCGACCGCGCGGGTCGGCGGCGAGCAGGTGCAGGGCCCGGCGGCCGTCGAGCTGCGCGCGGACGTGGCCGTGGAAATCGTCAACGGCGACGCGGAAACCGCTGAGTTCCTGGTGCTGCAGGGCCGTCCGATCGCCGAGCCGGTGGCGCAGTACGGCCCCTTCGTGATGAACACGCAGGCCGAGATCAGCCAGACCATGGCCGACTACCGCCGCACGCAGTTCGGCGGCTGGCCCTGGGAAGACCCGGCGCCGGTACACGGCCACGACGCGCCGCGCTTCGCGCGGCACCCCGGCGGGCGCGAGGAGCTGCCGGCGGAAGCGGCTGGAAAGCTCGCCTAGAAAGTCTTGAGGATCTCGACGCTCGGCGCCGTCATCCGCGGCACGAACTCGATGACCTCGGTGCGCGCCACCCCGCCCTGCACGAAGGGGTCGCGCGCCAGCACCGCCTCCAGGCCCTCGCGGTCGCCCGAGCGCGCGAGGATCACGCCACCCTGGCGCGGCACCTGCCGGCCCGAGGCCACGAAAAGGCCGCTTTCGTAGTGCTTCTTGAGCCAGACCATGTGCGCATCCATCAGCGCGTCGACCTCCTCGAGCGGACGGATGTAGGTGAGGGTGACGATGAACATGGGCGCGGCGGCGGTGAATTCGGAAGCCCCGATCCTATGGCCTCGGCGGGGCCCGCGCCGGCCGCAGGTGTGCGCGCTCGTAACCGGCATCACGCCGGGCACGTATTTCTTTCCTGCTCGGCTTACTCGATCGCCACGCCGCCTTCCTTCACCAGCTTCGCGAACTTCGCCGTCTCCTCGCGGATCTGCCGCGCCATCTCTTCCTGCGTGCCGCCCAGCGGCTCGGCGCCGATGGCCTGCATGCGCTGCGCGAACTCGGGCGAATGGATGATCTTCACCATCTCGGCGTTCAGGCGCGCCACGATCTCCTTCGGCGTGGCCGCCGGCGCCAGCACGCCGAACCAGGTGCCGATGTCGAAGCCCTTGAGCCCGGCCTCCTCCAGCGTCGGCACCTCCGGCAGCACCGACGAGCGCCGCGCGGTGGTCACCGCCAGCGCGCGCAGCTTGCCGCCCTTGATGTGCTGCAGCACCGGCGTGATGGTGTCGAAGGACATCGCCACCTGCCCGCCGAGCAGGTCGGTGGTGAGCGGCCCGCTGCCCTTGTAGGGCACGTGCAGCAGCTTCGTGCCGGTGCTGGCCTGGAACTGCGTGCCGATCAGGTGCTGCGCCGTGCCGTTGCCATTGGAGCCGTAGGCCAGCTTCTCGGGCGCGGCCTTGGCGAGCGCCACCAGCTCGGCCACGTTCTTCGCGGGCGTGTTCGCGGCGTTGATGACCAGCACGTTCGGCACCATCGCCACCACGGTGATGGGCGCCAGGTCTTTCTGGAAATCGTAGGGCAGCTTCCTGTAGACGCTGGTGGCAATGGTGTGATGCACCGCGCCCATCAGCAGCGTGTAGCCGTCGGGCTTTGCCTTTGCCACGTAGTCGGCGCCGAGCGTGGCGCCGGCGCCGGGCTTGCTCTCGACCACCACCGGCTGGCCCAGCGACTGCGAGAGCTTGTCGGCCAGCGCGCGGGCCAGCACGTCGGTGGTGCCGCCGGCCGGGAAGGGCACGACGAGGCTGATCGGCCGCGTGGGCCAGCCCGGAGTGGCCTGTGCCTGCTGCGCGAAGGCGAGGGCGGTGGTGCCCAGCCCCAGCGCGATGGCTGCAGCCTGCAGCAAGGTGCGCCGATGCAGGCGCGCGTTCGATGAAGCGTTCATGTCTTGTCTCCGGCTCGTTGTAGTGGTGCGCGCATCGAGGCGCGCGGATACCGTGGAATCGCTTGTCCGCCCGGGTGACAGATCAGGCCGCCAGCCGCAGCGGCTCGGCCGCTATGTGCGCGCAAACCGCGCGCGTCACCTCTTCGGTGGTCGCATTGCCGCCCAGGTCGCGCGTGTGCAGCGCGGGGTTGGCCGTGACGTGCTCCACCGCGGTCATCACGCGGCGCGCGGCCTCGGTCTCGCCGAGGTGCTCCAGCAGCATCACCACCGACCAGAAGGTGCCCACCGGATTGGCCAGCCCCTTGCCCATGATGTCGAAGGCCGAGCCGTGGATGGGCTCGAACATCGACGGGTAGCGCCGCTCCGGGTCGATGTTGCCGGTGGGCGCGATGCCCAGGCTGCCCGCGAGCGCGGCCGCGAGATCGCTGAGGATGTCGGCGTGCAGGTTGGTGGCGACGATGGTGTCGAGCGTGGCGGGCCGGTTGACCATGCGCGCGGTCATCGCGTCCACGAGTTCCTTGTCCCAGTGCACGTCGGGAAACTCCTTCGAGACCTGCAGCGCGATCTCGTCCCACATCACCATCGCGTGGCGCTGCGCGTTGCTCTTGGTGACCACGGTGAGAAGCTTGCGAGGGCGTGATCGAGCCAACTTGAAGGCGAAGCGCATGACGCGCTCCACGCCGGCGCGGGTCATCATGCTCACGTCGGTAGCGGCCTCGATCGGATGGCCCTGGTGCACGCGCCCGCCGACGCCGGCGTACTCGCCTTCGGAGTTCTCGCGCACGATCACCCAGTTCAGGTCTTCCGCCTTGCAGCGCTTCAGCGGCGCGTCGATGCCCGGCAGGATGCGCGTGGGCCGCACGTTGGCGTACTGGTCGAAGCCCTGGCAGATCTTCAGGCGCAGGCCCCACAGCGTGATGTGGTCGGGAATGTGCGGATCGCCCGCGGAGCCGAAAAGAATCGCGTCCTTGCCGCGCAGCGTGTCGAGGCCGTCGGCCGGCATCATCTCGCCGTGCGCGCGGTACCAGTCGCCGCCCCAGCCGAAGTCTTCGAAGCTGAAGTTCAGCGCGCCGCCGGAGGCCTCGGCCAGCGCCTCCATCACCTGTCGGCCTGCGGGGATCACTTCCTTGCCGATGCCGTCGCCGGGAATGGTGGCGATGCTGTAGCTGCTGCTCATCGTCGATGTCCTTCTTCGTGTGTGTGTAGGTGCTCTGTCGGGCTCCCACTGTAGGATCGACCGCGTCGAACGATTCACGCCGGAAGTGAATCCATCGTTAACCTGAATTCAACAATCGGATCAACCATGGCAGCCCCGGTACAGCCCGCCGACCTCGGTTTCTTCTCCACGCTCGCAGCCAGCGGCAGCCTGAGCGCGGGGGCGCGCGAGCTCGGCATCAGCACGCCCGCGGTGAGCAAGCGGCTCGCGCAGATGGAGTCGCGCCTGGGCGTCACGCTGGTGAACCGCACCACGCGACGCATGAGCCTCACGCCCGAGGGCGAGCTCTACGTGGCGCACGCGCGCCGCATCCTCGGCGAGATCGACGACATGGCGCAGCTGCTCGGCGGCGCGAAGGGCGAGCCCCAGGGGCTGCTGCGCGTGAACGCCACGCTGGGCTTCGGGCGCAGCCATGTGGCGCCGCTGCTCTCGAAGTTCGCGAAGAAGCATCCGCAGGTGGAAGTGCAGCTGCAGCTCTCGGTGAACCCACCGCCGCTGACCGACGACGCGTTCGACGTCTGCATCCGCTTCGGCGCGCCGCCCGAGGCCCGCGTGATCGCGCGGCGCATCGCGTCGAACCGGCGCCTCCTGTGCGCCTCGCCCGCGTATCTCGCGCGCGCCGGGCAGCCCAAGGTGCCCAACGACCTCACGCGGCACCGCTGCATCGGCATCCGCCAGGGCGACGAGGCCTACGGCATCTGGCGCCTGAGCAGCGGGCGCGGCACCGCGCAGCGCACCGAGGCGGTGAAGACGCGCGGCATGCTCAGCACCAACGACGGCGAGATCGCGGTCAACTGGGCGCTCGACGGCCACGGCATCCTGATGCGCGCCGAGTGGGACATCGCGCGCTACCTGCGCAGCGGACGCCTCGTGCAGGTGCTCGCCAGCTACCGCACGCCCGACGCCGACATCTACGCGGTGTATCCGCAGCGCCACCAGCTGTCGGCGCGCGTGCGAACTTTCGTCGACTTCATGGCCGCCGCGCTGGGCAAAGACGACATGCCGCCCAGGGCTTGAGACCCGATCCGACAGGCGCGGGCGCGCGTTTCTGCTACGGTGGATTCGAACCGATCGACCTTCGACGAAAGGCCCCGCCCATGCCATCGCGCACCCCGCAGATCCTGCCGCCCGCCTTCGTGCCGCCTTACCTGCTGAGCCGGCTCGCCGAAAGCGCCAGCCCGCCGCTGAGCGAGCGCGCGGTGAGCACGCTGACCATCGACCGCGAGCACCGCGCACTGCGCGGCCTGGTGCCGCCGGCGGTGGTCTCGAACATCACCGGCACGCCGGTGCGCCCTGCGCGGCCCAATTCGCCCGAGCGCGCCATCCACGACGCGGGCCACACGACCGAACTGCCCGGCAGGCTGGTGCGCACCGAAGGCAGGCCCGCCACCGGCGACATCGCGGCCGACGAGGCCTACGAGCACCTGGGCGCGACCTGGCGGCTGTACCGCGAGGTGTACGAGCGCGACTCCATCGACGGCGCAGGCATGCCGCTGACCGGCAGCGTGCACTACGGCAAGGACTACGACAACGCCTTCTGGAACGGCGCGCAGATGGTGTTCGGCGACGGCGACGGCGAGGTGATGAACCGCTTCACCATCGCGGTGGACATCATCGGCCACGAGCTCACGCACGGCGTGATCGACCACGAGGCTGCGCTCGTCTACCAGGGCCAGCCCGGCGCGCTCAACGAATCGATCTGCGACGTGTTCGGCGTGCTGGTGAAGCAGCATGTGCTGAAGCAGACCGCGCAGCAGGCCGACTGGCTCATCGGCGCCGGGCTCTTCATGTCCAGCGTGAAGGCCAGGGCCCTGCGCTCGATGGCCGAGCCCGGCACCGCCTACGACGACCCGGTGATCGGCAAGGACCCGCAGCCCGCGCACATGAAGGACTTCGTCGTCACTTCGCAGGACAACGGCGGCGTGCACATCAACTCGGGCATTCCGAACCGCGCCTTCCACCTGGCGGCCGTTGCCATCGGCGGGCCGGCATGGGAGACGGCGGGCCGCGTCTGGTACGACACCCTGCGCGACAGGCGCCTGCGCAACGACGCCGACTTCGAGGCCTTCGCGACGCTCAGCATCGATGTCGCGTCGCAGCGCTTCGGCGCCGGCAGCGCGGTCCGCAAGGCGGTGGCCGACGCCTGGCAGGCCGTGGGGGTGATCGCGCCATGATCCGCCTGCCGCCGCTGAACGAGGCGACCACCGTGCGCGTGACGCGCGAGGGCGGCCTGGCCTACCTGCCGGGCCTCGCGCAGCCGCGCAGCTTCCAGCTCGGCGAGTGCACGCAGGAGCTGCGCCAGCAGATCGGCGATGCGCTGCAAAGCGCCGTGCCGCACGCGCAGCAGCCGCCCGGCGCTACGGTGTCGGGCGGCGATCAGCGCTTCTTCCGCGTCGAGGTGCTCGTGCGCAGCGCGGGCGAGCAGCAGGACATCTTCGTGAGCTTCGAGGTGCCCGAGGCCGAGGCGCCAGAGGCGCTGGTGCACCTGTGGAAGGAAGCGGGCAGAAGCTGAAAAAGCCTAGGCACCGCCCAGGACCACCGACGCGATCAGCCACACGTTGGCCGCGCCGATCACGCCGAACAGCAGCCACGCCAGCGACTTCACCACCGGCCCGTTGGCGAAGCCGCCCATCAGCGCGCGGCTGCTCGTGAAGCGGATCAGCGGCCACATCGCGAAGGGCAGCTGGAAGCTCAGCACCACCTGGCTGAGCACCAGCATCTTGCCCACGCCGCCGTCGCCGAACCACCACACGCCCAGCCATGCCGGGCCCAGCGCCAGCGCACGCGTGATGAGCCTGCGCTGCCAGCACGGGATCTTCAGGTCGAGGAAGCCTTCCATGATGATCTGGCCTGCGATGGTGCCGGTGAAGGTCGAGCTCTGCCCCGAGGCCAGCAGCGCGATCCCGAACAGCGTGGCCGCGACCGCACTGCCGACGACGGGCTCCAGCAGCCGGTAGGCGTCGTCGATCTCCGTCACCTCGCGGTGGCCGGTGGCGTGGAAGGCGCTGGCCGCGAGCACCATGATGGCCGCGTTGACCAGAAGCGCGAGCGAGAGCGACACCACCGCATCGAGCGTGCAGAAGCGCACCGCCTCGCGCCGCGCGGGGTCGGTGTCGGCGATCAGGCGCGTCTGCACGATGGACGAATGCAGGTACAGGTTGTGGGGCATCACCGTCGCGCCGACGATGCCGATGGCCAGGTATAGCGCGCCCGGCTGGTGCAGCCGCTCCAGGCTCGGGCCGAAGCCCATCGCCACGCCGAACCAGTTGGGCGGCGCCATCGCCAGCTCCACCACGAAGCAGGCCGCGATGGTGCCCACGAGCCCCAGCACGATGGCCTCCACCCGGCGGAAGCCCGCGCCCTGCAGGCCCAGCACCAGCAGCGTGTCGAAGGCGGTGATGGCGATGCCCACCGGGATCGACACGCCGAACAGCAGGTGCAGCGCGAGCGCGCTGCCCAGCACCTCGGCGAGGTCGCAGGCCACGATGGCCAGCTCGGCGCCCAGCCACAGCAGGCGGTTGACGCGCGGCGAGTAGTGCTCGCGGCAGGTGCGCGCCAGGTCCTTGCGCGCGACGATGCCCAGCCGCACGCACAGCGTCTGCAGCAGCATCGCCGCCAGGCTCGCGAGCAGCACCACGAACAGCAGCCCGTAGCCGAAGCGCGAGCCGGCCTCGATGTCGGTCGCCCAGTTGCCCGGGTCCATGTAGCCGACCGAGACGAGCAGGCCAGGGCCCGCGTAGCGCATCAGCTTCTTGAAGAAAGGCAGTTCCTGCGGGACGGCGACGCTGCCCTTGACTTCGGAAGGACAGAAGGGCGCGGTGGCCGTGCGGGGGAGCGGGAAGAACATGCGGGCGATGATAGGGACAAGGCCGCGGCGTTGTCGCGGACCTGACCGGTACGGTCGCGCCAAATCTCTTAGATTCGACCGTCGTCATTCACCACTCATCCAACCGGAGACTTTTCAATGATCCACGTCGTCGCCGTCATCACCGCCAAGCCGGGCCAGCGCGCCAAACTGCTCGAAGCCTTCGCCGAGAACCGAGCGGCCGTGCTGGCCGAGGCAGGCTGCATCGAGTACGGCGCAACGGTCGATGCGCAGGGCATCCCCACGTCGAAGGCCAGCTTCGGCCCCGACACCTTCGTCGTGATCGAGAAATGGGAAACCCTGGCGCACCTGCAGGCGCACGCGGTCGCGCCGCACATGAAGGCCCACAGCGAGAAGACGAAGGAGCTCACCGCGGGCAAGCTGATCCACGTGCTCGAGCCGGTCTGAGGCACTCCTGCGTCCGTTCGCCCTTCTCCGCACCTTCCGGTTTCGCGGCATCACGCATTCGCGCGCTGCGCGATGCGTGCTACCGTCGCGCCGGGAGCACGCGCCACCGATGCACCATGCATGCGTCGCGGGCCTCGTGAAGATGCACAGAGGAGGACCGAAGGGATGGCGATCTTTAGTTCGCAGCCAGGCTGGCGTTTGCGCAGCCTACTCTTGCCAGGCTTGCTGGCAACCGCCGTACTGGCCACCGGCTGCGCGCCGTTGCTGGCGCCGCCCTACGCGGCCGACTACGAGACCCTCGACAAGCTGGAGGCCACGCGCCCCGGCATGGTGGCCCTTGCGAAGGCGCAGCCCACCGACGCGGACGACAAGGTCAACACCGTGCGCCTGCGCAGCGCCCGGCTGCTGTCGCCCAGCGGCAGCTTCGCGCAGTACCTGCAGGACGCGATGATGCGCGACCTGAGCGAGATCTCCGCCTACGACCCGAAGGCGCCCACGCGCATCGCGGCGCGCGTGCTGGCCAACGAGATCGACCTGGGCGTGATCAACGGCGCGGGCCGCATGGAAGTCGAGGTCACCGTCACGCGCGACACCACGCAGCGCCTGCGCAAGACCTATCGCGCCGAGACCGCCTTCGATTCGAGCTACGCGAGCATCGTCGCCGTGCCTGCCGGGCAGGCCGCGTATCCGCGCCTCGTGCGTGCCTTGCTGCGGCAGGTGTATGCCGATCCGCAGTTCGTGGCCGCCATCGGCCGTTGATCCCTCAGGCCAGGAGGCGTTCGATGCAGTTCTTCTCTCTTCCGGCGGCCATGGCGCTGTCGGCCTCGTTGCTGCTGCTCGGCGGCTGCGTGCACCCGATCACCATGATCACCGAGACCGCCCCGGCGCGTTCGCAGGCGTACCTCGTGCCGAAGAAAGTCGCCTACGTGATGACCGATGCCGACCGCGACCTCGAAGTGGTCACCCCCGGCGGCAGCGGCGACCGCGTGAGCTACTACCCGTACCGCGACCTGGAGAAGTCGATCCGCGATGCGCTGCGCGCCGTGTACCGCGACGTCGTCGTACTGCGCACCGCCGGCGACGCGAAGGCCAACGAGGCGGCGGGCGTGTCGCTGGTGTTCTCGCCGCGCATCAAGACCGATTCGAGCTCGTCCTCATGGATCAGCTGGCCCCCGACCTCGTTCACGGCCGAGGTCTCGTGCGTGGTGACCGATGCGACGGGCGCCGAGGTCACGCGCGTGCGCGCCGTGGGCAACGGCACGGCGGAGTTCGGCGAGTTCAAGGGCGACTTCGGGCTGGCGGCGCGGAGGGCCGCGACGCGGCTGACGTCGCAGTTGAGCAGCGAGATACGCAGGAACGAGAAGCTGCGATAGCGGTGATCGCGACGAAAGCGGGGAGCGGGAGCCCAATGAAAAAACGCGCCCGAAGGCGCGTTTTTTCCTGAAGCCGCGAAGTCTTACTTCGACACGACCTTCACCATCTCCAGGCACTTGTTCGAGTAGCCCCACTCGTTGTCGTACCAGCTCACGAGCTTCACGAAGGTGCCGTCGAGCGCAATGCCGGCTTCGGCGTCGAAGATCGAGGTGCGCGGGTCGCCGCGGAAGTCGGTGGCCACCACCTTGTCTTCGGTGTAGCCCAGCACGCCCTTGAGCGCGCCTTCGCTCTGTGCCTTCATCTCGGCGCAGATTTCCTTGTACGTGACTTCCTTCACCAGCTCGACCGTCAGGTCGACCACCGACACGTCGGAGGTCGGCACGCGGAAGCTCATGCCGGTGAGCTTCTTGTTCAGCTCGGGGATCACCACGCCCACGGCCTTGGCTGCGCCGGTGCTCGAGGGAATGATGTTTTCCAGGATGCCGCGGCCGCCGCGCCAGTCCTTGTTGCTGGGGCCGTCCACGGTCTTCTGCGTGGCGGTGGCGGCGTGCACGGTGGTCATCAGGCCGCGCTTGATGCCCCACTTGTCGTTCAGCACCTTGGCCAGCGGGGCCAGGCAGTTGGTGGTGCAGCTGGCGTTGCTGATGATGGCCTCGCCGGCGTACTTCTTGTCGTTCACGCCGTAGACGAACATGGGCGTGTCGTCCTTCGACGGAGCCGACAGAATGACCTTCTTGGCGCCCGCATCGATGTGCTTTTGCGCCGTTTCCTTGGTGAGGAAAAGGCCGGTCGACTCGAGCACGATGTCGGCGCCGACTTCGTTCCACTTCAGCTGCGCGGGGTCGCGTTCCTGCGTGAGGCGGATCTTCTTGCCGTTCACGATCAGCGTGTTGCCTTCGACCGTGACTTCGCCCTTGAAGCGGCCATGCACCGAGTCGTACTGGAGCATGTAGGCTAGGTAGTCGGGCTCGAGCAGGTCGTTGATGGCAACGATCTCGATGTCGTTCTTGAAGTTCTGCACCGCTGCGCGCAGCACGTTGCGACCGATGCGGCCGAAGCCGTTGATACCGAGTTTGATAGCCATCTGACTTGCTCCTAAGGTTGAAAAACTGTTGTCTGTCGTGAAACCGGCGAAAGAACGAACCGATCAGTCGCGCAGCACGGCTTCCACCGTGGCGGCGAGGTTCTCCGCCGTGAACCCGAAGTGCTTGAACAGCGCCGGTGCCGGTGCCGACTCGCCGTACGTGTCGATGCCGACGACTGCCGCGCAGCCGTACTTCCACCAGCCGCCGGTGCAGCCCATTTCCACGGCGATGCGCGGCAGCTTCTTCGGCAACACGGCCTTCTTGTAGGCCACGTCCTGGCGGTCGAAGGTGGTGGTCGAGGGCATCGACACCACGCGCACGGCGATCTTCTTCTCGGCCAGCAGCTTCTGGGCAGCCAGCGCGAGCGGCACTTCGGAACCGGTGGCGATGATGACGGCGGCCGTCTTCTTGCTCTTGAGGCCGACGACTTCGGGCTCCGCGAGCACGTAGGCGCCGCGGCTGATGTCGCCGAGCTCGCTCTTGGGCGCGTAGGCGATGTTCTGGCGGCTCAGCAGCAGCGCGGTCGGGCGCGACTGGTTCTGCAGCGCCACGGCCCAGGCCACTGCCGTCTCGGCCGTGTCGCCCGGACGCCAGACGTCCAGGTTCGGGATCAGGCGCAGCGAGGCGGCGTGCTCGATCGACTGGTGCGTCGGGCCGTCTTCGCCGAGGCCGATGGAGTCGTGCGTGAAGACGTGGATCACGCGGCGCTTCATCAGCGCGGCCATGCGGATGGCGTTGCGGCTGTAGTCGCTGAAGGTGAGGAAGGTGCCGCCGTAGGGGATGTAGCCGCCGTGCAGCGCCACGCCGTTCATGATGGCGGCCATGCCGAACTCGCGCACGCCGTAGTTGATGTGGCGGCCGATGGTGCCGTGCGGCGCTTCGGCCGGGGCTTCGGGCTTGGCTTCGTCTTCGGCGCCCTGCTTGGCAGGAACTGCCGGCACGTTCATGACCACGGCGCCGGTCTTCGCGTCGAAGCGCAGGGCGGCAGTGCTCTTGGTGTTGGTGAGGTTCGAGCCGGTCAGGTCGGCGCTGCCGCCGAGCATTTCAGGCAGCGCGGCGGTGAAGGCTTCGAGCGCGAGCTGGCTGGCCTTGCGGCTGGCGACGGTCTCGCCCTTGGTGTGGGCGGCGACCACGGTGTCGAACGCGACCTGGTGGAAGTTCTTGGGCAGCTCGCCCTTCATGCGGCGGGTGAACTCTGCGGCCAGCTCGGGGTAGGCGGCGGCGTAGGCGGCGAACCTGTCGTTCCAGGCGGCCTCGGCCTTGGCGCCGGCTTCCTTGTGGTCCCAGTCGGCATACACCTCGGCCGGGATCTCGAACGCGGGGTAGGGCCAGCCGATGGCTTCGCGGGTGAGCACGATCTCTTCGGCGCCCAGAGCCTCGCCGTGCGCCTTGGCGGTGCCGGCGCGGTTCGGGCTGCCCTTGCCGATGGTGGTCTTGCAGACGATCAGCGTGGGCTTGGATTCTTCCTTCTTGGCCTTGGCGATGGCCTTGGACACCGCCGCGGCGTCGTTGCCGTCGATCGGACCGATGACGTTCCAGCCGTAGGCCTTGAAGCGCTCTTCGGTGTTGTCGATGAACCAGGGCTTGACCTGGCCGTCGATGCTGATGCCGTTGTCGTCGTACAGCGCGATCAGCTTGTTCAGGTGCCAGGCGCCGGCCAGCGCGCAGGCTTCATGGCTGATGCCTTCCATCATGCAGCCATCGCCCAGGAAGGCGTAGGTGTGATGGTCGACCACGGTGTGGTCCTTGCGGTTGAACTCGGCCGACAGCAGCTTCTCCGCCAGCGCGAAGCCCACGGCGTTGGTGATGCCCTGGCCCAGCGGGCCGGTGGTGGTCTCGACGCCCGGGGTCACGTCCACTTCGGGGTGGCCGGCGGTCTTGCTGTGCAGCTGGCGGAAGTTCTTCAGTTCGCCGATGGGCAGGTCGTAGCCGGTCAGGTGCAGCACCGAGTACAGCAGCATCGAAGCGTGGCCGTTCGACAGCACGAAACGGTCGCGGTCGAACCAGTGCGGGTTGGCGGGGTTGTAGCGAAGGTGATCGCCCCAGAGTGCGACGGCCATGTCGGCCATGCCCATCGGTGCGCCCGGATGTCCGGAATTTGCTTGTTGGACGGCATCCATGGCCAGTGCGCGGATTGCGTTGGCCATCAGGGCGTGGTTTGCCATGTGCGGTGGACTTTCGGAGGGAAAAGGGAGGGTTGGGGTGGGGAGAACCCGCGATTTTACCGGGCGAGCCCCGAACGCTCCCGATACGGCCCGAACACCCTTCCGATGCTCCTGTGCGCCCTGGCCCCAGGGGGACTGCTAGAGTTGCCACCCATGCACGGGCTGCACCTCACCGCCGACCTTCACGACTGCCAATGCGGCCCCCAGTGGCTCACCGATCGCGATGCCCTGGGCGCGGTCTGCCTCAAGGCGGTGGCGGCTGCCGGGCTGCAGGCAGTGGGCAAGCTGATCCACGGCTTTCCGGCCACGCCGCAGGGGCCGGGCGGGGTCACGGCCACGGTGCTGCTGGCCGAATCGCACCTGTGCATCCACACCTGGCCCGAGCAGCGCGGCGTGACGCTGGACGTGTACGTCTGCAACTTCAGCGGCGACCACTCGGCCAAGGCGCATGCGCTGATGGAGTGCCTGGTGTCGCTATTCCAGCCGCTACACAGCGAACGCAACGAACTGCAACGCGGGCGGGTGGCGGCGTGAGCGGCAACGCGGTGCGCGCCATGATCCTGGCCGCCGGGCGCGGCGAGCGCATGCGGCCCCTGACCGACAGCACTCCCAAGCCCCTGCTGGAGGTCCGCGGCAAGCCCCTGATGCAATGGCCGATGGAAGCGCTGGCCGCCGGCGGCTTCACCGAACTGGTCGTCAACACCGACTGGCTCGGCACGCAGATCTCTGACCGGTTCGGCGCAAGGCCTTTGCTGGGTGGGCACTCCGCGCTATCGATTTCATACTCCGACGAGGGCCGCGACTTCGGTGGCGCGCTGGAAACAGCGGGCGGCATCGTGCGCGCGCTGCCCCTGCTGGGCGACGTGTTCTGGGTCGCGGCCGGCGACGTGTTCGCGCCGGGATTCGCCTTCGCGCAGGCCTCGGTCGAGCGTTTTGTCGCCAGCGGCAGGCTCGCGCACCTCTGGCTGGTGCCCAATCCGGCGCACAACACCAAGGGCGATTTCGGCCTCTCGCCGGAAGGGCTCGCGCTCAACATCGCCGCCGAGAAATACACCTTCTCGACCATCGGCCTGTACCGCGCCGCGCTCTTCGCGCCGCCCTACTGCGACATTCCGAGCGGCAACCCGGCCGGCCGCAAAGCCCCGCTGGCGCCGATCCTGCGCGCCGCGATGGACAATGAACTCGTGAGCGCCGAGCTCTACACCGGCCCCTGGACCGACGTGGGAACCCCCGAACGGCTCGCCCAACTGAACACGCCAACAAGATGACCGCAGCAGACATCGCCACCACGATCTACGCCGAGCGCCGCGCGCGCCTCGCCTCGCAACTCGGCAAGGACGGCATCGCCATCATCCCGACCGCGCCAGAGCGGCCGCGCAACCGCGACACCGACTTCCTGTATCGCCACGACAGCTACTTCTATTACCTGACCGGCTTCACCGAGCCCAACGCCTGGCTGGTGCTGGCGGGCGACGGCCGCGCGACGCTGTTCTGCGCGCCCAAGGACATCGAGCGCGAGATCTGGGACGGCTACCGCCTGGGCCCCGACGCGGCGCCCGCGGCGCTCGGCGTCGACGAGGCCTTGCCCGTCACCGAACTCGACGCGAAGCTGCCCAAGCTGCTCGAGAACCGCGCCACCGTGTGGTTTCCCTTCGCCATCCACAAGGGCCTGGAAAGCCGTGTCGACGGCTGGCTGCAGTCGGTGCGCGCGCGCGTGCGCTACGGCGCGCTTTGCCCCGACGAGCAACGCGACCTGTGCGGCCCGCTCGACGAGATGCGCCTGGTCAAGGACGCGCACGAGCAGGACATCATGCGCCGCGCCGCGCAGATCAGCGCCCGCGCGCACGTGCGTGCGATGCAGCTGTCGGCCCGCATGCTGCGCGAGGGCAAGGACGCCCGCGAGTACCACCTCGACGCCGAACTGCTGCATGAATTCCGCCTGGGCGGTTCGCAGTACCCGGCGTACTACTCCATCGTCGCGGCCGGCGCCAATGCCTGCGTGCTGCACTACCGCGCCGACGCCGCGCCCGTGCGCAAGGGCGAGCTGGTCCTGATCGACGCCGGCTGCGAGCTCGACGGCTACGCCAGCGACATCACCCGCACCTTCCCCGCCGACGGCAAGTTCACCGGCCCGCAGCGCGCGCTCTACGACCTCGTGCTGGCCAGCCAGGACGCGGCCGCCGCAGCCACCAAGGCCGGCAACCGCTTCAACGACCCGCACGACGCGGCGGTGCGGGTGCTCGCGCAGGGCATGCTCGACTTCGGCCTGCTCGATGCCAACAAGGTCGGCAGCGTCGACGACGTGATCGACAAGCGCGCCTACTTCCAGTTCTACATGCACCGCACTGGCCACTGGCTAGGCATGGACGTGCACGACTGCGGCAGCTACGTCGAGCCCACGCAGGTGGGCGAGGTGAGCGAGCGCAAGGACCCGCTGTCGAACGAAGTCATCAAGAACCGGCCCAGCCGCATCCTGCACCCCGGCATGGTGCTCACGCTGGAGCCCGGCATCTACGTGCGCCCCGCCGAGGGCGTGCCCGAGCAGTTCCACAACATCGGCATCCGCATCGAGGACGACGCCATCGTCACCGCCACCGGCTGCGAACTCATCTCGCGCGGCGTGCCGGTGAAGGCGGACGAGATCGAGGCGCTGATGCGGGCCTGACCGCCCGCTGCGACACCGGCGGCGGCGCGTGCCGCGCCTGCAGGAAGTCGATGAACACCCGCAGCTTGCGCGGCATCTGCGCGCGGCTCGGGTAGTAGAGATAGAAGCCCGGAAAGGTCGGCCACCAGGGCTCCAGCAGCGGCACGAGGCGGCCGCTCGCGAAGTCCTCCCGCACGGCTCCTTCGAACGACGTTGCGATGCCCGCGCCCGAGCGCGCGGCCGCGAGCAGCAGGTCTGCGTCGTTGCTGACGAGCGGGCCTGCGAGCTCCACGTCGAGCACGCGCCCGTCCTGCGCGTACTCCCAGCGATAGAGGCCGCCGGTGGTCAGGCGGTAGTTCAGGCAGCGATGCTCGCGCAGGTCCTCGGGCGTGCGCGGCGGCTTGCGCCCCTTCAGGTAGCTGGGCGCCGCGTAGGTCACCATGCGCAGCGGCCCGCCCACCGGAACGGCCACCACGTCCTGCGCGAGGCTTTCGCCCAGGCGGATGCCGGCGTCGAAGCCGCCTTCCACGAGGTCGACCATGCGGTTGTCGCAGACGAACTCGAGCGTGATGTCCGGATAGGCGTCGGCGAAGGCGCCGAAGTGCGGAAAGAAGAGCAGCTCCGCCGCCACGCGCGAGACGTTCAGGCGCAGCAGCCCTGCCGGCTTGTCGCGCGCCTCGTCGATGCCCTCGACCGCCTGCGCGAGCGCGGCCAGGCCCTGTTGCGCACCCGCGAGGAACTGCCGGCCCAGCTGGGTGACACCGACGCGCCGCGTGGTGCGGTCCAGCAGGCGCACGCCGAGCTTCTGCTCCAGCGTGCGCACGGTCTGTGAAAGGGCCGATGGCGACACGCCCAGTTCCTCCGCGGCGCGCGTGAAGCTGGCGTGGTGCGCCACGCGGGCGAAGGCGGCGATGGCCGGGAGCAGGTCGGGCGACATGCCGGCCATTATGAAGACCAGCTTCACAAAGCATTCGGTCCGACCGGCTTTTTCCGAAGCAATCGCGCAAATACCTTCGAGGTCATGGCGATGCGGCCCTCGCGTCGCCACCCACACCGCGAAACGAAAGGACTTTCCATCATGAAGCTGGACGACTACATCACCCTCGGCCGCTCGGGCCTGCGCGTCAGCCCCATGTCGCTGGGCACCATGACCTTCGGCCAGGAATGGGGCTGGGGCGCCGACGCGGGCGAATCGCGCCGCATGTTCGACCTCTACGTGGAGCGCGGCGGCAACTTCATCGACACCGCCAACTTCTATACCAACGGCAGCTCGGAAAAGCTGCTGGGCCAGTTCATCGCCGACCGGCGCGAGTCGGTGGTGGTGGCCACGAAATACTCGCTGAACATGCAGCCGGGCAACCCGAACACGGGCGGCAACCATCGCCGCAACATGGTGCGCTCGGTGGAGGCCAGCCTGAAGCGGCTGGGCACCGACTACATCGACCTGCTGTACCTGCACATCTGGGACGGGCTCACGCCCTTCGAGGAAGTGATGCGCGCCTTCGACGACCTCGTGCGCTCGGGCAAGGTGCTCTACGCGGGCATCTCCGACACGCCGGCGTGGCAGATCGCGCGCATGCAGACGCTGGCCGAACTGCGCGGCTGGGCGCCGCTGGTCGCGCTGCAGATCGAGTACAGCCTGATCGAGCGCACGGTGGAGCGCGAGCTGCTGCCGATGGCGCAGGAGCTGGGCCTGGGTGTGCTGGCGTGGTCGCCGCTGGGCAGCGGCGTGCTCTCGGGCAAGTACACGCGCGCCGACCTCGACCATCGCAACGATCCGGGATCGGGCGTGACGGGCTCGCGCAAGGACGTGGCCGTGGGCAACGGCGCGCTCAGCGCCCGCTCGCTGGAGATCGCCGAAGTGGTCGGGCAGGTCGCGAAGGAGCAGGGCCGCTCGAGCGCGCAGGTCGCGCTGGCGTGGCTGCTCCAGCGCCGCGCGCCGACGGTGATGCCGATCATCGGGGCGCGCACCTTCGCGCAGTTCGAGGACAACCTCGGCGCGCTCGACGTTCAGCTCGACGCCGAGGCGCTGCAGCGCCTCGAAGCGGCCAGCGCCGTGTCGATGGGCTTCCCGCACGACTTCATGGCGTTGCCGATGACGCAGGGCGTGCTCTCGGGCGGCAGCTCGGTGCGGCGGCCGGCATGAAGCCGCGGAGGCTGAGGGTGGCGGTCATCGGTGCGGGCGGCAACATCGGCCGCGCGGTGGTGGACGCGTTGCGCGAGCTGCACGAGGTGATCGCGCTGTCGCGAGGCTCAATGTATCGGCAGTGGAAGGCGCGATGAGCGGACAGGCGCTGCGCACCGCCTCCGTCACGGCGTGAGCGACGCGGACGACGGCGACAAGAGGCTCGCCAGCAGGCTGCACAGCGCGACGGCCGTCGCCGCGAACGCGATCCAGTGGAAGCGGCGCGGCGCATAGCTGAGCAGCCCCACCGTGGACAGCGCCGCGGCCGTGAGCGTGCCCAGCCACAGCACCCAGCCGATCGCGCTGCCGGCCACCTGCAGGCTGGCGCCCAGCGACAGGCACAGCAGCACGGCGCCGCCGAGCTGCAGCCAGCGCCGCCACCGCCCCGGCGTGCTGCCGCGGCCGTAGACGTCCTCGCTGTGGCGGTCCATCGCCAGGCTCAAGGCGCAAAAGCCCGCGAGCGATGCGGCGAACACGAGGGAGAGAAGGGACGAGTCCATCGCCGTCACGAGCCCTGGCCCGACGCCGCGAGCGTCGGCGACGGCTGCTGTAGCTCCTGCTGTTGCGGCGAGGCCGACTGCTTCTTCTCCGCCTGCTGCTTCGTGGCCATCGACTTGCGCCGCTTGCGCTCGACGATCCACACCGCGCCCGCGAGCCCGAGGCCCAGCGCGATCACGACCAGGTCGAAACCCGCCACCGCACTCGGACCGGTGCGCAGGCTGACGGTCAGTGGCGCCGGCCCGGTGAAGGCGTTGAGCACCGGCAGCAGTGCGAAGAGCAGCGCGCCCGCCGCGAGCTGCGCCTGCCACATGCGCAGCGTGGGCCGCAGCAGGCCGAGCACCGCGGCCGCACCCCAGACGATGAAGAACCAGCGGATCTCCGCCTCGCCGCGCTCGGCCATGCCGACCGGCAGCAGGCGGTTGGCCCAGAAGAAGGAAGCCATCGCGACAGGCAGTCCGGCGATGGCGCCGAGGTTCAAGCCGTCGACCAAGCGCAGTCCGAAGCCGATGCGCCCGCCCTGCTTGAGCGTCTTCGCGAACTTCTGGCGCTCCTTCACGGCCCACAGCAGAAGCCCCGTCGCCACCATCAGGCAGCCCGCGATCCCCGAGAGGAAGAACAGCGCGCGCAGCAGCGGATCGCCGAAGCGCGCGATGTGCAGGCCGTAGAGCACGCCGCGCGTCTCGGCCGCGGGCTTCGGCACATCGCCGAAGGCGCCGATCAGCGCCCCGGTCGTGCCATTGAAGAGCATCGACGGCTTGTCGTAGGACAGCTGCGGCCCTTCGGCGCGCGTGAGCGAGACGATCGCATTCGCATCGTTGGGCTGGTGCACGGTGATGCGGCCCACGGGGGCGCCGTTCCAGTGCGCGGAGGCCTGCGCCATCATCGGCGCGATCGGTGCGAGCGGCGCCTTGTTGCCGGAGGCCTTGACCTGGTCACGGCCGCCGCCGGGAAAGACCTCGGAGAAGAAGGCCTGCTCGCCGCCGCGCTCCTTGTAGGCCACCTGCGGCGCCCAGGGCATGTACATGAACATCAGCGTGACCAGGCCCGTGTACGTGATCATCAGGTGGTAGGGCAGCGCGAGCACCGCGGTCACGTTGTGCGCGTCGAGCCAGGAGCGCTGGCCCTTCTTCGGGCGGAAGGTGAAGAAGTCCTTGAAGATGCGCTTGTGCGTGACGATGCCGCTGAAGATCGCCACCAGCATGAACATCGCGCAGAAGCCGACGATCCAGCGCGCCCACAGCGCGGGCATGTAGTGCAGGTCGAAATGCAGGCGGTAGAAGAATTCGCCGCCGCGCGTCACGCGGGCAGCGGTGAGCGCCTCGCCGGTGGCCGGGTCGAGCGAGACACGGTCGAAGCGGCGGCGCGACTTGTCGCCGGGTGCGGCAGCCGAGGCGGGTGCGGCGAGATACAGCACGTCGGTCGACGGCTGGCGCTCGGCCGGCAGGTTGATGAACCAGCGCGGGCTGCCGGCGCCGTGCTTCTGCAGATAGGCCACCGCGCCCTCGGCCGCCTGGACCTGCCGCACCTGTGCCCGCGAAGCCGGTGCATGCAGCTCGGGCTTCGTCCAGAACGTGATCTCGTCCTTGAAGTACGAAGCCGTCCCGGCCGCGAACACCATGAACAGCACCCAGCCGACCAGAAGACCCGACCAGGTGTGAAGCCAGGCCATCGACTGGCGGAAGCCCTCCTTCATGCGGCCGCTCCGGTGGTGCGCATGAGCAGCAGGAGGAGCGCACCCAGCACCGCCGCGGCCACGGCAAGGCCGGACCACGCACGCAGTGCCGTGCGCGCGGCGAAGACCCACATCACCGCGAAAGCGAAGACGGCGAAGGAAGCGAGCAGGCCGGTCATCGTGGCCTCGCTGCGCGCCATGCCGAAGACGGCGGGCAGGCACAGCGCGAGCACGACGGAAGAGAGCGCCGCGACACCGTAGCCGCCGGCGATGGCTGCCACGGCTCGCGAAGCCACGCCCAAGCGATGGCGGGCGCCGGCAGTCACGACGCGCGCCGGACGGCGTGCGAGGTCGTACGGAAATTCATGGAACAGGAGAGGAAAATCTCTGGAAGATGAGAATGATACTCATCTGATGGGATTTCTCCTGCTCATCCTGCCTGCGATCCGGGGCATTCAAGCCCCGGATTCCTGAATCACTTGGCCTGCAGCAGCGCCCCCGCCTCCAGCAGCACCAGCTCGTTGTCGTCCGCCTTGTTCGGCTCGCGGCTGCTGGAGAAGGGCAGGTTGTTGTCGTTGCCGACCACGATGTGCGTGGCGTCGACCACGTCGACGTTCTCGATGGTGAAGAAGGGGAACTTCAGCACGCCGTCGTTCAGGGGCTTGCGCGCGAGCTTGTCCGGGTCGACGATGTTCAGCAGGTCGATGTAGCCGATCTTGCGGACCGGGCCGCCCACGTTCGCATCGCTGAGCTCGACCTTGTAGACGCGCTTGAACTTCGCGATGTCGTGGAAGCAGTCGGTGCGCTTCTGGCCTTCGGGGCAGGCCTTGTCGCTGGTGCCTTCGCCGTTGTCGCGCTCGATGATGAGGCCCGTGGTGGCGTCGATCATGTTGAAGTCGCCGATGGCGTTGCCGTTGGCCTCGAGCACGTACTTCCAGTGGCGGCCAGTCCACTTCTCGGTGGCGACGTCGAACTCCAGCACGCGCAGCGCTTCCTTGCCTTCGACCTTCTCGTAGTCCTTGGCCTCGGCGTTCCACACCGGACCTTCGAGCAGCGCATACAGCTTGCTGCCGTCCTTCGACGAGGCCATGCCCTCGAAGCCCTTGGAGCGCTTGATCTGGAAGTCGACCGCGCCGCCTGGAGCACCGGGCGTGGTCACGGCCGGATGGTCGGGCGAGCGCACGGCCTTGCCGTCGACCAGCGTGTCGTACACGGCGAGCACCTTGCCCTTCAGGTCGGCCTTGATGAGGAAGGGGCCGAACTCCTCGCCGATCCATAGCGCGCCGCCGGCGAACTGGAAGCTCTCGGGGTCGAAGTCGGAACCGGTCAGGTAGCGCTGCTTCGTGCCTTCATTGACGATGCGGAAGGGCACCTTCTTGTCGGGGTCGTGCAGGAAGACGGTTTCGATGCGGTTGAACTTGCCGCTCTTGAAGTCCACCTTGTAGTGGTTCAGGTAGAGCATGAAGTCGGGCGAGTTGGCCTTGGTGCCGGCGCCGTTGTCGGTGAGGATCCAGAAGCTGCCGTCGTCCATCTTCTTGATGCCGGAGTGGCCCTGCAGCGGCTGGCCCTTGAAGGGCAGCGACACGCCGGTGCCGCGGCCGCCCGAGAGGCCTTCGACCGAGCCCACTGCATCGACGCGCTTGCCGGTGGTGAACTTGCCGCTGACCTGCAGGTCGGCAGACGCACCCTTGGGCGCGTCGACGAAGCTCTGCGCGGGCAGCACGGCGTGGCCGGCGAGCGTGGCGGGGAAGGCGGTCTGTGCCTGGACTGCGCTGCACGCGAGAGCGGCAGCAAGGGCGACGAAGGACAGGGGGGCGAGACGCGTCATGAGAGAGAAAGGTTCCAAGTCGAAAACGCGTGACCATGCCGGCAAGGAGTGACGCGGCCATGACATGCCCCGTGGGTAATTCAGGGCGCGATGTCGACCGTCACCTCGCGCGACTCGGCGCGCCCCTGGTCATCGACCGCGCGCAGCAGGTAGCGCCGTCCGGATGACGCGAGATCGGGCATCCACGTGATGCCTTCGCCCGGCGCGGCGCGGCCGATGAGCGCGTCGTCCGCGAACCAGTAGATCGCCTGCGTGCCGGCCGCACCTTCGGCGCGCAGCACCAGGGGCTCGGGCTTCTTGGCGCGCAGCGTGTGGCGCACGCCGCGCAGCGGCGAGGTGATGAGCGGCGCGCTGTCCGACGAGGCATCGCCTTCGCTGCCCTGCGACTTCTCGCAACCGTCGGAAGGTGCGCTCGCACGCGGCAGCCCGGCCTGGCGGAACAGCCGGCGCATGTCGCTGCCCCATTGCTCCACCACCTGCTGGCGCGCATTCGGCTGCGGGCCGCAGACGACCTTGCCCGTGGTCTCGTCGACCCACACCGCGCGGTGCAGGTTGCTGACCTGGATCGGCGACTTGCCGGCGATGAACCACGTCATGGTGCGCACCGGGCACAGCGCGTCGGGCAGGCCGCCGGTCGCCGAACAGACTTCGACCTGGCGCAGGTCGGGCGGTCGGCGCGATGCCATCTCGCCCGGGTCCAGCCGCTCGGCGCGCAGTGCGTCGACCATGCGCAGGAAGAGCGGTGCGGCGGCATCCACGCCCACCAGCGCGGGGTTGCTGCTGCCATCGAAATTGCCCACCCACACCACCAGCACGTGGCGGCCGAACACGCCCGCGGTCCACGCATCGCGGAAGCCCCAGGAGGTGCCCGTCTTCCATGCGATGGCCGGGCGAGCGGGCAGCGTGGTGTCGGGGCGCGGGGCTTGCCGCAGCATGTCGAGCGTGATGAACGAAGCCTCCTCGCTCAGCAGGCGCAGCGGCTGCACGGGCCTTTCGCCGGGCGCGGGCTGCGTGTAGCGGATGGGCTGCGAGATGCCGCCGTTGGCCAGCGTCGCGTACATGCCGGCCAGCTCCTCGGGCGTGACCTCGCCGCCGCCGAGCACCAGCGCGAGGCCGTAGTGCTGCTCGCTCTGCAGCTTCTGCACACCCGCAAGGCGCATGAAGTCGTAGAGCCCGGGCTTCGAGAGCTTCGCGGCCACGGCCACCGCGGGCACGTTGCGGCTGCGGATCAGCGCCTCCTGCGCCGGCAGCGGCCCCGCAAAGCGATGATCGAAGTTCTCGGGCGTGTAGGGGCCGAAGGAGGTGGGCGCGTCCTTCAGCATCGTCTTCGGATGCAGCAGCCCCTGGTCGAGCGCCAGCGCGTAGATGAAGGGCTTGAGCGTGGAGCCCGGCGAGCGCTTGGCCAGCACGCCGTTGACCTGGCCCGCGATGGCGTCGTTGCGGAAGTCGGCCGAGCCGATCATCGCGCGCACCTGCATCGTCGACGCGTCGAGCAGCAGCGCGCTCGCGTTGTTCATGCCCACGTCGGCATGCGCGCGCAGGTACTGCGCCATCACGCGCTCGAGCGTGGCCTGCATGCGCAGGTCGATGGTGGTGCGCACCTCCTGCACGCCGCGCTCCTGCGCGAGCAGCATGTCGGTGGCGTGCGGCGCGAGAAAGGGCAGGCTGCCGCGCGACTGGGCCGACAGCGCGAGCTGCGCGTCAGGGGCATGCTGCTTCGCCGTGGGATCGCGCTCGGCCCACAGTGCAGAGAGGCGCTCGCGCGCGGCCTGCAACTCGGCGTTGCGCCCGCGCTCGGCGATGCGCTTGACCGGGTTCTGCGGAATCACCGCGAGCGTCAGCGCTTCGGGCAGGCTGAGCCTGGCGGCGTCCTTGCGGAAGTAGATGAGGCTCGCGGCCTGCACGCCCTCGATGTTGCCGCCGTAGGGCGCGGTGTTGAGATACGCCTCCAGGATGTCATGCTTGCTGAAGCGGGCCTCCAGCCACAGCGCCGCGAAGATCTGCGCGACCTTGCCGCCGGGCGTGCGGCTGTCGATGCCGTAGACGCGGCGCGCGAGCTGCATGGTGAGCGTGGAGCCGCCCTGTCTGCGCTCGCCGCTGGCGATACGCCATGCGCTGCGCACCAGCGCGGCGGGGTTGACGCCGGGGTGCGCATAGAAGCGGCGGTCTTCGTACAGCAGCACGGCGTCGACCAGCGTGGGCGAGATGCGCTCCAGCGGCACCCAGAGCCGGTATTGCTCGTCGGCCGCGAGCGTGAGGCGCAGCAGCTCGCCGCCTTGCGCGTACACGGCGCGCGAGCTGCCGACGGTTTCGCTCAGCGGGGCGTGGGGCCACAGGCGCAACAGCGCGAGCAACACGGCGACGACTGCAAAAGCAATGAGCGCCTTCCTCCCTCTCCCTCTGGAAGGGGGTTGGGGTGAGGGCATCGGCGACGGATCGAGCGCGGTGGTCATGGGAGACGCTGCACCCTCACCCTAACCCTCTCCCGCTTGCGGGAGAGGGGACAAGGCAAGAGCGCGTCATGATCAATTCGCCACCACCTGGAAGCGCGCACCGGCCGAGCGCGAGAACACGCGACGGTCGTACATCGCCTCGCCATAGGCGGCCGGCACCACGTAGTCGCCAACGTTGGTGGCGCGCGCCTTGTAGGTCACCTCGAGCAGGTCCTTGCCAACGCCGCCGTAGAACACGACGCGGTCTTCGCGGATGTCGGCGTACTGCACCTTCCATGAGCCACCGCCGCCCAGGCGCTTCTTCCAGATGGGCGCATCGGCATTGGCTGCGTCCTCGTCGTCGCCCACGGCTTGCAGCACCGGTTCCAGCCCGCCGGGCAGCACGTCGACCAGCGCCACGTCGTTGATCTGCGCGCGCTCCAGGCTGCGCACGCGCACCCGCACCGTGACCTCCTCGCCGAGCTTCGCCTTGGTGATGGGGTTGCCCTTGGCGTCGAGCACCTCGTGGAAGATCTCTATGCCCTTGTTCACCGGCGTGGCGGGCACATTGCGCTCGAAACCCTGCTCGGCCCAGCTGTAGTACAGGTTGAAGTCGCTGTCGTTCGACAGCCTGAGCTTCGCAGTGCCCGCGGGCACCGCAGCACGCGTGATCGGGTTCACGGCGCCCAGCGCGAGCGCCGCGGCCTGGCCCTGCGCATTGACGGTGCTCGCCGAGAGCTTGCCTTCCACGTTCTGCCCCACGGCCTCGAAGTACGAGTCGACCGCGAGCAGCATCGAGGCCGACGACAGGCTGTTGTACCAGCCGTCGCGCACCATCCCGGCCATGCCTTCCCACACCGCAGGCTTCAGCGCCTTCAGGCGCGAGGGGAAATGGCGACCCACCAGGTGCAGCGTCATGCTGTCGTGCACCAGCGGGTCGTAGTAGGCACCCCAGGCGTTGCGGCGCTGCTTCTTCTCGGTGCGCGCGAGCAGGTCGGACCAAACCGGATCGAGCAGCTCGTTGGCGACCTGCTCCTGCTTCACGAGCTGGTAGCTCGCCGCAAGGTACACGGCACCCAGGTCGTCGCCCCAGCCCACGCCCTGGCGCGCCAGCTGGTTGCGGCGGGCTTCGCGCAGGTTGGCGAGCGCGGCCGGCGCGACGATGCCCTGGCGCGTCAGCAGGTAGGCGGCCTGCGTGCGCTGGCGCCAGCCGTCGAGCGTGCTGTCGCCGCTGCCGAGCCAGCCCTGCAGGTAGGTGTCGGCCTTCTGCAGCAGGTCCTGCGGCACGGGCAGCTTGTGGTCCTTGGCCTCGACGAGCAGTTGCACCGCATAGAGGGTGGCGAAGGGGTCGGTGCCGGCGCCGGGCCACAGCGAGAAACCGCCGTCGGCCGTCTGCCGCGCGCGCAGCTGAACCAGGTAGCGCTCGAAGGTCTTGCGCGCCTCGGGCAGCGGGCCCTGTTCCGCGGTGCGGCCGCGCGACATCTCCTTCACCAGCTCGGGCCGGCCCGCGAGCAGCACGGCCGGGAAGGTCTGGCTGGTGATCTGCTCGGTGCAGCCATGCGGGTACGCCTCCAGGTACTGCATGAGGCCGGTCGCGAAGGCCCAGGGCGCGGCCGACACGGCCACGTCGCTCTGGCGGAAGTTCGGATACAGGTCGGCCTGGCTCGATATTTCTCCCGCGCGCTGGAAGCTGCCCGCCTGCACCAGCGTGACGAAGGGCGAGGCCGGGCGCACGCTCACCTCGGTCGACAGGCGCGCGCTGTAGTTCTTGTGCGTGGAGGTGAACACCAGCGCCGAGGAACCCAGCACCGCCTGCTCGCCAGGCTTGGCGCGCACGTTGAACCTGGTGCTGGCCTCGCCGCGCTCGTTGACCTTGAGCGTCTGCGTGGCGTCGCCCACCACTTCGAGCCCGCCCGATGCGGTGAGCGTGAGCGCGATGGGCGCCTCCTTGCCCGAACCGACGATGTTGTTGGCCAGGCCCACGCCCACTTCCACCGTATCGCCAGGCGCCATCGCCAACGGTGCGTTCGGCAGAATCACCATGTCGCCGCGCACCACGGTCCGGGTGCTCTTGGCGGCGGTGGTCTCGTCGTTCACGGCCACGGCCATCACGCGCAGGCTGCCGTTGAAGCTCTCAGGCACGGTGTAGCTGAACTCGCGGTTGCCATTCACGTCGACCAGGCCCGACCAGTAGGCCACCGGCTTGTCGCGCTTGCGCTTGAACGGATTCAGGTGCTTGCCGAGTTCGCCTTCGCCATCGCCGCCGGGCGCGGCGCCCTGCATGAGCTTCTTGAACTCCGGCAGGATCAGGTCAAGCGTCTGCAGCGTGCCCACTTCGAGCGCGCGCTTCTGGAAGAAGTGCTTCAGCGGGTCGGGCGTCTTGTAGCGCGCCACCTGCAGGATGCCTTCGTCCACCGCGAACACCACCGCGCGCGTGGGCTTGTCGCTGGTGAGCTTCATCTTCACCGTCTGCCCCGGCTTCACCAGCTCGCTGCTGGTGAGCTGAAGGTTGGCGGTGCGCCTGGTCAGCGCGGTGGCGAAGGGCACCACGCCGTACGACAGCGGGCTCATGTAGACCTCGTCGGAGGCCGGGTCGCGCACGAAGTGCACGTTGATGTAGCCGGTGCCCTCGAAGTCCTTGGGCAGGGTGATCTTCTGCACCGATGCGGTCTTGTCGGCCTTGAACCATGCATGCGCGTACACCTTGTCTCGCTCGATGGTGATGAGGCCCGCGCCCACGTACGGCGCGCGAATGCTCACCGAGATCTCCTGGCCCGGCTCGTAGTCCTTGCGGTCGAGCGTGAGCTGCAGCTCGGCGTTGCGGTCCAGCGAGCGCGACACGTTGGCGTTGCCTGCCACGCTGTACTCCACGCGGTTGAGCTCCAGCCCCTGCGCGTTGCGCACCACGTAGGCGAAGTTGCCGGGCGCAGCGGTGTCCAGCACCACGTTGTTGCCCGCGGCCGCAATGGCGAAGGGCTTCTCGTCGAGCACGATCTCCTTGCGGCGCGACTCGTAACGGTACAGGCCGTTGTCCTGCTTGACGAGCACCGACAGCACCTTGCGCTCGACGCGCTCGATCTTCAGGTCGGCCACGGCCGTCTTCTTCGCGCGCGGGTCGATGGCGATCACGGTGGCGTTGCGCGTGGCGCCCTTGCTCACGTAGCTGGTGTCGCCGTCGACCTTCACGCCGACGAGGTAGGGCATGTCGCTCACCAGCGTCTGCGCCTCGGCCGACACGCTGCGCCCGCCCTCGGGCTCGAAGGCCTTGGCGAGCACGTGCACCTGGTAGGTGGCGGCGTCGAAGCGCGAGAGGCGCAGGTCGAACTCGGCCTTGCCGTCGGCGCTGGTCTGCACGCTGCCCAGGTCGTCCACCTGCTTGTCGGTGGCGCGCTGCGGGTCGAAGAAAGCGTAGTCGGTGAAGGCGCGGAACACCGGGAAGCCGGGGCTCAGCGTGAGCGTGCCTTCCACCTTACGATCGGGCGCGGGCGTGCCGAAGAGGTTCTGCACGTCGATCTGCGCCTTCAGGTCCTTGGGGCTCACCCAGCCTTCGGCAACTTCATTGCTGAGCTTGGCCGTGACCTTGGTGCGGTCGGGCAGGAATTCCTGCACCTTCACCGTGGTGCTGCCGATCAGCAGGCTCTCGACCTCGGGCGTGCCCGGCGACGACTGGCGCGGCAGGTAGAGGTTGACGGCGTAGTTGCCCGTGGGCGATGTGTCCTGCGTGGTGTGGGCGATCTCGGCTGCACCGCCCGGGCCGAGCCGGAGCTTCTCGCGGCGCACGCTGAGGCCGCGCGCATCAATGATCTCGGCCTCCAGCGGCAGGTCGCGCAGCGAGGTGCCCCAGTTGCCGGCCTTCACCATCATCGCGATGTGCATGGTGTCGCCGGGGCGGTAGATGCCGCGGTCGCTGAAGACATACGCGGTCATCTGGTTCGGCACGCCGGCCGCGCGCAGGCCGCCGACGTCGAAGCGCGAGATGTCCAGCGTGCGGTCGCTGCGGTTGAAGGGCAGGAAGCTCAGGTCCCCGTCCTTGCGCACGACCAGCACCACCGGCGCCTTCTCGCGCTGGAAGCCGGCGAGGTTGGGCAGCTTGGCCGCACCCGTGGCGTCGGTGGATTGCGACGCGACGATCATGCCGTTGCGGCCCCACACCTCGACCATCGCGCCGGCCACCGGCTGACCGCTGGCGATGCTCTGCACGAACACGTCGCGCGTGCCGTCGAGCGACTTCTTGGCCACGATGCCCAGGTCGGTGACGAGCACCAGGCGCTGGTCGATCTGCTGCTCGGGGCTGCCGCCTTCGCCATTGCCATTGTCACCGTCCTCTTCGGAAGACTGTTCTCCCTGTTGCTGCTGTTGCGCTTCCTCCGGCTGGCCTTCGCCCTCCGGCTTCTTCTTCGCCTTAGGGTCGTAGCCCTGCACCTTCAGCAGGAACACGCCGCGGCGGTCGGTCGCGTCGCTGCGCAGGTACTCGGCGAAGTCGACGGTCTCGTAGTGCGCCTTGCCGGCGGGAATGCTCAGCGGAATCTCCTTCTGGAAGCGATCGACGAGGTTGTCCGACTGCAGGCCGCCGTAGAACTGCGGATGCGCGAAGTCGCCGTTCGTCTGCGTCACCAGGTGCTGCAGTTGCTGCGGCAGCAGGCGGCCGATTTCGAGCCGGATGCCGGGCAGGTCGCGCACCAGGATCGGCAGCTTGCGCTCGCCCGAGAGCGCGAGCAGCGAGCCCTGGCTCATGATGCTGAGCTCGGGCGCGAAGGTCTTGAGCAAGCGCACGTCCTGGAACGCGGCGCCCAGCTGGTAGCCGCCAGGCGTCTTCAGGCCCTTGGCAACGCGCACCAGCAGGTAGCGGCCGCCTTCGGCCTGCGGCATGCGGAAGCTGACCATCTCGGTCACCTCGCGCTCGCTGGCGATGGGCTGCAGGTTGAGCTTCTTCGCGCGGCGCAGCACGGCATCGGTCACCTTCGACGGATCGGCGGACCAGTCGAACTTGTCCGCGGGGTCGCCCTTGGCCTCTTCCGTCACAGGCAGCAGCCAGGCCTGCACCACGCGCGCCATCTCGCGCTCGTGCACCGGCATGGAGGCGCTGACCTGCATCACATGCTCGGGCTCGCCGTTCTCGCCGGTGACGATGGTGGGCTCGATGCTGGAGATGGAAAGGCTGTAGAGGCCGGGGATCTCGACCGCGCGCGACTGGTCGTTGCGCAGCGCCGGACCGCCCTTCTGCGCGACCGCGCCGGCCGTGAGGCTGAGGATCGCGGGCCGGTTCTTCTCTGGAATGGGCAGCGGCTCCGACTGCAGCGTGGCGATGAGTCGCAGCTTGTCGTAGCTGACGGTGAACTTCTCGCTCGCGCACTTGCCCACGCTGAAGAAGGAACTGCTGCAGGGCTGGTCGTAGGTCAGCACCAGGCGCTTCTCGAACTCGGCCGTGTTGACGGGGTGCGAGAAGCGCACCTGGAAGAGCGCACGCCGCACGTTGGCCTGCACCGGGTCCTGGTAGAACTCGGCGCCGATGAACTGCGCGGTGAACTCGGGTGACGTGAATTCGTACTTGCGCTGCGCCAGTTCGATGTGCGGCGCGAGGGCGTTGTCGGCAATCTGCACCTTGTACGACTGGCCGATGGGCCAGTCCTGGGTGGGCAGGAATTCGAGGCGGTTCTGCTTCGTCCAGGTCCAGCGGCCAGCGATGGCGGGCTCCATGGTGACGCCGGTGGCCTCCTGGCCGATGCGCGCAATGGGCGCGACGGAAGCCGAGAAATTGATGACGAAGGGGTTGGGCCCCCTGTCGAGCTCGATCTGCGTGCGCTGCGGCGGATCGGTCTTCGCGGTGGCGACCACGGGTTCGACGCGATCAGGCGTGAGGCCGTGCCACCACTTCATCACATGGGGATGGACGATCCAGCCTGCCAGTGCGATCAATGCGAGGAGCACCAGCCATGCAAGCCGCTGCTGCAGCCACTGCAGCCCCAGCAGAAGGAACGCGCCCACGATCTTCAGCCAGCCCGGTGGTCGCCAGGAACCGATGAGCCCGCGGGCCAGCGGACGCAGGAAGCCGAGCGCGCGGCCCAGCCCGGTGAAGAACACGTCGCTGATCGACGCGAGTTTTCTGTTGGCGACTTGAAGCATGGAGGCTCCCCACTGTTTTTGTTGGCGCCCGCGAGTGTGCGAGCCATCTGTGAAGCAATCGCGCTGTGTGTGAAGTCTTCGTGAAAACCGCACAGGCCCGCGCCAGGCCGCATTCAACGAGTCATAGCTGGGGCTTGTTCACCATCAGGTAGAAGACGACCACCATGGCCGCGAAGGCCGGATAGCCCAGCAGTTCCCACCATCGCTGGTAGCGTGCATAGAGCGGCGGCAGCGGCGCCGCATCGCGATGCGCCCGCGCCGCGATCGCCGCCATGCGGATCTGCAGCCACACCACCGGCAGCCAGCAAGCCCCCGCGAAAATGAACAGAGCCAGCGACAGCGCGAGCCACGGCGTGGACAGCGGAAAGCCCGCCATGTGGGCCAGCGCGAAGCCGGTGGCCGGCTGCAGGATCACGGTGGGCGTGGTGAACCACCAGTCGGCGCGCACCACCAGCCGGCTCACGACCGCCTGCGCAGGCACGCTGCCGCTGCGGTTGGTGAAGAACATGTAGAAAGCCGAGCCCAGCCCGGTGCCGACCATCAGCACGCTGGAAACGACGTGCAGCCACTTGAGGACGAGGTAGGTGTTCATGTCATGGTGCGGCGCGCCGGTACAGATGCCAGAGCAGCGAGGCGATCGGGATGTTCTTGAGCAACGGACCGAGCGGGTGCAGCCACAGGCCGGGCTGCAGCACCGTCGCCACCAGTGTCATGACGAGCATGAGGGCCAGGGCTGCCGCGTAGCTGGCGCGCCCCGGCCATCGCCACAGCGCGATGCCGACCGCAAGATCGGCCGCCGCGCCGCCGACGATCAGCCCTTGCACCAGCCACTGCGGCGAGGCGATGCCGGCGGCGGCCAGCACCTGGCGGCTCTGGCCGTCCAGTTCGACGATGCTGGCGATTGCGGTGAAGAGCCACACGGCGACAAGACTCAAGCGCAACAAGCGCTCCTCCGCAGCAGAATCCTTCACGTGGCGGAGCTCCCGTGCTCAGTGCGCTGCCACGCAACGACTTCATGCGCATGCGCAGCCAGGAACGCATGCATGCGCGCGAAGCGCCGCCGCGTCTGCCGCGCGAAAACCCACGCGACCACCGGCTCCAGCAGCCAGCGCAGCGCTTTCGGGCCCGCCTCGATGGTGTAGACATAGATGAGAACCGAATGGCCCGGTTGCGCGTCGCGGTGCCGCATGGACGCGGCCCAGCGGCTGAAGGGGAAGGAGCGACCGACCATCGAGGCCGCAGCCACATGCGGTCGGTCGAAGCTCACGAAGCGCGTTCGCATCGACAGGCCGCGCAACCAGCCGTGGCCCGTGTTCTCCGTCTCGGCGCCGACAAACGGACAGGGCGCGCCGCCTACCACGCGGGCGTTGCCGACCAGTGAGTCCCAGCGTGCGCGCCACACGTGGTAGTGGAAAGCGTCGAAGACCACGTCGGCAGGCGCCGGCATGTCGAACTCAAAACGCCGGTGCGCCATGGCCTGTCACTGCGATTGGCGCTTCTTCGACGATGTCGGTCACCATGCCCCAGCGCGCGAACTCCGGCTCGAACTCAGGCAGGGCCAGCAGGCCCATGCAGGCATGCGCACCGACGGGCAAGGTTGCGTCGCCGTTCGCGAGCCGGCGCGCCAGCAGGATCGCGGCCATGCACGGGATTTCCGGCCCATGGTTATGGTCGGCAGCGATGTGCCATGCGCGCCGCGCCGGCCGGCCCTGTGCATCGGTGCCTTCGACGCGCACGACCATGCCGCCCAGCGCCGTACCCAGCGCGTCGAACATGCCGCCGGTGGCATGCAGCAGGGGCGCCAGCTTCTGCGGCGCCGGCAGCAGTCCCGCGCGGCGCATGAAGGCGAGGAAGGCGAAGGCGCGCTGCGTCAGTCCGACTTCTAGCGCGGCGCGGAACATCACCGACTGCACGCCTTCGTAGCGCGCCGGAAAGAGCTCCAGGTCGGGAATGTCGCAGAGCGCGCCTCGGCGCGGCTTCATGCGCGCGAACTCCACCTTCACCGGATCGGCCCAGCCGGGCATCTCGACCCAGCGGCCGCCTTGCCAGACGCGGATGGGCTCGCCGCAGTACGCGAGCACACCCGCCAGCGTGGCCTCGCCGCGCGGCGCACCCTGCGCGGGGGCAATGCAGATGTCGATGCTCCGGATGTGCTGCCAGCCGGCCGAGAGATGGTCGACCACGGCGGACGACAGTGCTGGCACGGTGCTGGCGCCGCTCACCGCAGTGCGGCCAGCGTGGCGAAAGGTGGCGTCCAAGGCAGCAGGAAAGTCGCACACGAAGCGGCGTCCGTCTGCCAGGTCGATGTAGTCCGCGCCCGCGGCAGCGACGGCCTGCGGCACGCGGTAGTCCTGGTTCTGGAAGGGCCCGGCGGTGTGGATCACCAGTTCCACGCCGAGGCCGCGCAGGGTGCCGGCGAGATCGGCGGCCTGCACGTCGATGCGCACGCCGCTGACAGTGCCACCAAGCGATGAAGCGACGGCCGTGGCGCGCTGCGCATCGCGCCCCGCCACGAGCAGTTCGATACCGGGGCTGCCGGCCAGCGCGCGGCAGATGCGCGCGCCGAAGTTGCCGTAGCCGCCGAGCACCAGTGTCTTCATGCTGCCGCCGCCGCGTCCATTCCCGCGACATGCCCGCGCGTGAACGCCTCTTCGAAGATCGAATAGCCCGACCAGTCCGCGTGCGCGAACGACAGCCGGCCCGCCACCACGCTGCCGCGATGGCCGGCGTCGGGCGCGCTGCGCTGCGGGCCGATCTGCGCCAGCAGGCCGGGCCTGGGGATGGACATGGCGTGCCCGTAGCGCGTGATCTCGATGCGCGAGACCAGCGAGGGCAGGTCGGGGTGCGGCACCGACAGCTCGGCGAGCAGATCGTCGCGCCAGCCGGTCCAGGGGCGCTCCAGCAGCAGCTTGCGGCCGTCGGCGGTGTCGTAGCCGCTCGGGCCCAGCGGGCGGTACCAGCTCAGCACCGTGCCGCGCGGCGTGGGGTCCAGCGCCTGGTGGCGCGCGTCCACGTAGCCGAGGCCCCTGGTGCCGTAGATCACGTTGTCCCAGCTCGGCGCGGCGCCCACGCGGTCGGCCAGCGGGCCGCGCAGGTGGATGTTGGCCACCAGCCAGGGGGCGTAGCGCACATGCGCGGCGGCGTTCTTCAGCACCTCGGGCGGGTTCTCGACCACGCGCGCGGCGATGAACACGGGCAGCGCGACGATGCAGCGCTCGGCCTGCCAGCGCACCATCGATTTCGACGCCGCATCCCACGCATCGACCTCGACGCCGTCGCGCACTTCCGCGATGCGCGTGACGACGCTGCCGGTGCGCAGGCGCTCGCCGAGCGGCCTGGCGAGCTGCTTCGTGAGCCAGCCGTTGCCCTCGGGCCAGGTGAGGATGCCGTCGCGCTCGGGGCTCGAATCGTTGACGCTGCCCGTCGGATCGCCGGGCGCGTGGAAGCCGTGCCGGCTCGCGAAGTAATGGATGCCGGCCCAGGCCGACACCTGCCCGATGCCGGCGCCGTAGTCGTCGCGGCAGCAGTAGTCGAGGTACCAGCGCAGCTGCGCATCGCCGAAGCCTTCGCTGTCGAGCCAGCTCTCGAAGCTGATGGCATCGAGCGCCAGCAACTCGGGCGTGATGGCGGCCTTGAGCGTCGGAATCGCGAAGTGGGCGGCGTGCTGCAGCGCGTCGATGCGCCGCGCGAACTTGCGGTACTGCGCGAGCGTGGCCTCGCCCACGCCATGCACGGGCAGCAGCCCGTCTTGCCACTCGCCGTGGAAGAACAGGCGCTCCTGCGGGCTGTGGCACAGCGTGACCTCGTCGTATTCCCAGCGGCCCGCCACGCGGCGGCGCAGGCCGAGTTCCTCCAGCAGATCCTGCACCTCGCGCGCGTCGTCGCCAGGCACCGGCAGGTAGTGCGCGCCGAGCGGGCAGGCGATGCCATTGACCACGCCGCCGCGCGCGTTGCCGCCGGCAGTGTCTTCCAGCTCAAGCAGCGCGAAGTCGTCGATGCCCGAAAGCCGTAGCGCGCGGGCAGCTGCGAGGCCCGCCACGCCCCCGCCGGCGATGACCACGCGCGTACGCTTCACCACGGCAGGCGTCGTGCTCCCCAGGGCGTGGTCGCGCATCGCATGGCCCTGCGTGACGTCGATGCCGGTGAAGCCGCCCTCGATGGGCGGTGGCGGGGCCTCGCAGCCCGCGAGCGCCAGAGCACCCGCCGCGCCCGCCGCCACGCCGAGGAATTCGCGCCTTTGCATGACGGGGCTAGTGAGCCATGACCTTGCCCCACTCTTGCTCGTAAGTGGTGACCAGGATCTGGTTCGACAGCCGGTTCACTTCCGCCGGCACGCGCGCCATGTCGAGCGGAAAGTCGAACATCAGCGGCAAGGTGGTCGGTGAGAGGAAGCGCAGGCCAGGCGGCAGCGCATCGGGCATGCGGTAGGGCCTGCGGCTCGCGATGATGTAGCCCCATTCGCCGAAGCTGGGCACGTGCGCGTGGTACGGCGTGGCGCGCAGACCGACCGACTCGATGGTCGTCGCCACGGTCCAGTAGCTCTTGCGCGCCACCAGCGGCGAGGTGGTCTGGATCACCGCATAGCCGCTGGCCGACAGGCGCTTCTCGAGCAGCGCGTAGAAGCTGTTGGTGTAGAGCTTGCCGATGGCGAAGTTGGTCGGATCCGGAAAGTCGACCACGATCACGTCGTACATGTCACCCGGCTGCTGCAGCCACTGGAAGGCATCGGTGTTGACGATCTTCACCTTCGGCGAAGACAGCGAACGCCCGTTGAGCGCAGCCAGCGTCTCGTGCTCGGTGAAGAGCTTCGTCATGTTCGGATCGAGCTCCACCAGCGTGACCGATTCCACCGACGGGTACTTGAGGATCTCGCGCACCGCCATGCCGTCGCCGCCGCCGAGCACCGCCACCTTCTTCGGCGCGCCCTGGGCGGCCATCACCGGATGCACCAGCGCTTCGTGATAGCGGTATTCGTCGCGCTCGGCGAACTGCAGGTTGCCATTGAGAAAGAGCCGGTGCCCCAGCAGCCCACGCGTGACCACGATGCGCTGGTAGGGCGAGGTGGCGCTGAAGACGATGCGGTCCTGGTAGAACTTGTCTTCCGCCAGCGTGGTGATGTGATTGGCGCCGACGAAGGCGCCCACCAGCGCCGCCAGCGCGAGAAGGCAGGCGACGGCATGCGCGCCCACGCGGCGCAGCTCATGGCGGAAGAGCCACAGCGCCCACACCGCCACAGCCGCGTTCATGAAGCCGAACAACAGGCCGGTGCGGATCATGCCGAGCTGCGGCACCAAGATCAGCGGGAAGGCCACCGACACGGCCAGCGCGCCGAGGTAGTCGAAGGTGAGCACCTGCGACACCAGGTTCTTCAGCACGATGTTGCGCTTCAGGATGCGCATCACCAGCGGGATCTCGAGCCCCACCAGCGTGCCCACGACCATCACCAGGCCGTAGAGCAGCAGCCGGAACGCGCCCGGCACGTAGGCGTTGGCAAGGAACAGGACGGCCGGCAGCGCGCCGCCGATCAGCGCCACCAGCAGTTCGATGCGGAGGAAGTGCGCGGGCAGTTGCCGCTCGAAATAGCGCGAGAGCCATGAGCCCACGCCCATGGCGAACAGGTAGGTGCCGATGATGGTGCTGAACTGCAGCACCGAATCGCCCAGCAGGTAGGAGCTGAGCGCGGCCGCGGTGAGCTCGTAGACGAGTCCGCAGGCGGCGACCACGAACACGCTGGCGAGCAGCGCGATCTCGATCGGTTGCGGCCCCCGCGCGTCCGGGGTGCGCGCGGGCAGGGCCGCGTCGCTCAATGGATTGCAGCAGCCACGATGATGCTGATGCCGAGGCTCATCGCGGCAACCACCAGCCCCAGCGCCACGTTCTGCTTCTCGACGATCTCGCCCCACAGGTCGTAGGGCGTGATCTTGTCGATGATCAGGAAGCAGAGCCAGAAGATCACGACGCCGATCAGCGCGTACACGAGCGATCCGAGGACCACGCCCGGTTTCAGCCATTCAAATCCCATGGGGACCTCCAGTCGTAGCAGTAGTTAGAGAGAGCATCGCGCGCATCTTCGCCGTCATTTGTGGCCGCCGCCACTCGAATAGCCGCCGTAGGAGCCGCCCGAGCTGCGATAGCCGCTCGACGAACTGCTGCTGCAGGTGCTCAGGATGATCAGCACGATGATGATCACGACGATGATGAGGATGATGGTGCCGCAGCCCAGCCCCGAGGCGGCGCTCACCGGCAGCGCGTCGGCGCGCTTGAACATGTCCTTGCGCGCGTCGAGCTTGAAGGCGGTGGCGACCGCGCCGCTGTCGATCTTGCTGCCGGAGGACCACGTCAGCTCGTTGGCCGAGCGCTCCATCGACAGCAGTGCGCCGCCATTGGCGAAGTCGCGGTTGAAGGTCTTCTGGCCGCGCTCGACCTGCCAGTAGAACTCGCCCGCCACGTAGGTGGTCTCGGCGTTGTAGGCGTATTGCTGCTGGTAGCGCTTGCCGAGGTAGGTGGCGGTGTTGCCGCTCTCGGCCATCACGGGCGCGCCGGTGGTCGGCTTGACCATGCTCCAGCCGTCCTCGGCGTCCACCAGGAAGCTGAAGCCGCGCTTGTTGTTGTAGAGCAGGTATTCGTCCCAGCCGAATTGCTCGTCGTCGCCGGGCTCGCTGCCCATGCGGTGCTGGAAGCCCACCACCTGCCACTGCGCGCCCTGCAGCTGGCCCATGCTGCCCAGCGCGATGAGCGGGCGCACGGGCTCGTCCTGCGTGGCGTGCTTGAGTTCGCCGCCGATGCCCTGCGACAGGTCGATGATGCTGTTGCACGAGCCGCAGGTGATGCTCTTGCTGTCGGCGAGGTTGACCGTGACGGGCGAGCCGCAGTTGGGGCAGTTGAAGCTGCGGCCTTTTTCGTCCTTGGCGGATTCGGCGCGCAGGCCGGTGAGCTGGAGGTCTTCCAGCTGCACCGAGCGGCCGAGATAGGCGCTGGGCTTGGCGGTGCCGTAGTCGATGCTCAGCACCAGCCCGCGGTCGTTGCGCAGCTCGACCATCGCGAACGGGCGGCCGAGTTCGGGCAGGTGCGGCAGTTCGCCCTGCGCCGAGGTCAGCGCCACCTGCTCGTTCGAGGTGACGGTGTAGCTCTGGCCCGCGAAGGCGCTGGTGGCGCCCACGCGCAGGTCGACCGGCGGGGGTGCGGCGCGCTGCAGGTCGAAGGGCAGGGCGAAGACGTAGGCGCCGTTGTCCTCGCTGAGGATGGCGGTGCGGTCGCCGTCGAGCGCGGCGATCCATTCGGTCCAGCGGCCGCCGGGGTAGGTGTACTGCAGCCGGCCGATCAGCGTGAAGGGCTTGTCCTGGATGCGGCCGGCGGCGAACAGCTGCAGCGGGCTGAAGTCGTCGAACAGCTCCGCCATCTTGCCGGTGCGTGCGAGCGTGTCGCCCTGGCGCACGACCGTGCTCTGGCAGTAGGGACAAACCGCGTGCGTCGATTGCGCCGAGCGGAATTCGACCGGCGCGCCGCAGCCGGGGCAGGGCGCTCGGTAGTAGCGTTGGTTGCCGGTTTCCTCAGCCATGGCGTCTCATCAGCCATGGCGCGGGCGGCCACGAGTCTTTCAAGCCAACGAGGCTTCCGACGCCCGTCGAAGGGGCGTCAGGCGCTGTGCGGAACATGGCGCCGCGTCAGACCAGCTTTTTGAGTAGTTCGGCCTTCTTGGCGTCGAACTCTTCCTGGGTGAGGATGCCCTTCGTCTTCAGCTCGCCGAGTTTTTCCAGCGTGGTCATCACGTCGGCGGCGCTCACCACGGCTACCGCCGGTTGCTGCTGCTGCGCCGCAGCGGCGGCCGCCGCATTGGGGCTCAGGCCCTGCGCGAGGTTCTGCGCCAGCACCTGGCCGAGCGCCACGCCGGCACCCAGGCCCATCGCGTCGCCCGCGATGCCGCTGCCGCCGCCGGCCGCGCCCTCGGCGAACTTGGGAATGGCCTGCGCCGTCTGGTATTGCATGAACTTGCCCATGTCGTTGCCGACCATGCCCATGCCGATCTTCTGGTCGAGGATCTTCTGGAGTTCTTCGGGGAGCGAGACGTTCTGGACGGTGATGTTCTCGAGCTTGATGCCGATCTTCTCGAACTCGGGCACCAGCTGGGCGGCGAGCGCCTGGGCGAACTGGATCTGGTTGGCCGCGAGGTCCAGGAAGGGCACGCCGCTGGAGGCGATGGCGTTGCTGATGTTCTGCAGCACCAGGCCGCGCAGCTGGCCGTCGAGGTCGGCCACGGTGTAGGTGTCGCGCGTGCCGGAGATCTCGGTGTGGAAGGCCTTGGCGTCGCCGATGCGGAACGAGTAGTTGCCGAAGGCGCGCAGGCGCACGGCGCCGAAGTCCTTGTCGCGGATGGTGATCGGCTGGGGCGTGCCCCACTTCTGGTCGACCTGCTGGCGGGTGCTGAAGAAATAGACGTCGCTCTTGAAGGGGGACTCGAAGAGCTTGTCCCAGTTCTTCAGGTACGTGAGCACGGGCAGCGTCTGCGTCGTGAGCTTGTACATGCCGGGGCCGAACACATCGGCCACCTTGCCCTCGTTGACGAAGACGGCAACCTGCGACTCGCGCACCGTGAGCGAGGCGCCGTTCTGGATTTCCATCTCCGCCATCGGGAAGCGCCAGGCCAGCGTGCCGTCGCCGGTCTCGGTCCACTGGATGATGTCGATGAACTGCTTCTTGATGAAATCCATCAGGGCCATGGTCGGTCGCTCCTCTTGAGGTTTTTTCAGGTTCTGTCCGAACTGCGCATATTGCCACACGGGCCCGGGAAAACACCCGTGCTATTGGTCATGGGAACCCCTGGCCATGCGGCCTAGGGCGTCATGCGCGAGGTCTACAATCGGCGCCCCCAGAAGAAGCGCCACCAGGAGCTACGGCACATGTCAGATTCGACCCCCTCGACCTCATCGACTCCCACGCCCGAAGACAAGCGCGCAGAACTGCGCCGTGCCGCCCTCGAGTACCACGAGTTTCCCGTTCCAGGCAAGGTCGCCATCGCGGCGACCAAGCAGATGATCAACCAGCGCGACCTGTCGCTGGCCTACTCGCCCGGCGTGGCGGCTCCCTGCGAGGAGATCGTCAAGGATCCGGCCAACGCCTTCAAGTACACCTCCCGGGGCAACCTCGTGGCCGTCATCAGCAACGGCACCGCCGTGCTGGGCCTGGGCGACATCGGCCCGCTGGCCTCCAAGCCGGTGATGGAAGGCAAGGGCGTTCTCTTCAAGAAGTTCGCGGGCGTCGACGTGTTCGACATCGAGATCGACGAAAAGGACCCGGCCAAGCTGGTGGACATCATCGCCTCGCTGGAGCCCACCTTCGGCGCCGTCAACCTGGAAGACATCAAGGCGCCCGACTGCTTCTACGTCGAGCGCGAGCTGCGCAAGCGCATGAAGATCCCGGTCTTCCATGACGACCAGCACGGCACGGCCATTACCGTGGCGGCCGCCATGGTCAACGGCCTGAAGGTGGCCGGCAAGAAGATCGAGGAGGTCAAGCTGGTCGCCTCGGGCGCGGGCGCCGCGGCGCTGGCCTGCCTGAACCTGCTGCTCAAGGTGGGCCTGAAGCGCGAGAACGTGTTCGTCACCGACCTGGCCGGCGTGGTCTACGAGGGCCGCACCGAGCTGATGGACGACGACAAGCGCCAGTTCATGCAGAAGACCGACGCGCGCACGCTCGCCGAGGTGATCGAGGGCGCCGACGTGTTCCTGGGCCTGTCGGCCGGCGGCGTGTTGAAGCCCGCCATGGTGGCCAAGATGGCCAAGCGCCCGGTGATCTTCGCGCTGGCCAACCCCAATCCCGAGATCGCGCCGGAAGACGCCCACGCGGTGCGCGACGACGTGATCATGGCCACCGGCCGCACCGACTATCCGAACCAGGTCAACAACGTCCTGTGCTTCCCGTACATCTTCCGCGGCGCGCTGGACTGCGGCGCGACGACGATCACCGACGAGATGGAGATCGCCGCGGTGCACGCCATCGCCGACCTGGCGCAGGCCGAGCAGAGCGAGCGCGTGGCCGCCGCCTACGTCGGTGAAAAGCTCAGCTTCGGCCCCGAATACCTGATTCCGAAGCCCTTCGACCCGCGCCTGATGATGAAGATCGCGCCGGCCGTGGCGAAGGCGGCAGAGGAAAGCGGCGTGGCGCAGCGCCCCATCAAGGACATGGACGCCTACCGCGACAAGCTGCAGAGCTTCGTCTACGCCTCGGGCACCACGATGAAGCCCATCTTCGACGCCGCCCGGCGCGCGAGCAAGAAGCGCGTGGCCTACTCGGAAGGCGAGGAAGAGCGCGTGCTGCGCGCAGCCCAGATCGTGGTGGACGAAGGCGTCGCGCGCCCGACGCTGATCGGCCGGCCGGCCATCATCGCCCAGCGCATCGAGAAATTCGGCCTGCGCCTGAAGGAAGAGCTGGACTACGACGTGGTCAACGTCGAGCAGGACCACCGCTACCGCGAGTTCTGGCAGACCTACCACCGCATGACCGAGCGCAAGGGCGTGACGGTGCAGGTCGCCAAGATCGAGATGCGCCGGCGCCTGACGCTGATCGGCTCGATGCTGCTGCACAAGGGCGAGGTCGACGGCCTGATCTGCGGCACCTGGGGCACCACCGCCAACCACCTGCACTACATCGACCAGGTGATCGGCAAGCGCCCCGGCGGCTGCGAAAGCACCCCGCAGGACGTGCCGGTGTACGCCTGCATGAACGGCCTGCTGCTGCCCGACCGCCAGGTGTTCCTGGTCGACACGCACGTCAACTACGACCCCTCACCCGAGGAGCTGGCCGAAATCACCACCATGGCGGCCGAGGAAATGATGCGCTTCGGCCTGAAGCCGAAGGCGGCGCTGCTGTCGCACTCCAACTTCGGCACCAGCAACGGCCCCAGCGCCATCAAGATGCGCCGCACGCTCGACCTGCTGCGCGTGCAGGCGCCCTGGCTCGAGGTGGACGGCGAAATGCACGGCGACGTGGCGCTCGACAGCAAGCAGCGCGCCGTCGTCATGCCGCACAGCGCGCTGGCGGGCGACGCCAATCTGCTGGTTTTTCCCAACATCGACGCGGCCAACATTTCCTACAACCTGCTCAAGACGGCGGCGGGCGGCAACATCGCCATCGGCCCGGTTCTGCTCGGTGCGGCCAAACCTGTGCATATTCTCACGGCGAGCGCGACTGTTCGGCGCATCGTGAACATGACAGCCTTGACAGTCGCCGACGCAAACGCGGAGAGATAGGCCATTTGGCGAGAGTGGCCGCCAACTTAAAAAGCCATTCGATACCCTGGCGACTGCTCAAACTTTGGGCAGTCGCTTGCTATTTTCGCCAGCGTGGTGCACACTCGCGGGCTTGAATTTGCGGGTTAACCCCGACGTTGATCGCCAATTCGAACCCCCCGCTCTTTTCTTGTGGTGCCCCATGGCGGCTTACGCCTCGATCACGTCCTCTGTCACAAAGTTTGCGCTCACCAGTCTGATGCTGGTCGCGTTGACGACGGGGGCCGAGGCCCGCGGATGGTTCGGCGCCGGAAAAACGTCCGCCGAGGAAACGATCGCGCTGTCCGAGCTGCCGGCGCAGGGCCAGCAGACCTACCGCGCCATCCTCGATGGCGGCCCTTTCAGGTACGACAAGGACGGCACGGTGTTCGGCAATCGCGAGCGTCTTCTGCCGCCGGCACGCCGCGGCCACTACCGTGAATACACGGTGACGACGCCCGGTTCGCGCAACCGTGGTGCAAGGCGGATCGTCTGCGGCGGCGAGCAGCGCACCGCGCCCGAGGCCTGCTGGTACACCGCAGACCACTACGCGAGCTTCAGACGGATTGCGCCATGAGCGATGAAAACGACCTGAGCGGCGCCTCGAAGCGCCCCGACGAAATGATGATGACTATGGAAAGACCAGCGGAGATGACCTTATCCCTTCGTGCCGTACGCCCGAACATCGTGCAATCGATCCGCGCGTTCCGCGTGAACGACCTGCAGGACGCAGCCAACGCGGCCGGCCAGCACTTCCTGTACGCCAACCTGGGCAACGCCCAGACCAAGCAGGACGTGCTCGACCTGATCGCCCAGCAGTTCACGTTCCCGGCCCACTTCGGGAAGAACTTCGACGCGCTGTACGACTGCATGACCGACCCGTTGCATAAATCGGGCCCGCAGCCGGGATTCGTCATCGTGCTGGAGCAGATCCCCGCCAACGCCAAGTTCGACAAGGAAGCCCGCGAGCAGCTGCTCGACATCTTCCGCGACGCCTCGGACTACTGGGGCGACCGCAAGGTCCCGTTCCGGTGCTTCTATTCTTTTCTGTAGCCCGTTCTGCATCCACCAGCCAAGCAGAACGGGCGAACGAGGCTCAACCGAACGTTGAAACCCTCGATGGCATCGAAGTGAACACCGCGGCAGCCGCCGCTGCCGAACCGGCCGGCGAAAAGATGCCGACCGACAAACTGGTCGACGTTTCGCCCCTGGCGCTGCGCATGAGCAGCCCCTTCAACGCAGGTTACTGGCTCGCCGCCGCCTGACGAGAAGAAAAGAAGCCGGCAAGCTTGCCGGCCGACAAACAAAAAGCGCGCCGACGGCGCGCTTTTTCATTGGGGCAGGGCCTGGGCCAGCGCCACGTATTCGGCCACCGGCACTTCCTCGGCCCGCCGCTGGGTGTCGAAGTCGCCGGCGAAGCCCTTCTCCTGCAGCCACTTGCCCAGCGTGTGGCGCAGCAGCTTGCGGCGCTGGCTGAAAGCCACCTGCACGATCTCGCCCAGCAGCTGCGCGTCGACCGCCGGCGGCACCGCCAGCGGCACCATCCGCACCACCGCGCTGTCCACGCGCGGCGGCGGGTCGAAGCTCTCCGGCGGCACGAACAGCACGTTCTCCATCTCGTAGCGCCACTGCAGCATCACGCTCAGGCGGCTGTAGTCCGAGGTGGCGGGCTTCGCCACCATGCGGTCGATCACTTCCTTCTGCAGCATGAAATGCTGGTCGGCGACCAGATGGGCGCAGCCCAGCAGATGGAACAGGATGGGCGTGGAGATGTTGTAGGGCAGGTTGCCCACCACGCGCAGCGGCTTGCCGGCTGGGAACCTCGCGGCCAGTTCGGCGAAATCGACCTTGAGCACGTCGGACTCGACCACGTCGAGCTGCGGATGCTCGCGCAGGCGCTTTGCGAGGTCGCGGTCGAGCTCGATCACGGTGAGGCGGCCCAGCCGCTCCACCAGCGGCTGGGTCAGCGCCGCGAGCCCCGGCCCGATCTCGACCATGGCGTCGCCCGGCTGCGGCGCGATCTCGCGCACGATCGCATCGATGATCCCGCCGTCGGACAGGAAATGCTGCCCGAACCGCTTCCTCGCGATGTGCTGAGCCATGCCGTCAAACCACCATCGACGTGAAAGGGATGCCGTGCCAGGAACACCGCGGAGCCGGCTTTGCCGGGCCGCTGGTGTTGCCCCCTGCAAGGGGGTTGGCGAAGCGACACGAAGTGCGCGCAGCCTGGGGGTGTGCCATCAGGACTGCGGTGGGTCGCGGTATTCGACGTAGGCGCGCGCGCGTACTTCCTGCACCCAGGTGGTGAAGGCCTCTTCAACGCGCTGTTCGCGCAGCGCGGCGCGCGCGGCTTCGCGCTGTTCCGACTGGCTGAGCTTGGAATCGCGGCGGCCCACCACCTGGATCAGGTGCACGCCGAAGCGCGACACCACGGGATCGCTGATCTGGCCCGGCGAGAGCCGGTCCATGGCTTCCTCGAACTCGGGCACGAACTGGCCCGGGCGCGACCAGCCGAGGTCGCCGCCCTGCTTGGCGCTGCCGTCCTGCGAGTTGTCGCGGGCGAGGCCGGCGAAGTCGGCCGTGCCGGCCTGGATGCGGCGCTTGAATTCGGCCAGCTGCGCCACCGCCTGCGCCGTGGTGCGCTTGGGGTCGTTGAGCAGCAGGATGTGGCGCACCTGGGTCTGGGTCACGGTGGCGTCGCCCGATCCGATCTGGGCCTTGGCCAGCACCTTGAGCACGTGGAAGCCAGCGCTGGAGCGCACCGGCCCGGCGATGCCGTTCACGGCGGTCGACTGCGTGGCCTCGACGAACAGCGACGGATAGCGGTCGGCGCTGCGCATGCCGATGGCGCCGCCATTGCCGCGGTCGGGCGAATCGGAGTTCTCGCTCACCAGCTTGGCGAAGTCTTCGCCGGCGCGGGCGCGCTGGGCGATGTCCTGCGCCTTCTTCTGCGCGGCGGCCACCTGCGCGTCGGTGGCGTTCTCGGGAACGGCCACCAGCACCTGCGCGAGGTTCAGGTTCTCGAGCGCCGCGTTCTTGACGGAGGTGTTGCGCTGGTCGCGCAGGTATTCGTCGGCCTCGGCGTCGCTGATCTTGACCTTCGCCTCGACCTCGCGGTCGCGCAGGCGCGTGAGCAGCAGCTGGTCGCGCAGGTCATTGCGGAAATCCTGCTGCGCGATGCCTTCGGCAGCCACGCGGCGGCGCAGCTCGACCAGGCTGATCTCGTTCTGGCGTGCCACGGTCTGCTCGGCCTGGTCGATGGCCACTTCGTCGACCTTGATGCCGTTTTCCTTGGCGAGCTGCAGCTGCGCGCGCTCGGTGATCAGCCGTTCCAGCACGAGCCGCGTGAGCTCGCCGCGGGGAACGCGCTCGGCGTCGGGGTTCTCCTTGATCAGCCGCGACACGCGCGACTGCACGTCGGTGTTGGTGATCGGCTCCGAGTTGACCAGCGCGACGATGAACTCGGCCGAGCGCTGCACGGGCGGCGCCGCGGGAGCGGCGGCGGAGGGACGCGCCGCTGGCGGCCCCAGGCGCGGACCGGCGCGCATGATGTCGGTGATGCCGGTACCGGGACGATAGCCCTGCGCACCCGCGGTGGCGGCGATGGCCGCGAGACAGCCCAGGGTGATGATGGAACGGATGTGTTTCATGGCGTCGCTCAGTCAGTCGTCTCAGTCGTAGTTGGTGAAGCGGCTCGGCGCTTCGCCCGGTTGGCGCAGGGGTTCGTAGCGCTGGATGTTCTGCCGCAGGGTCTGCATGGGGCTCGAGCCGATGCTGGAGAAGCCGACGAATTCGAGCTGGAACATGATGCGGGTGTTCGCCGTCACCAGGCCCGTGGTGGTGCGCTGCAGCACCACGCGCCCGATCCAGCAACAGCCGTCGTACTCGAAGCCGAGCACGCCGTCGGTGAGCTTCTTGTCCTGCAGGCTGTAGTTGAGCCGGCCGACGGCATACCAGCGGCCGCCGCCCTGGCCCTTGCCGGGGCCGAGGTTCTTGCCCTTGTCGCCCCACAGGTCGTTGAGCGGCCACTGCCAGCCCACGTCGATCGACTTGTTGCCGTCGGTCGCCGTCGGGGTGCTGGGCGCCTGGTAGCGGAAGGCCGCGCTCAGGTTGTGGTACGGCTCGGGGTTGTAGCGCGCGCTGATGGCCGAGCGCTCCGACTTGCGGGTGTCGGGGTTGTACTGGACGAGGGTGTCCAGGCTCCACTTGGGCGTCCAGTTGATCGTGGCGCCCAGCAGCAGGTCGCTCGCGCGGTCGGTCACCGGCGTACCGCCCGGCAGCGTGACCTTCTGGTCGCTGAAGCGCAGCCGCTGCGCGATGCCGAAGCGCGCGGCCTCGGCGCCGGTATCGGGGTCGATCAGTCGGGAGGTCACGCCCAGCGTGAGCGCGTTGGTGTCGGAGACGCGGTCGCCGCCGGAGAACGCGTTCTCGGTGTAGATGGTCGCGAAGCTGAAGTCGTTGGCCGCCGAGTCGTAGTTCGGCAGCATGCTCTGGTTGCGGTACGGCGTGTAGACGTAGTACGCGCGCGGCTCCAGCGTCTGGCGGAAGGCGCGGCCGAAGTAGCTGGCGTCGCGCTCGAAGGTCAGGCCGCTGTCGAGGCTGAAGGTCGGCACCGTCCGGTTGCTGGACGTCGGGAAGAAGTACAGCGAGTTCGGGTTGTAGACCTGTCCGTTGACGTACTGCACGCCGTTGAGCGTGAGCTTCGGAATGTCGGACTGCGGCACGTAGTAGTTGTACGAGGCCGCGTTCAGGATCAGCTTCGGGATGACGTACGTGCTCGGCGTGATGAAGGGCCGGCTGATCGTCGCTACCGCCATCGCGCGGTCGCCGTCGGGCTGCGACTGCTGGTTGAAGTCGTAGCCGAGCTGCGTCGACGAGAGCCTGTTCACGCGGAAGCGCGTGTAGTCCAGGTTCAGCGCGACGTCGAAGCCGTGCCAGTCGTACTTGTTGTAGTTGGCCGTGATCTGCGGCATCCGGTCGTACGCGGGCACGATCGGCGACAGGTTGTACTGCAGGTTCTGGTACTTCAGCGCCCGGACCATGCCGCTCCAGTCGCCCTTGCTCCAGTTGAGCGACGCATCGTTGGGCAGCTGGCGCTGCGCGAGCGAGGGCGTGCGGGTGAAGTCGCGCCAGTAGTCGTCGTCGCTCACCCGGTTGATGTTGATGTTGGCCGACAGCGAATCGAGGCCCAGCGCCTTGGCGTCGAAATCCTGGTGGTGGTTGAGCCACAGGCCCCAGCGCCGGGTGTTCTTGGGCGCGGGGGTCAGGCTGCTGGCGGTGATCTGCCCGTTGATCAGCTGCTGGAGCTGGCTGGCGCGCAGTTCGTTGTAGCGGTCGCCCACGAGGCGGTCGCTGCCCATCAGGTCGAAGCGGACGGTTCCCTTGTATTCCTTCTCGAGGTAGCGGAACTCGTTGCTGAAATTGATGCCGCGCTTGCTCATGATCGTCGGCGTGAACGTGGCGTCGCGGTTCGGCGCGATGTTCCAGTAGTACGGCTGCGCGATCTCGATGCCGTTGGTGTTGTCGATGCCGACGGTCGGCGGCAGCAGGCCGCTCTTGCGGTCGTTCGACAGCGGGAAGCTCACGCTCGGAATGGGCGGCGTCGTGATGCCCATGAAGCTCAGGCGCGCGTTCTTCGCCACGCCCTCGTTCTCCTCGGTGTCGGTGGTGATCGAGGCCGCGGTCAGCAGCCAGGCGGGCATCCAGCCGGGGAAGTCCTCGCGGCGGCAGGTGGTGTAGGTGGCCTCGCGGGCGATCGACACGTTGGCGTCGACGAAGTCGATGCGCTTGGCCTCGCCGTGCGCCTCGTTCGCGAGGAACTTGTAGCGCACGTTGTTGAAGAAGCCCTCGAAGGTCTCGAGCTTGAGCTGCAGCTCGGGGCCTTCATAGATGTTGCCCGCCTGGTTGACCCGCACGTTGCCGGTGGCCTTGGCGCGGTCGTCGGGCTGGTAGTACTCGAGCCGGTCGGCGGTGATGGACACCGCGCCGCGGCGCAGCGTGGCGTTGCCCTCGACCACGGTCTCGAGGTCGGGCCGGCCGGAAATGCGGTCGCCGGTGACCAGGCTGGGCATCTGGCTGCGGTCGGCGGGCGTCAGGGTCTCGGTCAGCAGCGGCGTGCGCTTCAGCGTGAGCGGCCCCTCGAGGTTGCCGGCCGGCTGCGCGGACGCGCCGTGCGCGTGCATCAGCGCCAGCGACAGGACTGCCAGCGGCAGCGGCGGCGGGCCGGAGCGCCGCGGGACGACACGACGTCGGCTCATCAGGCCTCCCGCCCGGCCATTCCGAGGGAAGCCGGCGACTCTCCCATGGAGAGCAGCGAGCGCACAAGGTGCCAAGCGTGGGGGCTTTGGGTCGTAGGCATCGGTTCGGAACGAAAGGTCGTCGGGGACGGCGCGGCAGGCCGGCGGGTTGCAGGGGCCGGCGGCGATCCGCATCGGCCGGGGGCCGGCCAAGGGGGATTGCCGCGCCAGGCGGATTTGTAGAATCGATTATCCATGACAGCACCCCCGCCCCCGGCCGCATTGGCCCCAAGCCTCGCCGAACCCATTTCCTGGACCGATCCGCAGCGAGCCGAGGTGTTCAGGGCCTGGCTGGCGGCCGTCGCGCCCGCCCACCGGCTGCTGCCCGAGACCGTGCGCCTGGCCTCCGCCGACGCGAGCTTCCGGCGCTACTTCCGCCTCGACACCACCGACCCGGCCGCGCCCACGCGCATCGTGATGGACGCCCCGCCCGAAAAGGAAAACAGCGCCCCCTTCGTCCAGGTGGCGCAGCTGATGGCCACCGCCGGCGTGCTCGCCCCCACGGTGCTCGAATGGGACAAACCCAACGGCTTCCTCCTGCTCGACGACCTGGGCCGCCAGACCATGCTGGACGTGATCGACCCGGCCGACCCGCGCGCCGCCCGCCCGCTCTACGACCAGGCCATCGACGCGCTGATCCGCTGGCAGCTGTCCTCGAAGCCCGGCGTGCTGCCGCCCTACGACCGGGCGCTGCTGGAGCGCGAGCTGTCTCTCTTCCCCGAGTGGTACATCGGCCGCCACCGCGGCATCGCCGTCGAAGGCAAGCTGAAGGAACGGCTCGACCGCAGCTTCAAGCTGATCGTCGAGAACAACCTCGCGTCGCCCAGCGTCTACGTGCACCGCGACTTCATGCCGCGCAACCTCATGGCAGGCAACGCGAAGGGCCTGGGCGTGCTCGACTTCCAGGACGCCGTCTACGGCCCCATCACCTACGACATCGCCAGCCTGATGCGCGATGCCTTCCTGAGCTGGGACGAGGAGTTCGTGCTCGACGTGACCGTGCGCTACTGGCAGGCGGCGCGCAAGGCGGGACTGCCGGTCGACGAGGACTTCGGCGCCTTCTACCGCGCGGTCGAATGGATGGGCCTGCAGCGCCACCTGAAGGTGGCCGGCATCTTCGCGCGCCTCACGCTGCGCGACGGCAAGCCCAGGTACCTGGCCGACACGCCGCGCTTCATCGCCTACATCCGCGCCACCGCCAGCCGCTACACCGAGCTGACGCCGCTCTCGCGCGCGATCGACGAGGTCGAGGGCAATTCGGCCATCACGGGCTTCGCCTACGGCCGTGTCTGAAGGAAAACTGAAAAAGCACCACGCTGTGACGCCCGCGCAACGGTCGTTCGCAGCTATCGATTCCGTAGCATGCCGCGCTTTCACTGCTCCGTGCCCCTGAGCGCCGGCGCCAGCCTCGCGCTGCCGTCGGGCGCCGCCCGCCACGTCCAGGTGCTGCGGATGCAGCCCGGCGACGCGCTCACGCTGTTCGACGGCACGGGCGGCGAGTACGCGGCCACGGTCGAGCGCATGGGCCGCAGCGACGTCTCGGTGACGGTCGGCGCGCACCTCGCCGTGGAGCGCGAGGCGCCGCGTGCCGTGCACCTCGCGGTCGGCATGCCGGCGAACGAGCGCATGGACTGGCTGGTCGAGAAAGCCACCGAGCTCGGCGTGGCAAGCATCCAGCCGCTGGCCACGGCCCACGGCGTGCTGCGCCTGGCGGGCGAGCGTGCCGAGAAGAAGCGGGCGCACTGGGAAGCCATCGCGGTCGCGGCCTGCGAACAGTGCGGACGCAACCGCGTGCCGGCGATCCACCCGGTGCAGTCCTTTTCCGCCTGGATCGAGGCGCAGGGCGGCCCCGGCGCCCCGGCCGCACGCCTCGTGCTGAGCCTCGCCGAGGGCACGCGAAGCCTCGCCGGCATGGGCACGGACGGGCAGGGCGTGACCGTGCTGAGCGGCCCCGAGGGCGGCCTGAGCGCCGCCGAGGAGCAGCAGGCCATCGCGCGCGGCTTCGCTCCCGTCACCCTGGGCGCGCGCGTGCTGCGCGCCGAAACGGCGGCGCTGGCCGCGCTGGTGTCCCTGGCCGGCCTCTAGCGAGCGTCCAGCCGCCGGACCGAAAGACCCGGAACGCCGTTCCGGTGAGTGTTTTCCGCAACGCGCGCGCGGAAAGCCTGGGAAACAATCGTTACTCCTTTAAAACAAAAGAAGGACTTCCGAGCCCATGCCCAAGTCGACCGGTCCGCTGCGCCTTGCTCCCCTGGTTCTTGCGGCGCTGCTGTGCGCCACGCAGGGCGCGCTCGCCCAGAGCACGGCCGTCGCACCGACGCCCGCCCAGGTCAGCCCGGAGGTCGACCGCGCCTACACCCAGCTGATGGCCTCCCCTGCGATCCAGAAGCTACTGGAGGCGGTGAAAGCCGACCACGAGCGCTCGGTGGAAGACCTGAAGATGCTCACCGAGATCGAGGCGCCGCCCTTCAAGGAGCAGAAGCGCGCCGAGGCCTTCCTCGCGCGCATGAAGGCCTTCGGCCTGACAAGCGCGAAGATCGACGCCGAAGGCAACGTGGTCGGCGTGCGCAAGGGCGCGGGTGGCGGCCCGAAGCTGCTGGTCTCGGCCCACCTCGACACCGTGTTCCCCGCCGGCACCGACGTGAAGGTGAAGGAGCGCGACGGCCGCCTCCACGCACCGGGCATCGCCGACGACACGCGCGGTCTCGCGGTGCTGCTGTCGTGGCTCAAGGTGCTCAACGACAACAAGGTGCAGACGGTGGGCGACCTGATGTTCGTCGCCAACGTCGGCGAGGAAGAGCTCGGCAACCTGCGCGGCATGAAGGCGATCTTCCGCGACCACCTCGACATCGACGGCATGGTGGGGCTCGAGCCCTCGGCGCCGGGCTCGGTGCTGGTGCTGGGCACCGCGAGCCATCGCTACGAGGTCACGTTCCAGGGACCGGGCGGGCACAGCTTCGGCGCCTTCGGCCTCGTGCCCAGCGCGATCCACGGCATGGGCCGCGCCATCGCGAAGATCGCCGACATCCGCACGCCGAGCTTCCCGAAGACGACGTTCACGGTCGGCACCGTGGGAGGCGGCACTTCGGTCAACACCATCGCGCCCGATGCGCGCATGGCCATCGACATCCGCTCGGACGACATGGGCTCGCTGCTGGAGACCGAGAAGAAGATCCTCGCCGCCATCGACGAAGCCGTGGCCGAGGAGAACAAGCGCTGGAACGTGAGCACGCTGGGCGTGAGCGTCAGGCTCATCGGCGAGCGCCCCGGCGGCCGCACGCCGTCCGACTCGGCGATCGTCGAGGCCGCGGTCCGCTCGAACGCCGCCTTCGGCCACAGGACGCTGCTGCGCGGCGGCAGCACCGATGCCAATGTGCCGATCTCGATGGGCGTGCCGGCCATCATCGTGGGCGGGGGCGGCAAGGCCTCCGGATTCCATTCGCTGAACGAGTCCATTGACATGACAGATGCATGGAAAGGCGCGCAGAATTCGCTCGTCACCGTGCTCGGCCTGGTGGGCGTGCAGGGGGTCAGCCCCGCGCTGCTGGCCAAACGGACGGCGCGTACCAAGTAATTTGTCACGTTGCCAGTTCGAAAGTGGCGTGCCACTTTCGACTTACGGTCCGCGGCATTTAACAATGTTGGCGGTTCTGTCACACACCAAGGAAACAGCCATGGGATTGCTCGATTCGGTACTCGGTCAGGTGCTCGGAGGCGCTGCGCAACAGCAGCAGCCGCAAGGTGGAGGCCTCGGCGGCTTGGGTGATCTGGGAGGCCTGGCCGGCGCGCTGGGCGGCCTGCTCGCCAACAACGGCAGCGTGGGCGGCCTCGGCGGCCTGGTCTCGAAGTTCGAGCAGGCCGGCATGGGCGACGTCATCGGCTCGTGGATCGGCAAGGGCGAAAACCAGCCCGTCACCGGCGACCAGCTGCAGAACGCGCTGGGCAGCGACACCATCGCGAGCATCGCGTCCAAGCTCGGCATCAATGCGCAGACGCTGCTGCCGATGCTGGCCACCATGCTGCCGGCGCTCATCGACCAGCTCACGCCGCACGGCAAGGTCCCCGACCAGGGGCTGGGCAACCATGACGACCTGCTGGGCTCGCTCAGCGGTCTGCTGCAAGGCAAGCAGTCCTGAACCGGACTGCCTTCTCCAGCGTTCGAGCGCCCGCGAGGGCGCTTTTTTTTGGCCCGCGCGTGTTGGCCGACAATCCCTGCGGCATCAACGGAGAGCAATGGCATGGCGGGCAGTCGCAAGTCGAAGGGGGAAGCACAGAAGAGCGAAGAGAAGAAGGAGGGCGGCCTCGACGCGCGGCCCGACGGCAAGGTGCGGTGGACCAAGAACATGCGCGAGGCGCTCGCGCGGTTCAACGACCGGCCCTGCGGTCAGTGCGGCGGCTCGCTTTCCGGCGAGCGCAGCCTGGCCGACAGCCTCGACTTCTTCCGCCGCCACCGCTCCAGCTTCTATCCGCCGCGCGCCGCCCGGCTGCGCATGCTCGAGATGCATGGCGCTGCGGCGGCCGAGCTGCTCTTCGAGCCCTCGCCGCACAAGGAAGCCGTCACCGACCTCCTGGCCATCCATGACGAGGAAGTGGTGCGCTTCTTCGTCGCGCAGGTCAAGCAGATCGACTGCAAGAACGCGCTGGTGAAGCAGGCCGCGCGCTGGCCGCTCTTCGTGCTGCGCGAGCTGCTGTCGGCGAACCCGGCGCGGCACCAGGCCGGCGCGGCGCTGATCCTGGAACTGCTCGCGGCGAACCCCGAGTGGCAGAAGCCCCTCGAAGCCTCCTGCGACGAAGCCCAGCGCAAGACGCTCGCGCGCCTGCAGGAAGACGGCTCCCCCGGCGTGGCCGACGCCCCCGCCGACGACTGGCCCGCGCTGCTGCGCCGACCGCCGTGGAAGAACCGGCAGGCGCTGCCGGTCATTCCGGTGCTGGCGCTGCAGCCGCTGCCTCCGACGGCCCGGCTCCATTGGGCCGACCTCAAGCCGCCGCAGTACCTGCAGGCCACGGGCGACCTGTCCGACTGGCTGGCGCGCGAGGTACGCGTCTCGCGCGATCGCTCGAACCAGTGGATGACCGAGTTCCCGCGCCACCAGCCCGATGCGCCCGACGCCATCCGCGAAGGCGGCAGCGTGCACAAGGCGCTGTGGATGCTGGGCCTGCGCCCCGAGCTCATCGACGACGTGGCCGCCGGGCGCCGCGAGATCGCCGGACCCGAGGACTTCGGCCCGCTGCCGGGCTCGCGCTGGGGCGTGGCCGAATACATCTGGCAGCTGCCCGCGCCGCTGGCGGTGGCGGCGTTCACGCACGGGCCGGCCGTCGATCACTTCATGGGCGACGTGGCGCGCGTGCGGCCCATCCTCCACGCCCTTGGCGCGGACGCGCTGCCGGGGCTGCCGCGCTTCCTCAAGCAGGGCTCGCGCGCGATGTTCGAGCTGGCCTCGGTCATCGAGTGGGACCCGCTCGCCGGCTGGATCGCCAAGGGCTTCCACACCAACCGATGGGTGCGGCGCGAGGCGGCCGCATGGCTGGCGCGCTACCCCGAGACGGCCGCGCGCGGCCTGGTTCCCATCGCGCTGGGCGAGCCCGGCCCCGCGCACGAAGCGGCACAGGCCGCGCTGCGCTGGCTGCACGACACCGGCCATGCCGAGGCGGTGCGCGCCCAGGCGCAGGCCTACGGCGCCGAAGCCGCCGGCGCGGTGGCGCAGCTGCTGTCCATCGCGCCCGAGGATGTTCTGCCCGACAGCCTTCCCGCGGTACCGAAGACGCTGCCGCTGCCGACGCTGCCCCGGCTGATCCTCGCCAAGGACGGCCTCGCGCTGCCGCAGGCCGCGGTGCCCGACGTGTTGATGGCGATGATGCTCGGCAAGCCCGACGCGCCGTATCCGGGGCTCGCCGGACTGCTGGAGGCGATCACGCCCGATTCCCTCGCACGCTTCGGCCGCGCGCTGCTGGCCTGGTGGATCGGCAACGGTCGCCCGCCCAAGGAGCGCTGGATGTTCGCTCTGCAGGGCCGCCTCGGCGACGGCGAGACCGCGCGCCAGCTCTACGGCCTGCTGCGCCAGTGGCGCGCCGCGCTCGACCGCGTGCGCGCCTACGACGCCATGGCGATGCTCGGCGAGATCGGCAGCGACGCCGCGCTGATGCACCTGGCCGAACTCGCGCGCCAGACCCGCTACGACGACCTGCGCACCCGCGCCGACCGCATGCTCGGCGAGGTGGCCGAGCAGCGCGGCCTGAGCCTCGACCAGCTCGCCGACCGCACCGTGCCCGACCTCGGCCTCGATGTCCGCGCGCGCCTCGTGCTGGACTTCGGCTCGCGCAGCTTCGAGGTGCGCATGGACGACAGCTTCCAGCCCGTGGTGCACGATGCGAAGGGCAAGGCGCTCAAGACGCTGCCCAAGCCGGGCGCGAACGACGACGCCGGCAAGGCGGCCGCCGCAACGACCCAGCTCAAGGAACTGCGCAAGCTCGCGAAGACCGTCGCCACCACGCAGATCAGGCGGCTGGAGGCCGCGATGTGCGCGCAGCGCCGCTGGCGCCCCGGCGAATTCATGCCCTTCTTCGCCAACCATCCGGTGCTGCGCGTGTTCAGCCGGCCGCTGGTCTGGGGCCTGTTCGATGCCGCCGACAGGCTGCAGGGCACCTTCCGCGTCACCGCCGAAGGCGAGCTGGCCGACCTGCACGACGACCCGGTGAAGCTGGCGGAGAACGCCCGCATCGGCCTGCCGCATCCGCTGGACTTCGCGGCGCTCGATGCCTCGCTCGCGGCCGCATGGGGCCAGGTGCTGGCCGACTACGAACTGCTGCAGCCCTTCGAACAACTGGCGCGCCAGTCCTTCGTGCTCGACGATGCGCTGCGCGCCGGCCGCGAGCTGCCGCAATGGACCGGCCGCGCGGTATCGAACGCCGCGCTCATGGGCCTGGAGACGCGCGGCTGGGTGCGCGAGATCGGCGACGGCGGCATGGTCAACGCCTTCAACAAGGGCGTGCCCGGCGAAGGCCAGGTCCGCCTGCAGCTGGAGGAAGGCTGGTTCGTGCAGGACAGCCCCGATGGCAAGGCGCTCCAGACCGTGCTCGGCGTGGCGCTCACCGGCACCGAACGCACGCTGGGCGACCTGCCCGCCATCGCCTTCAGCGAGATCGAGCGCGACCTGCAGCGCGCCATACGGGAGACAGCGCCATGAACCGCAACCTGTGGCTGCTCGCCATCTGCCAGGGCCTGCTGCTGACGAACAACGTCACCTTCATCGCCATCAACGGCCTGGTGGGCCTGGCGATCGCGCCGCGCGGCTGGATGGCGACGCTGCCGGTGATGAGCTACGTGATCGGCGGCGCGCTCTCCACCGGGCTGGTGGCGCGCACGCAGCAGCGCTTCGGCCGGCGCGGCTCGTTCCAGACCGGGCTGGCGGTGGCGCTTGTGTCGGCGCTGCTGTGCTGCTTCGCCGCGGTCACCCGCAACTTCTGGCTGCTGTGCGTCGCCACCGTCATCGCGGGCTACTACAACGCCAACGCGGGGCTCTACCGCTTCGCCGCGGCCGAGCTGGCGGCGCCGGAATGGCGCGAGAAGGCGGTGTCGATGGTGATGGCCGGCGGCCTGATCGGCGCCGTGGCCGGGCCCAACCTCGCCAAGGCCACGCGCGAGGCCTTTGCCGTGCCCTTCGCCGGCGCCTACATCGCGCTCGCCGCGGTGGCGCTGCTGTCGATGGCGGTGATGCACTTCATCGAATTCCCGCCGGCGCCCACGCGCAAGGAATCGGGCGGCGGGCGCTCGCTGGCGGAGATTGCGCGCCAGCCGGTGTTCATCGTGTCGGCCGCGGCCGGCGCGCTGGGCTACGGCGTGATGAACCTGCTGATGGCTGCGACGCCCATCGCGATGCAGATCTGCAGCCTGCCGTTCTCCGACGCCGCGCTGGTGCTCGAATGGCACGTGATCGGCATGTTCGCGCCGGGCTTCTTCACCGGCCACCTGATCCGCCGCTTCGGCGTGCTGCCGGTGATGGGCGCGGGGCTGCTGCTGAACCTCGGCTGCATCGCCGTCGCGCTCTCGGGCGTGGAGCTGCATCACTTCATCGTGTCGCTGTTCCTGCTGGGCGTGGGCTGGAATTTCCTGTTCACCGGCAGCACCACGCTTTCGCTCACGGCCTACGCGCCGGAGGAGCGCGACCGCGCGCAGGGCGCGCTCAACTTCTGCGTGTTCGCCACGCTGGCGCTGACCTCGTTCGCCTCGGGCGTGCTGGTGACCACGCAGGGCTGGCGGCTGCTGAACTTCGGCTCGCTGGTGCCGGTGGTGCTGACCGGCGCGGCGCTGCTCTGGCTGGCGCGCCGCAAGCGCGCCGTCAGGCCAGCGGCGGAAAGCGCCGGTTGAGCCAGCGCTGCAGGGCTTCGAAGACCGGATCGGCTTCGAGCTCGTTGAAGATCTCGTGGTACAGCGCGTCGAAGCAGTGCGCCTCGACCTTGCCGCCGGGCGCCGCCGCTGAAGCGAAGGCGCGGCTGGCGGCGGGCCGCACGAGGCGGTCGTCGCCCGCGTAGAGCAGCAGCGTCGGCACGGGCCAGTTCGCGGCCTGCCGCAGCACGTTCTCGCCTTCGTACGCGAGGAAGCGCGCCAGGCGTCCGCCGATGCGGTCGTGCGTGAGCGGGTCGTCTCGGTAGGCCTGCACCACGGCCGCATCGTGCGAGAGGTAGTTGTCGTCGAGGCCGTTGCCCACGCGAAGGTCGGGCGCGATGCGCGGCAGCACCGCGAGCAGCAGCTTCTGGAAACCGCTCAGGCCGGGATCGAGCCCCGGCGAGGACAGCACCGCGGCGTTGACGTGCCGCACGCCGCGCGCGACCAGGCTCGCCACGACAAGCCCGCCCAGGCTGTGGCCCAGCAGCACCACCGGCAGGCCTGGGTTCTCTCGGCGCGCGTCGTCGATGACGAGCGCGAGGTCGTCCACCAGCCGCAGTTCGCTCGGCAGGCCGCCGCGCGGGCCGCTGGATTCGCCGTGCCCGTAGTGGTCGTGCGCCCATACCGCGAAGCCCCATTCGTGCAGGCATTCGGCCAGCCCGTGGTAGCGGCCGGCGTGCTCGCCCAGCCCGTGGACCACGACGATCACCGCCCGCGCCGGCCCGGGCGCCGGCAGCCGGCGCAGTGCGAGCGTTTCGCCGTCGGGCGTGGACAGCGACACGCGCTGCGGCAGAGGCAGCGCCTCGCTCAAGCGGCCACCGGCTCCGATGCTGCTGCGCGGTGCGCGGCCGGCAATGCGGCGATCACTTCGGCCACGGCCGCGGTGAGCTTCTTGGCATAGGGCACGTGCAGGAACTCGTTGGGACCGTGCGCGTTGCTCTTGGGACCGAGCACGCCGCAGACCATCATCTGCGCCTTCGGGAAGCCGGCGCTGAGCATGTTCATCAGCGGGATCGTGCCGCCCTGGCCGATGTAGCCGCAGGAAGCGCCGAAATGCGCCTTCGAGGCCTTGTTGAGCGCGTCCTCGAACCACGGCGTGATGGTGGGCGCGTTCCAGCCGGTGGCGCCGCCGTTGCTCTCGAAGGTCACGCGGGCCTGGTAGGGCGCGTTGTCCTCCAGCAGCGTCTTGAGGTTCTGCACGGCCTCGGCCGCGTCGACCAGCGGCGGCAGGCGCAGCGACAGCTTGAAGGCGGTGTAGGGGCGCAGCACGTTGCCCGCGTCCTTCAGCGCCGGGAAGCCTTCGGCGCCGGTCACCGAGAGAGTCGGCTTCCAGGTGCGGTTGAGCAGCGCCTCGACCGGGTCGGTGGTGGTGGGCAGCGCGAACACAGTGGAGCCGCCGCAGTCGTAGTGCGCCCAGGGGAAGCGCTTGTAGACCTCCTCGCCGAGGATGGCGGCGGTGGCCTTGGCCTGCGCGAGGCGGTCGGCCGGCACTTCGCAGTGGAAGCTCGCGGGCAGCAGGCGGCCGGTGGCGCTGTCTTCGAGGCGGTCGAGCACCTGCCGCATGATGCGGAAGCTCGAGGGCACGAGCCCCGACGCGTCGCCCGAGTGAATGCCCTCGGTCAGCACCTCGACCTTGAGCGTGCCGCTGGCCATGCCGCGCAGCGAGGTGGTGAGCCACAGCTGGTCGTAGTTGCCGGCGCCGGAGTCGAGGCAGATCACGAGCTCGACGTTGCCCAGGCGGGGGCGCAGTGCGTCGACGTAGGGCAGCAGGTCATAGGAGCCGCTTTCCTCGCAGGTCTCGATCAGGCCGACGATGCGCGGATGCGCCGCGCCCTGGTTCTTGAGCGCCTGCAGCGCGGCGATGCTGGCGTACACCGCGTAGCCGTCGTCGGCGCCGCCGCGGCCGTAGAGCAGGCCGTTCTCGTACTTGGGCGTCCAGGGGCCGAGGTCGTTGCGCCAGCCGGTGAACTCGGGCTGCTTGTCGAGGTGGCCGTACATCAGCACGGTCTCGCCCATGTCTGTGCCGGTGGCCGGCACTTCGAAGAACAGCACCGGGGTACGGCCCTCCAGGCGCACGATCTCCAGCTTCAGGCCTTCCACCTTCTGCGCCTCGACCCACGCGGCGGCGTTGCGCAGCACGGTCTCGAGATAGCCGTTGGCCGACCAGTCCTTGTCGAAGCCGGGCGACTTGGCCGGGATGCCGATGTAGTCGGTGAGTTGCTTGACGATGTCGCCGTCCCATTGGGCGGTGACGTCGGACAGGGCGCGCTCGGCGTCGAGCGTGCCGGCGGGCATTTCGCGGTGCAGGGGGGCGTTCATCGGTGGGTTCTCCGCGGGTGACGAAAGAAAGAACGCATTTTGCGCCTTGGAACAACCGCGCGTAGAGTGCGGGCGATCTCAACCCGGAGGGCCACGTGAGCAAGGCAAACATCAAGGTGGGCATCGGCGGCTGGACCTACGAGCCATGGCGCGACAACTTCTACCCGAAGGGGCTCGCGCACGCGAAAGAGCTGAACTACGCGAGCCGCAAGGTCAGCGCCATCGAGATCAACGGCACCTACTACAGCACCTTCAAGCCCGAGACCTTCCGCAAGTGGCACGACGACACGCCCGACGACTTCATCTTCTCGATGAAGGCCTCGCGCTTCGCGACCAACCGCAAGCTGCTCTCGGGCGCGGGCGACTCCATCAAGCGCTTCATCGACAGCGGCGTGGCCGAACTCGGCGACAAGCTCGGGCCGATCGTGTGGCAGTTCATGCCGACCAAGCAGTTCGATGCGGAGGACTTCGAGGCCTTTCTCGCGCTGCTGCCGAAGAAGGAGGGCAGCCGGGTGCTGCGGCACGTGATGGACGTGCGGCACGAGAGCTTCATCGTGCCCGCCTACAAGGCGCTCGCGAAAAAGTACAAGGTGTCGACGGTGTTCACCGACGCCGACAAGTTTCCGTCCTTCGAGGAACCCGAAGGCGACATCGCCTATGCGCGGCTGATGATGGCGGACGCCAAGCTGAAGACGGGCTATGCGCCGAAGGCGCTCGATACGTGGGCCGGGCGCGCGCAGGGCTGGGCCGTGTCGCCGAAGAAGCGCGACGTGTTCGTCTACTTCATCAACGGCGCGAAGGAAAAGGCACCGGCCGCTGCCGGTGCCTTGCTGGAGCGTCTTGGCTGGACCGCACCTACCGCGTGAAAGACGCCTGCGGGCGCCGCCGGGCCGCTCCCAAGGCGGCCCGCGCCTCCCCCTCGGGGGGTGGAGTTACACGCAGCGAAGCGGAGTGAAAAGCCGGGGGGCCTGTTTCAGGCTGCGGCCTGCAGCGAGGGCTTGGCGGCGCCGAAGCTGATCTCGCCGGAGATCTGGCCGCCTTCCTCGATCACGATCTTGCCGTAGCGGATCTTGCCCGTGACCTTGCCGGTCGAGTGGATGACGAGCTTCTCGCGCACGGTGAGGCTGCCGTCGAACACGCCGCGGATCTCGGCGATGTCGATCTCGGCGGAGCCCTTGAACGCGCCCTGCTCGGCGATCTGCATCAGGCGCGAGTCCATGGTGGCTTCAACCAGGCCTTCGACCACGAGCGTGTCGCAATCGGTGATCTCCACGCCCTTGAGCTTGATGTTGGGGCCGACGGTGAGCTTGCTGCCGCCTTCCTTCGCGACGGGCGCGGCCGCTGCCGCATTCAGGCCGCCTTGCTGTGCGGTGAGCGACGAGGGATTGACGGGGGTTCCGGAGAGGTTGGTGCCCGAACCGACGAGCGGCGCGGGGCGCGATGTCAACGAATCGGTGTCACGATCACGCTTGCCGAAGAAGGGGGACTGTGTAGCCAAAGGGGAGCTCCTCAAGAAAGGGGACTATCGTAAGAACGCACTCACGGCCTGCGGCACTTCATTGCGCAATAAGCGTAACTGAATAAGTCGATCGCGCACATGACAATGTGGCGCCATGAGCCCTCCAAACGCCGAACGGAACGCCGCATCGCGCGCAATGTCATCCACCAACGACTCGCGCTTCGACAAGCCCGCGCACGGCTGGCGGCGCACGCTCTTCACCGTGATCTTCGAGGCCGACACCCGCGCCGGCCTGATGTTCGACCTGGCGCTGATCGCGGTGATCGTGACCAGCGTGCTCGTGGTGATCCTCGACAGCGTGCAGTCCATCCGCGAGCAGTGGCGCGCGGTGTTCAACGTGCTCGAATGGGTGTTCACTGCGCTCTTCACGCTGGAGTACATCGCGCGGCTCAGTTGCGTGAACAAGCCGCTGCGCTACGCGCTGAGCTTCTATGGCGTGATCGACCTGCTCGCGCTGCTGCCGACCTTCCTCGTGGTCTTCGCGCCCGAGATGGGGCTGAGCTACCTGATTGACGTGCGCATCCTGCGGCTGCTGCGCGTGTTCCGCATCTTCAAACTATCGCGTTACTCGGTGGAGTACCGCGCGCTGGTGTCGGCGGTGGCGGCGAGCCGCCGGAAGATCACCGTGTTCGTGGGCTTCGTGATGCTGGTGGTGCTGGTGATGGGCACGCTGATGTACGTGGTCGAGGGGCCGCCGCACGGCTTCACGAGCATTCCGGTGGCGGTCTACTGGGCCATCTCGACGATGGCCACGGTGGGCTTCGGCGACCTCGTGCCCAAGACCGACCTCGGCCGCGCGATCGCCTCGGTGATGATGCTCGTGGGCTGGGGCGTGCTCGCGGTGCCGACCGGCATCGTGACTGCCGAGATGGCGCGGCGCGGGAGCGACGACGAACCGGCTGCGTTGCCGGTGGCGCAGCGCGGCGTTCTCTCGATGGTCGAACCGGCACCCACAGTCCCGGCAGTACCGGCGAAGCGGCTCACTCCCGCGGCCAGACGACGCGCCCTTGCGCAGCATCGCCGAGGCGCGCGATGAAAGCGTCGGCCTCGGGCTCGGGCAGCGAGAAGGCGAAGGCCACGTCGTCGCCGTGCTGCACGGCCTCGAGCACCGCGCCGGCGACGGAGAGCTCGCGCCGCACCAGTCCTTCGAGCGCGTAGGGCACGGAGCAGCGCAGGCTTCGCTGGCGCAGCAGCGGCACCAGCGTGGCGCCGAGCAGGGCCTGCGCGACCGCGTCGGTGTAGGCCCGCACAAGGCCGCCCGCGCCCAGCTTCACGCCGCCGAAGTAGCGCACCACGGTCGCGAGCGCGCCTTCGACCTGCTGGTGGCGCAGCACTTCCAGCATCGGCCGCCCTGCCGTGCCGCCGGGCTCGCCGTCGTCGTTCGCGGCCGACTGCCCGCCCGCCATGAGTGCCCAGCACACGTGCGCCGCCGCGGGATGCCCGGCGCGCAGCGAGGCGACCACCGCCAGTGCCGCCGCGCGATCGGCCACCGGCTGCACACAGCCGATGAAGCGGCTCTTCTTGATGACGAGCTCGCTGTGGACCGGCTGTGCGAGCGTGAAGCTCATTGCGCCGTCAACCGCCGCCGCGCTCGAACTTGAACACCGCCGTGCTGGCGCGCGCGTTGGGCAGCCAGCGCACATCGCGGCCGTTTTGCAGACCGAAGGCGTCGAGGATGCGCAGGTTGTTCTTGCCGGCCAGCACCTCGAAGTCCTTGAAGGTGCCCACGCGGATGTTGGGCGTGTCGTACCACTGGTAGGGCAGGCGGCGCGTGACGGGCATGCGCCCGCGCGCCACGCTCAGGCGGTTGGGCCAGTGCGCGAAATTGGGGAAGGCGACGATGCCGATGCGCCCCACGCGCGCAGTCTCGCGCAGCATGACCTCGGCATTGCGCAGGTGCTGCAGCGTGTCGATCTGCAGCACCACGTCGAAGGAGGCGTCGTCGAACATCGCGAGGCCTTCGTCGAGGTTGAGCTGGATCACGTCGACGCCGCGGCGGATGCACTGCAGCACGTTGCCGTCGGCGATCTCCACGCCGTAGCCGGTGCAGCCGCGCTCGCGCTGCAACAGGTCGAGCAGGGCGCCGTCGCCGCAGCCGAGGTCGAGCACGCGCGAGCCCTTGGGCACCAGCTCCGCGACCAGGCGTTGATGTTCGAGGTCGCTCATTGCTGGAACTCCTTGGCGACACGCTCGAAGTAGGAGCGAACCACGCCCATGTAGCGCACGTCGTCGAGCAGGAAGGCGTCGTGGCCATGCGGCGCGTCGATCTCGGCGTAGCTCACGTTGCGGCTGTTATCGAGCAGCGCCTTGACGATCTCGCGGCTGCGCGCGGGGGAGAAGCGCCAGTCGGTCTTGAAGCTCACGAGCAGGAACTTGGCGCGCGCCTGGGCCAGCGCGGCGCTGAGCTTGCCGCCGTGGTTGCGCGCGGGGTCGAAGTAGTCGAGCGCGCGGGTGATCAGCAGGTAGGTGTTGGCGTCGAAGTATTCGCTGAACTTGTCGCCCTGGTAGCGCAGGTAGCTCTCGATCTGGAACTCGACGTCCTGGGTGGAGTAGCGGTAGTCCGCGCCTGCCACCTCGCCTTCCACCGCGCTGCGCAGGATGCGGCCGAACTTGGCGTTCATCACGTCGTCGCTGAGGTAGGTGATGTGGCCGATCATCCGGGCGATGCGCAGACCGCGCTTGGGCACCACGCCGTGCTCGTAGAAGTGGCCGCCGTGAAAGTCGGGGTCGGTCACGATGGCGCGGCGCGCCACCTCGTTGAAGGCGATGTTCTCGGCCGTGAGGTTGGGAGCGCTGGCCACCACCACGGCGTGGCGCACGCGCTCGGGGTACTGCAGCGTCCACGACAGCGCCTGCATGCCGCCCAGGCTGCCGCCCATGACGGCGGCGAGCGTCTCGATGCCGAGCGCGTCGAGCAGCGCGGCCTGCGCGTCGACCCAGTCCTCGACCGTCACCACGGGGAAGTCGGCGCCGTAGACGCGGTCGGTGGCGGGGTTGATGTGCATCGGGCCGGTCGAGCCGAAGCAGGACCCGAGGTTGTTGACGCCGATCACGAAGAAGCGGTCGGTGTCGACCGGCTTGCCCGGACCCACCATGTTGTCCCACCAGCCCTCGGAGCGGGCCTGGCCCTGGTAGACGCCCGCCACGTGGTGCGAGGCGTTGAGCGCATGGCACACGAGCACCGCGTTGCTGCGATCGGCGTTCAGGGTGCCGTAGGTTTCGTAGGCGAGCGTGTAGTCGCTGATCGATGCGCCGCTGCGCAGGGCCAGCGGGCCTGCGAACTGCATCGACTGCGGAGTGACGACCAGAGGTGGTGACGACGACATGAATGAAAAACCCGGCCTCGCCAAAAACGAGCCGGGTCTGCCGCGCCTGTCTTTAGCTGAATTTATAGAGCGCCCGCAAGCTGAAGCAAATCGGCGCAGGGGGAGTATATCCCCCAGGCTTCGCGCACTGCGTGCCGCTTCGCCAACCCCCTTGGGAAGGGGGCAACACCGGCGGCCCGGCGGAGCCGGTTCCGCGGTGTTCCTGGAAAGGGGCGAAAGGGGTCGGGGGTTTCTCTTATATGCCGACGATCATGAGGACGCCGAGCACCAGGAAGATGGCGGCCGAAACGCCGTGCACCAGCTTGATCGGCACGCGCCGCACGATCTTCTCGCCGAGCCACACCACGGGCGCGTTGGCCAGCATCATGCCCAGCGTGGTGCCCATGACCACCCAGATGTAGTCGTGCGTGAAGCGGGCGGCGAGCATGACGGTGGCGATCTGGGTCTTGTCGCCCATCTCGGCGAGGAAGAAGGCGACGACCGTGGTGCCGAAGACGCCGAACTTCGATGCGCCGGGGGCATCGTCGTCGTCGAGCTTGTCGGGAATCAGCATCCAGACGGCCATCGCGATGAACGAGCCGCCCAGGATCCAGCGCAGCACCTCGGGCCCGAGCCAGCGCGTGAGGTAGTTGCCGACCGCGCCCGCGAGCGCGTGGTTGATGACGGTGGCGGCGAAGATGCCGAGGACGATCGGCCAGGGTTTCCTGAAGCGCGCGGCCAGGAGAAGGGCCAGGAGCTGGGTCTTGTCGCCCATTTCCGCGAGCGCGACGACGCCCGTTGCTACGAGAAAAGCTTCCATGATGAACGTGGGGTTCCTTGGGCCGAAGGACGCAATTGACCGTGCAACACCTTCGGCCATATTCCCGAAGTTGCACGGTCAAAGGTCTCGCCAGGTGTTTTCACTGCACGCGCCATATCCTGGTGGGACAGGACAAGTCTGTTGACGCGGGCCCTTCTCGCAGATCGGAAGGCGGCTACTCCCCAATGACGGGCGGAATTCTACATCGGCGCACGGATGTAGGGCGAAGGACCTCGCCCAATCGTGCAAGTAGGCGCTAGCTTTCGAATAGTTTTGACAGGTGCTACCTCAGGAAGCAAATTCCCGCTTGCAATTCGGATATTTCACCCATAATGCACGAGCCTCCCTCTTCAATTTGGTCGGGAGGCAGTTCGGTGATCGGTCAGTTTCGCGCGACTCGACGCTCTCGTTTGAGTGATGCTTTCGGGACTCCATCGCTTTTCTTGATGTGTTTATAGGAGTCCCTTGATGGGCAACAAACTGTACGTCGGCAACCTGCCTTACTCGGTGCGCGACGGAGATCTCGAACAGGCCTTCGGGCAGTTCGGCGCCGTGACCAGCGCCAAGGTCATGATGGAACGCGACACCGGCCGCTCGAAGGGCTTCGGCTTCGTCGAGATGGGCAGCGACGCGGAAGCACAGGCTGCAATCAACGGCATGAACGGCCAGCCCCTGGGTGGCCGCAGCGTCGTCGTCAACGAAGCACGCCCGATGGAAGCACGTCCCCCGCGCAGCGGTGGTGGCGGCTACGGCGGCGGCGGTGGTGGTTATGGCGGCGGTGGTGGCGGTGGCTACGGCGGCGGCGGCGGCGGTGGTGGCGGCTACGGTGGTGGCGGTCGCTCCGGCGGTGGTGGCGGCTACGGCGGCGGTGGCCGCAGTGGCGGCGGCGGTGGTGGCGATGGCGGTTTCCGCAGCCCCTACGGCGCTGGTCCCCGTGGCGGCGGCGGTGGCCGTTCGGGCGGTGGCGGCGGTGGTTACGGCGGCGGCAACAGCGGCTACTGAACCCTGCACACTCCAGAAAAGCACATATAGAAAAAGGCTCCTTCGGGAGCCTTTTTCATTGATTGGTCGATCCAGCCGCAGCCGGCGCTCAGGCTTCGCCGCTTCGCTTCTTGCGTTCGCGCCCCTGCACGGCCCGGTCGAGCACGGCGTTGGGCAGCATGCGCATGATCTTCGCGACCACGCCCATCTGCCAGGGAATCACGCGATAGCTGGTGCCGGCCTCGATGGCGCGCAGCGCCTGGGCGGCGAAGTCCTCCGCCTTCATGAGAAAGGGCATGCCGTAGCGGTTGCCCTGCGTGAGCGGCGTGTCGATATAGCCCGGGCAGAGGGTGACGACCTTGACGCCGCTGTTGTGCAGTTCGCCACGCAGGCTCTCGCAGTACGCCACCACGCCGGCCTTGCTGGCGCAGTACGCGCCGTGCCCCGGCAGCCCGCGGATGGACGCCACGCTGCCGATGCCCACCAGCCGCCCGCTGCCGCGCCGGACCATCGCCGACACGAAGGGATGGAAAGTGGCCATCAGGCCCACGTTGTTGGTCGCGAAGGTGCGCGCCATCACGTCGATGTCCTCGCGCTCGGCGGTATCGATGCCCACGCTGATGCCGGCGTTGGCGATCACCACGTCGGGCAGCCCCTGCTGCTCGATGCAGGCCTTGCCGGCGGCGACGATGCTGTCGGTCTGCGCCACGTCCGCGCCGTAGACGCGCCAGCGGTCAGCGCCCAGCTGGCGGGCGCTCGCCCACGATTCGATCTCCTGCGTGCGCCGTGCGACCAGCGCCAGCCGGTAGCCCGCGTCGTGGAAGCTGGCGGCCAGCGCCTGGCCGATGCCGCTGGAGGCGCCGGTGATGAAGACGAGCGGAGAAGTGCTTTCCATGCCGAGATGCCCGTTCAGCGCTTCTTCGCCGGTGCGGGAGCAGCCGCTGCCGCCGACGGAATCAGCACGCCGCGCACCCGGCCGTTGAGGTTGGCCACGCCGCTCAGGTTGTCGTAGTCGAGCGTGTCGCCGGTGAACTGGTCGGTGCCGCGGATGAGCGTGACCGGCTTGTTCGACGTGACGCGCTCGGTGTCGACGTAGGCGTGCAGGAAGTCGCCGCGGAATTCGAGGCGCGGCGTGGGCTTGCCGTTCGGCGCCACGGAAGGATCGCGAATGACGATCGCGTTGCCGAACAGCTGCACTTCGCTGCCGTCGGAATTCGACAGCCCGCGGTCGGCGGTGCCGCGCGTCACGAGCCCCTCGGGCGACACCGAACGCATGCGCACCTTGTCGATCTCGATGGTGTCGGTGTCGGGGTAGTGCCGGCCTTCGACGCCGTGCAGCTCGCTGCGCAGGTCGCCGTTGGGCAGGAAGTTCTTGATGACGAAGTCGCGCATGAAGTAGTCGGGCTCGTGCGTGGGCGCGACCTTGGGTGCGGGCTCCAGCAGCTTGGGCGCGTTGCGCACCAGCCAGTAGGTGCCGAGCGCGACGGCGGCCGTCAGGATGATCGGCAGGTAGATGGTGGCGCGGTCGAGACCGTCGCGCAGCGTGTTCCATGCGCGTTTCATGCCGCTCATGCGCCCGGTCCCTTCGCAGCGTCGAGCATGACGCGGTATTGGCCGCAGGCCGTGAGCAGCAGGTCGCAGAACTCGCGCGCCGCGCCTTCGCCGCCGCGCGCCTTGGTCACGTAGCGCGCAATGCCGCGCACTTCCGCGTGGGCATTGGCCGGCGCCGCCGGGAAGCCCACGCGCAGGAGCACCGGCAGGTCGGGCCAGTCGTCGCCGATGGCCGCGGCCTGCGCCCAGCCGAAGCCGAGCTGGTCGAGCATGGCCTGCGCGGCCGGCAGCTTGTCTTCGGTGCCGTAGCGCACGTGCTCGATGCCCAGCGCCTCCAGGCGCACGCGCAGCGGCTTGGAATCGCGCCCGGTGATCACCGCCGGCACGATGCCCGCCTTGCGCAGCAGCTTCAGGCCGTAGCCGTCGAGGATGCTGAAGCGCTTGAGCGTCTCGCCGTGCTCGGTGAAGTACACGCCGCCATCGGTCAGGACGCCGTCGATGTCGAAGAAGACGATGCGCACGTCCTGCGCGGCGAGCAATGTCTCGGCCTGGAACTCGAGCGGCATCAGATGACCTTCGCGCGCATCAGGTCGTTGGTGTTGATGGCGCCGACGACCACCCCCGTGCCGTCGATCACGAACAGCCGCGTGATGCCGCACTGCTCCATGAGCTCGGCCGCCTCCACCGCCAGCGCGTCGACGCGGATGGTGCGCGGGTTGTGGTGCATCACCTCGGCCGCCTTCGGACTGCGCAGGTCGGCGCCGGCCTCGATCAGGCGGCGCAGGTCGCCGTCGGTGAAGATGCCGAGCGCGCGGCCGTCGGGCGCGACCACCGCCGCAGCGCCGAAGCCCTTGTTGCTCATGGCGCGCATCAGCTCGCCGATGCCGGCGTCGGGCGTCACGCGCGGCACGTCTTCGTCCGAGCGCATGACATCGCTCACATGGGTGAGCAGCTTGCGCCCGAGCGCGCCGCCCGGGTGCGAGCGCGCGAAGTCTTCCGAACCGAAGCCGCGTGCGTCGAGCAGCGCCACGGCCAGCGCATCGCCCATCGCCATCTGGGCGGTGGTGCTGGCGGTGGGCGCCAGGTTGAGCGGGCAGGCTTCCTTGGACACGCCCGCGTCGATCACGATGTCGGCGTGGCGGGCGAGGGTGGATTCGGGGCGGCCGGTCATGGCGATCAGGGGCACGCCCTGGCGCTTGACGACCGGCAGGATGACGGTGAGCTCGTCGACCTCGCCGCTGTTGGAGATGGCGAGCACCAGGTCGACCGCCTTGATCATGCCGAGGTCGCCGTGGCTGGCCTCGGCCGGATGCACGAACATCGCCGGCGTGCCGGTGGAGGCGAGGGTGGCCGCGATCTTGCGGCCGACGTGCCCGCTCTTGCCCATGCCCATCACGACCACGCGGCCGCGCACCTCGAGGATCTTGCGCACGGCCTCGACGAAGCTGGGGCCGACGCGGTTCTTCAGGCCGGAGACGGCTTCGGCTTCGATGTCGAAGGTGAGGCGTGCCCGAGCGAGGATGGCTTCGGGATCGACCACGGGGGCCGGGGCGGGACGGGAGCTCATCGCCGGATTTTACGGGCCCGCGGCTTGCCCCCGCGGCTCCCGGGGCGCCTCCGGGTGTCCTCCCTGAGGCGCCGCGCATGGCTCTTGCTCTAGCATCGGCGCCTATGTCTTCGTTCGATCTCACGCTGTTGTACTTGCTGGCCGCGGTGATCGGCGTGGTGGCGTGCCGCTCCCTCAAGCTGCCGCCGATGCTGGGGTACCTCTCGGCGGGCGTGCTGATCGGACCGCATGCCTTCGCGCTGGCCCAGAACACGGAAGGCATCCAGCACCTGGGCGAATTCGGCGTGGTGTTCCTGATGTTCGTGATCGGGCTGGAGTTCAGCCTGCCCAAGCTGCGCGCAATGCGAAAGCACGTGTTCGGCCTGGGCATGCTGCAGGTGCTGCTGACCATGGCCCTCGCCACCGTCGGCGCGCTGCTGATGGCGCGGCTGCTGCCGCCGGCATGGCACCTGGGCTGGCAGACGGCGCTGGCGCTGTCGGGCGCGCTCACCATGAGCAGCACGGCCATCGTGGTCAAGCTGATGGCCGAGCGGCTCGAACTGGAGAGCGAGCACGGCAAGCGCGTGATGGGCGTGCTGCTGTTCCAGGACCTGGCGGTGGTGCCGCTGCTGGTGCTGATCCCCGCCCTGGGCGCGCCGCCCGAGGCGCTGGCCAAGGCGCTGGGGCTGGCGCTGCTGAAGGCGAGCTTCCTGATCGGCGTGCTGCTGTACGGCGGCCCGCGCGTGATGCGCTGGTGGCTCACGCTGGTGGCGCGGCGCCGCAGCGAGGAGCTCTTCATCCTGAACGTGCTGCTGATCACGCTGGGGCTTGCCTGGCTCACCGAGCTGGCCGGCCTGAGCCTGGCGCTTGGCGCCTTCATCGCGGGCATGCTGGTGTCGGAGACCGAATACAAGCACCAGGTCGAGACCGACATCCGCCCCTTCCACGACGTGCTGCTCGGGCTGTTCTTCATCACCGTGGGCATGTCGCTCGACTGGCACATCGTGGTGGAGCGCTGGCTGCTGGTGGGCGTGCTGCTGCTGATGCCGCTGGCCTTCAAGCTGGGGCTGGTGACGGTGCTGGCGAAGGTGCTGGGCGCGACCTCGGGCGTGTCGCTGCGCACCGGCCTCTACCTGGCGCAAGCCGGCGAGTTCGGCTTCGTGCTGCTGACGCTGGCGCAGGAGCGCAGCCTGCTGCCGCCCTGGCTGGCCAACCCGGTGCTGGCGTCGATGGTGCTGTCGATGCTGGCAACGCCCTTCATCATCATGTACAGCAACGCCATCGTGCGAAAGCTGGTGGCCAGCGACTGGCTGCAGCAGTCGCTGCAGATGACGACCATCGCGCGCAAGACCATCAACACGGCGCAGCACGTGATCATCTGCGGCTACGGGCGCTGCGGCCAGAACCTGGCCCGCATCCTGGAGCGCGAGGGCATCCCGTACATGGCGCTCGACCTCGACCCCGACCGCGTGCGGCAGGCCGCCGCCGCCGGCGACTCGGTGGTGTTCGGCGACGCGGCGCGGCTGCAGGCGCTGATGGCCGCGGGCCTGGCGCGGGCCAGCGCGGTGGTCGTGACCTACCTCGACGTGCCCGGCGCGATGAAGGTGCTCGCCAACACCCGCGCCCATGCGCCGCACGTGCCGGTGATCGTGCGCACGCAGGACGATCACGATCTCGAGAAGCTGCAGGCCGCCGGTGCGACCGAAGTGGTGCCCGAGGCCATCGAGGGTTCGCTGATGCTCGCGAGCCATGCGCTGGCGCTGGTCGGCGTGCCGATGCGGCGCGTGATCCGCGTGGTGCAGGACCAGCGCGACGCCCGCTACAACCTGCTGCGCGGCTACTTCCACGGCGCCGACGACGACAACGCCGACGAGATCGACCACGAGCGGCTCAACAGCTTCACGCTCGATGCCCGCGCGAGGGCGGTCGGCCAGACGCTGGAGCGGCTGGCGCTCCACACGCTGGGCGTGCGCGTCGCCAGCCTGCGCCGGCAGGACGGCCAGCCGCGCGCACTGGCCGACGACACGGTGCTGTCGGACGGCGACACGCTGGTGCTGTCGGGCAAGCCGGCCGCCCTGGCGATGGCGGTCGAGCGGCTGCAGAAGGGCTGATCGGGGAGCGGGCGGGCGCTCTCGCGCCTTTCCCGCCCTCAGTTGATCAGCGTCGGATTGCGCTTTTCCTCTTCGAGACGCTGCTGGCGGCGCACCGCCTCGCACTGCGCGTGGGCCTTGTACTCGGGCTTCAGGCACTGCGCCGCCATGCATTGGGCCCTGGCGATGAAGTTGCGGTCGCCGCACATGGCCGCGGGCTCGGCCGGGGCGGCCGGTGCCGGCGGCGGGGGGGCAGCCGCGGCCTGGGGCGCGGCTTCGGGCGCGGCCGGCGAAGGTTGTGCGGCGGGGGTCGCCTGCTTGCGCGACTTGACGGCAGGCTTGGGTGCCGGAGCCGGCGCGGCTTCCGCGGCGGGCGGGATCGCGCCTGCCTGGTCGGCTGGCTTGTCGGCCGCCTGGGGATCCGCCGCGGCGGCGGGGGCCTCCGGCGCGGGAGGCGGCGGCTCGGCCGGCGGCGGCGGTGCGACCGCGGGAGCGGCCGGCTCAATGGCCGGCGCGGGCTCCTCGACGGCGGCGGGCGCCTTTCGCGTGCCGTAGCCGTACCAGCCCGCGACGATCATCGCCACCGCCACCAGCAGCAGGCCCAGCCACGGCAGGACGACGCGCCAGCGCGGCGAGCGTTCGACCGACGCGGGCCGCCGCATCCTGACCCGGCGGGGCCGCTTCGTTCTTTCGGGCGCCATGGCCCAGCTCGATTCGAGCCCGGGCGGCGAGGCAGGCGCGTCGGCTGAATCGGACGAGGCGGGCGAATGCGGCAAGCCGTCGTCGTGCAGCATGAAGACGGTCTGTTCGTCGTCGCGCCGCGGCGCGGAGGCCGGCGATCTGCTGAAGAAGAACGACTGGCGCGCCGGCGGCGGTGCCGGCGAGAGCTCTTCGAGGGGCGCCGGAATGGTCGGCGCGCGCAGCTGGGCGGGTGCGGTGGTGGCCCACTCGCGTTCGGGAGTCGGCGGCGGCGGGATCCGGTCGCCCGCGGCGGACAGCTTGATGCCGCAGCTCCTGCAGAAATTCGCGCCGTCACGGTTCTCCGTGCTGCAGACCGGACAGATCGAGGCCATGGATTGCTTGCTGACTACTTCTTGTTTTTGGGGGTCTTGGACGGAGGTGGCTGGCCTGCATCCGCAGGATCGATCCGGCGGCGGGCGGGAAAGGAGGTTTCCTGCTCAGGTCACCGCGACGCGCTTGGAACGGTGCGCCATGCGCTTGGCGATCACGGCGCCCAGCGCCATCGCGATCTCCAGCGCCATGTTGGGCTGGCGGTTGCTCATCTCGGCGAAGCGGATCGCGGTGAGCCTCCACACGCGGCCCGCGCCGGTGACCACCACGTTGGCCGAATGCGGCTGCCGCGAGAAGAAAGAGCCTTCGCCGACGACCGAGCCCGCGGTGAGCACGGCCAGCTTCATCTGCTCCTTGCTGCTGACGCGGTGCACGCTGATGGCACCGCTCTCGACGAAGAACACCGAGCGGTCGGGCGTGCCCTGTTCGATCAGCACGTCGCCCACGCCGGTGTCGATCGGCTGCAGGTAACCCGCCAGCGTTTCCCACTGCTGGACGTTGAACGTCAACGCGAACGCGTCGGTGTTGATGTTCTCCGCGATGGCGCGGCTCAGGTTCTGGATGGACATGTGTTTTTCGACCCCCGCATGTGGGCTGAAGTATCCGCCATGGCCATGTTATTTCGCTACAACTGTTTACGTTTTTTGGTGGCCAGCCGCCGCCATCTGTGGCTATTTACCAATGCAGAAGCGCGAGAAGATGACGCCCAGCAGGTCGTCGGCGCCGAACTCGCCCGTGATCTCGTTCAGGGCGTTCTGCGCCAGGCGCAGCTCCTCGGCCAGCAGGTCGAGCAGTTGCGCCTGCGCCGCGAGGTGGTCGGCGGCCAGCGCCAGGTGCGTCTCGACACGCGCCAGCGCCTGCACATGGCGCGCACGCGCGAGGTACACGCCCTCTGGCACGGCCTGCCACCCGGCCATGGCCAGCAGCTGCTCGCGCAGGGCCTCGATGCCCAGGCCGGTCTTGGCGGAAAGTGCGATGCCCTGCGCCGGATGGGCCGCGGGCGCCGCATCCTGCTTGTTCCAGACGTCGAGCACCGGCACGCTCGCGGGCAGCTTGCGCTGCAGGCCGGCCAGGATCTCCGCGTCGGCGGCGGTGTAGTCGGGCTGGTCCGCGCGCGTCAGGTCGTGCAGGAACAGCACCGCGTCGGCGCTCTCGATCTGCCCCCAGGCGCGCGCCACGCCGATCTGCTCGACCTCGTCGCTGCTCTCGCGCAGGCCGGCGGTGTCGGCCACGTGCAGCGGCACGCCGTGGATCTGGATGGTCTGCGAGACCACGTCGCGCGTGGTGCCCGCCACCGCGCTCACGATGGCCAGCTCCGCGCCGGCCAGCGCATTGAGCAGCGAACTCTTGCCCGCGTTGGGCTGCCCCGCGATCACGACCTTGATGCCCTCGCGCAGCAGCGCGCCCTGGCGCGCGCGCTGCTGCACGGCGGAAAGCTGCGACTGCAGCTTCGCGAGCTGCCCGGCCGCGTCGGCCTTCTGCAGGAAGTCGATTTCCTCCTCGGGAAAGTCGAGCGTGGCCTCCACCAGCATGCGCAGGTGGATCAGCGCATCGCGCAGCGTGTGGATCTCGCGCGAGAAGGCGCCCGACAGCGAGCGCCCGGCGCTGCGCGCGGCGGCCTCGGTGCTGGCGTCGATCAGGTCGGCGATGGCTTCGGCCTGCGCCAGGTCGATCTTGCCGTTGAGGAAGGCCCGCTGGCTGAACTCGCCGGGCTCGGCCACGCGCAGGCCGGGCAGGCGAGGGCGGCCGGTGACCGGGTCGGGCTCGGCCGCCGCCTCCAGGCAGCGCGCCAGCAGCAGCTGCAGCACGACCGATCCGCCGTGGGCCTGCAGTTCGAGCACGTCTTCCCCGGTGAAGGAGTTCGGCGAGGGAAAGTGGATGGCCAGGCCGTGGTCGACCGGTTCGCCCTCGGCGTCGCGAAACGGCAGGTAGGTGGCCTCGCGCGGCTTGAGCGCGCGGCCGCAGATCGCGTCGACCAGCGGCGCCAGCTTGGCGCCCGACACGCGCACGATGCCGACCGCGCCGCGCCCCGAGGCGGTGGCGATGGCGACGATGGGATCGGAGGTGCGGGCGAGCATGGTGGTGCGGATTCTTTCAGCAAAAAGGGCCGCTGACGCGGCCCTTCGAAGGATGGCTGGAGTGCCGTGCGGCTACTGCCGCCGTCACTTGGTGCCGAGCACGCCCAGCCGCTTGTTGATGAACCACTGCTGCGCGATCGACAGCACGTTGTTCGTGATCCAGTACAGCACCAGGCCGGCCGGGAAGAAGATGAACATCACGCTGAACGCGAGCGGCATGATCCACATCAGCTTGGCCTGCATAGGATCGGGCGGCGTCGGGTTGAGCCAGGTCTGGAACAGCGACGTGGCCGTCATCACGATCGGCAGGATGTACCAGGGGTCGGGTGCCGACAGGTCGGTGATCCAGCCGATCCAGGGCGCATGGCGCATCTCGACCGACGACAGCAGCACCCAGTAGAGCGCGATGAACACCGGGATCTGGATCACGATCGGGAAGCAGCCGCCCATCGGATTGACCTTCTCGGTCTTGTAGATCCGCATCATTTCCTGCTGCATTTCCTGCGGCTTGTCCTTCAGCCGCTCGCGCATTTCCATGATCTTGGGGTTGATGGCCTTCATCTTGGCCATGCTGGCGTAGGCCTTGGCGTTGAGCCAGTAGAAGGCCGCCTTCAGCAGCACCACCAGCGCGACGATCGACCAGCCCCAGTTGCCCAGGAGTCCGTGCAGCTGGGTGAGCAGCCAGTACAGCGGCTTGGAGATGATCGCGAAGATGCCGTAGTCCTTCACCAGGTCCAGGCCCGGAGCGATGGCTTCGAGCTTCTTTTCTTCTTCAGGGCCTGCGAACAGCGCACTGTTCACGACCTGTGTGGCACCCGGAGCGATCTTCGGCAGCGTGGCCACCATGGCGATGGAGAACTGGTTGTCGCCCAGGTCCTTCACCCGGAACTCGCGGCGCAGCTGTTCGCTGGCCGGGTCACCCTTGAGCAGCCAGGCCGATGCAAAGTAGTGCTGCACCATCGCGATCCAGCCGTCGTTGGCTGGCGGCGGCGGTTCGATCTTGCCCTTGGCGATGTCCTTGAAGTCGAGCTTGTGGAACTTCTTCTCGTTGGTGTACGCGGCCGGGCCGGTGAAGGTGTTGGTGCCGAACATGGTGCCGGCGGCCACCGTGCCATGGCGCAGCAGCTGCAGGTACAGCTGCGCGTCGCGCGGCTGGTCGCTCACATTGACCACTTCGTGGCGCACGCCGATGACGTAGTCGCCGCGGTGGAACACATAGGTCTTGACGTACTTCAGGCCGCCGACGGGGGCGCTTTCGAAGCTCACTTCCAGCGTGTTCTGGCCGTCGGCCATCTCGCGCGGGCCGGCCTTCGGCGTCATCTGCGTCAGGTGGTTGGGGTAGCGCTCACCGGTGTCGACCTGGTTGAGCAGGCCCGTCTGCGCGACGTAGCGGGTGGCGGGCGAGCCGTTCTCGAACAGCACCACGTGCTTGGTGCGGTCGGCCTCGTCGTACTTCAGCAGCTCGAGGTAGTTGACCGTGGCGCCTTCGCTGTCGATGGTGGCCTTGAACAGGTCGGTGGTCACCTTGACCTGCTCGCGCGGCGTGGCGGCGACGGGCTGCGTGGGAACGGTGCCAGCGTTGCCGCCGGTAGCGCCGGACGCGGTCGGCACGCCGTTGTTGGCCGCGGGGGTGCCATTGGCGGGGGCGGCGGCCGTGGCGGCCGGCTTGGTCGACGGCAGGAAGGTCGGCTTGTTGCCGTTGAAGACCTGCCATTGGTCCCACAGCAGCACCAGCGAGAAACCAAAAATCACCCACAGTATCGTGCGGCGGATATCGTTCATGACGAAGACTTCTTGTCGGAAGAGAGAAGAGACGAAAACAGCGATCCTGACCTGTCAGTGCGACGCTGCGATTTCGGCGGGACCGGATCGTGGCCGCCCTGGCACCAGGGCTGGCAGCGCGCGATGCGGTGCAGGGTGAGGTAGCTGCCCTTGAGCGCGCCGTGCACTTCCAGCGCCTCGATCGAATACACGGAGCAGCTCGGCGTGAAGCGGCACGACTGGCCGAGCCAGGGGCTCAGCAGCAGGCGGTAGGCCTTCACGATGCCGATCAGCACGCGTTTCATGGCGAGGAGGAGGGTGCCGCAGAAGGGGCCGGAGCCGGCGCCGCGGGGGTGCGCGCGGCCCGTGCGAGCAATTGCTGGAGCTCGGCGCGCACGGCGGCCTTGAGCTTGTCCGAGGAGGCGCTCACGAACTCCTTGCGGTCGAAGCCCGCGCGCAGGCGCACCACGTGCGCGGCACGTGGCAATGCGACGCCGGGAGCGGCGCTCACGGCGTAGATCTGGCGCTTGATGGCGTTGCGCGTGACCGCGCGGCGCGCCCAGCGCTTGGGCACCATGGCGCCCAGCCAGACGTCGTCGGACGCGAACAACGGCTGTGCGCTCGATGCGAGATCGAGCGCACAGCGGTGCAATGCGAAATGAGCAGTGCGCGCCACGGTGGCACCTGCGAGGACGGCCTGGAATTGCGCGCGGGTCTTGAGCCGCTGCATGGAAGCCGGGCCGCTTGCGTCGCGCCTGTTCGGGCCAGGCGCGCTGGCTGTCGGAGTGGGCGCTGACGAGCCGGCTGCTGGCAACGGCAGGCGGGTTGCCGTCAGACGGCCAGGCGCTTGCGGCCCTTGGCGCGGCGTGCGTTGATGACGGCGCGGCCGCCGCGGGTCTTCATGCGGACCAGGAAGCCGTGGGTACGGGCGCGGCGGACTTTGGATGCTTGGTAGGTGCGTTTCATGGTGATTTCCTAATTCCCTGTTCGCGCTGGCCCTTCGCGCTTTCGTGTTCGAAAGCCTGAAGTACCTGCGGGGCGCCGGGCGAGCGTGTTTCGGATGACCCCCGAAAGACGCAAAGAGGTTTTCAGGGAAACCCGCAATTATCGCAAACATTGGCTCCGGGAACAATCTTCGAGCGGATTTGCGGGCCTTTCGAAGTGCCGGGCAGCGTGTGGATAAGGTTTTGACAAGTTAGAATGCCGGGCGCCTTCCAGCAGAGAATATCCACAATACCTATACCAAAAAATGCCCGAGGGTTTCATCACTTTTTCCTACGCCCATGTCGACTGACGGCATCGGCGAGAGCCTCTGGCAAGCCTGCGTCGACCAGCTCGCGCAGGAGCTGTCCGAGCAGCAGTTCAACACCTGGATCAAACCCCTGACGGCACAGGTCGCCGACGACCTGTCGCGCATGACGGTGTTCGTCGCCAACCGGTTCAAGCTCGACTGGATCCGTGCCCAGTACGCCGGCAAGATCGCCGCCATGGCGGAGAAGATGTACGGCCAGCCGGTCGCTATCGAGTTAGCGCTTGCTCCTCGCGAAATCCCCGTGCGTGCTGCACCTGTGGCCGTCATGACCGAAACGGACGTGCCGCGCGACGTGGCCGGCCCGGGCGAGGAGCCGGCCGCCGCCGGCTTCAAGAACCGCCTGAATTCGGGCCTCACCTTCGACACCCTGGTCGAGGGCACGGCCAACCGCATGGCGCGCGCCGCGGCGATGCACGTGGCCGGCATGCCGGGGCATCTTTACAACCCTCTTTTCATCTACGGCGGCGTCGGCCTGGGCAAGACCCACCTGATGCATGCTGTGGGCAACCGGCTGCTGGCCGACAAGCCGGACTCCAAAGTTCTCTACATCCACGCCGAGCAGTTCGTCTCGGATGTGGTCAAGGCCTATCAGCGCAAGACCTTCGATGAGTTCAAGGAGCGCTACCACTCGCTCGACCTGCTGCTGATCGATGATGTGCAGTTCTTCGCCAACAAGGACCGGACGCAGGAAGAATTCTTCAATGCGTTCGAAGCCCTGCTGGCCAAGAAGTCGCACATCGTGATGACCAGCGACACCTATCCGAAGGGGCTGGCCGACATCCACGAGCGCCTGGTCTCGCGCTTCGATTCCGGGCTCACGGTCGCCATCGAGCCGCCGGAGCTCGAAATGCGCGTGGCCATCCTGATCAACAAGGCGCGCGCCGAATCTGCCGAGATGCCGGAAGAAGTAGCCTTCTTCGTCGCCAAGAACGTGCGCTCCAACGTGCGCGAGCTCGAAGGCGCGCTGCGCAAGATCCTCGCCTACTCGCGCTTCAACCAGAAGGAGATCTCGATCGCCCTGGCGCGCGAGGCGCTGCGCGACCTGCTGTCGATCCAGAACCGGCAGATCTCCGTCGAGAATATCCAGAAGACGGTGGCCGACTACTACAAGATCAAGGTCGCCGACATGTACAGCAAGAAACGCCCGGCCAGCATCGCGCGGCCGCGGCAGATCGCGATGTACCTGGCCAAGGAGCTCACGCAGAAGAGCCTGCCGGAAATCGGCGAACTGTTCGGCGGGCGCGATCACACGACGGTGCTGCACGCGGTGCGCAAGATCTCGGGCGAGCGCCAGCAGCTCACCGAGCTCAACCAGCAGCTCCACGTGCTCGAGCAGACCCTCAAGGGCTGACCGGAAAGAAATCGGATGTCGTCCAGGAAGCCCCTCGCGACAGCGGAGAATGGCGCCCTGCAAGCTGATTCAAAGAGATAGGAAGAGGAAGAAGACATGATCGTTTTGAAGGCAACCCAGGACAAGGTCCTCGCCGCGCTCCAGTCGGTCGCGGGCATCGTGGAGCGGCGTCACACATTGCCGATCCTGGCGAACGTGCTGATCCGCAAGACCGGCGGCCAGCTGCAGCTGACCACCAGCGACCTCGAGATCCAGATCCGCACCACCGCAGAGCTCGGCGGCGACGAAGGCAACTTCACCACCACCATCGGCGCGCGCAAGCTGATCGACATCCTGCGCACCATGCCGGCCGACCAGACCGTGAGCCTCGAATCGAGCGCGAGCAAGCTGGTGCTCAAGGGCGGCAAGAGCCGCTTCACGCTGCAGTCGCTGCCCGCGGAAGACTTCCCGCTGGTGCAGGAAGCCGCCAACTTCGGTCCCGTCTTCAGCGTGCCGCAGAAGACGCTGAAGGACCTGCTCTCGCAGGTCTCGTTCGCGATGGCCGTGCACGACATCCGCTACTACCTCAACGGCATCCTCTTCGTGGCCGAGGGCAAGCAGCTGAGCCTGGTCGCCACCGACGGCCACCGCCTGGCCTTCTCTTCCGCCACGCTCGACGTCGAAGTGCCGCGCCAGGAAGTCATCCTGCCGCGCAAGACCGTGCTCGAGATGCAGCGCCTCCTGTCCGACGCCGAAGGTGCCATCGAGATGCAGTTCGCGAACAACCAGGCCAAGTTCAGCTTCGGCGGCATGGAGTTCGTCACCAAGCTGGTCGAGGGCAAGTTCCCCGACTACAACCGCGTCATCCCGAAGAACCACAAGAACACCGTCACGCTGGGCCGCGCGCCGCTGCTGGCCAGCCTGCAGCGCACCGCCATCCTGACCAGCGAGAAGTTCAAGGGCGTTCGCCTGAACATCGAGCCGGGCACGCTGCGCATCGCGTCGAACAACGCCGAGCAGGAAGAGGCCCAGGACGAGCTCGACATCGACTACGGCGGCGACACGATCGAGATCGGCTTCAACGTGACCTACCTGATCGACGCGCTGTCGAACATGGACCAGGACATGGTCAAGATCGACCTTGCCGACTCCAACAGTTCGGCGCTGCTGACCATTCCCGAGAACGCATCCTTCAAGTACGTCGTGATGCCGATGCGAATCTAGAAGACACACCACACGGCGCCTTGCGCACACGACCCGCGGCCCTCCGCGGGTTTGCGCTTTCAAGAGGCGGCGAATTGAGCTTTTGAGAGCCCGAAAAATCACGCGCGAATGCCGTGAGAGACAGAGGAATATCCGAATGAGTGCTGAAGAAAACAAGCCCGACGTGCCGCACACCGAGCCCGTCTACATCCCCGAGATCGAAACCGTGGCCGCCGACACCAGCTATGGCGAAGGCTCGATCACGATCCTCGAAGGGCTTGAGGCCGTGCGCAAGCGCCCCGGCATGTACATCGGCGACACCTCCGACGGCACCGGGCTGCACCACCTCGTCTTCGAGGTGGTCGACAACTCCATCGACGAGGCGCTGGCCGGCCACTGCGACGACATCGTCGTGACCATCCACACCGACAACTCGATCTCCGTCACCGACAACGGCCGCGGCATTCCGACCGGCGTGAAGATGGACGACAAGCACGAGCCCAAGCGCTCGGCCGCCGAGATCGCGCTGACCGAGTTGCACGCGGGCGGCAAGTTCAACCAGAACAGCTACAAGGTCTCGGGCGGCCTGCACGGCGTGGGCGTGAGCTGCGTGAACGCGCTGAGCGTGATGCTGCGCCTTGTGGTGCGCCGCGAAGGCAAGATCCACGAACTCGAATTCAGCCGCGGCTTCGTGCAGAACCGCCTGCTGGAGACGGTGAACGGCGTCGAGGTCTCGCCCATGAAGATCATCGGCGACACCGACAAGCGCGGCACCGAGGTGCACTTCCTGCCCGACACCGAGATCTTCAAGGAGAACTCGGACTTCCACTACGAGATCCTCAGCAAGCGCCTGCGCGAACTGAGCTTCCTGAACAACGGCGTTCGCATCCGCCTGAAGGACGAGCGCTCGGGCAAGGAAGACGACTTCTCCGGCGCCGGCGGCGTGCGCGGCTTCGTCGAGTTCATCAACAAGGGCAAGACCGTCCTGCACCCGAACTCGTTCTACGCCGAGGGCGAGCGCCCGGCCGACACCTACGGCGGCATCCCCGGCACGCACATCGGCGTGGAAGTGGCGATGCAGTGGAACAGCGGCTACAACGAGCAGGTGCTGTGCTTCACCAACAACATCCCGCAGCGCGACGGCGGCACCCACCTCACGGGCCTGCGTGCGGCGATGACCCGCGTCATCAACAAGTACATCGAGGAGAACGAGCTGGCCAAGAAGGCCAAGGTCGAGGTCTCGGGCGACGACATGCGCGAAGGCCTGTGCTGCGTGCTCAGCGTGAAGGTGCCCGAGCCCAAGTTCTCGAGCCAGACCAAGGACAAGCTGGTGTCCAGCGAAGTGCGCGCGCCGGTGGAAGACATCGTCGGCCGCCTGCTGACCGACTACCTGCAGGAGCGCCCGAACGACGCCAAGATCATCTGCGGCAAGATCATCGAGGCCGCCCGTGCCCGCGAGGCCGCGCGCAAGGCCCGCGAAATGACGCGCCGCAAGGGCGTGCTCGACGGCATGGGCCTGCCCGGCAAGCTGGCCGACTGCCAGGAAAAGGATCCGGCGCTGTGCGAGGTCTACCTGGTGGAGGGCGACTCCGCCGGCGGCTCCGCCAAGCAGGGCCGCGACCGTAAGTTCCAGGCCATCCTGCCGCTGCGCGGCAAGATCCTGAACGTCGAGAAGGCGCGCTACGAGAAGCTGCTGACCAGCAACGAAATCCTGACGATGATCACCGCCCTGGGCACCGGCATCGGCCGCGCCGGCGCGAGCACGCCGGGCGGCGGCGCTGACGACTTCAACGTCGCCAAGCTGCGCTACCACCGCATCATCATCATGACCGACGCCGACGTCGACGGCGCCCACATCCGCACGCTGCTGCTGACCTTCTTCTACCGGCAGATGCCGGAGCTGGTCGAGCGCGGCCACATCTACATCGCCCAGCCGCCGCTGTACAAGGTCAAGGTCGGCAAGGAAGAGCAGTACCTGAAGGACGGCCCCGCGCTCGACGCCTTCCTGCTGAAGGTGGCGCTGAAGGACGCGCGCATCGAGACCGGCGGTGCCGGCTCGACCACGCTCAGCGGCGACACGCTGGCCGAACTGGCGCGCAAGCACCAGGTGGCCGAGGCCGTCATCGCGCGGCTGCGCAACTTCATGGACGCCGAGGCGCTGCGCGCCATTGCCGACGGCGTGGCGCTCGACCTCGACACCACGCCCGCCGCCGAGGCCTCGGCCGTCGCGCTGCAGGCGAAGCTGCGCGAACTCAACACGACCGGCGTGCCGGCCGAGGTGAGCCACGAGTTCGACGCCCGCACCGACAAGCCGCTGCTGCGCATCAGCCGCCGCCACCACGGCAACATCAAGAGCAGCGTGATCACGCAGGACTTCGTGCACGGCGCCGACTACGCCGCGCTCGCCGAAGCCGCCAACACCTTCCGCGGCCTGCTGAGCCCCGAAGGCGCGCTGGTGAAGCGCGGCGAGGGTGACCGTACCAAGGAAGAAAAGGTCGACGACTTCCGCCAGGCCATGAAGTGGCTCATCGGCGAAGCCGAACGCGCCACCTCGCGCCAGCGCTACAAGGGCCTGGGCGAGATGAACCCCGAGCAGCTGTGGGAAACCACCATGGACCCGAACGTGCGCCGCCTGCTGAAGGTGCAGATCGACGACGCGATCGAGGCCGACCGCGTGTTCACGATGCTGATGGGCGACGAGGTGGAACCGCGGCGGGAGTTCATCGAGCAGAACGCGCTGCGGGCGGCGAATATCGACGTGTGATAATTCGATTCCTGTCGAGTGACACGGAAAGTGAAAAAAACGGCTAAATCAGCCGCTTTTTTTGGCAAACAAGAGGCTCAACAGCCTGTACGGCGAACGTGTACCGCCGCGTCCAATCACTTGGGCGCGATCGCCAAGCCAGTACCTGCGACGAGAGTCCGGCACTTTTGATCGGTGGTCAACGAGTCGACCCTCGGAACATGCGCGATGCACTTGAAGCTGTCATGCCGTTTGCTGTTCAGGAGGGACTTCGCAAGAAGGTTGGCTCCCGTCGATGCCCGGAACAGCCGTCTGATGCACAAGATGGGGTGCACAAAATCGTTCGTTGACCTCCTCATGGCGGTGGAGTGCGTCCTAAATGCTCATGCGCTTCTGAGCTTGAAAGACAAGCCGGTTAGAAGAGGCTTATCTGGCCGTGCGCTGGTCCGGCCACGATCTCCGCAAGCTCGCGTCTCTGGCCGCCTACATGCCGGACCACACCGCGTACGAACACCTGGCTGATAGTTTGGCCGAGCTTCAGGTTCATTCATTTGAGGCGTACGAAGCCTTCTTCCCGGCTTGGACCGGCCGGAACCATGCCGAGTTGAACTACACGCCACCATCGCCAACAACCCATGGGTACTCTCCATCCGAGCGAAGGTACAGACCCTGATCGACGCCGTGCAACCCGAATTCACCGGGTTCGTCTCCGACGATCTCGAAGCGATCTTTAAGCCGGAGGCCGAGATGCGTCAGTTCTAGGACGAGATCATCAAGAGCCGCTGATCGATCTCCCCCAAAACGAGCCACCATCTATCGATCTCTGTAGCACTTACGACGCCCCGAAGCGCCTCCTTGATCCATGGCAAGTCTTCACTGTCAGTCAACAGGTTGTCAATGCAGTCCCGTTGGAGCAGGGGACTTTGCGGGGCCGACAATCATAGAAACCACAAGCACCTCCTCATGACCTCGCCCTTGTCCGCCGAGAAAGAGCTAAATCAGCAGCAACCTTTCTTACACGCGCAGTCGCTTTTGGAGGCATGTGAACTGGCTCTTGCCCGTGGTCGACCAACACGCGGAGCTTCGGCAAGATGGCGCTGGTTGCTAAATTTGTGGCTACCAATGGAGATGGTGGCTGCTGCTGCACGGCCGGGATTACTTGCATTTGCTTCATGGTGCGGACTATTGATAGGCGGCGCGATGATTGCCTACGGGGTGATTCGCCCGTTGGCGTGGTTTCGACCGGGTGACATCGACAGTTGGTATCTAGCATGTGCCTATTTAGTGACCTTTTGCTTTGTGCTTGGCCGGCCAAGCGTCACTGCATTTCCTGGGTGGACGGCCTCCGACGTCACCGCAGCCGGCTTGAGGTTTACCCAGCTCACTGAAATGAACGAACGCGATCTCTCAGAGGTGAGACTCTTCGTCGGTCTTGCTGAAACCGCGAGTCGCCGGCGAATTGTGGCGTTGTGGTGGATCGTTGGTTCTATTTGGGCGCTCTCGGCGTGGTTGGCGCAGAAGGGACTTGAGACACCCAATGGAAATATGCTGGCGTCTGCTCTGATACCTTTTTTGTTCTGCATGTTCTTTGCTGGGCTCATCGCTGCATACACGCGTGCAGTCAACCATGTCTATGGGTTGAGCCATACGTTACTTATGGCTCGGGAAACTGAGCTTTTGCAGCTGTTGAAAACCAAAGAGACGAGACTGAAACGGCGTCGCTCGATCCGTCCAAGTGATCGATAGGCCTTCATCGAGTGTTGTGTCTGTGAGCCATTAAGAGCGCAGCCTCTAGCTACAAACGATCTTGACTAAACGAAAAATATGGGCAAAGTGGCATCTACATAAACATATTAGAAGTCCCATGGCAACAAGCCCGAGGCGTCGCAACGGGAGTTTTGGTAGGTCTAGCACGAAGGGCGGCGTGCACGACTACGCAGCGTCAACCATGAATGTTGACGACCCTGCCTATATTGAACTGGTCTTTGGGTTCGTCGGCCCAACGGGCATCGACCTTGACAAGGTCTGCGACGTATTGAAATCGCAACTAAAGGCGATGCAATACGAAACGATAGAAATCAGGCTGAGCGAATTGATATCGCTCTATATGAAAAAGCCTGCGACGTTTCTGAATTCCTATGAGCGTATTAAAACGCTAATGGATCGTGGCACCGAACTACGCGAACATACGACGCAGGCTGATATTGTGGCGCGGCTCGCCATTGCTGCAGTACGTGACGAAAGAGTCCAACATACGGGCGATTATAGGCGGCCGGCGCATAAAGTTGCGTATCTCGTTCGATCGTTCAAACGTCCCGAAGAAGTGGAGTTGTTTCGCCAAGTTTATGGCAAAGCATTCACACTCATCTCAGTTTATGCATCTCGGGTTTGGCGAACTCAATTTCTGAAAAAACTCATTTCCCAGTCCTTAGGCAAGGATAAGGGCCACGCGGAAGCTTACTCGATTGAGTTGATTAATCGAGATCATGATGAGGAAGGGCGCAAGCTAGGCCAAAAGGTGGGAAAGACATTTCCTTTAGCTGATTTTTTTGTGACGAGTGAATCCAGAGTTGATTTGGAAAGAAATCTTAGAAGGCTCACCCATCTCACCTTCGGCAATCCATATGTTTCACCAACCCGCGACGAACAAGCGATGTTTTATGCGAAGGCGGCAGCATTGCGGTCTTTGGATCTCTCTCGCCAAGTTGGGGCGGCTATCGTGTCAGCAGATGGCGACTTGCTTTCCACAGGCTGTAATGAAGTGCCTAAATTTGGAGGCGGGTTGTACTGGGGAGAGGACCCATTCAGGGATAGAGATTTCGAACGCGGCGTTGATGCGAATGTGCAAATAAAGAAAGAGATTGTGGAGGATGCCTTTGATCGAATTAAATCAAAAGGCTTGCTTCAGAAAAAATTTGCTCGAACCACTAGTGCGGAGTTGGCAAAAGATGCTCTGTTTGAGGATGGCGCCTATCTCAAAGATTCTCAGCTTTTCGATGTCATTGAGTTTGGAAGGGCTGTTCACGCTGAGATGGATGCAATTACTCAAGCGGCCCGCCTAGGAATCAGCTTGAAAGGCGCGCGATTATTTTGCACGACTTTCCCTTGTCATATATGTGCAAGGCATATTGTTTCAGCAGGCATTCATGAAGTCGTTTTTGTGGAGCCTTATGAGAAAAGTCGCGCTTACGAATTATTCGGCGATTCGATCAGCGTTGAGCCAACCGAACCCTCACCGAACAGAGTCAATTTCCGAGCATTTGTTGGTGTAGCTCCAAGGCGTTACATTGATTTTTTCGAGGCGCACGGTTCTCGAAAGACAGATGACGGTAAAATAAAAAATATCGATAATATTTCCGCTCCTCGTCTAAAGCGTTTCGTGTTTACATACACTTTTGCCGAGGCTTTAGCAATCGACGAAGCCGAGCCCTTCAACCCTAGAGCAAGGAGTACTACATGACACAGCAGCACAAGTCATTTATGGGCCAGTTCGCGGCTGCAAAAAAAGATGCAGCTGAACTCCGCACGTTGATGGGCGACTCTGCCCGCGTCGCAACCCTGTCTTTCCCAGCTCCCCCTGTTGTCCGCAGCGCAGCTCAGCCCAAAGCAACTTCCGCCAAGAAAAAAGGCTGATTGCAGCTTGCGCGTTTACGGAGTAGGGGCTCTGTTGCCCGCCTTAGTTGTCGACTGATCGCAGAAAACTACTAGCTGCATGTGACCCTTTTCTACATTGGATCTTTCGCCCGAAAGCCCTGCTGGATGACGTCGACAAACATCTGAGGCATGGCGGAGACTGACAAACAGTCTTCAACTTAATTGGAGTTGCAATCACCGGGACAATAGGCTTTTGAATGAAGAGCTACGGTCCCAAAGCTCTGCACAGTTCCTTTCACTTTCCATGTCATTGCTTGAGCACACTGACGACACGTAGATTGAAAAAAGCGGTGTGGCAATAAGCCTCTACTTTTCACTAACTTTGTCATCCGACAGTAGGCACCCGGGGCTTGCACCCGCACGACAGCAATCAATCAAACGCCCGGCTCGCCCGGGCGTTCGTCATTGCAAGCGCAGCGTCGTGGCGCGCGCGCCTTCGGAGCAGGGGCCATCCGAATATTCAGCCTCGCCGGACGGCGTCACGCACTTGGTCACCTCCAGGCGCACAGGCTTTGCCACGACGGGTGAAAGTTCGGCCGGCTGTGGCTGTTCGATGCGGCGAGCCGCGGGCACGACGGCAGCCATCCGCACCGGCGCCTCGACCCCGGCCGGTTCCGGGGCCGGCGTGGAGGTCCGCAGCGGCGCCTGGACGACGGCGGGCATCACGGCCACCTGGGCCGCGGCGCGGGCGGCACTTTCCTTCACCAGGTCCGTCAGCGTCACATAGAAGAGGAACATCGCCACCAGCGCGACGGCGATGCACGGCGCCCAGTAGCGGCGAGAGTCCCCGACCTCGGGCGCCCGGCCGCCCACCCGGCCATTCAGCGCCGCGGCCATGACAGGCCTCCGTTCTGCAGTGCGCCCGCCAGCCTGGCGATGCCGCCGGTGCCGCTCGCGGCCCGCCCGACCAGCGCACCGCCGGCCGCGCCGATGGCGATCCGCGCCAGGAACGAGCGGCTGCGTCCCGCCGCCAGCAGCAGCAACACACCCGCTGCGAGCACCGCGAGATGCTCGCCCGGGTAGTCGGCGCGCTGGGCGTCGACTCTCTTGAACTCGTTGATCGTCGATTCGATGCTCATGGCTGAAGCTCCTTGTTGATCCTTGCTCCAGCCATTGATATCGCGAGCGCCAACGCACCGCTGTAGGCCTGCACCAATGCAGCGCTGCAGACTTCGACGCCAGGCAGCCTCCAGGCGGCGCGCACAAGAGACGCAGAAAAGACGCGGGAGGGGGCGAAACCGTCCGATCAGGGTTTTCGTGGAGGCGGTCGGCAAATCCATCGTGGATGCGCGTCACAAGGCCGTCATCAGCTATGAAAACAATAGCATTCAGTTCCGATCCGCAGATCGTTCCTCGTAAACGCTATATCTAGCCCGACTCTTGCTAAGCAAAATCCCCGACGGATTTCACGTCACGCAAGATCGAGGACCTCACAGCAATGAAACCTATGCGTCTCCGCCGGCCGCTGGCCGCGCTGGTATTGGGCGGTACCGCAGCTTTCCTCGGGGCCGTGACTTCGGCCCATGCGTTCTCGAACCCGCCCATCCAGGTGGCGCAGGGCATCGAATACATGTGCGGCGGCGCCGCGAAGGACGAGGCCGCGTTCATGGAAATGGTGTCGCCGCGCTGGGCCGCGACCATCGAACTGGGCATCAGCGACGGCAAGGGCGCGCAGCGGCCGGGCTTTCCCGCCAAGGCGGGAATCGAGGTGCGCCAGAAATACACCGGCCAGGTCGTGATGAACGTGGAATCGCAGAGCCCCTTCATGCTCGCGCGCCTCAATCCGGGCGCGTACGACGTGAACGTGACGCTCGGCGGCCTCACGCTGACGCAGTCGCTGGTGGTGATCGCCGGGGTGCCGGCACGCGCATCGTTCATCTGGCCGTCGAACTTCGACATGGCCTCGGTGATGCCGCCGCAAACGCAGACGCTGGCGCAGACTTCTTCCGCCGCCCGCTGAGAAGCGGCGAACGAGCACGCAGGCAGACGGGCGCGCCGCACGGTGTGCCCGCTCCTTTTCCAGGTCAGCCTTTCCTAAGCCGCGCGCCGCAAAGTGGCGCCGTGGCTTTCGCCACGCAAGGAAAGAAAGGACTCAGACCATGACCCCCCGTTTTCCATCACTGCGCACCGCGCGGCCGCTGGCGGCCGCGATGTTTTGCGGTGCGGTCCTGCTCGGCGCGCTCTCGACGGCCCAGGCAACTGTGAATCCGCCGATCTACATGGCGCACGGTGTCGAGTACATGAGCGGAGGCATCGGCAGCGACGAGGCCCAGCTGATGGAGACGGTGTCGCCGCGCTGGCCCGCGACCTTCGAGTTCGCGATCAAGGATCACAAGGGCGCCGATTTCGCGGCCAACGTGCACGTGACCGTGCGCGACAGCAGCGGCACGGCGCTGCTCGACAACGTGGTGTCGGGCGGCCCGTTCATGGTGGCGCGGCTGGACCCGGGCAACTACGAGGTCGAGGCGCGCATCGGCAGCCAGGTGCTGAAGCAGGAGCTGCGCGTGCCGCAGGGCGCACCGGCCAAGGCGACCTTCGTCTGGCCCGCCGGCACCGACATGGCCTCGGCCGGCACGCGGCCGGTGCAGTAGCGCGAGGCGAGTGAGCGCCGGCACGCATCGGGCTGGCGCACAATCCGAGGGTTGGGCCATGCTGCAAGGCTTGCTATCCGGGCGCTGTCCGCTATAGAAAAAATAGCGACCTACGCGCTTCGCGGTGTCTTGAATGCGCGGCATGCGCCTTGCACATGCCTTGTCCCCGGGCAGTGCCCGACCCCATTGCCCCGATGCCGATCCGTCCCCTGAGCGCGCTGACCGCGCTGTTGCACGTCTATATCGCGCTGCGCCTGCTGCCCGCGCTGGCGACGCTCACGCCCGCATGGCCGCTGGCGCTGCTCGCGCTGGTGGTGTCGGCGGCGACGATTCCCCTGCCTTTCGTTTCGCGCCGCCGCGGGCGGGAGGGCGCCGGCAACGGCAACCTGCTCAAGTGGACCGGCCTGATCAGCATGGGCTGGTTCTCCTCGATGTTCGTTCTGACGCTGGTGCGCGACGCCGGCCTGGCCCTGACCTGGCTGGCGGGCGCGGTGGGCGGCATCCAGGTGCAGTGGAACGCGCTGCTGCCGTGGAGTGCGCTGGCGGTGCTGGCGCTGGCCACGGCCACGTCGGCGATCGGATTTTTCAATGCGCGCCGCACGGCCGGCGTGAAGCGGGTGGAAGTGCCCATCCGCGGCCTGCCGCAGGCGCTCCAGGGCTTCAGCATCGCGCAGCTCAGCGACATCCACGTGGGTCCGACGATCCGCAACAGCTACATCCAGCGCATCGTCGACGCGGTGAACCGCCTGGGCGCGGACGCCATCGCGATCACCGGCGACCTGGTCGACGGCAGCGTGCCCGAGCTGCGCGAGCACATCGCGCCGCTGGCCGGGCTGCGCGCGCGGCACGGCACCTTCGTGGTCACGGGCAACCACGAGTACTACGCGGGCGCGCATGCCTGGATCGACGAGCTGCGCCGGCTGGGCCTGAAGGTGCTGCTCAACGAGCACGTGGTGCTGCAGACGCGCAACGTGCGCGGCGCCCAGACCGATGAAGAGCTCTTCGAGAGCGCGCTGGTGCTCGCCGGCGTGACCGACTTCACCGCCGGGCACTTCGACGCGGCGCATGCCAGCGATCCGCACCTGGCGCTGCATGACGCCCCCCCGCTGGTGCACACGCGCGTGCTGCTCGCGCACCAGCCGCGCAGCGCGCCGCTGGCGGCCGCGGCCGGCTACCAGCTGCAGCTGTCGGGCCACACGCACGGCGGCCAGTTCTTTCCGTGGAATCTTTTCGTGCCGATGCAGCAGCCCTTCACGGCCGGCCTGCACCGCCTGCACGACATGTGGGTCTACGTGAGCCGGGGCACCGGCTACTGGGGCCCGCCCAAGCGCTTTGGCGCGCCCTCGGAGATCACGCTGCTGACGCTGGTGCCGGCGAAGTCCTGAACCTGAAGGAAGAGGCTCAGGACTCTTCGAGCCCCGACAGCCGCCGCGCATTCGACGTGGCAGCGGCGTGGATGGGCGTGAGGCCCTGCCTTGCGATGCGTGCCGCGATCGCGGGCAGTTCGCTCGCCGCATCGACCGTGTCCGCGGCCGATTGCACGAAGGCATCGCCATGCGCGGCCGCCTGCGCCGGCGTGACGCTGCCCGCCAGCGAGAAGAAGGCCGTCGTGCTCTGCAGCCATTGCTGGAGCACGCGGTTGGCGAGCGAGAAATGGCTGCTGTGCCATTGCCTGGCCATCGCCATGCCCGATTCGCTCGCGGCATCGAGCTTTTCCTGTCCCATGAGGTGGAACTCCGCGAGATCGTCGGCGCTGGGCGCGAGCCCCGCGCGGGCCATGCGCCCGGTGCGCATGCCGATCACGAGGCCGGACGACAGCAGCATCTCGTGGGTCTTGAACGCCAGCTCGAACCACTGCTGCACGAGGGGGCCCGGGACGCTGGCAACTGAAGAAATTGAAGACGACATGGCGTAGAAGACCGCGCTCGAGCGCGTGGAGAAGGGGTCGGGCCACTATAGGCGCAGCCGGGCGGCGGAGGTTTGCGCACACCAGGAGCGAACCTGCATTTTTGTTGATCAAGTCCTACTTTCCGATGTGGAAATTACGTGCCGGGCGAATGCCGGATGCGGCGGAAATTGAAGATGAGTTTCTCGTTTCCGCTTAGTGCGTTCATGCCCCGCATCATGAGATTCCACACTTGCGCGTCCCTTGCCGGAGCAGCCCTTTTCGCCGGCCTTCTCGGCCTGTCGGGCACTGCGGCCCACGCATTCGAAGACAGCGCGCGCGGCTTCTATGCCGAAGGCGGCCGCGCCCCGCACGGCGACATGGGCAGCACCAATTCGGCCACCGTGGGCATGACCATTCCCTGGTCGTTCCGCCAGCCGGTGCACGAGGGCGCGCTCACCACCTACTGGGACGTCTTTCTGAGCAACTGGCATGCACCGGCGCTGGGCGACGGCCCGCACGACTACGCGCAGATCGGCGCGATCTACACCTGGCGCTACCGCTTCGACCACGGCGGTTCGCCCTGGTTTGCGGAAGGCGGCGTGGGCGGCAGCGTGATGGACCACGTCTACCGCACGCCCGATCGCAGCTTCAGCACCGCCTTCCAGTTCACCGAGGTGATCGGCATCGGGCGCAGCTTCGGCGAGCACGGAGAACACGAGCTCTCGCTGCGACTGCAGCACTTCTCCAACGGCGGCATCAAGAAGCCGAACCCGGGCGAGAACTTCGTCCGGCTGCGCTACACGTATCACTTCTGAGCACTTCCGGGCCGGGCGCTACCGCCCGCGGCGCAGCGGCATGCGCAGCCGCCGGGCCCGCGCCTCCGTGACCAGATAGCCCAGCGTGGCCACGGCCAGCGGCAGCAGGTAGTAGAGGCCGCGATAGGCCAGCAGCGCGCCGAGCAGCTGCGCCTGAGGCACCTGGTGCGAGAGCAGCGTCACGAACACCGCCTCGAGCACGCCGAGCCCCGCCGGCACGTGCGTGACGACGCCGGCCACCGCCGCCACCAGCAGCACCGCGAGCACCTGTACATACGCCACCTGCCCCTGCAGCAGGAACCAGATCACGCCGCCGATCAGCGACCAGTTGGCGCACGACATCGCCAGCTGCAGCAGCGCCATCGCGAGCCCCGGCATCCTGAATTCATGGCCGCGCACGCGCCATGCGCGCCCCCGCGAGGTGGCGCACAGCACCAGGTAGGCCAGGGCCGCCATCAGCAGCACCGCGCCGAGGATGCGCAGGCCTTCGCTGTCGATCTTCCATTCGGGCGGCAACGCCATCGGCCAGAAGCAGAAGGCCGCGCCGGCCACCACCAGGTAGCCCAGCCAATTGGTCAGCATGCTGAAGCCGAGCACGCGCGTGATGGTGTGGTTCGCGAGGCCGAGGCGCGAATAGAGCCGGTAGCGGAACGCCACGCCGCCTACCAGCGAGCCGAGGTTGAGGTTGAAGGCGTAGCTGATGAAAGTCACGCCCATCACGGTGCCCGTGCCGAGCCGGTGCCGCGTGAGGTGCCGCCCGAGCAGGTCGTAGGTGCTGTAGAGCGCGAAGCTGCCCGCAGCCAGCGCGGCCGCCGCGAGCAGGGCCGTGGCCGGCAGCGCGCGGATCGCGTCGAACACGTCCTCCCAGTCGATGGCGCGCGCCTGCCGCACCAGCAGCCACGCGATCAGCGCGAAGAAGCCCCACACCGCCGCACGGCGGGCCCAGGGCCACCAGCTGTGGCGCGAGAGGGCCAGGGTGCTCATCGCGATGCTTCCTCCGCGCTCAGGCGGCTTCCGTCTGCGTGGCGCCGCCGGCCGGGTCGCTGCGCCCCGTGTCGCGTCGGCTCGCGAGGTCGGTGGCCTCCGCCGGCGTCAGGCGCGGCACGTGCCGCGGCAGGCGGCCCAGCAGGGCCGGATACCAACGCATGATGTGGAAGACGAAGAAGCTGCGCACAAGCCGCCAGCCGCTCCATTCGCTGGCGAGATCGGCGGCCAGCACCTGCTTGCAGCTCTGCCTCATCAGCCCGTCCATGCGCTTCCACAGCACCTCGTTGAAGGCCGCGTCGCGCACGACCACGTTGGCCTCCAGGTTGAGCGAAAGGCTCAGCGGATCGAGATTGCTCGAGCCCACGGTGCTCCACCTGTCGTCCATGAGCGCGACCTTGCCGTGCAGCGGGCGGTCGCAGTACTCGTAGATGCGCACGCCCGCGTGCAGCAGGTGGTGATACAGCATGCTCGCGGCGGTCTTCACGATCGGCATGTCGGGCTCGCCCTGGAGGATGAGCCGCACGTCCACGCCGCGCCGCGCGGCACGCCGCAGCTCCTTGATGAGCCGGTAGCCCGGAAAGAAATACGCGTTCGCGATCACGATGCGCTCGCGCGCGGCGCGAATGGCGGCACGGTACTGCCGTTCGATGTCGTTGGTGTGGCGCCGGTTGTCGCGCGTGACGAACATGGCGTCGGCCGTGCCGGCATGCTGCATGTGCGCGATGCCCGGCACCTGCCGCAGCCGCCGGCGGAACCAGCCCGCGCCCTTGCCGCCCAGCGCGATGGCGCGCAGCACGAACTGATGGATCTCGCCCACGATCGGGCCCTCGAGCTCCACCGCGTAGTCCTGCTTGGCCATCGGGCCGTAGTCGAGCAGGTGGTCGGCCGAGTAGTTGATGCCGCCGACGAAGGCCCGCTCGCCGTCTACCACCACGATCTTGCGGTGCATGCGGCGGAACACGTTGAGCCGCTGGCCCATGAAGCGGCGGCCCGGGTCGAACACGCGCACCTTCACGCCCGCCGAGGTCAGCCCTTCGATGCACTCGCGCGAGAGGTCCGGCGAGCCGAAGCCGTCGACCATCAGGTCGACCTTCACCCCGCGCAGCGCCGCCTCGCGCATCGCGGCATGCAGCTGCAGGCCGACCTTGTCCTCGAACAGGATGAAGGTCTCGACGATCGCCTCGCGCCGCGCCTGCCGGATCGCCTCGAACACGCGCGGAAAGAACTCCTCGCCGTTCTCCAGCAGCTCGACGCGGTTGCCGGGGATCCAGTGGCCGTTGCCGTTATTGCTTTCGTTCATGGCGCGGCACTCACAGGTCGATGTCCGCCACCAGCGGTGCGTGGTCCGACAGGTGCGACCACGGCCGGCGCGGCAGCACCACCGGTGCATGCGCGCCGGCATTGCGCACGTAGATGCGGTCCAGCGACAGCACCGGGAAGCGTGCCGGAAAGGTCCGGGCCGCGCGGCCGGTGGCATGCACGAACACCTCGCGCAGCGACGCGCCCTTTTCCAGGATCTCATGCGCGCGGCCGCGCCAGTCGTTGAAGTCGCCCGCCACGATCAGCGGCGCCTCGGAAGGAACCTCGTCGCGCACGATGTGGCACAGCAACTCCAGCTGCTGCTGCCGGTGCGCCTCGGCCAGGCCGAGGTGGGTGCAGATCACGTGCACGTCGACCACGCGGCCCGGCAGCCGCAGCACGCAGTGCAGCAGCCCGCGCTTCTCGGGGCCGCTCACCGACACGTCGTGGTTGCGGAAATGCACGATCGGGAACTTCGAGAGCACCGCGTTGCCGTGGTGGCCCTTGGGGTACACCGCGTTGCGGCCATAGGCGAACTGCGGCCACATGGTGTCGGCCAGGAATTCGTAGTGCGGCGCCTCGGGCCAGTTGTTCACCCTGCGCGAATGGCGCGAGTGCGTGCCCAGCACCTCCTGCAGGAACACCACGTCGGCGCCCACGGTACGCACCGCGTCGCGCAGCTCCGGCAGGATGAACTTGCGGTTGAGCGCGGTGAAGCCCTTGTGGGTGTTCACCGTCATGACCTTGAGCGAGGTCGGCGTGACCGGCGCTGCCGGCTCGGCTTCGGGAATGATGGGCGAAGAGGACATCGTCACTCAGGTTGTACGTGGCCGCGCCCGTCCTGACTGTAGGAACGCGCCAACTTCTTTTCCCCGCCATCCCGCCGCCGCCTTCGTGCGCGGACGGCCGGTTCCTACAGGCACGCCTGCCGCACCCCCACACGGACGGAAATCCAGGCCTCCTACGGTGGATTCACGGTTCGAAAAAGGCAGCCCGCCTTTTTTCGAGGAACAAGCCACAAGGAGCACACCCATGAAACACCAAGCCGCTTTCCACGCCACCGTACTTGCCGCGCTGCTGGGCGCGGCAGGCATCGCGATGGCGCAGACCACGTCCATTCCGGCCCAGCCCGATCCCTCGGTGGGCGGCGAAGCCAGCACCATGACGCCGGCCGGCGTCGCCAACCCGCCGCAGCGCCCCGACAACTCGATGCCGATGTCGCGCGAGTCGGTGAAGGCCGAAGCCCGCGCGCACAACCGCAACAACGCCAACAATCCGGTGCCCAAGGGCGAGGTGACGACCACGGTCAACCACCAGCCCAACGCCATGCCGCAGCCGACCGGCGAAATGTCCCGTGCGGAAGTCAGCCAGACTGGCCGCAAGGTGACGCCGCGCTTCGGCGAGAAGGGCGAACGCCCGGACGTGGTGACGAACCCGACCGACAAGACCGGCACGCCGAAGTAAGCAAGCACGAGACCTGATCGCCAATGAAAAAGCCCGCAGCGCTTTCGCGTTGCGGGCTTTCCTACGGTTGCCGCCGAGGGCGGCGATCGATCAGCTCTTGGCAGGGGCCGCAGGCGCGCCGTGGTTGGCGCCGTCATGGCCGCGGTGGCCGCGATGGCCGAAGTGCGCGGTCTCGGCGTCGAAGGTCTTCTGCTGCTCGGGCGTCAGCGCGGCGTAGAAGGTCTTCGTGGCTTCGGCGCGCTTGGCGAACCTGGCGCTGCGTTCGGCCTGGCGGGCCTGCATGCGCTCCAGGCGCTCCGGCGTGGTCAGCTTGGCGAACTCGGCGCGGTCCATGTGCGGGCGCGGGCCGGCCGGCGGCTGCGTCGCGCTGGTGTAGGTGCTCCATGCGCCTTCCTGCGCCGAGGTGAGCTTGAGCTTTTCCTTCAGGGCCGCGAGGCGCTTGGCGCGGTGTTCCTTCATGCGCTCCATGCGCTGGGCCGGGTCCATGCGCTTGTGCTGTGCCTTGGGCGCAGCGGCGTTGTCGGCCTGGGCCACCGCGGCGGTGGGTGCGGCTGCGGACGGAGCGGCTGCCGGCGCTTGAGCGAAGGCGCCCGAGGAGGCGAGGGCGGCCGAACCGAGCAGGCTGGCCCAGACGATGCGTTGGCGGAGAGAAATCATGAGAACTGCTTCCTTTCGAAGAAGCCCGCCGCCGATGGGCAGCAGGTGAGACGAAGTGTGGAAGCCCTCTGTATCGCATCCGTTAGCCCGGCGTGAGCTTGCGTAAAGAATGATGAACAGGCCCTGCGCGTGCAGCCCGCGGCGTGATCTATTGCCCTTGCGGGCGCTGCATCACTTGGGCCGCGGCCGCTTCAGTCCCCGATCGGGCGGCTGCAGCCTGCCCGCGCGCACCTCGGCAACCGCCTTGGCCACCGCGCGGGCCACCTGGCGAACTTCCTCCTGCACGTCGGCGTCGGCATCGAGCGCGTCATGGCTGGTGGCGTAGGGTTCGTAGTAGCCGATGTAGCGGTCCAGCCGCGACTGCGTGCCGGCCGCGATCAGGCCCATCCAGTCGAGCCAGTCGCAGAGGTTGCGGCGCAAGCTTTCCACGCCGGCCACGTCGCCGTGCACCACCACGCCGTAGGCGCGGCCGTCGAGGTGCCTGGGGTAGCCCCAGCCTTCCAGTTCCAGCGCCTTGGCCTCGTCGGGCTTCTTGCCATGCGTGCTGGTGGGGTCGGGGTTGCCCCCGTCGGCGCAGACCAGGCGGTCGATCATGAGCTTCAGCGGGCTCGCGGCCTGGTACCAGTGCGTGGGCGTGAGCAGGATCACGCCGTGCGCGGACACCCAGCGCTCGTAGATCTCGTTCATCCAGTCGCCGGTCTGGCGCAGCGAATGGTTCGGATAGCAGCTGCAGGGCCAGTGGCACAGCGGCATGGCGGTGGAGACGCAGCCCTTGCAGGGGTGGATCTGCCGGCCGTACTCGGAGGTGAGCAGGCTCAGGTCGAGCAGGTCGGTCTCGATACCGCTGCCGTCGAGCACCTCGCGGGCGATCCGCGCCAGCCGCCATGTCTTGGAGACTTCGCCGGGGCAGGTGCCGTCGTTGCGCGGCGAGCCGTTCACCAGCAGCACGCGCGAAGGCGACTGCGGCAGGCCCCAGGCCGCCTGCGCCGCATCGATGCGCGCCTTGGCCTCCAGCCAGTCGACCGAAAGTTCGTATTCGGGGTCGGCGTATCCGGGCCCGGCCTTGCGGGTGACGGGTGCCTTGCGGCCTTCCTCGTAGGCCTGCCAGGCAATGAGCTCGATGCGCCGCAGCGAATCGGCCTCGGCACGGAAGGCCGGGTCCTGGAAGGGCTGCATGAAGCGTTCGTGGAACTCGGCGCGCTGCAGCGTCTCGGGCGCCTGTCCTTTCCGGATCGTGGGAGGCATTGGCGCAATCTAGATCCGAAGCGCGGCAGCCGGTGCATGTACGCGATGCCGAATTCCGGTAGGCGGGCGACTACATCGCTCGCCCCCGCGGGTGGGCGTTCAGCCCAGCTTTCCGTTCTGGAAGTCGTGCACCGCCTGCCTGACCTGCTCGGAGGTGTTCATCACGAAGGGGCCGTACTGCGCGATCGGTTCGTCGAGCGGCTTGCCGGCGATGAGCAGGGCGCGCGCCGGGCTGTGGTTGGTCGCGCCGGCGCGCAGCACCACGCCGTCGCTGCCCGGGTCGTTGGCGAGGATGGCCATGCGCCGCGTGGGGATCTCGCTGCCCGCGATCCACAGCGATTCGCGGAACACGTAGATCAGCGCGTTGTGGTCGTGCGGCAGCGGCTGCGCGAACTCGGCGCCCGGCGGCAGTTCGATGTCGAGGTAGAGCGGCTCGGTGTGCTCGCGCCGCACGGCGCCCTCGATGCCGTGGCTCGCGCCCGCGATCACGCGCACGCGCGCGCCGCCGGTGGTGGTGAATTCAGGGATCTCCGCGCTCTGGATGTCGCGATACCAGGGCTCGCGCATCTTGTCTTTTGCCGGCAGGTTGAGCCAGAGCTGGAAGCCTTCCATCAGGCCTTCCTCCTGCTCGGGCAGCTCGCTGTGCACGAGGCCGCGGCCGGCGGTCATCCACTGCACGCCGCCGTTCTCGAGCAGCCCTTCGTGGCCGGCGCTGTCGCGGTGCCGCATGCGGCCCGAGATCATGTACGTGACGGTCTCGAAGCCGCGGTGCGGATGGCTGGGAAAGCCGCCGATGTAGTCGCCCGGGTTGTCGCTGCCGAAGGCATCGAGCATGAGGTACGGGTCGAGCCGCTTCTGCAGCGGCTGCTGCAGCACGCGGGTGAGCTTCACGCCGTCGCCATCGCTGGTGGAGACACCGGCCACGATGTGGTCGATGCCGCGCGGCGTGGCGACGGGATCGGTGGGGTGGTTGGCGTGGTGATTGGCGTTCGTCATGCGTCCATGGTGGCACTAACGCGCCCGCCGCGCCACCCGCGCCCTGTCAGCCGCGGGCCCGAAATACCCCGGCGAATTCCGGCGTCAGGGCCACTGCTGGCGCTGCCAGTAGCTGTATTTCCACTGCGTCTCGAAGCCCGCGCGGCGATACAGCGACAGCGCCGCGTGGTTGCCGGCATCGACCTGCAGGAACACCCGCTCGAAGCCGCGTTCCACCGCGGCCTGCGCGAGCCCCGCGAGCACGCGGGCGGCCAGCCCCCGGCCGCGCTGGGCCTGGTCGGTGCGCATGCCGTGCACGCTGGCCCAGCCGTGGCCGAAGGCCATCGCGCCGGCAGCCAGCGTACGGCCGTTCTCGCGCACGCTGGCGTAGAGCGTGCCCTTGGCGCGCGAGAGCATCCGCACGCGATGGGCGCCATCGACCGGATCGAAGCCCTCCCCGAGGAACAGCGCCGACCAGGCGGCGTCGGGTGCGCGATCGATGTCGGCCAGGGCGCCGCCCGGCGCGACCACCTCCTGCATGCGCCGCACCGAAGCCAGCTGCACGCAGGTCGGGCTGTCGGCGACGTAGTGCCGCCGCTCGAGTTCGGTGCGCAGCCCGTCGAAGCAGGGCGCATCGGCCAGCCGCAGCGCGGGCTTGGCCTGCCGGCTGTCGTAGCGGTCCTCGATGCGGTCGAGCGTGGCGTGGTCGACCGGGCCCCGGTGCAGCGGCACGGCCGACTTGGCGCGCTTGACGGTGCCTCCGGCGAAGGGCAGCAGCCAGCCGTCGAGCTCCTCTGTCAGGTCGGGCGACACCGCGGCGATGGTGGCGCGCTCGATGGCTTCGATATCGGTAACGCGCAGCACGGCTGTGTTCGTCATTGCGTTGCGGCCTCCGGTGCCGTGAATTTCGCCGCGGCCACGCTCTTGAGCAGCGCCTCGCGCTGGTTGCGGCTGATGCCGCGGATGCCCTCGGCGATCCACTTGATGCGCTCAGCGTCGATCTGGCCGTCGCGCCGCCATTGCTCGAGCACGGCCTGCGGCTTGTGCAGCATGGCGGCGAGCCACACGGCCTGTGCCGGCTCCAGCGTGCGCGCGCTGCGCTTGAAGTAGCGCTTCGCCGCGGCCTCGGCGCCGCAGAGGTTGCCGCCCCATGGTGCGTTGTCGAGGTACAGCTGCAGGATGCGGGCCTTGCCCAGCGTCTGCTCCATCTCGACCGCGTAGAGCAGCTCGCGCAGCTTGCGCTCGGCCGTGCGGTCGCTGCCCGTCACCAGCAGCTTGGCGAGCTGCTGCGTGAGCGTGCTGCCGCCGCGCCGCGTCTGGCCGGGCTTCTGGTTGTTGTCGATGGAAGCGAGGATCTCGGTCAGGTCGTAGCCGCCGTGGGTGAAGAAACGCTGGTCTTCGGCGGCGATGACGGCGCGCGCCAGCCAGCTGTCGTTGGCCAGCTTCGCCGACGGGCCGCAGCTGGTGCGCGCGCCCAGCATGGCCTCGGTGCCCAGCCCTTCCACGGTGAACTGGCTGATGGTGGGCTGCACCGCGAAGGTGGCCTCTGGCAGCACGAGCTGGCCACGCAGCGCCAGGGTGCCGCCGATGCGGGCATGCTGGAGTTCGGGCAGCGCGGGCACCAGCACCGCGTACCAGCGCTCGATGGGCGCGTCCTGCACGCTGGCGTTGAGGTGGATGTTCTTCGGCATCAGCCTGCCGTCCCACTGTCCCTGCAGCCGGGTGGCGTCGGTGCTCCGCGGCGTGGCCTCGAAGGTGCCGTTGAGCGTGTTGCCGTCGCGCTTCACGGTGGCGACCAGGCGCTCCACGCGGATCGGCTGGGTGCCGAGCGCCGGCACCTCCGCGCTGCACGGCGCGCACTGCATCTCCAGCAGCTCGCCGGCCGGCTTCCAGGCGAAGCGCACGGTACCGAAGCGGGTGTCGAGCGAGCGCCCGTCCAGGTGAGGCGCGAACCACGCGGAGGTGGCGACGCGCACCGCGGTCGGCACGCCGATCTCGAAACTCAGGGGCCCCGCCTTGACCGTGGTGCTCCATTCGCCGGAGGCCGGCGCGAGCGCCAGCCTGACTATCAGGAACATAGCCACGCAGGCCGTAATGACCAGGGCCAGCAGGCCGAAAAGCACGAATCGCAGGGTCTTCTTCACAGGCAGGTTTTCTCAGATCGGTCTCGCTACGGTGACAGCTTGCCACGGCCCATGCGATTGGCCGCTGGCGGCTGCCCAGTACCAGCTTGAAGTGTCTGTGAAAGCCGTGCCCTGGGCATCGACGATGCGCTCGCAGACGCGGATTTTTTGCGCTCCGTGCCGTTGAGCAACAAAACAGCGCCACATGCGCTCCTGCGCGTCGCGTTCCAGGCGCGCCTGCTCGATGCGGTAGCCCAGCGCGCGGTAGCAGTCGGCGGCCGGGTGCAGCATGCGCGTGGGCTGGCTGACCTCGCGCATCACCAGCGTCTGCGTGCCGTCGGTCATGCGACCGATGGCACCGGGGAAGCGATCGGCAAAACGCTGCTCCACGTCGCTCAAGGCCAGCGGGCGCAGCGCGGCGCCGTCCCACTGGCTCGGCCATTCGTGCGAGGCCACTGCGGCCGGCATCGCTTCGGCCGGCTCGCGCAGGGCCGCGCCGGCCGACCACAGCATGCACAGCACCATCGCCAGCGCGAAAGCCGTCTTGTGCCCGATGCGATTGATGAAATGGTTCGCAAACCAGCGTTCAAAGAACGGTGTCGACATGGCGGGCTCCCTGGGTGGTGATCAGGCCCGGAATGGGCAGTTCGGCGGCTTCGGGCGCGGGGCGGGCCGGCACCATCAGCCGGGCGATGGCGCCGCACACCGCGGCCAGCAGCACCAGGCCCAGCACGTTGTGCGCCCACGGCGCGAGCGGATGGCCCGCGCCCTCGAAGGCGATCAGCACGCTGTTGCGCACGATGTTCCCGGCAAGCACGAGGAGGCCGACCATCGGCAGCCGCTGCATGAAGGCCCTGCCGCTGCGCGAAGCCCACAACGCGACCGCGCAGGCCGTGAAGTAGCCCAGCCACACCATCTGCACGCCCGAGCAGGGCGCATCGACGATCACCAGGCGTCCGTCGACGACCAGACTCGCGCCTTCGCGCGCCACCTCGAAGCCCGGCGACAGCAGCCAGCGGCTGATCTCGGCCGTGACCACGCGCAGCGGATAGCCCGCATAGAACTGCAGCGAAGAAAGCAGCGGCAACGCGAGCACCGCGAGACCGGCCACCGGCAGCGCCGCCACCTTGCGCGGCAGGAAGGCCAGCAGCGCGCAGGCCAGCGACAGCACCGCGACCAACCCGGCCGCGAGCGGCGGCAGCGCGGGCATGAAACCGAGCCCCGTGCGCATCAGCGTCGCGAGCACCGTGCCCGCGCCGGCCAGCGCGAGCCAGCCCAGCCGCGGCGATGCGCGCAACTCGCGCCGGCGGCTCCAGGCCAGCGCCGCGAGCGCGACCAGTGCCAGCAGGCCCAGCGGATCGTCGGAGCCGTCGCGCATGCGCTGGGCCATCCACACCCAGGTGGGCATCAGCGCGAGGAACTGCAGGCCGATCCAGCCGGCGGCCGGCGTGCGGTCGATGTGGATGCCCCAGTCCACGATGCGCGGATGGCGGTGGGCAAGCATTGCCAAGGACATTCTTTTCTTTCTTTTTTTCCGGATGGGTCAGGCGGTGAAGCGGCGCGCGTCGTTGCGGCGCGCGCGGCGGCGCAGCATGGCGAGCATCGACAGCACGACGGCGATGGCGCCCAGCGATTCGGGCTCGGGCGTGCTCGGCACCTCGGCGCCGAGCGCCAGCTCGCTCACGCCTTGCGGCAGGGGCAGCGGCTGGTTCACGTCCACGCTGTCCTGCGGCGCCATGTTGCGCACCACCTTGTCGACGGCGATGAAGCTCGTGTATTGCGTGAGCAGGCTGTACTTCAGGCCGAGCTCGGTGATGCGCTCCTTGAACGCCGTGCCGCCTTCCAGGGTCTCCTGGTCGCTCAGGCTCTGGATGCGGTGGCGTGCCCACAGCGTGCGCAGCGCGGCCGTGTCCTGGCGGGTGTTGCCGTCGATGCGCACTTCCTGGCGGTAGGGGCCGTTCGCGCCCTGGCCTTCGATGATCACGCGGCCCTTGGCTTCGCCGCGCCACTTGCCGAACACGATCACCGGGCGCTCGCCGAGCACGTCGGGCAGCGCCTGCGGTTCCACGTCGTACACGTCGAGCCCGCCGAAGGTGGCCTTCACGTTCGTGAGCACCGGCGACTCGACCATGCGGCGGAAGCGCGCGGCCTGCTCGGGGGCCTGGATGGGGTCGGTGATGATGAAGGGCTCGCCCATGCCGGCGCGTGCGATGCCTTCCATCAGGCTGCGGTTGACCGAGGAGCCGATGCCGAAGGCGAACACGTTGGCCTTAGACAGGTTGTTGCGCACCAGCTCGAAGGCCTCGCGCTCCACCGTCACGTAGCCGTCGGTCACCACCACCACGGTGCGCGAGACGTTCGCTTCCTTCGGTTCGGCATACACACGCTTGAGCGCCGGAATGAGCTCGGTGCTCCCGCTGCCGCTGTAGTTCTTGATGGTGGCCAGCGCCTGCTCGATGTTGGCGCGCGTGGCCGGCACCGACCTGGGCGAGAGCATCTTGTTGCTGCCCGAGAACAGCAGCACGTTGAAGGTGTCGCTCGGGCGCAACCCGCCGATCAGGCGCTCCAGCACCGTCTTCGCGGTATCGAGCGGAAAGCCGTGCATCGAGCCCGAGATGTCGACCACGAAGATGTAGTCGCGCGGCGAGATCGCGCTGGCGGCCACGGCCTTGGGCGGCTCGACCATGGCGAGGAAGAAATTCTCCGCATTGTTGCCTTGGCCCTTGTAGAGCATAAGGCCCGATTCGATCTTCTCGCCCGCGAGGCGGTAGTCGAGCACGAAGTCGCGGTTGTCGGCGGGGCGGCCGTCGGCGGCGAGCACGACGTCGGCGTGCTGGTCCTCGTCGCTCTTCTTCACGTCGATGGCGTGCGTGGCCGAGCGGATCTCCTTGATGCCCATCGGCGTGTCGATGGTGGCCTTGAGCTTGAAGCTCGTTCCGGCGGCAGTGCCGGCGGCCAGCGTGGGCTGCGCGACCCACTTGGCCTGCGCGTTCTCCGATTGCGGAGAGTTGTAGCGCGGGCCGACCACGGTCGGAAACACGAACTGGTAGTTGCCCGACTGCGGCACCAGCAGCTCGGTGTAGCGCAGCTCCACCTTCACGTCGTCGCCCGGCAGGATGTTGGCGACATTCATCTGGAACACGTTGGGCAGGTGCTGCTCGAGCAGCGCAGCGGTCTTGCCTTCCTTCTTGGCCGTGTCGTACTCGATCTGCGCCTGCTGCTTCTCGCGGATCTGCGCGGTGATGAGCCGGTCGGCCAGCCGCACGTTGAGGCCGCTCACCGCGGCCTTGGTCGAGCCGGGGAAAACGTACTTCGCCTCGATGGCGCGCTGGCCTTCGTTGCGGTAGGTCTGCGTGACCGTCACGTCGGCGATCACGCCCGAGATCTTCACCGAGACCTCGGTGCCCTTGAGCGGCAGGCGGTCGACCGAGGGGTCGTCGCTCTTCACGAAGAAATAGGGGCTCTCGGTCTTCAGGCGCGGGCCGGCGGGCGCCTCCTGCGCGTGCGCCGGGCGCACGCCCATGGCGATGAAGCCCGCGGTCGCCAGGCTCACAGTGGCGAGCCAGAGCCAGCGGCCGGGACGTGTGGTGGTTTGGGCATCCATGGCGGGGTCCTTGTCCGTGCGAACTTGCACGGCCGCAACTTTCTCCACCGCGCGAGAAGCCAGTTGGAAGGCGTCTTGAAGTCGACGGCCACCCGCATCCGCTGTGTGAAGTCTGTGTGAAGCGAGGCGGCCTGGGCCCTTCACACGGCCTTCGGTTCGCGCGGCGAGCATCGCGGCCATCGCTACAGACGAGGAGAGAAAAGATGTTTCAGCTGCTGAAGGCGCTCCAGAGCTCCATGCTGGCGAAAGTCGCCGGCCTGTTTTTCCTGCTGCTGCTCCTGTGCATTCCGCTGGGGGAGATCGATTCGATCAACCGCGCCCGCGGCGAGAGCCAGCGCGAGGCCGCCGATGAACTCGCCGCCACCTACGCGGGCCGCCAGACCATGGTGGGACCGCTGCTGCTGGTGCCCTACGTGGAACGCTGGATGGAGCCGCTGCGCAATGCGCAGGGCAAGGTGATCGGCCAGGAGCCGCGCAGCAAGGAGATGGCCCACGTGGTGTTCCCCGACAAGCTGCACATCGAGGGCTCGATGGCGCCGCAGGAACGCTATCGCGGCATCTTCAAGATTCCGTTCTACACGCTCGACGCCACGCTCAGCGGTGGCTTCGCCACCTTCGACCCGAAGGCCGTACCGCACAGCGAGGCCGACTCGAAGATCGAGTTCAAGGCGCCACTCATCGCCTTCAATGTGAGCGACCTGCGCGGCCTCGACGGTTCGCCGAGCATGACGATGGCCGGCGAGGCCCTGCGCTTCAGGCAGCGCGTGCCAGGCCTGGACGACGATGCCTGGTTCGCGAACGGCATCCACGCACCGGTCACCGGCACGGCGCTCACGGCCTGGCAGGCCGGCACGCCGATCCCCTTCGAGATGAAGCTGGGCCTGGTCGGACAGGACACGCTCGCCATCGCCCCCATCGCCGAGGAGACGACCGCACACCTGCGTTCGCCCTGGGCGCATCCCAGCTTCGGCGGCCGCTTCCTCGCGGCCGAGCGCAGCGTGACGCCTCAGGGCTTCGATGCGCACTGGCGCGTGTCCTCGCTCGTGACCTCGGCGCGCGAGCAGGTGCGTGCGGGCCTTTCGGGCCAGGGCGGCTCGGCGGACGTGGCCGGCAGCGCCCACCCTGCGGCGGCGGCCGTTCCGACACGCCGCAACATGGGCCCGCTGCAGACCTTCGACGTATCGCTCGCGCAGCCGATCAACGTCTATTCGATGAGCACGCGCGCGGGCAAGTACGGCGTGCTCTTCATCGGCCTCGTGCTGATGGCGGCCTTCATGTTCGAGCTGTTCCGCAAGCTGCGCCTGCATCCGATCCAGTACGGCCTGGTCGGCCTGTCGATCGCGCTTTTCTTCCTGCTGCTGCTGGCGCTGTCGGAGAAGTTCACGTTCTGGATGGCCTATGCGGGCGCCGCCTCGGCGAGCGTCGCATTGCTGGCCGTGTACTTCAGCGCGGTGCTCGGCGGCTGGCGGCGCGGCATGTCGTTCGGTGCCTTCGTGGCGCTGCTGTACGGCGCGCTCTACGGCCTGCTGGCTTCGGAAAGCAACGCGCTGCTGCTGGGCGCGCTGCTGATCTTCGGCATGCTGTCGGTGCTGATGCTCGTGACGCGCAAGGTCGACTGGTACGCGCTCTCGCGCCGCAGCGAAGCCGCTCCCGTGGCGGAGCCCGAGGCGCAGACGGCCGCATGAAGTTGCTGCGGGTCATCGCTGGTGCTTCGGGCTGGCTGGCCCTGGCCGTGCTGTGGTTCTGGGCCTGGCACCTGAAGGATCCGCACCTGCGCTTCATGCGCGCATGGGAGCTGCCGCTGCTCCTGGCGCTGACGGCGGCGGCCATCGCGATCGCGTGGCGGCTCTCACGCGGCAGGCTGCGCCCGCTGGCCCTCGGGCTGGCGTTCGCGGCATTGCTGACCGCCCTGTGCAACGAGGCGGCTTCGCACCGGCACCGCGCCGAGGTGAATGCGTCCGGCGGCCCGCTTGCCCGGGCGCTGGGTGCGCACTTCATCGTCGGCTACGACGATGCGAGGAATCTGCGTGACCTGGCCGGCAAGGGACTGATCGGCGGCATCTTCGTAACCGGTCGCAATGTCAGGGGCCGGACGGCCGACGAGCTGCGCAGCGAGATCGCCGATCTGCAGGCGGTGCGCCGCGCGGCCGGGCTGCCGCCGCTGATCGTCGCGACCGATCAGGAAGGCGGCGCCGTCTCGCGGCTGTCGCCGCTGGTCGAACACCAGCCGTCGCTCGCCTCGCTGCTCGATGCAGACCTGCCCGACGAGGAACTCGCGCAACGTGCCCGTGCCTACGGAGCCCGCCAGGGCAGGGCACTGGCCGACCTGGGCATCACGCTCAATTTCAGTCCGGTGGTCGACCTGCGCACCGGCCGCGCGCCGGGCCGCTGGGACCTGCACACCCGCATCGACGAACGCGCCATCTCGGCCGACCCGGCGGTCACTGCGCAGGTGGCGCTCGCTTACGAGCTGGGCCTCGAATCGGCTGGGGTGCGCGGCACGCTCAAGCACTTTCCCGGGCTGGCCGGCGTGACCGAGGACACCCACCATTTCGCCGCCGAGCTGCGCACGCCGGTCGCCCGGCTCTCGGCCCACGACTGGAAGCCGTTTCAAGACGTATCGAAACATTCGGATGCGGCGATCATGCTGGGCCATGTCATCCTTGCGGAACTCGACGCCGTCTATCCGGTCTCTTTCTCGCGCAAAATCGTGCAGCGGGTGATTCGAGGCGAATGGGGCTACCAGGGCCTGCTCGTCACCGACGATCTCACGATGGGCGCGGCCTACAACCGCGGTCTTTGCGACGCCACCGTCCACGCCCTGAACGCCGGTGTGGATCTCCTGCTGATCGCCTTCGACCACGACAAGTATTTCGATGCCATGCATTGCGCGCAGCGAGCTGCGCGGCAAGGCACGCTCGACTTCCGGATGCTGGAACGCGGCAACGCGCGGCGGCTCCAATCCTTTCGCTAGCCAAACAGGCATTTCCCATGTTCAAACGCTCAAACTCCAAGGCCCCCGGCGACGACGGCGCGGCGCCGCCCGGCTCCCGCTTCGACTGGAAGCGCATCGCCGGCTGGGGCGCCATCGGTGTCGGCTCCGGCGCGCTGGTGGTGCTGGTCGCGGCCATCGTCGCCGTGGTCACCATCTACCCGAAGCTGCCCGACGTCTCGGAGCTTTCCGACTACCGCCCCAAGCTGCCGCTGCGTGTGTATTCGACCGAAGGCCAGCTGATCGGCGAGTTCGGCGAAGAGCGCCGCAACCTCACGCCCTTCGCCAACATCCCGAAGGTGATGAAGGACGCTGTGCTGGCCGTGGAGGACGCCCGGTTCTACGACCACGGCGGCGTCGACTACAAGGGCTTCCTGCGAGCGGCCGTGGCGAGCCTGAAGGGCGGACGCAAGCAGGGCGCCTCGACCATCACGATGCAGGTGGCACGCAACGTGTACCTCACCTCCGAGCGGACCATGAGCCGCAAGACCTACGAGATCCTGCTGGCGATGCGGCTGGAACAGCAGCTCACGAAGGACCAGATCCTCGAGATCTACCTGAACCAGATCTACCTCGGCAACCGCGCCTACGGCTTCGCCGCCGCGGCCGAAACCTATTTCGGCAAGCCGCTGCAGAACATCACCATCGCAGAGGCCGCGATGCTCGCCGGCCTGCCGAAGGCGCCCGGCGCCAACAACCCGGTGGCCAACCCGCGACGCGCGCGTGCGCGCCAGCTGTACGTGATCGACCGCATGCAGGAGACCGGCTTCATCACCCCCGAGCAGGCGGTGGCCGCGAAGAAGGAGGAGCTGCACCTGCGCGATGCGGCCGACCCGAACCGGCTGCATGCCGAATACGTGGCCGAGACGGTGCGCCAGATGATGTACGCGCAGTACGGCGACAGCATCTACACCAGCGGCATGAAGGTCTACACCTCGATCGTGGCGGCCGACCAGGCTGCGGCGTACAGGTCGCTGCGCAAGGGCATCATGGACTACGAACGCCGCCAGCCCTACCGCGGGCCAGAGAAGTTCGTCGACCTGCCGACAGAGCAAAAGGAAATCGACGAAGCGGTGGACGACGCGCTGGCCGAGCATCCGGACAACGGCGACGTGATCTCGGCCGTGGTGCTCGACGTGAACGCGAAGGAAATCAGCGCGGTGCGCGCGAACGGCGAAACCATCCAGATCACCGGCGACGGCCTCAAGCCCGCTCAGTCGGGCCTTGCCGCGAAGGCGCCGCCCAACATCAAGATCCGCCGCGGCGCGGTCATCCGCGTGGCGAAGACGCCGAAGAACACCTGGGAGATCACCCAACTGCCCGAGGTGGAGGGCGCCTTCATCGGCATGGACCCGCGCAGCGGCGCCATCAAGGCGCTCGTGGGCGGCTTCGACTACGGCAAGAACAAGTTCAACCACGTGACGCAGGCCTGGCGCCAGCCGGGGTCGAGCTTCAAGCCCTTCATCTACTCGGCCGCGCTCGAGAAGGGCTTCACGCCCGCCACGGTGGTGAACGACGCGCCGCTGTATTTCGACGCCAGCGCCAACGGCGGCCAGCCCTGGGAGCCGAAGAACTTCGAGGGCACCTACGAAGGCCCGATGCCGCTGCGCACCGCGCTGATGAAGTCGAAGAACCTGGTCACGCTGCGCGTGCTGCAGTCCATCGGCGCGCCCTATGCGCAGGACTGGATCACGAAGTTCGGCTTCGACAAGGACAAGCATCCCGCCAACCTGCCGATGGGCCTGGGTGCCGGCTCGGTCACGCCGATGCAGATGGCTGTGGGCTACTCGGTGTTCGCCAACGGCGGCTATCGCGTCAATCCCTACCTCGTCACGCGCGTCACCGACCTGCGCGACAAGGTCATCATGGAAACCGAGCCGCCGGTACTCGACGAGACGCGACGCGCCATCCCGCAGCGCAACGCCTTCATCATGGATTCGCTGCTGCAGAGCGTGGTGCGAAACGGCACCGGCTTCAAGGCCTACCAGACGCTCAAGCGCGACGACCTCTACGGCAAGACCGGCACCACCAACGATTCCTTCGACACCTGGTTCGCCGGCTTCCAGCCGACCATGGTGGGCATCGCATGGGTCGGCTACGACACGCCGCGCCAGCTCGGCGTGCGCGGAGAGACCGGCGGCAGCCTGAGCCTGCCGATCTGGACCGGCTACATGCAGACCGCGCTGCAGGGCGTGCCGGTGACGCATCCGGCCCAGCCCGAAGGCGTGGTGAGCATCGACGGCGAGTGGTATTTCGACGACTTCACGCCGGGCCACAACGTGGCGAGCCTGGGCCTGGAGAACAGCGACACGCCGCCGCCGCCGGTGGAAGAACTCACCGGCGCGCCCGTGGGCGCGCCGCCTCCGCCGGAAGAGCGCAACCGGATCCTCGATTTCTTCCGGTAGCCGGGCTCTCTTCACGGAGTTGAAAAGAGAAGGCGGGTCGCGGTGCCTACACTCGGTACCGCGACCCGCCTTTTCTTTTTTCTCCTCTGCCCGTATCCATGGAAATCCTCACCCTGGTGGCACTCTTCGCCGCCGGCTTCTACATCCTCAAGTCTAGGGAGCAGCGCATCCGCATCGCGCTGCTGGCCAGCCACCTCGGCCGCTACCAGATCGAGAAGCTGATGGAGAGCCTCACCTCCGGCTACATGCGCTGCCTGGGCGAAGACGATGCCGAGCGCCGCCGGCAGATCTGGCTGCTGCTCGACACCACCGAGGAAAAACTCTCCAGCCAGGTCGACGGCTTCGCGGCCGAGTTCTCGCGCATGCCCGAGCCGATCACCCGCGTGAGCAAGCTGCCCGTGGCCATTCCGCTCTTCACCCAGTTATTTCCGGCCGCGAGCTTCGACATGCGCCAGGCATTGCTCATCCACGCACGCGGCATTGCCGGCGTGATGCGCAACGAAGCGGGCCGCACGCCGAAGTCGAAGGCCTACATGATGTCGGCCGAGCTGTTCCTGCTGCAGCACACCTGCCACTGGTATTGCCGCTCGAAGACGGTGGCCTCGGCACGCATGATCGGGCAGCACCAGACGCAGTACCTGCAGGCCGTCGGAGCCGTGAGTCCGGAGACGCGCGAAGCCTATCGTGTGCTGATCGGGCGCTGAGCCTTGCGCGATGCTGCCCACGGGTCTCGACAATCATCGGGTTCACGCGGGGCAGGCCGATTTCGTCTGCCAGGGCGAAGTTCTGTACGCACCGGTCAAGTCGCTCTGGTTCTCCGGCATGGCCGCCGCCGCACTGGTTGGCGGTTTTTTCTTTTTCCGGTGGGATGCATTCGCGCTTTTCGTCGCAAGCACCGCGTTCGTGCTGTTGTTCGGCCACTCGCTGGGCAGCCATCGGCAGCTGATTCATCACAGCTTCCAATGCCCCCGATGGCTGCGCTGCGCCTTGATCTACTGCGGCGTGCTCGTCGGCCTGGCCGGTCCTCTGGGCATTCTTCGCCAGCACGAGTTGCGCGACTACGCACAACGCCTGCCGGTCTGCCATGACTACCTGCGTCACGGCCGCGGTTTCTGGACGGATGCATGGTGGCAGCTGCACTGCGAGCTTCATCTCGCGCATCCACCCGGCATCCGGATCGAACCGCTTGTTGCGAACGACGGCTTCCTGCAACGGCTGGAAAGAACCTGGATGCTGCAGCAGTTGCCCGTCGCCGTACTTTTTTATCTGTGGGGCGGGTGGGCTTTCGTTTTCTGGGGCGTGTGCGCACGCGTCACCGCGGGCGTGCTGGGTCACTGGTTGATCGGCTGGTTCGCGCACAACCAGGGCGAGATGAATTTCGAAGTGCGAGGCGCTGCCGTACAAGGGCGAAACATACCGTGGACCTCGCTGCTGACCATGGGCGAGAGCTGGCATAACAACCACCATGCCTTTCCCGGCTCCGCAAGGCTGGGGCTCGCGCCCGGGGAATGGGACCCGGGATGGTGGATGCTCCGGCTGCTCGAACGGTGCGGCCTGGTGTGGGATCTGCGTCTTCCCGAATCACTTCCGCCGCGTCCGGAACTCGTCGAGACCCGCTCAGTGATGCGATGACAGCGGCAGCGTCAGCGTAGCCACCGCCCCGCCACGCGATGCATTGCCCAGATCGATGCGGCCATGGTGCAGGGCCGCGATCTCCTTGACGAAAGCCAGGCCCAGGCCCGTGCTCTTCTTCTGGTTGTGCGGCCTGGCGAGCGAATAGAACTTCTGGAAGACCTTTTCCTGGGCGTATTCCGGAATGCCGGGGCCGTGGTCGCGCACGCTGATGCGGGCCAGCTTCGAAGTCGTTTCGAGCGTCAAAAGCACCTCGCTGTCCGGCGGCGAGAAGTCGATGGCGTTGTCGAGCAGGTTGCTGATCGCCCGGCGCAGCAGGAAGGGGTCGCCCTCGGTGCGGGCTTCGTTGCGGATGTTCACGAGCAGCCTGATGCTGCGCTTGGAGGCGGCGGGCTGCGCGCTGGCGGAGATGTCTTCGATCAGCGCGGCGAGCGACACCGGTTCCGTGCGGTCGAGCGCGCGCCGGGTTTCCAGCGCGGTGAGCTCCATCATGCGATCGACGATTTCCTGGATGCGCTGCGTCTCCCGCTCGATGTTCTTCAGGAAACGCTCACGCTCGGCGTGCGGCATCGACGGTTCCTGCAGCAGCTCGGCCGCGCCGCGGATGGCCGAGAGCGGGCTCTTCACCTCGTGGGTGAAGGTCTGCACGTAGTCGGCGACGTAGTTGCGCCCGGTGAGCGCGTCGCGCATCTCGCTGAAGCCGGTTCGCACCCCGTCGACCGCGCGCCGCGCCATGCGTGAAAGGCTCAGCGTGCGCTGGGCGCGCACCCAGGTCCAGTAGTCGCGGATCAGGCCGAAGGGCCGCACCAGCCAGACCGAGACGATCAGGGTGAGCAGCAGCAGCGCCAGCGCCGAACCCACGCCCACCCAGATGGTGCGCCCGCGCGCGTCCTCCACGAACTGGCCGAAGCTCTGCACCGGCTTGCCCACGCTGACCATGCCGACGATCTCGTTGTTCCAGCGGATCGGCGCGCCCACGTACATAACCGAGGTGCGCGGATCGCCGTCGACGTCGCGCGAAGTGCGCGCGCCGTACAGGCCGGCGAGCGTGCGGCTCACGTCGCTCCATTTCGAATAGTCGGCGCCGAGGTGCCTGCCGAGCGAATCGAACATCACGCGGCCGTTGCGGTCGGTGACGTACACGCGCAGCTCGACGCGACTCTTGTGCAGGTTGTAGATCTGCGCGGAGAACTCGCGCGCGTAGATCGTGCGGAACAGCGGCTCCAGCCGCGCGGTGTTGATGGCGCCGGCGATCACGTCCTGCTCGACCAGGCTGGCCACCAGCTGCGAGGTCTCGACCAGCGATTCCTCGGCCGATTCGCGATAGCGCGGATCGATGTCCGAGACGACGCGGTACAGCAGGAAGGCGATGCCCGCCGTATAGATCAGCAGGATGCCGATGAAGATGCGCGTGCGCCGTGTCAAAGCCTGGCTCCCCCCCAGGCTTGTCCACTTCGTGTGGCCGCCAACCCCCTCGCCGGGGGCAATACCTGCGGCCCGGCAAAGCCGGCTCCGCGGTATTCCGCGACAAGGCAGGCCAGGGGCGGCGTCATGCCCTTGATGGCAGTTCTTCGTTCAGCGCATAGCCGGTGCCGCGCAGCGTGCGGATCGGCTCCACTTCCGGCGCGATCGCCTTGAGCTTGGCGCGCAGGGTCTTGATGTGCGCGTCGACCGTGCGGTCGAAGCTGTCGCTGGCGTCGTCCCAGACCAGTTCGAGCAGTTCGTCGCGCGTGAAGACGCGGCCGGGCCGTTGCACCAGGAGCTTCAGCAAGCCGTATTCGTAGCGCGAGAGTTCCAGCAGGCGTCCGTAATAGCGGATCTGCATGCGCTCGACGTCCAGCGCGAAGGGCAATGGAGGCACCTGGGAGACCGCAGGAGGCGCCTGACCCGGAATCTGATGGGGGGCCCCTTGATTTCCGCCCGGGCCCGTCTGCGGAGCTCCTGAGCCGTTCCTGGCACTGCGCCGCAGGATGGTCCGCACACGCGCGACGAGCTCCCGTGGAGAAAAGGGCTTGGCGATGTAGTCGTCAGCGCCGAGTTCGAGGCCCACCACGCGGTCTATCTCGTCGCTGCGGGCCGTGAGGAACACCATGGGCACCTCCGGTCCGCCCATGGACTGGTTGAGCGCCTGCAGGCGCTTGAAGAGCTCGAAACCGTTGAGATCCGGCAGCCCGATGTCTAGGATGGCCAGCGCCGGCGGTTCCTGCGCGAACTGGGCGATGGCTTCCTCGGCAGTGGCGCACCAGACCGGGATGAATCCGTCGCTCTTCAGGACGTATTGCAGCGTGTCGGCGATGCCCGACTCGTCTTCGGCGATCAGGATCCGGGGTTTGAAGCTCATCCGCGAATGTTAGCGAGGGGGAGGAAGAAACCAGGAGGACCGGTTTCGTCCGCGGCGCCCGGGACCGGCGCGGCCGTTCGCTGCCTTTTTTTTCGGGGCGCGGCTTCTCTTGTTCCCTATCTCTTGTTTTTATTATTCAAATTAGTAGTAGTAGATAAGGGTCGCACCCCTCTGTGGACATGCCCCTTTTTTCGTTATGCGACAAGGACTTGTCATGCCGCTGTCACTGTGCGCAGCCGCGCTTCCGGTTTGTACCCGCGACATGGACAACATTGGGTAACCCTTCGGGCCTGTGGATAAACCATGCCTTGTTCAAAAAATGTCCCCAGACTTGTCCTTTGACGGCCCCTCGAAAATCTGCGAAAGCAGTTTTTGCCCGGAGAAATTCATTGCCGAAAAAATGGGCAGGCTAAGGATTCTTCTTTCAAATCAAAGGTTTGCGCGACCCCTACACAGAAGTGCCGACGTTATCCACAGAGTTGCCCAAGGTTTGTGGGGAGAACGGGCGGAGGAACCTTCAGGCGCGGGCCGCGACCCCACCAGGTCGTTGAAATTGCGGAAATATCGAACATGTCACCTTTTGAAACAAAGTCGATCGTTACCCTGAGCCTGCTGGCCGCATTCGTCGACGGCGAGAAGCACGAGCGGGAGCGCGCGGAGATCAAGCGCATCGCGGAAGGGCTGTCGCAGGCCGATGGCCTGAACCTGCCGACGCTCTACCAGGACGTGCTGATGAAGCGCGTGTCGCTCGCCTCGGTGGCAGGGGAGCTGAAAAGTCCGGAGGCGAGGCAGCTTGCCTACGAGATGGCGGTGTGCGTCTGCGACGCGGACGGCACGCAGTCGGAGGCGGAACGCATGTTCCTGGCGGACGTGCGCACCTCGCTCGGGCTGGACGCCTCGGCGGCGGCGTTCTCGCAGAAGGCCGAGGAAATCGCCGCAGTGCCCGTGGCTGCCACCTCGGCGGCGGCATCGGTACCTGCGGCACCGAAGAGCCCCGACACGGCGGAACTGGACAAGTCGATCCTCAACGCCGCGATCCTCAACGGCGCGCTCGAGCTGCTGCCCGAGACGCTGTCGACCATGGCCATCATTCCGCTGCAGATGAAGCTGGTCTATCGCATCGGCAAGTCGTACGGCTATGAGCTCGACAGCGGCCACGTCAAGGATTTCCTGGCCACGGTCGGCGTGGGCCTCACCTCGCAATATCTTGAACAGGCCGGGCGCAAGCTGCTCGGGGGCCTGCTCGGCAAGGTCGGCGGCGGGCTGCTGCGCGGGCTGGGCAACCAGGCCGTGAGCTCGGGCATGAGCTTCGCATCGACCTACGCCCTCGGCCACGTCGCCAAGCGCTACTACGCCGGCGGCCGCACGCTTTCGACGCAGATGCTGAAGGACGCCTTCTCGGGCGTGGTGAAGGAAGGCCAGAGCCTGCAGACGCAGTATCTGCCCGCCATCCAGGAAAAGGCCCGCATGCTGGATGCAGGCAAGGTCTTGTCGTTGGTGCGCGGCGCTTGAAGGACTTGTTCCAGGAACACCGCGGAACCGGCTTCGCCGGGCCGCAGGTGTTGCCCCCGGCGAGGGGGTAGGCGAAGCGACACGAAGTGCGCGAAGCCTGGGGGAGTACTTAATTTGCCAGGTCGTCGAGGATCGGGCAGTCCGGCCGCGAGTCGCCGTGGCAGCAGTGCACCAGGTGCGCCAGCGTGCTGCGCATCGACTGCATGTCCGCGATGCGCTGCTCCAGTTCGCCCAGGTGCTTTTCCGCGATGCGCTTCACGCTCGAGCTGGCGCGCCGCCGGTTGTTCCACAGCCCGACCAGCTCGGCGATCTCTTCCATCGAGAAGCCCAGGTCGCGCGAACGCTTGATGAAGCGCAGCGTGTGGATGTCGGCCTCGCCGTACTGGCGGTAGCCGCTCTCGGTGCGCGCCACTGCCGGCAGCAGGCCCAGCCCCTCGTAGTGGCGAACCATGCGGGCCGATACGCCGGAGCGCTGCGCCGCTTCGCCGATGCTGACCGGGCCCGTCGTCATTGGACCGCGTACCCCGCGTTCTCGATGGCGGCCAGGATGTCCTTGCGCGGCTGTTCGCTCAGCACGTCGACATGACCCGTTTCCAGATCGACCGTGACCTGCGCTTCGGGATCCACCGTCTGCACCGCGTTCTGCACTGCGTTCACGCAGTGGCCGCAGCTCATGCCCGTGACCTGGAATTTCTGGCTCATCGTGTTGCTCCTTGAAAATGAGGAATATCTGGAGGCTGCAGTTTGAACCCTCTCACGATGTCAATGTCCAGGGCAGGGGTTCTGAAAACATCCGCTTGACCTTGACATCGTGTGAGCCTTTAGCCTTCGCACATGGAAAAACTTCAGCAGAACCCTTCCGTCGCCACCTTCGACCTCTCGGTGGGCGGCATGACCTGCGCCTCGTGCGTCATGCGCGTGGAGCGTGCCTTGAAGAACGTACCGGGCGTGCAGGACGTGAGCGTGAACCTCGCGACCGAATCGGCCCGCGTGGTGACCGGTGGCAGCGAAGACATGGACGCCCGGCTGCGCCGTGCCGTGCGCGCAGCGGGCTACGAACCCCGTACGCCGGAAAGTGCCGCCGATGAAGCAGCGCTCTCGCCATGGGCCGGCTTCGGCCCGGTCGCGATCGGCCTCGCGCTGTCGATTCCTCTGATGGCGCCGATGTTGGGCGATCTCTTCGGGCTCGACTGGATGCTGCCGCCCTGGGTGCAACTGCTGCTCGCTGCGCCGGTGCAGTTCTGGCTGGGCGCGCGCTTCTATCGCGCCGGCTGGCATGCCGTGAAGGCGCGTGCCGGCAACATGGACCTGCTGGTGGCGCTGGGCACCAGCGCGGCCTTCGGCCTTTCGCTGTGGCTCTGGTGGCGTGCGTCCACCGGCGAGCATGCAGGCCATGGCATGGTGCCGCACCTTTACTTCGAGGCCTCGGCGGTGGTGATCACGCTGGTGCTGCTGGGCAAGTGGCTGGAGGCGCGCGCCAAGCGCCAGGCCACTTCGGCGATCCGCGCCCTGCAGCAGCTGCGGCCCGAAGTGGCGCATCTGATCGGTGCCCGTGGCAAGGAAAGCGACGTGCCGCTGTCCGAGGTGATGGTGGGCGACCGCCTCGCGGTGCGTCCCGGCGAGCGCGTGCCGGCCGACGCGAAGGTTGTCGAGGGGCATTCCGAAGTCGACGAATCGATGCTCACCGGCGAACCGCTGCCGGTGGCCAAGGGCCCGGGCGATGCGCTCACAGGCGGTGCGGTCAATGGCGACGGCCGCATGGTCGTGGAGGTGAGCGCGATCGGCGCCGAGAGCGTGCTCGCGCGCATCATCCGCCTGGTGGAGGACGCGCAGGCCGCGAAGGCGCCGATACAGCGGCTGGTGGACAAGGTCGCGGCCGTTTTCGTGCCGGTGGTGCTGCTGATCGCGCTGGCCACTTTCGCAGGCTGGATGGTGTCGGGTGCCGGCATCGAGACGGCGCTGATCCATGCGGTGGCGGTGCTCGTCATCGCATGTCCGTGTGCGCTGGGTCTCGCGACGCCCGTGGCGGTGATGGCCGGTACAGGCGTGGCGGCACGGCATGGCGTGCTCATCAAGGACGCGCGCTCGCTCGAGATCGCGCATCGCGTCGACACGGTGGCATTCGACAAGACCGGCACGCTGACCATCGGCCGCCCTGTGCTGACTGCACTGGTTCCTGTAGCCGGCACTTCGGCCTCGCAAGACCAGCTGCTGGCCACCGCAGCCAGCCTGCAAGGCGGCAGCGAGCATCCGCTGGCCAAGGCGGTGTTGTCGGCCGCCGCGCAGCGCAACCTGCAGGTGCCTTCCCTCGGTGCGATGCAGGCGTCGCCGGGCCGCGGCGTGCGCGGTGAGGTCGAGGGCGTCCACTGGGCCATCGCCAGCCTGCGCTGGTGCCGCGAACTCGACGCCATGCCCGACGACGCGGAAGTGGAGCGCCTGCAATCACAGGGCGCGACGGTCTCTGCGCTGCTGCGTTTCGATGAAGCCGGCGCCGCGCATGTGCAGGCCTTGCTCGCCTTTGCCGACGAACCCAAGCCCCAAGCTGCGGAAGCGATCCGCACTCTGCGTGCCAGGGGCCTGCGCGTGGTGATGATCTCGGGCGACAACCTGCGCGCGGCGCAGGCGATGGCGGCACGGCTCGGCATCGCGGCGGAAGACGTTCGCGCCGACGTACTGCCGGCCGACAAGGCCGCGCAGGTCAGCGCTCTCCGAAACAACGGACATGTGGTTGCGATGGTCGGCGACGGTGCCAACGACGCACCAGCACTGGCAGCGGCTGACGTCGGCATCGCGATGGCGCCTTCGGGCGGCGGCACAGACGTGGCGATGGAAGCGGCAGGCATCACGCTGATGCGCGGAGACCTCGCGCTGGTCGCGCAGGCCTTCGAGCTTTCGGGCCGCACGGTGGCGAAGATCCGCCAGAACCTGTTCTGGGCCTTCGCCTACAACGTGGCCGGCATCCCGCTCGCGGCCCTCGGGCTGCTGAGCCCGGTGGTGGCCGGCGCGGCAATGGCGCTGTCGAGCGTGAGCGTGATGGCGAATGCGCTGCTGCTGCGACGCTGGAAGCCCTGAGGCTTCTTCCGCGGAGGTTCAGTCGAGCAGCAGCGCCATGATGTGGTCGTCGATGGCCTGCGCATCCGAGGCGCGCTTGTAGAACTTGCGCAGCGTGCCTTCGCGTTCGAAGCCGAGCTTCTCGTAGAAGCGCAGCGCCGGCGCGTTGTCGCTTTCAACGATGAGCTCGATGCGCTTGATGCCATCCGCCTTCAGTCGCTCGATCGCATCCGTGACCATCGCCAGCGCAATGCCTTGACCATGCAGCGCGGGGTCTACAGCGAGTGTGCCGAGGCTGGCCACATGCCGCACACGTCCCGGGTAGCGCGAGGCCCGGTAGAAGCCGGCGATGCGGCCGTCGCGTTCGTAGACGAAGAAGTCGCGGCCATCCAGCAGTTGCCGGTAGATCTTCTTGAAGTCTTCCAGCGGCATCGGGTCGTAGCCCAGGTAGGGCACGACCTTCTCGTGCATGTAGAGGGCGAAGACCATGTCGATGTCTTCGGGAGTGGCCAGCCTGCGCATGATGGGTGCCCCGCAACGATGAAGGCGCAGAGCATAGCGGGCCGTGCCCGGGTGCTCAGCCGAAGAGCAGTACCGCCGAGACCGCCAGCAGCGCAGCCTGCGCGCTCCATGCCCATCGCAGGCGCAGCCGCGAATCGAGTACTGCGCCTATCGACCAGAAGCCGCCGACCGACAACGCGAGCAGCGTGAGCCCGGTGTGGAAGGCGAGGTCGTCGGCCCGCCAGAGAAAGGCCAGCGTCACGCCGACCCAGCATGCGAAGTGGAGGGTGGCCGACGCGACCTGCGGGCGCGTGAGCACGGGAGCGTGGATGTGCATGGCTTCTTCGAGCGAGAACACAGGATCCGGAAAGCGCGCCGCCACGTCGGCCGGCCGCCAGCCCGGGGGCTTGAACCACACGGCGACCTTGTCTCGCCAGCGCTTCGTGTGCCAGGCATCGCGCAGCAGCGGCACGTAGGGGCCGAGGATCGCGCGCATCGGGTCGAAGCTCGCGAGCGCCTTGCGCGTGCCGTAGACGCAGCGTTCGGTTTCCTCGGCGAAGGTGCCGAACATGCGGTCCCACACCACCAGCATGCCGCCGTAGTTGCGGTCGATGTAGCGGTCGTTCACCGCGTGATGCACGCGATGGTTCGAAGGCGAGGAGAACACGCGGTCGAACCAGCCGAGCTTGCCGATGTGCTCGGTGTGGATCCAGAACTGGTAGACCAGCACGATCAGCCCCGCGAGCCCGAACTGCTCCGGCGGCACGCCGATCACGGCCATCGGCAGGTAGAAGGCCCAGCCGAGGAACGCGACGGTGCTTTCCTGCCGCAGCGCGGTGGAGAAGTTGAAGTGCTGGCTCTGGTGGTGCACCGAATGCGCGGCCCAGAACACGGCCGACTCGTGCCCCGCGCGATGCAGCCAGTAGTCGAAGAAGTCGAACAGCAGCACCGCGGCGATCCAGCCCATGGCGCTGTCCCAGAAGGCGGGCCGCGTCCAGATCGCGACCAGCGGATAGGCCATCGCGTAGAGGCCGATCTGGAAGAGCTGCGTGCACACCGCCAACGCCTGGCTCAGCAGCCCCTGGCTCAGGCTGCCGATGGTGTCGCCGAAGCGATAGGTGCTGCGCCGCTTCAGCCAGCCCCAGGCGAACTCGCACGCCATGAGCAGCGCGAACACCGGCACCACGAAAACGACCAGCCGATGCACCGCGCGATTTTTCAGGAAGCGTTCAGCGAATCTTCAGCGATCGGACGCGCGACCGGCCACGATGACTGCATTGGTGCCGCCAAAGGCGAAGGAATTGGACAGCGCATAACGCATGCCCTTGGCCTCGCGGGCCTCGCCTTGCACGAAGTCGAGGTCGAACGCCGCATCGGGCGTCTGCAGGTTGGCAATGGGCGGCAGCGTCTCGCGCGCCAGCGCACGCAGCGCCGCGACGAGCTCGATCGCACCGCCGCCGCCGAGCACGTGGCCGTGGATGGCCTTGGTCGCGCTCACCGGCACGGTGTTGCCGAACACCTCGCGGATCGAGGCGGCCTCGGCTGCATCGCCTGCAGAGGTGGCCGTGCCGTGCGCGTTGATGTGGCCGATCTCGGAAGGCTCGATGCCCGCGTCGCGCAGCGCGGCGCGCATCACGCGCACCTGGCCCGCGCTGTCGGGGTTGGTGATGTGCGTGCCGTCGCAGTTGGTGGCGTAGCCCGCGAGCACGAAGGGCGCGGCTTCGGCGCCGCGCGCGGCTGCATGCGCCTCGGATTCGAGCACCAATGCAGCGGCACCTTCGCCGATGGCGAAGCCCGCGCGGTCGCCCGAGAAGGGGCGGCATGCGGTCGACGGCGCATCGGCCGGTGGCGGCGCCATCACGCGCATGGCGTGCCAGCTGGCCATCACGCCGGGCGTGAGCATGGCGTCGTGGCCGCCGACGATGGCGACGTCGATCCAGCCGCCGCGAATCGCGCGCATTGCCTCGCCGATGGCCACGGCCGAGGAGGCGCAGGCGCAGGCGTAGGCGATGGCCGAGCCGCGCGCGCCGAAGTGCAGCGCGAGTTCGGCCACGGCGGCGTTGGGCATCACCGTGAGCACGGTGGTCGGGCGCATGCGGCGCTGTTCGCCGTAGAGCGCGCTGGTGGTGTTGTCGAAGGTGCCCGCGCCGGCGAGCCCGCAGCCCCAGAAGATGCCGAGCCGGTCGCGGTCGATGGCCGCGAGATCGAGCTTTGCTTCACCGGCCGCGTCCAGCGCGGCGGCGAGCGCCATCGCGGTGCCGCGGTCCAGCGGCAGGCGCGAGGTGCTGCGGATGCCGTTCGAGTCGAAGTCGCAGGCAGCAACGGCCAGCGACATCGGGTCCATGCCCTTGATTTCCAGCGTCTGCGCGCGCACCGCCGAGCGGCCCGCGAACAGCGCCTCGTCGAAGGCCTCGACAGTGCGGCCGATGGGCGTGACGAAGCCGATGCCGCTCACGCGCACGGGGGCGGATGCGGCGCGCGCGGCGGAGGCCGCGAGCACGGAATGCGCTGCGCCGCTGCTCATGCCGTTGCTTCTGCGGGCTGTGCCGCGACGGCGCCAGCGCTCTCCGCGTCGATCACTTCGCACAGGCGCTGCAGCGTGATGCCGGCTTCGCGCGGGTCGAGGCGGTCTTCGGGAATGCGCAGGTGGAAGGCGTCCTCGACCGCGAAGACGAATTCCATCAGAGCGAGCGAGTCGAGGCCGAGGTCGGTCAGCGCGGTGGTCGGCGAGACGGTCGCGGGGTCGACGCGGAAGTCGTCCCGCAGGATCGCGGCGATGGTGTTGAAGGTGGGCGAGAAGACAGCGGAAGAAGACATGGAGATGCTTTCCTTTCAGGCGTGGTCGGACGGGTTCGAAGCAGTCAGGCGTACAGCGGATGCTCGGGCATCGTGCCATGCGCTACTGCATCGACGAACGACACTGTTTCGCTCACGACCTGTTGACGATCGTTGTCGATCGTGATCATGTGGTAGCTGTTGGCCACCACGACGGCACGGAATGCGCGGCAGCGAAGGCCGCGCGCGAGGATGCCCAGGTTGGCCACGCTGGCCACCTCGTCCTGCTGGGCATGCAGCGCGAGCACGTTGGGGCACTGCACGCTGCCGAGGTTGCGGCGCACGTGGCGGATGAGCCGGTCGTGCTCGCGCAGGTGGCCCACGCCGATGACCGAGCTGCCTGCGCGCGATACCTTGCGGTGGCGCAGCTCGCGCTCGATCCAGGCGCGCACGCGTTCGTTCTTCACGCCGTAGGGCGGGCGCTCGCGGTATTGCCAGAGCCGGCCCAGCGGCGTGTAGAAGGCCAGCGGCAGCAGGAACTGCGTGCGCGGAATGGCCCAGCCGTCGAAGCGCAGCGTGGTCGACATGAGCACCAGTGCGTCGACCTCGCTGCCGCAGCGGATGGTGGCGCCCAGCGCCAGCGAGGAGCCAGCGGAGATGCCGACCAGCATCACGCGGTCGTGCCGCTCGCGCAGCGACTTCACCTGCGCCTGGATCGCGTCGAGCCAGCGTTCGTACGGCGCGGCGTGCTGCAGGGGCGCGCTCGCGTCGAAGGAGTAGCCCTCGATCGACAGCGGGTAGACCGGATAGCCGCGGCTGCGCAGCGCGGACTGCACGGTCAGCAACTCGTCAGGCGTGCTGCATAAACCATGCAGCAGGACCACGGCGGTGCCTTGCACTGCCGGGGAAACCAGGCTCAGCAGATCGGAGGGTTCGCGCGCACTCATCGTGTGGTGCGGGCCATGAAAATGGCCCGTGATTCATCGTGCTGTCGTATGCTCATGTTGCGTTTATCGCTTGGAGCGACTGACCGGCCGCTGACCCGTCGTTCGCAAGGCAGATTACCCCCAACCATTCAAAGACCATGCGAATTCTGCTTGTCGAAGACGACACCGTTCTGCGCGACGTGATGGTGCGCAGCCTTGCTGATGCCGGCCATCGCGTGGACGTGTCGACCAATGTCGAGGATGCCGACCACCTGTGGCGCGTGCAGCCTTTCGATGCGGTGCTGCTCGACCTCAACCTGCCCGCCACCGCGAGCCCGACCAGCGGCCTCGCGAGCGGCCTCACAGCGCTGCGGCAGGCGCGTGCGCGCGGCGACCGCACGCCGGTGCTCGTGCTCACCGCACGCGGACGCACGGAGGAGCGCATCGCCGGCCTCGATGCCGGCGCCGACGACTACCTCGGCAAGCCCTTCGACCTGGCCGAGGTCGAGGCGCGATTGCGTGCGCTGGTGCGCCGCGCGAAGGGCACGGAAGACATCGTGCTGCTGGGGCAGCTGAAGCTCGACCGCAAGGCACGCCGCTTCTCCACGGCCAACGGCCCGCTCGACCTGCCGGCGCGCGAGTTCGAGGTGCTGTGGGAGCTCATGAGCCCGCCGGGCCGCACGGTGAGCAAGCGCGCGCTGTCCGACAAGCTCTCCAGCTTCGACGAATCGCTCGGCGACAACGCGCTGGAGGCCTTCATCTCCCGCCTGCGCAAGAAGCTGCAGGGCACCGGCGCGAGCATCCGCACGCTGCGCGGCATCGGCTACCTGCTCGAAGCCGAGGTCTGATCCGCGCGTGACCGGCCAGCAGCAGACCACCGAATCGCAGCCGGCGGCGACGGTGCGTGCGCCGTCGCTCACGCGGCGCGTGCTGCGCAACGTGCTGGTGCCGCTGGCGCTCACGTGGATGGTCGGTGCGGTCATCGCGCTGGTCATCGCCAACTACTTCTCCGAGCAGGCCTTCGACCGCGGCATGCTCGACGACGCGTATGCGCTGTCGGCCAACGTGCAGGCGGGCGAGCGCGGCATCGAGCTGATGCTCACGCCGCGCGAAGTGGCAACCGTGCTCTTCGACCAGGTCGACAAGGTCTACTTCGCGGTGCAGCGGCTCGACGGTTCGCTGATCTCGGGCCAGGCGGGCCTGAAGGCGCCGCTGCCGGTGGACGGTTCGCGCTATCGCTTCTCCGACGTCGACTACGAAGGCAGCACGCTGCGCGCGGTGGTGCTCGAGCACGACGCGGAGCCCGACATCAGCATGCCCTACCGCGTGATCATCGCGCAGACCACGCTGAGCCGGACTGCGCTGGTGCGGCAGCTGCTGGGCTATGCGCTGGCGCCGCAGATCGTGCTGCTGATCCTGCTCGCGGTCTGGCTCTGGTACGGCATCCGCAGCGACCTGCGCCCGCTCGGCGAGCTGCAGCGCGCGCTCGACCGGCGCGACGTGCGCGACCTCTCGCCGGTGGCGGTGGCGCAGACCTCGCGCGAGATCCAGCGTCTGGGCAACGCGGTCAACTCGCTGTTCGAGCGGCTGGGCAACAGCGTGCAGGCGCAGCGCGAGTTCGTGGGCAACGTGGCGCACGAGCTGCGCACGCCGCTGGCGGGCATCCGCGCGCTGGCCGAGTACGGCCTGGCACAACACGACACCAAGGTATGGCGCGAGCAGCTCGAGCGCGTGTCGGAACGCCAGGCGCGTGCCAGCCACCTCATCGACCAGCTGCTCGCGCTTGCGCTGGCCGAGGAGGCGCGCACCGAGCTCAAGCGCGTGCCCGTGCGGCTCGACGTGCTGGCGGAGCAGACGGTTCTGCGGCACCTCGCGCGCGCCGATGCGCGAGGCGTTGACCTGGGCGCGCGAGGCCTCGACGACGGCGTGATCGTGAACGCGAACGAGGCGCTGGTGGAGGGCATCCTCGACAACCTGATCGACAACGCGCTGCGCTATGGCGGACGCACGATCACGGTCGAGCTCGCGGGCCACACGCTGAGCGTGATCGACGACGGCCCCGGCATCCCGCTGGAAGCGCAGCGCGACCTGATGCGGCGCTGGGCCCAGGGGCCCGCGGGGGAGAAGCTGGGACAGGGGTCGGGGCTCGGGCTGTCGATCGTCTCGCGCTATGCGGAGCTGCTGGGCGCGGAACTGCGGCTCGAGGCGGCGGAGCCTACGGGCCTTCGCGTGAGCGTGGCCTTCGGCGAAGCGATCTAGAGCGACAGCGGCGTGCCCTGGTGGAACGCCATGCGCCAACGGCCCGAGCGCCGTCGCCAGAGCGAGCTGCGCAGTGAGTCCGCGCCGGGACGCTGCGCAATGGCTTCGCGGTGGGCACGATAGGTGACCAGCGCCACGTCCGGCCCCATGCGCAGCACACGAAAGTCCGACATCGTGCGTTCCGAGAAGGCTTCGTCGCGCAGCGCCTCGATGATGGCGGCGCGCGTCCACACCGTGCCAGAGACGCCCAGTTCATGGAAGTCGTCGTCGAGCAGTTCCTCGAGTCGCGTGGCGCTGGCGCGAACCTCGCGGAGATGGAGCGCGCCTTCGAGCTTCAGAAGCAGTGCGTCCAGGTCTTCCTCCGGCGCGGCCTCGTAGAGTTCGAGCGGAAGGCCATCGGGGTCGGCGAAGAAGGTGAAGCGCCGGCCCGTGAATTCATCGGTGCGCAGCGGCTCGACGGCGATGCCCCTGGCCGAGAGTTCGTCGGCCGCCGCCTGCACGTCTGGCACCTCGAAGGACAGGTGGCGCAGCCCCTGCGCCTCGGGTCGCGTCGGGCGCGCGGGTGCATCGGGGAAGGAGAAGAGCTCGACCTGCGAGCCGTCCGGCAGCGCGAGGTCGAGCTTGTACGAATCGCGTGCGGCGCGGTAGTTCTCGGCGACCACGCGCAGGCCCAGAACCTCGGTGTAGAAGCGCTTCGACACTGCGTAGTCGGAGCAGATGACGGCGACGTGATGAATGCGTTCGAGCTGCATCGTGGCCATCACTTCTTCAGTTTTTCAGTTGCTTGCGAAGAAAGACGCGCGTGCGTTCGGCGAAGGCGATCCGCTTGTATTCGACGTAGCCGATGCGTTCGTAGAGCGCGCGGTTCTCGCTCATCTTCTCGTTGGTGAAGAGGTAGATCGAACAGTGGCCCTGCCGCAGCGCTTCGCTCTCCGCAAGCTCGAGCAATGCGCGGCCCACGCCGGTGCCCTGATGCGCGGGGTGCACCGCGATCACGTCGATAAGGAAGCCTTCGTCGGTAACGTCGAGCACCAGCGCGGCGACGATTCGCTCCTGTTGCTGCGCGACCCAAACCTGCGCGTTGGCGATCGCCGCGCCGTAGTCTTTCGTCATCGGAATCGGCACGAGGCCGAGGCGCGGAATGTAGTGGCGAAAGGCTTCCACGGCGCATTCGCCGATGGCCGGGGCATCGGCGATGTCCGCACGCCGCAGGGTCCATGGCGTGGCGCTCATGCGTCGAACTCCACCTCGCCTTCGATCTCCACAGGGATGTTGAAGGGCAGCTCCGCCATGCCCACCGCGCTGCGCGAATGCGCGCCGATGTCGGGGCCGAAGACTTCGAGGATGAGGTCGGAGAAGCCGTTGATGACGGCCGGCTGCCTGTCGAAGCCCGGTGCGCTGGCGACCATGCCGAACACGCGCGTCCATGCGGTGATGCGGTCCAGGTCGCCGAGTGCACGCTGCAGGCTGCCGAGTATTGCGAGCGCGGTGAGGCGCGCGGCGGCATAGCCCTGCTCGACGCTCACTTCGCGGCCGAGCTTGCCCAGCGGTCCGGCGATGGTGCCGTCGGCATCGAGCGGGCCGTGGCCCGAGACGAGCGCGCGTCGGCCGACGATGCGCACGAACTGGAAAGGCAGCACGACGTCGGGTGGCGGTATCACTGCGGGCGGCAGTGCGAGACCGAGGTCGGCGAGCTTGCGTTCGATATGGGCCATGGTTGGTGCAGGTTCAGGGTGTGTTCGGATCGAAGTCTTCGTCCAGCGAGAACTCGCCGCGCTCGAAGGCCGCGATGACTTCGTTGGCCTGTTCGACGAAAGCCTGCGGCACGCGCAGGCTCGCTCCGCCCAGGGCGATGCTCCACAGCATGTTGGCCTGCACCAGAGCGGCATCGGCCACGGTCGCGGGAATGCCCGCGGCTTCCAGGCAGCCGCAGAGCATCTGGGCGTCGGTGGGCGTGAAGCGGCGCGCGATAGTGACCATGTCGCCGTGATAGACCTCGGGGTCGACCGACTCCTGTGGCGGCTCGGGCTGGGGGAGCTCCGGTGCCTGGATGCCGCGGCCTCGCAATTCGGTCGTGGCGATTGCGTGGGCCTCTTCGGAGAAGAAGCCCGATGCGCAGCGGCGCAGCAGTTCCTCGTCGCTCAGCATCGCCAGGCGCGCGCCCAGTTCCGCTGCTTCACCATGGCTGCTGTCGTTGGCGTTGTCCGTTGCCATGCGGCGTTCCTCCCCAGGTTGGATGAGTAGCGAGCGTAAGGGCTCGCGGCCGCGCGGGCAAATCGGCCCGCACGCGCAGCAGGCATGCTGACCGTTGGGGGAGGGACTCAGGCCAGCGCGGGGTAGTCCGTGTAGCCCTTCGCGCCGCCGCCGTACATGGTGGCCTTGTCGAGCGGGTTCAGCGGTGCGTTCTCGCGCAGGCGGCGCACGAGGTCGGGGTTGGAGATGAAGGGCTTGCCGAAGGCCACGAGGTCGTCGCCTTCCTTCACTGCCTCTTCGGCCAGCGGACGGTCGTAGCCGTTGTTGACCATCCATGCGGCCTTGCCGCCGGCCTCGCGGTATGCGGCCTTGAGGGCTTCGTAGTCGAAGGGGCGGTCCTCGATCTCGCGCGGGCCGCCGGTGGCGCCTTCGATGATGTGGATGTAGGCGAGGTCGAGCGTGGCGAGCTGCTTCACCACGTAGGTGAAGAGGGGCTGCGGATCGCTGTCGTGGGCGTCGTTGGCGGGCGTGACGGGCGACAGGCGGATGCCGGTCTTGCGGGCGCCGACGGCGTCGGCCACGGCGCGCGTGGTCTCCAGCAGCAGGCGGGCGCGGTTCTCGATGCTGCCGCCATAGTCGTCGGTGCGCTTGTTGCTGCCGTCCTTCAGGAACTGGTCGAGCAGGTAGCCGTTGGCGCCGTGCACTTCCACGCCGTCGAAGCCGGCGGTCTCCACCGCGCTGCGTGCGGCCACCGCATAGGCGTGCACGATGCCGGGCAGTTCGCCGGCGTCGAGCGCGCGCGGCTCGGAGGTGTCGACGAAGGTGGGAACGCCGTCCTTGATGAGCACGGTCTTGGTCTTGGCGGTGATGGCCGAGGGGGCGACGGGCTTTCCGCCACCGGGTTGCAGTTCGTTGTGCGAGACACGGCCCACGTGCCACAGCTGCACCACGATCTTGCCGCCCTTGGCGTGCACGGCTTCGGTCACGCGCTTCCAGGCGTCGAGCTGCTCGGTGCCGTAGAGGCCGGGCACGTCGGAGTAGCCCTGGCCCTGGTGGCTGATGGCGGTGGCTTCGGTGATGAGCAGGCCCGCGCTGGCGCGCTGGGCGTAGTAGGTGGCGGCGATGTCGGGCGGAATGGCGTTCGGCGAGCGGTTGCGCGTGAGCGGCGCCATGACGATGCGGTTGGCGAGCTTCAGGTCGCCGGCCTGTACGGGGTCGAAAAGGGTGGACATCGTGCGATCGAAAGCAGAGTTGATACGGGGCGCAAGGCTAAGCGCGCCGCCTCAACCCTGCTGTCGCACGGTTGACGGATTGGTGCTAGGCGAGCAGCGCCAGCAGCGCGGGGCTCACCCTCACCGGCATCGCCAGCAGGATCTGCCCCATGCCCTTGCCCAGCGGATCGTTGCGCAGCGAGGCCATGCCGCCGCCGCCCAGCGCCTGTTCGCAGACGAAGTTGAAGGCGTCGATGCCCGGCACCTCATGGCGCGTGACTCGGCCCTTCACCAGGTGCGCGAGCCAATCGGCCACGCGCGCTTCGGTGAGCTGCCCGCGCAGCAGCGGCAGCAGGGCAGGGTGGCGCGCGATGACGCCTATGTTCGAGGTGTCGCCCTTGTCGCCGCTGCGGGCCCAGGCCAGGCGAATCAGGGGCACTTCGATGCTGTCGGCGGCGGAGGTGTCGATCGTCGTCTGGATGGCTCTGGCAGGCGAAGAGATGGCTTCGGCCGCTTTCGACGCCGGGACTGGGTCCGCGTGTGGAACATCGATGCGCTCCCCGTCGATGGTCACCGATGCCTCGACCTGCGACTTGTCGAGCAGGAACGCATATTGCCGGATCGACGGCGACACCGAGGCCCGTCCACCGCCCGCGCCGGTGGTGCCCGGCGCCCATGACGTGCCGGCGGGTGCGACCTCCCGAGCGAACAACTCCAGCGCGTCCTTGCGCGGGTGCGTGACCGCGAGCCGCAGCACCGCTTCGCGCGTCTGCAATGCCTGCTGTGCGTGCGGGCCGTAGCACGACTCCGCGCCCAGCACCTCGACGTGCGTGCCGCTGTAGGGGCCGAAGCCTTGCTGCGAGAACAGCGCAGCCGTGCGCGCGAGGATGGCTTCGCCCGTTCGCCTCGCCTTCGCCACCGCGTCGAAGCCCACGATGGTGAGCTGCGCCGCCGTTTTGAAGCCATCGACGTAGGTGGCGCTGACCTTGTAGCTCGTGGTCGGCGCATGGCCGCGCGCGCCGTGCAGGCGCACGCGGTGCTCGCCGGCCTGCTCGATGCGTACCTGCGTGAAGTCGGCCACCACGTCGGGCAGCAGGTAGGCGGCGGGGTCGCCGATCTCGTAGAGCATCTGCTCGGCGACCACCGCGGGCGTGACCTTGCCGCCGGTGCCCGCGGGCTTGGTGACGACGAAGCTGCCGTCGGCGCTGCATTCGACGATGGGGTAGCCGATGTTGGGCCAGTCGGGCACGGTGTCCCAGTCGGTGTGCAGGCCGCCGGTGGCCTGGCAGCCGCATTCGATGATGTGGCCCGCGAGGCTGCCCGCTGCGAGCAGGTCGAGGTCGCCCGGCTGCCACTCGAATTCATGCATGAGCACGCCGAGCGTGACGGCGGAGTCGACGCAGCGTCCGGTGATGACGACCTGCGCGCCCGCGTCGAGCGCCGCACGGATGGGCTGCGCGCCGAGGTAGGCGTTGGCGGTGAGCACGCGCTCGGGCAGCGCGGCGCCGCTCTGCAGTTCGCGCACGGGCGGTTGCGACTTGCGCAGCTCGGGCAGCAGCGGCGATACGTCGTCGCCGCTCACCACGGCGATCTTCAGTGCGACGCCCTGTTCGGCGGCAAGCGCGGCCAGTGCGTCGGCGCAGCCTTGCGGGTTGACGCCGCCGGCGTTGCTCACCACGCGGATGCCCTGTTCCACGACGTCCTTAAGCACGGCCTTCATCGCCACCGACACGAAGTCGGTGGCGTAGCCGAGCTCGGGCTTCTTGAGCCGCGCGCCCGCGAGGATCGACATGGTGAGCTCGGCGAGGTAGTCGAACACGAGGTAGTCGATCTGGCCGCTGGCCACGAGCTGCGGCGCGCCCACGCTGCTGTCGCCCCAGAAGCCGGAGGCGCCGCCGATGCGGACGACGCGTTCGTTGTTGTTGCCGCCGCTCATCGTCCGCTCCACTGCGGCTTGCGCTTCTCGCGGAAGGCGAGCTGTCCTTCGGCCGCGTCCTCGGTGAGCGCGAACAGGCCGATCTGGCTTTCGGTGAAGGCCATCGATTCCTCGAAGGCCATGGCCTCGATCTTCTTCATGGTGTAGAGGCCTCGGCGGATGGCGGCGGGCGACTTGTCGAGCATGCGGCCCAGCAGCCAGTCGACGCTCTCGTCGACGTCGTCGCTCACGCGGTTGACGAGATTCAGTTCCAGCGCCTGCGCCGCATCGATGGGCTCGCCGGTGATGCACATCTCGGCCAGCACGCGGCGCGGCAGCAGGCCACCGAGCACGCTGAGCACCTGCGCGGGAAAGAGGCCGACCTTCACTTCGGGCAGGCCGAACACCGCGTGGCTGCTGGCCACCGCCATGTCGCACATCGCCATGAGGCCCATGCCGCCGGCCATGCAGGCGCCGTTGACGCGCGCGATCAGCGGCACGGTCGATTGCCGGGCCTGGCGGAAGAGGTTGGCGAAGCCCTGGTAGGGCGCGGCGTAGTCGAACTTGAAGGAGGTGCCGCTCTGCAGGTCGGCGCCCGCGCAGAAGGCGCGCGTGCCGGCGCCGGTGATGACCACGGCGCGCACCGCGCTGTCGCTGTTGGCGCGTGCGATCGCATCGCCTAGGCCGGCGAGTACGGCGCCGTTGATGGCGTTGCGGCGCTCTTCGCGATCGATGGTGAGCCACATGACGGGCCCGCGCATCTCTTCGCGCAGTTCGGTGGACGGAGGTGTTTCGGGCATGGCGCGGGTCCTTGTGCTTCGGTGTCCGGAGGCTTGTTTCTCTCCTGCCCGTAGCGTGGCCCGAAAAAAAAGCCGCATCGTGCGGCTTGTGGCTGAAGCGGTTCGGGTTTTCCCTGAAGGGGTTCCGATCCGCTTGCTGCTTCTGAACGCTTTTGCGTGCTTCGGCTTACTTCAGAAGACCTTCGGCCTTCATCGCCTCCTGCACGGCGGGGCGGGCACCCACGCGGCCATGCCAGGCCAGCAGGTTGGGGAAGTCGGAGATGTCCACGCCGGTGGGCTTGGTCCAGTTGGTGACGGTGAACAGGTAGCCGTCGGCCACGCTGAAGTGATCGCCCATCAGGTACTGCTTGCTGGCCAACTCGCCGTCGAGCCACTGGAAGCGCGACTTGAGCTTGTCCTTGAAGATGGCCTTGGCTTCCTCGGGCATGTTGGGGTTGAACAGCGGACTGAAGCCCTTGTGCACTTCGGTGCCGATGAAAGTCAGCCATTCCTGCAGGCGGTAGCGCTGCATGGTGCCGGCGGCCGGCGCGAGGTTCTTGGTGGGGGCGAGGTCGGCGATGTACTGGAGGATGGCCGGGCCTTCGCGCAGGCGGGTGCCGTCGTCGAGCTCGAGCATCGGCACGTAGCCCAGCGGGTTGATGCCGTAGTAGTCGGTGCCGTCCTGCAGCTTGTGGCTCTTGGTGCTGGCCAGCACGGGTTCGGCGGCGATGCCCGCTTCATGCAGCGCGATGTGCGGGGAAAGCGAGCAGGCGCCGGGCGAGTAATACAGCTTCATTCGAAAAACTCCAGTGATGACGAGGTTGGTTGATTGATTGTTGTGAGGAACCGCAGCGGATGCTAGCGGGTTTGGCGGCCTCGCGTTTTTGTCCTACGGCCGCATGCGCGCGGCGACTATCGGGCGCGCGGGACGCGTTTTCTAAGCTGCCTCGCACGGTGGGCAAGGCCTGCTGCAAGGAGTAGAAGGATGTTGAAGTACGCGATCATTTTTGCAGTCATTTCCCTCGTGGCCGGCCTGCTCGGCTTCGGTGGCATCGCGGCGGGTGCCGCGGGCATCGCGAAGCTGTTGTTCGGCCTGTTCCTGGTGCTGGCGGTGCTGTTCGTGGTGCTGGCGGCGCTTGGCGTGGGCGCGGTGAAAAAAGCGATCGACTGATGCACCTCTCGCACATCGAGGCGCAGCTCGACTACGAAGTCGCCGCCCTGGCGCACATGCTGCTGAACATCGAGGCGGCGCGCTCGGGCACGCAGAGCGTGGTCGGGGAGGAACTGGTCGTGGAGCCGCCGACGCCGCTGCGGCTTTTCTGTGACGAGGGAAGCGGCAATCGCTTCATCCGTTTCGATGCGAAGCCCGGGCCGCTGAAGATCGCCTACAAGGCCAGCGTGCGGCGCGCCCACGTGGTGGTGCCGAACGATCTGGCCGAGATGCCGGTGACCGAGGTGCCCGACGAGGTGCTGCACTACATGATGCCGACGCGCTATTGCGAGTCGGACCTCATGGCGCGCTGCGCGCAGCAGCTCTTCGGCGACCTGCCGCCCGGCATTGGCCGGGTGCAGGCCGTTGTCGACTGGATCCACGACAGCATCACCTACGAGCCGGGCAGCAGCGATTCGACCACGACCGCGCGCGAGGTGTTCGTGGAGCGCGCAGGTGTGTGCCGCGACTTCGCCCACCTGGGCATCACCTTCTGCCGGGCGCTGAACATTCCGGCACGGCTGGTGGTCGGCTACGTGTGGTTCGACGAGCCACCGCAGGACTTCCACGCGGTGTTCGAAGCGTGGCTCGGCGGACGATGGGTGCTGTTCGATCCGACGCGCATGGCACCGGTCGACCGGCTGGTGCGCGTGGGCACCGGGCGCGACGCCAAGGACGTGGCCTTCTGCACGATCTTCGGCGACGTGCGCATGACCGGCAAGAAGCTCGTGGTGCGCGAGCTGCAGGACGAAAGCCTGCAGCCGTCGATGCCGCCTTCGCCCACCGGCGAGGTGATGGGCATCGAAAAGCCGGTGCCGCTTGGCGAGGTGGGCGAGGCGAACGAAGCGGCAGCCTAGCAGGCATGTTTGCTATTAAAAAGATAGCAAACTATCGAGCGATGGTGGTGGAGGCAGCCGTTAGGCATCGCTCTCCAAGCTTATCCACACAGGGGACGCAAAGGGGGATGGCCGATTAAAATCGGTGCCCCTTTTGCGCCGCGCACGCGTCAGTTGTGCGCTCCCACTCCAAATGCTGTACCCCGAAGAATTCGACGTGATCGTCGTCGGCGGTGGCCATGCCGGCACCGAGGCCGCGCTCGCCGCCGCGCGCATGGGCGCCAAGACGCTGCTGCTCTCCCACAACATCGAGACGCTGGGGCAGATGAGCTGCAACCCGTCGATCGGCGGCATTGGCAAGGGCCACCTGGTGAAGGAGGTCGACGCGCTCGGCGGTGCGATGGCGATCGCTACCGACGAAGCCGGCATCCAGTTCCGCATTCTCAATTCGAGCAAGGGTCCGGCCGTGCGCGCAACCCGCGCTCAGGCGGACCGCGTTCTGTACAAGGCCGCCATCCGCCGCCGGCTGGAGAACCAGCCGAACCTGAGCCTGTTCCAGCAGGCGGTCGACGACCTGATGGTGGAGGGTGACCGCGTGGTTGGCGCCGTCACGCAGGTGGGCATCGCATTCCGGGCGCGCACTGTCGTGCTGACGGCCGGTACTTTCCTCGACGGCCGCATCCACGTCGGGCTCGACAACTACCAGGCCGGACGCGCGGGCGATCCGCCGGCGGTCAGCCTGTCCGCGCGGCTCAAGGAACTGAAGCTGCCGCAAGGCCGGCTCAAGACCGGCACGCCGCCGCGGCTCGACGGACGCAGCATCGATTTCTCGAAGTGCACCGAGCAGCCCGGCGACGGCATGCCCGGCGGGGCAGGGCCGATGCCGGTCTTCAGCTTCATGGGTCGCGCCGACATGCACCCGCAGCAGATGCCCTGCTGGATCACGCACACCAACGCGCGTACGCACGAGATCATCCGCTCGGGCTTCGACCGCAGCCCCATGTTCACCGGCAAGATCGACGGCGTGGGTCCGCGCTATTGCCCGAGTGTGGAAGACAAGATCAATCGCTTCGCCGACAAGGAAAGCCACCAGATCTTCCTGGAGCCCGAAGGCCTGACGACCAACGAGTACTACCCGAACGGGATCTCGACCAGCCTGCCGTTCGACATCCAGTACCAGCTGGTGCGCTCGATGCCCGGGCTGGAGAACGCGCACATCCTGCGACCGGGCTATGCCATCGAGTACGACTACTTCGATCCGCGCGAGCTCAAGAGCAGCTTCGAGACGCGCTCGGTCAAGGGCCTGTTCTTCGCCGGACAGATCAACGGCACGACCGGCTACGAAGAGGCGGCGGCCCAGGGGCTGTTCGCCGGAATCAACGCCGCGCTGCAATGCCGCGGGGAAGATGCATGGCTGCCGCGGCGCGACGAGGCTTATCTTGGCGTGCTGGTCGACGACCTCATCACCAAGGGCGTGACGGAGCCGTACCGCATGTTCACCAGCCGCGCGGAGTTCCGTCTGCAGCTGCGAGAAGACAACGCCGACATGCGTCTTACCGAAGCCGGCCGCAAGCTGGGTCTGGTGGACGACGAACGCTGGGACGCCTTCAGCCGCAAGCGCGATGCTGTTTCACGTGAAACAGAGCGGCTCAAGTCGATCTGGGTGAACCCGCGCAACCTGCCGGCGTCGGAATCCGAGCGGGTGCTGGGCAAGGCCATCGACCACGAATACAACCTGGCCGACCTGCTGCGCCGGCCCGACGTGAGCTACGAAACGCTGATGACGCTCGACGGCGGCAAGTACAGCGCCCAGGCTCCGCTGAGCGAAACCGAGATCGAGCAGATCGAGATTTCGGCCAAGTATTCCGGCTACATCGAACGCCAGCACGATGAAGTGGAGCGCGCCGCGCACTTCGAGAACCTGAAGCTGCCCGCCGATTTCGACTACAGCCAGGTCAAGGCGCTGAGCTTCGAGGTCCGGCAGAAGCTGGACAAGCACCGGCCGGAGACGCTGGGACTGGCCTCGCGCATCTCGGGCGTGACACCGGCTGCCATCTCCTTGCTGATGATTCACCTGCGCAAGGGCGGCCACAAGGCATTCGCCCCCGGCGCCAAGGAAGCTGCCGCCACGGAAGCTGCCGCCGAATGACGGCGCCCATCGACACGCTGCGCTCCGGCGCAGCCGCCATGGGCGTGACTCTGTCCGACGCCCAGGCCGAGCGCCTGCTGGCCTACGGCACGCTGATGCTCAAGTGGAACAAGGTCTACAACCTCACGGCGCTGCGTGATCCGGCCAGCGTGCTCACGCATCATCTGCTCGACAGCCTGGCGGCAGTCGCGCCGCTGCAGCGCGAGTGGGCGGGGAAGGGCAAGCTGCTGGACGTAGGCTCCGGCGGCGGGCTGCCCGGCGTGGTGATCGCGATCATGCGGCCCAACCTGGAGGTGAGCTGTCTCGACGCGGTTGCCAAGAAGGCCGCTTTCGTTCAACAAGTCGCAGCCGAGCTGGAGTTACCGAATCTTCGCGGCCTGCACGCCCGGGTCGAATCCCTGGCGGGAAGCTATGAAGTCATCAGCTCGCGCGCCTTCGCCTCGCTGCCAGACTTCTTCAACGGTTCCATGAACCTGCTCGCGCCCGGCGGTGTGTGGCTCGCCATGAAGGGCAAGCTGCCGACGGACGAACTTGCAGTCGTGCCCAAGGGCGTGTCTGTGTTTCACGTGGAACAACTGACGGTTCCGGGCCTGGATGCGGAGCGCTGCATCGTCTGGGCGCGCAAGGACTTCGTCGGAATCGGCGCCTGAATACGCAAAAGAAGCGGCGACACCGGTAAAAGCCGGTGTCCGAACGATCGTCGCGGCGGTGTGCTCGCTTAGACTCGATGCCTCCCTCTGGTCTCTTCCCCGGCTCGCTTTTTCGAGGCAAATCCCATGTTCGGCATCGCTGACTACGGCGCATTCGTCGCCGCCATCGTCCTGTTCCTTCTGATTCCCGGCCCGGGCAATCTGGCGCTGATCACCTCGACGAGCAAGGGCGGCATCCGCGGCGGATTGGCTGCGACGGCCGGCGTGATCATCGGCGACCAGTTCCTGCTGTGGGCGGCGGTGGCCGGCGTGTCGGCCGTGATGGCTGCGTACCCGGCTGCCTTCAAGGCGGTGCAGTGGCTGGGCGCCGCCTACCTGGGCTGGATGGGCATCAAGATGCTGCTGGCAAAGCCCGGTTCGGCGCCCATCCTCAACATCAAGCCCAGCCATTTCATGCGCCAGGCTTTCACCATCACGCTGCTCAACCCCAAGGCCATCGTGTTCTACATGGCCTTCTTCCCGCTGTTCGTGGATCCGGCCCGGCACCAAGGCCTGATCACATTTGGCGCAATGGCGGTGACGATTGCCGCGCTGACCTTCCTGTACGGCCTGACCTCGACGCTGCTCACGCACTTCCTGGCCGAGCGCATTCGCGCGAATCCTCGCATTTCCACCACGCTCGAAAAGCTTGCCGGCACCTTCCTGATCGCCTTCGGCGTCAAGCTCGCAATCTCGCGCTGATCGATCGACCCCCGGTAACCACATGGCCAAGATTTTCTGCATCGCCAACCAGAAGGGCGGCGTCGGCAAGACCACCACCACAGTCAATCTCGCCGCCGGCTTGGCGAAAGTAGGCCAGCGCGTGCTGATGATCGACCTCGACCCGCAGGGCAACGCCACCATGGGTTCGGGCATCGACAAGCGCGAGCTGGAGCTGACGGTGTACGACGTGCTGCTCGAATCGGCCTCGGTGGCCGAGGCGCGGGTCAAGTCCGACAAGCTGGTGGAAGGCGGTTGCAGCTACGACATACTCGGCGCCAACCGCGAGCTGGCGGGCGCCGAAGTCGAGATGGTCGCGCTCGACCGGCGCGAGAAGCGCCTTCGCACCGCGCTGGCTGCGGTCGGCGCCGAGTACGACTTCATCCTGATCGACTGCCCGCCCAGCCTGAGCCTGCTGACGCTGAACGGCCTGTGCGCCGCCCACGGCGTGATCGTGCCGATGCAGTGCGAGTACTTCGCGCTCGAAGGCCTGACCGACCTGGTCAACACCATCAAGCAGGTGCACGCCAACCTCAACAAGAACCTGCAGATCATCGGCCTGCTGCGCGTGATGTTCGATCCGCGCATCACGCTGCAGCAGCAGGTGAGCGAGCAGCTCAAGTCCCACTTTGGCGACAAGGTGTTCGACACGGTGATCCCGCGCAACGTGCGGCTGGCCGAGGCACCGAGCTACGGGCTGCCGGGCGTGGTGTTCGATCCGGCCGCGCGCGGCAGCCAGGCCTTCATCGCCTTCGCACAGGAGCTGGTCGAGAAGATGCCGCCTGCCAGCGCCTTCGCCTCGGGCGCAGTCGCCCCGCCTATTGCGCCGGTCGCACGCATCACGCCGGACCTGCCCATTCCCGACGACGTGCTGGCGCCCGCCGCATCGCCGGCTGCCGACTCCACCAGTGAAAACAATGCCTGACATGCGCTTGCGCCTCGCAGGTCGCTATCAAATCAGTAGCAAATGACAGAGCCCCGCATCCTGCTGCTGCCCGGTTGGCAGAACAGCGGCCCCGGCCATTGGCAGACCCGCTGGGAATCTCTCTACGGCGACCATCGCGTCGAGCAGCATGAGTGGATGCGACCGCTGCGCGGCGACTGGTCCGCACGGCTCGAAGAAGAAGTGCTGGCCTCGCCCGGCCAGGTCGTCTTCGCGGCCCACAGCCTCGGCTGCATCCTGGTCGCCGCCTGGGCCGCGCATTCGCGCAATACGCACAAGGTGCGCGGCGCGCTGCTGGTCGCGCCGGGCGACGTCGAGAGCGACAGCCTGCGCCAGCTGATTCCGGGCTGGGCGCCCATCGTGCGCAAGCCGCTGCCGTTCCCGGCGGTGCTGATCGCCGCCAATGACGACCCGTACTGCGAAGCCTCGCGCTCGCGGCAGCTTGCCGCCGACTGGGGTGCGCGCTTCATCGACGCCGGTGCGGGCGGCCACCTGAACGCCGAATCGGGCCTGGGCGACTGGCCCGAGGGCCGGAAACTCCTGAACGAAATCTCGAAAGAAAAGAACTGATGGCGACCAAGAAACCCAAGGGACTGGGCCGAGGCCTCGAAGCGCTGCTGGGTCCGACGGCTGCGCCTTCCGCCGACAACGGCGGCGGCAACGCCGGCGCTGCCGACGCGGAGGAGGGCGGCGCCCAACGCAACCCGAGCACGCTGATGCTCGACCAGATGGTCGCCGGCGTCTACCAGCCGCGCACGCGCATGGACGAGGGCGCGCTCTACGAGCTGGCCGAGAGCATCAAGGTGCAGGGCATCATGCAGCCGATCCTGGTGCGGCGGCTCGATCCCGAATCGGCCGCGGCCAAGAACGCCGAGTACGAAATCATCGCGGGCGAACGGCGCTTCCGCGCCGCGAAGCTCGCCGGCCTCGACAGCGTGCCGGTGCTGGTGCGGGACGTGCCCAACGAAGCCGCCGCCGCGATGTCGCTCATCGAGAACATCCAGCGCGAGGATCTCAACCCGCTCGAAGAAGCCCAGGGCCTGCAACGCCTGGTGACCGAGTTTGGGCTCACTCACGAGCAGGCTGCCCAGGCCGTGGGCCGCTCGCGCAGTGCGGCGAGCAACCTGCTGCGCCTGCTGAACCTGGCCGAGCCCGCGCAACAGATGCTGATGGCCGGCGACATCGACATGGGCCACGCCCGCGCGCTGCTGTCGCTGGACCGCGGCACGCAGATCACGGCCGCGAACCAGATCGCGGCCAGGAAGATGTCGGTGCGCGAGGCCGAGGCGCTGGTGAAGAAGCTCGCGGCCGAGTTCACGCTCACGCCCTCGCGCCGCAGCAACGACGGCGAGAAGTCGCGCGACCTGCTGCGCGTGGAAGAAGAACTGGCCGACCTGCTCACCGCCGAGGTCGAGGTGCGCATCAAGAAGCGCAGCAAGCGCGGCGGCCGCGTCGAGGAAAGCGGCGAGCTCGCGATCCACTTCGGATCCATCGAGGCGCTCAACGGATTGATCGAGCGCATCCGCCGAACGGCCTAGTGTTGCGAATCGGGGCTCCGGCGTTCGTTTGATTGATTCCTGCAATCCTTTGCGCGTATCCTCGACCGCTGGTTTTTCCAACCCCAGTTCTCTGAACAACAGAGGGAGTAGTCCATCATGCAACTCACCAGGTTCCCGCTCGCGGCCATCGCCGCTGGCGCGCTTCTTCTCACCGGTTGCGCCGCGACCGACATGCAGATGGGTAGCCAGTCGGCCAAGACCATGGCCACCGGCAGCGCCGCAGGCGGCGCCACCGACAACGCAAGCAGCCAGCTCGAGCGCTGCGAATCGCCGCTCGGTACCGTGTCGCTGATCGAGAACCAGAGCGCTGGCTGGTACACCATCCTCACCGGCGAATACCGCCTGCCTCCCACGGCCAACCTGCTGCGCCTGCTGGTGCAGCAATCGAACTGCTTCATCGTGGTCGAGCGCGGCGCGGCCGGCATGAACGCCATGACGCGCGAACGCGCGCTGCAGCAGTCGGGCGAAATGCGCGGCGGCAGCAACTTCGGCCGCGGCCAGATGGTGGCCTCCGACTACGGCCTGTCGCCCGAGATCGTCTTCAGCAACAGCGACGCCGGCGGCGTTGGCGGCGCGCTCGGCGGCCTGGTGGGTGGCGGCCGTGGCCGTGCCCTCGCGGCCATCGGCGGCAGCATGCAGACCAAGGAAGCCAGCGCGCTGCTGACGCTGATCGACAACCGCTCGGGCGTGCAGGTCGCGGCCTCCGAAGGCAGCGCCTCCAAGACCGACTTCGGCGCCTTCGGTGCACTGGCCGGCCGCAGCGCGGGCGGTGGCCTCGGCGGCTACACGAACACGGCACAGGGCAAGGTCATTGCCGCGGCCTTCATGGACGCCTTCAACCAGATGGTTCGTTCGCTGCGCAACTACAAGGCGCAGACGGTGCGCGGCCAGGGCCTGGGCGGCGGTGGCCGCCTGGGCGTGGATGGCGGCGCGGCTCCCTCGCAGACCTACGTGCCGGCCGAGAAGGCACCGCCGGCGCGTCGCCGCACCAACTGATCCCGCCAGACGCAAGTCAAAACAAAGCCCGGCGGCTCGCAAGAGCCCCGGGCTTTTTCATTGGGTGCCTGGGCAGCGGATCAGAGACTGAAGATCTTCCCCGGATTCATGATGTTCTTCGGATCGAGCGCCCGCTTGATCGTGCGCATCATGTCGATCGCGCCCGCGCCCGCCTCGTTCACCAGGAACTCCATCTTGTGCAGCCCCACGCCGTGCTCGCCGGTGCAGGTGCCTTCCAGCGCCAGCGCACGGCTCACCAGCGCGTGGTTCAGCTCCTCGGCCTTCACGCGCTCTTCGGGGATGTTCGGGTCGAGCAGGTAGCCGAAGTGGAAGTTGCCGTCGCCCACGTGGCCGACGAGGAAGTAGGGGATGCCGCTGGCATCGGCCTCGGCCACCGAGTCGAGCAGGCAGTCGGCCAGGCGCGAGATCGGCACGCAGGTGTCGGTGGAGATCACGCGGCAGCCGGGACGCGACTGCACCGCCGCGAAGTAGCTGTTGTGCCGCGCCGTCCACAGGCGCGTGCGCTCTTCCGGCGTGCTGGCCCACTCGAAGGCATTGCCGCCATGGCCGCTCGCGAGCTCCTGCACCGTCTCGGCCTGCTCCTTCACGCCGGCGGGCGAGCCGTGGAACTCCATCAGCAGCATCGGTTCCTCGCGCAGGTTCAGCTTGGCGTAGGCGTTCACCATGCGCACCGTGTTCACGTCGATCAGTTCCACGCGCGCGATCGGCACGCCGAGCTGGATGGTCTCGATGGTGGTGCGCACCGCGGCCTCGATGCTCGGGAACGAGCAGATCGCCGCAGACACCGCCTCGGGCAGCGGATAGATGCGCAGCGTGATCTCCGTGACCACGCCCAGCGTGCCCTCGCTGCCCACCATGAGGCGCGTGAGGTCGTAGCCGGCCGACGACTTCTTCGCGCGCGTGCCGGTGCGGATGACGTCGCCCGCGGCCGTCACCACCTCGAGCGCCAGCACGTTCTCGCGCATCGTGCCGTAGCGCACCGCATTCGTGCCGCTGGCGCGCGTGGCCGTCATGCCGCCGATGGAGGCGTCGGCGCCCGGGTCGATGGGGAAGAACAGGCCCGTGCTCTTGATCTCTTCGTTGAGCTGCTTGCGCGTGACACCGGGCTGCACCGTCACCGTGAGATCGTCGGCGTTGACCGACAGCACCTTGTTCATGCGCGACACGTCGATGCTGATGCCGCCCTGCACCGCCAGCAGGTGGCCTTCGAGCGAGGAGCCGACGCCGAAGGGGATGACCGGCACGCTGTGCTCGCTCGCGAGCTTCACCGCGTCTGCAACATCCTGCGTGCTCTCGGCGAACACCACCGCGGAAGGCGGCGGTGCGTCGAAGGAAGACTCGTCGCGGCCGTGCTGCGTGCGCACCGCCATCGCCGTGGAACAGTTGGCGCCGAATCGGGCCTTCAGCGCCTCGATCAGGCTGTCGGGCACGTCGCGCAGGTGAAGCTCCGGCATCAGGTGAGAGGTTTGGGTCGGGGCGTTCATCGGCTGTCTCCTGGCGGTGGGGTGATCGGTCATTCTACGGAGCGAGCACCATAATGCGCTTCGGAAAAAACATGAACCCCACCACACTCAGCGCCCTTGCGGCCTTCCCCTCGCAGCTGGAGGCCCACTACGCGGCCATCCCCACGGCTTTCAGGCACTGGGCGCCGCCTTCGTGGGAAGGCGTGCCCAGCGAGGCCTTCACCGCCATCGAGCAGCTCTGCCATGTGCGCGACATCGAGATCGAGGGCTACCACGTGCGCTTTCGCCGCACGTTGAGTGAATCCCATCCGACGCTCACCTCCATCGACAGCGAGCCGCTGGCCATCGAGCGCAACTATGGCGCGGCCGATGCAGCCCAGGTGCTGGCCGATTTCCGCATGGCGCGCGCGCAGACGATGGAGATCATCTCCAGCCTGAGCGACGCGCAACTCGCGCGCACGGCAGTGTTCGAGGGCTACGGGCCGCTCACGATGCGCAGCCTCATCCACTACCTCTGCAGCCACGACCAGCAGCACCTCGCCGGGCTGCAATGGCTGGCGGGCAAGATCGACGCGTCGACCGTCGCGCAGTAAGAAAGAAGCAGGAGCGCCCATGGGCAACCGACTTTCCCAGATCGCCACTCGTACGGGCGACGACGGCACCACCGGCCTCGGCGACAACACGCGCGTGTCGAAAGACAACCTGCGCGTGCACGCGATGGGCGACGTGGACGAACTCAACTCGCACATCGGCGTGCTGCTGTGCGAGCCCATGCCGGAGCCCGTTCGCGAGCTGCTGGTGGACGTGCAGCACCAGCTCTTCAACCTCGGCGGAGAGCTGTCGATGCCGGGCTTCACGCTGCTGAAGCCCGAAGCCCTGCTGCAGCTGGACAACGCACTGGCCGATCACAACGCCGCGCTGCCGCGCCTGGCCGAATTCATCCTGCCCGCCGGCACGCGCGCGGCCTCGCTTGCGCATGTTTGCCGCACGGTTGCGCGCAGGGCCGAGCGCGCCGTGGTGGCGCTGGGCGCCGCAGAGCAGCTCAACGACGCGCTGCGGCAATACCTCAACCGGCTCAGCGACCTGCTCTTCGTGCTCGCGCGCGCGCTCAACCGCGTGGACGGCGGCGACGACGTCTACTGGAAAAGCGAGCGCATGGCGCGTGCTGCCGCTGTGGCAGCGGAAGAAACAGACACCAAGGAGGCTCCATGAAACTTTCCGTCTCTCTCCACGCATCGCTTGCCGTGGCGATGTCCGCCATGCTGTGCCTGCCCGGTCTTGCGCAGGCCCAGAGCGCCGACAACCCGCCGAAGGCGCAGCGCGCCCATACGCTCAAGTCGCCCTCGCGCGGCGGCAAGGTGGTGGGCAGCGTGCAGCGCGGCACCAATGCCGCCGGCCGCGGCGTCGACCGCGCCGACGCGGCCACGCGACGCGGCGTCAACAACGTGTCGGAAAAAGCCAGCCGGCCCGTGCGCAGGGTGGGCGAGGCCTTCGGGCGCAAGCTCTCGCCGGGATCGAGCGGACGTGCTGCGCCGCCGTCCGTGGGCCCGCAAGGCAGCGCGCCCTGATCCTTGGAGCCGCGGTTCGGGGCGCGATCACGCCGACGGGGTACCTTGCTCCGCGAATGTCCCCCGCCCTTCGCGCTCCTCCTTTATTTCGCTGCGCAAGGCACCCCATCGGCGTGATCGATGAGCGCAGCGCTCATGCGACCGGCATGAGCAGAGCGTCGATGTGCGAATGGCACCGGGTGCTCCCCGCAGCGAAATAAAGGAGGAGGGCCGCAGGCCCGGGGGACATTCGCGGAGGGGAGTACCCGGTGTCATTCGTACGCATCCCGGATGCATCTCTCCAAGGAACACATGGCACGAAATGTAGAGATCAAGGCCCGCATCGACAGCATCGAACGGGTCGCAGCCATCGCCGCGACACTGGCCGACAAGGGCCCCATCGAGATCGCACAGGACGATACCTTCTTCCGCTGCACCGACAGCGCCGACCGCCTCAAGCTGCGCACCTTCGCGCCCGACCGCGCGGAGCTGATCTTCTACCGCCGCGCGAACAGCGCCGGCCCGAAGGAATCGTTCTACCTGATCACGCCCTGCGCCACGCCCGACGTGCTGCGCGAATCGCTCACGCTCGCGTGGGGCCAGGCGGGCCGCGTGCGCAAGCAGCGCCGGCTGTTCCTCGCGGGCCGCACGCGCATCCACCTCGATCGCGTGGAAGGGCTCGGCGAGTTTCTCGAACTCGAGGTGGTGCTGGACGAGGGCGAGTCGGCCGAAGCCGGCATCGCCGAGGCGCATGCGCTTATGGCACGGCTGGGCGTGGGCACAGACCAGCTGGTGCAGGGCGCCTACGTCGACCTGATCAACGCCAGCCGGCGGACCTGAACTGCTCCGTCAGGAGCTGCGCGATCTTCTCGTAGCCCCGCGCGTTCGCGTGGATGCGGTCGGAGCGCAGCGACGAGTCCGAGAGCACGCTCGAATACACATTGGCGACCAGCAGCGCCTGCTGCGCCTTCGCCACCTCTTCGTAGAAGGGCGCATCGCTGAGCGAGCCCACCGCCGCGCGCATGGCATCTGGCGCGGGCGTTGCCAGGACAGCGACGTAGGGCGTGTGCGCACGCGCTTGCGTGATCAGCTCCACGAGGTTGTCGCGCGTGGCCGCGGCCGATACGCCGCGCAGCATGTCGTTGCCGCCGATGCCTATCAGGACCGCGTCGTAGCTCGCGCCATTCAGCAGCCCTGGCAGGCGCTGCAGCGCACCTTCCGAGGTGTCGCCGTTGACGCCCGCGTTCTCCACCTGCCAGCCCGTGAGCTCGCCCAGCTTCGTCGGCCATGAGGCCTCGGGCGGCGCGCCGTAGCCGAAGGTCAGGCTGTCGCCCAGGGCCAGCACGTGGGCGCCGGGCTTCAGTGCCGCGGTCGAGGGTTTGCGCCTGCCGCAGGCTGCCAGCAGGCCCGCGGCAGGTAGGCCCGCCAGCAGATGGAGGAGGTGTCGTCGCTTCATGTGGCGCGCAGCTTAATCGCAGCTTGACGGCGCGCGAGGGCTTGTCCCTTTGCTCGGAAAGCGCATAAGCCTCCCCGTTTTTGTTAGTTCCCCGGCGATGGAGGCGGGCGAAGAATCACCAGCTGCCCTGCCTGCCTCTCAGTTCTTTCACCTCGGGATCCGACACCATGCCGACGCTCACCCGCCACCGCTTCCTGCGCCATGTGGCCGCACTCTCCATGGCCTTGCTGGCCGCACCGCTGTCGGCGCTGGCCGCGCCTGCCACGGGCGAGCCGGTGTGGTTCGGCGTCAGCGGGCCGCTCACCGGGCAGAACGCGCAGTACGGCGCGCAGTGGAAGGCCGGTTTCGACCTCGCGCTGGAGCACATCAACGCGCAGGGCGGCATCCACGGCCGTCCGCTGGCCTACAACTTCGAGGACAGCCAGAGCGACCCGCGCCAGTCGGTGGCCATCGCGCAGAAGCTGGTGAACGACAAGCGGGTGCTCATCGAGCTCGGCGACTTCTCCAGCCCGGCCTCGATGGCCGCATCGCCGATCTACCAGCGCGCGGGCCTCGTGCAGCTGGGCTTCACCAACTCGCATCCCGACTTCACCAAGGGCGGCGACTACATCTGGAGCCCCTCCATCAGCCAGGCCGACGCGCAGCCCCTGTTGGCCGAGCTCGCGGTGAAGACGCTGGGCTTCAAGCGCCTCGCGGTGCTGTATCTCAACACCGACTGGGGCCGCACCAGCAAGGACGTGCTCGTGAAGGCCGCGCAGGAGCGCGGCGCGCAGGTCGCCATCGCCGAGGGCTACCAGCCCGACGAGAAGGACTTCCGCTCGACCCTGGTGCGCGTGCGCGACGCCAACCCCGACGGGCTGGTGCTCATCTCCTACTACCCCGACGGCGCGCTCATCGCAGGCCAGGTGCGCAGCGTGGGGCTGAAGCAGCCCATCGCCGCGGTGGGCTCGGTGTATTCGCCGAAGTTCATCGAGCTGGGCGGCGCGGCCGTGAACGGCATCTACACCAACACCGCCTTCTATCCCGAAGAGCCGCGCGCCGAGGTGCAGGACTTCGTGAAGAGCTTCCGCGCGAAGTACGGCAAGGAGCCCGACGCCTTCAACGCCTACGCCTACGACGCGGTGGTGTACGCGGCCGCCGCGCTGCGCCAGGCCGGCCCGAGCGCCGACCGCAAGGCGGTGCGCGATGCGTTCTACAAGATCAAGGACGTGCCCAGCGTGATCTTCGGCAAGGCCAGCTTCGATGCGCAGACGCGGCGGATCATTGGCGTGAAGAGCGTCAACCTCGTCGTGAAGGACGGCAAGTGGGCGCAGCTGGACGAGAAGGCGGCGGTGGCTGCAGCCAAATGAATAGCCTTCCGCGTTGTTCCCTCTCCCGCTAGCGGGAGAGGGAACAACGCAGGTGCCCCATGAGCTTCACCTCCTTCTTCGACTACACCGTCAACGGCCTGATCATCGGCAACATCTATGCGTTGCTGGCGGTGGGGCTCGCGCTGATCTTCGGCGTTTCGCACCTCATCAACTTCGCGCACGGTTCGGTGTACACGGTGGGCGCGTACATCGGCTGGGCGTCGATCACGTACCTGCACACGCCGCTGCCCGTGACCATCGCGTTGGTGGTGCTGGGCTCGGGTGCGCTGGGCATGCTGATCGAGCGCGTGGGCCTGCGGCCGCTGCAGGGCTCTGCGCGCATCGCGCCGCTGCTGGCCACCATCGGTATCAGCTTCGTGCTCGACATCCTGGTGCAGCTGGTGTTCAGCCCCGACCCGCGCTCGCTGCCCACGCAGCTGCCTGACTGGCGCCTGCAGATCGGCACCGGCACCATCGGTGCGCTCGACATCCTCATCGCCGGCATCGGCCTCGCGAGCGCAGCCGTGCTCTTCGGCTTCCTGCGTTTCACCAAGCTCGGCTGGGCAGTGCGCGCCACCGCACAGGACCGCGACGCGGCGCAGCAGATGGGCGTGGACGTCGACCGGGTGAACCAGACCGTGTTCGCCATCGCCGCCGCGCTGGGCGGCCTCTCGGGCCTGCTGGTGGGCATGTACTACAACAACATCAGCCCCGCGATGAGCTTCCAGGCCACGCTCAAGGGCGTGGTGGCCACGGTGGTCGGCGGCGTGGGCAACGTGCCGGGCGCCATTGCCGGCAGCCTGCTGCTGGGGCTGATCGAGAGCTATGGCGTGGCGATCCTCGGCACGCCATACCGCAACCTCTTTGCCTTCGCGCTGCTGCTCGTGATCCTGCTGTGGAAGCCCAACGGGCTGTTCGGGCGCAAGCGCGCATTGCCGCCCGAGCCGCTCACGGGCACCTTCATCGCGCCGAGCAAGCCGTGGCACGTGCCGCGCAGCCTGCTGCTCGCGCTGTTCGCGGCGGCGGTGGCGCTGCCGCTGTTCGACCCGTCTCCGTATCTGCTGCAGACGCTCACCAATGCATGGCTCTACGGCGCGCTCGCGCTGAGCCTCACGCTGGTGGCGGGCACCATCGGGCAGATCTCACTGGGCCACGCGGGGCTGCTGGCCATCGGCGCGTATGCGTCGTCGCTGCTGGTGCTCGACCTGCGCCTGCCGGTGGGCACGGGCATCGTGCTCGCGGGCCTTCTCACTTCGCTGATCGGCACCGCGCTGATCTTCCCGGCCTTCAGGCTGCGCGGCCACTACGTGTCGATCGCCACGCTGGGCATCGGCGAGATCGTGGCGCTCACCATCCTCAACTGGGAAAGCCTCACGCACGGGCCCATCGGCGTGTCGGGCATTCCGCCGCTGTCGCTTTTCGGGCGCGATGCGTCGTCGAACGAGGCGCTCTACTGGGCTTCGTTCGGCGCGATGGTGCTGCTCGCGCTGCTGCAGTGGCGCCTTCTGCGCTCTCACCTGGGCCGCACCTTCCGCGCGGTGCGCGAGGACGAGGTGGCCGCGCGCGCCTACGGCGTGAGCCCCGACCGCTACAAGGCGCTGGCCTTCGGCTTCGGCGGCTTCGCGGCCGGCGTGAGCGGCGCCTTCACCGCGCACATGTACTCGTACATCAACCACGAGACCTTCGGCTCGCAGATCTCGATTCTCGCGCTGACGATGGTGATCCTGGGCGGGCTCGGGAACATCAGCGGCGCGCTGCTGGGCGCCGTGGCGCTGGTGAGCCTGCCGGAGCTGTTCCGCGTGACGGCGGAGTACCGGATGCTGATCTACGGCGTCGCACTGCTTCTCCTGATCCGCTTCCGCCCGCAGGGTTTGCTGGGCACTGTCTGAAAGAACACATCACCATGAGCCACCTCAACGACTACCTCGCCGAGAAACGTGCCGCCGTGCTGGCGCGCAATGCCGCCGTCGAAGCCGGCACGGCGCAGCCCGTGCAGCTCAAGGCCAGCGTGAAAGCAGAGGGCCGCAGCGGCGTGCGCCGGCTGCGCATCCGCGAACACCAGGTCATCAGCGACAGCCCGCCGGACTTCGCAGGCTACAACCTCGGCCCCAGCTCGCCAGAGCTGCAGCTGGGCGTGCTGGGCACCTGTGTCACGCACATCTTCCTGATCCAGGCGGCCGAGCGGCAGGTTCCGCTCGAGAGCCTCGAGGTGGAGGTGACGGGCATCATCGATCCGCGCGGCGGCAAGCCAGGCCACGAGAAGACGCCGATCTGGCCGCACGAGATCGGCTACACGGTGCACATCGACTCGCCCGCGAGCCGCGAGGAGATCGATGCGCTCTTCGAGGCGGTGGAGCGCAACTGCCCCATCCTCAACCTGCTGCGCAATCCGCAGGTCATCCGCGCCGAGGTGAAGCTGGTCGATTCGAAGGCCGAGGCTGCCAACGCGCCGCGGAAAGAGGACGATGCCGTCGCTGCTTGAGATACGCGGCCTCGTGCGCCGCTTCGGCGGGCTCACGGCCGTCAATGCGGTCGACCTGCACGTGGGCGAGGGCGAGCTGCTGAGCGTGATCGGGCCGAACGGCGCGGGCAAGACCACGCTGTTCAACCTGGTCACCGGCCTCGACCGGCCCGACGAAGGGCGGGTGCTGTTCGACGGGCAGGACATCACCGGACTGCCTGCGCAGCAGCTCGCGCAGCGCGGGCTGGCACGCACCTTCCAGCATGGGCGTGTGTTCGCGAATCTGACTGTGCTCGACAACGTGCTGGTCGGCGCGCACACGCGGCTGCGCGCCGTGAAACCGCGCCTGGGCGGCGTGCCCGGGCTGGGCGCCATCGCCGAACTGGCGCTCGCGCTGGTGCAGCCCGGCGCAGTGCGCCGCGAGGAAGAGGCGCTGCGCGAGGAGGCGCGCGAGATCATCGCGCTCTTCGGCCAGCGCCTTGCGCCGCGCATCGACCATCCTGCCTACAGCCTCTCTTACGCCAACCGCCGCCGCGTGGAGATCGCCCGCGCGCTCGCACTCAAGCCGCGCCTGCTGCTGCTCGACGAACCCACCGCCGGCATGAACGAGAGCGAGACGGCCGAAATGCTGGAGATCATCCGCGGCCTCAAGGCGCGCGGCCAGGCCATCCTGCTGATCGAGCACAAGCTCGACCTGGTGATGCAGCTGTCGGACCGCGTGGCCGTGCTCGACGACGGCCGCAAGATCGCCGAGGGGCTGCCCGGCGAGGTGCGCCATGACCCGGCGGTGATCGAGGCCTACCTCGGCCATCGCCAGGTGGGCTCGGCGGATGTGCCGCGCGAAGAGAAAGAGGCGGTGCCCGCATGATCGCCACAGTCGCCCGCACCGGCCTCGCTCCCTCGCCCCTCTGGGGAGAGGGCCGGGGTGAGGGGCAGTTGCCCGAACGTAGCGCAGCACCTGCTTCCACCGAACCGCAGCTGGAGCAACCGCTGCTCCAGCTGCGCAAGATCAACAGCTTCTACGGCCCCGTGCAGGCCCACTTCGATCTCGACATCGAAGTGCGCAGGGGCCAGATCGTCAGCCTGCTCGGCGGCAACGCCAGCGGCAAGTCGACCACCATGAAGATCGTGCTCGGCCTGCTCAAGCCGCGTTCGGGCGAGGTGCTCTTCAACGGCGAATCGACGCTCGGGCTGAGCACGCCGCAGATCGTGCGCAGGGGTATCGGCTCGGTGCCCGAGGCGCGCCGCCTGTTTCCCGCGATGACGGTGCGCGAGAACCTGCTGATGGGCGCCTATGCGCGCAGCGACCGCAAGGCCGTGGCCGAAGACCTCGAGCGCATGCTGGAGCTGTTTCCGCGCGTGGCCGAGCGTATCGAGTTCCAGGCCGGCACGCTCTCGGGCGGCGAGCAGCAGATGGTGGCGATGGCGCGCGCGCTCATGGGCCGGCCGCAGCTCATCTGCATGGACGAGCCGACCATGGGCCTGTCGCCGCTTTACGTCGACAAGGTGCTGGAGCTCATCGCGCGCATCAACGCGCAGGGCGTGTCGGTGTTCATGGTCGAGCAGAACGCGAGCCTCGCGCTGCAGATCGCGCACCACGGCTACGTGCTGCAGACGGGGCGCATCGTGCTGTCGGGCCCGGCGCGCGAGCTGCTGGCCGATGCGCGCATCCGCGACGCCTACCTCGGCGGCGACGGCGCGGCGCGCACCGCTTCATGACGCACACAAGCATATCCATCGACGGGAGAACAAACGAATGCCCTTGAAACTCGACCACATCGTGATCGCGGTGCACGACCTCGAACGCACCATCGCCGACTACGGCGCGCTGGGCTTCCACGTGCTGCGCGGCGGCGACCACCCGGGGCGCGCCACGCACAACGCGCTGGTGGTGTTCGCAGACGGAAGCTACCTGGAACTGATCGCGTGGCGCGAGCCTTCGCCCACGGAACGCTGGTGGCAGCTCTTGCAGACGCACGGCGAAGGCATCGTCGACTTCGCGCTGCTGCCGCGCGACACCGGCACCACAGTGGCCGACGCGAAGGCGCGGGGCCTCGCGCTCGAAGGCCCGCTCGACGGCGGCCGCGTGCGGCCCGACGGCGAGCGCCTGCGCTGGCAGACGGCGCGCCCGTCGTCGGCCGACCTGCCTTTCCTGTGCGGAGACCTCACGCCGCGCGCCTTGCGCGTGCCCGAAGGCGATGTGCGCGTTCATGCCAATGGCGTGCTGGGCGTGGCGAGCCTGGCCGTCGCGGTACGCGATCTGGACGCGACGCTGGCGCGCTACCGTGCCTTGCTCGGCAGCAGCGTGTCCGACGATGCGGACACCCACATCGGCGAGCCCGTGGCGGTGCCGGGCAGCAATGTGCGCGTTGCCGTCATCGCGCTGGGACAAAGCGTGCTGGTGCTTTCGTCGCCGCGAGAGAACGGCGGCAGCAGCGCGTCGAACGAAGGGGAGGGCGGCGGCAGCCTGGGGCAGCGCCTCGCGGCGCGCGGCGAGGGCCCCTATGCGCTCGTGCTGCATACCGACAAGCCGCAGGCCACAGGCACCTTCGATCTCGCAAGGGCGCACGGCGCATTGATCGAACTCGACCTGCCGCCGCTGGACCGCCACGCGAAGCAGGGCAGCGGTTTGCGCGGCTACCAGGTCAACAGCGCCGTCGGCGGCTGAACCGTCGGCCGGCCATTGCCGCACTGCCTGGCGGCTTCTGCCGAGGCCGCTGCTTCAGTGCCCGCCGAGGTGTGCCTTGCGCAGCCCGGCCTGCATCTTCTTCTGCAGCGCGGCCCCGCCTTTTTCCAGCGCTTCGGCGTCGGCACCGCTCTCCTCGGTCACGGGCCGGTACTTGCGGCCCCAGATGCCGATCTGCGCCACCACCGGCAGCAGGTCGATGCCCATCGGCGTGAGGCTGTAGATGGCCTTCTGCTTGTGGGTAGGGTCGTCGGCCCTGGAGAGAACGCCGTACTCGACCAGCTTGCCCAGGCGCTCGGCGAGGATGTTCGAGGAGATGCCTTCCTCGGATTGCAGGAACTCGCGGAAGTGGCGCTTGCCCGCGAACATCATGTCGCGAACGATCAGCAGGCTCCATCGGTCGCCGAAGACTTCGAGTGCGAGATTGATCGGACACGCCGACTTTTCGCTGGAGGCCATGCTCTTTCCGATCTCTTTGAAAAACTGCTTGCATTTTCGCATCGGTTGCCGAACACTTCAACTGCTTGCATTTGGCAAGCAGTACCGAAGGAGAACCGGCATGAGAAAACTCATCCTCCAAATGCAGATGTCGGTCGACGGCTATGTGTCGCCGGCCAATGGCAATCTCGACTGGCAGCTCTGGGGCTGGGGCGATCGCTGGGGTTGGGACGAAAAGCTCAAGCGCGACTTCAACGCCGTCTTCGAAGGCATCGACACCATCCTGCTGAGCCGGCTCGTCGCGCAGGAGGGCTACCTCGACCACTGGGGCCTCGCGGCGAAGAGATTTCCCGCGGATCCGCACTACGCCTTCGCGCAGAAGATCGTGGACGCGCGCAAGGTCGTGCTCACCGGCAAGCTCGAGTCTTCGCGATGGGAGCGTACCGTGATCGCGCGGGGCGGCATGGTGGAAGAAGTGAACGCGCTGAAGCGCGAGCCGGGCAAGGACATCATCACCATCGGTGGCGTGGGCTTCGCGTCGGCGCTGGTCGCGGCAGGGCTGGTCGACGAGTTCCAGTTCTTCGTGAATCCCACGGCAGTGGGCGCGGGGCGCTCGGTGTTCCACGACACGCGCAAGGGCCACAAGCTGCGGCTGTTGCGCTCGACGGCCTACGAGAGCGGCATGGTGGTCAACCGCTACGCCCCGGCCTCATGAAGGACAAGGCGCCGCGCGGATACCAGCGCTTACCTGGTTTCACCTGACCGAGACCTGAACTGGCTGAACCGGACACATGCGGTGCGCACAATGGACTCGTCATCAACGCATGAAGGAGTTCAGGATGAACACCAACTCGAAGAAGATCATGGCCGTGGGAGCCGCGGCACTCGCGATGTGCATGGCCGCGGGAAGCGCCTTTGCTCAGGACCGCCGATTCGACGACAACGGCCGGCACGGCGATGGCCGCTACGAGCAGCGCGACCGCAATTTCGACCGCCGTGGTCCGCACGGCGATCGCTACTACCGCGGCAACCAGGACTTCCGCGATGGCCGCCAGGTCGATCGCCGCGGCTTCCCGCAGCCGCACGCCGAATGGCGCCGCGGCGGGCGCGTGCCGCCGGAGTACCGCGGCCGCAACTACGTGGTGCAGGACTGGCGTGCCTACAGGCTCCAGCAGCCGCCCCGTGGCTATCAGTGGGTGGGCGTGGGCGGTGACTTCGTGCTCGCCGCCATCGCCACTGGCGTGATCGCGAACATCATCGCCGGCCAGTAAGCGAAGGCTTGCATCATGACGAAACCGCCACGGGAAACCGCGGCGGTTTTTTCTTTGGAGCGAACGCCGCAGCCGGTCTTCAGACCAGCGCCGAGGGCACCGACTGGGCGCACACGTTGCGCCCCGTGATGGTCAGGCGGAGGCCGCCGCCATGCCACTCGAGCCAGTTGAGGCTCACGTACGCGTCGATGTCGGCGTCGTCGATGCGATCGGCCTGGCGGCTCTGCAGCAACTCGACCGTGGCAGGCAGGGTCCGTCTCAGGCGTTCTCGCCGCTCCGCCGCATCGGCCGCCCTCTGGGAGGCCTTTGTTTGCTGTTGCGCTTGCTGCTGCGAGGTCGACGATGCCATTGCTGATCCATTTCCAGGAAGCCAGGTGATTAACCCGAATGTACGCCGCCTGTGTGAAGCTGCATTCTTCTTTTTTAACCTTTCTGTCGTCCTCAGTACACACCGCGCAACAGGCGCTGGACAAGCCCTAGATTTCGTAGTGCGAGGCCTTGGCTTCGTCTCCCAGAGCCTTTTCGACGACGGCGCGCGTCAGCGTGGGCGCAAAAGACTCGATGAAGGCGTAGACGTACTTGCGCAGGTAGGTGCCGCGCCGCACGGCCAGCTTGGTGAGGTTGATGCCGAAGAGCCGTCCCGCGTCGAGCGCGCGCAGCTGGGTGTCGCGCTCGGCCTCGTAGGCCACGCCGGCCACGATGCCGATGCCCAGCCCCAGCTGCACGTAGGTCTTGATCACGTCGGCGTCCATCGCGGCGAGCACGATGTTGGGCTGCAGCCCGCGCTGCTCGAAGGCCTCGTCGATGCGCGAGCGGCCGGTGAAGCCCGTGTCGTAGGTGATGAGCGGATAGCGCGTGAGCGCCTCCAGCGTGAGCGGCGCGTCGAGCAGCGGATGCCCCGGCGGCACGATCACCGAGTGCGTCCAGCGGTAGCAGGGCAGGGCCACCAGCTGCGGATAGTCCCCCAGCGCCTCGGTGGCGATGCCCACGTCGGCCTCGCCGTCGAGCAGCATCTGCGCGATCTGCTTGGGCGAGCCCTGGTGCAGGTGCAGCTTCACGTTCGGGAACTGCGCGCGGAATTCCTGCACCGCCACCGGCATCGCGTAGCGCGCCTGCGAGTGCGTGGCCGCCACCGAGAGCAGGCCGCTTTGCTGCGCGACGAACTCCTGGCCCGCGTGCTTGAGGTTGCTGCTTTCCATCAGCATGCGCTCGATGATCGGCAGCACGTGCCCGCCGGGCTCCGTGAGCCCCGTGAGCCGCTTGCCGGCGCGCACGAAGAGTTCGATGCCGAGCTCTTCCTCGAGCTCGCGGATCTGCCGACTCACGCCGGGCTGGGAGGTGTGAAGGGTATGGGCGACTTCGGTCAGGTTGAAGCCGCAACGAACGGCCTCGCGTACCGAGCGCAGTTGTTGGAAGTTCATCTGGCGCGGAGGAGTCATCGAAGCCCCGGATGGGGCCGACCGGCGATTCTCGGCAGAAGCGCTTATTCGGGGAACGATGCGTTTGTTGGTTTCACATGAGCAAAACATCTTTGAAGCGCTCCGGCGAACCCTCGTGCCCGGTTCTTGTAATTTCGCACGACTGTGCTAAAATTCGCCGCATGGACGCCAAGACCCAGAAAAGCGAACTCACCCGCGCCGCCATCGTCGGCGCGGCAATGAACCTCGCGCTGGCCGAGGGCCTGGAAGCCATCACGCTGCAGGCCGTGGCCAGCAAGCTGGGCCTGTCCAAGAGCGGCGTGTTCTCGCGCGTGGGCTCGCGCGAGGCGCTGCAGAAGGCCGTCATCGAGGAGTACGGCCGCGGCTTCCTGGCCGACGTGTTCGTGCCCGCCATGCAGAAGCCCAAGGGCCTGGCCCGGCTCAACGAGATCGTGGCGCGGTGGATCGCCCGCATGCGCGACGTCGAGATGCACACCGGCTGCCTCTACACCGCCGGCGCCTTCGAGTTCGACGACCGCGAAGGCGAGCTGCGCGAGGTGCTGCTGGGCGAAATCACCCGCTGGCGCGCCGCCCTGCGCCGCACCGTGCTGCAGGCCATGGAGACGGGCGAGCTCAAGGCCGACACCGACCCCGCACAGCTCGTGAGCGAGATCAACGGCCTGACCATGACCCAGCTGCACGACGCGCGCTTCCTGCGCGACCCGCAGGCCGCCGACCGCGCCACGCAGACCTGGCAGCGGCTTCTTTCCAGCTACCTCGCCTGAGCGGGCCCCTTCACGAAGCAGGCGGATTTCCCGCGCATCGATTTGCCAAGATTTCGCACAGTCGTGCGATAAAAAGGAGAAGCACCATGCTGATCATTGCCCTCTTCCTCGCCGCGTATGCGGCCGTCCTCGGCCTCAGGGGCCTTCGCGACACCCTGCGCAGCCTGCCCGCGAGCAACAACGACTGGGTCTGGTACTGAAGACCCCCGAGGAACACCTGCCCATGACCAGCACTTCTCCTTCCGCCGCCGGCCACGCCGCGCAGTCGAACTACTACCGGCCCAGCCGCACGATGCGCGCACTGCGCTTCGGCCTCACCGCATCTCAGCGCCTGTGGCCCGCGCTGGCGGTGCGAGCCGCCTACCGCGTCTTCGGCACGCCGCTGCCGCCCAAGTGGCTCTATCGCGGCCAGGGGCCCGGTGCCGAGTGGCGGCGCGAGAGCTGGGCCTTCGAGGACGCGAGCGTGGGCATCTACCACCTCGCGGCGCAGGACTCGGGTGCCGAATCGGCGCCTGTGGCGCTGCTGGTGCACGGCTGGGGCGGGCACGCGGGCCAGATGCTGCCGCTCGCGCAGGCCGTGGCGGCGGCGGGCCTGCGGCCGGTGCTGCTCGAACTGCCGGCGCATGGCCGCAGCGCAGGCGTGATGAGCAACTCGCCGCAGTTCGCACGCGCCATCGCGTATGTCGCGGCGCGGCTCGCGGCGGACGGCCATGCGCTGCGCGCCGCCATCGCCCATTCGCTGGGCGCAAACGGGCTCGCGCTGGCCACTGCGCGCGGCCTGCCGGCGGAACGCATCGTGCTGCTTGCGCCGCCGGCCTCGCCGCGCGACTACACGCGCTATTTCGCGCACACCTTCGGCCTCAGCGAAGCCACGCGGCTGGCGATGCAGCGGCTCTTCGAATCGCGCGAGGGTGTGCTGATGCAGCAGCTCGAGCCGGCGGCGGTGGGGCCGCGCATCGCGCAGCCGACGCTGATCGTGCATGACCGCGACGACCGCGTGAACCGCTTCGCTGACGCGGAGGCCTACCGCGACGCGATCGCCGGAGCACGCCTCGTCGCCACGCAGGGCTGGGGGCATCGCCGCATCCTCAAGGAAGCCGAGGTGCTGGAGCAGGTGGCGCGCTTCGTGACGGCGGACTGACGCCGTCCGCGATCGAGTCTCTACCAGTTGGGATGGACCGGGGTGAACACCGGCTTGAACAGGTGCCGGCGAACGATCTCCCCATAGCCCCGGTAGTAGAAGTTGCCGTTCGCCTCCAGCACCGCCGCGCGGTGCCTGCGGAAGTACACCGGGATCTCGTACCAGGGCATGGTCGGCGCGCGGTGATGCACGTGGTGCAGGTTGTTGAAGAGGTACAGCAGCCCGAACACGACGTTCGATTCCACGATGGCCACGCGCTCGTGCGGCGTGTCGGCCCAGCGGTGCTCGGTGAAGGTGCGCAGCGAGCCCAGCATCATTCCGGGGTAGACGAAGTACAGAAGGTACTCGCCGAAGCCCATGCCGCAGACCTCGACGACGTAATACAGCACCGGTGCCACGCTCAGCGCGTGCCAGAACCACGTCGGCAGCCGCGAGAAGTCGCCCGCGAGCACGCGCCCGGCCTCGAAGCGCACCAGCTTCCAAAGCCGCAGGAACGGCCCCAGCACCACGCGGAAAGCGATCGTCTGGTTGGCCATGTAGATCCATCGCCACACGGGCCCATAGCTCTGCCACGCCGGCGCCGAGTGGTAGGCGCTCTCGTTGTCGCGCTCCGGATGCGTGAGATGGAAGTTGACGTGGTGCGAGCTGTGGCCGCGGTTGTAGAAGGGGTAGGGCAGCCAGAGGTTCAGCGGCGGCCACACCACGGCGTGGCGCAGCCACTTCGGCAGGTGGCGCATCGCATGGATGCTCTCGTGCTGCAGCGAGAAATGCAGCTGCGCGAGAAAACCTCCCACGACGAACAGCGCCCAGCCCGGAAGCAGCGCGTGCCACCACACCAGCGCGCCCCATGCGGCGTAGAGCAGGGCGGCCAGCAGCAGCGTGGGCGCCTCGTAGTGCCACCACCAGTGGCGGCGGGCGGGTGCATTCCGGTGGAGGGGCAGGGCAGTCGATGTCATGGCGATGGGCGGGACTGCGATGCTAGGTAGCAAGCGGGCGCTTGCATGCGCGCTTTTCGCATAAGCATCGGCGCGAAACTTAGTTCGGCAGGCGCGGGGCGGGGCCTACGCTTCACGGCTTTGCTGCTGCACCCCTGCCCGCTGCGCCTTCACGGCAGCCGCGTGCCGGCCCTTTCGCTTTCTCCCATGAAGAAACTCCTCACCCGCATCGCGCTGGCGCTGCTCGCCGCGCTGTCCGTCGACGTGCAGATCCAGGCCGCCACGCTGGACGACTATCCGGCCAGGACCATCCGCCTCGTCGTGCCCTATCCGGCCGGCGGCATCGCCGACAAGATCGCCCGCGAGGTCGCCGAGCAGCTCCAGCTGCGGCTCAGGCAGGCGGTGGTGGTCGAGAACCGCAGCGGCGCGGCGGGCAACATCGGCTTCGAGTACGTCGCGCGGCAGCCAGCCGACGGCTACACGCTGCTGCTCGCGCCGGCGTCCAACCTCACGGTGCAGCCCGCGCTGTTCAAGCAGCTGAGCTACGACCTCTCGCGCGACTTCACGCCCGTGTCGCTGCTCGTGCAGACGCCGCAGGTGCTGCTGGTGAACCCGAAGCTGCCGGTGGCCAGTCCGCGCGAGCTGATCGACTATTCGAAGAAGAACCCCGGCAAGGTCAACTATGGCATCAGCGTGGGCGCGTACTCGCACCTCGCGGGCGAGCTGCTGAAGACGCAGACCGGCGCCGACTTCACCGCCATTCCCTACCAGGGCAGCGCCCCGGCCCTCAACGACCTCCTTTCGGGGCAGACGCAGTTCATCTTCAACGAGGTCGTCACCGCCATTCCCTTCGTGAAGGCCGGCACGCTCAAGCCGCTGGCCGTGGCCTACCGCACGCGCGCGCCCTGGCTGCCCGACGTGCCCACCACCGCCGAAGCCGGCCTGCCCGATTTCGAGGTCACCTCGTGGTACGGCGTGGTAGTGCGCAGCGGCACGCCCGCGCCGCTGGTGCAGCGCCTGTCGCGCGAGCTGCGCGACATCGTGCAGACGGCCGAGTTCAGGAAGCGCTACGACGACATCGGCGCCTTCACGGTGGGCAGCTCGCCCGAAGACTTCGCGCGCTTCATCCAGTCGGAGACCGTCAAGTGGACTGCGGTGGTGAAGCAGGCCGGCATCCAGCCCAATTGAGCGGCAGGCCCCGGAGAATGCGCGCATGAGCACGCCCCCGAAGAACACCGTCGCGCCGGCTGGGCTGTGGGCCCTGCTGCTGGCGGAGCCCGCGGCCGAGCTCGCCCTGCTCGACGTGCGCGAGACGCGCTGGTTCGTGCAGCGCCACCTGAACCTCGCGCGCAACGCGCCCTTTAGCGGGCTCGAACTGCAGGTCGGCGCACTGGTGCCGCGCCGGTCCACGCCGGTGGTGCTCTACGACGACGATGACGCGCCCACCGGCGCCGCACAGGCCGCATCGGCCGTGCTCGCACGCCTGGGCTACAGCGACGTGCGCACGCTCGACGGCGGCTTGCGGCGCTGGGTGGGCGAGGGCCTGCCCGCCATCGACGGCTACGGCACGCTGGTGAAGGCCTTCGGCGACCGCGCACGGCTGCACTACGGCACGCCGGGCCTGCCCGTGGAGGCGCTGCGCGCGCGCCTGCGCGAGGGCCGCTCGACCACGCTGGTCGATGCGCGGCCGCGCGCGGAGTTCGAATTCCTCTCGCTGCCCGGCGCACGCAACCACCCGGGCACCGAGCTGGCGCTGCGCCGCTTCGAGCCGCCCGATGCCGGCGGGCCCGACCACCTGTGGGCCATCAACTGCTTCAGCCGCACGCGCGGCATCGTCGGCGCGACCACGCTGCGGCTGCTGGGCCGCGCGAGCGAAGCGGTGTTCGTCGAGGACGGCGTCATGGACTGGGGCCTGCACGGCGCGCCCACCGTGCAGAACGCGGCGCCCGACGACGAGCTGCCGCCCGAATCCCCGCAGGTGCTGCGCGGCCTCGCCGACGAGCTGCTCGCGCGCTTCGCGCTGCCCGTGGCCGATGCGGCCCGGCTCGCCGATTGGCGCGAGGATCGCGGGCGCACCCTCTACCTCTTCGACGTGCGGCCCGAACCCGATCCGGCCTTCGCGGGCACCGGCCTGCGCCAGGTGCCGGGCGGCCAGCTGCTGATGCACTTCGAGAACCTCGTGGGCACGCGAGGCGCGCGCATCGTGCTGGTCGACGATCCGGTCCATCGCCTGCGTGCGGCCATCACCGCCTTCTGGCTCACGCAGCTGGGCCAGGCCGAGGTGTACGTGTACGACGGCGAGTTCACGCCCCCGCAGGCCCCGCCGGACCCCTCGGCCGCCATCGACGGCGCGCCGCCGCCGCTGGACGCCGACGCCCTCGCGCAGCTGCGCAGCGACGGCGCCGCCACCGTGATCGACGTGGGCCCCAGCCTCGACTACGAACGCGGCCATGTGCCGGGCGCGCTCTACATGCTGCCGGCCTCGCTCGCGCCGCTGACCCCGCACGCCGCGACCGGCCGCAAGCTGGTCTTCACCTCGCCCGACGGCGCGGCGGCCGCCCGCGTGGCGCGCGACGCGCAACGGCGCTGGCCGGATTCGGGGGCGGAGTTCACCTGGCTCCAGGGCGGAACGCAGGGATGGAAGGCTTCGGGCAGGCCGCTGGCGACCGATCTGGTGACGGCCCGGCTGCTCACCCCCTTCGACGACGACTGGGGCTCGGTGATGCGCGTCTTCGGTCCGCGCCGCGATGCGGCCTGGGCCGACTATCTCGCGTGGGAGCGCGCACTGTCGGAGCGGGTCCTGCAGGACCCGTCCGTGCGCTTCAGGTTCTTCGCGCTCAGCGCGCCGGCGTCGGAGCCGGGTCGGGCAGCTCGATCTTGATGTCGAGCACTTCGAGGTTGTCCTGGGTCTCCAGGTTGACCTTGATGTCGTCCGCGTTGATCGACACGTACTTGGAAATCACCGCCACCAGCTCGCGCTGGAGTTCGGGCAGGTAGTCGGGCCGCTTCTTGCCGCTGAGGCTCGAGCGCTCGTGGGCGAGGATGATCTGCAGCCGCTCTTTCGCGACGCTGGCAGTCTTCTTCTTTTCGCCCAGCAGGAACGAGAGGAAGGACATGGGCTACTTGCTCCCGAAGATTCGCTTGAAGAAGCCCGGCTTCTCCGCCTCGACGAAGCGCATCGGCCGTTCCTCGCCGAGGAAGCGGGCCACCACGTCGGTGTAGGCCTGGGCCACGTCGGTCTCCTTGTCGTGGATCGCCGGCACGCCCTGGTTGGAGGCGTGCAGCACGCTCTCCGATTCGGGGATCACGCCGATCAGCTTGATGCGCAGGATGTCCTGGATGTCCTCCAGCGACAGCATCTGGCCGCCCGCCACCCGGTTGGGGTTGTAGCGGGTGATGAGCAGGTGCTCCTTGATGGGCTCGCCGCCTTCCTTGGCGCGCTTGGTCTTGCTGCTGAGCATGCCCAGGATGCGGTCGGAGTCGCGCACCGAGGACACCTCGGGGTTGGTCACCACCAGCGCCTCGTCGGCGAAGTGCATGGCCATCATCGCGCCGGTCTCGATGCCCGCGGGCGAGTCGCAGACGATGTATTCGAAGTCCATCGCGGCGAGGTCGGCCAGCACCTTCTCGACGCCTTCCTGCGTGAGCGCTTCCTTGTCGCGCGTCTGCGAGGCGGCCAGCACGAACAGGTTGTCGCACTGCTTGTCCTTGATGAGCGCCTGGCTCAGGTTGGCCTCGCCCTGGATGACGTTGATCAGGTCGTACACCACGCGGCGTTCGCAGCCCATGATCAGGTCGAGGTTGCGCAGGCCCACGTCGAAGTCGATCACAGCCGTCTTCTTGCCCGCGAGCGCGAGGCCCGACGCGAAGCTGGCGCTCGTCGTCGTCTTGCCGACGCCGCCCTTGCCCGAAGTCACCACCACAATTTTGGCCATGGCCATTCCTTCTTGTTTCGATTCAGTTGTTGCTTGTCAGGGTCGCCGCATTCCGTGATCGGGTTCGTCCGGTCAGGGAATCGGGTCGATCGAGATTTTCTTGCCGTCCAGGCGCACCTGGGCTGGCTTGCCCAGCACCGTGTCGGGCAGCGGCACCTCGTTGGTCCGGTAGATGCCGGCCACGGCCACCAGCTGCGCTTCCATGCAGGTCGAGAAGATCCGCGCCTCGGTGTTGCCGCGCGCGCCGGCAATGGCCTTGCCGCGCAGCGGCGCGTACACGTGCACATTGCCGTCGGCGATGACCTCGGCGCCGAAGCTCACCACGGCCGTCACCACCACGTCGCCGCCGCGGGCGTAGACCTGCTGGCCCGAGCGCAGCGGCTTGTCGATCAGCAGCGTGCCGTTGGCCGGCACCGGCACCTCGCGCACGATCTGTGGGGCTTCGGAAGCGGGGGGCTCGGCCGGCGGGGCCGGGGCGCGGGGCGCAGGGGCCGCGGGCATGGCCGCCACCGAGAGGCCGGCCGCGCGTGCGGCGGCGTGCTGGGCGTCGTTGCCGCCGCGCACCGCGATGGGCTGGGTCTGATGGCGCGCCAGCAGGCCGCGCAGGGCGGCGAAGTCGATGTCGCCGTCGTCCTCCGACTCCTGCAGCAGCGAGAGGTCGATCACCACCGGCTCCTGCTCGAAGAAGTCGGGCGAATCCGCCAGCTGGGCGTCGAGTGCCTCGGCCAGCACGTCCAGGTCGGACGTCTTGAGGATCACTGCGATCAGCGGCAGCGTGGCGCTCTTGAATTCGAAAACCGCCTTGGTGCGCGCGGCGGAGACATCGGCCATTGGGAAAACGTCGGTGCGAAAAGCGTTGGAGTCTAACGGGCGCGGGCCAAACGCCGGTGAAGGGCCCCCGCCTCAGCCCCTCCAGAGAACACTTCTTTCATGAGGTTGCACTTTTCCGGAGGGCCTTGATCGGGGGCTGCTCAGTTCTTCGAGCGGCCCAGCAGCGCGTAAAGAATGATCGCGCCGAAAGTCGCGCAGCCGATGCCGCCCAGGGCGAAGTCGCCGAACTTCAGCGTGAAGTCGCCCGTGCCCACGATCAGCGTGATGGCCGCCACGATCAGGTTCCTGTTCTGCGAGAAGTCGACCTTGTTGTCGACCCAGATCTTGGCGCCGGCAATGGCGATCAGCCCGAACACCACGATGCTCACGCCGCCCATCACCGGCAGCGGAATGGCCTGGATCAGCGCGCCGAACTTCGGGCTGAAGCCCAGCACCAGCGCGATGACGGCGGCCACCACGAACACGGCGGTGGAATAGATGCGCGTGGCCGCCATCACGCCGATGTTCTCGGCGTAGGTGGTCACGCCCGTGCCGCCCGCGGCGCCGCTCACCACAGTGGCGATGCCGTCGCCGATGAAGGCGCGGCCCATGTACGGGTCGAGGTTGCGGCCCGTCATGGCCGTCACCGCCTTCAGGTGGCCGAGGTTCTCCGCCACCAGGATGATCGCCACTGGCGCGATCAGCAGCATCGCGTTGGCCGTGAACACCGGTGCGGTGAAGGTCGGCAGGCCGAACCAGGCCGCGTTGGCGATGCCGCTCAGGTCCACCGGCTTGCCCATGCCCAGTCCGTTGGTCAGCGCCGCGTAGACCAGCGTGGCCAGGATCAGCCCCACCAGGATCAAGAGGCGCTGCAGCATGCCGCGCGTGAACACCGCCACCAGGCCCACGCAGAGGAAGGTAACGGCCTGCATCCAGGCGTCGAAGTTGCCGGCCGCCATGTTCTTGACCGGCACGCTCGCCAGGTTGAGCCCGATCACCGCCACCACCGCGCCGGTGACCACCGGCGGCATGAAGCGCTCGATCCAGCCCGTGCCCACGGCCTGCACGATGGCCCCGATGAGGACGTAGACCACCCCGCAGGCCACGATGCCGCCCAGCGCCACCGCGATGTTGGCGTTGGGGCCCTTGCCCGCGTAGCCGCTGGCCGCGATCACCACGCCGATGAAGGCGAAGCTCGAGCCCAGGTAGCTCGGCACCTTGCCGCCGGTGACGAAGTAGAAGATGAGCGTGCCGATGCCGCTCATCAGGATCGCGATGTTGGGGTTGAAGCCCATCAGGATCGGCGCCAGCACCGTGGCGCCGAACATGGCGATGACGTGCTGTACGCCCATGGCGCCGGTCTGCAGCCAGGGCAGCCGCTCGTCGGGCGCGATGACCGCGCCGTTGGTCAGCGCGGACGCGGGCCGTTCAGTCCAGTTGAACATTCTTTTATCTCCTCTTGTTGGATGTAGTGCTCGGTGGCCGGGCGTCCCGGCTTTCCCGGGGCGTGATTGTGGGTGATGAACCCCGCCCTGAACACCGGCACGCACCCTGCCGCCGGAGAAAGAAAACCGCCGCCTTCAGCGCGGCTGCAGCACCGCCATCGTGATGCGCGATACGCAGGTCAGCTCGCCCGCCTCGTTGGTCAGCTCGATCTGCCAGACCTGCGTGGTGCGCCCCCGGTGCACCGGCCGCGCGGTGCCGATGACCCAGCCGCTGGTGACCGAGCGGATGTGGTTGGCGTTGATGTCCAGGCCCACCGCGCGGTCGCCCTCGGGGGCGGAGTAGTGGGCGCCGCAGGAGCCCAGCGTCTCGGCCAGCACCACCGACACGCCGCCGTGCAGGATGCCGTAGGGCTGGCGGGTGCGCTCGTCCACCGGGCAGCGGGCGCGGATGAAGTCGTCGCCCACCTCCAGGAACTCGATGCCCAGCGCGGAAACGACCGTGCCCACGTGGTTGCTCGTGAGCGCCTCGACGGAGATATCTTTCTTCCAGATACGCATTCAGTGCCTCTTTCTTTCTTCTTGCCTGTAACAGTGGCCAAAACTATAGCGATGGCGGCTGACAAACCGAGTCGCCTTTGCGTGCTACCTTGGGCCGATGAAGCACCCCCTGCGCCGCTGGCTCCTGGGCATCGCCGCCGCGCTGCTGCTCGGCGCGGGCGCGCTGGTGTGGGTGGTGAGCACCCGCCTGCCCACCGACGACGAGGTGGCAGCGAAGATCGCCGACGCCTTCCAGAAGCGCTTCGGCGTCGCCCTGAAGGTGGGCGGCGCCCACTGGGCGCTGGTGCCGGTTCCGGTGCTCGTGCTGTCCGACATCGCCACCGACCAGCCGCGCCCCATCACCCTGCGCCGCGTGACCGTGCGGCTCGATCCCGCGCCGCTGCTGCGGCGCGTCATCGCGGTGGACGAGATCGAGGTGGAGGGCCTGGTGCTGCCGCGCGCCTCGTTTCGGGCGTTCCGGGGCAGGGGCCCCAAGCCGCAGGAAGGCGGCGGAGGGGGCATCGTCCCGCTGCCCGCGCCGTGGACGCTCGCTGCCGTGCCCGTGGAACAGCTGCGCTGGCGCGACGTGACCTGGATCGACCGGCGCGACATCGCGCTGGCCTACGACGGCGAGATCCGCTTCGACCCCGGCTGGCGCCCGCGCCAGGCCCGGCTCGAGCGCGCCGGCCTGGAGCCGCCGGCCCAGCCCGTGCGCCTGCGGCTGGACCGCCAGGCAGGGCAGGACCGCTGGCGCACCCGCATCGACGCGGGCGGCGGCACCTGGAACGGCGTCTCCCGCCTCGAGATACAGCCCGACGGAAAGATCCAGCTCTCGGCCGACCTGGAGCCGCGCCAGATCGACATCGAGAGCCTGGCGCAGGCCTTCGGGCGCCGCACCTCGGTGGCGGGCAGGTTCTCGGGCACCACCACGCTGCGGGCCGAGGCCGCGGGCACCGACGAACTCGGCGCGCTGATCCGCGGCCTGCACACCCGCACCACCTTCTCGGTGCAGCCCGCCACGCTCACCAGGCTGGACGTGGCCAAGGCCGTCACCACCGCCGGCATCAGCCGCGGCGGCACCACCAGGCTGGACGAGCTCACCGGCACCCTCGACACCCAGGGCACCGAGGACGGCGTGGTCATGCAGTACAGCAACCTCAAGGCCCGCTCGGGCGTGCTCACGGCCAGCGGCAACCTGAAGCTCTTCAACCGCAGGCTCGACGGCGAGATCGCGGTGGACCTCGTCGACGGCGTGGTCGGCGTGCCGCTGAAGATCGGCGGCACCGCGGGCGACCCGGAACTCTCGCTGACCGGCGGCGCGCTCACCGGCGCGGCCATCGGCAGCGCGGTGCTGCCCGGCGTGGGCACCGCCATCGGCGCGCGCCTGGGGCAGCAGGTGGAGAAGATGCTCGGCGGGGGCAAGCCGGAGAAACCGGCACCGAAGCCCGTGCCCAAGGCCAGGCCCCGGCCCTGACCCCGGTCCCGGCCCGGAGCGAACTCTAGGCAAAGGCCTTGATCGCCGCCGGCACCGTCAGCACGGCCGTGTAGTAGCCCATGAACTGCACGCCGGTGTTGAACCCGATCGCGCGCGACAGCAGCCCGCCCAGCAGCCCCATCGTCAGGATCACCAGCAGCCCGAGCAGCTGGCCTTCCCACACGCTGATGACCACGATCAGCCCGACGAAGGTCGCGATGATCGCCTCGTGGCTCACCTTGCGCGAGACGAACAGCGCCGCGCGGCGCGCGAAGTTCATGGTGAACGGATAGGCCACCAGCGCGGCCAGGATCACCGCCAGCATGCCGTAGCCCAGGAACTCCCAGTGGCTCAGCAGGTTGTGCAGGTTGTGCGTCTGGCCGCTGGCCGCGTCGATGGTGAAGACCGGCGGTGCGTTGAAAAGCGGCGCGGCCGGCCCGGCCGCCACCGGGCTCAGCGGCAGGCCGATGGCGATCAGCGGGATCAGCGCCTCGGCGATGTAGGTGGCCTCGGTCACGCCGTTGCGCGCGGCCAGCGTGGTGGTGAGCCGGTGGTAGGCGTGCTTCACGCGCGAGCCGACCAGCTCGCCCAGCACCACCGTCATCGCGACCGGGCTGAACACGAAGGTGGCGCTGGAGACCGCCGCCGTCGCGAAGGTCCACTTCACCTGCCCGCGGTCGAGCACCCGGAACGGATTGGGGAAGTAGCCCGACCAGCCCTTCACGTCGGGCGCCAGCGAGAAGGTGCGGACCTTGTCGCGCTTCATGCGGGCGCGCGCGGCGGGCGAGATCACGGAGAACAGGTCGGCCACCAGCGGCCCGATGGCAATGCCCAGGAAGTAGCTGATGCTGAGCTTCACGCCGTACTTGCCGGTGAGCGCCTGCAGCGCCACGATCACCATCACGAAGGGCACCAGCGTCGCAACCGACGCCCAGCGCCCGCTGGAGAAGTACGCGATGGCCACTGCCGCCGCCACGAAGATCCACGGCGCCGCCTTGGTGATGGCCGCACCGTAGGGCGCCAGCAGCACAGCGAACAGCACGGCCAGCGGCACCGCGATGAAGGCCGCGATGATCGCGCCCGACACCATCTTGCGCAGCGCGATGTGCGGCACGCCCAGGTTGCGCAGCACGTTGGCGTCCTGCAGCAGCGGCGTGGCCATGGTGTCGCCCGGAATGCCCAGAAGGGCGGTCGGCACCGCGTGCGTCATGTGCTTGGCGACGGCCGCCGCCAGGAAGAAGGTGAACACGCCCACCGGCGGCACGCCCAGCAGCACCACCAGCAGGGTGAGCGGCGCGAGCGTGGTGGTCTCGTCGGTGCCCGACACGAGACCGATCGCCGCGAAGACCACGGCGCCCACGAGGCCCATGCCGGTGGCCACGAGGATCTGGTTCAGGAGCGCGGCGTCGATCATTGCGCGGCTCCTTCGACTCCATCGGCGCGCCGCGCGCGGGGCTCGTACGACGCGAACAGCTCGTGGATCTCGAGCTCCTTCATCTCGCGCACCACCACCGGCGGCAGGTCGTCCATCGAGCCCAGGCCGCCGTGCTCGGCGGCCAGTTCGGCCAGCACCTCCTCGCGCCAGCGCGGGTCGGCCGCCGCTCCCTCGACGACCTCGCGCTTCGGCTCGAACAGCCGCGCGCAGATCAGGCCCGACACGACGCAGCCGCCCAGGCCGGCGAGCATGGCGTAGGCCCGCGCCAGCTCGGGCGTGCCCACCGTGCCCGCGAGCACGCGGCTGGCGACGAGGTAGCCCGCGAGGCTCACCGCGACGCCGATCGCGATCGACCAGGCGAGGTGGCCCAGGTCGGCCGTGTCGCCCCATATCTCCACCAGCCGCCAGCGGGCGGGCGTTGCTTCTTCTGCGTTCATTTCTCTTTGTCTCCGTCTGTGGTCTTGTTCGTGGTCTTGTTTGCGATCGTCCGTCGCGCCCGTGCCTACTTCTTGCGCAGCGCCTCGAGCAGCGCCACCGCGCGGTCGGTGCGCACGTCGTGTTCGGCGGCCATCTGTTTGGCCACCGCGTCGATCTCGTCGCCCGTGGCGCCCGCCACCAGCGCGATGTTGCGGGCGTGCAGCGCCATGTGGCCGCGCTGGATGCCTTCGGTGGCCAGCGCGCGCAGCGCGCCGAGGTTCTGCGCGAGGCCCACCGCCACGGCCACCTCGCCGAGTTCCTGCGCCGACTTCACGCCGAGGATCTTCAGCGCGAGCCGCGCCAGCGGATGCGTCTTCGTCGCGCCGCCCACCAGGCCCACGGGCATCGGCATCTCGATGGTGCCGACCAGCGCGCCGCGCTTGTCCTTCTCCCAGGTCGTGAGCGAGGTGTAGCGGCCGTTGCGGCAGGCGTACGCATGCGCGCCGGCCTCCACCGCGCGCCAGTCGTTGCCCGTGGCGACGATCACCGGATCGATGCCGTTCATGATTCCCTTGTTGTGCGTGGCCGCGCGGTAGGGGTCGACGGCCGCGAAGGTGTACGCGTCGATCACGCCTTCCACCACCTCCTCACCGCTGCGTTCGCGCGTGGCGAGAACGGCGGGTTCGAGCCGCACGCGTGCGCGGGCCAGCCGCAGGTCGGCCAGGTTCGAGAGGATGCGCAGGCGCACCGTGCCGCCCGTGAGCTGCTCGACCAGCGGCGACACCGCCTCGGCCATGGTGTTGACGGTGTTCGCGCCCATCGCGTCGCGCACGTCGACGACCAGGTGCATCACCACCATCGGGCCGCGCGGCGTGTCGTCGAACACGTGCACCTCGATGTCGCGGCAGCCGCCGCCCAGGCCGATGAGGACCTTGTCGCGGCTGTTGGCCACCTCGATGATCCGCTCGCGCGCCCGCAGCAGCGAGAGCCGCGCGCCGTAGGGGTCGGCGATGCCGATCACCTGCACCTGCGCGCGCATCAGCGGCCCGGTGCTCGAGGCCTCGAAGCCGCCGCCTTCGCGCGCCAGCTTGGCCATGAAGGACGCCGCAGCCACCACCGAGGGTTCTTCCACAGCCATCGGCACCAGGTAGTCGCGGCCGTTCACGGTGAAGTTGCCGGCCACGCCCAGCGGCAGCTCGAAGGTGCCGATCACGTTCTCGACCATGCCGTTGGCGCGTTCCACGCCGAGGGCGCCGGGTGCCTGGAGCAGCGCGGTCTCGTCGGCGGCGAGCGACGCAGCGCGTGCGAGATGCTGGAGGCGCTGCGCCGGAGCGAGTGCGCGGAAATTGGGAATGCGGGAGTCGGCGACCATCGTTGCGTGTCTCTTCGTTCGAAAGAAAGGAGGTTCTGGAGTCGGTTTCGGGAGCGGGCAATTTAGGTCGGCTGTACCGCCGACGGAAGGTACAGTTTGTCGGGACAGTGCGGACAGCGGGCGGCCTTCCGTGCCCGCTGTGTCACAGTCGACGCCCATGACGACCATTGCCGATTCACTCGCCAACGCCATCGAGCGGCAGATCGCGAGCGGCGCCTACAAGGCCGGCGACAAGCTCCCCTCGCTGCGCGAACTGGCGCAGCTCCACGGCTACGCGAAGAACACCGTGGTGGCCGCCTTCGAGCTGCTGGTGTCGCGCGGGCTGGTGGAGCCCAGGCGCGGCTCGGGCTACTTCGTGCGTCCTCCGCAGAAGCAACAGGCAGCTAAGGCACCCGAGGACGATGCCGGCAGCCTCGGCCGCGCCATGGACATCGTCTGGCTCATGCGCGAGCAGCTCAAGACGCAGCCCGACGCGATCGCCGTGGGCGACGGCTTCCCGCCGATCGCATGGCTGGCCGACGTGCGGCTCGACAAGTACCACCCCAAGGTGGTCCGCACGGGGCTCGGTGCACTGTTCCGTTACGGCAGCCGCTTCGGCTATGCGCCGCTGCGCGATCACCTGGTGCGCAAGCTCGCCGACTTCGGCATCGGCGCGGAGCCGCGGCAGATCGTGCTGACGCACGGCGCCAACGAGGCAATGGACATCGTCATCCGCTACTTCGTGCCGCCCGGCGGCAAGGTGCTGGTGGACGACCCGGGCTACTACCCGCTGTTCGGCAAGCTCAAGCTCGCGGGCGCCCAGGTGCTGGGCGTGCCGCGCCTGGCCGACGGGCCCGACCTCGAGGCGCTGGAGCGCCTGCTCGTGGCCGAGCGGCCGCGCCTGTTCTTCACGCAGTCGATCGCGCACAACCCCACCGGCTCCGACATCTCACCCGCCAAGGCTTTCCGCGTGCTGCAGCTCGCGCAGAAGCACGACCTGCTGATCGTCGAGAACGACCCGCTGGCCGACTTCAAGCCCACCTCGCTGCCGCGCCTGGCCGCGCTCGACCAGCTGGAGCGCACCATCTACATCGGCAGCTTCTCCAAGTCGTTCTCGGCGGCGCTGCGCGTGGGCTTCATCGCCTGCGGCGCGGACCTGGCGAGCGACCTGGCCGACCTGAAGGCGCTGATCCACGTGAGCAGCTCAGAATACTGCGAGCGCACGGTCGACGTCATCCTGAGCGAGGGCCACTACCAGCGGCACCTCAACCGCCTGCAGACGCGGCTGGGCGAGGCCACGCGCAATGCGATCAGGCTCTTCGAATCGGTCGACGCGGAAGTATTCGCGCGCACCCCGCAGTCGCTCTACGTGTGGGCCGCGCTGCCCGGCGTGGCCGACTCGCTGGCCTTCGCGAAGGAGCTGCTGCCGCGCAAGATCGTGATGGCGCCGGGGCGCATCTTCAGCGTCGACTCCACGCAGGTGTCGCGCTGGTCGCGCTTCAACGTGGGCGCCATGGCCGATCCGCGCTTCGCCAGGGCGCTGCGCGTCGCGCTGCGCCGGCAGGCGGGCTGAGCGCCCGCGGCTTCGTCAGCGCCCGAATTCCCCGTGCCGGCCCGCGCCGCCGGCGAAGCGCGCGGCACCGGAGGCGCCCTCCGCGAAGACCACCGGCACTCCCTGCGCGCCCTCGCGGCGCAGCGCCTCGGCCAGCGGCATGTCCCATTGCTCGTAGGCGGAGCGGCGGTCGGCCAGCATGCATTGCTGCGGAAAGTCGGCGAGCTCGCGTGCCAGCTGCTGCGCCGCGGCCAGTGCGCCACCAGGCGGCGTCACGCGGTTCACCAGGCCCATCGCCAGCGCCTCGGGCGCGCCCACCGCGCGGCCCGTGAGGATCATGTCGAGCGCGCGCCCCATGCCCACGATGCGCGGCAGCCGCACGGTGCCGCCGTCGATCAGCGGCACCCCCCAGCGGCGGCAGAACACGCCGAACACCGCGTCTTCGTCGGCCACGCGCAGGTCGGCCAGCAGCGCGAGCTCGAGGCCGCCGGCCACCGCGAAGCCGTTCACCGCCGCGATCAGCGGCTTCGACAGCGCCATGCGCGTCGGCCCCATCGGGCCGCTGCCGCCGCCTTCGGGGTCGAGCTCGTTGCGGCGGGCCGGGTCGCCCACGGCGCCGAGGTCGGCGCCCGCGCAGAAGTGGCCGCCCGCGCCGGTCAGCACGGCGACGCGCAGCGCATCTTCGGCCTCGAACCGGCCGAAGGCCTCGCGCAGTTCGGCCGCCACGTGGCCGTCGACTGCGTTGCGTTTGCCGAGCCGGTTCAGGGTGATGGTGCAGACGGCGCCATCTGTGTCGCAGCTCACGTATTGCATGGCCATGCACAGGTCCTTCCGGGGCAAAATCCCATCGTAGAAAATATTTCTTCATTTCGCAACGATGGACAAAATATGTAATGTGCCGGTGGCGGTCTCCAGCGCCCCCGACCTGATCCTCGACCTGCTCGTGGCCGACGGCGGCACGCTCAGCGCACAGTCGCTGTGCCGCGCGGGCGCGCTCATGGGCATCGGCGAGTCGACCCTGCGCGTGGGCCTGACGCGGCTGGCGGCCGAGGGCAAGATCGCCCGCGGCGAGCGCGGCAGCTACTCGCTCGACCGGCGAGGCGCGGCGCTTGCACGCGCGGTCGACGACTGGCGGCACAAGCAGGCGCAGGCGGTCGCATGGCGCGGCGACTGGCTCGCCGTGCACGACGCGGGCGTCTCGCGCACCGACAAGACCGCGTGGCGCCATCACGCGCTCGCGCTCTCGCTGCGCGGTTTCGCGGCGCTGCGGCCGGGCCTGCAGATCCGGCCCGACAACCTTGCCGGAGGGCTGGAGGCCGAACGCGCGCAGCTGGCGGCACTGGGGCTCGCGCCGAGCGCGCTGGTGTTCCGGCTGGCCGACCTCGACGATGCCGCGCAGGCCGCCGCGCGCAAGCTGTGGAACGTGCGCACGCTCGAAGCCGATTACCGTCGCCTTCAGACCGGCCTGGAACGCAGCGAGAAGCGCCTGCGCACCCAGAAGCTCGAGACCGCGACGCGCGAGTCGCTGCTGCTGGGGCGCGCCGTGATCGCGCACCTCATCCGCGATCCGCTGCTGCCGGCCGAGCTGATGTCGCCCAAGCCGCGCGCCGCGCTGCTCGCCGCCACCCGGCGCTACCAGGACAAGGCGCTGGTGCTGTGGCGCAAGTGGCTGGCGCAGCCGTAGCCTCTGGGGCGCCGCTTCAGTGCAGGGCGGCCAGTTCGTCGAACTGCACCACGCCTTCCTTCATGACCAGCGGAATGCGCTCGCCCTGGCCCAGCAGGCAGCCGATGTCGCGCAGCGGATTGCCGTCCACCACCAGCAGGTCGGCCAGAGCGCCGGGCACCAGCCGGCCCAGCCGGTCGCCCATGCCCAGCACCTCGGCGCCCACGGTGGTCGCGCTGGCGATGGCTTCGGCCGGCGACAGCACCTCGGCGCGCAGGCGGAACTCGTCGCTCTGCAGGCGCTGCGATTCGCCCAGCAGGTCGGAGCCGTAGCCCATCTTCACGCCCGCGGCCTTGTAGATCTCCAGCGAGCGCAGGCCCGCTTCGCGCACGCTGGCCACCTTGGCCACGCTCTCGGACGGCAGGCCGAGGCTCTCGCCTTCGTTGGCCAGCGCGTCGTAGGTGACGAGCGTGGGCACCACGTAGGCGCCCAGCTCCGCCATGAGTCCGGCCGTCGGCGCATCGACGAGGTTGCCGTGCTCGATGGTGCGCACGCCGCAGCGCACCGCGCGCGCGATGGCCGCGGCGGTGTACGCGTGCGCCATCACGTAGGTGCCGCGCCCCTCGGCCTCGGCGACGATGGCGCGGATCTCGTCCTCGCTGTAGCCGAAGGCGCCCACCGGGTCGGTGGGCGAGGCCACGCCGCCGGAGGCCATGATCTTGATCTGGTCGGCACCCATCTGCAGTTCCTCGCGCACCGCCTTGCGCACCGCGTCCACGCCGTCGGCCACGCGGGCCAGCGCGCCGACGCGCACGCAGGTGGCGCAGGCGCCGTCGTTGTTGCTGCTCAGGTAGTCGGAGCGCGCGCGCATGTCGCCGTGGCCGCCGGTCTGGCTCAGCGCGCGGCCCGAGACGAAGAGGCGCGGGCCCTGCGCCAGCCCGGCATCGATCGCCTGCTTGAACGCGAAGCCCGCGCCGCCCGCATCGCGCACCGTGGTGAAGCCTCGGCGCAGCATGCCGCGCAATATCGGCACGCTGCGCAGCGTCACCAGCACGTTGGGCATGTGCACCTGCCGCGAGAGATTGAGCTCCACTGCGATCACGTGCACGTGCAGGTCGATGAGGCCGGGCATCACCGTGCGGCCCTTCACGTCGACGACGCGGGCCGAGGCGCTGCGGATCGGCTTGTCGGAAACCTCGCGGACCACGCCGTCCTCGACGAGGACGTGATGGTCTTCCAGCAGCTCGGCGCGCTGCGGGTCGAGCAGGTGGGCGTTGCTGAAGAGCACTGCGTTCGTCATGCGGGCGACTCCTTGGTCTGTTGCTCCATCACGGCGGGCACCGCCAGCTGCGCGAACACGCGCGCGGTCTCGACGTGTGCGTCGTCGTACCAATTCTCCTCGTGCAGCATGTTGAGCGTGCCCAGCGTCTCGCCGCGCCAGCGCAGCGGGATGTTCAGCACGCTGCGGCAGCCCAGCGACACGATGAGTTCATGGTCGTAGAACACGTCGCGCAGGTCGTCGGCGGTGCGCCCGATGTAGGGCAGGCCGCGCTGCATCACCTGCCGCATCCACGGCGAATCGGTGATCGGCTTTCGTCCGCCCACCGGGTAGGCCTCGCGCATGTTGGTGTAGATGCGCTCCGACTCGCGCGCCTCGCGGTGATGGACCAGGATGGTGAAGAGCCTGTGGCCGATGGTCGCGGCCAGCGCCTTGTCGATCGCGTCGAAGGTGGCGTGCGGCTGCTGCGTGTCGGCGTGCGCGAACGCGACGGCCGACAGCGATTCGTCCAGAAGAAGATTCCTTGGGTGCATGGATCTCGCTTGTCGTTCAGGAAAGCTCGGCGGCCGCGATGTCTTCGAGCGAACGGCCGCGCGTGGGAATGCCCATGAAGGTGACGGCCGCGGCGCCCAGCAGCAGCACGGCCGTCGTCATGCCGAACACGCCCGCGAAGCCCAGCGCCGGATACACGAAGCCGACCAGGATCGGCGCCGTGATGCCGCCGATGCGCCCGATGGCCGACGCCAGCCCCGCGCCGGTGGCGCGCACCTGCGTCGGGAACACTTCGGGCGTGTAGGCGTAGACGCCCGCGTAGGTGCCGTTCATGAAGAAGGACAGCAGCACGCCCGCCGCCATGATCTGCGTGTCGCTGTGCGTGAAGGCCAGCCCGAGCGCTGCGATGCCGCCCAGCAGCATGTAGGCCACGATGGTGGCCTGCCGGCCGATCTTCTCGTTGAGCCAGGCGGCCGAGAAGTAGCCCGGGATCTGCGCCAGGTACATCACCAGCGAATAGCCGAAGCTCTTGGTGATGGTCATGCCGTTCTGGATCAGCAGGCTCGGGATCCAGGTGAAGAACGAGTAGTAGCTGAAGGTGATCGACAGCCACATCAGCCAGGTCATGACGCTGATGCGCATGAGCTTGCTGGAAACCAGCGTGGCGTAGTTCTTCAGCAGGCTGCCGCGGCTGCTGCTGGGCGGCGGCGCGGCCACGTCCTCGGCGTTGAGGGCAGGCAGCGCGAGGCCGCGGCGCGCCATGTCGGCTTCCATCGCGTCGACGATGGTGTCCGCCTCGGCCTGCCGGCCCTGGCTCTCGAGCCAGCGCGGCGACTCCGGCAGCGCGCGGCGCCACCACAGCAAGAGCAGCACCGGCAGCGCGGTGATGAAGATCACGATGCGCCAGACCTGCGGGTGCGCCGGCACGATGAAGTAGCCCAGCAATGCAGCTGCCACGAAGCCGAAGGAGAAGAAGCCCGCCAGCGCCCCGGTGAAGGTGCCCCGGTAGCGGCGCGCCACGAACTCCGACAGGTAGGGCGCGATGATCGCGCTCTCGGCCCCCGCGCCGAAGCCGGCCACGATGCGCAGGCCGAGGAATACCGTCCAGCTGTCGACCATGCCGCTGAAGAGCGAGGCCACGCAGTAGATCGCCAGCGCCGACATCATCACCTTGCGCCGCCCGAACAGGTCGCCGCAGGTGCCGGCGGCGAGCGCGCCGAAGAAGAAGCCGATGAAGTTCGCGCTGGCCAGCACGCCGATCTGCACGCTGCCGAGCCCCCATTCGGTGCGCAGCACCGGCAGCACGAAGGCGATTACGGCTGCATCCATTGCATCGAAGGTGTAGCCCAGTCCTCCCATGAGAAGCAGGCGCCGGTGGAAGCCGGAGAACGGCAGGCGCTCGATGCGGGCAGACAGCATGGTCATGTGAATCCCTCGACTTCGGTGGTGCGTTGAAAGAGCAACGGTGGCGAAGCGGCAGATCGTAGGATCGCGGGGATATCACGACAAATTTATATGCGTGATTGTGTTCATTGACCCAGTGAATGAAATGACCGGACGGGGCACGCCATGAACTACCGCAATGCCGACCTCAACCTGCTCAAGGTGTTCGAGGCGCTCATGACCGAAGGCAACGTCACGCGCGCGGCCGGCAAGCTGTCGCTGACGCAGCCGGCCGTGAGCAACGCGTTGCGCCGGCTGCGCGACACCTTCGACGATCCGCTCTTCGTGCGCAGCGGCGCGGGCGTCAACCCGACGCGGCGCGCCATCGACCTGTGGGAGCCGCTGTCGCAGTCGCTGCAGGCGATTCGCGCGACCATGGACGTCGAGCATTTCGACGCGCTGCGCAGCACGGCGAGCGTGAGCATTGCCATGTCCGACTATGTGGCGTCCATCGTGGTGCCGCGGCTCGCGCAGAGGCTGGGCAAGGTCGCGCCGTCGATGCAGGTCCACGCCATTCCCAACACGCTGGTCGACTTCGGCCCGGTGCTGGCCGACAACAAGGCCGACTTCGCCATCAGCGTCTACAACGAGGAAGTGCGGCGGCCGGCGTTCCTCAAGTCGCGGGCGCTGTGGTCGCCCGACTTCGTCTGCATCATGCGGGCGGGCCATCCGCTGGCGCGTGCCGAGAGGATCCCGCTGAAGAAGTTTCTTGCCGCGCGCCACGTGGACGTGAGCCTGGTCGGCAAGACCACGCCCACCTACGACCTGTTCCTGCGCAGCCGCGGGCTGCAGCGCAACCTGGTCGCGACGGTGAACCACTACGGCGCGGCCTACGAGGTGGTGCGCCGCTCCGACCTGATCGCCGTGCTGCCGTGGTCAGAGAAGTTCGAGCCTGCGCGCCTGACGGGCCTGCGCAAGATGCCCGTTCCGCTGGAAGCGCCGCCGCGCATCATCGAACTCTTCTGGCACCAGCGCAACGAGAGCTCGGGCCTGCACCGGTGGCTGAAGAACACGCTGCTCGACCTGTTCGAGCAGGCCTGAACGCCGGCCCTCGGCGGGAAAGTCAGGCCTCGAGCCGCACCACCTGCGCATCGGCACCGGCAGGCGAGCGAGCGTGCAGCCGCTCGACCTCGGCCGCGCGCCGCATGAGCACGGCGCGCTGGTTGATGTAGCCCTTGTCGGTGATCTCGCCCGCGTCGAGGCTCGGCGGCTCCGACAGCACCAGTGCGCAGGCGGGGCATTGCGAGGAGCCCGCGCCTTCGTCGCGCAGCGATCGCATCACCGCGGCGATGCGATCGCCCAGCGCCTGCGGCGAAAGCGCGGCGCCCTGCGGGCTCGCGAAGACCAGCATGCCGATCTCGTCGCGGTCGTGGCCGGTGAGCACGATGTCCTGCACGTGCGGCGCGAGCATCGACACCAGCTTCACGCGCAGCGTGCCCACCGACACCCAGGTGCCGCTGGAAAGCTTGAAGTCTTCCGCCACGCGGCCGTCGAAGATCACGCCCTGTGCGGGCTGCGAAGGGTCGGCCAGGAAGCCGGCGTCGCCGATGCGGTAGTAGCCCTCTTCGTCGAAGGCCTGCGCCGTTTCACGCGGTGCGTCGCGGTAGCCGGGAAACACCGACACACCCTTGACGCGCATCTCCAGCTTCTCGCCATTGGGCACGAACTTTAGCTCCAGCCCCGGCAGCGGCGCGCCGATGCAGCCGGCGCCGTCGAGCTTCCAGTGCGCGGAGGTGATGGCGGGCGAGGTCTCCGTCGCACCCCACGAGGTGGTGAGCCACAGCGGCCGCTCGGGCCGCACGCGCCTGGCCACTGCCTCGAGCCTCTGCCAGGTGGAGGGCGCGAGCGCCGCCGCCGCGTAGAAGGCAAGGCGCAGCTGCGAGAACACCTCGGCGGCCAGCGCATCGTCGGCCTCCAGGAAGGGCAGCAGCATGTCGAAGCCGCGCGGCACGTTGAACAGCAGCGTGGGCTTCACCTCGCGCAGGTTGCGCACCGTCTTCTCGATCAGCCCGGGCGCTGGCCGGCCCTCGTCGATGTAGAGCGCGCCGCCGTGGCACAGCACCATGTGCAGGTTGTGGTTGGCGCCGAAGGTGTGGCTCCAGGGCAGCCAGTCGACCAGCACCGGCTTCTCCTGCGAAAGGAAGCGCCAAGTCTGCGCCATCATCTGCTGGTTGGCGCACAGCATGCGGTGCGTGTTGATGACCACCTTGGGCTTGCCGGTGGAGCCGGAGGTCAGCAGGTACTTGGCGTGCGTGTCGGGCAGCACGTCGGCGAAGGCCTGCATCACGGCGGGCGTTTCCTTCGCCGCGAGCAACTGATCGAATGACATTGCACCGGGATGCGCATCGGCGTTGCGGCTGAACACCGTAAACGCTTCGACGCCGCAACCCGCGAGCGAGCCGCCGTACACCTTCGCGTCGGATGCATAGATCAGCGCGGGCTTCAGCGCCTGCAGCATGCCGTGCAGCAGCGACGGGTCCTTCGCCATGCGCGAGTAGGCGCTGGACAGCGAGCAGGCGGTGCGGCCGATGTGCATGGCCGCGAGCATCAGGACCGCGTGGTCGATGGCGTTGTCCGAGAGGATCACCACCGGCTGGCCGGGGGGCAGCTTCATGTCGAGCAGTGCCTGCGCCACCGAGCCCACGGCCTGGCGCAGCGCACGGTAGTCCAGCCTGCGCCAGCCTTCGCCGCTCTCGTCGCGCTCCGCGAAGGCCAGCGCGTCGGGCGTCTCGCTCGCCCAGCGCTCGATCCATTCGCCGATGCAGCGCGCGTAGGGCTTCAGCGTCATCGGCGAACGCAGCGCGAAAGAGCCGTCGTCGAAGTCGATGCGCACCGTGCGAGGTGGGGCGATCAAGGTTTCGTCGTTGAGGAAATCGGTCATTTCTTTAGTCCGGGTTTTGTTCGGGGTGCGTGCACAGGCCACCGGGTACTCCCCTCCGCGAATGTCCCCCGGGGCTGCGCCCCTCCTCCTTTATTTCGCTGCGGGGAGCACCCGGCACCCTGTGCACAACAAGCGCTGCCGTTGTGCTGCTCGATCAACAAGTGCTCTGAACGATCAGGACGGCGGGGTGCCTTGCGCAGCGAAATAAAGGAGGAGGCCGCAGGCCGGGGGACATTCGCGGAGCAAGGTACCACGTCGTCGTGAGCGCGCCCCGAACCGGGCGCTCACAACACGACAAGAGTTAAACGAGGCCTCTGTCTAGTCGAGCTTGCCGCTATCGGCCTTCGCGCGAATCAGGTTTAACAGCAGGGTGTCGCGCGCCGCTTCGAGGTCCGCTGTGTAGCGTTGCCCCAGTTCCTCGTCGACACCCTCCTTCACCTTCTTCTTCAGCTCCGCCGTCATCGACGGCGCGCCCAGGTCCTTCCACCAGTCCTCGATCGGCCCGCCCAGGTGCGCGAGAACGTGCTCGATGCCGCCCGCACCGCCCGACAGATGCAGGTTCATGAACGGCCCCATCACTGCCCAGCGCAGGCCGGGCCCGTGCGCGATGGCCGCGTCGATGTCGGCCACGCTCGCCACGCCCTGGTCGACGAGGTGAAAGGCTTCGCGCCACAGCGCCGCCTGCAGCCGGTTCGCGATGTGGCCTTTCACCTCGCGCTTCACGTGGATCGGCCGCTTGCCGATGGCCACGTAGAACGCCATCGTGCGCTCGATGGCCTCGGTCGAGGTCTGTTCGCCGCCGATCACCTCCACCAGCGGGATCAGGTGCGGCGGGTTGAACGGATGCCCCAGCACCACGCGCTGAGGATGCGCGCAGCCCGACTGCACGCCGCTGATCGCGAGACCCGAGGAGCTCGACGCGAGGATGGTCTCCGGCGGCGCGGCCGCATCCATGCGGCGGAACAGGTCGATCTTGAAGTCCATGCGCTCGGGGCCGTTTTCCTGCACGAAGTCGGCTACCGAGACGGCGTCTTCCAGGCTGTCGTGGAAGCGCAGGCGTTCGATGGAGGCACCCGGCGCGAGGCCGAAGCGCTCCAGCGTGGGCCAGTGCTTGGCCACGGCTTCGCGCAGCCGCTCTTCCGCGCCGGGCGAGGGGTCGGTCGCGTTCACGTCGAGACCGTGCGCGAGGAAGTGCGCGGCCCAGCTCGCGCCGATCACGCCGGTGCCGACCACCGCCACGCGCTGGATGTCCGAGGATGTGCTCATGTCGATTTCCACCGCGCGCAGCGGCTCTCCGCCTTCGTGGTCCATGCGGACTCGCCGCGGATCGGCTCGACCACCTTGTAGTAGTCCCAGGGCTCCTTCGACTCGGCCGGCGTCTTCACCTGCATCAGGTGCATGTCGTGCACCATCAGCCCGTCTTCGCGCAGCCAGCCGCCCTTGACGAACATGTCGTTGAACTTCGTCTTGCGCAATTGGGCCATCACCTTGTCGGCGTCGTCGCTGCCCGCGGCCTTCACCGCCTGCAGATATTGCAGCGCGGCCGAGTAGTCGCCGGCATGGAATGAGGAAGGCATGCGCTTGTGCCTGTCGAAGAAGCGGCGCGCCCATTCGCGCGCCTCGGGGCTCTGGTTCCAGTACCAGCTGTCGGTGAGGTACATGCCCTGCGACGCCTTCAGGCCCAGCGCATGCACGTCGTTGATGGTGATGATCATGCCGGCCAGCTTCATGTTCTTGCCGATGCCGAACTCCGCCGCCGACTTGATCGCGTTGACCGTGTCGCCGCCCGCGTTGGCCAGCGCCAGCACCTGCGCCTTCGAGCTCTGCGCCTGCAGCATGAAGGAAGAGAAGTCGCTCGCGCCCAGCGGATGCTTCACCGAGCCCGCCACGGTGCCGCCCGCGGCCTGCACCGTCTTCGTGGCGTCGTTCTGCAATGCCGCGCCGAAGGCATAGTCGGCCGTCACGAAGTACCAGCTCTTGCCGCCGGCCTTGACCACCGCGCTCGCGGTGCCGCGCGCCATGGCCACCGTGTCGTAGGCGTAGTGCACCGTGTATGGCGAGCAGTACTCGTTGGTGAGGCCCGAGGCGCCCGAGCCCACCACGAAGTAGGGCTTCTTCTTGTCGGCCGCCACGCCCGCCATGGCAATGGCCGCGCCCGAGTTGACGCCCGCGATCAGCATGTCGACCTTCTGCACGTCGAACCACTCGCGCGCCTTGGCGGCGGCGATGTCGGGCTTGTTCTGGTGGTCGGCGGTGACCAGCTCGATCTTCCTGCCGTCGATGGCGCCGCCCATGTCGGCGATGGCCATGCGGATCGCCTCGGCGCCGGCCGGGCCGTCGTAGTCGCGGTAGATGCCCGACATGTCGCTGATGAAGCCGATGCGGATCACGTCGTCGGACACCTGGGCCGAGGCGCCCGTTGCGGCGAATGCCGCGCCGAGTGCCACGGCCAGGGCGGTGCGGGAAAGATTGCTCATGTACTTGTCTCCGTTCGTTTTCCTGTCGCCTGCCTTCAACCCAATGAGAACTCGGGCCTGGGCGTGCCCACTCGCGGCAGGCCCATCATCTGCCGCGCCTCGGCGGGCGTGGCCACTTCCATGTCGAGCTCGCGGATCACGCGCACGATGCGCTCGGTGAGCTGCACGTTGGTGGCCAGCTCGCCCTGGCGGAAGTAGAGGTTGTCCTCCAGGCCCACGCGCGCATGGCCGCCCAGCAGCAGCGCCGCCACGTTGGCCTCCAGCTGCGAAGGGCCGATGCCGCTCACGCAGAAGATGCTGCCCTTGGGCAGGGTGTCGACCATCATCTGCAGGAAGCGCGGCGAATACGGCATCGCATTCTGGAAGTTGCGGTGCACGTTCATCACCAGGTTGATGAAGTAGGGCTCGTCGTCGTGGCCCTCGCCGATCAGCGTGGTCGTGTCCTGCAGGATGTGCGTGGGGCTGAACACTTCCCACTCGGGCTTGATGCCGCGCGCCTTCATGCCGGCGGCCAGTTCGCGACCGCGGGTGATGGGCGTGTCCATCAGGATCTGCTTGCCCTCGAAGCTCAGGTTGAGCGTGGTCGCGTCCAGCGTGCACATCTCGGCGCCGGCGTCCATGCCCTTGATGCGCTCCTCCCAGGCGATCTCCCAGCGCTCGCCGGCCAGCGGCTTGACCATGTCGCCGTGCACGCCGCCACCGGTGGAGTTGTTGATGACGATGTCGCAGCCGCCCGCGCGGATGCGGCTGTTGATGTCGCGGTACACCTCGGCGTCGCAGGTGGCGCCGTCGTCGGGCCGGCGCGCATGGATGGCGACCACGCTGGCGCCGGCGTTCCAGCAGCGCAGCACGTCGGCCGCGATCTCGGCAGGCTGGGTGGGGAGGTGGGGGTTCTGCGACTTGTGCGCCATGCCGCCGGTGGGGGCGATGGTCACGATCACTTTGCGCTTCGACATGCTCGGGGGCTCCTGGTGTCTTTCATTGGGGCCGCGCTATTATTTTTGGGTGCGCAGGCACATTCAGTCATCGCGACGACATTCGGGCTCAGGGTTTACGCACCCCGCGCCTTCAGGAGCTTTCATTTCATGCCCACGACGAAGCCGGCCCCCAGGGCGGCATCGCTGACGATCCCGCAACTGCTGCAAGGCTCGGCCTGGTTCCCCCTGCTCGACGTGAGCGCGGGCGAGCGCGTGCTCGACGAGATGCGCGAGGTCGAGGTGGCGGCGGGCGCCGCCCTGTGCCGGCGCGGCGACACGCCGCTGCACTGGTACGGCACGCTCGAGGGCCTGCTCAAGTGGTCGATCACCTCGAGCGACGGCCGCTCCGTGACCTTCGGCGGGCTCTCGGTGGGCAGCTGGTTCGGCGAGGGCACGCTGCTGCGCGCGCTGCCGCGCTCGGCCGACATCATCGCGCTGCGGCCCAGCCGGGTGGCGGCGCTGCCGCTGGAAACCTTCGAGTGGCTGCACCGCACGCAGCGCGGCTTCGATCACTTCCTGCTGCAGCAGATCAACGAGCGGCTGCACTGGTTCATGGGCAACTACGCGGCGCACCGCCTGCTCGATGCCGACAGCCAGGTCGCCCGCGCGCTGGCGGGGCTGTTCCACCCGTGGCTGCATCCGGGCAGCGAGCCGCACCTGCAGACCTCGCAGGAAGAGATCGCGAACCTCTCGGGCGTCTCGCGCCAGCGCTGCAATGCGGCGCTGAACCGGCTGAAGGAGGCGGGCTTCCTTCGCATCGAATACGGCGGCATCACCGTGATCGATCTCGAAGGGCTGCGGCGGTTCATCAGCGAATGAGGGCTTGTCCCCTCTCCCGCAAGCGGGAGAGGGGACAACGCCAAGTCAGCGCGTATGGTGCGACGCCGCCCGCTCGTACACCGGCGTGTCGATCCCTTCCATGCGCGCCTTTAGCTGCAGCGCCAGGAACTGCGAATAGTGCCGCGACTGGTGCAGGTTGCCGCCGTGGATCCAGAGGTTGTCGACCTGCGTGGGCTTCCACATGTTGCGCAACTCGCCTTCCCACGGGCCCGGGTCCTTGGGCGTGTGGGAGCCCAGGCCCCAGCACTTGCCGACCTTGTCGGCGATCTCGGGCGAGATCAGGTCGGCGAGCCAGCCGTTCATCGAGCCGTAGCCGGTGGCGTACACCAGCAGGTCGGCGGGCAGCTCGGTGCCGTCGGTCAGCGTCACCGAGCGCTCGTTCACCCGCTCGATGTTCACGCCGCTCTTCAGGTGGATGCTGCCGTTGGCCACCAGCTCCGAGGCGCCCACGTCGATGTAGTAGCCCGAGCCGCGCCGCAGGTACTTCATGAAGAGGCCCGAGCCGTCGGCGCCGAAGTCGAGCATGAAGCCTGCTTTTTCGAGCCGCGCGTACAGGTCGGCATCGCGCTTCTTCATCTCCTCGTACACCGGGATGTGGAAGGTGTGCATGATCTTGTAGGGCACCGAGGCGAAGATCAGGTCGGCCTTGTGGTGGTCGATGCCGCTCTTCACCGCCTGCTCCGAATAGAGCCCGCCCAGCGCCAGCTCCATCAGCGACTGCGAGGGCGCGATGTGCGTCGACGAGCGCTGGATCATCGTCACGTCGGCGCCGTGCTCCCACAGGGCGGCGCAGATGTCGTGCGCCGAGTTGTTGGAGCCCAGCACCACGCACTTCTTGCCGGCATAGGCCTCGGGCCCGGGGTGCTGGCTGGAGTGGTGCTGCTCGCCCTTGAAGTTTTCCGCGCCCGCGATCTTCGGCACGTTGGGGTAGCCCGAAACGCCCAGCGCGAACACCAGCTGCCTCGGCCGCAGCACCACCGGCTTGCCTTCGCGCTCTACCGTCACCTCCCAGCGCTGCGTGGCTTCGTCGAAGCGCGCCTTCTTCGCGATGGTGGAGCTCCAGTAGTTGAGCTCCATGATCTTCGTGTACATCTCCAGCCAGTCGCCGATCTTGTCCTTGGGCGCGAACACCGGCCAGTCGTCGGGGAAGGGCATGTAGGGCAGGTGGTCGTACCAGACCGGGTCGTGCAGGCACAGCGACTTGTAGCGCCTGCGCCAGGAGTCGCCGGCCTTCGCATTGCGCTCCACGATGATCGTCGGCACGCCCAGCCGACGCAGCCGCGCGCCCAGCGCAATGCCGCCCTGGCCGCCGCCGATGATCACCACCTCCGGCTGCTCTGTGTAGCCCAGCGTGGCCTCCTCCTCGCGGCGCTTCTCGAGCCAGGTCTGGCGGCCCTTGTGCACGCCGTGCTCCGCGCCCTTGATGCGGTTCTCGCCCGTCTTCTCCTCGAAGCCCTTCAGCTCGGTCATGGTGGTGAGCAGCGTCCAGGCCTTGCCGTTGCGCAGCCGCAGATGGCCCCGGCCGCGCGCCACGCGCGTCTCGAAGGTGAACCACGCGTCGACCACGCCATCGGCCTCGGTCGCCTCGCCTTCCACCGCGAAGGCCGTGGGCTGCACGTCGGCCAGCCGCGCCCGCAGCATCGCGCGGATCGCCCCGGGGCCTTCCTGCGTGCGGATGTTCCAGGTGAAGGCGACGAGGTCGCGCCAGAAGCCGTCGTGCTCGAACAGCGAGACGGCCGCATCGATGTCGTTGCGCGCGAGCGCGGCGGCGAAGTCGGCGAGCCATTGGGCCGCGGCCCGGGTGGGGGCGGTGGTGGGGTCTGTCATTGCGTGTCTCCGGTGCGTCGTTGATGGATGCGCGGCGCCTTGGGGGCGGCGCGGCATGCGTTGCGCAGCTTTCGTGCCGTGCGCAGGGCGACGATGGATCAATGACTTGCGCGGGGTTTTGTCGCAGCGGAAGCGTTTGTCGCACGCTGCATGCGACGAAGGCGAGACAACTGTCGCAGCGCGTCTCAGTCGTCCGCCAACGGCCGGCCCTCGCGCCAGAAGCCGCGGAGCTTCTTCCACCACCTTGCGCTTTCCGGCAGCAGGAACGGCTCGAACCGGTCTGGCGACGTGCCGGGGCGGTGCATGTTCGCGTTCTGAAGATCCTCGAGCAGGCCGACCGTGGCTGCCTCCTGCACGAAGGAGTCTCCTTCGAGGTGCAGCCTTTCAACGACCGAGAACACGCGGCGCAGGGTGGCGTGGTCGCCCGTCGCCAGGAGATCGCAGATGTGCCGCGCGAAGCTGCCGAGCACGATGTAGTACGGAATCGGAGGATCGTCCGCGTATTCAGCCTGGAACTCCTCCCACGTGCCGGCGAAGGCGGGGCTGGCCTCCACCAGCAGCGGGATCATCCGGGAAGCATCGATCATGTGGGCGCGGCCTGCATTCTTTTTTTGGGGCGCTCATGATGACATCCTGCGCGGCGGCGCGATGCCGTGGCGCTTCATGTGCCGGTACACCGTGGCACGGCTCAAGCCAAGTTCGTCGGCCGCGCGTGCCACGTGCCATCGATGGCGCCTGAGCAGTTCGATCAGCTCGTTGGCGGCGATGCCATCTGCGTCGTCGGGCGAAGAGGCGGCGACACGGGCCACGGTGGCCGGGGCGACGTTGCCTGATCGTGCAGGCAACTGGAGCTGGATGTCTTCCACGCCGACCCGGCCGTCGCTGCACAACGCCAGCGCGAGCCGCAACACATTGCGCAGCTCCCGCAGATTCCCCGGCCAGTCATGCGCCAGCAGCCTCTGCATCGCCTCTTCCGACAGCCGTGCCGGTGAAGACATCGCCGCGGCCTCCTCGTTGAACATGCCCTCGATCAGGTAGCGCATGTCGCCGCGCTCGCGCAGCGGCGGCAGCTTCAGCACCGCGCCGCACAGGCGGTAGTAGAGGTCCTCGCGAAAGCGCCCCGAGGCCACCAGCCCGGGCAGGTGCCGGTGCGTGGCCGCCACCACCGCGATGTCCACGCGCTGCGGCGACTCTGCGCCCAGCGGCAGCACCTCGCCTTCGGAGAGCACGCGCAGCAGCCGCGTCTGCAGCGCCATCGGCATGTCGCCGATCTCGTCGAGGAACAGCGTGCCGCGGTCGGCCTGCGCGATCAGGCCCTTCATGCCCTTGGCGCGGCCGCCGGTGAAGCTGCCGGGCGTGTAGCCGAACAGCTCGCTCTCGATCAGCGAATCGGGAATGGCCGCGCAGTTCACCGCCACGAAGGGCATCGCCGCGCGGCTGCTCGCGCCGTGCAGCGCACGGGCCAGCACTTCCTTGCCGCTGCCGGTCTCGCCCTCGACCAGCACGTGGATGCCGCGGTCCACCAGCCGGCGCGCCTGCGAGAGCAGCTTCTGCATCTGCGGATCGTCGCCCGCGATGCGCTCCAGCGGTGGCAGCCGATCGCCCGGGCGTGCCGATGGCGATGCCGGCGCGGCGGCCGCAGCAGTCGTTCCCGTCGTCATCGCAGGCCTGCGCACGCGCGGCGCCAGCAGCGACGCGTGGTACTCGCCACCGCCCGGCAACAGCACCGTGTGCGCAAAGGGCATCGCCGACGCGCCGCCGTTGCCGATGCGCCAGATGGCATCCATCGGCATGTGCAGCCATTCGGAGATCGCGCCGCCCAGCACGCGCCCGGCAAAGGCCTCCCGCGCGCCGCCGTTCGCGCCCACCACTGTGCCGCCCTCGTCGAAGGCCAGCATCACCTCGCCCGCCACGTCGACAAGGCCGAAGGCACTGCCCAGCCGCAGGATCCAGTGGCCGCGGAAGCTGCGCAGGAAATCGGCGTCCTCGATCATCCGCGCGTAGATGGCCACCAGGTGCCGCACGAGATGCTGGCTCTCCCTGGCCTCGGGCGAGCGCAGCGCCGAAACATCGAGGATGGCCGTGAGCTTGCCGCTGTGGTCGAACAGCGGCGCGGTGGTGCAGGTCAGCGCGATGTGCGTGGCGTCGAAGTGCTCGGTCTGGTGGCAGGTCATCGGCTGGCGCTCGACCAGGCAGGTGCCCACGCCGCAGGTGCCCGCGTGCGCCTCGTTCCAGTCCGCGCCCAGGTAGAGGCCGGCCTTGCGCAGCTGGTCGTCCCACGCGGGGTTGCCGATGTAGTCGACGGTGATGCCTTCGGCGTCGGTCAGCAGCACCATGTAGCCCAGGTCGGCCACGCGGCGGTAGATGTCCTCCATGCCCGCGCGCGCGGCGCGCAGGAAGTGCTCCAGCTGCTGCTGGTGCGCGCGCACCTCCTGCGCCGGCAGGATGCGCGCCGGCGTCGGCTTCGACGGATCGAGCCCATGGTCGCGCACGCACCGCGCCCACGACTTGTGGACCAGGCTCTGCGCCGGATCGGCCACCAGCGCGGTGCCGGTGGCGATGGAGTAGACGTTGTCGATGTGGCGCGATTGCAGGGACGTCATGCGCAGCCTCGCGAGTGGAGGGGAATGGGAAGTGCACGGCCATGCCGGGGCGTGCAGCCGTCCATCATTCGGCTGTCGCGCTGTCGCAGGACAGAGGTGAAACCCGGTGGAGAACCCCTTCGGTTACGCTTCCTGACGATTGCTTTTTCGCTGTCGAGGAGGTTTGCGCATGTCACAGGTCCTGCTGGAGGGCTACACCGTAGACGAAGTTCTTCAGTTGCCGAATGAAGAGCTCCAGGCGATCGTCCTGAAAGACGAGCCGCTCGTGTTCAAGGCAGGCAGTGCCAACATGCTCGGCCGTTTCAAGGTGGATGACGATGCGCTGGTCATGGAACTCGCGCACATCGACGGTGGCGGCGAGGGAGCGTTGCCGAGCGTGGCGTCGTTGGCCAATCGTTATGCCAGGCGTGAAGGTCTGGCCTTCGTCGAATGGCGGGTGCATGCAGTGCATTGCGCAAATCCCAACCTCAAGCTTCGGCGTGTTCTGGAAAGACGCGGCTTCGTCGTTCGCAACATTCCAGGAACGGGGGAGTGCTATTGGTTGCGAGCGCCGGTCGACACGGCGTCGCAAGCGGTCCATTGAACCGGAAGTTGGTATGGCATCACCCGAATCCATCCACCAGCTTCTCACCGTGGCGGCCAGGTTGCTCGACCGTGCAGCGTCGGATATACGGGACGCCAGGCTCGAACCCGTGCGCGGAAACATCGGGCGGATCGGCGAGATCCTTGCCGGGATATTCGAGATCGAGCAGCAGATATACCTGCTCCGGCCTGAACTGAAGCCAGCCTATCTGAACGCGCCCTCGCCATACCCGGAGTCCAACAAGCTGCTCACGCGCTTCATGTTCGAGGCGTGCCAGCTCGAAGATGCAGGGGAGTTCGGTCGTGCCATCGAAAAGTACGAGGAGTACCTGTCGCTCGAAGAGTCAACGCATCACCGCGAAATTGCGGAAGGCGAGATTCGAAGGCTTTCGAAAAGAGACGACCACTGAATCCCGAGCATCCCGGTATCGATTTTCAGACGCCGAGCAGTTCCTCCAGCGCGTGCGGCTCGGCCAGCAGTTCCGCCGAGGCGCCGTGCCGCACGATCTGCCCCTTCTCCATCACCACCGCGAGATCGGTGTTCGCGAGCACCTTGCGGTAGTCGCGGTCGACGATCAGCGTGGCGATGCCTGTCGCGCGGATCTCGCCGATCACGCGCCAGATCTCGGCCACGATCAGCGGTGCGAGGCCTTCGGTGGCCTCGTCGAGGATCAGCAGGCGCGGGTTGGTCATGAGCGCGCGGCCGATGGACAGCATCTGCTGCTCGCCGCCCGACAATTGCTGGCCGCCGTGCGACAGGCGTTCGGACAGGCGGGGGAAGGTGGCCATCACGCGGTCGAAGGTCCATTCGCGGCGGCCGTCGATGCCCGCTCGCTCGCTCATCACGAGGTTCTCGCGTACCGACAGGTTGGGGAAGATACCGCGCCCTTCGGGCACGTAGCCGATGCCAAGGCGCGCCATCTTCTCGGGCGGCAGGCCGGTGACGGTGCGGCCGTCGACCTGCACTTCGCCCGACGCGGGGCGCACGTAGCCCATCATGGTGCGGATCAGCGTGGTCTTGCCCATGCCGTTGCGCCCGAGCAGGCCGACGGAGGTGGCCGCCGGAATGCCGGCATGCACGCCGCGCAGGATGTGGCTGTTGCCGTAGTAGGTGTTGAGGTCTCGGACGAGCAGCATCAGTGTTGTTCCTCGCCCAGGTAAGCCGTGCGCACTTCGGGGTTCTCGCGGATCTCGGCCGGGTTGCCGCTCGCGATGACCGCGCCGTTCACCATCACGGTGATGCGGTCGGCGATGCGGAACACCGCGTCCATGTCGTGCTCCACCAGCAGGATCGCGTGCGTGGCCTTCAGCCGCGCGAGCAGCGTGAGCATGCGGTCGGTCTCCTCGGCGCCCATGCCGGCGAGTGGCTCGTCCAGCAGCAGCACGCGCGGGTTGGTGGCCAGGCACATCGCCACCTCGAGCTGGCGCTGCGCGCCGTGGCTCATGGTGCCGGCGATGCGTTGCGCCTCGTGCGCGAGGCCGGCGGCTTCGAGCGCCGCGTCGGCCGATGCGCTGCTGGTGGCGCAGCCGCGCGAGGACTGCCAGATCGCCCAGGGCTTCGGCCTCGCGGCCTGCGCGGCGAGGCGGCAGTTCTCGTGCACGCTGAACTCCGGGAAGATGGTCGTGCGCTGGTAGCTGCGGCCCACGCCGTCGCGCGCGCGCTTCCATTGCGCGCGGCCGGTGATGTCGACACCGTCGAGCGCAATGCGGCCTTCGCTCGCCTCGATCTCGCCCGAGAGCATGTTGATCAGCGTCGACTTGCCGGCGCCGTTGGTGCCGATCACGGCGTGCACCTCGCCCACGTGCAGGTCGAGCGTGACCGCGTTGACCGCGGTGAGGCCGCCGAAGCGACGGGTGAGCTTGTCGACGGAGAGAAGTGCGGTCATGGTCTTGCTCCTTCCCACTTTGGGGGAAGGTGGGGATGGGGGCGGGCAGGGCGCTCGATGGAGGCGCCGCGTGCCCCCACCCCGGCCCTCCCCCAGCGGGGGAGGGAGGAAGTCAGCGTGCAAGTCATGCAGCCCCCTTCGGCGAGAGACGCTGCACCAGGCCGATCAGGCCCTTGGGCAGCAGCGCCACGAACACGATGATCGTGAGCCCCAGCGTCAGCTGCCAGTGGTCTGCCAGCGGGCCCATCACCGCGTGCGTGGAGAAGATCTCCTTGAGCAGCGTGAACGCGATGGCGCCGATCACCGCGCCGCGCAGGTGGCCGAGGCCGCCGAGGATCACCATCAGCAGCACTTCGCCCGAGTTGTGCCAGGCCATCAGCTCCGGGTTGACCACGCCGTCGCGCGAGGCCAGCAGGAAGCCCGCGAGCCCGGCCAGCGCGCCGGCCAGCACGAAGGCCGCGAGCTTGTAGCCGTACACAGCGAAGCCGGCGGCGCGCATGCGCTGCTCGTTCACGCGGATGCCCGCCAGCGCCGCGCCGAAGCGCGAGCGCCGGATGAGCGCCAGCAGCGCGTAGGTGAACACCAGCGATGCGAGCACCACGTAGAACAGCACCGTGCGGTTCTCCATGTCGAGCGCGCCGATGGCGGGCCGCACGTACATGTAGATGCCGTCGCTGCCGCCGCCCACCTTGGTGTCGTGGAACACGAAGAAGGCCATCTGCGCGAAGGCCAGCGTCACCATGATGAAGTACACGCCGCGCGTGCGCAGGCTCAGTGCGCCGACGAACAGCGCGTAGAGCGCGGCCGCGCCCATGGCGGCCGGCAGCAGCAGCGCGAAGTTGCCGCCCTCGTTGCCCGAGGCCAGCACGGTGACGTACGCGCCGATGCCGTAGAACGCCGCGTGGCCCAGGCTCACGAGGCCGGTCATGCCCACCAGCAGCTCCAGGCTCAGCGCGAAGATCGAGAGGATCATCACCTTCACGATGAAGTCCGATGCGTAGTTGCCCATGAACGGGCCGGCGACGCCGATGGCGACCGCGCAGGCCACGGGCAGCAGGAATGCGCCGCGCTTCATGGCTGTCATGGCCGCCTCCCCATCAGCCCCTCGGGCTTCCAGATCAGCACGATCGCCATCAGCAGGTAGATGCCGATGCCGGCGAGGTCGGCGAAGAACACCTTGCCGAAGGTGTCGACGAAGCCCACCAGCAGCGAGGCCACCAACGCGCCCGTGATCGAGCCGATGCCGCCGATCACCACCAGCACGAAGCAGATGATGAGCACGCTCGCGCCCATGTTCGGATACACGGAAGACATCGGCGCGGCGATCATGCCGGCCAACGCCGCGAGCGCCACGCCGGCCGCGAATACGATGCGGTAGAGCCGCTTCACGTCGATGCCCAGGCCGCGCACCATGTCGCGGTTGCTCGCGCCGGCGCGGATCATCATGCCCAGCCGCGTGCGGTTGACCACCCAGTACAGGCCCACGGCCAGCACGATGCAGGCGGCCGATGCGAAGAGGCGGTACCAGGGGTAGCTCATCACGCTGCCCAGCGCGAAGCTGCCGTCGAGCCAAGCGGGCACCTTCACGCCGTGCACGTCGTTGCCCACCAGGATGGAGCGCAGCTCCTCGAACACCAGGATCAGGCCGTAGGTCATCAGCACCTGCTGCAGGTGGTCACGCTGGTAGAGATAGCTGAAGAAGGCCCATTCGAGCAGGTAGCCGAACACGGCCGCCAGCACCACGCCGGCCACCAGCATCAGCAAGAACTGATCGCCGAACAGCGGCGCGAGCGAAAACGCCATGTACGCGCCGATCATGTAGAAGCTCCCGTGGGCGAGGTTGATGACGCCCATGATCCCGAAGATCAGCGTCAGCCCCGAGGCCACGAGGAAGAGGAGGAGTCCGTACTGAACCGAGTTCAGGCACTGGACCAGGAATGTTCCGAAATCCACGAGGAGGTTCTCTCAGGGCGGGATCGTTGAGGAAGGATGCAGTTCGCGGGACACCGCGGAACCGGCTTCGCCGGGCCGCAGGTGTCGCCCCCTGCAAGGGGGTTGGCGCAGCACACGAAGTGCGCGAAGCCTGGGGGTGTACCTATCTACATCCTGCAGCCGCGGGCTGGGTCTGCCAGGCCCTTGATGGCCGTGCTCACCAGCTTGTTCTCCTTGCCCTCGACCTTGCGCAGGTAGATGTCTTGCACCGGGTTGTGGGCCTTGCTCACGGTGAACGCGCCGCGCGGGCTGTCGATCTTGGCCTTCTCGATGGCGGCGGAGAACTCGGCCTTCTTCGAGATGTCGCCCTTGGTCGCGTTCAGGCCCACGCCCAGCATCTGCGCCGCGTCGTAGCCCTGCACTGCGTACACGTCGGGCTGCAGCTTGAACGACTTGGCGTACGCCACGCGGAAGGCGTTGTCGCGCGCGGTGTTCAGGCCGTCGGCGTAGTGCAGCGTGGTGAGCATGCCCTGGGCCGAATCGCCCTGCGCGTCGAGCGTGCCGTCGGTCAGGAAGCCGGGGCCGTACAGCGGAATGGTCTTGTTCAGTCCGGCGGCCTGGTAGTCCTTGACGAACTTCACCGCGCCGCCGCCGGCGAAGAAGGCATACACCGCATCGGGCTTGGCCGCCGCGATCTCGGTCAGCAGCGCCTGGAACTCCACGTTGGGGAAGGGCAGGGTGAGCTGCTTGTCGACCTTGCCGCCGTTCTTCTCGAAGCCTTCCTTGAAGCCGTTGACCGACTCGTCGCCCGCGGCGTACTTCCAGGTGATGGTCATCGCCTTCTTCTTGCCCTGCTGCTTTGCCGCCACCTCGCCCATGGCGTAGGCCGGCTGCCAGTTGCTGAACGAGCTGCGGAAGATGTTGGGCGCGCACATCGGGCCGGTGACGGCGTCGGCGCCGGCGTTGGGCACGATCAGCACGGTGCCGCTTTCCTTGGCGGCCTTGGCCATGGCCATGGCCACGCCCGAGTGCACCGTGCCGACGATCACGTCGACGTTGTCGCGCTTGATGAGCTTGTTGACGTTGTCGGTGGCCTTGGCCGGATCGGACTCGTCGTCGACCTTGAAGTACTCGATCTCGCGGCCGGCGAGCTTGCCGCCCTGCTCGTCCACGTACAGCTTGAAGCCGTTCTCGATGGCCACGCCCAGTGCGGTGTAGGTGCCGCTGTAGGGCAGCATCAGGCCGACCTTGAGCTTGCCTGTGCCTTGCGCGCCTGCAGCCGACGCGAGCGCGGCGAAGGCGATGGCCGTGAGGGCCAGGCGGGCGGTGCGGATTGTCATGGTGTCTGTCTCCTGTTTTTGGTGATGAAGGAAGTGGCCGCGACGATGACACGATCCGGCTGATCGCGATGCGGGGAATGCCCGCATTCAGGGATTTCGAGCAGCTCGCAACCACCGACGCGCGCGGCGATGCCGCGGATCTGCGCAAGGGTGCCGTACTCGTCGTCGATGCCCTGCACGGCGAGCACGGGGCAGCGGATTCCGTCGAGTTCGCTCTCGATGTTCCAGTCGCGAAATGGCGGGTGCAGCCAGATGCGGTTCCAGCCCCAGAAGGCCGAGTCGGCGCTGTCGTGGTAGCGGCCCAGCTTCTGCGGCAGGTCGGTGCCGAGGTAGGCAGTGCGCGCGTTCTCGATGTTCGCCACCGTCACGTCCTCCACGAAGATGTGCGGCGCCAGCACGACGAGGCCGGCCACCTTGTCCGGAAAGCGCGAGGCGTACAGCAGCGAGATCGAGCCGCCGTCGCTGTGGCCGAAGAGCCAGGGCTTCCTGTCGCCGAGGCCGAGCGCGGCGAAGAGCGCGGGCAGCACCTCGTGCGCCTGGCGGTGCATGAAGTCGACGTCCCAGATCTCGTCGTCGGCACGCGGCGTCGAGCGGCCGTAGCCGGGGCGCGAGAACACGAGGCCGCGCACGCCGGCGGCTTCGCACAGCCGCGCGGGGAAGTCCTTCCACATCGCGACGGAGCCCAGGCCCTCGTGCAGGAAGACGACGAGCGGGGCGTCGGTGCGCTCGGGGGCGATCCACTGGCATTCGATGCGGATTTCACAGCCGCGCCAGTCGATGGTGGCGAAGTCGGTGCTCATGAGATCGCTTCCGGCTGTTGCTCCTTCCCCCTCTGGGGGAAGGCTGGGATGGGGGCAAGCGGCGCTCGCAAGGGTCGTGTCTGCATGGAGGCCGATGCCCCCACCCCGACCCTCCCCCAGCCGGGGGGGGAGAAAGACGGAGACGGCGCGCGCATCACGATTGCCTTTCCTTCTCACGCAACCTGAACCGCTGGATCTTCCCCGTTGCCGTCTTCGGCAGCTCGGCCACGAACTCGAGAAAGCGCGGGTACTTGTAGGGCGCCAGCCTTTCCTTGACGAAGGCCTTGAGCTCGTCCTCGGTGGCCGCGCCGCCGTCCTTCAGCACCACGAAGGCCTTGGTCTTGGTCAGGCCGTCGGCGTCTTCCTTGCCGATCACCGCCGCCTCGAGCACGGCCGGGTGCTGCATCAGCGTGGCCTCGACCTCGAAGGGCGAGACGTAGATGCCGCTGACCTTGAGCATGTCGTCGCTGCGCCCGGCGTAGGTGTAGTAGCCGTCGGCGTCGCGGGTGTACTTGTCTCCGCTCTTGGTCCAGCCGCCCTGGAAGGTTTCGCGCGACTTCTCGCGGTTGGCCCAGTACATCAGCGCCGAACTCGGGCCGCGGATGTAGAGGTCGCCCACCTCGCCGTCGGGCACGGGGCGGCCGTCCTCACCGCGCAGCTCGACCTCGTAGCCCTCCACCGGCCGGCCTGTGGTGCCGTAGCGCACGTCGCCGGGGCGGTTGGAGATGAAGATGTGCAGCATCTCGGTCGAGCCGATGCCGTCGATGATCTCGCAGCCGAAGTGCTGCTTGAAGCGTTGCGCGATCTCGCCGGGCAGCGCCTCGCCGGCCGAGGAGCACATGCGCAGCGCCACCGCCTCGCGCGCGGGCAGCTTCGGCGACGCGAGCATGCCGGCGAAGCCCGTGGGCGCACCGAAGAACACGGTGGGCTTGTGCTCCACCCAGCGGCGGAAGGTGGCGTCGGGCGTGGGGCGCTCGGCCATCAGCACCACGGTGGCGCCCACCGAGAGCGGGAAGGTCAGCGCATTGCCCAGGCCGTACGCGAAGTACATCTTGGCGGCCGAGAAGCAGACGTCGTCCTCGGTGAGGCCGAGCACCGGCTTGCCGTAGAGCTCGGCCGTCCACCACAGGTTGGCGTGCGTGTGGACCGTGCCCTTGGGCTTGCCGGTGGAGCCGGAGGAATACAGCCAGAAGCCCGGGTCGTCCGATGCGGTGGTCACGGGCGCGGCCAGCGGCGCGACGGCGGCGAGCGCGGCGTCGAACTCCTGCGCGCCTTCGGGCAATGCGCCGGTGGGCTGCGAGACGAAGAGCGCCCGCACCTCGTGCCCGCCGCGCGACATCGCTTCCTGCAGCGTGGGCAGCAGCGCGCCCGAGACCAGCACCGCCTGCGCGCGGCTGTGGTCGAGCATGTAGGCGTAGTCGTCGGGCGTGAGCAGCGTGTTGACCGCCACCGGCACCACGCCAGCATAGAGGCTGCCGAGAAAGCTCACGGGCCAGTCGTTGGCGTCGAGCATCAGCAGCAGCACGCGCTCCTCGCGCCGGATGCCGGCCGCCTGCAGCGCGGCGGCCAGGCGGCGCGAGCGCTCCTCGAGCTGGCCGTAGCTCATCGTGCCGCGGTCGTCGATGTAGGCGGTGCGCGCGGCGCGTTCGCGGTTGAGCTCGAACAGATGTCCGGCGAAGTTGAATCGTGAGGGCAGGGTCATGGTCTTGTCTCCTTCGGCCTTGCGTGTTCTTGCTTTTTCTTCTTCTAGAGGCCGAGTGCGGCGAGGACGCCGGGGCTTGCCTGTACCGCCGTGCGACGGTGATAGAAATCGAGCGCGCGCAGCCCGCCCAGTTCGCCGCCGCCGCCCGCGCGGCCGGGGCCGCCGTGCAGCGACATCGGCATCACGTTGCCGTGCCCGGTGTGGGCCTGCGCCACTTCGGGCGTGACCACGTGCACGCGGCCGTGGCTCGGCGCGACGGCGAGCGCGGCCTGCGCCAGCGCCGCGTCGTCGCTTCCATATATGGATGTGACGAGCGAGCCCTGGCCGCGATGCGCCAGCGCGATGCCGTGCGCGAGGTCGCGGTAGGGCAGCAGCGTGGCGACGGGGCCGAACACTTCCACGTCGTGCACAAGCTGCGCGGCGTCGGCGTCGCGCGTGCCCAGCAGCACGGGGCCGATGCAGGCGGCGACGGCCGGGTCGGCATCGACGAGGGGCTTGTTGCGGCCGTCGTGCAGCACGGTGGCCTGCGCGGACAGCGCAGCGAGTCCTTCACGCACCGAGTCCAGCTGCGCGCGGCTCACGAGCGAGCCCATGCGCACGCTCTCGTTGCGCGGGTTGCCGACCGTGGTGCCCGCGAGCTTCGCGCCAATGGCTTCGGCCGCCGCGTCATAAAGCTCCGCCGGCACCAGGATGCGGCGGATCGCGGTGCACTTCTGGCCCGACTTCACCGTCATCTCGCGCACCACTTCGCGCACGAGCAGGTTGAAGGCGTCGCTGCCGGGTGCGGCGCCGGGCAGCAGCAGGGCGCTGTTGAGGCTGTCGGCCTCGATGTTCACGCGCACCGAGCGCTGCGCCACGGCCGGGTGCGAACGGATCACCGCGGCCGTCTCGGCCGAGCCGGTGAAGGAGGCCACGTCGAAGGGCTGCAGTGCATCCATCAGGCCGGCCGAGCTGCCGCAGACGATGGACAGCGCCCCGGCAGGCAGCACGCCCGCATCGACCACGTCCTTGACCATGCGCTGCGTGAGCCAGGCGGTGGCCGTGGCCGGCTTCACGATCACCGGCACGCCCGAGAGCAGCGCGGGCGCGGCCTTTTCCCACAGGCCCCACGAGGGGAAGTTGAAGGCGTTGATGAAGAGCGCCACGCCCTGCGTCGGCACCTGCAGGTGCTGCGACTGGAACACAGGCTCCTTGCCGAGCTTGACCGCATCGCCGTCGCGCAGCGCGCGCACGTCGCCCAGCGCATCGCCCCATTTCGCGTACTGGCCGAGCGTGAAGATCGCGCCGTCGATGTCCACGGCCGAGTCGTTCTTCACCGTGCCCGAGTTGGCGGTGGCGATCTCGTAGTACGCGTCGCGGTTGGCCTGCAGCACCTTCACGACGGCCGCGAGCAATGCGGCCCGCTGGCGGTAGGTGAGGGCGCGCAGCGCGTTGCCGCCCTGTTCGCGTGCGAAGGCGAAGGCGGCGGGCAGGTCCAGGCCGGTGGCGTCGACGCGCGCGAGCTCGGTGCCCAGCACCGGGTCGAACAGCGGCGTGCCGGCGCCGGAACCGCTTTGCCAGCGGCCGGAGACGTAGTTGGGAAGAAGCTCGGTCATTGGGTGAACTTGATCTGCCCTTCAGGCAGTAGATAAAGGACGAGTGCGCGGCCGCTGGCCACGGTCGGGCGATGCGCTGTGCCGGGGCCGTAGACGCACCAGCCCGCGGGCCGGCCGTCGAAGGTGGCGGCGGTGTCGTCGAGCGGCATGATCAGGTCGATCTCGCCGTTGGGATGCGTGTGGTGTGGACCGGCGATGTCCTGCATGTCGACCACGTCGACCGAAAAGCGGTGCAGGGCGTCTTCGGCCTTGAAGACGCGGCCGTACCTGATGCCGCCGCCCTCTCGCTCGCAGAGCCAGCCTTCGGCGACGCCGCCGATGCAGGCCTGGCGCAACTGCTCGAAGCTGGCGCTGCCTGCGCCGTGGTGGGTGTTGAGCCACTGGTCGAGCTCGCCGTCGAGCGGCTTGCCGGCGATCTGGGCGGTCAGGCCGGCGATCAGCTGGTGGAATGCTTCCTTGCCGGTGGCGGGAGTGCTGCTGCTGTCGGACATCGTAGGGCCTCGAACTTTGGAACTACCTTGCAGGATCACTGCGCGTGCAGTATCTTGCGTGTGGCCGAACAATAAGCATCGAGACAATGAGTGTCAAGCAATATAGTGCATCTATGGTGTTTACCCTGAGCGAGCACAATCCCGGCGAAGAACGAGGAATTGCATGAACGAGCATGTAGACGCGGCGCTGGCCGCCGCGGCTGAAGGCGGCAATGGCGCGCCGGGCCAGGCCGTCGCCGGGGAGGCGAAGAATCCGCTGCTGTCGGCACTGGGCGACCGCGTGCGCAACCTGCGCGCGCAGCGCGGCCTCACGCGCAAGGCAGTGGCCATCGCGGCCGACGTGTCGGAGCGCCATCTCGCCAATCTCGAATACGGCATCGGCAACGCGTCGATCCTGGTGCTGCAGCAGGTGGCTGGCGCGCTGCACTGCTCGCTGGCCGAACTGGTGGGCGACGTCACGACCAGCTCGCCCGAGTGGCTGCTGATCCGCGAACTGCTCGAGAACCGCAGCGAGGCCGACTTGCGCCGCGTGCGCGTGGCGATCGGCGAGCTGCTGGGCACCGCCTCGGTCGATCCGGCGCGGCACCGCCGCATCGCGCTCGTGGGCCTGCGCGGCGCGGGCAAGTCGACGCTGGGCCAGATGCTGGCGGAAGACCTGGAGATTCCGTTCATCGAGCTCAGCCGCGAGATCGAGAAGCTCGCCGGCTGCAGCGTGCGCGAGATCCACGACCTGTACGGTACCAACGCCTACCGCCGCTACGAGCGCCGCGCGCTGGAAGAGGCGGTGCAGATCTACAGCGAGGTGGTGATCGCCACGCCCGGTGGCATCGTCTCCGATCCGGCCACCTTCAACGAGCTGCTCGCGCACTGCACGACAGTGTGGCTGCAGGCCGCGCCCGAGGAGCACATGGGCCGCGTGGCCGCCCAGGGCGACACCCGCCCGATGGCCGCCAGCAAGGAGGCGATGGAAGACCTGCGCCGCATCCTGAACGGCCGCGCCGCCTTCTATTCGAAGGCCGACCTGTCGGTGGACACCAGCGGCAAGACGCTGCCGCAGAGCTTCCAGGCGCTGCGCGCCGCTGTGCGCCAGTCCATGGGACTGGTCTAGGCGCCCCTCCGGCCCTTCCAAATCTGAAAAAAAGTGCAGCAGGCATTGACTTGCCTGCATGCATGCAGCATGATGCATGTCATCGGAGCAGTAAAGTGCATTATCTTTCCTGTTCACGGTTTCCGAACACTGCCCCACAGCTGCCCCCACAGGAGACTTCCGCATGACAGACACCACCACGCTCCAGGCGCCCCAGCGCGTCGACTACCGCACCGAACCCGGCCAGTACCGCCACTGGTCGCTGAGCTTCGACGGCGCCATCGCACGCCTCGTGCTCGACATCGCGGAAGACGGCGGCATCCGTCCCGGCTACAAGCTCAAGCTCAACAGCTACGACCTGGGCGTGGACGTGGAATTGAACGACGCGCTCAACCGCATCCGCTTCGAGCACCCCGAGGTGCGCAGCGTGATCGTCACCAGCGGCAAGGACCGCATCTTCTGCTCCGGCGCCAACATCTTCATGCTGGGCGTTTCCAGCCACGCCTGGAAGGTGAACTTCTGCAAGTTCACCAACGAGACGCGCAACGGCATCGAAGACTCCTCCAGGCACTCGGGCCTGAAGTTCCTCGCGGCCGTGAACGGCGCCTGCGCCGGCGGCGGCTACGAATTGGCGCTGGCCTGCGACGAGATCCTGCTGGTCGACGACCGCTCCTCCGCCGTGTCGCTTCCCGAGGTGCCGCTTCTGGGCGTGTTGCCCGGCACCGGCGGCCTGACCCGCGTGACCGACAAGCGCCACGTGCGCCATGACCTTGCCGACATCTTCTGCACCAGCGTCGAAGGCGTGCGCGGCCAGCGCGCGGTCGACTGGCGCCTGGTCGATGCCGTGGCCAAGCCCGCGCAGTTCGCCGCCGCCGTGCAGGAGCGCGCCTCGCAGCTCGCCGCCGGCAGCGACCGCCCGGCGAATGCCAAGGGCGTGGCGCTGACCCGCGTCGAGCGCACCGACAGCGCCGACGGCATCTCGTATGCGAACGTCAACGTGCAGATCGACCGCAGCAAGCGCACCGCCACCATCACCGTGAAGGCGCCTGCCGGCGCGCAACCCTCGGACATCGCCGCCATCGAGGCGGCCGGTGCCGCATGGTGGCCGCTCGCGATGTGCCGCGAACTCGACGACGCCATCCTGAACCTGCGCACCAACGAACTCGACATCGGTACCTGGCTGCTCAAGACCGAGGGCGATGCCGCCGCCGTGCTCGCGTCGGACGCCGTGATGCTCGCCAACAAGGATCACTGGCTGGTGCGCGAAACCATCGGCGCGCTGCGCCGCACGCTGGCGCGCCTGGACGTGTCCTCGCGCAGCCTGTTCGCGCTGATCGAAGCCGGCTCGTGCTTCGCCGGCACGCTGGCCGAACTGGCCTTCGCGGCCGACCGCGCCTACATGCTCGCGCTGCCCGACGATGCAGCGCGCGCACCCAAGCTCACGCTCGACGAATTCAACTTCGGCTTCTTCCCGATGGTGAACGACCAGAGCCGCCTGCAGCGCCGCTTTTATGAAGAAGCCGCGCCGCTGGAAGCAGCACGCGCCGCCGCCGGCAAGCCGCTGGATGCCGATGAGGCCCTGAAGCTGGGCCTGGTGACCGCCGCGCCCGACGACATCGACTGGGACGACGAGATCCGCATCGCCATCGAGGAGCGCGCCGCGATGTCGCCCGATGCGCTCACCGGCCTCGAAGCCAACCTGCGCTTCGCCAGCAAGGAGAACATGGCGACCCGCATCTTCGGCCGGCTCACCGCCTGGCAGAACTGGATCTTCAACCGCCCCAACGCCGTCGGCGAGAAGGGCGCGCTGAAGGTCTACGGCACCGGTCAAAAAGCCGGCTTCGACTTGAACCGCGTCTGACAGCACAGCCCAGTCCCGCAAGAACCCAAGGAACAACGATGAGCACGATCAACTACAGCGAGAAGATCCCCAACAACGTCAACCTCGGCGAAGACCGCACGCTGCAGCGCGCGCTCGAAGGCTGGCAGCCGAATTTCATCAACTGGTGGGACGACGTGGGCCCCGAGGGCTCGACCAACCACGAGGTCTACCTGCGCACGGCCGTGAGCGTCGACCCGCAGGGCTGGGCCCAGTTCGGCCACGTGAAGATGCGCGACTACCGCTGGGGCATCTTTCTGAACCCGGGCGACGCCAACCGCGAGATCCACTTCGGCGACCACAAGGGCGAGAAGGCCTGGCAGGACGTGCCCGGCGAGCACCGCGCCAACCTGCGCCGCATCATCGTGACGCAGGGCGACACCGAGCCCGCATCGGTGGAGCAGCAGCGCCACCTGGGCCTGACCGCGCCCAGCATGTACGACCTGCGCAACCTGTTCCAGATCAACGTGGAAGAGGGCCGCCACCTGTGGGCCATGGTCTACCTGCTGCACAAGCACTTCGGCCGCGACGGCCGCGAAGAAGCCGAGGCGCTGCTGCAACGCACCTCGGGCGACGAGAACAATCCGCGCATCCTGGGCGCCTTCAACGAGCGCACGCCCGACTGGCTTGCGTTCTTCATGTTCACGTACTTCACCGACCGCGACGGCAAGTTCCAGCTGTCGGCGCTGGCCGAGAGCGCCTTCGATCCGCTGGCGCGCACCACGAAGTTCATGCTGACCGAGGAAGCGCACCACATGTTCGTGGGCGAGAGCGGCGTGTCGCGCGTCATCGCGCGCACCGCGCAGGTCATGAACGAACTCAAGACCGACGACCCGCAGAAGGTGCGCGCCGCCGGCGCCATCGACCTGGGCACCATCCAGCGCTACCTGAACTTCCACTACAGCGTGACCATCGACCTGTTCGGCGCCGACCAGTCGAGCAACGCCGCCATCTTCTACAGCTCGGGCCTGAAGGGCCGCTACGAGGAAGGCAAGCGCACCGACGACCACGTGCTCAAGGGCCAGACCTACAAGGTGCTCGAGGTGAAGGACGGCCAGCTCGTCGAGAAGGACGTGCCGATGCTCAACGCGCTCAACGAAGTGCTGCGCGACGACTTCATCAAGGACTCGGTGGCCGGCGTGGGCCGCTGGAACAAGGTGCTGGAAAAGGCCGGCATCCCGACCCGCCTGGTGGTGCCGCACAAGGCCTTCAACCGCCAGATCGGCGCGCTGGCCGGCATCAAGATGTCGCCCGAAGGCCGCGTGGTGAACGACATGGAATGGGCCGCCAAGCGCGACGAGTGGTTGCCCAGTGCCGAAGACTTCGCTTTCGTGGCATCGTTGATGGGCCGCGTGGTGGAGCCGGGCAAGTTTGCCGGCTGGATCTCGCCGCCGGTGATGGGCATCAACAGGCAGCCGGTCGATTTCGAGTACGTGCGTTTCGGCTGATTGGTATTTGGGTATTGCTCCTTCCCCCGCTGGGGGAAGGCTGGGATGGGGGCAAGCGGCGCGACCACGACAAACGCCGCATGCCCCCACCCAACCCTCCCCCAGAGGGGGAGGGCTCTAGGAGAACAACATGGACATGGCCGTCGAAGCCGGAGTCATCAAGCAGCACCTGATCGACCCCGAGATCTGCATCCGCTGCAACACCTGCGAGGCCACCTGCCCCGTCAACGCGATCACGCACGACGACAACAACTACGTCGTGCGTGCCGACATCTGCAACGGCTGCATGGCCTGCATCTCGCCGTGCCCCACGGGCTCGATCGACAACTGGCGCACCATGCCGCTGGTGCGCGCGTATTCCATCGAGGAGCAGTTCACCTGGGAGTCGCTGCCCGCGGAGCTCTCGCCCGAAGAGCTGGAAGCGGCCGGCGTTGCTGCAAATGCGGAAGCCGCCGCTCCCGCCCAGACGCAGGCGCAAGCCCAGACCCAGGCCGCGGTCGAAACGCTCGAGCCCGCCTTCAATTCCGCGCAATACGGCGCCACCGTGCCGCCCTGGTCGGCCGCGCATGCCTACACCAACCTCTTTCCGCCGAAGACGCCGACCACCGCCACCGTGGTGGGCAACTTCAACTGCACCGAGGCCGGCTTCGACAGCGAGACGCACCACATCGTGCTCGACTTCGGCGTGGTGCCTTTCCCGGTGCTCGAGGGCCAGTCGATCGGCATCGTGCCGCCCGGCACCGACGCCATGGGCAAGCGCCACCATGCGCGCCAGTACTCGGTGGCCAGCCCGCGCAACGGCGAGCGGCCCGGCTACAACAACGTCTCGCTCACCGTGAAGCGCGTCACCGAAGACCACGACGGCACGCCCGTGCGCGGCGTGTGCTCGAACTACGTGTGCGACCTGAAGGTGGGCGACACGGTGCAGGTGGTGGGGCCCTTCGGCTCCTCGTTCCTGATGCCGAACCACCCCAAGTCGCACATCGTGATGATCTGCACCGGTACCGGCAGCGCGCCCATGCGCGCCATGACCGAGTGGCGCCGCCGGCTGCGCAAGAGCGGCAAGTTCGAGGGCGGCAAGCTGCTGCTGTTCTTCGGCGCGCGCACGCAGCAGGAGCTGCCGTACTTCGGCCCGCTGCAATCGCTGCCCAAGGACTTCATCGACATCAACCTCGCGTTCTCGCGCACGCCGGGGCAACCCAAGCGCTACGTGCAGGACCTGATGCGCGAGCGCGCCGCCGACCTGGCCGCGCTGCTGAAGGACGGCGCCAGCCACTTCTACGTGTGCGGCCTCAAGAGCATGGAAGAAGGCGTGGTGCTCGCACTGCGCGACGTGGCGAAGGACGCCGGGCTCGATTGGGACACGGTGGGCGCCGCCCTGAAGCGCGAAGGCCGCCTGCACCTCGAAACCTACTGAGCCGCGGCGAATGAAGTTCGCCGACTTCCACGCGGGCCAGGTCATCGAGGCCGGGCCCTATGTGCTCTCCGAGGCCGAGCTTCTGCAGTTCGCGCGGGCCTACGACCCGCAGTGGTTCCACGTCGACGCGGAAGCGGCGGCCGACAGTCCCTTCGGCGGACTCATCGCGAGCGGCTGGCACACCTGCTCCATCGCAATGAAGCTGGTGGTGGAGGCTGCGCTCGCCGGTTCGGAGTCCTTCGCATCGCCGGGGCTGGAGCATGTGCGCTGGCCCAACCCGGTGCGCCCCAGTGATGCATTGCGGCTGGTGGCCGACGTGATCGAGGTGCGCCGCTCCGAGAAGCGCCCGACGCTCGGCATCCTGCGCTGGCGCTGGCGGCTCTTCAACCAGCGCGAGTTGATCGTGCTCGATGCCGAGGTCACGAGCCTGTTCAAGCTCAAACCGGCCGACCAGGCGACAGAAAGAACGTGAAAAGGCCCGCGGCGCTCCGGCGCCGCGGGCCTTTCTCATCGGGCTGAGTCGCGGTTACTTCTTGATGTCGACTGCGCCCGAGCCCTGGGCCTTGCCGTGCGCCTTCGCGCCCACAGCAGGCGCCTTCACCGCGCTGCCGGCCGAGCCGACCGCACCGGTCGCGCCATCCAGGGTGCCTCCGACGGTATTGGTCACGCCGCCCACGGCGTTGGTTGCTCCGCCGACTGTATTCGTGGCTCCGCCGACGGCGCCTGTCGCGCCGCCCAGCACGCCGCCGACCGCATTGCCGACCGTGCCTGTTGCGCCGGTTGCACCCGTCGCCGCGCCACCGGCGTTCGTGTTCGCGCCGGCCCCTGCGTTGGCGCCGGTCGCGGCACCTGCGCCGCCGCGTGTGCCCGTGGTGGAGCCCGAGGCATTCACGTCGGCATTGACCCCGACGCCGACCCCGACGCCTTGCGCCTGGGCAACGCCGCCGATGGCCAGCAGACCTGCGAGCAGGGTGCCGAGGACGATGCGGTTGTGTTGATGCTGTTGCTTCATGGGTGACTGTTCCTTTCGTAGCGTGGTCACGGTTTCCTGGACCGATCGGGTTCGATCGATCCGGGTGCAACCATGGCCGAGCCGCGATCTGTCGCCATGTGCGCCAGGTTCGCCTGCACGCGTGGGAACCGGCCGTCGGCGGAAACGGGGGCTCGTGCGTTAGGGCGCCGGATCGACGTTGAGGGTGCGAAGGCGCTATTTGCGCGCGGAAGACATCTGTTGGATCCCGTTATCACATTCGGAAACATTCGCTGGCCCCCGCGGTCCTGGGCAGAAGCGGAGTGCCAGCGCCCCGGGGCGCACCTCTGACGCTGCGTCCCCCGTTGTCTAGCCGAAGCACGGGCGTGCTGATTGGAGGCGTCGATGGCGCGACACCTTGCCGGAGCGCTTGGTCCAGCTGTCGAGCCTCCGTGTTCCTGCCGCTCTTGTAGTCGTCGGCTCAGTGCGTCGCGACGACGAAGCGGACATCGGCAAGCCCGCAAGACCCTCCGCCGTGCCATGTCAAACACACGCAACTAATAATGTTGCATGAAACGAGACAGCAAGCTTTCCGCCGTCCTCCACGTGCTGCTGCACATGGCCGAGATGAAGACGCCCGTCACCTCCGAGTCGCTCGCGGCGGCGATGCAGACCAACCCGGTGGTCGTACGCCGGCTCATGGCCGGCTTGCGGCAGGCGGGGTTCGTGAGTTCGGCCAAGGGGCATGGCGGCGGGTGGGTGCTGTCGTGCACCCTGTCGGCGGTGACGCTGGGCGACATCCACAACGCGGTGGGCGCGCCCGCGCTGCTGGCCATGGGCAACCGCACCGAGAGCCCGGGCTGCATCGTCGAGCAGGCGGTGAACGCGGCGCTCGACGGTGTGTGCGACGAGGCCGAGGCGCTGCTGCTCAGGCGCTTCAACAGCATCACGCTGGCCGATCTTTCCAGGGACTTTCATCGCCGCATGACGGGCGGCGGCTTCACATCGAAGGACATCGAACATGCGACATGACGCTCTGATCGTGGGCGGCAGCTTTGCCGGCCTTTCCGCTGCCATGCAGCTTGCCCGGGCGCGACGCAAGGTCTGCGTCGTCGACACCGGCGCGCCGCGCAACCGCTTCGCCGCCGAATCGCACGGCTTCTTCGGGCAGGACGGCGTGCCGCCCCTGAAGATGATTGCAGACGCGCGCGAGAAGCTGCTCGCGTACCCGAGCGTCGAGTTCGTCGAGGCCGCAGTGGTGGATGCGCGCGCCGATGAGGCTGGTGGATTCGTCGTGTCGCTCAGCAGCGGCGAGCGCCGCTCGGCCGGCAAGCTGCTGCTCTCCTATGGCGTGCAGGACGGCCTGCCCGAGCTTCCCGGCCTTGGCGAACGCTGGGGTGCGAGCGTGCTGCACTGTCCCTATTGCCACGGCTACGAATTCGGCGGGCGCCGGCTGGGCGTGCTCTATCACCACGGGGTGCAGCCGCAGGACCACGCGCTGCTGATCGCCGAATGGGGCCCGACCACGCTCTTCCTCGACGGCGGCGAAGGGCCCGATGCCGAGGCGCGCGCGAGGCTGCAGGCGCGCGGCGTCGCCATCGAGCCCGGCCGCATCGGCGGCCTGGAAGGCGATGCGCTCGACCTCGCCGGCGTGCGCATCGACGATGGCAGGCTGGTGCCGATCGACGCGCTCTACGTGACGCCGCGCACGCGCCCCGCAAGCCCCCTGGCCGAGCGGCTGGGCTGCGCCTTCGACGACGGCCCGCTGGGCAAGGTGCTGCGCGTCGATGCGATGAAGATGACGACCGTGCCCGGCGTCTACGGCGCGGGCGATCTCGCGATGATGTTCTCCAATGCCACCCTGGCGTCGGCGGACGGGCTAATGGCTGGTGTTTCGATGCACCGGTCGATGGTCTTCGACGCCTGAAAGGCAGAAAAAGAACTTTTTTCGCGGAATCGGGAAAATCGGCTCCAAATCACCCTATAATCTGAGGCTCACGCGGGAATAGCTCAGTTGGTAGAGCGCAACCTTGCCAAGGTTGAGGTCGAGAGTTCGAGACTCTTTTCCCGCTCCAAATTGCAAAAAGGCCACCTCATCAGGTGGCCTTTTTCTTTGGTGCGCCGATTTAGCCTTTCGCCGCCAACACCGTCCCCCGACTCTCCCCGAACCCGATGCGCGCATGCCCCGGCTTCTCGCACCAGCCGCGCAGCAGCACCGCGTCGCCGTCTTCCAGGAAGCCGCGCTGCTCGCCATTGGCCAGCGCCACCGGGCTTTGCCCAGCGCGCGCCAGCTCGATGATCGCGCCGGCTTCGCCCTCGCCGGGGCCGGAGATCGTGCCGCTGCCGAACAGGTCGCCCGGGTTCAGGCTGCAGCCGCCCATGGTGTGGTGCGTCACCATCTGCGCGACGGTCCAGTACTGGTGCCTGAAGCTGGTCGATGACAGCCGCGACGGTCCGGTCTTTTCCTTGCGGGCTTTCTCGCTTTCGAGCCACACCTCCAGCCGGATGTCGATCGCGCCGCTCTCGCGGTTCGCTGCATGCTCCAGGTAGGGCAGCGGCTGGGGTTCGTTCGACGGGCGCGTCCATGCCTGCCGATAGGGCGCGAGCGCTTCCATGGTCACGATCCACGGCGAGATCGTGGTCGCGAAGTTCTTCGCAAGGAAGGGCCCGAGCGGCGCCATCTCCCAGAACTGGATGTCGCGCGCCGACCAGTCGTTGAGCAGGCAGATGCCGAAGATGTGTTCTTCCGCGCGTTCGAGCGGAATCGCATCGCCCTGCGCGTTGCCCTTGCCGATCCATACGCCGAGCTCCAGCTCGTAGTCGAGCCGCGCACAGGCCTGGTAAGTGGGCGCCTTCGCGCCAGGAGCCATCGCCTGTCCCATCGGCCGGTGGAAGCGCTGGCCGCTCACGCCGATGGTCGACACGCGCCCGTGGTACGCGATCGGGATCCAGCGGAAGTTGGGCGTCACGTCGCCATCGGGGTTCATCAGGCGGCTGATGTTCAGCGCGTGGTCGATCGAGGTGTAGAAGTCGGTGTAGTCGCCGATGCGCGCGGGCACGGTGTATTCGACGTCGGCCTGCGGCACGAGGCATTCGCGCACGGCCTGCACCGCGGCGATGGGCGAGTCGTTCTTCAGCAACTCGAAAAGCGCGTGGCGCAGCGCTTTCCAAGCGCCGTTGCCGAGCGAGAAGAAGTCGTTGAGCGCCGGCAGCGCGGCGGCGTTCGCGGCGTCGAGCGCTAGGCCGTCGAGCTGCTGCTTCGTGACCAGCGCCGCCAGGTCCAGCACCTGGTCGCCGATCGCGACGCCGCCGCGGAACGCCTCGGCGCTTCCGGCGCGGCGGAACACCGCATGCGGCAGGTTCTGGATGGGGAAGTCGCTGTCCGGCGCATTGGCCGATTCGACCCAGCTGCGCGCGTGAACGTCGTGCGTGTGGTTGAGTTTGATGGTCATCGGCGCAACCTCACGCCGAAGCCATCAGCGCATCGTCGAAGATCGCGACCGCGCGCGTCCAGCCGGCCGAAGCGCCGCGGATCTTGTGCGGGAAGCAGCTGATGTAGAAGCCCGTGGGCGGCAGCACTTCCAGGTTGTGCAGCTTCTCGATGTGGCAGTAGCCGATGTCGCGGCCGGCCTTGTGGCCTTCCCAGATCAGCGAGGCGTCCTGCGTCTCGCCGTACTTCTTCGCGGTGTGCACGAAGGGCGCGTCCCAGCTCCATGCGTCGGTGCCCGTGAGGCGCACGCCGCGCTCCAGCAGGTACATCGTCGCCTCGTAGCCCATGCCCGCGCCGGCCGACACGTAGTCGGGGTTGCCGTAGCGGGAGCCGGCGCGCGTGTTGACCACCACGATCTCCAGCGGGCTCAGCGTGTGGCCGATGCGCTTGAGCTCGGCCTCGACGTCGGCGGCCGTCACCACGTAGCCGTCGGCGAAGTGGCGGAAGTCGAGCTTCACGCCGGGCTGGAAACACCATTCGAGCGGCACGTCGTGAATCGCGATGGCGGGCTTCTTCTCGCCCAGCGCCTTGTCCATGGTCGAGTGGAAGTGATAGGGCGCATCGAGGTGCGTGCCGTTGTGCGTCGACAGTTGCACCAGCTCGACCGCCCAGCCTTCGCCGTCGGGCAGGTCTTCCTTCTTCAGGCCGGGAAAGAAGGGCTCGATCTGTTCGTAGGTCTGCTCGTGCGTGAAGTACTGGATCTTCGGCGCGAAGGCCGGCGGGTCGGAGAGCACGTCGTTTTCGAGAAAGATCGAGAGGTCGACGAATTTGCGTGGCATGGGAACTCCTTGTGGGTGTACGTTTTGGAGAAGACGGAGGATTCAGGGACGCTGCCAACGCAGCAGCCGTTGTTCGGCAAAGGCCAACAGCGCATTGCTCGCGAAGCCGATCAGCCCCAGCAGCACGATGCCCGCGAACAGGTCGCTCGCCCGGAAGGCGCGCGCGGCCAGCAGGATGGCCTGCCCCAGGCCGCTTTGCGAGGCGATCATCTCGCCCACCACCGCGACGATCAGCGCGATGGTCAGCGCGAGCCGCATGCCGGCCAGGATGTCGGGCATCGCGTTGGGCAGGCCCATCTTCCAGATGTACGCCGCGCGCGACATCTGCAGGCAGCGCGCCACTTCCGAAAGGCGCGGCTCCACGGCCGCGAAGCCGTGCACCGTGGCGAGCAGCACCGGCCACATCGCGCCGAATGCCACCACGAAGAGCACCATGCCCGGGTTCAGCCCGAAGATGGAGATGGCCAGCGGCAGCAGCGCGGAGGCGGGCAGGGGGCGGATGAACTCGAGCGTGGGCTGCACCCATGCGCGCACCGATGGCGACACGCCTATGGCCGCGCCCAGCAGCACGCCGAAGAGCGAGGCCAGCAGCCAGCCTTCGATCATGCGGCCCACGGTTGCGCGTGTGAAGGCCAGCAGCTCGCCGTTGCCGTCGCCGCCAGAAAGATTCAGCCCCTCGAGCAGGCTCTGGATGGTGGCCTGCGGCGTCGGCAGGAACACGCGGCTCACCCAGCCGGCGTTGCTCGCGATCCACCACAGCGCGACGAGCGAGAGCAGCACGCCCAGCGAGCCGACCCTGTAGAGGCCGATGCGGCTGTCGTTCATGACGGCACCCCCATGCGCCGCGACACCACGCGCTGCAGCATCAGCATGCCCGCGTTGACTGCGAATCCCACGATGCCGATCCAGCCCAGCCAGGCCAGCATCAGCGCCGGGTCGAAGCTCTGCTGCGCGATCATCATCGCGTAGCCCATGCCATTGGGGTTGGCCGCAATCTCCACGGTCACCGCCACCACCAGCGCCACCGCCACGCCAAGCCGCAATGCGACGAAGAGGCGCGGCACGATGGCCGGCAGCACGATCTTGAAGGCCCGCTCTCGCGCCGAAAGCCCCAGCACGCGGCTGACTTCGAGCAGCCGGGGCTCCACCTGCTGCACCGCCGCCTGCACCAGCACCAGCAGCGGCCAGAAGGTGGCGAAGGCGACGATGGCCAGTTCCATGCGCACGCCGAAGCCGAAGCCCAGCATCGCGAGCGGAATCAGCGCGACCGAAGGCACGGGCCGAAGCACTTCGATGGAAACCGAGCCGAGCTGCGCCGCACGGCGCGAGAGGCCGAGCGCCACGCCCAGTGCGATGCCGAGCACCGCGCCCAGCAGCAGCCCGAGCGCGGCGGTGCCCAGCGTGAAGCCGGTGGCCGTCCAGAGCGAGCCGTCGATGGCCGCGCCGGCCAAAGCCTTCGCCGCAGCGCTGGGCGGCGCGAGCGCATCGCTGCCAAGGGCCGCCGCGCGCCGCGCGTACCACTCGAAGGCGCCGACCAGCACCACGGGAAACACCCACGGCCGCAGCCAGCGCAAGAGGCGGCCGTTAGTCATGGCCCTGCTCGATGAAGGCGAAGAGTTCGCGGCGCAGGTGCAGGTATTCCGGATGCTCCTTGGTCGAGAGCTGGTCGCGCGGGCGCGGGATCTTCACGTCGATCATCCGCGCGAGGCTGGGCCGGCCCGGCCCCGGGTTGGCCTGCAGCGCGATCACGCGGTCGCCGAGGTAGATGGCCTCCTCCAGGTCGTGCGTGACGAAGAGGACGGTGAGCCCGTCCTCGCGCACCAGCCGCGCGAGCTCGTCCTGCAGGCTCTGGCGCGTGAGCGCATCGAGCGCGCCGAAGGGCTCGTCCATCATCATCAGCTCGGGCTTCTGCGCGAGGCAGCGGGCGATCTGCGCGCGCTGCTGCATGCCGCCCGACAGCTGCACCGGAAACTTGTGCGCATGCTTCGCGAGGCCGACCTTGCCGAGCACGTCGGCGATGCGCGGTGCACGCTGCGCGGCGGGCACGCCGGCCGCTTCGAGCGCGAGGCTCACGTTGCCCTCCACCGTGCGCCAGGGCAGCAGCGCGCGTCCGTAGTCCTGGAACACGAAGGCCACTTCGCGCGAGGGCTCGGTCATCTTCACGCCGTTGCGCCGCACCTCGCCCGCGCTGGCCGTGACCAGCCCGCTGGCCGCGCGCAGCAGCGTGGTCTTGCCGCAGCCGCTGGGGCCGACGATGCAGACGAACTCGCCGCGCGCCACGTCGAACGAGGTGGGCGAAAGAATCTCGCGCCCGCCGAGGCGGATGGTCACGCCGTCGAAGCGCAGGAAGGGCACGGCCTGCGCCGCGGTGCCGGCCGGTGCGTGATAGGCGCCCGGCTGCAATGCAGCGCGCGCGGTGAGCGGGGCGGGTGCTGCGATCACTTCGCCACCAGCTTCGCCACGTCGATGTTCGTCTTGAGCATCTCCTGCTCCTTCATCAGCCCGGTCCAGTAGGAAAGCTGCTTGTCGGTCACCACGGGCCCGGGCGGCGAGACCTGCACCTTGGCGAGCACTTCGGGCGGCAGCTTGATGTATTTGCCGATCGATGCGCGCACCTTGGCGTCGTTCTTCGGCTGCTGCATGAACGCGGCCGCTTCGACCAGCGACTCGCGGAAGGCGCGCGCCGCCGCCGGGTTCTTCGCCACCCACTCGCGCTTGGCCGCGTGCACGATGGTCTGGTTGTTCTCGGGCAGGAAGGTCGAGTAGTACGAGGCCACGTAGCCCGCGCCGCTCTCGGTGATGCGGCTCATGAACGGGTCGGCCGACACCACCGCGTCGACCGAGCCGCCGCGCAGCAGGTCGGCGTGCTGCGGGAATGCGGCCTCGACGAAGTTGACCTTGCGGTAGTCCACGCCGCTGTCCTTCAGCCATGCGCGGAAGGTCACGTGCAGGAAGGCGCCCAGGCCCGGCACGCCGATTTTCTTGCCCACGCAGTCCTGCGCGCTCTTGATGCCCGAGCCCGCGCGCGCCACCAGGCCGAAGCCGGTGATCGTCTTCGAGGTGAGTCCGCCGCCGGCCACCAGCACCAGGTCGAGGCCGCCGTCCACCGCCTGCAGGAACACCGAGGGCGTGGGGCCGCCGATCTGCAGCGAATCGGACTGCAGCGCCGCCGGGATGGTCGAGTTCAGCGGAATGAACTTCAGCTCCACGTCGAGGCTGCGCTTCTTGAAGTAGCCCTCCTCGGCGGCCACGAACACCGATGCGAAGTCGGTGACGGCCGTGTAGCCGAACACGATTTTCGTGGTGGACTGTGCGCGCGAAGGCAGCGCCGCGGCAGCCGACGCCGCGGCGAGCGCCGACAGCAGGGTGCGTCGTTTCATCATGTCTTCTGTCTCCTGGGGGTGGTTTTCTTCTGCGATGGCTTGGCGGCCTTCGGGCGCGGCAGCGCGGCGCGCAGGCCGCCGACAATGAAGTTCACCAGCATCGGTGCCACGGCCGGGTCGGCGCGCGTGTTCTCGCCGCGCGAGAGCCGTTCGATGCGGCTGTCGTTCAGGTGGTGCAGCAGCGAGCCCAGCGCGAACTGATAGCCCCAGGCGGCCTGGCTGCGCGTGGCGTGCGGCATCGCAAGGTGCAGCGCGTCGATGTAGGCCTCGGCCAGCGGATCGAAGTAGGCGCGCAGCACGCGGTCGGCTTCCTCGGTGGCGTGGTAGAGCTCGCGCGCCACCAGCAGCGCGTAGTACTCGCCCTCGGCGCTCGCGCGCAGCGCCAGCACGGGCGCGGTGAAGGCGTCGATGATGCGCGGCAGCGTGCGCGCGTCGTCGGGGTCGATGTCGACCGCGGCCAGGCCCGCCAGCCGCGCCTCGATGGAATGGCCCCAGTGCTCGAAGATCGCGTGGAAGAGCTCGTGCTTCTGGCCGTAGTAGTAGCCCACCAGCGCCAGCGGCACGCCGGCCTCCTCGGCGATCTGGCGGATCGTCACCGCGTGGTAGCCATGCTGCGAAAAAAGCTTCTCGGCCGCCAGCAGGATCGCCTGCTTGCGGTCGGGCCGCGCAGTCTCGATGGCGACTGCGGCGGCTGCCTGTGCCGGTGCGCGCGAGACCTGGCGCTTTGCGGTGGGTGTGCGGGTACTCATCGGGGGCGTATTGAACGCTTGTACAAAAACATTGAACACGCGTACAAACCCTGAGGTCAACCCTCATTGAGCACGGTCGTTCGCGGCGCTACGCTCGTGCAATGCCCGCTCCCAACATCCCCCAGATCCGCCTCTACCAGGACTGGCTGCGCGAGACGCGCGGCCTCGCATTCGACAGCTACGACGCGCTGTGGCGCTGGTCCGTCACCGAGCTCGACGCCTTCTGGCAGAGCATCTGGGACTACGCCCGCATCGAGTCGCCCACGCCGCACACCGCGGTGCTCGCCGAATCGCGCATGCCCGGCGCACGCTGGTTCCCCGGCGCGCAGGTCAACTACGCGCGCGAGGTGCTGCGCCACGTCGATGCGGCCCATGCGGCAGCCATGCCCGCCATCGTGAGCGACAACGAACTGGGCCAGGTGCGCGAGATGTCGTGGCCCGAGATGCGCCGGCAGGTCGCGTCGGTGGCACTCACGCTGAAGTCGCTGGGCGTGAAGCGCGGCGACCGCGTCGCGGCCTACATGCCCAACGTGCCCGAGACCATGGTGGCCTTTCTCGCATGCTCCAGCATCGGCGCGATCTGGAGCGTGTGTGCGCCCGACATGGGCACGGCCGCGGTGGCCGACCGCTTCAGGCAGATCGAGCCGAAGGTGCTGATCGCCGTCGACGGCGTGCACTACGGCGGCAAGCCGCTGGACCGCAGCGCGGTGCTTCGGGAGCTGCGCGGGCAGCTGCCCAGCGTGCAGAAGCTGCTGCTGGTGAAGTCGCCCCATGCGGCAGATGCGGCCGATGCGGCCGATGCGGCCGATGCGGCCGATGCGGCCGATGCGGTGCCGCACGATGTCGAATGGACGCAGGCCATCGCGCGCGACGATGGCGAGGTCGCCGCCTTCGAGCCCGAATGGCTGCCCTTCGACCACCCGATCTGGATCGTCTATTCGAGCGGCACCACCGGCCTGCCCAAGCCCATCGTGCACGGGCAGGGCGGCATCATCCTCACGATGCACGCCTGCGGGCTGCACAACGACGTGGGCGCGAGCTACGGTGCCAACAACTTCGGCGAGCGCTACCACTGGTACAGCTCCACCGGCTGGGTCATGTGGAACTCGCAGCTCTCGGGCATGGCCTTCGGCGCCACCATCTGCATCTACGACGGCAATCCGGCGGGCAGCAAGGAGAAGCCCGACTGGGGCGTGTTGTGGCGCTTCGTGGCGCGCCACAAGGTCACCTTCTTCGGCGCGGGCGCGGCCTACTTCACCAACTGCATGAAGGCCGGCCTCGTCGCGAAGGAGTGCGGCGACCTCTCGCGCGTGCGCGCGCTGGGCAGCACCGGCTCGCCGCTGCCCGAGGAGGTGCAGCGCTGGGGCTCGAAGCAGATCCTCGACGCGGGCTCGAAGGAGGTGTGGTGGTGCAACATCTCCGGCGGCACCGACTTCTGCGGCGCCTTCGTCGGCGGCAACCGCGACCTGCCCGAAGTGCCCGGGCAGATGCAGTGCCGCGAGCTCGGCCACGCGGTCGAGGCCTGGAACGAACAGGGCCAGCCCGTCATCGGCGAAGTGGGCGAGCTGGTGTGCACCAAGGCCATTCCGTCGATGCCGCTGTACTTCTGGGGCGACGAGGGCAACGCGCGCTACCTCTCGAGCTACTTCGACACCTACCCCGGCGTCTGGCGCCACGGCGACTGGATCAGGATCGGCGAGGACGGCGGCTGCATCATTTACGGCCGCAGCGACGCCACGATCAACCGCCAGGGCCTGCGCATGGGCACCAGCGAGATCTACAGCGCGGTCGAGGGCCTGCCCGAGGTGCTCGACTCCATGGTGGTCGACCTCGAATACCTGGGCCGCGACAGCTACATGCCGCTGTTCGTGGTGCTGCGCCCCGGCGTGGCGCTTGACGGCGCCATGCGCGCGAAGATCGACAACGCCATCAAGACATCGCTGTCGCCGCGCTTCGTGCCCAACGACATCTTCCAGGTAGCCGAGATACCGCGCACGCTCTCGGGCAAGAAGCAGGAGCTGCCGATCAAGAAGCTGCTGCTGGGCCAGCCGATAGAGAAGGTGGTCAACCGCGAGGCCATGGCCAACCCCGGCAGTCTCGACTGGTACGTGGCTTTTGCCGCGCAGCGTGCGCAGACCGCCTCCGCATAATGGGTCGCATGAAAAGACGAACCAGCCTCCTCATGTTCTCCGCCATCGCGGGTGCCTCGCTGCTGAGTGCGTGCGCCATGCCTTCATCGCCGTCGGCGGGCGGCAGTGCGGCGCAGCTGCGCGTGACCGGCACGGTCACCTACCGCGAACGCATCGCGCTCGACCCCGCGGCCGACATCGTGGTGCAGCTGCTCGACGTGTCGCTCATGGATGCGCCTTCGAAGGTGCTCGCCGAGCAGCGCATCAAGGCCAATGGCAGGCAGGTGCCCTTCGCCTACGAGCTGAAGGTGGATGCGGCGCGCATCGACCCGCGCATGCGCTATGCGGTGGCGGCGCGGATCACGCGTGGCGAGCAGCTCCTCTTCATCAACGACACGCAGTACCCGGTGCTCACGCAAGGCGGTGCCACCCGCGCGGACCTCGTGCTGGTGCGCGTCACCCAGGCGCCGCGCTAGGCCCGGTCACGACATCACCAACTCGTAGAGCACCATGCGCGTCTGCCGGCCGCGCAGTTCTACCCGCTCCTCGATGCGCCGCGTATGCAGCCGGCCGCCGAGGCCCGCGAAGGTGGTTTCTGACATCAGCGCCAGGGTGCCCAGTTGCTTGTTGATGCCCTCGATCCGGCTCGCCACGTTGATCGCATCGCCGAACGCGGTGTATGAGAGCCGGTCGTTCGAGCCCAGCACCCCGGCGATCACCGTGCCCGTGTGGATGCCCATGCGGGTGCGGAACTCGGGCAGGCCGCGTTCGGCCCACCTGCGGTTGAGCTCGTCCATCTCCACGTGCAGTTCGAGCGCGGCCAGGCAGGCCTTGTACTCCGCGTCCTTCAGGTCCGAAGGGGCGCCCCACAGCACCATGATGCCGTCGCCGATGAACTTGTCGACCACGCCGCCGTGCCGCGCGAACACGCCGGTCGCGAGGTTGAAGTATTCGGTGAGCATGCCCACCAGCACGTCGGCGTCCAGCGATTCCGAGATCGAGGTGAAGCCCTCCACGTCGGTGAACATCACCGTCACGCGCCGCGGCGAGCCGGAGGGCCCCAGCGCGTGGCCTTCGTCGATCAGCTGGTTGATGATGTCCACCGGCACGAACTTGCTGAAGGCCTTGAGGCTGCGCGCCGAGTCGTCCAGGGCCTGGTCGAGATGCTGGATCTCGAGCACGCGGCTCGGCTCGCGTGGCAGGTTGTCGAGCTCCAGCAGGCCGATGCGCCGCGCGATGTGCGAGAGGTTCTCCACCGGCGCGGTCACCAGCTTCGACAGCTTCAGCGACATGAACAGCGCGACCGCGAGGAAGGTCACCGCCAGCCCCAGGCCCCACAGCACCGCGCGATGCAGGTCGCCCAGCAGCATGTCCTCGGGCACCCAGCTCACGAGCTGCCAGCCGGTGCTGGGAATGCGCGATGTCTGCACGAGGTAGCGGCGGCCTTCGTAGCTGAATGAGAACGCGGTGTCGCTGCCTCCCCCCGCGGTGCCGGCCGTCACCATGTGCGCATGCAGCGCGCCGAGCACGCCGCTGGGCGGCTCCAGCTTGTGCAGCACGCCGGGCAAGTCGCTGCGCGCAAGCACGTGGAAATCGGCGCTCAGCAGCGCGCTGTCGCCGTAGCCGTCGCTGCTGAACTGGCGCACGAACTCCGAGAGCCGCCCGAGCGACACGTCGCCCGCCACCACCAGCGCCTGCGGGCTGTTGTCCGGATAGCGGCGCTGGCTCGGCAGCGCGTAGGTCACGCCGAGCTCCTGCGCGGCGGCGAACACGTAGGGCTGCGTCCAGACCGGCCCGCCCGCCTTGCGGGCTTGGAGGAACCAGCCGCGCTGCGTCGGGTTGTAGTCGGTGCGCAGGGATGCGATGTGCTGCGTGGCGTAGCGCTGCTGGGCGTCGGCCTCGGCGTCCAGCGGCAGCTTGTATTGCCAGGTCTCGGTGGTGAAGCCGTCGCCGAGCTCGATGTGGCGCATGGCCGGCACGGGGTAGCGCAGGGCCATCAGCATCCGGCCCTTCTCGTTGCTCACGTAGATGCTGTCGAGCTCGGGCGACTGCTGCAGCAGCGTCCAGAGCAGCTCCGCCGTTCGTTCCGATTGCTCGCCCGCCGGCTGCAGGCTGGGTGCGGTGCCTACCGCGTTGATGACCGACTCCGCCTTGTGCAGGAAGGCCAGCACCTTGTCTTCGGTGCGGTCGTGGTTGGACTTGTGCGCCGACACGCCGATGCGCGACACGAGCCTCTGCGAGCCCCAGTAGCCCAGCGACACCAGCAGCAGCGACTGCGCCAGCGCCACCGCGCTCACGATGGTGCCCACGTCGACCCTGAAGCGCCGCGAGCGCCCCGCGGGTGTGACGAGCGCGGCCGCGGACGGCGACGCGCCCCTGGCGGATTCGATCGACGGCTTTCCCGCCGCTTCCGGATTCCCGGACGAGTTCTTGTTCATACAGCTCCCTGGCGACCACTCGACGCGCCCGCTGCACCCAGGCCGCGGGCCGGCTTCCGCCAGGCCCACGGCCCCGATCGTGGTGCCGGAGTCCGTGGCTGCGCGGAAGCGGCCGTGATTTTCGCTCCACTTCGGCCTGCCGTGCGGTACTGCCCAGTCCCACGATGCCACGGCCCTGTATAGACCGGTGCCGGAGAACTGCCGGGGAAACTGCAGGAGGGCGGCGCGTCAGCCTGCGTCGTGGAAGATGATGCCCAGCGTATGCCTGCGCCCCGATCGCACGCGGCTCACGCCGTGGCGCATCGTCACGCGGTAGCTGCCGCGCGTGCCGGCCACGGGCCTCTGGTTGACCGCGAAGATCACCGCCTCGCCCTGCGTGAGCGACACCACCTCCGCGCGCGACTGCATGCGCGGGCGCTGCTCGGTCAGCACGAACTCGCCGCCGGTGAAGTCGCGGCCCGGCTCGCTCAGCAGCACCGTGAGCTGCAGCGGGAACTGCAGGTCGCCGTACAGGTCCTGGTGCAGGCAGTTGTAGTCGCCCTCGCCGTAGCGCAGCAGCAGCGGGGTGGGGCGCTCCTGGCCTGCCGCATGGCAGCGCGCGAGGTAGGCATCGTGCTGCGCCGGATAGTCGGCCGGCTGGCCCATCGCCGCCGCCCATGCGTTGGCCAGCGGCGCGAGGTGCTCGTAAAGCGCGCTGCGCCAGGCTGCCAGCTTCGGCGGCAGCGGATAGGCGAAGTACTGGTACTCGCCCTGGCCGAAGCCGTGGCGCTGCATCACCACGCGGCTGCGGAAATGGCGGGGGCGGTCGTACATGGCCACGAGCGCCGCGCATTCGGTCGGGGTGAAGAGCGCGGTGCCGGTGGCGGCGCAGCCGCGCGCGGCGATGTCGGCTTCGATGCGGGGCCAGTTGAGCGCTTCGACCAAAGAGGCTGGGGTTGCTGTCATGGCTGCAGTGTTGCCTGTTCCGCGCGTCACGGCTCGCCGTTTCCGGACGCGGCTTTTCGCTCCGGCGCGCATCGCGGGCTTTGCAGGGCCGAGCGCAGGCAAACGGGGGTTTTGAGCGATCATCCGCCCATGGCAAGACAAAAAACCGCTGCGCGCGACAGCGCCCCCGGGCAGTTGGTGCAGGGCCGCCCGGTGGCCGTGCTGGGACGCGGCATGGCGCTGGTCAAGGTCGGCAAGGCGCCGCGTCCGCAGGTGCGGCCCGAGGACAACACCACCGTGCTCATGAAGAAAGCTGCCCGCGCGCTGGGCAAGCCGGGCATCGACAGGTCGGTGGTCTTTCGCGGGCCCAATGCGGCCAAGGTGTACGCCTACTCGGCCTATCCGCCCGACCCGAGCAAGATCGTGCGCGAGGCGGCCGACGGCACCAAGGTGATCGGCCGCATGGTCGACGGCAGGTTCCGCGCGAGCAAGGCGTGAGCAGCCGGCCGCCGAAGCTCGAGAAGCTGCTGGAGCAGACCCAGGGCCCGCGCCCGGTGGCCTTCGTGCTGGCCGGCCACAACGGCTCCGGCAAATCGACGCTCTGGTATTCGCGCCTGGCGCCCTCGCTGCGCCTGCCGCTGGTCAACGCCGACCGGATGATGATGTCCATCCTGCCCGACGCCGACCCCTCCACCGGACACATCCCGCCGTGGGCCCAGCGCCTGCGCGACGACGACGAGCGCTGGCAGATCCTTTCGCAAAAGGGCGTGCGCGCCTTCAAGAGCCTGGTGATGGACCAGCGCATGCCCTTCGCATTCGAGACCGTGTTCTCGCACTGGAAGCCGCTGCCCGGCGGCGGCCACGAGTCGAAGGCCGACGATATTCGCGCGATGCAGGAGGCGGGCTACTTCGTCGTGCTGCTCTTCGTGGGGCTGGTGTCGGTGGACATGTCGGTCTTTCGCGTGAGCACGCGCAGGCAGCAGGGCGGCCACGACGTGGACCGCAGGAAGCTCATCGAGCGCTTTCCCCGTACACAGGCGGCGGTCGGCCACGCCGCGCAGATCGCCAACATGACGCTGATGTTCGACAACAGCCGCTCGGAAAAAGACGCCTTCTCGCTGGTGCGCGCGCAGGCGAAGAAGTCGGTGCTGTTCGATGCGCGAGATCCGCAGTTCGACGTCGACCCGGAGCTGCGTGCCGTGTGCGACCCGTGGCTGGAGAAGGTTGCGGGGCCGTTCAGGCCGCAGCGCGTTTCGCCACCGAAGAAGGCGTCGCCCCCGGCTGCCGCGCCTGCTCCAGCAGCCAGTCGCTGAAGAACTTCAACAGCGGCCGCTGGTCGGCCCGCTCGGGCGTCACGAGGTAGTAATTGCGCTCGCCCGAAAGCGGCCGCGCGCAGGCCACCACCAGTTCGCCGCGCGCGAGTTCGTCGGCCACCAGCATCGTCGGCATCAGCGCCACGCCGAGGCCGTGCGATGCCGCCGCGGCGAGGATGGAGAACAGCTCGTAGCGCGGGCCGCCGCGCGCGTTGGGTGCGTCGATCTGCTGCGCATCGAACCACTGGCGCCAGCCGTCGGGGCGCGTGCTCTGCTGCAGCAGCGGCATCTTCGCGATGGCGGCGGGCGTCACGGCCTTGCCGCGCGGAAGCAGGGCGGGGCTGCACACAGGCACCACGTCCTCGTGCATCAGCAGCAGCGCGCGCGTGCCGGCCCAGTTCTCGACCTGCGCGGGCGTGCCGGCATAGAGCGCGGCGTCGAACTCCGCATCGGCGAAGAGAAAGGGGCGGGTGCGCGTCTCGATGTGCACCACCACGTCGGGCTGCAGCGCCGCGAAGCCCTTCAGGCGCGGCATCAGCCAGCGGGTGGCGAAGGTGGGCACGGCCGCCAGCGAGAGCGAACCGCCTTCGCCCTGGTGCGCCATGGCGTCGAGCGTGTCGCGCTCCATGGCTTCGAGCCGTTTGCTGATCTGCCGCGCATAGGCCGCGCCGCTGGCCGTGAGCGCCACGCCGTGCCGCGTTCGCCGAAAGAGCGCCACGCCCAGGAAGCCTTCGAGCGTGCCGATCTGGCGCGACACCGCGCTCTGCGTAAGGGCGAGCTCCTGCGCGGCGCGCGTGTAGCTCTCGTGGCGCGCGGCGGCGTCGAAGCACACCAGGGTCTGAAGGGGCGGGATCTTGCGGCGCATGTATGCCTCGGCTGTATGTATGGATCCGACGGCTCGTCAATGGAAGAGCCGCCCGAACATCTTGCAAGACATTCTACGAACGCATATCTGGGTGCGGAATCCTCGTTTGCGTCATGGCCGGCGCGTGGCTAGCATCGCCTGATTCCCCTCTTTTCCTTTTCCTCCCCCTTTTCCGGAGACAGCCACATGGCCGCCAAAGCGCAATTCCACTGGGACGACCCCCTTCTTCTCGACCAGCAGCTGACCGACGAAGAACGCATGATCCGCGACGCGGCCAATGCCTACTGTCAGGAGCGCCTCGCGCCCCGTGTGCTCGAAGGCTTCCGCACCGGCGAGACCGACCCCGCCATCTTTCGCGAGATGGGCGCCCTCGGCCTGCTGGGCCCGACCATCCCCGAGCAGTACGGCGGCCCCGGCCTCAACTACGTGGCCTACGGCCTGATCGCCCGCGAAGTCGAGCGCGTCGACTCGGGCTACCGCTCGATGGCCAGCGTGCAGAGCTCGCTGGTGATGGTGCCGATCTTCGAATTCGGCTCCGAGGCGCAGAAGCAGAAGTTCCTGCCCAAGCTCGCCACCGGCGAATGGATCGGCTGCTTCGGCCTGACCGAGCCCGACCACGGCTCCGACCCCGGCAGCATGGCCACGCGCGCCAAGAAGGTTCCCGGCGGCTACTCGCTCACCGGCTCCAAGATGTGGATCAGCAACTCGCCCATCGCCGACGTGTTCGTCGTGTGGGCCAAGGAAGTCAGCGAGAGCGGTGCCGTCGGCCCGATCCGCGGCTTCGTGCTCGAGAAGGGCATGAAGGGCCTGAGCGCTCCCGCCATCCACGGCAAGGTCGGCCTGCGCGCCAGCATCACCGGCGAGATCGTGATGGACGGCGTGTTCTGCCCCGAGGAGAACGCCTTCCCCGAAGTGCAAGGCCTCAAGGGTCCCTTTACCTGCCTCAACAGCGCCCGCTACGGCATCTCGTGGGGCGCGCTCGGCGCCGCCGAAGACTGCTGGCACCGCGCCCGCCAGTACACGCTCGACCGCAAGCAGTTCGGCCGTCCGCTGGCCGCCAACCAGCTCATCCAGAAGAAGCTGGCCGACATGCAGACCGAGATCACGCTGGGCCTGCAGGGCAGCCTGCGCCTGGGCCGCATGAAGGACGAAGGCATCGCCGCGGTGGAGATCACCTCGATCATGAAGCGCAACAACTGCGGCAAGTCGCTCGACATCGCCCGCATGGCGCGCGACATGATGGGCGGCAACGGCATCAGCGACGAGTTCGGCGTGGCCCGCCACCTTGTGAACCTCGAAGTGGTCAACACCTACGAAGGCACGCACGACATCCATGCGCTGATCCTGGGCCGTGCCATCACCGGCATCGCGGCGTTCTCGAACTGATCCGCGCATGACCGCCAAGCCCGCAGCACTCGACGGCATCAAGGTCCTCGACCTCTCCCGCGTGCTCGCGGGCCCGTGGTGCACGCAGATCCTCGCGGACCTGGGCGCCGACGTCGTCAAGATCGAGCGCCCCGGCGTCGGCGACGACACGCGCACCTGGGGCCCGCCCTTCATCAAGGACGCGGACGGCAACGACACCGACCAAGCCAGCTACTTCACCGCCTGCAACCGCAACAAGCGCTCGGTCACCGTCGACATGGCCACGCCCGACGGGCAAGCGCTGCTCAGGCAGATGGCGGCGCAGGCCGACATCGTGGTGGAGAACTTCAAGACCGGCGGCCTGAAGCAGTACGGCCTCGACCACGAGAGCCTGCGCGCCGCCAACCCGCGCCTCATCTACTGCAGCGTGACCGGCTTCGGCCACGACGGCCCGTATGCCGAGCGCGCGGGCTACGACCTGATGATCCAGGCCATGACCGGCATGATGAGCATCACCGGCCGCCCCGACGACGTGCCCGGCGGCGGCCCGCTGCGCGTGGGCGTGGCGCTGACCGACCTGTTCACCGGCGTCTACGCCAGCACCGCCATCCTCGCGGCGCTGCAGGTGCGCGATCGCACCGGCGAGGGCCAGCACATCGACATGGCGCTGCTCGACGTGGGCATGGCCATCCTCGCCAACCAGGCCAGCGCCTTCCTCAACACCGGCAAGGCGCCCGGGCGCCAGGGCAACACGCACCCCAGCCTCGCGCCCTACCAGGACTTCCCGACGCAGGACGGCGCGATGCTGCTGGCCATCGGCAACAACGGCCAGTTCGCGCGCTTCTGCGAAGCGGCCGGCCACCCCGAGTGGGCGACCGACGCGCGCTTCGCCACCAACACGCTGCGCGTGAAACACCGCGGCGTGCTCATTCCGATGATGGAAGAGCTCACGCGCACCCGCACCACGGCCGCCTGGGTCACGCTGCTCGAAGACAAGGCCGTGCCCTGCGGCCCGATCAACGACATCGCGCAGGCCTTCGACGATGCGCAGGTGAAGGCGCGCGGCCTCGCGGTCACGCTGCCGCGCGACGCGGGCGACGGCATCGCCAGCATCACCGGCGTGGCGAGCCCGCTGCGCCTTTCGGCCACGCCGCCCGTGCTGCGCCACGCGCCGCCGGCGCTGGGCCAGCACACGCAGGAGGTGCTGGCGGAGATGGGCATCGACGCAGCCCGCTTCGAGGCCCTGCGTTCGGCCGGCGTCGTCTGAACTGACGAGGCCCGCATGGCGAACCCGATGCGCCAGCCACCGTTCTCGGTGCTGCGCATCGACCACGTCGTGCTGCGCGTGAAGGACGCCGAACGCGCCGTCGCCTTCTACTGCGGCGTGTTGGGCTGCATCGTCGAGAAACGCCGCGACGACCTGGGGCTCGTGCACCTGCGCGCGGGGGCGAGCCTGATCGACCTCGTCACGCTCGACGGTCCGCTGGGCCGGCAGGGCGGGGCGCTCGCGGGCACGGAAGGCCGCAACGTCGACCATCTCTGCCTGCGCATCAAGCCCTTCGACGAAGCGGCCATCCGTGCGCTGATGGCGCAGCACGGCGTGGCGGTGCAGGGCGAGGTTCAGAACAACTTCGGCGCCGAGGGCAACGGCCCCTCGATCTACATCGCCGATCCCGACGGCAACAGCGTCGAGCTCAAAGGCCCTGCGGCGGTCTGAGCGTTTCTCCTGTCCACCGATTTGTACGCCACTGTGTCTGCCCGACGCAGTGAACACACGCGCATGCAAATCGGCAGGTGGTTCGACACATCGCGGATACAGCCCGCCGATGTAATTCCTGCATCGCTTCCGACGCACACCGCACGAAGCGATGCGGCCCCCGACAACCGGGCCTCATCTCGAACCACCTTCCATCCAAAGGAACCACCATGACCGACAAGCAAGTCCTCTACACCGGCAAGACCCACACCACCGGCGGCCGCCTCGGCGCATCGCGCAGCAGCGACGGCCACCTCGACATCCAGCTCTCGCCCCCCGGCGGCAACGGCACCGGCACCAACCCCGAGCAGCTGTTCGCAGCGGGCTGGTCGGCATGCTTCATCGGCGCGATGGGCAAGGCCGCAGGCACGCTGAAGGTCAAGCTGCCGGCCGACCTGTCGGTGGACGCCGAAGTCGACCTCGTGCTCGAAGAGGGCCAGTATTTCCTGCAGGCCCGCCTGAACGTGAGCCTGCCCGGCCTCGACCGCGAGACCGCACGCGCGGTGGTCGATACCGCGCACCAGACCTGCCCTTACTCCAAGCTCACGCGAGGCAACATCGAGGTGGAGTTGAACCTGATCTGACAGGCGCGGCGGCCGTCAGCCCGCGCGCCCGATGGTCGCCACGCCGAACACCACGACGCCCAGCGCCAGGTTCACCGTGACCAGCTTGCGCACCGTGTTCAGCCGCGCGGCAGCCGCCGGCCAGGCGCTTTCATTCACCGCGCGGCGCATCGACCTGAACACCGAGGCGCGGATGTAGACGTAGATGGCGGCCATCACGATCGCGATGCTCATCATCGCCTCGATGCGCCAGTGCAGGCCGCGGAAGCCGCCACCGGCAAGGATCATCGCCACGCCGGTCGCGAAGAGCAGCGTGACCGATGCGTCCACCCCCACGAAGAAGCGCCTGAGCGTCGCGGCCATCATGCGCAGGCGCTGCGGCGGTTGTTCGAGCGTGGCGACGGCCGAGGGGCGCACGGCGAAGTGCATGGTCGCCATGCCGCCGACCCAGAAGGCGGCGCACAGCAGGTGGATGAAGAGGGCGGTGACGTAGAGCATGTTGGGCCCGATCAGAACACCGAAGGGCCTCGGCGCGCAATGAAGCCCTTCATCGTCATTCGGATGGCTTGGTTTCCGCGAAGCGCCGCATGTCCGCCACCACCTGCCGCAGCAGCTCCGATGCGGCCGGCGAGAGCATGCGCCCGTGGCGCGAGACGATGTGGGAGCGGCCCTGCGACAGCAGCGGGTTCTTCATCGGCAGTTCCACCAGTTCGGGGTTGCTCGCGTTGGGCGTGAGCGAGATGCGCGTGCCCAGCGCATAGCCCAGGCCCGCCGACACGAAGTGGCCGAGTGCGCTGAACGAAGTAGTGGTCAGGAGCGAGGCCAGGCGCACGCCCTCGCTGATCTCGGCGGCCTCGATGTGCTGGCGCACGCCGAAGTTGCGATGCAGCGTGGCGCCCGGGTAGGGCTGCAGGTCGGCGAGCGTCAGCGGCCGGTTCAGCTGCGCGAGCGGGTGCGAGCGCAGCACCATCGCCTGGATCGGCTGCGGGTGCGACTGGTGCGAGGTCAGCCGATCGTCCTTGGGCGGCTGGAACAGCAGGCCGACGTGGGCGCGCTCCTCCACCACCCGCTGCACGATCTCGTCGGTGCTGGCCACGTCGAGGTCGATGGTGATCTTCGGGTGCGAGGTCATGAAGTCGCGCAGGCTGTGGCGCATGAGCCAGTCCACGTAGCCCTCGCCGGCCACGATGTCGATGTGGCCGCGCTCGATCTTGCGGATGCTGTCGAGCTGCGCCATCAGGTGCTGCTTCTGGCTGTTCTGGCGGCGCACGTAGCCGGCCAGCATCTGGCCCGCGTCCGTGGGCACCACGCCGCGACCGTGGCGCTCCAGCAGCGGCAGGCCGCACTCCTGTTCGAGGATGCCGATGGCGCGGCTCACGGCCGAGGGGTCCATGTCGAGCACCTCGGCGGCGCCGCGCACGGAGCCGCTCTCCAGCACCTGCATGAAGTAGCGCACCCGGCGCGTGTCGAGCCTGTCGTCCATGGCCTTGGTCTCCGGAGTGTTGCATTCAATGCAACGAATATCCCGATTCGCGGCCATTGATGCAAGGGGCTGGCGATCCGAAACTTCCCGGCAGCCCGCAGCCGCCGCTGCGCCACACGATGCCCCAACCGATGACATCCGCTGCTTCCACCCCCACTTCGCTCGCTCCCGGCGCTTCGTCGTCGGCCTCCGGAAAACTCCGGCTCGCGCTCGTCACCCTGGCCGTCGTGGCGGCGGCCGAGCTCATCGGCCCGGTGCAGTTCAGCGTCGGCCCGGGCAAGGTGGCGCTGCTGCCGATGCTGTGGGCGCTGCTGATCGCGGCCGCGTGGGGCATCGCGCATCGCCGCGTGCCGGGCGCGGTGCGCGTGGCGACGGCCGAGCAGTCCTTCGCAGGCGGCCTGCTGAACGCGGGCTTGCTGCTGTTCGTGGTGAAGCTGGGCCTCACGGTCGGCGCCGCGCTGCCGCAGGTCAAGCAGGCCGGCTGGGCGCTGCTGTTCCAGGAGTTCGGCCATGCGCTCGGCACCCTGGCGCTGGGCCTGCCGCTGGCGCTGCTGCTGGGCATCAAGCGCGAGGCGGTGGGCGCCACCTTCTCTGTGGGCCGCGAGGGCAACCTCGTGATCATCGGCGAGAAGTACGGCATGGCCTCGCCCGAGGGCCGCGGCGTGCTGGCCGAGTACATCACAGGCACCGTGCTGGGCGCGCTCTTCATCGCGGTGCTGGCGGGCTTCGTCGCCAGCCTGCACATCTTCGATCCGCGCTCGCTGGCCATGGGCGCCGGCGTGGGCTCCGGCAGCCTGATGGCGGCGGCGCTGGGCGCCATCGCGGCGCAGCAGCCGGCCGAGATGCTGCCGCAGCTCACCGCCATCGCCGCCGCGTCGAACCTGCTGACGACGGTGGTGGGCTTCTACTTCACGCTGTTCCTGTCGCTGCCGCTGTGCTCGTGGCTCTACGGCAAGCTGGAGCCGGTTCTGGGCCGCTTCTCGAAGCGCGGCGCGCAGGACGCCGGCACGAGCGCCGTGTCGCAGGTCAGCGTCGGCCACGGCGGGGCGCTGCCGCTGCGCGACACGCTCATCGCCTGGGCGGTGGTCAGCGGCGGCGTGCTCATCGGCAACTCGCTGACCTACAAGGTGCCGGTGCTGGTGTCGCTCGAAGGCCTGGCGGCTGTCGCGTTGATCGCGCTGATCGTCGAGGGCATCAAGCGCCTGGTGCCGCGCCTGCCGATGGTGCTGGTGCTGTCGGTGGTGGCCACGGTGGCCGGCATCCCGGGGCTGTTCCCGTTCTCCGACGCGCTGATCGCGATCACCGCCAAGCTCAACTTCCTGGCCTTCACCACGCCGGTGCTCGCGCTGGCCGGCTTCTCGGTCGCGAAGGACATGCCGGTGTTCCGCCAGCTGGGCTGGCGCATCGTGGTGGTGTCGCTCACCGCCACGGCCGGCACCTTCCTCGGCGCCACCGTGATTGCCGAATTCTTCCATTGACCCCGTCCCACGAGAGATCAACACCATGTACCGCGACCCCGAAATCGCCGAAGACACCCGTGCCCGCATGCTGGCCTGGCGCCGCGACATCCACGCCAATCCCGAGACCGCCTTCGAGGAGCACCGCACCGCCAACGTCGTCGCCAACGCGCTGATGCTGATGGGCCTGCCGGTGCACCGCGGCCTGGCCGGCACCGGTGTGGTCGGCACGCTGAGGAACGGCAAGGGCCCGAGCATCGCGCTGCGCGCCGACCTCGACGCGCTCAACATGCAGGAGCTCGGCACGCAGCCGCACGCCTCGAAATGCGCCGGCAAGATGCACGCCTGCGGCCACGACGGCCACACCGCGATGCTGCTGGGCGCGGCCGAGCATCTCTCGCGCCACAAGCCCTTCAACGGCACGGTGCACTTCGTGTTCCAGCCCGCCGAGGAGAACGAAGGCGGCGGCCGCGTGATGGTCGACGAGGGCCTGTTCGATCAGTTCCCGGCCGATGCCGTCTACGGCATGCACAACTTCCCCGGCCTGCCGCGCGGCCACTTCGCGATCCGCAAGGGCACGATGACGGCCTTCCTCGACACCTTCGAGATCGTCGTCACCGGCAAGGGCAGCCACGGCGCCATGCCCGAGACCGGCATCGACTCGGTGGTGGTCTCGGCCCAGCTCATCAACGCATTGCAGACCATCGTGAGCCGCCGCACCGGCGCGACCGATTCGGCGGTGGTGAGCGTCACGCAGATCCACGGCGGCGACACCTGGAACGTGATCCCCGAGACCGTGGTGCTTCGCGGCACCGTGCGCACGCTGGATGCCGGCATCCAGGACAAGACCCAGGTCGCCATGCAGCAGATCTGCGACGGTGTGGCCGCCACCCACGGCGCGAAGGTGGCGCTGGACTACCGCCGCGGCTACCCCGGCGTGGTCAACACGCCCGCCGAGACCGACGCCGCCATCGCCGCCGCCGCCAGCCTGGTCGAGCGCGCGCAGGTGCACACCGACATCCCGCCCGCCATGGGCTCGGAAGACTTCGCCTTCATGCTGCAGAAGCGCCCGGGCGCCTACATCGGCATCGGCGCGGGCGAGGGCCCGAACGACCCGAACGTGCACAACCCGTACTACGACTTCAACGACAACATCCTGCCGCTGGGCGCTGCCTACTGGGTGGCGCTGGTGAAACAGCAGCTTCCTGCATCGAGAGATGAGAGCATGATGCGCTGATGCTCTCCGCCTTCGACATCTTCAAGATCGGCATCGGCCCGTCCAGCTCGCACACCGTGGGGCCGATGCGCGCCGCGCTGATGTTCGCGCAATCGCTCGAGCGACGCGGCCTGCTCGCGCAGGTGGCGCGGCTGCACGTGGACCTGTTCGGCTCGCTCGGCGCCACCGGCCACGGCCACGCGACCGACCAGGGCGTGATCCTCGGCCTCTTCGGCGACGCGCCCGACACCGTGCGGCCCGAGACCGTGCAGCCCCGGCTGGAGGCGCTGCGCCGCACCGGTCGCCTCGAGCTGCTCGGCTCCACGCCCATCGACTTCGACCGCGTGAGAGACATCGCCTTTCGCGGCGAGGAGTCGCTGCCCGAACATCCCAACGCGATGCGCTTCACCGCCTTCGCGACCGATGGCGCCGCGCTGGCCGAGGGCACGTACTTCTCGGTCGGCGGGGGCTTCGTGGTCGAGGGCGGGCAGGCCGTGGCGCAGACGGTGGCTGCGGCGGCCGCCGTGCCGCATCCCTTCGCCACCGGCGACGAGCTCATGGCGCAGTGCCGCGAGAACGGCCTCTCCGTGGCCGCGCTCGTCATGCGCAACGAATGCACCTGGCGTCCCGAAGCCGAAGTGCGCGCGGGGCTGCTGCGCGTCTGGCAGGTGATGCAGCAGTGCGTGCAGCGCGGCTTCGGCACCGACAACCCGCTGGCCGCGCAATCGCTGCCCGGCCCGCTGCGCATGCGCCGCCGCGCGCCCGAGCTGCACCGCGAGCTGCTCGCGCAGGCCGGCGCGGCCGATCCGCTCGCGGCGATGGACTGGGTCAACGCCTTCGCGATGGCGGTGAACGAGGAGAACGCCGCCGGCGGCCGCGTGGTCACCGCGCCCACCAACGGCGCGGCCGGCGTGGTGCCCGCGGTGATGCACTACTACCAGCGCTTCGTGCCGCAGGCGAGCGACGAGGGCATCGTCGACTTCCTGCTCACCGCCGCGGCCATCGGCATGCTCTACAAGACGAATGCCTCCATCTCGGGCGCCGAGGTCGGCTGCCAGGGCGAGGTGGGCGTGGCCTGCTCGATGGCGGCCGGCGCGCTGGCAGCGGTGCTCGGCGCCACGCCGGCGCAGGTCGAGAACGCGGCCGAGATCGGCATGGAGCACAACCTCGGCCTCACCTGCGACCCGGTCGGCGGCATGGTGCAGATACCGTGCGTGGAGCGCAACGCGATGGGCGCCGTGAAGGCCATCAACGCGGCGCGCATGGCGCTGCGCGGCGACGGCAGCCACTACGTGTCGCTCGACGCCGTGATCCGCACCATGAAGCAGACCGGCGAGGACATGAAGGCGACCTACAAGGAAACCTCGCTCGGCGGCCTCGCGGTGAACGTGGTCGAGTGCTGAACCGCGCCGGGCTCAGGGCACGAACATGTCCCACGGCCCTTTGCCCTGCGGCAGCCGGGGCCGCTCGGTGAGCGAGGCCAGCGGTTCGCCCGCCTCGTAGCGCGCGGCCAGCGCGTCGGGGTCGAACACCACGCCCATGAAGTTCTCGGCATAGGCGCCGCCCGCGAAGAAGGCGTCGACCTCTGCCGCCGTCTCGAACACGTCGTGCTGCAGTTCCAGCCGGTGGCCGTCGGGGTCGCGGTAATACATCGAGATCGTCGGCCCGTGGTTGATGCACCAGTAGGGCCGGATGCCGCGCGCCGCCAGCCGCCGGTGGTTGGCCAGCAGCTCGCCGAGCGAGCCGTAGGTGAAGGCGATGTGCTCCAGCCCCGTGCTCGCGTCGGCTTCGTGCTTGAGGCCGGGCGGGGCCACCAGGCCGATGCGGTGGTGCTCGTCGTCGTAGCTCAGGAAGCACAGCATCTCGTTCTCGAAGGCCACGCGGGCCTGCAGCACTTCGATGTACCAGTCGCGCGAGCGCGCGAGATCGCCCACGCGCAGCACGACGTGCGCGAGCTTGACCGGGCGCAGCGCGGCGTGTGCGAAGTCGGGCAGGGGGCGCCGCGCGGGCAGGGCGAGTTTGTCGTTCATGGGGTGTCTCCTTTTTCTTATGCGAAGGGGCGAAGAGCGTGCGCTCAGACGGCGCCGGGCTCGGCCACCACGCGGTTCTCGATGTGGCCGATGCCCTCGATCTCCACCCGCACCACGTCGCCCGGCACCAGGTAGCGCGGCGGGTCCATGAGGCCGCCGACGCCTGCGGGGCTGCCGGTGCTCAGTACGTCGCCGGGCTCCAGCGTGAAGGCGGTGCTCAGCTCGACCAGCATCGCCTCGATGCGGTGGATCATCTGCGCCGTGTTGCCGTCCTGGCGCAGCTCGCCGTTGACCCAGGTGCGCAGCCGCAGCGCGTGCGGATCGGCGATCTCGTCGCGCGTCACCAGCCAGGGGCCGAAGGGGCCGTGCGTGTCGAAGGACTTGCCCAGCGTGTGGGTCGGCGCGCGCATCTGCCAGTCGCGCACGCTCATGTCGTTGACCACCACGTAGCCCGCCACCATCGCCATCGCGTCCTCGGCGCGCACGTGGCGGCAGCGCCGGCCGATCACCACGCCGAGCTCGCCCTCGTAGTCGAACTGGTCGGACACGCGGGGCTTGTGCACCGCATCGAAGGGGCCGGCCACGCACGACACCTGCTTGTTGAACCACACCTGCCCCGGCGGCCGCACCAGGCCGAGCTTCGCGGCTTCCTCGAGGTGCGAGGCGTAGTTGCCGCCGAGCCCGAGGAACTTGCGCGGCGCGGGAATCGGCGCCGCCAGCCGCACGTCGGACAAGGCCACGCGCGGTGCATCGGCCAGCACCGCCTGCAGCCAGGCCATGCCCTCGTCGCCACGTTCGATCAGTTCGAGCAGCCCCGCCGGCGCGCCGGGCTGCCCGCTCAGGTCCGCGATCGCATCCTCGTTTCGGACCACGCCGAAGCGAAGCCGGTCGCGATGGTGGAAGCTGGCGAGTTTCATGGCGTTGCGTGTGTGTGAAGTTGGCGGTTGACCGGTGGAGAGCGATCGATGATGCTGATGGAACGAAGGCCGAACAATCGGCCGGAAAAGAACGGATCGTTCCGCCAGCAGAACGAGAAAGAACAGAAGAGACGACATGGAAGACTTCAACGACCTCGCCCTCTTCGCCCACGTGGTGGAGCAGCAGGGCTTCAGCGCCGCAAGCCGGCACCTGGGCATCCCGAAGTCGCGCCTGAGCAGGCGCGTCTCGCAGCTGGAAGAGCGCATCGGCGTGCGCCTGCTGCAGCGCAGCTCGCGACGGCTGCTGCTGACCAGCGTGGGCCGGCAGTTCTACGAGCGCTGCCAGGCGACGGTGGCGGCGGGCGAGGAAGCCTTCGACGTCGCGCGGCAGGCCACCGCGCAGCCGCAGGGCCTGTTGCGCGTGAGCTGCCCGTTCACGCTCGCGCAGTTCTGGCTCACGCCGCTGATCCCGTCCTTCATGCGCGCCTTTCCGGGTGTGCGGCTGCAGCTGGAGGTGAGCAACCGCCGCGTTGATCCGCTGCAGGAGAACATCGACGTGGTGCTGCGCGTGCGGCGCCCGCCCTTCGAGGATTCGAGCCTGGTCGCGCGCCCGCTGGGCAGCACCGTCGACGTGCTGCTCGCGAGCCCTGCGCTGGTGGAGCGGCTGGGCATGCCGCGCTCGCTCGACGACCTGGCCGCCTGGCCGGTGCTGTCGCTGCCGGCGGAGAACGAGCGCTACCGCTGGGCACTGGAACGCGGCAGCGAGTCGCACGATTTCGCCTTCACGCCGCACGTCGTGACCGACGACATGTTCGCGCTGAGGCACCTGGCCGAGCAGGGCATGGGGCTCGCGCTGCTGCCCGAGATCATGTGCCGCGACGCCCTTGCCGATGGCCGCCTGCTGCGCCTGTGCGGCGAGTGGGCCTGCGCGGCCAGCGAGATCCAGGCCGCCTTCGCCTCGCGCCGCGGCATGCTGCCGGCGGTGCGCGCCTTCATCGACCATCTGCTGCAAAACCCGCCGGGCGCAGCGGACGCAGGGGCCGGCGTATCCTGACCGCCCTTCCTGACGTCCTGTTTTCTCACCCACGCAACAAGAAAGAAAGCCGACCCACGCCATGACCCGCACCATCGCCCAGAAACGCGCCGACTTCCGTGCGCTCCATCAACAAGGCTGCTTCGTCATTCCGAACCCCTGGGACACGGGCAGCGCGCGCTTCCTCGAAGGCCTGGGCTTCAAGGCGCTGGCCACCACCAGCTCGGGCTTCGCGTGGTCGCAGGGACATGCGGACGGCGCGATGTCGCGCGAGCACATCCTCGCGCACCTGCGCGAACTCGTGGAAGCCACCGACCTGCCGGTGAACGCCGACTTCGAGAACGGCTTTGCCGCCGACGCGAAGGGCGTGGCCGAGAGCGTGAGCCTTGCCATCGAGATGGGCGTGGCGGGCTTGTCCATCGAGGATTCGACGGGCAACGCCGCCGATCCGCTCTTTCCGGTCGACGTGGCGGTGGAGCGCCTGCGCGCCGCGCGCAAGGCCATCGACGCATCGGGCGCCGACGTGCTGCTGGTCGGCCGCGCCGAGAACTTCTTCGCCGGCCGCCCCAACCTCGACGACGCCATCGCGCGGCTCAAGGCCTATGCCAACGCGGGTGCCGACTGCCTCTACGCGCCGGGCATCAAGACGCGCGAGCAGATCGCCGCCGTGGTGGCCGCCGCGGGAGGCAAGCCGGTCAACCTGCTGGTGGGCGCGCCCAGCGAACTCACGATGAAGGACATCGCCGAGCTCGGCGTGCGCCGCGTCAGCGTGGGCGGCGGCCTGGCCCGCGCGGCGTGGGGCGGCTTCCTCCGTGCCGCGCGTACGCTGGCAGAAGGGCGCTTCGATGGTTTCGCCGACGCCGCGCCGGGCCCCGAACTCAACGCCTTCTTCAAGCCCTTTGCCGATTGAGATCTTTCGCGCCGATGCCATGGACGCACTGCTCGCCGAGGTGCGCGCCTGCCGCGCATGCGCGCTGCAACTGCCGCTGGGCCCGCGGCCGGTGGTGCAGGTCAGCGCGAGCGCCAGGCTGCTGATCGTCGGGCAGGCGCCCAGCCTCACGGTGCACCAGACCGGCGTGCCGTGGAACGACCGAAGCGGCGACCAGCTGCGCCGCTGGCTCGGCATCGAGCGCGAGGTGTTCTACGACGCGGCGCGAGTGGCGATCGTGCCGATGGGCTACTGCTACCCCGGCCGCGGCAAGAGCGGCGACCTGCCGCCGCGCAGGGAATGCGCGCAGCTGTGGCACGAGAAGCTGTTCGCGCAGATGAAGCAGGTCGAGCTGACGCTGCTCATCGGCCAGTATGCGCAGCGCCACTTCCTCGGCAGGAAGGCGCACGCGGGCGTCACCGAGACCGTGCAGGCCTTCGCCGACTACGCGCCGCGCTTCGTCCCGCTGCCGCATCCGTCGCCGCGCAACACGGGCTGGCTCAAGCACCATCCGTGGTTCGAGAGCGACGTGCTGCCGGTACTGCGCGAGCGCGTGCGCCACGCACTCGGGCTCTGAGCCGGCCTCAGGGCGCCGAGGCCACCGAAGCGCCTGCCGCAGCGGCGAAGGGCCGCGCCGCGTACACCACGCGCCCGCCCACCACCGTCATCAGCGACGTGGTCTTGCCGATGCGCTCCAGCGGCACGCTGAAGAAGTCCTGGTCGAGCACGGCGAAGTCGGCGAGCTTGCCCACTTCGAGCGTGCCGCGCCTGCCCTCGTCGAAGCTGAACCATGCGCTGCCCTGCGTGTACAGGCGCAGCGCCTGCTCGCGCGTGGGCGTCTCGTCGGCGCCGCGCATGGTCTTGCCGCTCACCGTCTTGCCGTCGAGCATCCACTGCAGCGCGACGAAGGGGTTGTACGAGGCCACGCGGTGCGCGTCGGTGCCGGCGCCGATGTTCACGCCCGCGCGCAGCGCGGTGCCGATGGGCGGCATGCGCCTAGCCGCGTCGCCGCGCACGGCTAGCGCGCGGTCGCCCTGGAAGTACATCGCATCCTGCATGGTCCAGCCGATACCCAGCGCCTTCATGCGCGCGAGCGTCTCGGGCGAGGCGTCGTCGAGGTGGGCGATGGACCAGCGCAGGTCCCTGATCGGCACCTCGGCGTTCAGCTTCTCGTACAGCCCCAGCAGATGGTCGACAGAGCCGTTCTCTTGCCAGTGGATGGTGACGGCCAGTTTGCGCTGTGCGGCCCATTTCACGAGCTCGTAGAACTTCGCCTTCGCGGCCTCGTCGGGGAAATTGTTGTTGTACATGGCGAGCGTCACGCGTTCGCCCAGGCCGTTGAACTTGAGCATGTCGTCGCCGAAGCCCATCGGCAGCATCTGCGTGAGGTCGCGGAACTCCTGCAGCTCCGCGCCGGGCTTCTGCGCGAACACGCTGTAGGCCACGCGCAGCGTCAGCGCCTTCTCGCGCCACAGCTGGAAGAGCGCGGCGTACTGCGAAGGCGCGATGCTGAAGCCGCCCGGGTCCACCAGGCCGGTGATGCCCAGGCGGTTGAGCTCGGTGAAGAAGGCGCGCGTGCCGGCGACGTTGTCGTCGTAGGTGGGCTTGGGCAGCTTGTCGAAGAGCGCCGAGATGCCGACGATGTCGCCGCTCATCCAGCCGGGCGCGCCGTCGGGCACGGGCTTCATGCCGGCGGGCAGCGTGCCCGGTGCGACGCCCAGCGCCTCCAGCGCCTTGGGCGTCATCACCACCGCTTCGTAGAAGAGCTGCACGTACACCGGGTTGTTCGGCGCGGCCTCCTGCAGCTCGGCCAGCGTGGGGCGGCGGCGCTCGGCGAACTGCTGCTCGGTCCAGCCGCCGGCGACGATCAGCCAGCCGCCCGGGCGCGCGTTGGCGGCGGCGGTGCGGATGCGCGCCATCGCTTCGGCGATGGTGCCGGCGCCGATCCAGTTGACCTCGGTGGAGTAGCTCAGCGCCGCGCGCACCGCGTGCATGTGCGAGTCGATCAGGCCCGGAACGACGGTGCGTCCGCCTGCATCGACGGTGCGCGTCCCGGGGCTCGTGAACGGGCCCATCTGCGCCGCGCTGCCTACGGCCACGATACGGCCGTCGCGTACAGCGATTGCTTGCGCCATGGTGCCGGCGGTGTCGAGCGTGGCGATCTTCGCATTGGTGACGACGAGGTCTGCCGGTTGTGCCTGCGCGGCGACGGGCAGCAGCATGCTGGCGGCGATGGCAGCCGCAGTGAGGAGTGTGCGTGCCATGTCAGTCGACCTTGATGCTGGCGGCTTTCACGACCTGCTGGGCCTTTGCCGTCTCGTCGACGATGAACTTGTTGAACTGCGCCGAAGGCATCGTGAACGGCTCCGCGCCCAGCTTCTCCAGCCGCTCCTTCAGCTCGGGCGACGCCATGATCTTCGCGACCTCGGCCTGCAGCCGGTCGACCACCGGCTGCGGCGTCTTCGCCGGCGCGAACAGGCCGACCCAGAACAGGTACTCCGAGCCCGGCACGCCGGCTTCCACCGTGGTGGGCGCGCTGGGCAGTGCCGACGAGCGCTTGCCGGTGCCCACGGCCAGCGCCTGCAGCCTGCCGGTCTGTATCAGTGGCAGGGCCGACACCATGGGCGCGAAGAACCAGTCGACGCGCCCGGCCATCACTTCGGTCATGGCTTCGGGCGTGCCGCGGAAGGGCACGTGCTGCGCGTCGACGCCGGCCGCGAGGCGGAACACCTCGGCGTTCATGTGCGTGGCCGAGCCGTTGCCGGCGGAGCCGTAGTTGAAGCCGCCGGGCTTGGCCTTCGCCTTGGACACGAGGTCCTTCACGTCGGCAAAGTGCGAGGGCGCCGTCACCAGCACGTTGGGCAGGCTGGCCACCGGCGTGATGCCGGTGAAGTCCTTGAGGGTGTCGTACGACAAGCCCTTGTAGATCCACGGGTTCACCAGGTGGCCGGCCGAGTGCACCAGCAGCGTGTAGCCGTCGGCCGGCGACTTGGCCACGATGGCCGCGCCCAGCGTGCCGCCCGCACCGGGCTTGTTGTCCACGATCACGCTGGTGCCCAGCGCGGGCCCGAGCTTCTCGGCCACCAGGCGCGCGACGATGTCGGTGCCGCTGCCGGCGGTGAAGGGCACGACCAGCCGCACCGCCTGCGTGCCGGGCCACGGCCCCTGCGCGTGGGCGCCGGTGAGCGCGCAGGCCGCGAGGGCCGCCGCCGCGGCAAGCGTCTGCCGCCGGCTCCAGTTGAAAGTCTTCTTCATGCGTCTTGTCTCCGTTGATCTATTTGGTTGAGCGATGAATGACCGGGAAAGAGAGGAAGGCAGCCGCTAGGCGGGCGGTGCGTTCGGCATCACCAGCGCCACCAGCACTGGCCGGTTGCCGCGGTTCTCCAGCTGGCGCTTCTCGCCGGGCGCGAAGCGGCAGCTGTCGTAGGGGCCGAGCACTTCTTCCTGGCGGGCGCCGTCGATCTCGCCGACCACGTGCAGCTGGCCTTCGAGCACGAGGTAGAGCTTTTCCATCGGCGAGCCGTCGAGGCCGGTGCGCCCGCCGGGCAGGATCTGGCTCATGCCCATCCACATCTGCGTGGAAGGGCCGGCCTCCTTGCCCTGAAGGCGCAGGCAGCGCATGTCGAAATGATTGGGCGCCTCGTAGTGCGGCGCCTCGGCGAAGCGGGTGACGTGCATGGTTGTGCTCCGGAAAGGGTTCAGGGCCGCAGCACGACGCGGTCGGTGCTGCCCGAGAGCACCAGCCGGTAAGCCTCGTGCGCCTCGTCGAGCGTGAAGTGGCGCGCCACCGGGAAGGGCTTCAGCGTGCCGCGCTCGAAGCCCTCGCGCATCGCGTCGAGCTGCGCGGTGCTGGCGATGCAGTCCATCGCCAGCGAGTCGATGCCCACGTAGGTGTGCATGCCGCGGTAGAACGCGAAGATGTCGAAGGGCACCGCGCGGTCGTGCGTGGCGATGAAGATCTGGGTCGCGCCCTTGGCCATCGCCTTGTTGGCCGCCTCGAAGTAGGCGCTGCCCACGGTGTTGTAGACGATGTTCGCGCCGCGCCCGTCGGTGAGCTCGCGCACTCGCGCGCCCACGTCGGCGTGGTGGCGTGCGTCGATCGTGTCCACCGGTCCGCTCGCGAAGCCCTCGAAAGGCCCGGCGCGGCGCTGCACCGCGACCACGCGCGCGCCGGCCTGCGAAGCCAACTGCACGGCGGCCTGCCCGACCTTGCCGTTGGCGCCCAGCACCAGCACCGTCTGGCCGGCCTGCGGCATGCCGCTGCGGCGGAAGCCTTCGTAGGCGGTGACGAAGGGCACGCCCACCGCGCCGGCCTCGTCCATCGAGATGCCGCGCGGCTTGGCGCGCAGCGCCTGCTCGGGCAGCACCAGGTAGCGCGCATGCGAGCCGTCGCGGGTGATGCCGACGTCGCCGCCGGAGCCGTAGACCTCGCGGCCGATCCACTCCGAAGGGCCGCTCACCACGGTGCCCGCGAAGTCGCGGCCCGGGGTGCGGGGCCACACGGCCTGCGGCATGAGGCCCAGCGTGGCCTTCACGTCGCTGGGGTTCACTGCCGCGGCGGCGATGCGCACCACGGCATGGCCGGGCGGCGCCGCGGGCTCGGGCTGCGGTGCGGCTTCGAGCCGAAGCGCGTCGAGGTCGACGGCCTTCTGGTTCACGCGAAGTGCGCGCGGGCTGTGCATGGCTGTGTCGCTCATCGTTCAGCTCCTCGCATCGGGCAGGCCCAGCATGGCGCGGGCCTCGCGCGGATTGGCGACCTCGCCGCCCAGGCTGACGAGGATGTCGCGCGCCTTCGCCACCAGCTGGGCGTTGCTCTCGGCGAGCACGCCCTTCTCCAGGTAGATGTTGTCTTCCATGCCCACGCGCACGTGGCCGCCCAGCAGCCAGGCCTGCGCGACGATCGGGAACTCCATGCGCCCGATGCCGAAGGCGCTCCAGAAGGCGCCGCGCGGCAGCATGTTGCGTGCGTACAGCAGCGTCTCGGGCGTGGGCGCGAAGCCGTATTTCACGCCGAGCACGAAGGTCCACATGGCGGGCCCCTCGAGCGTGCCGTCGGCGATGAGGTCGAGCGCGAGGTTGATGTCGCCCGAGTCGAAGATCTCCAGCTCGGGCTTCACGCCCGCCTCGCGCATCACCTTGGCCATGCGCCGCACGTTGCGCGGCGTGTTGATGACCACGTCGGGCCCGGAGTTCATGGTGTTCAGGTCGAGCGAGCACACGTCGGGCTTGATGAGCGCGATGTGCTCCACGCGCTTCTCGGGCGGCAGCAGCGTGGTGCCGGGCGCGGCGATCTTCGGATCGTCCTCGCTGGGAATGAAGCGCCCGCCCGGGCCGGTCGTGAGGTTGACGATCAGCTCGCGGTTGCCGCGGCGGATGCGGTCGACCACCTCGCGATACAGCTCGACTTCCATCGAGGGCTTGCCGGTCTCGGGGTTGCGCACGTGGATGTGCACCTGGCTCGCGCCGGCCTCGGCTGCGGCCAGGCATTCGTCGGCGATCTGCACCGGCGTGATCGGCAGGTGCGGCGTCTGCTCCGGCTTCACGAGGTTGCCCGTGACGGCGCAGGTGATGAGGGTCTTGGCGGTGCTCACAGGTGGCGCCCTCCGTCGACCACGATGCGCGTGCCGGTCACGAAGCGCATGGTGGTGGCCAGCGCCTCGACCGTGGCCGCCACGTCTTCCGGCTGGCCGATGCGGCCCAGCGGCGTGGTGCTGGCCATCTTGTTCGCGAACTCCGCGCCGCGCCCGGGCACGAAGCCCGACTCCACCGCGCCCGGCGACACCGACACCACCCGCACCGCCGGCGCCAGCGCCTTGGCCAGCGCATCGCCCACCACGTCGAGCCCGGCCTTGGCCGCCACGTAGGCGAGGTTGCTGCCCACGCCGGTGAAGCCCGCGATCGAGGAGATGTTGGCCACGAGGCCGTCGCCGCTCGCCTTCAGCAGCGGCGCGAAGGCGCGGATGGTGGCGAACACGCCGCGGAAGTTGGAACGCACGATATCGTCGATGAGCTCGTCGGTCAGCGCGTCGAGATCGGCCGCCGGAACGGGCTGCGTGTGGCCCGCGCTGTTGACCAGGATGTCGCAGCGCCCGAGCGTGGCCTTCACCTCGGCAGCGGCGGCCACGAGGCTGGGCGTGTCGACGATGTCGGCGCGGATTGCCGCATGGCGCTGGCCTTGCGCCGAGGGAAGGGCGACCGCGCGGGCCTCGGCATCGTCGCCCTTGCGGTGCAGCAGCACGCAGGTGGCGCCCAGCGCGGCAAGGCGCCTGGCGGTGGCATAGCCGATGGCGCCGAGGCCGCCGGTGATGACGGCGACCTTGCCGTCGAGTCTGGAGACTGGGTCGAAGCTCATGGATTTGAGAAGAGTGGGTTGAAGGGGGCGATGCCGTTTCGTGGAACACCGCGGAACCGGCTCTGCCGGGCCGCTGGTGTTGCGCTCCCAGAGGGCGCGGTCAAGGTATCGGTGGGCGGGGAAACTTCATCTCGCCTGGTTCGAGCTCGAAGTCGTGGTGCAGCGAGGCGCTCTTTCCGTCGGGCGCGAGCGCGAAGCGGCCGATCAGCCGGCGCGTCACGCCGAAGGTCGGGTCGCTCTCCAGGTTCTCGTCGTCGTCGGCGAACACCTGCGTGATCAGCACCTTGTGGCCCGGTTTGCTCACCATGAAGTGCAGGTGCGCGGGCCGGTTCGGATGGCGCTTCTGCGCGCGCAGCAGCACGCCGCAGGGCCCGTCGGTCGGCACCGGGTAGCCGGCGGGGCGCACGCTGCGGAAATGGAAGCGGCCCTCGGCGTCGGTGGCGAAGCGCCCGCGCAGGTTCATGTTCTCCTGCGACGGGTCCTGGTTCTCGTAGAGACCGACCGGCGAGGCTTGCCACACGTCGACCGTGGCGCCTTCCACCGGCCGGCCCTGGTGGTCGCGCACCGTGCCCGTCACCTCCAGCGGCGTGCCCGGCGTGCCCGAGCGCGCGATGTTCTCGCCCTGGTCGCAGGCCGGCGCGTTCGCGCGCCAGAAGGGGCCGAGCAGCGCGGCGGGCGACTCGCCCTGCGGGTCCTGGTTGTTCTGCAGCGCCACCACGGTCGACACGCCCAGGATGTCCGCCGCCAGCACCACCTCGTTCTTGGTCTCGCCGGTGGCCTGGCCGATGGCGACGATGAATTCGAGCGCCTGCTCGAACTCTTCTTCCGTCAGCTTCACTTCCTGCACCAGCGCGTGCAGGTGGCGCGTGACCGCTTCCATCACGGTGCGCAGCCGGGAGTCGGGCGTGTGTCTCATGGCGTCGAGCACATGGCCCAGCACCGAGTGGGGGGAGGTGGCGATGTTCATGGCAAGTCTTTGCAATCGTTTGCACGATATTAGTCCAAATCTCCGAAAAGTAAAATGGAGGTGATCCGGGGTCTTCAAATGGCAGAAAGCCGACCTGAGCCGATGCCCCCTGCGACAATCGTTTGCATCAATGAGCGCCAACCCACCCGCCCCGTCCTCGCCCGTCACCATCCGCGATGTCGCCCGCGCCGCCGGCGTGCACGTGTCCACCGTCTCGCGCGCACTCAGTCCCGAGAAACGCTCGCTGATCAGCGAGGAGGTGCTGCGTGTGGTCGAGGAGGCCGCGCAGCGCCTGGGCTACCGGCCCAACCGCGCGGCCTCGGCGCTGCGCACGGGGCGCACCCACACCATCGGCGTGCTGGTGCCCGACATCACCAACGCGGTGTTCCCGCCGATCCTGCAGGGCATCGAGGCCAGCGCAGCCGCGCGCGGCTACTTCGTCTTCGTCACCAACGTGGTCGACCACGCGCTCGCGCGGCCGGTGCTGGAGCGCATGCTGGCGCAGCGCGTGGACGGCGTGGTCATGGCCACCGCCACGCGCGACGATCCGCTGGTCGACTTCGTCACCAGGGCCGGCATGACGGCCGTGCTGGTCAACCGGGCCGACGAGACCGGCCGCCTGCCGGCCGTGGTGAGCGACGACCGGCTCGCGATGAAGCTCGCGGTCGACCATCTCGTGGGCCTGGGGCACAAGCGCATCGCGCACCTCGCGGGCCCGCAGACCATTCCCACCGGCGTGGGCCGGCGCCTGGGCGTGGAGCAGGCGCTGCGCGACCACCGCATGAAGCCCTTCCGCGTGGTGGAGTGCGCGAGCTACAGCCGCGAGGCCGGCGCCGAGGCGATGAAGCAGATGCTCGCGGCTGGCGCCACGCCCCAGGCCGTGGTGTGCTGCAACGACCTGGTCGCGCTGGGCGCCTACGACGCCCTGCGCGAGGCGGGCCTGCGCGTGCCGCAGGACATTTCAGTCACCGGCCACAACGACATGCCGCTGGTCGACATGGTCGACCCGCCGCTCACCACCATCCGCCTGCCGCATCGCGAACTGGGCTGGCGCGCGGCCGAGATGCTCTTCGAGGAGATCGACGGCCACTCGATGTCGGCATCGACCGTGGTGCTGCGCCCCGAGCTGGTGGTGCGCAAGTCGACGGCCGCGCCGGGCGGCACGCGCTGAAGCCCAGCTACCACCACCAGCGGGCGATGTCGTCGCTCAGGCCCATGTAGAGCAGCAACAGCGTGATCAGCGCAACGATGCACTTGGTGCGCAGCGACATCTTGGGCCGGGGCGCGAAGTCCGCCGCGCTGCCGACGAAGTACACGCCGCAATGGGGACACTGCCGCACCTTGCCGTAGATCAGCTCCTTGCAGCGCGGGCAGGGCACTTCGTCCGGACCGGGCTCCGGCGGCGAGCCGGCCGACCCCTGCCTGTCGCGCTGCTGCTGCAGCCTCGCGCGGCGCTCGCGGTGCGCGGCCAGGTCGATGGGGTCGTTGGGCTTGTCGGACATGCGCTGGAGAGAACGGCGAGGCTGCCTAGCGTGCCACAGACGCGCGCGGCGCGGGCTTCTTCCGCGCGGCCGGACGGCGCGGCGGCTTCGCCTCCAGCACCAGCTCGGCCGGCAGCTGGTCGTTCCACGATTCGGTGAAGTAGGCGCGGTCGCTGGGCACCAACTGGGGCAGCGCCTCGCGCAGCAGCGCCAGCGACTGCTCGGCCGCCTTCAGCTCGCCCGCATGCGCCGCGTACCAGGCGTGCTCGAACAGCAGGCTGCAGTGCTGCAGGCCCGGGTAGCGGCGGCGCCCGGCCTGGTGGTCGGCCAGCCGGGCATGCGCAACCTGCACCCAGCGCGCGGGCCAGTTCGTCGCGTCGAAAGCGTCGGCGAGCGGGCCGGCCAGCTTCGAGACGGCGGCCGGATCCAGCGGCTTCTGCGCGCGGAACTGCGCGAGCGTGGGTTGCTGCTCGGGCCGGCAATGGCCGCGCGCGATGCGCATCAGGTAGATCGCGTTCCATGCCGAGCGGCCCTGGCCGTCGGTGTGGCCGCAGAGCCATTCGCTGAAGGCGATCCACTGCACCGCGCGGCGGGTGGTGTCGGCGTTGCCGTCGTGCGCCAGCGCGGGCAGGTCGGCCAGGCCCACCCGGTCGAAGAGCCACGCGGCCATGCCCATGTTGGCCGCCACGTGCTGGGCCGCGTCGAAGGAATGCGACTCGAAGGCGGCCGCCAGCGCCTCGCCGAAGCGCTGCAGCGACTCCTCGGCCAGCGTGGCGGCGGCGGGCTTGTCGTCGGCCGCGAGCGCCAGCGCGCGAGAGCGGCAGGCCAGCGCCCACAGGTTGCACCACTCGAATCGCACATCGGGATGGTGGCGCAGCACCAGGGCGCGCACCGCGTCCTCGGCCATGCCGCTCAGAAGCGACTGCGCCAGCGGCAGGTCGCGCGCGGTGTAGGCGCACCATGCGGAGACGATGCACTCCATCGCGCCCAGGTAGTCGTTGCCCGCCACGTGGTGCGCGAGCCGCTGCTTCTTGAGCGCCTGCAGCCGTCGCCGCGCCTGCTCGTTGTCGCCGAGACGACGCCACAGCATCGCCTCGTTGAGCGTGACCAGCGCGCGCTGGAAGTCGGTGGCCGCGAGCGTGCCGGCGAGGCGGATCGATTCGAGGGCGCTGCCCCCTGCGTTCTCGCCTGCGACAGGTGCCATCAGCCGCCCCTGCCGCGCCGCCTGCTGCGACGCGACGAGCTGCTTCCAGAAGGCCGCGTCCTGCAGGTGCACCGCGTCGGGCGGCGGCGAACCCGCGGCCTGCTGGCGCCTGCGGGAGCGCAGCCCGAGGAAGGACGCGATCTCGGCGGCGGTCGCCGCGCGGCCTTCCACCAGCACGCGCACGCGCTTCGCCTCGGCGGCGGGCAGCCAGAAGGGGCCCTGGCTGCGCCGCTCGGCGTTGAGGAAGCGGGGCTCGCGCTGCGTGTCCTCGCCCCAGCCGGCGTCGATGCCCCAGCTCTTGAAGTCGCGGAACGCGCGACTCACGACCATGCGCAGCGTGCTCGCGTCGGAGACTTCGCCGCGCAGGTCGGCCAGCCGCACGACACCGGCGCCGGCTTCATGGGCATGCTGCATGCGCACCAGCAGCCACAGCGACTGGAAGGCCGCGCGCCGGCCGTTCACCGACTGCGGCGATGTGAGTTCGATGAAGGCCTGGTTGGCGTGTGGGGCTGGCTTGGGCACGCCCCCGATTTGAACCTCAAAACGGGGCGTTAGAAGATGCCGGGGAAGACTCGGTGCTCAGTACCGGTGCTCGTCCAGCAGCCCGGGCACTTCGCTGCGCCCGATGCCCAGGTCGCGCAGATCGTGCTCGCTCATGCCGGCGAGCTGCCGCGAATCGAGGCGCGCACGGCGGCGATTCACCACGCGGCGGCGCCAGCCGCGCAGGGCATGGATCAGGCGTTGATGAAAGGACGTTGGCTTCGGCGCATTCACGATGGGCTCCTTGGTTGGTGAGCTCATCTTCCCGCCGGGCATGCTATTGTGGAAGTTGAGAATTCTGACAATCCCAATCAGTCTTCCTGATAGCAGCCATTTCCCATGCGACAGCTCAACCTCGACCAACTGCGCACCCTCATCGCCATCGTCGACCTCGGCACCTTCTCGGCCGCGGCCAAGGCGCTGCACCTGGCCCAGCCCACGGTGAGCCTGCACATCAGCGAGCTCGAAGCGCGCCTGGGCGCGCCGCTGGTGGTGCGCGGCAACCGGCGCATCACGCCGACGGCGGCGGGCGCCGCGCTCGTGGAGCGCGGGCGCAAGCTGCTGCGCGACACCGACGACGCGGTCGAGGCAGTCAAGCGCCAGACCGAGGGGCGCATCGGCCGCGTGCGGCTGGGCACCTCCACCGGCGTGCTGGTCGACCTGCTGCCGCAGGTGCTGGAGGCGCTGGGCGCGGAGCACTCGGGCATCGACGTGGAAGTGAGCATCCGCGGCTCCTTCGAGGCGATGGAGCGGCTGGCCGCGGGCACGCTCGACATCGGCCTGGTCGCCATTCCGCAGCCGCCGCTGCGCGGCATCGTCGTCACGCCCTGGTGCGAGCAGCCCATGATGGCGTTCGTGCCGCGCCGCTGGAAGGCGCCCAAGCGCGTCACGCCCGCGTGGCTGGCGGCGCAGCCGCTGATCTTCAACGAGGCGACCACGCACATGTACCGCCTCACGATGGAATGGTTCGCCGCCGCGGGCTTCGCGCCGCGCGCGCGCATCGAGCTCAACTACGACGCCGCCATGCGCAGCCTGGTGGCCGCGGGCTATGGCGCGGCGCTGCTGCCGCTGCAGCAGTCCACCGACATGGTGCCCAACAACGACCGCATGCAGATCCTGCCGGTGAGCCCGAAGCTCACGCGCCGCGTGGGCATCGCGCACCGCCAGCATGCGCTGCTCGACGGCGCCACGCTGAGCGTGCTCGAGGTGCTGAAGGGCTTCAGCCAGGCCTGAGCATTCCGAGCCGAGCACCCATGTGCGCGAGGCGCCGGGGGAGCTTTCGTACATCGTCGGCAATGCCGTGGTCGCGCCAGCCGAAGATGCGGCGTACATAGGCATCGGCCACACCATCCACCGCCATGCAGGCGACGCGCACGCCGGCTGTGCGTGCCTCGGCCACGGCCTGGCGGGCATCTTCGATCAGATACGCGGGGTCGTGCACGTCGATGTCGGAGGGCGCGCCGTCGGTCACGACCAGGATCGCACGCCGGTCGTTGGGCTCGCCATGCAGGTGCGAGGCGGCATGGCGCAGCGCCGCGCCCATGCGCGTGGAGTAGCGGCCTTGCACGGCCGCGAGGGTGGCCTGCAATGCGGCGTCGGGCGGCCGGCCGAAGTCGAGCAGGCGGTAGTAGTGGACTTCCGCGCGCGTGTTCGACGAGAAGCCGTGGATCGCGAGGCGGTCGATGCCGTGCGCCGCCTTCGATGCCGAGAGCAGCAGGGCAGCCTGCTTCTCGATGTCGAGCAGCGAGAGGCCGTGCGGCCCAGGATCGTTCGCCGACGCCGACAGGTCGAGCAGCACCAGCAGGCTCGACGGGCGCGGGCCCTTGCCGGTGCGCATGAACAGACGCGGATCGGGCTGCAGGCGCGCGCGGCGATCGATCATGACTTCGATGGCGGCGTCCAGGTCGACGTCGTCGCCTTCCCACTGGCGGCGCAGCCGGTGCGTGCGGTCGAGATGGCGGGCGAGGGGCAGGGCGGGCGGCGGGATGCGCTCGCCGCCGGCCATTGCCTGCTCGCGCGGCGCGCGAAGGCCCTGCCAGGCGGGCAGCTTCTCGATCACCGTGCACCAGTCGGCGCGCAGGCGCTCAAGCCTGCGGTCCCATTCGGGATAGGTGAAGCGGCCCAACTCCGTCATCTCGTCGATGCCCTCGGGTGGCCGGTCGTCGCTGCCTGCGTTGCGCGCGTCCGTTGGCGGTGGCGGCCGCGCGCCCGATTGCTGGAGCGCGATGGCGTCGTCTGGCGGCGTATCGGCGTCGCCGAAATCCCAGAGGTAGCTGTTGTCGTCGCGATAGGGCGCGGGCACAGCGTAGTCCCGCGGCTCGAAGCGCACGCGCATCTGGCCGAGATCGTTGGCGAGGATGGAGGCGATGGCGCGGAAGGCGTCGTAGTCTTCCAGGCCCGCGCGCGCCGCGGTCTCGTCGAACAGGCGGCGAGCCTTGTTGACCCAGTGGTTGTCGTCCTGCCACGCAGGCAGCGCCAGCATGCGGTCCATGCGTGCGATGAGCGCAGCGAAGCCAAGGTCCTTCGGATGGGGCGCAGGCGCCTGCGATCCGGCGAACCAGCCGCGCAGGCCGGGGAAATCGCGGCACAGCAGTTGCTCGACGCGCGCGTCCTCGATCGCGGAGGCCACCGCGATGCCCATGGGCTTGAGCCCGCGCGCCGGTCGTGCGGGCGTGGAGTGGCGCAAGTGCGCGACCGCATGCGCGACCATGGCCCGGAGCAGGCTTTCCGCAGCCGCGTCTTCGGGCAGAAGCAGGCGCTTGCCGACGAGCACGGGGCGCGCGCCGGCCAGGGCCTGCACTTCCACGTCGATGCCGGCGAGACCGCGGGCCAGCAGCGACAAGGCGGAATTCATCCGAACTGCGCTTCGACAAAGCCCCGCAGCGCGCTCGCCATGTCGGGGTCGTCCGTCAGTGCGCGCGTCATCGTCATCTCGCAGCTCTCGCGCGGCGTCACGCCGTCGCGGATCAGCACGCCCGCGTAGATCAGCATGCGCGTCGACACGCCCTCGTCGAGCCCCCGCTGCTTCAGCTCGCGAGAGCAGCGCGCGATGGCCACCAGCCGTGCCGCGAGGTCGAGCCCCACCTGCGCCTCGTGCGACACGATCTCGGCTTCGAGCGCGCTGTCGGGGTAGTCGAACTCCAGCGCGGCGAAGCGCTGGCGCGTCGAAGGCTTCATGTCCTTGGCGCTGCTCTGGTAGCCGGGGTTGTACGACACCACGAGCTGAAAGTCCGGATGCGCGCGCACCAGCTCGCCCTTCTTGTCCAGCGGAAGGATGCGCCGCGCGTCCGTCAGCGGGTGGATCACCACCGTCGTGTCCTGCCGCGCCTCCACCACTTCGTCGAGGTAGCAGATGGCGCCGTGCCGCACGGCCAGCGTCAGGGGGCCGTCGTGCCAGGCCGTGCCGTCGGCGTCGAGCAGGTAGCGGCCGACGAGGTCGGAGGCCGTCATGTCCTCGTTGCAGGCCAGCGTGACCAGCGGCCGGCCCAGCGACCACGCCATGTGCTCCACGAAGCGCGTCTTGCCGCAGCCGGTGGGGCCTTTCAGGATCAGCGGCATGCGGTGGCCGTACGCCTGCCGGTACAGCGCCACCTCATTGCCCGCAGGCCGGTAGAAAGGCTCGGTCTCGATGCGGTAGGCGGCCAGCGGATCGGCAACCGCCGCGTTCATCGGTGCTGCGCCGGCTCGTTCGGAATGCCCTCGATGGGGCATTCGGGCGTGCCCACCGTGCTGCGGGTGAACGACTCCACCATCTCGCGCGTGCCCTCGGGGTCGTTGATCCACTTCGTGTAGAAGTTGTAGGGGCAGGCCGCCACGCCCTTGTCGCCGTCGCCCGAGTTGATGGTGCCGGTGTAGCCGCGGTGCACCAGCTTGAAGAGGTGGTTCTGCGACTGGCCGTTCCTGCGCGCGTCGCGGATCAGGCCCATCGACAGTTCGGCGTAGTTGATGCCCATCTCCTCCTCGCCGCATTCGCCCAGCGTGCGGCCGTCGAAGCCGATCAGCGCCGAGTGGCCGAAATACGAGTACACGCCGTCGAAGCCCGCCGCATTGGCCACCGCCACGTAGGTGTTGTTCATGAAGGCCATGGCCTTCGACACCATGATCTGCTGCTCCTTGGCCGGGTACATGTAGCCCTGGCAGCGGATGATGAGCTCGGCGCCGCGCATCGCGCAGTCGCGCCAGATCTCGGGGTAGTTGCCGTCGTCGCAGATGATCAGGCTGATCTTCATGCCCTTGGGGCCTTCGCTCACGTAGGTGCAGTCGCCCGGATACCAGCCCTCGATGGGCACCCACGGCATGATCTTGCGGTACTTCTGGACGATCTCGCCCTTGTTGTTCATGAGGATCAGCGTGTTGTAGGGCGCCTTGTTCGGGTGCTCCTCATGGCGCTCGCCGGTCAGCGAGAACACGCCCCACACGTTCGCGCGGCGGCAGGCGTCGGCGAAGATGGCCGTTTCCTCGCCGGGCACGGTGGCAGCCGTGTCGTACATCTCCTTGGCGTCGTACATGATCCCGTGCGTGGAGTATTCGGGGAACACCACCAGGTCCATGCCCGGCAGGCCCTTCTTCATGCCGACCAGCATTTCGCCGATCTTGCGCGCGTTGTCCAGCACCTCGGCCTTGGTGTGCAGGCGGGGCATCTTGTAGTTGACGACCGCGACGCCCACGCAATCGCTGCTGCTCGAAATATCACCGTGTCTCATGACGCTGCTCCTGAAGGATGGTTGATGAAGAAAGAAAACAAGAAGGCCCGGATCGGCGTTCAACCGATCCGGGCCTTCCGGTGGAGCAATGGGTTCGTGTCGTCGGAGCCGATTGTTCTCAGCCCGGCGCGAGCTGCACATACGTCATTTCGCTGATTGCGCCGGCAATGGGCTTCAGCGCGGGCGGGCGTAGCCCGACTCGATCCAGGCGCTCGCGCTGCTCGCCGTGAGCCTGAACCCGGGCGACACGCTCACGCTGGCGAGTTCGCTGTCGTCCGCATCGTCGAAGGCCGTGAGCGTGGCCGTGGGGTTGTCCTCGTCGGGCACGATGGAAAGCGCCACGCGCACGCGACGGTCGTCGCGCGCGGTGACGGTCACGCTCTTGTTGAGCGTGGCGTGCAGCTGCTGCTCGTGGCGGCGGATCACTTCGGCGGCGGTCTTCACCAGCGTGGAGAAGGCGGGCGCGTCGAGCGGCTTGGGGTTCTTCTTGTCGCGGCCCATGGTCCAGGGGCCGACGAGGGCCGGCTCGGGGTCGCCGTGGCGGGTCATCTCGACGGCCCAGCCGTCGTCTTCCTCGTTCTTGATGATGCGGGCGGTCCAGCGGTCGTCGCGCCAGAGGCGGTCTTCCTGCAGGGGGAGGGTGTCGGAGTCTGTGGTGGGTTCGGTCATTCGGTTGCTGTCGTTCTGGCGCGAGGCATTTTCGCCCCGGTCCCGGCACTGTCGATATGGCGAGCGAGACCCTCTGCCAGCGCATCGAAGGTGGCGCGGCAGCGCGGGCTGCCGCGCAGGTCCTCGTGCATCGTGATCCAGGTGTCCAGCTTCAGCGATAAGGCGCGCGGCATCAGCTGCACCAGCGCGGGGTCGCGGGCGGCCAGCGCCACCTGGCAGATGCCGATGCCGGCGCCGGCGCGGATCAGCGCCAGCTGCGTGAGGTCGCTGTCGGTGCGCAGCGAGAAGGTGTCGCGCGTGAAGCCCGTGAGCGACTTGCCCGCGTTGCGCACGAAGGCCGTGGGCTGGTCGTACCCGATCAGCGAGTGGGCGGCCAGCTCTTCGAGCTTGCGCGGCGTGCCGTGGCGCTCGAGATAGTCGCGATGCGCATGGAAGCCCAGCTCGATGTTGCCGATGCGGCGCGCCACCAGCTGCTCCTGCCTGGGGCGCACCATGCGCACGGCGATGTCGGCCTCGCGCCGCAGCAGGTCCTGCACGCGGTTGGTCGACACCAGCTCGACCTTCAGCGCCGGGTGCGTATCGCGAAGTCCCGCGACGATGGGCGGCAGCACTTCCGCGCAGACGACCTCGCTGGCCGATACGCGCACCACGCCGCGCACGCCTTCGCCCTGGCTGCTGGCGGCGCGCTCCAGCGAGGCGGCCGTGCTTTCCATGGCCTCCGCATGCGTGCGCAGCGCGAGCGCCACCTCGGTGGGCAGCAGGCCGGCCTGCGAACGCGTGAAGAGCACGGTGCCCAGCGCCTCCTCGAGGGCCGCCACGTGGCGCCCGACCGTGGGCTGGGTGATGCCGAGGGCGCGTGCCGCGCCCGAGAGCGAGCCCTCGCGCAGCACGCTCAGGAAAGTGCGGTAGAGCTCCCAGCCGATGTTCGAGGTCATACATAAATGTATGGCCGATAGCTCATGTTCGGCAATTCCAATGGAGCCCACACAGTTCCAGAATTCTTCCATCGGCAACAACTTCTGGAGCATTCCATGGCAAACGACACGGTCCTGGTTCTCGGCGCAACGGGCGGCATCGGCGGCGAAGTGGCCCGCCAGCTGCGCGATGCGGGCTGGCAGGTGAGCGCACTGAAGCGCGATACGCAGGAAGGCAAGCGCGACGGCATCACCTGGTTCGCAGGCGACGCGATGGACGCGCAGGCGGTGCGCCGCGCCGCCGCGGGCTGCTCGGTCATCGTGCATGCGGTCAACCCGCCGGGCTACCGCAACTGGTCGCAGCTGGTGCTGCCGATGCTCGACAACACCATCGCCGCCGCCAGGGCAGAAGGCGCGACCATCGTGCTGCCGGGCACGGTCTACAACTTCGGTCCCGACGCCTTCCCGCTGCTGGCCGAGGGCTCGCCGCAGCGCCCGCTCACCCGCAAGGGCGCGATCCGCGTCGAGATGGAGCGGCGCCTGGAAGAGGCCAGCCGCCAGGGCGCGCGCGTGCTGATCGTGCGCGCCGGCGACTTCTTCGGCCCGAAGGCGGGCAACAACTGGTTCTCACAGGGGCTGGTGAAGGCGGGACAGCCCGTGCGGGCCGTGAGCTATCCCGGCAGTCCCGGCGTCGGCCACCAGTGGTCGTACCTGCCCGACGTGGCGCGCACCATGGTCGAGCTGCTCGCGCGCCGCGACAGGCTGGAGCCCTTCGCGCGCTTCCACATGGCCGGCCACTGGGACGCCGACGGCACGCGAATGAGCGACGCCATCCGCAAGGTGGTGGCGCGGCGCACCGGTGCCAGGGTCGGCGTGTCGGCCTTCCCGTGGTGGCTGCTGACGCTGGCCTCGCCCTTCGTCGTCACCTTCCGGGAAATGCGCGAGATGCGTTACCTCTGGCGCAAGCCCGTGGGCATGGACAACGCGAAGCTGGTGGCCTTCCTCGGCCGCGAGCCGCACACGCCGCTCGACGAGGCCGTGGAGGCGTCGCTCGACGGCATGGGCTGCCTGACCACCGTGCCGGTGGCGGCCGCGGCCTGACCGGCGCCGCTCAGAACACCGACAGCCCCGTGCGCGCCACGAAGAGTTCGAGCGCCTTCATGCCCAGCAGCGAATTGCCGGTGGCGTCGAGCGCGGGCGACCACACGCACAGCGTCAGCCTGTCGGGCACCACCGCGACGATGCCGCCGCCCACGCCGCTCTTGCAGGGCAGGCCGATGGAGAAGGCCACGTCGCCCGCCGCGTCGTAGGTGCCGCAGGTGAGCATCAGCGCGTTGATGCGGCGCGTCTGCCGCTCGCCCGTGACCTCGGGCTCGCCATCGAGCGGGTGCGCCCCGTCGCGGCACAGGAAGGCGGCGGCGCGGGCGAGCTGGCGGCAGCTCATGCGCAGCGCGCACTGGTGGAAGTAGGTGTCCAGCACGGTCTCGACGTCGTTGTCGATCTTGCCGAAGCTCTTCATGAAGTTGGCCAGCGCGATGTTGCGAAAGCCGGTGTCGGCCTCCGACTGCGCCACCTCGTCGTCGAAGGCGATGGGCTCGCCGCACAGGCTGCCCATGAGCGCGAGGATGTCTGCCTTGGCGCTGCCGCCCGCGACCCTGGCCTGACTCACCAGCCGGTCGGCCACCGCGATGGCGCCTGCATTGATGAAGGGGTTGCGCGGCTTGCCCTGTTCGTTCTCCAGCTGCACCAGCGAGTTGAACGGGTTGCCCGAGGGCTCGCGGCCGATGCGCTCCCACAGCGCGTCGCCCATGCGCTGCATGGCGAGCGTGAGCGTGAAGAGCTTCGACACGCTCTGGATCGAGAAGGGCGTCTCGAAGTCGCCCGCGCCGGCTTCCTCGCCCTCGCAGGTGCGCAGCGCGATGCCGAACTGCCGCGCATCGACGCGCGCGAGCGCCGGGATGTAGCTGGCGACCTTGCCGCCCTGGCCGAGCTGCGGGCGCAGGGTGGCGACGATCTCGTCGAGGACGGGCTGGAATCGGGTGATGTTGCTGCTCATGCGCTGCGTTGTACCGCAGGCCGCCGGTTCACCAGCACGATGCCCAGCGCCACGCCCACCAGCGCCACGATCAGCTGCGCCGTGAGCGGCTCCTTCAGCAGCGCCACGCCGAAGACCAGCGCGAACAGCGGCGTGAGGAATGTGAAGGACGACATCTGCGTGGCCGGGTAGTGCCGCAGCAGCCACATCCATGCGAGATAGCTGGCGAAGGCGCCGACCACCGTCTGCAGCCCGATGGAAGTCCAGGCCCAGGCGGAATACGAGAAGCCCCAGTGCTCGCCCAGCACCAGCGACAGCGCCGGACACGCCGCCGCGGTGACCGCCACCTGGTAGAAGAGCGTCTTCTCGGCGCTGGCCGTGGCCAGGCGCGTGGTGCGCAGCGTGAGCGTGGTCAGGCCCCAGAGCATGCCGGCCGCCAGCGCCAGCCCGTCGCCGATGAGCTGCGACGAGCTCATATGGGCGAAGCCCTCGCTGAAGGCCAGCACCACGCCCGAGAACGCGATGAAGAGCCCCAGCCACTGGAAGCCGCGCAGCCGCTCCGCCGGCACCCAGCGCGGCAGCAGCAGCGACACCCAGAAGGGCGCGGTGTAGAGGAACACCGTGAGCCGCGAGGCGCTGGTGTGCTGCAGCCCCAGGTAGATGCCGGCGAACTCGCCCGCGAACAGCGCGCCCGCCAGCAGCCCGGGCCACAGCGTGCCGTCGCGCTCGAATAGCGGCACGCGCCGCCACACGCACCACAGCCACAGGAGCGCCGTCGCGCCGACCATGCGGATCGAGGCCTGCCACATCGGCGGCACCTCCACCACGGTGGTCTTGATGAGGATCTGCTGCAGGCCCCAGAAGGCGCAGCAGGCGATGAGCAGGCCGATGGCGAGGCCGTCGAGGTGGGTTTTGCGCTGGATCATTCGGACAGTCTGTGGCGGCGGATGGCCGCCGAATTCATCCGATGATCGTATCGCGCCCGGGCAATCCGCGTGGGCTCACTGGGCAAATGCGTCCAGTGCCGGCAGCGGCGCCTGGCGCTCGAAGCGCTGGCCGATGGCCTGCAGCGCGGCCTCCAGGAACTGCAGGAACATGCCCATCGCCACCGAGGTCGTCTGGCCCGAGCGCTGGTAGAGACAGCTGAACGAGCGTGCGCCCGCGTCGGCCAGGCCGGTCCACACCAGCGTGCCGCGCTCCACGTCCTCGGCCACGTTCTCGGGGATGAGGAAGCCGATGCCGGTGCCGCCGGCCACGAGGCGCCGGACCATCGCGACCGAACTGGTCTCCACCAGCGGGCGCACCTTGCGGTGTTCGCGGTGGTCGATCTGGTCGACCATGGCGCGCAGCTCGGTGTCGGGCGTCATGAGGATCAGCGGGTGGTCCAGGCAGTCGCGCAGCCGCGGCAGCTTGCCCAGCGCCGCCAGCGGATGCCCCGGCGGCGTGACCAGCCCCAGGTGCTGCGGAAAGCTGCGGATCTCCTCCACGCCCGGCGGCGGCTTGCGGCGCAGGCAGAAGCCGATGTCCGATTCGCCGTTGGCCACCCACTTCAGGATGTTCTCGCCGCTGCCCGAGCGCACGCCGTAGGTCACGCCGGGGTAGTTCTTCATGGCCGCCTCGATGACCTCGGGCACCAGCTGCTCGGCCGAGGAATGCGGCACCGCCAGGTTGATGTGGCCGCGCCGCAGCGAGCGCAGGTCTTCCACCTGCGCCAGCGCGTTGTCGAAGTCGCGCTGCCCGCGCCGCACGGCGGCCACCATGATCTCGCCGGCCGTGGTCAGCTGCATGCCGCGCGGCAGCCGGTCGAAAAGGGGCGTGCCGACCTGCTCCTCGAGGTTGAGCACCTGCTGATGGACCGCGGCGGCCGTGAGGTGCAGCGCTTCTGCCGCCTTGCGCACCGAGCCGCGGCGGGCCACTTCGTCGAAACAGCGGAAGGTCTGGGAGATGGCGCGCATGGTGGCGGAGTGTATGTATTTTCTATACGCGCCGTACGAAACAAACAGATTTTCCTGACGGGCGATGCGGCCTAGATTCGCACCGTCATCCAATCTTCCGAGGTTCGTTCCCGTGACCACCACCACCGTCGACCAGATCACCCAGCGCCGCCGCGGCACCGGCCTGATCGCCCACGACCCGGCGCTCAGCGCCGGCGGCTACACCCTGATCGCGCCGCAGACAGACGACGGCAACGTCTACCTGATCGACATCGAAGGCCGTGTCGTCCACCAGTGGAAGATGCCGGTGCGCCCGGGCCGCGCGGCCGTGATCCTGCCCAACGGCAACCTCGGCTACAACGGCAACCACGCCGATTCGCCCGAGATCTACCCGGCCTGGTCGCTGTGGCACGGCGGCGATTTCTATGAGGCCACGCCCGAGGGCGAGATCGTCTGGCGCTTCCAGGACCCGACCCATCACCACGACGCCCGCTGGCTGGCCAACGGCCACCTGCTGTACGCCGGCTGCGCGCCCGTGCCGGCCGGCTTCGCCGAGCGGGTGCCCGGCGGCACCGCCCACGGCCCGGACGAAACCATGTACGGCGACGTGATCCGAGAAGTCGACCGCGACGGCAAGCTCGTGTGGGAATGGAAGGCCTGGGAGCATCTGGCGCCGGAAGACTTCCCCATCCACCCCGGCTTCGGCCGCACCCACTGGCCGCTGGTGAACGGGCTCGACGTGACGGCCGAGGGCCTGGTGCTCATGAGCCTGCGCACCACCTCGGGCATCGTCGGCATCGACCGCGCCACGGGCGGCGTGAAGCTGCACATCCCGCCGTCGGTGCTGTCGCACCAGCATGCGCCCGTCGCGCTGGACAACGGCAACATTCTTGCTTTCGACAATGGCAACTTCCGCACCGGCAAGCATGTGGCGTTCTCGCGCGTTCTCGAAATCGACCCAGCCTCCAACGAGGTCGTCTGGCAGTACGCGGACGAGCTGGTCAACGCCTTCTACACCGCCTACATGGGCAGTGCGCAGCGCCTGCCCAACGGCAACACGCACATCACCGAGTCGGCCACGGGGCGCCTCTTCGAGGTCACGCCGGCCGGCGAGGTGGTGTGGGAGTACGTGATCCCCTGGTTCGCCGAATACCCCGACGAGGCCGCGCGCAAGTACGTGCCGGGCCGCCAGAACAGCGTGTTCCAGACCTTCCGCTACAGCGCGGCGCAACTTCCCTGGCTCAAGGTGTCCGCATGACGACGGCTTCTTCTTCCTCGCTTGGCCGCCTCCTGCTCGCGCTGGCCGCGGCGCTGCCCTTCGCGGCGCAGGCCGCCGACGCGCCCAAGCCGGTGCGCATCCTCAGCAACTGGTTCGCCCAGCCCGACCAGGCCGGCTACTGGCAGGCCCAGCAGGACAAGCTCGGGCGCGAAGCCGGCATCGAGATCAGCGTGCTGCAGGGCGGCCCGAAGATCCAGACCATCCCGCAGGTGGCCTCGGGCCAGGCCGAGTTCGGCATCGGCAACGCCGACGACGTGCTGCTGGCCCGCCTGCGCGGCGCGCCGGTGCGCGCGGTGTTCGCGCACCTCGACTACGTGCCCTACACGCTGGTCTACCACGCTGACCCGGCCGTGAAGTCCATCGCCGACCTGCAGGGCCGCACCTTCGCGGTGAACATCGGCAACGCCTACTGGGAGTGGACGAAGAAGCAGTACAAGCTCGCCGGCACGCGCGAGATCCCGGTGAGCGGCGACCTCGGCCTGTTCCGCAACGATCCGAAGATGGTGCAGCAGGGCTACTCGCTCTTCCTGCCCGCGCGCATGGCCGCGGCCGGCGTGCAGGTGCAGCAGATCACGCTGGCCTCGCTGGGCTACCGGCCCTACGACGTGCTATTCACCACCGACGAGATGATCCGCAAGAACCCCGCGCTGGTGAAGGCCACCATCGCCGCGGTGCAGAAGGGCTGGGCCAACTACGTGCGCAATCCGCAGGGGCTCAAGCCGCTCATCACCGGCATGAACAAGCAGATGACGCCCGAGGTCTACGACGCGGCCAACAAGGAAATGATCGAGACGCTGATCTCGCACGACCTCGGCCGCATCGGCTGCATGACCGACGCGCGCTGGAGCGAACTCGCGGGCCAGCTGCGCAGCGTCGGCTTCCTGCCCGCGGGCTTCGACGCGAAGCAGGGCTACGACCGCACGCTGGTGCCGGGCTGCAACCCATGAGCGGCGCGGCCGTCGGGCTGGAGGGCGTGTCGAAGCGCTTCGACACGCGCAAGGATGGCGGGCTGCTGGCGCTGGACACGGTCGACTTCGCGCTGCGCCCGGGCGAGTTCGTCTCCATCGTCGGCCCCTCGGGCTGCGGCAAGTCGACGCTGCTGCGCATCATGGCGGGCCTGGTCGCGCCGAGCACCGGGCGCTGCACGCGGCCCGACGGCATCGAGACCGCCTTCGTGTTCCAGGAAGCCGCGCTGCTGCCCTGGCGCAACGTGGAGCGTAACGCGCAGCTGCTGATGGAGCTCGAAGGCCACCCGCCCCAAAGCTATCGCCCACGCGCGGCCGAGGCGCTGAAGCTCGTGGGGCTCGCAGGCTTCGAGAAGTCGTATCCGCACCAGCTCTCGGGCGGCATGCGCATGCGGCTGTCGCTGGCCCGCGCGCTCGCGCTGCGGCCCGGGCTGCTGCTGCTCGACGAGCCGTTGGCGGCGGTCGACGAACTGACGCGCGACGTGCTGCAGGAAGAGCTCTCGTCGCTGTGGCGGCAGGCCGGCTTCACCGGCGTGCTGGTGACGCACAACGTGCACGAGGCGGTGTATCTCTCGAACCGCGTGGTGGTGATGTCGCCGCGGCCGGGACGCATCCTCGACGTGATCGACGTGCCCTTCGCATTCCCGCGTGCGCCCGAGCTGCGCGCCAGCGCGGACTTCGCGGCGCTCACCGGACAGGTGACGGCGGTGCTGCGCGCGCAGCATCATGCGCAGGCGGTCGCCTGAGGAAAAGACGATGACGCGTTCTTCTTCTTCTTCTTCTTCGCCTGCCCTGGCCTTCGCGCGCAACGCCGCTCCCGTGCTGGTGGTCGCGCTACTCGCCATCGGCTTCTGGTGGCTGCTGAGCGCCACCGTCTACCAGGGCAAGGGCTACCTGCTGCCCTCGCCGCAGGAGGTGGCTGCCGCCACCGCCGAGAACGCCGCAACGCTCGCGGGCGCGACGCTCTCCACGCTGAAGGAGGCGCTGCTGGGCTATGCGCTGGCGATCGTCGTCGGCATCGCGGGCGCTGCGGTGCTGGCGCAGTCGCGGCTGCTGGAGCGCAGCCTCTATCCGTACGCGGTGCTGCTGCAGACCGTGCCGGTGGTGGCGATCGCGCCGCTCATCGTGCTCTGGTTCGGCTACAACGAGTTGTCGGTGGTGATCGTGAGCTTCATCATGTCGCTCTTCCCGATCATCAACAACACGATGCTGGGCCTGCGCTCCACCTCGCGCAATCTCGCGGAGCTGTTCGCGCTGCACCGCGCGGGCGGGCTGGTGTCGTTCTGGAAGCTGCGGCTGCCGGGCGCGCTGCCGCACATCTTCGCGGGGCTTCGCATCTCGGCGGGGCTGTCGGTGATCGGCGCCATCGTGGGCGAATTCATCATCGGCTCGGGCAATGCCGAAGGCGGACTCGGCGTGCAGATCGTCTTCGCGCAGGGGCGCATGTACACCGCGCTGCTGTTCGCCGAGGTCATCGCGGCGACGCTGCTGGGCTTTCTCTTCTTCCTGGTGGTGAGCGCGATCGGCCGGCTGCTGCTGCGGCACTGGCACGAGTCGGCGCTGGGGAGCTAGCCGGCTTCGCTGCCCGCTTATCTGGCGGAAGCCACCGGATAGGGCGGCTTGCCCCGCGTGCCCGTCATCAGGTCGGGCACCACGGTCTCCACGTCGGGCACCGCGCGCGCGGCGCGCTCCAGCTTCCTGGCGAGCGCCGCGTCCGGCACGCAGCCCTGCAGGTACACCCAGCGGCGCTGGATGATGACCCAGACGCTGCCCTTCCTCACCCCCGGCACGGCCAGCAGCGCGGCGCGCACCTTGGGCGCGAGCGGCTTGTCGTAGCGGTAGGCGTTGCTGTCGGCGCACTTGCCGGCCAGCCAGCAGGTGGTGCCGCGCTCCAGGCGCGAGTGGGTCTGCAGGCGGCGTTCTTCCGTCGTGTAGAACGGGCCCTCGGGCACGGCGCAGGCCGGCAGGCCCGAGGAGATCTGGAAGAACGGGTCGTCGAACCAGTTCTGCTTCAGTGGCGCCGCGGCTTCCTGCGCCATGCCGGCCTGCGCGGCGAGCAGCAGCACAAGCAGGAGCGCAGGCCGGCGCGTCACAAGGGATGCTCTGTGTAGAAGCGCCCGCCGTGGAAGAGCAGCGGCGATGCGCCCGCGTCGTGCGAGCAGCGCTCCACCTCGCCGACGAAGATCACGTGGTCGCCTTCGTCGTAGCGGCTGCGGTTGAAGCACTCGAAGCTGGCCGCCGCGCCCACGAGCACCGGCGCGCCGCCCAGGCCCTCGGTGTAGGCCACGTCGGCCCAGCGGTCGATGTTCTTGGTGGCGAAGCGCTCGGCCAGCGCCTTCTGGTTGGCCGCGAGGATGTTCACCGTGTAGTGCGAGCCGGCGCTGAGCGCGGGCATCGAGCCGGCCGCACGCGACAGGCTCCACAGCACCAGCGGCGGCGTCAGCGACACCGAGTTGAAAGAGTTGGCCGTGAGGCCGACCAGCGTGCCGTCAGCCGCGCGCGCGGTCACGACGGTGACGCCGGTGGCGAACATGCCGAGGGCTTCACGGAACTCGTCGGACGAAAAGGAGGGCGGCTGGGCCCGGCGGGGAGTGGTCACTGAAAAAGACGCAAATGGCTTGGAGGCGGAGGGCCATTTTGGCTCAGCGCCCGCCGGCCTGCCCGTCCGGGTTCATCAACTCCTCCACCAGCCGGGTATAGACGGCCGCCGCCGGGGAGGGCGTGCGCGCCGCCAGCGTGACGAGGCTGTAGTGCGTCTGCATGCGTTCGAGCCCCGCCACCGGCAGGGGAACGAGCGTGTCCGTGTCGTGGCCGGGGACGGGTGCAACCGGCGCGAGGATCACCGCGTCGGCCGTGAGCGCCAGGTGCCGCAGCGTGCCGGCGTCGTCGCAGGTCACGTTGAACACGCCGCGGTCGCCGCGCGGGGCCACCCGGTCGAACTGCTGCGCCACCTCCGCCGGCATGCGCGGGCCGGCGACGGGGTAGTCCATGAGCTTCTCGAGCGCCGTCGGCTGTTGCTTGAGCTTCAGCAGCGGGTGCTTGGGCCGCACGAAGAAGGACACCGGCAGGTTGGGCAGCCGCGCGAGCTTCAGGCCGGGCTGCTGCTTGGTCAGATCGCGCGTGTCGGCCACGAACAGGTCGAGCTCGCGGCGGTGCAGGCGCTCGCACAGCGTGGCGGTGTCGGCCACCTCCATGCGCATCTGCAGCTGCGGGTGGCGCTGCGTCATGAGCGACAGGGCCGCGCGGCCCAGCGTGCCGGCGGCGAAGGGGCCGAAGCCGACCGCGAGGCTGCCGATGGCCAGCCCTTCGAGCTGCAGCACGTCGCGCGCGATCTGCTGCGCATCGGCCAGCAGCTCGCGGGCGCGCGCCAGCACCAGCTCGCCGGCCTGGGTGAAGCGCACGCTGCCGTAGGCACGGTCGACCAGGCGGGCCTGCAGGCTTTCCTCCAGGCTCTCGATGCTGCGCGAGAGGGCGGGCTGCGAAAGATGCACTGCCTGGGCCGCGCGGCCGAAGCTGCCCTGGTCGGCGAGGGCGACGAGATGCTGGAGCTGGCGCAGCTGCATTTTGCGTTTTGCTTTAAAAGGGAGCGCATATTTTGCATTTGCCAATGGTTCTGGCGCTTCGCAGAATCGCCGGCATGCAAGCCTCCCTCCCTTCCTCTGCTTCCCTTTCCGCCGTGCTCGTTGCCCTGGCCTGCGCGCTGGGAGCCTCGCCGGCGTTTGCGCAGATCGCGCCCAAGGCGCCCGAGCCTTCCACGCTTCAGGCCAACGCCGACATGGCCAAGACGCTGCCCTTCGCCAACCGGCAGGACTTCGAGGACGCGATGCACGGCTTCGTCGGCACCGTGCCCGACGCGCTGGTGCCGGGCGCCGGCGTGCGCCCCGTCTGGAGCATGAAGCCCTACGACTTCCTCAAGGCGGACGCGCCGGCCGACACCGTCAACCCCAGCCTGTGGCGGCAGGCGCAGCTCAATGCGATCCACGGCCTGTTCAAGGTGACCGAGCGCGTCTACCAGGTGCGCGGCTTCGACATCGCCAACATGACCATCGTGGAAGGCGACAGCTCGCTGATCGTCATCGATCCGCTGCTGGCCGCCGAGACCGCGCGCGCCGCGCTGGAGCTCTACTACCAGCACCGCCCGCGCAAGCCCGTGGGCACGGTGATCTACACGCACGGCCACGCCGACCACTTCGGCGGCGTGAAGGGCGTCGTCGACGAGGCCGACGTGAAGGCCGGCAAGGCGCAGGTGCTCTCGCCCTCGGGCTTCATGGAAACGGCCGTGGCCGAGAACATCCTCGCGGGCAACGCGATGAGCCGGCGCTCGCAGTACCAGTTCGGCACGCTGCTGCCGCCGGGCCCGCGCGGGCAGGTCGACACGGGTCTGGGCAAGGCGCTGGCGCGCGGCACCATGTCGCTGATCGCGCCCACCTCCACCATCGACAAGCCGACCGAGGAACGCACCATCGACGGCGTGCAGTTCGTCTTCAGGCTGGTGCCGGGCTCCGAGGCGCCGTCGGAAATGCTCATGTACCTGCCGCAGTTCCGCGTGCTCAACATGGCGGAGGACGTGACGCACAACATGCACAACCTCTACACCATCCGCGGCGCCGAGGTGCGCGACGGCAACCTGTGGTCGAAGTACATCGACGAGGCGCGCGTGGCCTTCGGCGGCAAGGCCGAAGTGCTGATCGCCCAGCACCACTGGCCCACCTTCGGGCAGGACCGCATCGTCGACCTGCTGAAGAAGCAGCGCGACATGTACAAGTTCATCAACGACCAGTCGCTGCGCCTGCTCAACCAGGGCTACACCGCCGCCGACATCGCCGAGACGCTGCGCATGCCCGCGAGCCTGGAGCAGGAATGGTCCGCGCGCGGCTACTACGGCACGCTGCGGCACAACGCCAAGGCCGTCTACCAGAAGTACCTGGGCTGGTACGACGCCAACCCCGCCAACCTGAACCCGCTGCCGCCGGTGGCCCATGCGAAGAAAACCGTCGAGTACATGGGCGGCGCCGACGCGGTGCTGGCGCGCGCCCGTGAAGACTTCAAAAAGGGCGAATTCCGCTGGGTGGCCAGCGCGATGAGCCAGGTGGTGTATGCCGACCCATCCAACCGCGCGGCCCGCGAGCTGGGCGCCGATGCGCTGGAGCAGATGGGCTACCAGTCGGAAGCCGGCACCTGGCGCAGCGCCTACCTGGTGGGCGCGATGGAACTGCGCAACGGCGTGCCGAAGATCGCGGGCGGCAACAGCGCCAATGCCGATTCGCTCAAGGCCGTGAGCAACGACCTGTTCTTCGACTTCCTGGGCGTGCGGCTGAACGCCGCCAGGGCCGAGGGCAGGAAGATGGCCATCAACTGGAACTTCACCGATTCCAACCAGCAGTTCGTGCTGACGCTGGAGAACTCCGCGCTCACCCACATCGCCGGCCGCCAGCCCGATGCCGACGCCACCGTGACGCTGAACCGCGCCACGCTCGACGCGATCACGCTGAAGGAAACGAGCTTCCCGGCGGCGGTGCTCGCGGGCAAGGTGAAGATCGACGGCGACCGCGCGAAGCTGGCGGAACTGATGTCGATGCTCGACACCTTCGAGCCGATGTTCCCGATCGTCGAGCCGAAGGCTCAGCCGAAGAACCAGTAGCACACCGTGACGGCAGCCACCACGCCCGCCAGCTCGGCCAGCAGCGCGCACGACACAGCGTGCCGCGTGCGCTGGATGCCGACCGCGCCGAAGTACACCGCCAGCACGTAGAAGGTGGTCTCGGTGCTGCCCTGGATGGTGGCGGCCACAAGCGCCGGGAAGCTGTCGACGCCCTGGCTCTTCATGGTCTCGATCAGCATCGCGCGCGCCGCGCTGCCCGAGAAGGGCTTGACCAGCGCGGTGGGCATGGCGTCGACGAAGCGCGCGTCGAGCCCCGCCGCCGTCACCAGCCAGCGCAGGCCGCCGAGCGCGAAGTTGAGCGCGCCCGAGGCGCGCAGCACGCCGATTGCGCACAGCATCGCCACCAGGTAGGGCAGCAGGTTCTTCGCGATGTCGAAGCCTTCCTTCGCGCCCTCGATGAAGCACTCGTACACCTTGATGCGGCGAATGGCGCCCGCCAGCAGGAACGCGACGATCACGCCGAACAGCGTGAGGTTGCCCAGCAGCGACGACAGCGAGGCGATGGCCGCCGCCGAGAGCGTGCCCAGCAGCGCCATGAAACCGCCCAGCAGCAGCGCGCCCGGCACCAGGTAGGCCAGCACCACCGGGTCCCACAGCCGCAGCCGCTGCGCCACCGCCACCGACAGCAGCCCGACCAGCGTGGAGGCGCTGGTGGCCAGCAGGATCGGCAGGAACACCAGCGTCGGGTCGCCCGCGCCCTGCTGCGCGCGGTACATGAAGATGGTGACCGGCAGCAGCGTCAGCGACGAGGCGTTGAGCACGAGAAAGAGGATCTGCGCGTTGGTGGCCGTCACCGGGTCGGGGTTCAGGCGCTGCAGCTCGCGCATCGCCTTCAGGCCGATGGGCGTGGCCGCGTTGTCCAGCCCGAGCGCGTTGGCCGCGAAGTTCATGGTGATGAGGCCCAGCGCCGGGTGCCCCGCCGGCACGCCCGGCATGAGCCGCCGGAAGAGCGGCCCCAGCAGTCTCGCGAGCCAGCCGACCAGCCCGGCCGCCTCGGCGATGCGCAAAAAGCCCAGCCACAGCGTGAGCGTGCCGAAGAGCAGCACCATCACCTCGACCGCCAGCCGCGCCATCGCGAACAGCGCCTCGACCAGCGCCGCGAACACCGTCGGGTCGCCGCCCACGAGCCACCGACCCAGCGCCGCCAGCGCCGCCACCCCGAAGAAACCCAGCCACAAGCCGTTGAGCACGCTTCTTTTCCTTTTGTTTCGCTTCGATGATAGGCCCGCCATCCAGGGCCGTCGCGAGCTACAGTTCGGCCCATGCGCGCCTCCACCGTCCGCCGATACGCCGCTCTCGCCCTGGGCGCCGCCACCCTCTGGCTGGCGGGCTGCGCAAGCCTGCCGCCGCCGCAGCCGCGCCCGGTGGTCACGGCCTTCACCGACGTTGCGCAGACCGAGCTCGGGCAGCTCGCGGCCAAGGGCACCCCGGGCGGGTCGACATCGCTCTCGGGCTTCAGGCTGCTGCCGGAAGCGGCCTTCGCGTTCGACGCGCGCATCTCGCTCGCGCGGCACGCAGAGAAGTCGCTCGACGTGCAGTACTACCTGATCCAGAAGGACGACGTCGGCCTGCTGTTCCTCAAGGAACTGCGCGAGGCCGCCGCGCGCGGCGTGCGCGTGCGGCTGCTGGTGGACGACCTCTACACCGGCGGCGAGGACGAGGTGTTCAGCACGCTGTCGGCCTTCCCAAACATCGAGGTGCGGCTGTTCAACCCGCTGCCCTCGCGCGCCGATTCGCTGGCGACGCGGCTGCTGTTCTCGCTGACCGACTTCGGCCGCATCAACCACCGCATGCACAACAAGCTGCTGGTGGCCGACAACAGCTTCGCGGTCTCGGGCGGGCGCAACATCGCCAACGAATACTTCATGCGCAGCACGGCGGCGAACTTCATCGACATGGACGTGCTCTCCAGCGGCCCGGTGGTGCGCCAGATGTCCGAGGGCTTCGACCGCTACTGGAACAGCGAGCACGTGCGCCCCATCGAGCAGATCGCACCGCTGCGCATGCCCGTGGAGCAGGCGCAGAAGCGCTTCGACGAGATCGCGCGCACCGCGGTGCCCGACGTGGCCATGCACCAGCGCGACGTGCTGGACAAGTCGCCCGTGGGGCAGCAGCTCATCGCGGGCAACGTGGAGCGCTACTGGGCGCCGTCGACGCTGTTCGTGGACGACCCCGAGAAGATCACGCGCAAGGCCGAAGCCGCCTACGAGGGAAGCGTGACCGAGGGCGCGCTGAGCGTCATCAATTCGGCCAAACGCGAGGTGAAGATCGGCTCGCCGTACTTCATTCCGGGCGCGCGCGGCATGGCGATGATGAAGAAGGCCATCGACCGCGGCGGCCGCATCACGGTGGTGACGAGCTCGCTGGGCGCCACCGACGAGCCGCTGGCCTATGCGGGCTACGAGCGCTACCGCGCCGACATGCTGAAGATCGGCGTCTCCATCTACGAGATCGCGCCCACGCTTACCGGCAAGTCGGGGCGCTTCGGCGACTTCGGCAAGTCGATCAGCCGGCTGCACGCCAAGCTGGCGATCGTCGACGACGAGCGCTTCTTCATCGGCTCGATGAACCTCGACCACCGCTCGGCCGCGGTCAACACCGAGATCGGGCTGGTCATCGACAGCCCCGAGCTGGTGAAGGACTACGACAGGCTCATGAGCGGCGAGCGCGTGAACCTCGGCTACCGCCTGCGCCTGGGCCCCGACGGCCGGCGCGTGCAGTGGCTGGAGTACGACGACGCCGGCGGCGACATCGTCCACGAGGACGAGCCGGGCGAGTTCCTCTGGCTGCGCTTCAAGAACTGGCTGCTGCTGCCCATCGTGGGCGAAGAACTCCTGTAGCCGGCGGCATGCTCCAGCCGGCATGAATGTGGCGGCCATGCCGAAGCCGCCCAAGAAGTAGCCGCCCAGGTCATCTTCCGAACGGGAAGGTGCGTTACATTCCTCGCAAGAGTGTGAACTTTTGTCACAGACGCATTCATTTCCGGAGACTTCGACCATGACCGTTCCCATGCCGCGCGAGTCGATTGCGCCGCTTTCCACCAGCCGTCGGCGTGCGCTGACCGGCCTGGCCGCCGCCACCGCAGCCGCCGGACTCGGCTTTCCGGCGCTCGCGCAGAACCGGCCGGTGCGCGTGGGAACGACCTTCGACAACAGCAGCGTCGAGAAGGCGAACGGGCAGGGCCTCTACCAAGGCTCCAGCGCCTTCTTCAACGCGTTGAACAAGGCGGGCGGCATCAACGGCACCAAGGTCGAGCTCGTGATGGCCGACGACACCTTCAAGCCCGAAGTGGCCAAGGCCAACGCGCTGGCCTTCGAGAAGGACAGCTCCGTGCTCGCGCTGGTGCACCCCCTGGGCACGCGCCAGACGGCCGAGGTGATGGACGCGGTGCCCGGCATGGCCGTGGTGGGGCCCATCACCGGCACCATTTCGCTGCGCAAGAAGAATGCGCCCAACACCTTCTGGGTGCGCGCCAACTACGACCAGGAGGTCGAGAAGCTGGTGAGCACCGCCGCCGTGCTGGGCCAGAGCCGCATCGGGCTGGTGCATTCGAACGATCCGCTGGGGCAGTCGGTGCTGGCCGCCTTCAAGAACGCGCTGGCCAAGGCCAAGCTGGAGCCGACGGTGATCGCGACCACGCCCAACACCACCAGCATGGAAGTGGGCCCCGCGGCCGAAGCCATCGCCAAGGCCAAGCCGCAGGTGGTGGTGGTCGGGCTGGCCGGAACGGCGCCGGTGTTCCTGAAGGCGCTGCGCGAGGCGGGCAACAGCAGCTCGGCCTACGGCCTGTCGATCACGGCCAGCGCGCTGTCGGCCATGGGCGACCTGGCCAAGGGCCTGGGCTTCGTGATCGTGGTGCCCTCGCCGTACTCGACCAAGTTCGAGATCGTGCGCCGCTACCAGGCCGACATGGTGGCCAACGGCACCAAGGATTTCTCGCTCACCAGCCTGGAGGGCTACCTGAACGCGGCCGTGCTCGCCGAAGGCATGCGCCGCGCGGGTGGCTCGCTCACGCGTGCCTCGGTGATGTCGGGGCTCGCGAGCATCGAGAACTTCGACCTGGGCGGCGTGAAGATCAACTACGGGCGCACCAACCGCGAAGGCGGCCAGTTCGTGGACGTGGCCGTCATCGGCAGCCGGGGGCAGATGCTGAGCTAGGCCAGGTACTCCCCCAGGCTTCGCGCACTTCGTGTCGCTTCGCCAACCCCCTCACCGGGGGCGACACCTGCGGCCCGGCAAAGCCGGTTCCGCGGTGTCCTGCAATCAAACCCCGACGCCCAGCAAGCCTTCCAGTAACTCCTGGTCGGCCGCCAGCTCCGCGCTGGGCCCCGCGTGCACCACGGTGCCGCGCTCCAGCACGATCGCCTTGTGCGTCATCTCCAGCGCGAGCACCGGATGCTGCTCGACCACGACGGAGGCGAGCCCCTCCGATTCGCACAGCCGACGGATGGCAGCCGCCAGCTCCTCCACGATGATCGGCGCGAGCCCTTCCATCGGCTCGTCGAGCAGCAGCAGCTTCGGGTTGGTCATGAGCGCGCGGCCGATGGCGAGCATCTGCTGCTCGCCGCCCGAGAGCTGGTTGCCGTAGTTGCCGCGACGCTCGCGCAGGCGCGGGAAGAAGTCGTAGACGCGCTTGAGGTTCCAGCCGCCCAGGCGCGAGATCACCGTGAGGTTCTCCTCGACGGTGAGCGAGGGGAACACCTCGCGTTCCTGCGGCACCCAGCCCAGCCCCGCGCGCACGCGCTGGTGCGAGGGCCAGCGCACGATGTCCGTGCCCTGCCAGCGGATCGCGCCCTGCATCACGCGGGTGTTGCCCATCAGCGTCTCGAGCAGCGTGGTCTTGCCCACGCCGTTGCGCCCGAGGATGGCGAGGCTCTCGCCCTGCTGCAGGGAGAAGTCGAGCCGGTCGAGCACCACGGCGTTGCCGTAGCCGGCGGCGACGTTGTCGAAGGCGAGTGCTTCAGGCATGGGGGTGTGGGTGGTGGTGGAGGTGCGAGCTGCCCAGGTAGACCTCGCGCACGCGCGGGTCGGTGCCGATTTCCGAAGGCGTGCCCTCGGTGAGGATGCGTCCGCCCACCAGCACCGAGATGCGGCGGGCGAAGCGGAAGACCAGCTTCATGTCGTGCTCGATGAAGAGCACGCTGATGTCCGCGGGCAGCGCCGCGATGGCCTCGAACAGCTCGCCGCTCTCGTCTTCCGGCACGCCGGCGGCGGGCTCGTCGAGCAGCAGGATGCGGGGCTTCGCCGCGAGCGCGAGCGCGATCTCGAGCAGCCGCTGCTTGCCGTAGGCCAGCTCGGCCACGGGCACGTCGGCGAGGCCGTCGAGCTTCAGCGTGCGAAGCAGCGCATGCGCCTCGTCGAACACCGCGGTGCAACCCTTCAGCGGCCGCCACCAGGTGGCGCCCAGCCCTTCGCGCTCGCTGATCGCCAGCACCACCGACAGCAGCGGCGTGAGGCTGGGAAAGAGCGTGTTGATCTGGAAGGTGCGCGCCAGTCCCATGCGCGCGCGCCTGTCGCCGGAAAGGCGCGTGATCTCGGTCGCGCCCATGTGGATGCTGCCGCTGGTGGGCTTGAGCACGCCGGTCAGCAGGTTGATGAGCGTGGTCTTGCCGGCGCCGTTGGGGCCGATCAGCGCCTGCCGCGCGCCGGGTTCGAGCGAGAGGTTGACGTCGGCCACGGCCTGGAAGGCGCCGAAGCGCACGCCGAGGTCCTGCGTGCGCAGGCTGTGCGTGGTGTTCGTCATCGCGCCTTCCCCGTGCGAACGAAGCGCGAGAGCGCGCCCATGATGCCGCCGCGCCCCAGCATGACCGCCGCGATCAGGAAGATGCCGAGCCAGAACATCCAGTACTGCGGGTTCATGTCGGCGAACCAGTCGTGCACCAGCATGTAGACGATGGCGCCGATCATCCCGCCATAGAGCCGCCCGGTGCCGCCGAGCACCAGGATGATGAGCACTTCTGCCGAGCGGTTGAAGCCGATCGACTCGATGCCGACGAACTGCGTGGTCTGCGCCAGCAGCGCGCCTGCCACACCCGCCACCGCCGCCGAGAAGGCATAGGCCATGCGCAGCCGCGCTTCCACGGGCGAGCCGATGGCCGTCATGCGCTTGCGGCTGTCGTGGATGCCGCGCAGCGCCAGCCCGAAGGGCGAGCGCAGCACCAGCCGTACCAGCAGGAACATCGCGAGCACCACGACGAAGGCGTAGCCGAACGCGGTCTTGCCGTAGAGGTCGAATTCGAAGAAGCCGAGCACCGGCGCGATGACCACGCCCTGCAGCCCGTCGGTGCCGCCGGTGATGCCCGAGAGCCGGTTGGCCAGCTCGTACAGCAGCACGCACACGCCGATGGTGATCATCAGCCGCGTGAGGTCGGCGCCGCGCACCACCAGGTAGCTCAGCGCATAGCCCAGCGCGCCGCACACCGCGAGCGCGAACACGAGGCCGCTGAAGGGCTCGCTCCAGCCGTACTTGGCCAGCAGGCCGGCCGCATAGGCGCCCGCGCCGAAGAAGGCCGCATGGCCCACGGTGAGGATGCCCGCGTAGCCCAGCGCCATGTCGAGCGACACCGCGAACAGGCCGAAGATCAGCACCTGGCTCATCAGCGTGAGCTTGTCGGGCAGCAGGAAGAAACTCGACGCCAGCGCGAGCCAGAAGGCCGCTTCGGCGATGCGCAGCTGCGCGGGAGAAAGGTTCAGGGCTTTCATGCGAGCCCCTTCTTCGCGACGATGCCGTTCGGCCGCACCAGCAGCATCACGATCATGAAGACGTAGATGAGGAATGCGCCGGCCTCGGGCAGGTAGTACTTGCCCGCCACGTCGACGATGCCGACCAGCAGCGCCGCAATGAAAGGTCCCGTGACCGTGCCCGCGCCGCCCACGCAGACCACCATCAGGAAATAGACGAGGTACTTCAGCGGGAACGAGGGCTCCAGCCCCAGCATCCCCAGGCTCAGTGCGCCGCCCAGGCCGGCGAGGCCGCAGCCCAGCGAGAAGGTCAGGAAGAAAAGCCGCTGCACATGGATGCCGGTGCCGCCGGCCACGCGCTGGTTGTCGACCGCCGCGCGAACCATCGCGCCGTAGCGCGTCTTGCCCAGGCCCAGCAGCAGCGCGGCCAGCACGAGCACGCCGCAGACGATCAGGAAGAGCCGGTAGCGGCCCACCTCCAGGCCCGCCAGCGACACCTGCCCGTCGAGCGCCGGCGGCAGCGCGAAGGGCTGCATCGTCGGGCCGAAGAAATAGGTGAAGGCCGCGATCGACACGAACACCACGCCGATCGACAGCAGCACCTGGTCGAGCGGATGCGCGCGGTACAGGCGCCGGTAGAACACGAACTCCAGCACCGCGCCCAGCACGGCCGCCGCCACGAAGGCGGCGGCGAGCGAGAGGCCGAAGCCCACGCCGAACCGGCTCATCAGCACGCTCGCGGCATAGCCGCCCACCATCGCGAAGCTGCCGTGCGCGAGGTTGACGAAATTCATGAGCCCCATCGTGATGGACAGGCCCACGCCGATGAGGAAGAGGAGCATGCCGTAGGCCACTCCGTCGAAGATCACGATGCCCATGAATTTCCCGCTGGCTGACTCGCTGGCTGATTGACTGAACGATCGGGCTGCAGCGCCTACTTGGCGGCCGCGCCTTCCTTCGCCGGGTCCTTCACGCGTTCGAACTTGTCGAACTCCACGTTCACCAACTGGCCGTTCACGCGCTCGGTCTTGCGGATGTAGACGGTCTGCACGATGTCGCGCGTGACCGGGTCGATCTCGATGGGGCCGCGCGGGCTCTCGAAGCTCAGGCCCTTCAGCGCGTCCATGAACTTGTCGCCGGCGGTGTCGCCCTTGGTCTTGGCCAGCGCGAGGTCGATGGCGGCCATGGCGTCGTAGGCGGTCACGGCGAAGTAGCTCGGGCGCAGCTTGGTGCCGTTGTCGGCGGCGAAGTCCTTCACGAACTTCTGGTTCTTGGGCGACGGATGCGCGAAGGAGTAGTGGTGGCTGGTGACCAGGCCCAGCGCCACGTCGCCGGTGGCGTCGAGGTAGCTGTCGTCGGTGGCTTCGCCCGTGGCATAGAGCTTGATGCCGGCCTGCTCCATGCCGCGCTCCTTCCAGACCTTCAGGAAGGCCGGCGGCATCACGCCCGAGGGGAAGAAGAAGAACACGGCCTGGGGCTTGGCGTCCTTGATGCGCTGCACGTAGGCCGAGAAGTCGGGGTTGTTCATCGGCGTGCGCACCTCGCCCGAGACCTTGCCGCCGCCGGCTGTGAAGGTCTTCTTGAAGGCGGTTTCCGCGTCGACGCCGGAGGCGTAGTCTGCGACCACGGTGTAGGCGTCCTTGATGCCTTCCTTGAGCATGTAGCGCGCCATCGGGTCGGTGACCTGCTGCACGGTGAACGACAGGCGCGCCACGTAGGGCGAGCTGGTGGTGATGGCCGACGAGGCGGCGTTCATCACGATGGTCGGGATCTTCGCCTGCGTGGCGATGGCGCCCACGGCGTAGGCGTTGGGGCTGAAGTCCAGGCCGGTGAGCACGTTCACCTTGTCGCGCACGATGAGCTCCTGCGCGATGCGCTTGGCGGCGTCTGGCGCGGGGCCGGCGGTGTCCTTCTTGATGATCTCGACCGTGCGGCCGCCCACCTTGCCGCCGTGCTCCTTCAGGTAGAGCGCGATGCCGGCGTCGAACTGGCGGCCGTAGTCGGCGTACGGGCCCGAGTAGGTGGCGATGAGGCCGATGCGCAGCGGCTCGTCGGCCGCATGCGCCGTGGCGCCCGCGAGGCCGAGGCCGGCCAGCAGCAGGGTCGAGAGGAGGGTTCTCTTGGTCATCGTCATGGAAAAGGACCTTTCAGGTGGAGTGGATGCGCCCTACGGGGCGCTGCTTTCGTGTAACCGGGTGCAAGCGAAGCGCGCGATGATGCCCGAGCCAGGCGTCAGACCTGCGTATCGGGCACGCGCACAGTGAGGCCATCGAAGGCCGCGGTGATGCCGAGCTGGCAGCTCAGCCGCGAACCGGGCCGGCGCTCGGACGCCACGGCATCGAGCAGCGCGCTCTCCATGTCGTCGGGCGGCGGCAGCAGGTCAATGAAGGCGTCGTCCACGTAGACGTGGCAGGTGGCGCAGGAGCAGCAGCCGCCGCACTCGGCATCGATGCCGCGCACGTTGCCGCGGATGGCGGTCTCCATCACGCTGGCGCCGACCTTGGCGTCGACCTCGCGCGTGGTGCCGTCCTTGAGGATGTAGTGGATCGTGGGCATGGGGTTTAAAACATGTCGAAGTACTCGCGGTGTTCCCACTCCGAGACTTCCAGGTTGAAGCGGGCGATCTCCGCTTCCTTGATGTGGCAGAGGTAGTCGACGAAGGTCTTGCCCATCTGCGCGTTGAGCATCTCGTCGCGGCGCAGGCAGGCGAGGGCGTCGCCCAGCGAGCGGGGCAGCTGCTCGGCCGGCGTTTCGTACGGCGCGTCGGCCGAGGGGCCGGGGTCGATCCGGTTGCGGATGCCGTCCAGGCCCGAGAACAGCTGCGACGCCAGGTACAGGTACGGATTGGCCGTCGGCTCGCCCACGCGGTTCTCGATGCGCGTGGCCGACTGGCCCGGGCCGCCGAGCACGCGCAGCATCGCGCCGCGGTTGTCCTTGGCCCAGATCGCGCGGTCGGGCGCGAGCGAGAAGGGGCGGTAGCGCCGGTAGCCGTTGATGGTGGGGCTCGCCAGCGCCGCGGCGCCGCAGGCGTGCGCCTTGAGGCCGCCGAGGTAGTGCATGCCGGTCTCGCTCAGCGGCTGCCCGCCCGCGGCTTCCGGCATGAAGGCATTGACGCCGTCGCCCTTGCGGCGCAGCGACTGGTGCAGGTGCCAGCCGCTGGACATCACGTTCGGGATCTTCGGCCGGCACATGAAGGTGGCATGCAGTCCGTTGCGCTGGCAGACCTGCTTGATGGCGCTGCGCAGCAGCACCATGGTGTCGGCGGGCATGACGCCGGCCGTGGGGCCGAAGGTCAGCTCGAACTGGCTGGGGCCGAATTCGATCTCGAGCGAGCGCAGCGGCAGGCCCAGCGCCATGAGCTGCGAGCGCAGCAGCTCCATCAGGTCGTCGACGCGGTCGTAGCGCAGCTCGGTGAGGTACTGGTGGCCGTGCGAGAGCAGCGACACGCGCGGCGGCTCGCCGGGCTGGCCTGAGTCGGACAGGCCCATGCGAGGGTCGTCGAGCCTGAAGACGTGGAACTCCACCTCGAGGCCGGCGATGAAGTCCAGCCCCAGCTCATCGAGCTGGCGCACCGCGCGCTGCAGGATCTGCCGCGTGGCGAAGGGGCAGGGCTTGCCGTCGGCCATGTAGGCGTCGCACATCACCCAGCCGGTGCGCGGCGACCACGGCAGGACCTTGAAGGTGGCGGGATCGGCCACGATGGTGAAGTCGGCACCGCCCTGCAGGCCCTCGACCGCGAAGCCGCCGCCCTGGGTGAACACCGGGAACACGGTCTTGTGCGAGGTGTCCTTCGCCAGCAGGGTCGAGGTGAGGTTGACGCCCTCCCAGAGGGCCGAGCGCGCCTCGGCCGCGACCAGCGTCTTGCCGCGCAGGATGCCGTGCTGGTCCGGCCAGGCGAAGCGGACGAGGTCGACCTCGCCGCCGTCGATGCGGCGCACCAGTTCCCTGGCCTGCGCGTGCTGGTCTTCGCTCCAGAGGCCGAAGCGGTCGACGAATGTGTGGCTCGTCATGGCGTGTGTGTCCTGTGAGCTGGGGTCAGGCAGCGGCGAGACGTGCGGAGGCCCAGTCGGACTTCAGGCGTCGCGCGCGGTCGGCATCCTGCCAGTAGGCCTCGGTGGCGGCCTCGTCGGCGACGTTGCGGCCGATGCCGTCGATGGAGGGAGGCCCGATCATCGCGCTGGCCTGCGCGGCGTCGATGACCATCGGCGCGCCTTCGCCGGCCAGCGTGGCCTCGATCGCCTTCACCAGCACGCGGCGGTAGGCAATGATCCCCTTGTCGGTGCTGCCCAGGTGCTCGCGCGTGCGGTCCTGGATCGGGCCCTGCGATTCCACCGCCCACTGGTCGTGCACGTTGATGTCGTCGCCCATGCCGGTGTAGGTCTCGGTGAGCTGTTCCTCGATGCTGTAGCCGTAGTTGTTGCGCTTGTTCTTGCGCGAGGTGTAGTCGGGCAGCTCGTAGAGCTTCAGGCGCTGCTCGCGCATCTGCTGCTTGTCGACCGGGCCGGTGAAGCTGGTGAAGATGGCGTACCAGTAGCAGTGCGTGTCGTCCACCGGCACATGCCACTGCGAGATGGTCATCTCGGAGCTCATCGGAATCACGAAGGCCTGCGGGAACACCAGGTTGGTCACGCGCACGTGGGTGGTGTCCTCCGACAGCTTGCGCAGCGCCTTCAGGCGGAAGCCGTAGTCGGTGGGCTCGACGCTGATGTCGGGCCGGTCGTACTCGCGCAGCACCTTGGTGATCGGCATGTCGGAGTCGGCCGAGGCGCCGCGAAACTGCTTGCCGTAGCTCCCGGAGGTGTCCTCGTCCTCGAAGAAGCGGTGCAGGTACGAGGCATGCGCCGGGTCGATGCCCACCTCGAGCGCCTGCAGCCAGTTGCACTCGAAGAGGCCCTTGAACGCGAAGGTGTGGCTGTCGGGCGCGACGAAGCAGTCGAATTCGGGGAAGGCCGGGGGCTCGCCCTCGCCGATGTAGGCGAAGACCACGCCGCTCTTCTCGACCACCGGGTAGGCCGACTGCTTGATGCGCGTACACAGCTTGCTGGTGGCGGGCTCGGCCGGGGTCTCGAGGCAGTTGCCCTTGGCGTCGAACAGCCAGCCGTGGAAGGCACAGCGCAGGCCGCCGTTCTCGAGCCGGCCGAAGGCGAGGTCGGCGCCGCGGTGCGGGCAGTCGCGGTCGAGCATGCCGAGCTGGCCGCTCTCGTCGCGGAACAGGACGAAGTCCTGCCCCATGAGCTTCACCGGCTTGACCGGGCGCGGGCCCGCCAGTTCGTCGACCAGGGCCACCGGCTGCCAGTAGCGGCGCAGCAGCTTGCCGGCGGGCGCGCCGGGTCCGACGCGGGTGATGAAATCATTCTGCTCTGCGCTGATCATCGTGCGGGCTCCATCGTGGGGACTGTGGAAAGAGGCTTGCAGCCATTGCATGCAACTGTATGCATTGTCTTGGTGATCCTCGATCCCGGTCAAACTTTCATCTGCCAAATTGCCCTAATCTGGGGCCAGTAAAGCCAAAAATCAGGGTAAACGCTGAGCGTATCGTCGGTTTTTGACACTTGTTGTGACGCGATGCATGCAACAACTGAGCCAGAGTAAATACGCTGCGTGCAATGCCCGGCCCGTCTCCTAGAATTCGCCCATGGACTCCCAACAATCCCGCGTGCTCGTGCAACTGCGCGACATGATCCTCAAGGGCGAATTCGTGCCCGGAGAGCGGCTGGCCGAGATCCCGCTGGCCGAGAAGCTCGAGGCTTCGCGCACCCCGGTGCGGCTGGCGCTGGCCAGCCTGGAGCACGAAGGACTGATCGAGCAGTCGCCCAGCGGCGGCTACCAGATGCGCCGCTTCACCTCGCAGGAGGTGGCCGACGCCATCCGCGTGCGCGGCGTGATCGAAGGCTTCGCCGCGCGTCTGCTGGCCGAGGACGGTGCCTCGCGCCAACTGCTGCGCGACCTCAAGGACTGCCTGGAAGACGGCGACCGCGCCGTCAACAAGCCGAGCATGGAGCTGGACGACTACGCCGCGTACGTCGAGATGAACGACCGCTTCCATAAGCTGATCATCGAAGGCTGCGGCAACCTCGCGCTCAAGCGAGTGATGGACATGCTCGGCGGCCAGCCCTTCGCCGCGCCGAGTGCGATGCTGCCGATGCAGTCGTCGATGGAAGAGGGCCAGCAGTGGATGCGCCAGGCGCACCGCACGCACCATGCGATGGTGCAGGCCATCGAGCGAGGCCAGGGCTCGCGCGCGCAGGCGCTGGGCGAGGAGCACGTCGAGATCGCACGCATGAACCTCGACTACGCGCTCGAGCGGCCCGAACTTGCGGCCGAGCTGATGCCGGGCATCAAGCTGGTGTCCAAGGGGCGCGGCAGCGCCTGAGCCCCGGGGGGCCGCGGGGTTTGGGGCGCGGCGCTCAGCTGCTGAGCGCGCGCCGCGGAGCCACCACCGCCTCCACAGCCGCGCCGACCGCCAGCAGGCGGTGATCGGTGTTGCCGATGCTGGCGAGCATCAGCCCCACGGGCGCCGTGCCCGCGTCATGGCAGGGCACCGAGAGCGCGCAGCCGTCGAACAGGTTCACCACCGAGGGGTTGCGCAGCATGCGGGCGTTGATGCGGTAGTAGGTGTCGTCGTCCTTCAGCACCTCGGCGATCGGCGGGGCGATGTCGGGCGTGGTGGGCATCAGCATCGCGTCGTAGCCGATGGCGGCCGTGTTGATCGAGCGGACGAACTGCCGGCGCAGCGCCTGCAGCTGCAGGTAGTCGGGCGCGGTGATGGTCTCGCCGGTCCTGATGCGGGCGAGCACGCGCGGGTCGTACCTGGCCGCGCCGGTCTTGATGATCTCCCGGTGCCAGGTGAAGGCCTCGGCGGCGGTGATCATGCCGCGTGGGTTGATGGCCGACGCCTTCGAAAACTCCGTCATCGGCAGCTCGGTGACCGTGGCGCCCGCGGCCGACAACTTGGCCAGCGCCGACGCGAATGCCGCGGCCACGGGCGGCGACAGCTCGTCCTGGAAGAAGGTCTTGGGCACCGCGAAGCGCAGGCCGCGCATCGGCAGCACGCGCAGCGGCCGCTGCAGCTCTGCGGCCAGCACGGCGTCGAGCAGCGCGCAGTCTTCCACCGTCCAGGCCATCGGCCCGGCCGAGTCGAAGGAGGTCGACAGCGGCAGTACGCCGTCGAGCGGAATGCGCCGCTGCGTCGGCTTGAAGCCCACCAGTCCGTTGAGCGCGGCCGGGATGCGCAGCGAGCCGCCGGTGTCGGTGCCGATGGCGCCGGCCGCCATGCCGTCGGCCACCGAGATCGCGCCGCCCGAGGTCGAGCCGCCGGGAATGCGGCCGGTCGCGCGGTCGTAGACGTTCTTCGGCGTGCCGTAGTGCGGGTTGATGCCCAGCCCGGTGTAGGCGAACTCGACCGTGTTGCTGCGTCCGATGATGATCGCGCCGGCGCGCCGCAGCCGCTCGACGATGAGGGCGTCGCGCGCCGCGGGCGGCTGGCCGGCCAGCACCATCGAGCCGCCGAGCGTGGTGACGCCGGCTTCGTCGAACAGGTCCTTCAGCGAGATCGGGATGCCGGCGATCGGCGAGGCGGGCGGGCGGCCGCTCCTGCGCTCGGCGTCGAGCCGCGCGGCGGTGGCGCGGGCCGAGTCGGCATGCACGCGGATGAAGGTGCGCGCGCCTTCGCCGGCGGGGTTCTGGATGGCGGCCAGCGCTTCTTCCACCAGTTGGCTGCTGCTGAGGCTGCCCGCGGCGAGGCGGCGCGACATCTCTGACATCGACAGCAGGCCCATGGCCCTGCCGGGTGGCGGCTCGGCCGGTCCCTGGGCGAAGGCCTTCGGCCATAGGGAGAGCAGGCCCGTGGCCGCGGCTGCGCCGGCGGTCTGCTGCAGGAATTTGCGTCGTTGTTGTGTCCGCTGCTGCGTCATGGCGCGCTCCCCATCGATCAGATGGAATCGGGCCAGTCTACACAGCGACCGCGGCCGAGACGTTGCCGGCCGTTACCAGGTGCCGGGCACCTCGACCAGCAACTGGGGCCTGTAGCCTTCTTGTTCGCCGTTGCGGGCGTAGCCCAGCGGGTTGGCGACCACGCGGCAGCCGTTCTTGACGTAGTCGGACGGGCAATGCAGGTGGCCGTGCAGCCAAAGCCTTGCCTGCGGCAGAAACTCGTCGAGCGCATTGCAGAAACCGGCGGTGCCCGGTGTCAATCCGTAGCGCGGATCGGCGCTTTCCAGGCTGGGCGCGAAGTGGGTGATGGCCACCGTGGTGCCGTCGAAAGGCTCGGCCAGAGCCTGCGTGAGCCAGGCCTGGCAGGCCAGCGCCTGGTCGCGCAGCTGTGCGGCGAGGAAAAGCTCGCCGTTACGCATGGTGGCCGCTTTTTCAAGATAGAAATCGGCCGCGCGCATTGCCTTGCCGCGTTTCTTCAGCGCCTCGGCCAGGCTGTCGGTCGGTTCGGCCAGCGCGTCGAAATCGGCCCAGAGGGTGGTGCCGACGAAGCGGACGCCTTCTATTACCCTGGTTTCGCGCTCCAGCCAGATGATGTCGAGCTCGTCGCAGAGCGCGCGCAGGCGCTGGTGGGTCTCGTCGAAGTCGAGGCTGTCGTACTCGTGGTTGCCCGGTACGTAGATCACCGGCACCGGCCAGCCGTTGCGGGGCGAGAACCGGCCCAGGCCGAAATCCGTGTCGGTCAGGCGGGAGCCCTGCTGGTAGGAGCCGATGTCGCCCGCAAGTATCAGCAGGTCCGCGCCCGGCAGCGGCTCGGCATGGAAGCGGGGATGGGACTCCAGGTGCAGGTCGGACAGCAGTTGCAGCTTCATCGTCGGGCCAGTCTAGGTGAATTGCCCCATGCACGACGCGCATAAGGTCCGGGTTGATTTGCTAGGGTTAACCCTTATTCTTGAAACATCAACCACTCCAGCGCCGCCACGAGCAGCGCACCATCATGTTCAGCCTCATCGCCCAAGTGGCCCGATTCTTCTTCCGCTCTTCCAACGTCAATGCCCCGGCCAGCCACGCCGCCGCACTGATGGAAAGCGCCGACATGCGCGCCGGCCGCGGCGCCCATCATGCCCAGGAACTGCGCGCCGCAGCCAGCGCCTGGCTCAGCGTCGTCCGCTGATCCCTATATATAAGTAGCAGGCAAAGAGGTCAGCCGGGCACCTTCTGCCCGAGGACCGATCCGGCGAAAGCCGCGCCTGCCGAGCGCAACAGCGCATTGCGCAGCCATTCGTGAGAGTGCCCGTGCTGGGCGCGCCGGTGCCAGATGGCGTCGACGTGCACCGGGGGCTGGTCGAAGGGCAGGTCGCGCAGCACCAGTTGATCGTCGATGCCGGTCACGGTCACGAAGTGACGGGGCAGCACGGTCAGCAGGTCTGAATTGGCGACCACCCGGCCGGCAGTGAAGAACTGGTTCACCGTCACCACGATGCGCCGCTCGCGCCCCATGGCGCCCAGCGTCTGGTCGATGAAGCCATAGGGCCGTCCCGAGAAGCTCACCAGCAGGTGGCGGGCGGCACAGTAGTCGTCCAGCGTGAGGGGCGCATCGGCCAGCGGATGGCCCCGCCGCATCACGCATACATATTGACCCAGGTAGAGCCGCTGGGTCTCGAACGGCACCCCCACCCCCGACTGCCCCCGCGCCGCGAGGCTCGCGATCACCGCCGGGAAGTAGCCGACCGCCATGTCGACCTCTTCCTGTTCCAGCATGCGGCGCGGGTCGCGCGTGGTCAGCGGCAGCACGCGTAGGGAAATGGCCGGCGCTTCCTTTTCGGCAATCTGGACCAGGCCCGGGATGAGTTCTGCCGCGGTGGCATCGGCCATCGCCAACAGGAACGTGGTGTCGGCCGTGCCGGCATCGAATTCGCCGGGGGCCAGCGTGTGCTGCAGCTGGCGCAGGGCGTCCCGCACCGTCGGCCAGAGGGCGAGCGCCCGCGGTGTGGGTTCCACGCCGGCGCCCGAGCGGCGCACCAGTTCATCCCCGAGAACCTCCCGCAGGCGCCGCAATGCGTTGCTCACGGCCGGCTGCGTGATCGACAGGTTGCGGGCGGCGCGCGTGAGGTTGCGCTCCGCCATCACCTCGTCGAAGACGCGAAGCAGGTTGAGGTCGAGCGTGCGAAAGTTGACGTCCATCAGCCTTGTGAATGATAAACATCAGAAAGATAAAGTGGATAAACACTGGGGTAATCCCTAATATCACCCCATCGGCCTTGTTCGCCACCACTGATTACCAATGTCCCAGGAGGGATGCATCATGACCAGCTTCGTTCACGTTGACCAACCTACCGTCCACCCCGGCGTCCGTCGCGCCGAAGTCCTGTTCGGCCAGATCCAGGCCGCTCGCGCTGGTGCCAACGGCGCCCGCCCGCTCATCGCCCTGCTGATCGTCGCCGTCGCGGCGGCCGTGCTGGTGGTGACCGAGTCGCTCGTTTCCAACTGGAACGACGGCGGCCTCCTGGCCGTCTGGACCGTGTTCTGTGTCGCGGCCATCGGCCTGTTCGCGGTGTTCGCAGGCTCGATCAGCCAGGGTGCCATCGGCACCGCATGGCGCGCTGCCGCACAGCGTCGCGCTGCTGCCCGTGCCGATGCCCGCTTCCTGGAAACCGCCAAGAACGACCCGCGCGTGATGCAGGACCTGCAGGCTGCGATGTGGCGCCAGCAACCGGAAGGTACTGTCCCGGCCGCCGAGGCAGCCAAGATCGACGCGCTGGCCCGCATGAGCGCCCGGTCGCAGGAAGTGCGCATGCCCACGCTGTACGAAGCAATGCGTCGCATGAACAGCTCGCGCTACTACTAAGCAACAGCGATCCGCTAATGAAGAAAGCCGCCTTCGGGCGGCTTTCTTCATTTATGAGGGGAGGCGCAGAGCCTCTGCGCAAAAAAGTCTGCGAGTGTGGACGAAGCCTCAAAATCTGTCATATACTCGTGGGCTTCGCTGCTGAATACCTCTGGTGTTCGGGTCTGACGGGTTCTTCGGGGCTGGTTGGATGGGGTGAAGAAAAAGTCTTCGAAAGTTGACGCGGTTTGAAAAAACAGTGCATAATCGAAGGCTTCGCTGAAACGAACTGCTTCAGCGACTTGCGATGAAAGTTGCGGGTTGCGAAAGAAGTTGGTGGAGGTGAAAAGCCAAAATAGTTTGGTAGATTTGAAAAAATCGTGCTAGACTACAAGGCTCCGCTGAAATGACTTCGGTGGCTGACAATGAAAGTTGTGAGTCGCGAATAACGAAGAAAAAGAAAGCGAAAAAAGTTTGGCGATTCTTTAAAAATCGTGCTAGACTACAAGGCTTCGCTGATCGCAGCAAGCAAACGAAGTAAACGACAAGTTGCTTCGGTGATCGTTAAAAAATTACAGCCGATAAG